>JABAHS010060256.1_pt1 | contig 129246 bp, 125 predicted proteins | sample 7062111 | NCBI WGS metagenome assembly JABAHS01 (sample SAMN14534600, study PRJNA622989) | marine sediment metagenome | biome: marine biome [ENVO:00000428]; feature: marine pelagic biome [ENVO:01000023]; material: deep marine sediment [ENVO:00002113]; isolation source: pool of 4 deep marine... | reverse complement strand
CTGAAGGTCCCCAGGAGACGACTGGGTAGATAGGCGGCAGGTGTAAGCGGAGCGATCCGTTCAGCCGAGCCGTACTAATCGACCGTGCGGCTCAATTCCTTCTTCCTTACAGATATTCACGCTTCCATCTCACCCGGCCCACGCACGGCAGTAAACAGTCAGGGGTAAGGAGTACTGAGTGGGTAGGGAGGCGCACACCCACCCCCCACCCCCCCTCACCGTCTTTTCCGGTGNNGAGAACGTAGTAATCAGTAATCAGTAATCGGTGATCAGTGGGGGTCGCTTCGACTTCGATGGACTGATCACTGATTACCGATCACTGATCACCGGCAGTCACCGGTGGCCATAGCGAGGGAGAAACACCCGATCCCATCCCGAACTCGGTAGTTAAGCCCCTCAGCGCCGATGGTACTGCGGGCGCGAGCTCGTGGGAGAGTAGGTCGCTGCCGGAGTCAGATCGAAGAGGCGTCGCGTTGCCCGAAGGCGGGAGATGCGACGCCTCTTTTTCTTTGCCCACAGGAACCCGAAAATCGAAAATGGAAAATTGTGCGATGAACCTTCGACTTGTGCGGTTGAGACTCGGGGGTTGAACATTCTTCGCGCTTCGAATGCGCAATGATCGAGGTTCAACTCCCAAGGTGAAGTTTCACTGCACAATTTTCCATTTTCAATTTTCAGGTTCCTGTGGGTGATTGCCGCCAGGCGGTCCTGGGCGTATCTTCAAGCCATACTGTTAGTTACGCGGAGGAAACGCATCGATGAGCGGCGGACAAGCGATCACCGCCGACTTCCGCTGTGGATACGTGGCCCTCGCCGGACCACCCAACGTCGGCAAGTCGACGATGATGAATGCGCTGATCGGTCAACGCCTCAGCATCGTCTCGCCCAAGTCGCAGACGACGCGCGAACGCGTGGGCGGCATCCTTACGGGACCGGACTACCAGATACTGTTCATCGATGCCCCCGGCCTGATCGAGCCGACCTACGCCTTGCAGACGGCGATGCGCCAGGCCGCCGATGACGCGTTGGAGGAAGCCGACGTGATCGTCTTCGTGGCCGACGGCACCCGACCCGACACATTCCCGGGCGCGGGCTTTCGAGCCGCGCTGGGCGAGCGAGCGGTGCCCGTCCTGGTGGCCCTAAACAAGCGTGACCTGTTGGATGAACCCAAGCTGGAAGCGGCCCGAGCCAGGGTCGAAGGGGATATGGCGGAACTTATTGCGGTGTCGTCACTTACTGGTGATGGCCTGAACGATCTTCTGGGTTGGGTGGTCGCCCGTCTGCCCCACTCGCCGCCCCTTTTCCCGACCGATGAGACGGCCACGCAGCCGGTTCGCTTCTTCGTCGAGGAGTATGTGCGGGAAACGTGCATGGAGTTGCTGCGCGAGGAGGTTCCGTACAGCATCATCTGTCGGGTGGAGGAGTTTCGCGAAGCGCAGCAACCGATCTACGTTGCGGTGACGATTTACGTGGAGCGGGAGAGTCAAAAGGGGATCGTCATCGGGAGCGGCGGGAGCACGATTCGGGACATAGGTCGGAGGTCACGCGAGAAGATCGAGGCGCTGTTGAACGAACGCGTGTATCTCGATCTGCGGGTGAAGGTGATGGCGAAGTGGTCGCGAAAACGCGACCGATTGAAGCAGTTGGGGTTCCACTTGCCATCGGATGGCTGATGGTGGACTTTGCGGCGGACAGGCTGTAGATAAAAGGGGTATTGGAGCCAGGCCATGCTCGATGAGAAGCTGCTCGAAATACTGGTGTGCCCGAAGTGCGGTGGGGAACTGGAGTATCGTCCGGAGGAGTCGGAGCTTCGGTGCCAGAAGTGTCGGTTGAAGTACAAAATCGAGGATGGCATACCGATCATGCTGATCGATGAGGCGGAATCCTTCTAGCCCCCTGACCCTGGTGGCCGGTCTGGTCGCGCTGTTGGGCGCCCCCGGATGGGCGGCGGCCCAGGGCGACGTGTTGCCGCCGGAGCCGGTCTCGGGAGCGAGCGACGGTTCGGGGAGCACGGCCGAATCGGAGGGTGCCCAGTTCCTGCTGCTGCCGGTGGGTGCCAAGACGGTGGGGATGGGTGGAGCCGTATCGGCGGTGCGGGGCAACACCGAGTCCGTGCTGTGGGCGCCGGCGGGGATCGCCGACATCGAGGACGGGCGGCTGTTCTTCAACCACCACGAAGGTGTTTTCGAGACGACCAGCGACGTTCTCTCTCTTCTGTGGCCGACCGGTTCGATCGGTACGTTCGCGCTAACGTATTATCTGGTCGATTTCGGCGACCTGACCAGTACGGGAGTCGACGGCTCGGTGATCGGGACGCTGAGCGTTCGCAATCAGGAGCTACTGCTCACGTATGCGAACCGCGTGATCGGGGGACTGCGTGCCGGCGTGAGCTACAAGCTGATCCAGCTGATTTCGCGTTGCGATGGGGCCTGCCCGGACTTCCAGTCCGAGACCCGGACGAGCCATGCGGTCGACATCGGCGTGCTGTACCAGGACCTGATGGGTCTTCCGCTGTCGATCGGTGGGTCGCTCCGGCATCTCGGCTTCGACCTGGAGGGCGAGAACGAATCGGACGTGCTGCCGACGCGTCTCCGTGTCGGGGTCGCGTATGAACCCCTGTCGACATTCACCAGCGATACGACGTTCGCCCTGGCTCTGGCGTTGGACGTCGAGGACCGGGTGCGGGGACTCGGGGACCCCGACGTCATGATCGGCTCGGAGCTCGGAGTGGCGAGCCTGTTCTACCTGCGGGCCGGGTACGCGTTCCTGAACGCGCAGCCTGGAGGTCCCACGTTGGGTCTGGGCCTGACGCACGACTGGTTCTATCTGAACATGAGCCGCGGGTTCGACGATCTGAGTTCGGCAACCGGAGAGGAGTCGATCCAGATAAGCTTCGGGGTTATCTTCTAGCCCGTCCAACGTGTTGACCTGCGTCGCTTCAATCGGTCTTCCACTGGAAGACCTTTTTTGTGCCGATACACATCCATGACGCTCAAGAAACAGGTGCTCGAGCTGCTCCGCGAGAAGTCCGATCGCCCGCTCAAGGCGAAGGACATCGCGCAGAAGTTGGGGGTCTCGCAGGGCGACTATCAGAGCTTCAAGAAGCTGCTGCGCGAGATGGAGGAGTCGGGTGAGATCTACCGTGCCCGCAAGCGTCGCTATGCCGTTCCGGAGCGAATCAATCTGGTGGTGGGCCGGCTGCAGGTGACCCGCGGCGGCCATGGCTTCGTGGTTCCCGACGACGGCAAGGACGACGTCTTCATCCCCACCACCGAGCTGGGCGGCGCCTACGAGGGCGATCGGGTGGTGACCCGGATCGAGCGGCGACGACCGGGACGCAACCCTGAAGGGTCCATCGTCAAAGTGCTGGAGCGGGCTCGCTCGCAGGTGGTCGGTGCGTACCACCGGAGCGGTCGGGCCGCTTTCCTGGTGCCGTCGGACCTGACGATGCGGCGCGATGTCGTCATCCCGCAAGACGCGGAGTCGGGCGCCCGGGACGGCGATATGGCGGTGGCGCGGATCGTCGATTGGGGGAGCGAGCAGCAGGACCCCGTGGGAGAGATCATCGAGGTGCTGGGCCGCCCGGGGGAGCCCGGAGTGGACGTGCTGGCGATCGTCCACGATCACGAGCTGGCGACCGAATTTCCGCCCGAGGCCGTGCGCCAGGCCGAGGAGCTGGCCCGCGGGCGCCCCGGCGGTGAGGAGCTGCAACAGCGGAAGGATTTCCGCGATGTCCTCACCTTCACGATCGACCCCGCGGACGCGAAGGATCACGATGACGCTCTCTCCATCGAGAGGGTGAGCGATGACCGCTACCGGGTGGGCATCCATATCGCCGATGTCTCTCACTACGTGGAAGAGCGGTCGGCCCTCGACCTCGAGGCGCTGAACCGCGGGACGAGCGTCTATCTGGTCGATCGGGTAATCCCCATGCTGCCCGAACCGCTCTCCGCCGATCTGTGCTCATTGCGACCGGGCGAGGACCGCCTCACCCTGTCGGTCGTTCTCGAGCTGGACGGCACGGGCGAGGTCCTGTCGGAGCGAATTCACGGCGCGGTGATCCGGAGCCAGCGCGCGCTGAGCTACGAGGAAGCGCAGGGTGTCATCGACGGGGACGTAGAAGCCGACTCAGGGCTTCGCGATGCGTTGCGGCATCTGCGCGACCTGTCGCGGCAACTGGGTCGGCGGCGCAAGCGGCGGGGGGGTCTCGATTTCGATCTGCCGGAAGCGCGAGTGATAATGAACACGGCGGGCGAGCCGACGCAGATTCAGCAGCTGCTGCGGCTGGAGACCCATCGGCTGATCGAGGAGTTCATGTTGCTGGCGAACGAGACGATCGCCCGTCGCGCCAACCGCAAAAAGTTGCCTTTCCTGTACAGAGTTCACGCGGCACCCGACCCCGATCGCATGGAGAAGCTGCGCGAGTTCCTGTCGGGCTTTGGGCTGAAGCTACCCAAGAACGCGCACCGGTCGTCCAGAGCGCTGCAAAAGCTGCTGGACCACGTCGAAGGAAGCCCGATCGAGTCGATCGTCTCGACGCTGGTGCTGCGGAGCATGAAACAGGCACGCTACAGCGCCGAGCGCGAGGACCACTTCGGTCTGGGATCGCATGCCTACACGCACTTCACCTCACCGATTCGACGTTACCCGGACCTGGTCGTTCACCGCATCGTCCGGACCGCGTTCCTCGAGGGGCGCCGCGTCCCCGAGTCGACCGCTGAACATCTCGGCTCGGTGGCTCAGCAGGCGTCGACCCGGGAGCGGCAGGCCATCGATGCGGAGCGGGACTCGGTGGAGCTCAAGAAGCTGGAGTACATGGAACGACATCTGGGAGACGAGTTCGAGGGAACGATCAGCGGGGTGAAGCCGTTCGGACTCTTTGTCCTGCTCGATGACGTCCTCGCCGAGGGCCTGGTTCACGTCAGTCGACTGGAGGACGATTATTACCATTACCTGGAGGTCGAGCACGCCCTGGTGGGCGAATCGCGCGGTCGCTGGCTCCGCCTTGGCGACCGGATCCAGGTGCGGGTGGAGGGGGTCGATCGGGAGGCCCGGGAGCTGGACCTGGGGCCGGTCGATTGAGCTCCTCGAGCCCCCAGGGTCCCGGCGCGAACGGGCTTGGATCTTGCATGACACAAATTGACGGAAAATTAGGGCCCGTGTAACTTCAGCGGGTCGTAGGTGGAGCATTCCTCGTTTCAAACGAGCGCCCATGCCGCTACCGCCAGTCATCGTTTACTACTCCTCGGCTCAAGTCGGTCCACCGGAGGATCTGCTCGAGCATGCGAACGAGCAGGGGTACAAGCTCGTCCGCCCGGGAGAGGCCAAGGAGGTGCTGGCGCTGGTCAACCGGAGCCACCCGTCGCTGGTGGTGCTTGACGGCGATGGCGACATGGACGAGATCTCGGCACTGATCGTCAAGCTGAGGTCCGATCCGTTCAGCGCCATCGTCCCGGTGGTGGCCTGGTCACGGCGCTCCGACATCGATGTGATGAATCGGGTGCTCGAAGCCGGAGCCGACGACTGCCTCAAAGAGACGATGGACGAGCGGGAGAAGGTGCTCCGGCTGAACACGGTGGTGCGACGCGCCGAGCGGGACGTGGGTGTCCACCCCACGACGCGTCTCCCGGGCACCGCGATGATCGAACGGGACATCGCGGCACGCCTGGCGGCGGGCGAGGACTTCGCGGTCTGTTACGCCGACATCGACCACTTCAAGGAATTCAACGATCGCTACGGCTATCAGCACGGCGACCGGGTGATCCTGCTCGTATCGAAGATCCTCCGCGATGTGGTGAAGGAGTTCGCACCCGACGGGTTTATCGGGCATATCGGCGGCGACGACTTCATATTCAACGTCTCGATGGACATATTCGAGACCTGCTGCCGCGAGGTCATATCGATCTTCGACACCCTGATACCGTTCCAGTACTCGGAAGAGGATCGCAAGGCGGGCTTCTTCTGGGGGAAAGACCGTCGCGGCCAGCTCCATCGCATCCCGTTGATGACCCTGTCGGTGGGCATCGTGACCAACCAGCAGCGAAGCTTCACCCACACCGCTCAGGTCGGTGAGCTGGCCACCGAGATGAAGGCCTACGCCAAAACCAAGCAGGGCTCGATCTACGTCGTCGACCGCCGCCACGGCCGGCGTGACACAAGGGCCAACAAGATGCCCCGAGTTACTGACGAAGCAGAGAAGGAAGCATCATGAACGTTGCCTGTCCCCAGTGTAAAACGGTCTTTCGTGTCGATCCGCGCAAAGTCCCCACCGAAGGTGTGCGAGCCCGCTGCTCGGTTTGCGGGGGCGTTTTCGAGGTCGTCTCCGAGGGCCAGGGTCCCGCGGCGGCCGCTGGCGCGCCGCTTCCCGCGGCTTCGGGCGGCCCGGCGCCCTCGCGCCCCGCACCCGCACCGCCGCCTCGACCCGAACCGGCCGCGCCGGCACCCCCCCAGCCCCAGCCGGCTCCTCAGCCCCAAGCGCCCGGCGGGCGGCCTTTCGGTCAGCCGGACCCCGACGCCCGCGCCCGGCGCCTGGCCCGCGCCCTTATCTCCGACGTGGCGGCCTACCATCCCGAGCGCCAGGAAACGGGCCTCAGAGAGGGGCGCCTCAAGGAGCTGTTCCAGGAGGAGCTCAAGAAGTCCTGGCAGGAATACGTGGAGCAGGTGGGGCTCGATGTGGCCCGCAGCACCCCGTATTTCCGGGACGCGCTGAACGAGATCCTGGCGAAAGGAAAGAAGGTTTTCTAACGCCGACAGGTTGACCGCGACGGGGGGATTCGGGTATGTTTGCTCCACCGCAGAGACGACCAGGGGCCGTCCGGTTGGGCGGCCCTATCGTTTGTGACTGATATCAGTTAGAGCGTTCAGCAATAGTGGATTCTAAGCAGCGAGGTGGCGAACGATGACCGTAGCCACGGAGCTCGGTCAGCTCAAGGAGCTGCGGGAGCGCATCGACGAGCTCGGGAGGCATCTTTGAAATAGCCGTCAAGCGCCAGCGGGTGGCCGAGCTCGAGAAGCAGACGGCCGCGGCGGATTTTTGGGAGGACGCGGAGCGGGCGCGCGACGTGATGCGAGAGATCAACCATCTCAACACCTGGATCGATCCGTGGGAGTCGGCGGATCGAAAGGCGACGGAGCTCGTCGAGCTGGGTGAGCTGATGGAGGGCGAGGAGGACGAGGGGTTGGAGGCGGAGTTTCGTTCCGAGGTCGAGCGCCTCGAGAAGGAGGTCGAGGAGCTCGAGTTCAGAAACATGCTACGGGGCGCCGACGCGGTGCGGGACGCGCTGCTCACCATCCACCCGGGCGCCGGTGGCACCGACTCGCAGGATTGGGCGGAGATGCTCATGCGCATGTATACGCGCTGGGCCGAGTCGCACGAGTACGAGGTGGCGGTGCTCGACCTCGTTCCCGCCGAGGAGGCGGGGATCAAGTCGGTGACCCTCGAGATCCGCGGTCCCTTCGCCTACGGTTACCTTCGGGCCGAAAAGGGCGTGCACCGGTTGGTGCGAATCTCTCCGTTCGACCAGCAGGGTCGACGCCACACTTCCTTCGCCTCGGTTTTCGTCTACCCGGTCGTCGATGACGCGGTGGAGATCGAGATCAAGACCGAGGATCTGCGCGTCGATACCTATCGCGCCTCGGGCAAGGGCGGCCAGCACGTCAACAAGACCGACTCGGCCGTGCGGATCACCCACGAACCGACCGGGATCGTCGTTTCGTGTCAGCAGGAGCGGAGCCAACATCGCAACAAGACGACGGCGATGAAGATGTTGCGGGCCGCGCTGTACGAGCGGGAGATGGAGGAACGACGCAAGGAGCGGGAGAAGATCGAGGAGTCGAAGACCGAGATCGCCTGGGGGAACCAGATCCGCTCCTACGTCTTCCAGCCGTACACGCTGGTCAAGGATCACCGGACCGACATCGAGCAAGGCGATGTCCAGCGAGTCATGCAGGGTGATCTGGACGAATTCATCATCGGCTACCTGAAGGCACACGGACCGCGAGAGGAATGACGGAAACCGGCGAAGCGCAGCACGTCATCCAGGCCCGCAGGGAGAAGTTAGGAAAGCTGCGCGAGCTGGGTATCGAGCCGTTCGCCTACCGATTCGAGCCGGACCATACGGCGGCGCGTGCGGTCGAGGAGTTCGTCGAGGGCGACGAAAAGCCCCTCACGGTCCGAATCGCCGGCCGCATCCGTTCGCTCCGACCCCACGGGAAGTCCACCTTCGCCCACCTCGAGGACCGCAGCGGCCGGATCCAGCTCTACTTCCGCAAGGACGTCCTCGGGGACGAGGGGTACGAAGTGGTCAGGCTCCTGGACCTGGGCGATTGGATCGGCGTCGAGGGCGAGCTGTTCAAGACCCGGAGCGACGAGATAACGGTCCGGGTCGACGAGCTGAAGCTGCTGGCGAAGACGATGAGACCGCTACCTTACGGCAAGGAGGAGACGGGGGAGTCGGGGGATGTGGTGGTGCACGGTGGGTTCGCCGATGTGGAAAGCCGCTACCGCCAGCGTTACGCGGACCTGGCCGTCTCGTCGGAGGTTCGGGAATTGTTCATCGCCCGCAGCCGGACGGTGCAGGCGATACGGGGCTTTCTGGACGAGCGTGGCTTCCTGGAGGTGGAGACCCCGATCCTGCAGCCGATCTACGGGGGCGCGACCGCGTCCCCGTTCGTCACCTTCCATCGGGCGCTGGATGCCGACCTTTACCTGCGGATCGCCGATGAGCTTTACCTGAAGCGGTTGATCGTCGGGGGCCTGGAGCGCGTCTACGAGATCGGCAAGGTGTTCCGCAACGAGGGGATCGATCGGACGCACAACCCCGAGTTCACGATGCTCGAGCTCTACCAGGCCTACGCCGACTACCACGACATGATGGAGCTGACCGAAGCGCTGATGCACCGGGTCGTCGCGGAGGTCGCCGACTCGTCGACTCTCAGCTATCAGGGTAGCGAGCTGGATTTCGAGCCGCCCTGGCCGCGGGTCACATGGTACGAGGCCCTCGAGCGGCACGGCTCGTTGAGCCGCTCCGATCTGGAGGGCGAGGGTCTGCGGGAGGCGGCGCGCGAGGCGGGTGTCGAGGATGCCGACGACCGGGCGCGAGGCGCAGTGCTGGACGGGCTGTTCAAGCTCCTGGTCGAGGACCACCTGTCGGGGCCGGTGATCGTCTATGACTACCCCGTGGAGTTGAGCCCCCTGGCCAAGCACAAGCGCGACGGCGATGCCGATCTCACCGAGCGGTTCGAGGTGTTCGTCGCCGGGCGCGAGATCGCCAACGCCTTCAGCGAGCTGAATGACCCCTTCGAACAACGAGAGCGGTTCGCGGCGCAGGTGCAGATGCGGGAAGAGGAGGGGTGGGAGGAAGCTCATCAGGTCGATGAGGACTATCTGAACGCGCTGGAGTACGGGATGCCACCCACGGGGGGGATGGGCCTGGGGATCGATCGCTTCGTCATGCTACTGACGGACCGGGCGTCGATCCGCGAGGTGATCCTGTTTCCCACGCTTCGTCCGGAGTAAACGATGCCCCTGGAGCTTTACGTCGCGCTGCGCTACCTGTCGGCCCGCAGCTCATCGCGATTCCTCAACCTGATTACGATCATCGCCATCGGCGGCATCTGCGTGGGCGTCATGGCGCTGATCGTCGTCATCGGCGTGATGTCGGGTCTCCAGAAGGAGGTTCGGGACAGCATCCTCGGCACCAACCCCCACATCATGGTGATAGCGTTCGGCGAGGGGCTGCGTCTGGATGATTGGGAGAGCGTCGCCGCCACGGCCCGCGAGCATCCCGAAGTCACCATGGCCGAGCCGTTCGTCTACACCGAAGCCCTGGTCTTCCAGGACGCCGACTACCAGCAGGGCTTCGTGCTCCGCGGCATCACCGATTCCACCATCGAACGGCTGCACGAACAGCTCACCGCGGGGAGCTGGGATTTCGACTCCACCGCCTCCGGCCTGCCGGGCATCGTCCTCGGGTTCCGCATGGCCAATCGGCTGCTGGTTTATCCCGGGGACACCATCAGCATCGTCTCGGGCGAGGGGTCCGAGCTGACACCCGCCGGTTTCATCCCGAAATTCAAGAAGTTCGAGGTCGTGGGCCTGTTCCGCAGCGGGATGTTCGAGTACGATAACCAGATGGGCTATATCTCGCTCGGCGCCGCGCAAAATCTCGTCGGCCTCGATAGCGCGGTCACCGCCCTGGCCCTCTTGGTGCGCGAGCCCTGGCGCGCCGACGAGGTCGCCGACCGTCTCGAGGCCCGCTTGGGTCACCCCTACACGCTGCGTGACTGGAAGAGCATGAACGAGGGGCTCTTCAACGCACTCAAGCTCGAGAAGATGGGCATGGCCCTCGTGCTCTTCCTCATCGTCCTCGTCGCCGCCTTCAACATCGTCTCCACCCTCGTCATGGTCGTCACCGACAAGACGCGCGAGATCGGCATTCTCCGCTCGATGGGCATGACCTCCAGGCAGATCCTCAACACCTTCATGCTACAGGGGACGATCATCGGCGCCGCGGGGACGGCCCTCGGGCTCCTGGGCGGACTCGCCCTGAGCTGGGCCATCGATTACTTCGGACTGATCTCGTTGCCCGGCGATGTCTACATCATCAGCCGCATACCGATCACCATCGGTGCCCTCGATCTCGGGCTCATCATCGCCGGCAGCGTGCTCATCGCTTTCGTGGCCACCATCTACCCGTCCCTCCAGGCCGCCCGGCTCTTGCCCGTCGAGGCGATTCGCCATGAATAGCCCCGACCGCCCCCGCCCCCGCCCCCGCGCCGAGGCGCCCCTATCGGCGACGGGCATCCATAAGTCGTTTCGGGACAGCGACGGCTCGGAACTCCCGATCCTGAAGGGTGTCGATCTAAGGTTGGGGGCGGGCGAGGTCGTGGCGGTGACCGGAGCGAGCGNNCGACGGCCGGCGAAGTCTATCTCGACGGCGAGCGGCTGTCGGGGCTGGGGGAGCCGGAGCTGGCCGAAGCCCGTAACCGACGTATTGGCTTCGTCTTTCAGTTCCACCACCTGTTGCGAGAGTTCACTGCGCTTGAGAATATTATGCTGCCCTTGTTGATTGGTGGGGTGGACCGGTCGACGGCGGCGGCCCGGGCACTCGATCTGCTGGGGGCCGTGGGGTTGAGGCCGCGGAGCGGGCACAAGCCGCCGCAGCTGTCGGGAGGCGAGCGCCAGCGGGTCGCGGTGGCCCGGGCGCTGGCGAACGAGCCCGGCATCCTGCTGGCCGATGAGCCGTCGGGGAATCTGGACGACCAAACGGCTGAGAGCTTGCACCAGCTGTTCTTCCGACTGCGAGACGAGCACGAGTTCGCCGTGGTGCTGGTCACGCATAACCGGGAACTGGCGCGACGCGCCGATCGGATCCTCTGGCTGCACGACGGTGTTCTCAACCCGGTGTCCTTATCGAGAGAGCACGAGGCGATCTCTTGATGCTTTGCGATAACTGCGGAAACAACGAGGCGGAAGTCCACCTGACTCAGATCGTGGACAACGAGATGACGACGGTGCATCTGTGCCCGGCGTGCGCGGCGGACAAGGGACTGGACGCGGGGGCTTCGAAGAACCCGCCGCTGTCGGACTTTCTGGCGCAGATGGGGAAAGGCCCGACGGCGGAGGAGGGGACGTTCGCCGCGGGTCCGTGCAACTACTGCCATACGACGGTGGACGATTTCCGCCGGACCGGGCGGTTGGGCTGTCCGCACTGCTATTCGATCTACGAGACCCAGTTGCGTGCGATCCTGCGGCGGATCCACGGGTCGACGCAGCATCTGGGCAAGGTGTATGTGCCGCCGGCGTCGGACGCGGCCGATCGAGCGCAAAGATTGACGGTCCTGCGGCGCAAGCTGCAGCGGGCGGTGGAGGCAGAGGATTTCGAGCGGGCCGCGGAGATCCGAGACCAGATCCGTGAGCTGGAAGCGGCGATCGACGTATGAACCCACTGGACCTGAAGACGATGCCCGATTTCGGGCTCTCGTGGCTCGACGCCAGCGGGCCGCATAGCGACATCGTGCTCTCCACCCGGGTGCGGATCGCCCGCAACCTGCAGGGATACCCCTTCTCGGTTCGGGCCAAGCCGGCGGACCGGGCGGCGATCCTGGCCACGGTGAGGGAAGTGCTCGAGCGCAACGCCCGGCTGGAAGACGCGGTTTTGGTCGAGGTCGACGGACTCAAGCCGCGCCGGCGCCAGATTCTCCTCGAGCGGCATCTGGTGAGCCGCGAGCTGGTCGAGACCGACAACGATGAGTCGAGCTCCGCCGCGGCGCTCGTGTCGTCGATGAGCGAGCCGATGGGGCTGATGATCAACGAAGAGGACCACCTGCGACTGCAAAGCCTGATGAGCGGCTTCAGCCCGCAGGACACCTGGCGTATCGTCGACGGGCTCGACGAGGAGCTGGGCAACGAGTTGCCCTACGCCTTCCATCACGAATTCGGACACCTGACCTCCTGTCCCACGAACTGCGGAACCGGTCTCAGGGCCTCGGTGCTGATCCACCTGCCCGGCCTGGTGCTGACCAAGGAGATCAACAAGGTCCTGGAGGGCATTCGACAGGTCGGATTGACCTTCCGAGGCCTGTACGGTGAGGGGTCCGAGGTGATCGGAAACCTCTTCCAGGTCTCGAACCAGACGACCCTGGGGAAGAGCGAGGAAGACCTGATCGACCACCTCCACAAGATCGTCGGTCAGGTGGTCGAGTACGAACGGCAGGCTCGCTCGGTCCTGCTCCGCGACGCGCCCAACGTGATCGAGGACAAGGTCTGGCGTGCCTACGGTTTGCTGCGCTACGCCCGCTCGCTGGCCTTCGACGAGATGATGAACCTGCTGTCGGGCGTGCGGCTGGGCCTCTCGCTGAAACTTCTCCAGGGGCCTAGTGTATACGTGCTAAACAGGATAATGATCTTCGCGCAGCACGCTCACCTCGAGGAGGCCAGCGAGGGCTCGCTGTCTCCCGGCGAGCTCGATATCCAGCGTGCCAACTACGTCCGCACCGCTCTCGGGACCGTGAAACCCCCGAGCGCCGAAAGTTCCGACTAGCCCTGAGTGATGTGGATTAATTCGGGGGCGATGAGGGTCTAATGAACTACAATTTCACCGATCGAGTCCGGAAAGTCCTGGCGATGGCACGAGAAGAGGCCATCCGGCTCCAGCACGACTACGTGGGGACCGAACACATCCTGCTCGGTCTGATCCGCGAGGGGGAAGGTGTAGCGGCCGCCGTGCTCCTCAACCTGAACGTGGATATGGAGCAGGTTCAGGAGCGGACGGAGGAGCAGGTACGGAAGGGCAAGGCCGGCGCCACCATGGGCGAGCTGCCGTACACGTCGCGAGCGAAGAAAGTGCTGGAGTTCGCGGTGGCGGAGGCCCGCGAGTTGAGCCACAGCTACGTGGGCACCGAGCATCTTCTCCTCGGCCTGTTGAGGGAGGAGAAGGGTGTCGCCGCGCAGGTCCTGGAGTCGCTGGGCGTGACGCTGGAGTCGGCTCGGGAGGAGACCCTGAAGCTGCTGGGCACCGATGTGCCGAGCCCGGGCCAGCCCACGGGCGGAAGCAGCGGTAGCTCGAAGGAAAAGAAATCCAAGACCCCGGCCCTCGATCACTTCTGCCGCGATCTGACCGACCTGGCGCGCCGCAACGAGCTCGACCCGACCATCGGTCGGGAGAAGGAGATCGAGCGGGTGATGGAGATCCTGTCGCGGCGCAAGAAGAACAACCCGGTGCTGATCGGGGAGCCGGGCGTTGGGAAGACGGCGATCGTCGAGGGACTCGCCCAGCTGATCGCCCGGGGCGAGGTGGCCGACAGCCTCAAAGGGCATCGGGTCCTGGCTCTCGACATGGCGGCGGTCATCGCCGGCACGAAGTACCGTGGGCAGTTCGAGGAGCGGCTGAAAGCCGTGATGAACGAGATCGCGCAGAACCGAGACGTGATCCTGTTCATCGATGAGGTCCACACGCTGGTCGGTGCCGGAGCCGCCGAGGGCGCCATCGACGCCTCCAACATGCTGAAGCCGGCGCTGGCCCGGGGCGAGCTGCAGTGCATCGGCGCGTCGACCCTGAACGAGTACCGCAAGTACATCGAGAAGGACGGCGCGCTGGAACGGCGGTTCCAGACCGTCATGGTCGATCCGCCAACGGTGGACGAGACGATCGAGATACTCAACGGTCTGAAGAAGCGCTACGAGGATCACCACAAGGTCGAGCTGCCGCACACCACGCTGGTCGAGGCGGCGAAGCTCTCCGAGCGTTACATCACCGACCGACACCTGCCCGACAAGGCCATCGATGTGATCGACGAGGCCTCGGCCCGGGTCCACCTGGCCAGCCAGGTACCGCCGCCCGAGGTGGAAGACCTGCAGAACGAACTGATAGGGATCGGCGACAGCAAAGACGAGGCGATCCGCGATCAGGACTTCGAGAAGGCCGCGGAGTTGCGGGACAAAGAGCGCGAACTGCAGTCCGAGATCCGGCGCCGCAAGGAAGAGTGGGAGAAGGAACGCCAGACCTATCGGCCTGGCATCACCGAGGAGGACGTCGCCTTCATCGTCTCGCGCTGGACGGGCATCCCGGTCACGCGGCTGCAGGAGGCCGAGACCGAGCGACTCATGCACATGGAGGACGAGCTCCACAAATACGTCATCGGTCAGGACGAGGCGATCGCCGGCATCAGTCGCGCGATCCGACGCAGCCGCGCCGGGCTCAAGGACCCCAAGCGTCCGATCGGCTCCTTCATCTTCAGCGGGCCGACGGGCGTCGGGAAGACCGAGCTGGCCCGGGCGCTGGCCCGCTTCCTGTTCGCCGACGAGCAGGCGCTGATCCGCGTCGACATGTCCGAGTACATGGAGAAGTTCTCGGTCAGCCGGCTGATCGGTGCGCCCCCGGGCTACGTGGGGTACGAGGACAGCGGCGCGCTCACGAAGGCCGTGCGCCACAAGCCGTACAGCGTGGTGCTGTTCGACGAGATCGAGAAGGCGCACCCGGACGTGTTCAACATCCTGCTGCAGATTCTCGACGACGGCCGCATCACCGACAACTACGGGCGCGTGATCGATTTCAAGAACACCATCCTGATCATGACCTCGAACGTGGGCGCCCGCGATATCGCCAAGGGCGGTGGCGTCGGCTTCCACACCGGCGACGCGCAGACCGGCTACGAGGATATGGCGGAACGAGTCAGAGACGAGATCCAGAGGGTCTTCAACCCGGAGTTCCTCAACCGGCTCGACGACGTGATCGTGTTCCACCCGCTCACCCGGGATCACATCCGTCAGATCGTTGGCGTGCTGATGCGCGAGGTTCACGCCCGGTTGGAGGAGGAGGCGCTGAAGCTGCAGCTGACCGATCCAGCCGTCGAGTTCCTGGTCGAGCACGGGTTCGACGTCACCTACGGGGCGCGTCCGCTGAAGCGGGCGATCCAGCGCTATCTGGAGGATCCGCTCTCGGAGAAGATCCTGATGGCGGAGCTGGCGCCCGGTGATGTAATCGAGGTCGACGTGGCGGCGGACGGCGAGCGGTTGGAGTTCAGAGTACTGTCATCCTCATCGTCTGCGACGTGATATCTGGTTTTTCTTCTTCCCGCCTCCTTACGGCCCTCGTGCTTCTGTCGCTGGCGAGGGCCGCAACCTTGTCGGCACAGGGCGCTGGCGGCCCGGCCATAGTGCCGATCGATTCGATTCAGGTGCGGGGCAACAGCCGGGTAGCCACCCCGATTATCCTTTCCGACCTGGGCATTCGCCCGGGCGACGAGGTCACCTACCTGGAAATTCAGCGCGGCATCCACCGGCTGTACCAGAGTGGGCAGTTCGACGACGTGCGGGTGTATGCCACCGACTCCGGCTCGAAGGCGGTTCTCGTCATCGAGGTCGTCGAGCGGCCGTTCATCGTCGGGATCCAGTTCGGGGGCACCCAGCACATCAGCGCGGGCACGGTTCGCGACACCGCCGGGCTCGAGCGCGATGCGCCCCTCGATCCTGCCGCGGTCCACGAGGCGAGCTTCTTCATCCGCGACCAGCTCTCGAAGCGCGGTTACGTCCGTGCCCGGGTCGACACGTCGCTCGTGCCGACGGAACGGCCGGGCGAATACCGATTGCTCTTCGATATCGACGAAGGTCGGCGTCTGGTGGTCGCCGGCATCGAAATCGAGGGCAACGAGCACCTCAGCGACGGCGAGATCATCGGCGCGATGAGCGTCAAGCCGGAAGGGTTCCTCTGGTGGCAGTCCGGAGAGTTCAAAGAGGACGAGTATCGTCGGGACACCGAGGTGGGGCTGATCGAGTTCTATGGCTCGAACGGCTTTCTCGACTTCCAGGTCCTCGGCGACAGCATGATCGTGGACCCGGAGACCGGCAAGACCAAGCTGGTCATCCGTGTCGATGAGGGCCGGCAGTACCGGATCGCCGATTTCGAGATCCAGGGGAACACGCACTTTCCCACCGAGATGCTCGAGCTGCGCTTCCAGCCCGAGAGCCGCTCGCTGCTGTCGCAGCTCCCATTGATCGGCAGCGAAACCGAGGGCGCCCCGGTGTTCGATACGCATGAGTGGCAAGAGGCCACCGACGAGATCAACCAGCTGTATCGAAACGCCGGCTTCCTCTATGCCCAGATCGAGCCGATCGTCGAACGGTTGCCTGACGGCGAGGACGGGGACCCGCGCGTCCGTTTGATCTGGCGAATCGAGGAGAACGAGCGGGCGTACGTCCGTCTCGTGAACATCGAAGGCAACACCACGACCCACGAGCGGGTGATCCGTGAGCGCTTGGTGCTGTTGCCGGGTGATGTGTACGGGGACGAGCGGATCGTCAACAGCTATCAAACCATCCAGGGGTTGGGCTTCTTCGAGCCCCTGCCGCCCAACGAGGCGCTGGGCGTCCGACCCACCCAGGAAGGCGATATCGATATCACCTTCCGAGTGAAGGAGAAGCAGACAGGCAACATCAATTTCGGCGCGTCGCTGTCGCCGTCGGCCGGGATCGCCGGCTTCATCGGGTACGAGCAGCCGAACCTCTTCGGCCAGGCCAAGGTGGGCCGTTTCCGCTGGGTGTTCGGCAGCCGGACCAACGATATCGAGGTGGCCTACAGCGATCCGTCGATCTTCGGCACACGGAACTCCGCCGGCATCAGCCTGCGAGCCTCGCGCGACCGCTTCAGTTTCATCGGTCTGGGTCGCCGTCGCCAGATCGGCGGCAGTCTGTTCTTCGGTACGCCGCTCTTCGGCGCCCGCTGGACGCGGGTCTCGTTCCGCTACACGCTGATCCGCGACGAGTACGACGATCGTCTGGACGAGGACCTCGACTTCAGACAGCGCCAGCTGCTGAACGTGGGCACGCGCAGCGCTTTCGAGATCGCCGTGACCCGCGATACCCGGAACCACCCGCTGTTTCCCTCCTCGGGCAGCCGCAACGCGGTGAGCCTGGAGTTCGTCGGTGGGCCGCTGGGCGGCGACGGAAACTACCGCAAGCTGGGGTTCGAGAGCGCCTGGTTCACACCGGTCGCCCGGCTGCGGAGCGATCCGACGAAGACGCAGATCGATCTGTCGCTGGGCCTCAGCGTGCAGGGCGGCGCGATCCTCGGGGACAACCCCTTCTACCTCGAGCGGTTCTTCCTCGGTGGCGTCCAGTACGGTCCCAAGCTGAGAGGTTACGACGAGCTGACCATAACGCCCTTCGGGCACGTCCCCCGTTCGACACCGGGCTTCAATCAGCTGGACCGGGTGGGGGAATCGTACCTGCAGTTTTCGGCCAGCCTAGGCCTGAACCTGGGTGGTAACCTGTTCGTCAACGCGTTCTACGACGCGGGCAACGTGTGGAGTTCCTCCATCGGGCTCAACCCGAGCAAATTGCTGCGGGGCGCCGGGTTCGGCGTGAGCGTCGTGACACCGATGGGACCGCTGGGGCTCGACTACGCCTACGGGTTCGACCGGCGCGACATCTTCGGCAACCCGAATCCGGGGTGGAAGTTGCATTTCCGCTTCGGCCAGGTCTTCTGATCGCGATGAGCCCCACCCGGGAATTCGCGGACCTCGAGCAGAGTCGACGGCAGGCGGAAGGGCCGCCGAGCGATGGCGGCGCGGCCCGCTGCCTTTTTGGAAGGAGTGATCGAAGTGCGATACAGAGTTAGTGCGATCGTTGCCGCGACAGCGCTCGCGGTGCTGGGCTACAGGGGGCTCGGTGAACCGCAGGAACAGGTGCCCAAGCTCGCCTACATCAACTCCAACGAGATCATCGCTGAGGCCCCCGGCGCCGCCGAGGCTCAGGCCACCTTCGAGCGCGAGATGGCGCGCTGGCAGAGCGAGATCCAGGCGATGTCCGATTCGTTGGATGAGATGATCTCGGCTTACGAGCAGCAGCAAGTCATGCTGTCGCCGGAGAAGCGCCAGGAACGGCAGAGAACGATCGAGCTGAAACGGATGGAATACCAGCAGCGGACGCTGGACCTGGAGCAGGTCGCGGCCCAGCGCCAACAGGAGCTGGTGCAGCCGATCTTCGACAACATCCGCAGGGTGCTGGTCTCGATCCGGCAGGAGCGTGGCTATTCGATGATCTTCGACGCGGCCGGCGGTGCGCTGATCGATGCGGACACGACGCTGGACATAACGCCGTTGGTCATCGAGCGTTTGCGAGCCGACGCCGGAGGCGGCTCGTCGAACTAGGCCCTCGGGCCCGCTCGTCCGAGCGGGCATGGAGAGCGCGCCCACGGTAGGTGCTGGCACCGTGGGCGCGGTTTGCTAATCACCGAATCGACATCGAACGTCCGGGAGAGAGATGATGTCGAGGGATCTCAAGTTATCGGAACTGGCGAGGCGCCTTGACGCCGAGCTGGTGGGAGATGGCGAGCGCACCGTGAGCGGGGCGGCGCCGATCGAGACGGCTGGACCCGAAGAGGTGAGCTTTCTTGCTCGACGCAAATACCTCCAATATCTTCCCACCACTCGCGCAGCTGCAGTCATCGTCGGTCGAGACCTCGGGGAGGTGGAGCCGCCCCGGGGGCTGGCGCTCCTGTGGGTCGATGACGCTCACCTGGCTCTGGCGGACACGCTCTCGTGGCTCTATCCGGAGGAAGAGCCCGAGCCGGGGGTCGCGCCCACAGCCACGCTGGGGCCGGGCGTCGAGATCGGCGAGGACGTATCGATCGGCCACTACGTGGCGATCGGTGGAGGCGTGAAGCTGGGCGATCGGGTTCGGATCGGGCCCCACTGCTCGGTGGGAGACCGGAGTCAGATCGGGGCGGAGACCGAGCTCAGGAGCCAGGTCGCGCTGTACCCCGACACGATCGTGGGCGAGCGCTGCATCCTGCACAGCGGGGCCCGCATCGGAGTCGACGGTTACGGATACGTGTTCACCGACGGTGGGCACCGCAAGATCCCACAGGTTGGCCGCTGCGTGATCGAGGACGATGTCGAGATCGGCGCCAACAGCTGCATCGACCGGGGATCGGTGGGCGAGACACGGATCGGCGCCGGAAGCAAGATCGACAACCTGGTTCACGTCGCACATAATGTGCGGATTGGCCGAAACTGCATTATCGTGGCCCAGGTCGGAATCGCCGGCAGCACGGAAATCGGGAACGGCGTGGCGCTCGCCGGCCAGGTCGGCATTATCGGACACCTGTCGATCGGCGACGGCGCCCGGGTGGCGGCCCAGGCTGGCGTGACCCAGGACATCCCGGCGGGCGAAACGTGGTTCGGGCACCCGGCGCGACCCCACACCCGGGTCATGCGGGCGAACGCCGCGTTTCTGAAGCTGCCCGAGTTGATCCAGCGGGTGAGACGTATCGAGAAACAGCTGGGCCCAGTAGGCGCGGACGACGACTGAGGCGGCCGGTGATGGAGAGGCGGCCGGTGATGGAGGAGAGGCGTTGAAGCAGAGGACCGTGTCCAAAGCCGTCGAGCTTTCCGGCACCGGACTGCACTCGGGGACCGAAGTCACAATGTCCCTGCAGCCGGCCGAGCTGGACACGGGGATCGTCTTCCGCAGAACGGACGTCGAAGGTAGGGGCGAGGTCCCGGCCACGGTGGCGAATGTCGCCGAGGTGGAGCGCGGGACCGTGCTGCGGCACGACGGCGTGAAGGTGCGTACGGTCGAGCACGTGCTCTCGGCCCTGGCCGGCTTGCAGATCGACAACCTGGTAATCGAGCTCGACGGCGAAGAGCCACCCGTCGGCGACGGGAGCGCGGCCGCCTTCGTCGAATTGCTGCAGCAGGCGGGGACCAAAGAACAGGGGGAGGACGCCGCGGTATTCGAGTGCACGACGCCGTTCGCGGTCAATGCGGGCGATTCGCATTACGCCGTCTTCCCCGATGACTCGTATGGCCTGTCCGTTTCCATCGACTTCGATCACCCGCTCATCCGCCGGCAGCACGCGGCGTACAGGGTGGATCCGGAGACCTTCGAGCAGGAGATTGGCCCGGCACGCACTTTCGGCTTTTTCGAGGATGCTGAAAAGCTGAGGGCGGCGGGTCTGGCCCTGGGCGCGAGCGTCGAGAACACGGTCGTCCTGACGTCGGACGGGCTGTACGAGGGCGTGAAGCTTCGATACGACGACGAGTTCGTGCGGCACAAGGCCCTCGACCTCATCGGGGACCTGGCGCTGGTCGGCACCCGGATCAAGGGACGCGTGGTCGCGGAACGGCCGGGCCACCTCGGCAACATCGCCCTGGCACGGGAGATGGCCGAGCGGGCGCGGCGCCAGCGGACGACGCGGCGGGTGGACATCTCGCAGATCTTCCAGATCCTCCCGCACCGCTATCCGTTTCTCCTGGTCGATCGGGTGGTAGAATACGAGCGGGCGGAGCGCATCGTCGGCATCAAGAACGTGACGATCAACGAGCCGTTTTTCGTTGGACATTTCCCGGGACTGCCGATCATGCCGGGGGTGCTGATCATCGAGGCGATGGCCCAGGTCGGCGGACTGCTGTTGATGGACACGGTGGAGAACCCGGAGGACAAGATCGTCTACTTCATGTCGCTGGACAAAGTGAAGTTCCGACGGCCCGTCATTCCGGGAGATCAGATCGAGTTCGAGCTGAGGATGCTGCAGATGCGGCGTTCGGTCTGCAGAATGAAAGGCATAGGCCGCGTGGACGGGCAGGTGGTGGCCGAGGCTGAAATGGCGGCACAGGTGGTGGATCGATGAGCACCGAAACGATGACAGATCAGACGCCGGCGGCGCCGCGGATACATCCCACGGCGATCGTCGACGAGGGAGCGAAATTGGGCAACGGCGTGGAGGTGGGCGCATACGCGATCATCGGTCCCAACGTGAAGGTCGGGGACCATACGATCGTGGCACCGCACGCGTACATCGAGAAAGACACCCGGGTGGGCAGCCGCTGCTTCATCGCCAAAGGCGCGGTTCTGGGGACCGATCCTCAGGATCTCAAGTTCGAAGGCGAGGACACGCTGCTGGTCGTCGGCGATGACACGACCATCCGTGAGTTCGCCACCCTGAACCGGGGAACGCGAGCGGCGGGCCGGACCACGGTGGGAAGCGGTTGCCTGATCATGGCCTACGCGCACGTGGCGCACGACTGCGCAATCGGCGACCAGGTGGTTATCGCCAACGCAGTGCAGATGGGCGGCCACGTCACGATCGAAAACTGCGCCACCGTCGGTGGCCTGGTCGCGATCCACCAGTTCGTTCGGATCGGAGCCTATTCGTTCATCGGCGGCGCCTCGCGCGTCCCCAAGGATGTACCGCCCTACGTGAGAGCGGCCGGGAACCCCCTCGCGCTCTACGGGCTGAACACCGTTGGGCTGGAACGTCGAGGGTTCTCCGATGAGGCGCGGCGCGAGTTGAAGCGGGCCTACCGCCTCCTCTTCGGCTCGGACCTGAACATCAGCCAGGCAATGGCCGAACTGCGCTCGAAGGACTCGCTTCTGCCCGAGGTCGAGCGGCTGCTCGATTTCATCGACGCCAGCGAGCGCGGCGTTTCGGTCTAGCGGTGACGTGGATCCGGTCGCGGTCGGTGTCCTCGGGGTAGGGAGCCTCGGCTTCCATCACGCCCGCCTGCTGCGTGAGATTCCTGAAGCGCGCCTGGTCGGCATCTACGACATCGACGACGAGCGGGCGGCGTCGGTGGCGGAAGCGCTGGACGTCCCCGCTTATGAATCTCGCGACAAGCTGTTCGCCGACGTCGATGCTCTCACGATCGCGGTCCCGACGAGCAAACACTTCGAGGTCGCGCGATCGGCGCTCGAGCACGAGTGCCACCTGCTGATCGAGAAGCCCATCACATCGACGACCGATGAAGCGGATGACTTGATCCGGCTGGCGAACGAAAAGGGCCAGCTGATCCAGGTCGGCCACATCGAACGATTCAATGGCGCGGTCCGCGCCTGCGAGCCTTACCTGGACAACCCGCTCTTCGTCGAGTCGCACCGGCTGGCGCCCTTCGTGCCCCGTGGCACCGACGTGCCGGTCGTCCTCGACCTGATGATTCACGACATCGATTTGATCCTGAGCCTGGTGGGCCGGCCGGTGGCCGACGCCCGGGCCGCGGGTGTGTCGGTGATCAGCGGGAGCGTGGACATCGCGAACGCCAGGCTCGAGTTCGACGGTGGCGCGGTGGCCAACATCACGGCAAGCCGGGTCTCGATCGGGCGGCAACGCAAGATCCGCTTCTTCCAGCCGAGCGGTTACGTGAGCCTGGATCTGGGGAACGGGACCGGCGAGTACTATCGACGGAAGCCGGGTAGCGGCGCGGCTGAACACGTGACTCAGCTGGGAGACCTGGTCGAGCACATCAGTCTGCGAAGCGATGGGAAGGAACCGCTGCGACTCGAGTTGCAGGCGTTCGTCCAGGCGGCGGCGGGTGAAGCGGCGGTTCCCGTGACGGCGGAGGAGGGTCGGGCCGCGCTGGCGGTGGCTCTCGACATCGTCGATCGGATCGCGAGGCACACGAAACATGTCCTTGATACGAATCAGGCGCGAGCGTAAGCAGCACGGATCGGCAGAGCGGGCGGGGATGAGAACCCGGACCCTCATCATCCTGCTCGCCGCCGTCCTGGTCGCCATCTGGTATCTGGGCGGGCGTGTCTGAACCCCGCATACTGCTGGCGGCGGGCGAGGCTTCGGGGGATCTCCACGGCGCATCGCTGGCGGAGGAGTTGCGTCGCCTCTATCCGCGAGCCGATCTGTTCGGCCTCGCCGGGCCGCGCATGGCCGGGGCCGGCGTCGAGCCCATCGTCGATTTCGAGAAGCTGGTGGTCATGGGCTTCTTCGAGATCGCGACTCGCTTGCCCTTCTTTTTCCGGCTGCGCCGCCGCCTGCGGCGGATACTCCGTGAGAGGCCGCCGGACCTCGTCATACCGATCGACTATCCCGGCTTTAACCTTCGCTTGAGCGTCGAGGCGCACCGGGCGGGGATCCCGGTGCTGTACTACATCGCGCCGCAGCTGTGGGCCTGGCGGTCGGAACGGGCCCGGACGCTGGCGGATGCGGTGGACCGGGTGGCCGTCGCCTTCCCTCACGAGGAGCCGTTTTTGCGCGAATTCGGCGTGGATGCGGTTTTTGTGGGTCACCCCCTGCTGGACCGGCTGGACGAGCTAGAATCGCGGGAAGAGGCGATTTCGGCCACTGGCGCCGACCCGGGCCGCCCCATCCTCGGCTTGCTGCCCGGATCCCGGCCCCAGGAAGTCCGCCGCCTCCTGGGGCCGTTCTTGCAGGTCGCCCGGGAGCTGACGCGCCAGCGCCCGGACGTTCAGGTGCTGCTCTCAGGGGCCCCACACGTGCCCCGATCGCTCTACGACCCGGCTCGACACTACCCCCTCATCGAGGATTCAGGGACGGTGCTCAGGGCCGCCACGGCGGTTCTGACGAAATCGGGCACCACGACGGTCGAGGCGGCCCTGTACGGCGTGCCTCTGGTGATCGCCCATCGGGTCAACCCTTTGACCTACCGGGTGGCCCGGCGACTGGTCCGGGTGAAGAGCGTGGGGATGGTGAACCTGCTCGCCGACGAGCCGGTCGTGCCGGAGTTCATACAGCAGTTGCCCGTCGACAGGATCGCCGAGGCGCTACTGCCGTTGCTGCAGGCGGGGTCGGAGGCACGAACCGGGATGGTGCGGGAGCTGGACCGCGTCCGCGAGCGGTTGGGCGACCCGGGAGCGGCTCGACGTGTCGCCGAGCTGGCCGCAGGGCTGTTGGACGGGAACCGATGAGGCTTCGAGACCGAATCGGCGTGGCTCTGGCGGGCTTCCTGGCACCACCGTTGTTTCGCGCGGTCTACTCCAGCCTCCGATTCGAGTGGGAGGGCGAGGCGAATCTCGCGCCGTGGAGATCGGGCCAGCCTGTGGTCTTCGTCACCTGGCACGGCCGGATCCTGCCATTGCTCTATCTGTTTCGCGACGCCCGAATCGTGATGCTGGTGAGCCGTCACCGAGACGGCGAGTACCTGACGCGGCTGGGGCGTGGCCTCGGCTACGACGCGGTCCGCGGCTCCAGCACGCACGGTGGCCACACCGCGCTACGCGACCTGGTGCGTAGAGTCCGGTCGGGCAGTTCGCTGGCGATCACGCCCGACGGCCCTCAGGGTCCCCGCGAGCGGTTCAAGCCGGGCGCGCTTCAGGTGGCCAGGGTCACCGGGGCGCCGGTCATACCGGTAATGGCCGGAGGCGGGCGGGCATGGTGGATTGAAGGGTGGGACAGCTTCATGGTTCCCAGGCCGTTCACCACGATCAGGGTCGCCGTCGGCGAACCCGGCCATGTTCCGCGCAACGTGTCTCTCCCCGAGCTCGCCGATCATGCCCGGCTTTTGGAGGAGCGGCTGGGCGCTTTGAAGTTGCGGGTGAACGGTTCAGGCGAATGACCATCTCGTACCGCCGCCTGTGGGATGCCCATGCCCCGATCTACCGGCTCCTCTGCGCCGCCCTGGCTCCCGCCGCGTGGGCCTACGGCGCCGCCGTGGCGGTACGCTCGTGGGCCTACGACACCGGCCTGCTGAAGTCGACCGCCGCTCCGCTTCCCTCCCTGTGCGTGGGCAATCTGACCGTCGGTGGGACCGGCAAGACCCCGCTCGCCGCCTGGTTCGCGGGGGAGCTGCGACGACGGGGTTTGAGCCCGGCGATCGTCATGCGGGGCTACGGCCAGGACGAGCCCACCGTGCACCGCGTGCTCAACCCGTCGGTACCGGTCTACGTGGCCCCGGATCGGGTGGCCGGCGTGCGAGGGGCGGCGGAGGCGGGGCAAGACGTGGCCGTGCTGGATGACGCCTTCCAGCATCGACGGATTCGCCCTCAGGAGAACGTGGCGATCATCGCCGCCGAAGACTGGCACCCTCGTCGGCACCTGCTCCCCCGGGGACCGTGGCGTGAGCCGCTGAGTGGACTGCGACGCGCGACGCTGGCTGTGGTCAGCCGCAAGAGTGCGTCGGCGGAGCGCGCGGCCGAGATCGAGGCGGAGCTGAGAAGCGCCGCGCCGGAGGTCCCGACGGCTCGAGTTCACCTGGCTCTCTCCCGACTCTACCCGTACCATGGAGCGGAGGAGCGGCTGGGACCGGCGGTGCCGCTGGCCGGTTTCCGTTGCGGCGTCGCCGTGGCTGGCGTGGCTCGCCCCGAGTCGTTCTGGGCGCAGCTCGAGGCGGCGGCCGTGGCGGTGGACGAGCGGCGGGTCTTTCCCGATCATCATCGGTACAGCCGGGACGAGGCGCAGGCGCTGGAGCAGGCGGCAGGTGGGGAACCGATCCTTGCCAGCCTGAAAGACGCGGTCAAGCTACGGCCGCTGCTGGCGCCGGAATCGGAGCTGTACGTGCCGCTGCAAGAGCCGGTTTGGGAAGCGAGCGCGCAGGAGATCGAGGCGATGCTGGAGAGAATCCAGGCGGCGTGCACCGCGCCAGGAGAGAGACGAAAGACATGAGGGTGGTCGAGAGCGACATCCTCGTGGTCGGCACCGGGATAGCCGGGCTCACGTTCGCATTGCGTGTGGCCGAAGAGCACGACGTGGTGCTGGTCACCAAGAAGGCCAGCCTGGAGTCGAACACGAACTACGCGCAGGGAGGTCTCGCCGCGGTCACCGCGACGGAGGACTCCTTCCGCGAGCATGTGGTCGATACCCTCCACGCCGGCGCCGGCCTTTGCCACCGTGACCGGGTCGACATGTTGGTGCGAAGCGCGCCGCAGGCGATCGGAGACCTGATCGACTGGGGTGTCGAGTTCACGCGGCGCGGCGGCAAGCTGGCGTTGGGCAGGGAAGGGGGGCATTCGCACGCCCGCATCGTTCACAGCCAGGACCGTACGGGCGCGGCGATCGAAGCCGCGCTGGACCAGGCGGTCGCGGAGCACCCGCGGATCACCCTGTTGGAGGACCATATGGCACTGTCGCTCCGGATCGCCTGCGGTGCCGGGCGTCGCCGTTGCGTGGGTGCCTGGGTCCTGGACGTCGACGCCTGCGAACCGCTGGAGGTTCGGGCGCGGGCGACCATGCTGGCAGCGGGCGGCAGCGCGGCGCTGTACCGTCACACCACGAACCCCGCCATAGCGACGGGCGACGGTGTGGCCGCGGCGTATCGGGCCGGCGCCACGGTGGCGAACATGGAGTTCATCCAGTTCCACCCCACGGCCCTCTATCCGGCCCGTGAGCACGCCTTTCTGATCTCCGAAGCGGTCAGGGGGGAAGGCGCTGTGCTTCGCGACGAGAAAGGCATGTCGTTCATGCCTCGCTACGATGCCCGGGCCGATCTGGCGCCGCGGGACATCGTCGCGCGGGCGGTGCACAGCGAGCTGAAGCGGAGCGGCGCCCCGCATGTGTGGCTCGATGCGACCGAGATCCCCGGTGAACTGCTCGAAGCGCGATTCCCCAACATCCTCGAGGAATGCCGCGGGCGTGGGATCGACCCGGCGTCCGAGCGGATACCGGTCGTTGCGGCCGCCCATTACGTTTGTGGCGGCGTCTGGACCGACATGGACGGACGGACGACCGTCCCGGGGTTGTACGCGGCGGGCGAATGCGCCTGCACGGGCGTGCACGGCGCCAACCGGCTGGCCTCGAACTCGCTGTCGGAGGCCGTGGTGTTCGCCGAGCGGGCCGCCGTCCGCATGCAGCAACAGCTGCCAGATTCCGGGACCGCCGTGTCGATCGAAGAGGCCTCGCTCGCCGACTTCTCCGGCTTTCCATCGGACGCGGGCCACGAGTTGCGGGGGCGACTCAAGGCCCTGATGTGGCAACATTTCGGGATCGTCCGGACGGCCGATGAGATGCGCCAGGGTGCCCGGGAACTGGTGCTGCTGCGAGACGAGTGGCGGGCCGCCTGCGGGGCGGCGCTCCCCTCGGGCAGCGGCGCCCGCTGGGTCGAAGCGGTGGAGCTGGGGAACATGCTGGATGTCGCCCGGCTGATCGTCAGCTGCGCGCTGTGGCGAACCGAGAGCCGCGGTCTGCATCACGTGACGGACTACCCGTATCGGGACAACGAGAACTATCTGCGGGACAGCTTCGTGATCCCGACGGAGTGAGGAGCGGAGCGGACCGTGAAGCTGATGGTCATTTCGGTGGGCGCCCCCAGGGCGCGAGGGATCGCGGCAGCGATCGCCGAGTACGAATCGCGCATCCCTCACTACTTCAAGTTCGAGACCGTCGAGGTTCGGCCGCAGCGCCTCGGCGGCAACGTGGACCGCGACACGGTGGTCGAGAAAGAATCCGGGGCGCTGCTCGAACGAGTGCCGGACGGACTTCAGGTCATCGTGCTGGACGAGCGGGGCAAGAGCTGGTCGTCGGAGGAGCTGGCGCGCTACCTCGAAGATCTGGCCGTCCACGGCCAGGCGGGCGCCGCGCTTCTGATCGGCGGCCCCCTGGGGACGAGCCAGTCGTTGCGCGAGCGAGCCGATCACGTTCTTTCTTTGTCCAGCTTCACCTTGCCACACGAGATGGCCAGGTTGCTGGTGGCCGAACAACTGTATCGCGCCGGCACGATCCTGCGCGGCGAACCCTATCACAGGGCCGGATGAGCGAGACCAGGCGACTGCCGGAGTGGTACCGGGATTGGTTCGGGGAGGAGTATCTGGCCCTCTACCCGCACCGCGACGAGGAGGAGGCCCGCGACGGGGTGGAGCTCGTCATGCAGCACTGCGGCAGGGTCGACGGCCTGGTCCTCGATCTGGCCTGCGGGGCCGGGCGGCACATGCTCCATTTTCGGCGCCTCGGGGTCACCCCGGTCGGCCTCGATCTCTCGGCTTCGCTGCTCCGGCAGGCGCGCGATCTGGATTCGGAGATGCGGTTGGTTCGCGGCGACATGCGTCATCTTCCGTTCGCCGATTCCAGTTTCGCTCTGGTAGCCAACTTCTTCACGTCTTTCGGCTACTTCGCCGAGCCCGAAGAGGACCGCCGGGTGCTCGGTGAGATCCGCCGCGTACTCCGTGGCGGCGGCTGCTTCGCTCTCGATTTCCTCAATGCCCAGCGGGTCCGCGACGGCCTGGTGCCCCGCGACGAACGCAAGCTCGGTGATCGCCGGGTCGTGCAGGAACGGAGGCTGGAGGAGGACGGACGAGTGGTCGTGAAAGAGATCAAGATCTACGGGGCCACAGCGGACCGCCCCGAGAGTGTCTATTTCGAACGGGTACGTCTTTACGAGCCCGACGAGCTCGTGACCTTGCTGCGAAACGCTGATCTGGAGCCGAAACATACCTTCGGGGACTACACGGGCGGACCCGCCTGCCCGGACTGCGCCCGTTACATACTCATCGGCTACGCGACATGAGCATCACCGTCCAACGCCTTCCGCTCGCCGGCTCCCCCATCGTCAACGATTATCTGCAAAACTTCGACCGCGTCTCGGCGTTCTACGAGACTGGCCCGCCTTCCGAGATCGAAAGCTATCGCCGGGTTCTCACGCGGATTCAGGACTCCCGTGATCCCTCGGATTGGGACGCCCTCGCCGACGCCTACGACGGCGATGACCCGGAGATCCGTGCACAGCTCGAGCGCGTCATCGAAGGTCGCGGCGTTTTCGTCGCCACCGGGCAGCAGGCTGGACTGTTCGTCAGCCCCCTCTTCACCCTTTACAAGGCGCTTACCGCGGCCCGGCTGGCTCAGCAACTCGAGGAGGAGTTGGACGTCCCCGTCATGGCCCTCTTCTCCGTCGCCTCCGAAGACCACGATTGGCAGGAGGTCGACCACACCCACCTGGTGAACGTGGAGAACGAGCTGGTGCGGATCGGCGTGGCCGGGCCCACGGACCCCGAAGGTCCGAGGCCGCCGGTGGAGCGAATCGAGCTGGGACGGGACATCGAAGACGCTCTGGAACACCTCGTCCAAGCCACGCCGGATACGGATTTTAAGGCATCTGTTCTCGAGTCGCTTCGAGAAAGCTATCGGCCGGGACGGCCCTTCGCCCAGGCCTTCCAGGAGGCTCTGGGTCGACTCCTCGCCGGACGGCCGGTGCTGATCTCTCGGACCGGCCATCGGTTCGTGAAGCATCGCAGTCGGGGGCTCCTGTGGTCGGAGTGGGAGAGGCGCGAGGAGGGTGAGAAGCGGCTGCGGGAGCGAGTCCGTGGGTTGGAAGAGTCGGGTTACTCGGCCCAGGTCCCGATGGCCGAGGGCGCGACGAACCTGTTCTTCGACGGCTCGCTGGGGCGCGACCGAGTGATGTACGAGGGGGGCGAGGCCGTGTTGAGGCGTTCGGGCGAACGGCTGAGCGAGGACGAGTTGCAGGAAGTGTTGCAGTCGAGCCCGGAGCGGGTGAGTCCCGGCGCTCTCTTGCGTCCGGTGACCGAAGCCGCCGCGTTTCCGGTGGTGGCGTCCGTGGGCGGTCCGGGGGAGATCGCCTATTTGGCGGAGAGCCACGCGATCTTCGACCTTCATGGCGTGCCCGCTCCGGTGGTGGTCCCGCGGGCGTCGCTGCGGTTACTGGAGTCGAAGGTCGGCCGGGTACTGGAAAAATACGAAGTCGAGCCCGCTGATCTCACGGACGGCGGCGCGATCGACCGTCTGGTGAAAGAGCACGCGCCGGAGGAACTGAAGGAAGCGCTCGACCGGTTGAAGAGCGAGGTCGATGAGCGGCTGTCGGAGATATCCGAGGTGGCGGTCCGGTTCGACCCGGGAGCGAAGAGCGCCGTGGGCAGCGGAAAGAAGGCGGTGTTCGGGGGAATCCGGGACCTGGAGAAGCGCCTGGAGGGGAGGGTAAAGGAGAAGAACCAGGTCATGCAGCAGCAGCTCGAGAAGGCGGCTGTGCACCTGTTTCCGAATGGTCGGCCTCAGGAGCGGGAATTGAACCCGTACCAGTACCTGATCCGATACGGCGAGTCGCTGCTGGACGAGATCTACGAGAACGCGTTAACGCCGCTGGACTAGCCAGCTTGCCACGTGGCGCGGGCGGATCTACGTTTCGCGAGGTGGACTCGTGGGTGAAAGGTGAGTAGAGAATGGTTTGGGTCCTGGGTGTCGTGGTACTCCTGCTGATGATGATCCCCCTTACGGCCATCGTGCTGGACTCGGAAGTCGGTCGTGCGTTGGCCCGGCGCCTGGGTTCGGGCCCGTCGGAGGAAGAGGGCCAGGCGCGTCTCAAGGAACTCGAAAAAGAGGTCCAGTACCTCTCCCAGACCGTGGAATCGCTGCAGGAAGAATCGCGGTTCATCCGCCAGCTGCTCGAGAAGCCGAAGGAACAGGAGTCGCTTCCACCCGGTGACGAGTGACGGTGAGGATCGCGTGACGCGACGACCCCGCTCCGCTCTGGCGGTGGGAGCGGGGATTTTTTTGAGTCGGCTCGCCGGTTTCGGGCGCGATGTGGCGATCGCCGCCTTCTTCGGCACCGGACTCGCCGCCGACGCCTACACCGCCGCACTCCGCATCCCCAACACGATCCGAAACCTGCTGGGCGAGGGGACGCTCTCCGCTTCGTTCATCCCCGTCTATAGCGGCCTGCTGGCCCGGGAGTCCGAGACCGAGGCGCGCCGCCTGGCCGGCACGGTGCTGAGCCTGCTGGCGGTCCTCGCCGCGGTGCTCAGCGGGCTGGGCGTGTTGCTGGCGCCGTGGATCACCGAGATCCTCGTCCCCCGCTGGTCCCCGGAGAAGCTCGAGCTGACGACGCGTCTGGTCCGGATCCTCTTTCCCATGGCGGGGATGCTCATTCTGGCGGCCTGGTGCCTCGGCGTGCTCAACAGCCACCGCCGCTTCTTCCTCTCCTTCGCCGCGCCCGCGATCTGGAACCTCGCCCAGATCCTCGGACTTCTGCTGGCATGGCGCGCCGGTTGGGACCCGCTGGTCGTGGCCCTCGCCTGGGCCACTTTGATCGGAGCCGTCCTCCAGTTCCTCGTCCAGGTGCTCCCGTCATTGCGGCTCACCGGGCGGCTGAGGCTCTCCCTCGATACCGCCTGGCGGCCGGTCCGTACCGTCGTGCGCAATTTCGGGCCCGTGGTGCTCGGCGCCGGCGTCGCCCAGGTGTCCGGCCTGCTGGACGTGTTCCTGGCCGGCCTGCTGGCCAACGGGGCGCTGGCCACCCTGGCGTACGCACAGCGGCTCTATTATCTGCCGCTGGCGCTGTTCGGGACGTCAGTGGCCGCGTCTTCGCTCCCCGAGCTCTCCCGGGAAGCCGAACTGGATGCGAGGGAGGCGCTGCGCGTCAGGTTGCGCGACGGGTTCCGTGGCATCGCGTTCTACATCGTGCCGTCCGCCATCGCTTTCATCCTGTTCGGGGACTGGATCGTGTCGTTCCTGTTCCAGCGGGGCAGCTTCGTAATCGTCGACACCGTCTGGGTCCACGCTACCCTGGGCGCCTATGCCGTCGGCCTCCTCGCCGCTTCATCGGTGAAGCTGTTCGCCTCGGGGTTCCACGCCATGCTGGACACCCGGACGCCGGTAAAATTCGCCGCCGCAGGGCTGGCGGTGGGCGCCGCCCTGGGCGCCATCCTCATGTGGCGTTTCTATGTCCCCGGTCTGGCCTTCGGCGCCGCCCTCGGCTCCTGGCTGTATCTGCTGCTGCTGTGGACCGGGCTGCGCCGACGGATCGGCGTCATCTTCCACGGGGGCGACGTGGTGTACCTGCTGAAGCTGCTGGCGGCTTGTGCCGCCGGCGCGGCCGCGGGGTTCGCCGCCGAGTTCGCCGTGGCACCGCCAGAGGGGATCGACACCGACCTTCTGAGGCGCCTGGCCGTGACGCTGGCAACGTTGGGGGCGTTCGGGGTAGTATACCTTGGCGCATGTCGGCTGGCGCGGGTGACCGCAGCGGCCGGCCCGAGGCCAGGCGAAAGATCTACCCCCTGAGATAGATGTCCACGACCGCTGTATCCGAAGAGAAGCTCGCGTCGCTGCCCGTCGAGCCGGGCGTATACATCCTCAAAGACGCCAAGGGCAAGCCGCTTTACGTCGGCAAGGCGAAGTCGCTGCGCGACCGCGTCCGCTCGTACTTTCGCGAGCCCGCGGGATCCCATCACAAGCCGCCGGAGATGATCCGCCGGATCGCCGACTTCGAGACGATCGTCACCGATTCGACGTCGGAGGCGCTCATCCTGGAGTCGAACCTGATCAAGGAGTACGCGCCGCGCTTCAACATCCGGCTGCGGGACGACAAGACGTACCCGTACATCAAGGTCACGGTGGGGGAGCCGTTCCCGCGGGTGTTCGTGACGCGGCGGCTGGTCAAGGACGGCTCCCGATATTTCGGCCCCTACGCCGACGTGGGCCACATGCGACGCGCGCTGCGCGCCATCAAGAAGCTCTACACCATCCGCTCCTGCCATTACGATCTTCCGCAGCAGGCGCCTTCCCGGCCGTGCCTCGACTACTACATCGGCCGGTGCAAGGCACCCTGTGTCGGCTACCAGACCGAGAGCGACTACCGCGAGATGATCGATGAGGTGCTCCTCGTCCTGCAGGGCCACACGGGCAAACTGGCGGAGAAGCTGGCCGAACGGATGGAGGACGCGGCCCAATCGCTGGAGTTCGAGCGCGCGGCCGAGTATCGCGACGTGCTCCGCGGACTGGCCGAGCTGGAACGTCGTCAGCTCGCCATCGACCCTCGAGGCGGCGACGTCGATGCGGTGGCCCTGGTGCGCGACGGCGACTCGGCCTGCGGCGTGATCTTCAAGATCAGGGAGGGGAAGCTGCTGGGGCGCGAGGCTCACTTCCTGGGCAACGTGGAGAACGAGGCGGAGGAATCGATCCTCTCGGTCTTCCTGGCCCGCTACTATCTGCTGCAACAGGAAGTCGCCCGGGAGCTGCTGGTGCCGATCGAGTTCGAGGACAGACAGGCCGTGGAGGCCCACCTGAGAGAGCGGACCGGCAGAGCGTTCAGCGTCCACGTCCCGCAGCGCGGGTTCAAGCGTGAACTGGTTCGACTGGCGGCGGAGAACGCCCGCCATCTGCTGGAGGAGCGCCAGCTGCTGGAAGGGCAGGCGGAGCGGCGCGCGCCGCCGGCGCTCTATTCGCTGCGGGGCGAGCTGAACCTGGAACGCGTGCCCCGCGCCATCGTCGGCTTCGACATCTCCAACATCCAGGGCGCGGACGCCGTGGGTGCTTCGGTGTGGTTCGAGAACGGCGAGCCGTTGAAGAGCGAATACCGACGTTATCGGATCGAGAGCGTCGAGGGGGTGGACGACTACGCCGCGATGCAGGAGATCGTCTCCCGATACTTTTCCCGGCGACTGGCCGAGGAGAAGCGTCTGCCCGACCTGGTCCTGATCGACGGGGGGAAGGGTCAGCTGTCGGCTGCCGCGCAGGCGCTGGAACGGGTGGGGCTCCCGGATCTGCCGGTCGTGGCACTGGCCAAGCGCGAGGAGCTGATCTTCACTCTCGACCGGATCGAGCCTCTCAGGCTCACGCGCCGCGCGCCGGGCTTGCGGCTCCTGCAGCGGGTGCGGGATGAGGTCCACCGGTTCGGTCTCCAGTATCACCGTCAGCGTCGCAGCCGACGCACGCTGCGGTCCGGTCTCCTGGACATACCGGGAGTGGGGCCGGCCCGTCAGGAATCGCTGCTGCGTGAGTTCGGGAGCCTGAAAGCTGTGAAGGCGGCGGCGCCCGAAGAGATCGCTCGCGTGCCGGGCATCGGTGAGGCGCTGGCGGGAAAAATCGCCGCCGCGCTGCAGGAGCCCGACGATGCGACGGGCTGACTCTGGCTTGTTCGGTCTCGGGGCAGCGCCTAACTTCAGTCCGCTCGTTCCGGCCATCCTCGCGAGCTCGCAGGCTGACTTCAGCATAGATTAGAACAGTACATGACCGTCAGGACCCGATTCGCGCCGAGTCCAACCGGCGAGCTGCATTTGGGCAACGCCCGCATCGCCGTGCTCAACTGGCTATACGCCCGGCACACGGGCGGGCGGTTCCTCCTGCGCATCGAGGACACCGACATCGATCGGAACTTGCCCGGCGCCGAAGAGGAGATTCTGGGATCGTTGCGTGAGCTGGGGCTGGATTGGGATGAGGGGCCGGACGTTGGCGGTGAACACGGTCCGTACCGGCAGAGCGAGCGCACGAAGATCTACCGCGAGTACGCCGACCGGCTGCTCGCCGGCGGCAGCGCCTACCGGTGCTACTGCACGCCCGAGGAGCTCGAGGCTCGCAAGCAAAGGCAGCTAAAGCGTGGCGAGCCGCCCGGTTACGACGGCCGCTGTCGGGATCTCAGCCAGGAGGAGGAGAGACGGCAGCAGGAGCGCGGCATCGTCCCGTCGCTGCGCTTCAAGACCCCCGACGACGAGGTCGTGGTGTCCGATCCGGTGCGGGGCGCGATCACGTTCGATGGATCGGAGTTCGGTGACTTCGTAGTGATGAAATCGGATGGGCCGCCGACATACAACTTCGCCGTGGTGGTCGATGACATCTCGATGGAGATCAGCCACGTCATCCGCGGCGCGGGCCACCTGGCCAACACGCCGCGCCAACTCATGATCTATCGCGCGCTCGCCGCCGAGCCGCCCGTCTTCGTTCACGTGCCTCACGTCCTCAGCCCGGACGGCTCGCCGCTGGCGAAGCGCCACGGCGCCCGTTCCCTGCAGGATTATCTCGACGAAGGGTACCACCCGGACGCGCTGATCAACTACCTGTCGCTGCTCTCCTGGTCGAGCCCGTCGGGCGACGAGGTTTTGACGCCGGAGCGACTGATCGGCGAGATCGATCTCGCACGTATCGGGACCAGCGACGTCCGGCTGGATCCCGACAAGCTGGAGTGGCTCTCGGGCGAGCACATCCGACGGATGGGCCCGGAGGATCTGGCCGACAAGCTGATCGAGCACCTGGGAGCGGACGCGCTTCCTGACGGCCCGAAAGGGCCCGCGGGCGTCGCGGCGGCGTTGCGGGAGCGGATCACGACGTTCCAGGAGGCCGAGGACTATCTGCCTCAGCTCGATCCACCGCGGCCGATGGAATGGGATCACCCGGCGCTCGAGGCGTTGCAGGGACCCGAGGTCGTGGCGCTGCTCGAGGCCGTGCGCGATGCCCTGGCCGATCTGGACGAGTGGACGGGAGAGGCCGCGATGGCCGCCGTTCGCGCGGCGGGCAAATCGGTGGGCGTGCGGGGACGCGACCTGTTCATGCCCGTGCGGGCCGCCGTCACCGGCACCACGCAGGGACCCGAGCTGGTCGATGTCTTCGCGGTGCAGGGGAGGGAGGTGACGCTCCGGGTCGTCGAGGAGGCCATCGGGAGGCTGGAGCGAGGACGATGAAGCTGGAGCACACCCTCATCTGCTCGCGCTGCGAGCGTGAGGAGAGCGTCGAGGGCACACCGGGCGTCTGTCCCGAGTGCGGGGCGCCGCTGCTGGCACGGTACCCTCTCGACCGGGTGGGCGCGCGCTGGAAGCCGAAGGATCTGGCCGGGCGCGGCTGGGACATGTGGCGCTACCGGGAGGTGATGCCGGTGGCCCGGGAAGAGGAGCCGATCAGCCTGGGGGAGGGAGGGACACCCCTGCTGGAGTTCGAGCCCCTGGCCCGTGAGGCCGGTGTGGCCAAGCTCCTGGTGAAGGAGGAGGGTCTCAACCCCACAGGATCTTTCAAGGCGCGAGGGATGTCCGCCGCCGTCACCCGTGCGGCGGCCGGCGGGGCGAAGGGCTTCGTGACTCCGTCGGCGGGGAACGCGGCGGGCGCCCTGTCGGCCTACGGGGCCCGTGCCGGGATCCCGGTGCGGGTCTACATGCCGGCGGACACTCCACCGGTGATCATCGCCGAGTGCCGAGCCCTGGGGGCGAACGTGCGGCTGATCGACGGGCTGATCACGGATTGCGGGGTCGAGGCCCGGGCGTTCGCTGCCGATAGCGGCTATTTCGATGTCTCGACGCTGCGAGAGCCGTATCGGGTGGAGGGGAAAAAGACGATGGGCTACGAGCTGTGCGAGCAGCTCGGTTGGCGGATCCCCGATGCGATCCTGTATCCGACGGGCGGAGGGACCGGGATCATCGGGATGTGGAAGGCCTTCGCGGAGCTCGAGGCTCTGGGGTGGATCGAGGCGGGCCGACGACCGCGCATGTACGTGGTCCAATCGGCGGGGTGCGCGCCCATCGTGCGGGCGTGGGAAGCGGGGGCGGAGAGCGCCGACCGGTGGGTGGGTGCGGAGACGCTGGCCGCGGGACTGAGGGTCCCGGCGGCGCTGGGCGACTTTCTCATCCTCCGCGCCCTGCGTGAGAGCGGGGGCGCGGCGGTCGCCGTCACCGACACCGAGCTGATGCGAGCGTCGCGACGTCTGCGGCACCACGGACTCCCGGCCTGTCCCGAAGGTGGGGCGACGCTGGCCGGGCTGCACGCTTTCAGAGCCGAAGAGCACATCGGTCCCGAGGACCGTGTGGTCCTGTTCAATACCGGAGCCTGGTTGAAATACCTTGTATGACCGTATGAAGATCGCTCGAACCGCCGGGCTGGTGGTGCTGGCGGCCGTGTCGGCGCCCTCCGACGCCCTGGCCCAGTGGGACGTGATCGCCAAAGCCGCGTTGCCGTCGGTTCCGTACTGGTGGACGGCATCCGGGTCGCGCCAGCTGGGGCTCGTCCCGCTGCTGTGGACCGATGAGGTCGACGGTGCGACGAGCGGCTGCTGCGTCGTGGGCGCGGCGGCCCGGGCTCCGGTCGGGAGGGCGACCGTGTGGTTGGGTGTGGGGTTCGGGACGGACCCGGACGGGGGCGCGCCCGCCGGCGTCGAAGCGGCCGTCCAGTTGGATCGGGGGGCGGCGGCCTTCCGGCGGTTGCACGGTCGCTGGGGGGCCAGTCTGTTCGTACCGCTGTACGTCCGCGATTCGGACCCCGAGCCCCATCCGGCCAACCGGGTGTCGGGTGGCCTGTCAGTGCTCGCTCTGGACGACGAACGCTACCTCGGTTCGGTCCCGTTCTTTTCATGTCCGGCCGGGCCGGCGGTACCCTGCCAGGCCGAGGCCGTGCCGTACCCCTGGAGTCCCGGGCGCGACGTGGGTCTGGCGTTGGAGGGCGCGTGGGGTCAGGGCGCCTGGGGAGCCCCGCGCCTGACCGGCAGCCTGGTCTGGGGGGTGAAGGCCGGCCGTGGAGATTACGGATACCTGCGAGGCGAGCTCGACGCGACCGCGAACGGCACCGTGGAACGGTTCGATTGGAGGGCGCGGCTGGCCGCCGGCTGGGCCGCCGGCGACCCGCCCCTGCAGCGTCGGTTCCTGCTGTCCGGGGCCGATCCTGTGACCCGCTGGCTCAACCCGTACATCGATGTGCCCGGCGCCCTTTTCGACGAGATCTCCTACTTCGTGCCCGGCGGTCCGAACCTGAGAGCGTACATCGAGACGCAGCCGCTGGTCGACGGCTACCTGAGCGCCAACGGCTCGATCGGGACGGGGGACGCCACCGACAGCGGCTTCTGGGGATGGGTCGACGCTTTCGTCGAGGCCGCCTGGACGCCGGGCGTTCCCGATCGCCTCGGCCCGGAGGAGCTGAACGTGGAGGGGGCGTTTCTGTTCGACTGGCGTGAGCTGCCCACCGGTGAAGGCGAAGCGCAGGGTCGCTTCCTGGCACGGGTGCTCGAGCCGCCCCGGCTTTGGGCGGATGCCGGGTTCGCGTTGAAGGGCGGATACAAGCGCCTGGGAGCCGCCGTCTCGCTGCCCCTCTGGGCCAGCAACGCCGATTTCGCCGATGCGCCCCCGGGGGGTGGCCCGAAGGAATCGTTCGCTCTCCGCTGGACGCTGAGCCTGTTCTTCACCCCGTACGGTCCGGGATACTGAGCGTGGACGCGAAGACCCGTTGCCTGATCTTCGACCCGTTCGCCGGGATCAGTGGCGACATGGTCCTGGGCGCTCTCGTCGACCTGGGCTCGGGCGACGCCTGGTTGCGCGAGCTCGTCGCGTCGCTGCCGCTCGATGTTCGGGTCGAGGTGTCCTCCGTACTACGCGCCTCGCTGGCCGCTACCTCGGTCACCGTCGAGACGTCGGAGACCGAGCCCGAACGCCGCCTGGACGACGTCCTCGAGATCATCGACGCCATCCCCGTCGACCCTGCCGCACGCGACATCGCCACCGAGACCTTCCGACGACTGGCCGAAATCGAGGCGGCGCTTCACGGTGTGGCCCCGGATCAGGTCCATTTCCACGAGGTCGGCGCCGCCGACGCCATCGTCGACATCCTCGGCACCGCCGTCGGCGTGACACGGCTCGACGTCGATCGCTGCTTCACCCGCCCCGTGGCCATCGGGCACGGTCGCGTCGATTCCGCTCACGGCTCGCTCCCGCTTCCAGCGCCAGCCACCCTCCGGCTGCTCGAAGGCCTCCCGATCCTCGAGACCGATCTGCCCGAGGAGCTCACTACCCCCACTGGCGCCGCCTTGCTGGCCGCTCTGACCGCCCGCGACCCTCAGCCCCGATCGTACGTGCCCGTCCGTTCCGGTTATGGGGCCGGCAGCCGCGACCCGTCCGGCCGCCCCAACGCGCTCCGCCTGATCCTCGCCGAAATGGAACCGGGCGGTCCAGTCCTCATCCTCCAGGCCGATATCGATGACATGCCCCCGGAATACCTGCCGCCCCTGATCGAGGCGGTGCTCGCCGCGGGCGCCATCGACGTCTCCTCGCACCCCCTCCAGATGAAAAAGGGCCGCACCGGCTTCAGGATCGAGGCGCTGGTTCCCGACAGCGACCGACAGACCGTCGCCGAGGCCCTGCTCGAAGGCAGCACCACACTCGGCCTCCGCTTCTGGCCCATCGAACGCCAGGTATTGCCTCGATCCACCAGGACTTTAGAATGGCGCGGGTTCCAGATACGCCTGAAAGTGACCGTGACGCCCCACGGGCACGTTCGTTGCAAACCGGAGTATCAAGACATAGTCGAAGCCGCTCGAGCCCTGAAAATACCAACCTGGCAGGTCCGCCAGGAGATCGAAACCGCTCTGCCAGGCGGGTTGGAGCGTTAGCTGTATTACGTTACGAGGGCCCGTTTCGTAAGGGGCAACAGCCAGGACGGCTGAGGGAGGACGAACCAACATGAACGAACGTCGTCTAGCCATTTTGACATTCGGAGTCGTCATAGGTCTTGCCATTCTGGCGCTTCCGGGCACGGCACAGGCTCAGGACGAGGAATGTGTCGGCACGGAGCCGTCGGGGGGTCGGGCGGTGTCGAGCGCGGAGCTGTACCACGACCGTGCGCGGCGGAACGCGGGTGACCCGGAGGACCAGCGGCGGCTGTGGCAGCAAGGTCTGGAGGAGCTGGAGCGGGATATGAACGAGAATCCCGATGATCCGAACCCGCGAGTATTCCTGTGGGCGGGCCGGCTGTATGCCGAGCTGGACCGTTACAAGGAGGCCGATGCGGCCTGGGATCGGGCCGCGGAGCTCTGGTCGTGCTATGAGGCGCGGGTCGACACGCTTCGCTTCAACGCGTGGGTAAAGAGCTACAACACGGCGGTGCGCTACTCGAGCGCGCAGGAGACCGAAAAGGCAGCGGAGGCCTACAGGGACGCCTGGACGGTCTACAAGAAGAACCCACAGCCGATGCTGCAGCTGGGATCGATCTACGCCCGAAAAGCGACGGAGGTCGAGAGCGACTCGTTGCGGACGGCGCTGCAGGACACGGCGATCGCGTACTACGAGCAAGCTGTCGAGGCGATCGACGACGCGGTTCGCCTCTCGGATGAAGAGAAGAGCGTCGCGCTGCGAGCGGCGACGTTCAACCTGGCCCAGCTGCTGGCGATGGACGATCGGTTCGAGGAGGCGGCCCAGGCCTATGACGCTTTCCTGGACTTCGAGCCGGGTAACGTCGATGCGGTGTCCAACGCCGCCGTCGTTCTGACCCGCGCCGCACGCCAGGAGGCCCGGGAAGCGGCGGAGATGGAAGCGGGTCCGGAGAAGCAAGCCAAGCTGGAGAAGGCGGATTCGCTTCGAAACATGGCCGTGCAATACTACTCGGATCTGCTGGCTCGTGAAGATCTCGATGCCGATGACTACCACAACATCGGGATCGGGCTCATCCAGATCGGTTTGTACGAGGAAGCGACAGATGCGTTCTCGACGGCGCTGGATCTGGCGCCCTATCGGGCCAACTCCCTCGAGCAGCTCGGCGTCAGCCTGTTCCGCTCGGGGAATTTCGATTCGCTGGTCGTCGTCGCTCGGAAGCTGGTCAAACGATATCCGAACAACATGAACAACCTGGCCATGCTGGCGAACGCGTACCGCGAGTTGGAAGAAGTGGACAGCGCGTTGGTCGTGCTCGAGCGGCGCGAGGAAAACCCGTTCGATTTCGTCGACGTCCGCATGGAGCCGGCCGAAGCCGGCACGTACAAGGTGACGGGCAAGATCATCAACCTGAAGCTCGAGCCCGGCACACCGATCGAGCTCAATTTCCACTTCTACGACGACCTCGGTGAGGTGGTTCAGAGCGAGACCTTCACGGTCGAGGCCATCGAGCAGGGGATCGTTCACCCGGTCGAGTTCGAATTCCAGTCCGACGCATTCATCTCGGGCTTCGGCTACGAGAGCATCGTTACCTGAGGCGCGGCGCAACCACGACCCCGTTCCGCAAGGCGGTGGGACACGGCGTCCCACCGCCTTCGTTTTCGCCCCGGAGTCGGGTGGCGCCCCCGATACGGTCTTCCAGTATCACTGCAGTTGACAAGTCATAAGTCGAACCTAGATTTGTGCTTATCGTTTCTTCACGCAAGGACCTTGTTAGATCTGATTTGTCTGCTTTTGGCTCCGCTCCTTCGTCCATGACCGCCTCCGAATCACGGTCTCGAACCCCGGCGGCCCAGCCAGCCGGGGAGGTCGAGACCCGACAGGTGCCCACCGGTCCGCCGACGGTGGCCATAGTCGGGCGACCCAATGTCGGCAAGTCGACGTTCTTCAACCGGGTCGTCGGCGGTCGCCCGGCGATCGTCGACAGGCAGCCGGGTGTGACGCGCGACGTTCATTTCGGCGAAGGCGAGTGGGGAGGTCGGCGGTTTTACGTGGTCGACACCGGCGGAATCCTGGAGGACGCCGCGGGCGAGCTGGACGAGGCGATACGGCGGCAGGCGTTGCTGGCCCTGGAAGAGGCGAGCGTGATCGTGTTCATGGTCGATGGGCGCGAAGGGATCCACCCGCTGGACGAACACATCGCCGAGCTACTGCGGGTGCACGAGAAGCGGACGATCCTGGCCGTCAACAAGATCGACGACCTGCCGGAATCGAGCGCGCATCTCGAATTCTATGCCCTCGGCCTGGGGGATCCTCATCCGCTGGCGGCGGCGAGCGGTCGCGGCAGCGGTGATCTGTTGGACGCGATCGTCGAGATGCTGCCGGCGGAGGCGAGGGGTGAGCGTGAGGGGGTCGGTTTACGGCTGGCGGTCATCGGCAGACCGAACGTGGGGAAATCCAGCTTCATCAACAGGGTCCTGGGTTCGGAGCGGCTGGTGGTCTCGGAGGAGGCCGGGACGACCCGGGACGCGATCGACACGCCGTTCGAAAGAGAGGGCCGGCGATTCGTCTTCGTCGACACGGCCGGGCTGCGCCGCAAGAGTAGAGTGACCGAGGGACTCGAATACTACGCGACCCTCCGAACGATGCGAGCCATCGATCGGGCGGACGTCTGCACGGTGATCGTCGATGCTGACGACGGGGTGAGCAACCAGGACTTCCGGATCGTTCGGCACGCCTGGGACCGGGGCTGCGGTGTCGTTTTGGCCGTCAACAAATGGGATCTGGTCGAGAAAGACACGCATACGGCGGTCCGCATGGAGAAGGCGCTCCACGAGCGGGTCCCGTTTCTGGCGAACGTTCCGACCGTGTTCATCTCGGCGCTGACCGGGCAGCGCGTCCAACGCGCCCTGGACCTCGCCTGGCAGGTTGGGGCGGAGCGGAAGAAGCGGATCCCGACGCCGGCGCTGAACGAGCGACTCCAGCAGCTGACACAGGCGACACAGCCACCGCAGAAGCGGGGTACGCCTCTGAAGTTCCTCTACGCCTCGCAGGTGGGGACCGAGCCGCCCACCTTCGCCATCTGGTGCAGCCACCCACGGGACGTGCCCGAAAGTTACGTGCGCTATTTGAGAAACGGTTTTCGTGATTCGTGGGGGTTCCAGGGCGTTCCGATCCGAATCAGGTTGCGGTCGCGGCGGAAGAAGAAGAGGAAGAAGCGATGATCCTGATCGGCCTGCTGGTCCTGGCTTATCTGCTGGGCTCGACGCCAACGAGCCTGTTGCTGGCACGGCTCCGCGGGATCGACCTGCGGCGGTGGGGAAGCGGCAACCTCGGCGCCACCAACCTGTATCGGGCGGTCGGACTGCCCCTCGCGTTTCTGTGTGCCCTGATCGATGTGGGGAAAGGCTTCGTTCCGGCGTGGTACTTCGTTCGATTGGACGGCGTCGACGCACCGCAGCTGGCGCTGGCCTACGGCGTGGCCGCGATTCTCGGTCACGTCTTTTCGATCTGGGTCAAGTTTCGCGGCGGCAAGGGAGTGGCCACGGGCGCCGGCGTCTATCTGGCGCTGGCCCCGCTGGCGGTGGCGATGGCCGCGGTCATCTGGCTGGTCGTCATGCTCACGATCCGAATCGCGTCCGTGGGGTCGCTGTTGGCGGCTTCGGCGTTTCCCATCCTCATCTGGGTGTCGGGGAACGGCTTCGACTTCGTCTTCTGGTCTAGCTTGCCGCTGACCTGCTTCGTCTGGTGGACGCATCGGTCCAACCTGCGGCGGCTGGCGGCAGGCCGCGAGCCGCGGACGGCTCGGGCGGAGCGAGGGATGTCGGCGGAGGCGACCTCGGAATCGGAAATCGGAACCGGCAAGGCGGCCAGCGAGGCGTGAGAATGGGCAGAGCGACCGTCATCGGGGCAGGGAGCTGGGGTACCGCACTGGCGAAAGTCCTGGCCGAAAAAGGTCACCGCGTTCGCCTCTGGTGCTACGAGGCCTCGGTGGCGGAGGGTATCGCCGACCGGCACGAGAACCTGGACTACCTGCCGGGCGTCCGGCTGCCCGACACGATCGAGGTGTATCGGGATCACGCCGAGTCGCTGGAGGAAGCGGAGCTCGTCGTCGCGGTGGTTCCCTCGCAATGGTACCGGCAGGTCATGAGCGAGGCGGCGCCACACGTGCCGGCCGATGCGCGGCTGGTGACGGCCACCAAGGGGATCGAGATCGATACGCTGGAGCGTCCCAGCGAGATCCTGATCGAGCTCCTGCCCGAGCACGAGCCCACCGTGCTCTGTGGGCCCAGCTTCGCCGTGGAAGTGGCGGAGGGGGATCCGACGGCGATCGTCGCTGCCTCCCGGGACGCCGACGTGGCGCGTTTCGTCCAGGAGTTCTTCAATACCGAGCGCTTTCGCGTCTATACCAACGACGACATTCCCGGCGTGGAGCTGGCCGCCGCCCTCAAGAACATCATCGCGCTGGCGTCGGGGATTACCGTGGGGTTGGGCTACCGCCACAACAGTCGCGCCGCGCTCATCACCCGCGGCCTGGCCGAGATGACGCGCCTGGGCCTCGCCATGGGCGCGAAGGCCACGACGTTCGCCGGACTGGCGGGGTTGGGCGACCTGGTGCTCACCTGCAACGCGGAGCTGAGCCGCAACCGGACCGTGGGCGTGCGGCTGGGGGAGGGTGAGTCGCTGGACGACATTCTCTCGGGCATGAGGTCCGTGGCGGAGGGCGTGCGCACGACCCGAGCGGCGCGCGAGCTGGCGTCGCGACACGGGGTCGAGATGCCGATCGTCGATGAAGTACACCACATCCTCTTCAACGGGAAGTCGCCCCGTCAGGCCACCGCTGATCTGATGCTGCGGGAGCCGAAACCCGAGCTGTGGGGAGGCGCCGATGCGACATGACCGCATCGCTCGTCGCGAGTACTTCTCCATCGGGGAAGTCTGCGAGATGGCGGGGCTCAAGCCACACGTGCTCCGCTACTGGGAGACGCAGTTCAAGGAACTCAGCCCCTCGAAGAATCGGGCCGGAAATCGAGTCTATCGTGCGCGCGAGATCAAGATCATCGAGCTGGTCAAACACCTGCTCTACGACGAGAAATATACGATCGACGGCGCGCGACAGAGGTTGGAAAAGCTCCGCGAGGGCGGAGAGCTGGACAAAGTCGCCAGCGCCGCCCTCGATCGTCAAGCCCTCGCGCGCTTGCGAGAGGGAGTCCACCAACTGCTCGATACCCTCGAAGAGCCTCGCGCCAAGGAGTGATGCTGGCCACGCAGATCCTCTGCACCAACGACGACGGGTACCTGGCGCCCGGCCTGACACTGCTGAGCCGTGTCGCGGCTCGTCTCGGTGACGTCACGGTCGTTGCTCCCGACCGCGAGCAGAGCGCAACCAGCCACTCACTCACCGTGAATCGGCCCCTCCGGGTGAGGCAAACGCAGGACGGCCTTTACCACGTCGACGGAACCCCCACCGACTGCGTCCTCCTCGCCCTGGGCGGTGCGATCGGCGATCGTGCCCCCGATCTGGTGCTCTCCGGCGTGAACCACGGGCCCAACCTGGGGGAGGACGTGCTCTACTCAGGGACCGTGGCCGCCGCCATGGAAAGCACGCTGCTGGGGATCCCATCCGTCGCCCTTTCATTCGCCAGCGACGACTTCGAGCCGCCCGGTGATGAATACGAACCGTTGCTCGAGAAGTTGCTCACCGGGATAGCCCGGCGCTCCGGCTTTCCGGCCGGCACGTTGCTCAACATCAACATACCGTCGATCGGGCCGGCCGAGATCCGAGGCGTTCGCGTGGCCAGCCTGGGGCGCCGCGTGTACCTCGAGTCGCTGACCCGCATGCGCGACCCGTACGGGCGCGAGTACTTCTGGATCGGCGGCGGCAAGAGCGAGTGGTCGGGTCGCGACGACTCGGATTTCAGGGCCGTGGCGGCGGGGTATATCTCGCTGACACCGCTTCACCTGGACCTTACCGATTACCGGCTGATCGAGGAGATCCAGACGTGGGATTTGACCCTCGAGAGCTGACGGCGTATCAGGAGAGTCGCCGCCGTCTGATCGAGCGGCTCCGCCAGGGTGGCATCACCGACCTGGCGGTGCTTCAGGCGTTCGACCAGGTGCCTCGACACCTCTTCGTGCCCGAGCGCTTCCAGGCCCGCGCTTATGCGGACGAAGCGCTGCCCCTCGGTCACGGCCAGACGATATCGCGTCCCACCACTCACGCCCTCTATCTGCAGGCGCTACGCCTGCAGGGCGGAGAACGGGCCCTGGAGGTCGGCACCGGTTCGGGCTTCCAGACGGCACTGCTGGCCTGCCTCTGCGCCCACGTCTTCTCCATCGAACTCGTGCCCCAGCTGGCCGCCAAGGCCCGAGCACGAATCGAAGCGCTCGGCCTGACCCACGTGGCGGTCCGTGCCGGAGACGGAAGGTACGGCTGGCGGCGGTATTCACCCTACGACGCGATCCTCGTCACCGCGCGCGCTCGAGATGTCCCCGAACCGCTGGTCGATCAGCTCGCCGTCGGAGGCCGACTGCTCATCCCGATTGGTGACGGGGAATCGCAAGCGCTTCACAGGATCGAACGAACCCAGGATGGAAGTGTAAGGGACGAGGTCATCGCCCAGGTACGATTCGTCGATTTCAAGCAACTGGGGGGCTCGAAGGAAAGCGGGGAAGAGGTGAACCCATGGTAGCAGGCCTCTCGCACAAAGCGTCGGTGGGCGAGGGGGCCCGAAGAGGGTACGTCCGACGCCTCTACGATTGGGTGCTCAGCTGGGCCGAGACGCCGTACGGCGCGCTGGCACTCTTCGTCCTGGCCTTTATCGAGGCCTCGTTCTTCATCGTCCCTCCCGACGTACTGCTCATCGCCCTCTGCGTCGGACAGGCCCGGCGCAGCCTGTACTTCGCCCTGCTATGCACCGCCGGCTCCGTGCTGGGCGGTGTCTTCGGCTACGTCATCGGTGTCGAGCTATACGAGACCATTGGACGTCCGATCATCGAATTCTACAGCGCGGGCGACGCCTTCCTCTACGTGGGCGAACAGTACCGTGCCAACCTGGTCCTGGCCCTCGGCACCGCCGGCTTCACCCCCATTCCGTACAAGGTTTTCACCATCGCGGCCGGCGCCTTCGCGGTTCCGTTTCTCCCCTTCGTCGCCATCTCAGCCGTAAGCCGCGGCGCCCGCTTCTTCCTGGTTGCGGCGCTGATCCGCATCTGGGGACCCAGGATCCGCGTCTTCATCGACCGCTACTTCAATATCCTGACGATCGCCTTCGTGGTGGCTTTGATCCTTGGCTTTTTGGTGCTGAAATTCGTTCACTGAGGCCAGTTTAGGGGTTTGACCCGGCCCGGCCTGTATATAGATTTCGGGCCCGAATCCCCGTCGAGCAGAAGGAGGAAAAGCGAACCGTGCCGACCGTACCTACGCCGTTCATCGGCGGCTCCGGAGGACCACCGGCCGAACGGCCCGGCCAGGAAAACATGGAACCCCCGTTCGTGACGGACCGGGACGATACCGGCCCGAAGGCGGCCCCGTCCCCGGCCACGCCCGATGTCGAGGAAACCGCCCCGGTGCCCGAACCGGATCTCGGGGCAGAGCCCGTCCCGACCATCGAGTTACCAGAGCCGGCGGAATCAACGCGCTCCGAGGGTGAGGTGCTGATCGACGCAGTCTTCCGTGAAGATTCGCCCGGTCTGGAGCGGGAGGGTGAGCTCGCACCACCGCCATCGCCAGCCGCGTCGGCGAGCGGGGCCGAGCGAGTCGCAGAGTCCACAGAGGTCGAGGTCGACGAAGCAGGGCTTCCTGACTTCCTTTCGGGTGCCGACGCCGTCGGACCCGATCTCGAGCCCTCCGAGCCGCCCGCCGCTCTCTCGGATGACGTTACGGACACCGCACGAGATCTGTTCAGGGGCAAGCACGGAGAACAGATCAAGAAACTGGCGGCAGAGCTGGGCCCGGCCGCCGACGATGAGATCATTTCACGCGCCTTCGCCGCCGGCTACCTGGCCGCGAAGCGTGAACAACGGGAATAGAGGAGTCTATGCCGCAACCTCGGCCCACGGGTGAGGATCGCTTCATCCAGACCGTCTATGAGTTCGGGGCCTGGGCTCAGCGCAACACCCGCGCTCTTGTCCTCGGAATCGCTGCCCTCGCCATCATCGGCTTCAGCGTCAAGTACTACATCGACTACACCCGACGCGTCGAAGAGGCCGCCTCCAGCGAGCTTCGCGCGATCCGTTTCCAGGCGAACAACAACCCCGCACAGGCTGTCGAACAGCTGCGAGGCCTCATCGCTCAGTACGACGGCAGCTCCTACGCACGCGAGGGCCGCGTTCTCCTCGCCTACGCGCTCCTCCTCCAGAATCGGCCGGGAGAGGCCGTGGCGCCGGCCCGCGAGGCGGTCCGGGAGCTGGAGCACGACGTCCTCTCGATCCGCGCGGCGTTCCTCCTGGCCGCCGCCTACGAGGAGGTCGCCGATACCGCCGCCGCAATCGCCGTATATGAGGATATCGGCCGTGAGGTCGAGGCTAGGGTCCAGAAGAGCCGCGCGCTGCAGGCTGCCGCCCGTTTGAAGGCCGCTTTCGGCGATCCCCAGGGCGCCGCCCGGATACTCGAACAGCTGGCGGAGATCACGCCCCCCGAAGCCGCGGCCCATGATTTCTACCTCATGCGGGCGGCAGAATACCGGGCCGAGGCCGTCCCACCGGTGCGTTCGGGCTCCGATAGCGGCACGGCCGGGCAGTAACGGGGACCCCGGGCCGCGGGTCTGGCGCGGAACCGGCCTTGTGGGGCGCGAAAAGGCGCGGTAGGCGCTAATGGCGCATAATACATATTATGTTACCTTCAGCCTCCACTTTTGACGCTCTCCGTCTCCTCGCCCTACCCTAACACATTCATCGCTCACAGCCCCGTCAGTTCGGACATCTGTGAGGGCGCGACTCGACGATCTGGCCGCCGAGGCGACGATCGTCGTCACGCCCGACCCGGTGGTCGGCCTCCAGGTGAGCCCGGACACGCTTCGTTTGCCGAGCGGCGCGGAGGCGGATCTGACGGCGCAAGCCCGGCGGGCCTCGGGTCGTCTCACCCTGGCGACGGACGTGAGGTGGGACTCGGAGAAGAGCTTCGTGGCTCGGATCACGGCGGAAGGCCGGGTTACCGGGGTGGGCGCTGGCCGCACGCGGGTCACGGCTCACAGCGGCGTTCTCAGCGCGATCGCGGTGATCGACGTTCCCGGCTGGTTCCAGGTGCAACCCATGCCTGCGGCGACTCGTGCGGGCCACGCTGCCGCCTACGGAACCAGGGTCTACTACTTCGGTGGAAGGACGAGATTCGGTTATACCAGCGAGGTCTTCGCCTACGATGTCGTGAGCGAGGCGTGGAGCACCCTTCCATCGATGCCGGTCGCCCGGGACCAGGGCGCGCTCGCCATGCTCGATGATCGGATACACATCATCGGCGGCCTCGCCGACACAGGCGTTAGCGATAAGGTCGAGGCTTTCGATCCCCTGGAAGAAAAGTGGTTGACGCTTCCCTCCTTGCCGGTTGCCCGATACGAGGCCCGTGCCGCCGCCCTGGACGGGATCATCTACGTCATGGGGGGTCGTCTGGAGAGCTCCGATGTCACCGATCGGGTGGACGCGTTGGTCCCCTAGCGGAGCCGACCGGCCCCATCGGGCGGACTAGCGCGGGCTCTTCCGCGCCACCGCCAGCAGCGATTGGCCGATGGGAGGGTGAACCAGCCTCTCGAGACGCGAAAGCAGCGGAACCATCAGATCGAACAGCCGCACCTGCAACGCCGGCAGCACCTGCCGGCGGATCACACGGCTATAGAACCACCATCCGAACATCCCGACGAAGTTGCAGTAGCGAAGCTCCTCGACCTCCAGGCCCGCGCTCTCCAGCTTCACCCACAGCTCCTCCTTCGAATAGCGACGATGATGGCTGAGCGCCCTGTCCAATGAGCCGTGGAGCGCCGGGACCGCCGGAACGAAAACGACGATCCGGCCGCCTGGCATCAGGATGTCCGTCAGGCTGACGAGCGACTCCACATCCTCCTCGACGTGCTCGAGGATATTCAGCAGCACCGCGGTATCGAGCCGCTCGGCTTTCCAGTCTTCGGAGATCGAGGGAAGCTTCAGGGAGCGCACCACTACCGTGGGCTCATCGCCCATCCGTTGTTTCAGTACGGCGAGGTAGGCCGGGTCCGGGTCGGTGACCACCACGTATTCGCGCGGCAGCAGGAACGGGGTCATGTTGGCGATTCCCGCCCCGACCTCGAGAACCCTGTCCCCCAGATACGGCTGTATGAGCTCGGCGATCCAGCGGTTGTAGCGGCTGGCGTGCCGCATGATTTGCAGCGTCTCCTCACCGATCGGGTCGCTGGCGACCTGCGGCTTGACCGCATCCCTCATCGGCCACCTCCGGACCGGGAGTAGGTGAGCAAGAAGGTGGCGGGTTGGCCTTCCTGATGAGCGAGGCCGAATCGATCGGCGTTCGCCTGGATGGCCGGGATCAGATAACGGAAGGTCGTCGCGCTCCACCGGTCCACGATCACGTAGTCGGTTTCCAGTGAGTCCAGGAAATGCATCACCGAATCCGTGTCTTCCGTGTAAGGATAATTGTCCCCCCGGCGTCGGCCGTACCAGTAGAAGATCTGCGGCTTACGGTTGACGACGATGGCCTGCCGGTCCGTGTTCTGGGCCGTCCAGTTCGCGGTTCGGATGAAATCCACCACCGCCGCCGGGTAGCAGGCGAAGCGGTTCCCTCGCCAGTAAGCCCGGGCGCAATCCAGCTCGCGTGCCGCCAGTCTCAGATTCCCCAATACCGCTACGGCGACCAATAAGGCCCCCACGACGAACGTGACGGCTCCCGCGCGCCTGCCCTGCCGATCGACCTTCCCCGCCACCCACGCCAGTCCTTCGACCAGCAGAACGAAGATGACGGGCAAAGCGGGCAGCAGAAGCCGCTGGTCCGACCAGGCCTCAGGCCACAGCAGGATCAACCCCATGTAGAAGATAAAGAACAGCTCGGTAACCCTGAGCTGCTTCAGGTTGCGAAGCGCCGCGGCGGTCGGGAGCGCGGTGGCGACGGTCCCCAGCACCCCGGCGGCGAATCCGCTCACGTCGCGTCCCGCCATGGATTGAGGCAGTACGCGCAGCGCGTAGGCCTGCAGGTTGTGGAAGAAGCGCCCGACCAGCTCGGCGGCGCCCACAGTCCCGAGTTCTGGACGGTACGGATCACGGAACAAGATCCACTGGGTGTACGGTAGGTCGCCCGATACCGCCAGCCGGTTACGCAGCCACCAGCTGCCCAGCACCACGATGACCGCACCCAGGAAGATCGCGCAGCGCTTCCACCGCCGACGCGCCGCCAGGCTGACCAGGATGGCCAGCAGCAGCGGGTAGCCGGCGCTGCGCGCCAGGCTGGCCAGAATCGCCGCTCCAGTCCCCACCGCGAAGATCTTCACGTCCCCGGCCGCATCATCCCGGCTGAACGCGTAGACGGCGACCAGCACGAGGACCGTGAACAGCGGCTCCGACAGCACCCAATGAGCGTACTCGACCAGAATCGGCGCGGCGGCTGCCAGACCACCGGCGAGCAGGGCAAGCTGACGGTCCCCCGTGCGCCGCTCGGTCAGCAGAAAGACCAGCGCCGTGACCGCGGTCGTGCAGGCCAGGGAGAAGAGCTTGAACAGGACCGGTGAGACCTTGATAAGCCCGAGGAACGCCAGCAACGCGGGATAGAGAGGAGGGTACCGAGTGTGAGCCGGTGTGGAGGGAAGCCACAGGTCACGGTACCCTTCCCCGGTCCGCAAGCTCTCGCCGAGGAGCATGTACCAGTAGTTGTCGCCGCCCAGGAACGGCTTCGGGTCGAACAGCAGGACGGCCAGCAGCACGTGCGCGGCACAGAGCCAGATCAGCGGGTGCTGGAGGGGTCCCAGCCGGGCCGGTGTTTTGCCGGGCTCGGAGGGCTGTCGAGCCATCAGGTCCGCACCGGGCCGTCGCGCCGATCGGCCGCTCGCCCGTAGGTGGTTGTCGGAGTGTGGATTAAGGGCTGCATTTTTGAAGCCCTAACTTAACGGTTCGCGCTTCCACTGCTACCCCGGAGGGCGTGGTCCGATTACGTCCTTACGGGCTGGATTGCGGAGATCAACCTGATCGTGCTACTGCGGGTGACTCAAATCCTGCGGAAGATCCGAAGCAGCCGCAGCCACCACACCTTCCACACCGCCTCCCGGATGATGCGGCCGCTCATCTTGCTGGCGCCCTCGGTCCGGTCGCTGAAGACGATGGTGATCTCACCGACCTTGAAGCCTCTGCGCCAGGCCCGGAACGTCGTCTCGATCTGGAACGAGTACCCTTCGGACGTGATCTTGTCGAGGTCGATCTCCTCCAGGACCTCCCGGCGGTAGCACTTGAAGCCGCCCGTCGTGTCGCTGAAGGGCAATCCGGTCACGATGCGCGCGTACTTATTGGCGAAGTAGCTGAGCAGAAGACGCGACATGGGCCAGTTGATCACGGTGACACCCCGCAAATAGCGCGAGCCGAGCACCAGGTCGTATTCCTGGGCCGCCTCCAGGAACTCGGGGATGTGATCCGGGTTGTGAGAGAAATCCGAGTCCATCTCGAACACGTACTCGTAGTCGCGCTCCAGCGCCCACTTGAACCCCGCGATGTAGGCCGTGCCCAGCCCCAGCTTGCCCGGTCGATGCATGACGTGGATCCGATCGTCGCGCCCCGCCATCTGGTCCGCGACCTCTCCTGTCCCGTCTGGCGAATTGTCATCGACGATCAGCACCTCGATCTCGTGCTGCTGCGCCAATACGCGCGGTACGACGATCGGAAGGTTCTCCTTCTCGTTGTACGTGGGCATCACGACCAGTGTGCGACCGTACTCAGCTGCCATGCTCTCGTGTCTCGCTCTCGCCTTCCTCCGCCCCGAGGACCGTATGGATCCCCGCCCATGCGGCCGGTCCCAGTTCCGCGACCGTCATCCAAACGCGCGCGAAAACGGCCAGGACGGTCGCCTCGGCCGCGCCCAGGGCCGGCGCGAGCAGAAAGGCGAGGGCGCCTTCCCGCACGCCCACGCCCGCCGGCGCGAATACGGCAGCGTAACCCAGAAAATAGGCCCCCGCGAAACTACCGATCGCCGCCAGCGGCGCAACGGGCGGCAGGTTCGGAAACGATTCGCAAAGCAGCAGGAACGCGAGACCGTAGCCGATCCACCCCGGCAGGTAGGCGAACAGCCAGCGAAAGCCGAACCACCTGTCGAGGTCGGGCGCGAGCTCGCCCCGACGGCTGAACCGGAAGACCAACCGCAGCAGCAGACGCAGAACGGGAGGTACGGTCGTCACCGCGATCACCGCCGCCGCCAGCGCCACCGCGAACGGAACGGTTCCGGCTGGCAGCTGTGCCACTCCAGTCAACAGCAGCCCGATTGCGGCCACGGCGGCCGCGGCGCCCAGCGAATAGACCTGGCTCAGCACCGCTGATGACGAGGCGATGGGAATGCTGACACCCCTCTTCCCCGCCAGATACGTGAGCCCCGCCAGCTGCCAGACCTTGCCTGGTATGTAGCGGCCCAGGTTTGCCAGAAAGAAAATGCGAATCGCCGCACCCAGACGCAGCACCGGTCCACCGAGACCGGTCACCATACGAGCCCAGAGCGCGACCAGGTAGGCGAAGACGAAGAGGAGCGCAGCCAGGGAGGCGGCGAGCGGCGCGATGGCCGGTTGCCAACGGGCCAGATCCGTCTCCGCCAGCTCGGCCCACGAAACGCGGAGCGACCGAAAGATGAAATAGGTGACCAGCAGGGTGAGGGCGAGGCGGAGGGCCCACCCTGCCCCGCGCCGGACACGCTCATCCACGTTACGGGCTCCCCGCTGGCGTGGAGCCTCCCGCGGCGCGCCGCTGGCGGACGAGCGTCACCACGACCACTGCCAGCGCCAGCAACGTGGCCCCGAGCGTTGTCAGGGCGGCGGCCCGATACAGGGGCGATCGGTAGAAGAAGCGAATTCGATGCGTGCCCGCCGGGACCGCGACGGCCCGGAGCGTGTGATCGGCGCGCAGCAGGTCCGCCGGTGTCCCGTCGATCTCCACCTGCCAGGCCGGGTAGTAGTTCTCGGTGACCACCAATATCATCGGACCGGTGCTCTCGGTCTCCAGCGCCTGGCTGTTGATCCCCCGCTCCAGCCAGCGGACGCTGCCACGGGCGTCAGGCGCAGGCTGGAGCTCGGGGGTTTGCTCTAGCACGACGTTCCGAGCCGGATCGAACCCCGGATCGAGCAGCCGCTCCAGGGCGGCGGTATCCGCGGCGACTTCATAGTTCGGTACGAGAAAAGCCCGGGGGAACGCTCCGATCATCTGATACACGATGGCCCGCTGACCTCGATAGGCCTCGATCAGTCCCGGCGCCTGGATCGGCGCGCCGCTTACCAGGTAACGCGCGTTCAGGAGCCGCACGATACGTATCGCTTGTCCGCCGTGTCGCTGAAAGTCCACCAGCTCCAGGTAACGACCGATCTCGTTGCCGTGATGCCCCGTCACCTCCTCGAGTCCGAAGAAGGCGAAGTGGTTCGTCTGGTAACCGGTTCCCCCTACGGCGAAGACGCGAAACGGCTCCGCCTCTCTCTGTTGCCCGACCATGTAGTCGGTGACGTCGTCCCGAGGGTAGATCCGTCCCGGCGCCACGACCTGGATGAACTGCGGATCGACCCGCAGTGGGTCGAGAACCGCCAGCAGCGCGAGGACGAGGATCCAGGCGGGCCTCGGGATCTGGCCGCGGCGGTAGAGATGCCAGGCCCCGGCGACCAGCCCGCTCAACAGTAGGGTGATCCATAGACCCCGCTGGATGTTCGGCAGGTTGGCGTCCAGCGCGGCAACCTTGGCCTGGCTGATGTCGCTGTAGAGGATCGACACCCACAGGTCGGTGAGCACACCCGTCGATCCGAGCAACGCCAGCAAGAGGAACACCCCTGCGGCCCCCCATAGGTAGAGGCCCGCCCGCCGTGCCTTCTCCGCCCGCTCCTCGGCTCGCTCCATGCCGTCGAGCCCGATCGCCGCCGCCGTGATCACCGCGATGGCGAAGACGAACATGATGCTGCTGGGCGCCCGAAAGAGCTTCACGCCGGGAACGAGCCAGTAGAAGAGGTAGAAGAGCGGTGTCGTCGATCCGAGGGCGTAGATCAGACAGCCGATGGCGATGCCGGTGAACAACCAGGCCTCGCCGCGTCGGCGCCGGCTGAAGAACGCCAGGGGTAGCAGCAACAGCGGGATGAAACCCCCGTACTCGTGGTTCAACTTGAAGGCGTTTCTGCCCCAGTACGTGTTCACAGCGCCTTCGCCGGTCTGGACGTTGGCGCCGACGAACTCCGGAACGACGAGCGAAAACGCCTCCTCGGGATGCAGCGACCACGAGGTCGCCCGTGCGTAAGCCGACTCCTCCTCGGCCTCGATCGTTTTCTCCACCCGCTGCGAGTACGTCGTCAGGTAGCGAAGCGGGGCCCACAGCTGTACCGCGCCGATCAACAGCGCCCCGACGATTCCGGCGGTGGCGAAGCCGGTGAATCGCCCCGCCAGAACGCCGGCCGACGTGCCAGCCCGGCGCATCTCGATCACCCGGTACACAGCCAGGACGAACATCGCCCAGGTCGTGTAGTAGCCCAGCTGCATGTGGGCGGTGAAGATCAGCAGGGCGACCGCGAACGCCAGCAGGGCGAACCGCCAGGCGCCGCCCCGGGTCACGGCCCAGTCCGTGGCCCACAGCGCGAGCGGCGTCAGCGCCGAGACGAACAGCCTGCCGTCGTGCCCCGGGTACACCAGCGTGACCATGACCGGAGCCAGCATGTACGCGATGCCGCCCCAGACCGAGACCGATCGGCTGATCCGCAGATGGCGCAGCCAGCCGTAGGTGAAAGCGCCGGCCAGGAAGATGTGCAGCACGAGCTTCCAGCCCATCGCCCGGTGCACCGGCATGATGAACTTGAGCACGGTCGTCGGATAGAAGATGTCGCCGTGCATCGCGTCGACGAACGGAAGGCCGCCGAACAGGAGAGGGTTCCACTGCGGGAAAGTGCCCGCTCTCATCATCTCGGCGTAGAAGTGCCGGGCGAAATAGCCGAGCGCGGCCACGTCCGTGCCGAACAGCATGCCGCGGGAGACGATGAACTCCCGGAAGAGAAACGCAACGATCACTCCGAAGGCGACCCAGGGCGCCCAGCGCGGCAGCCACCCCTCTTCCCCGATGGAGCCCCCGGCGGCCGTCGGGGTCGCCGCCGCCTCGTTACCCCTGTTCTTTCGCTTTCGCTTCATCGATCAGCTCGTTGTAGATCTCCAGATGACGTTCGACCATGCGATCGAGGCTCCAGTTGGCCACCACGCGCCGTCTGCCCTCGGCACCCAGATCGCGCAGATCCGGGCGACGGAGCAGGCTCGCCACCGCGTCCGCCAGAGCCTGCGGGTTCGCCGGCTCGAACAGCGACCCGACCCTCTCGTCGATGATCTCGGGTAAGCCGCCCACAGCCGAGGCCGCCACCGGTAAGCCGCACGACATCGCTTCCAGGGCCGCGATAGACGTCGCCTCAATCAGCGACGGGATGACCGCGAGCTCGGCCTCGCGCAAAAGGCCGGGCATCTCCTCGTTCGAGCGGGCTCCCAGGAACCGTATCCGATCGGAAACGCCCAGCTCGGCGGCCAGCGAGGTCAACCGTTCGCGCTCCGGACCATCGCCGACGACCCGGGCCTCGACATCCAGATCGGCTGCAATGAGCGGCAGAGCGCGTACGAAATACTCGACTCCGTTCTTCGGGAACAGGCGACGCGGAACGATGATCTGCCGCCTGTCGCCCTCCAGGGGGCCCGTGCGGGGTGCGAACCGATCGGTATCCACCGCGTTGGTCATCACCTCGGAGCGCGGATGCCGAGAGATGGCCAGCGCCACCTGCCGGATCTCCTCGCTCGTGGCCAGCAAGTAGTCCGCCGACTCGATGATGCGCCGAAACACGGCTCGCCAGCCCGGCTTGGGGGCACGCATCAGAAAATGCGACGTATGGAGGGTGACGACGAGAGGGGCGCCGTAGCGCTTGCGGCTTATCATGCCCGGCACGGCGCTGGCGAAGGTATGGGCGTGCAGGATATCCGCGCTCCGGGCCCAGTTGGCGTGCGCGAAGATCGACGCCACCGTGTGTGCGAGCCAGCCCAGCGGCGACCGACTCGGCATCCAGACCCGCCGGACCTGCACCCCGGCCAGCGCCTCCCTCCTGGGCAGATCGGGCCTCGAGCGAGACGTGAGCATGCGGACCTCGTGGCCCCGTCGGGCGAGCCCTTCTCCCAGACCCGCGACGTGACTTTCCAGTCCGCCCACCTCGGGCGGATAGTACAGGCACTGCAGGACTATGTTCAGGCCCAATCCTCCGTGAGCCGCCGCGTTCCCAAGATTCGGTGCAACAGGATGTCGGCGATCCGCGCTCCCGCCTGACCGTCACCGTACGGATTCCCGGCTGTGGCCATGCGCGCCCGCTCCCCGTCGTCGTCCAACAGCGCGCCTCCCCGTTCGAGTATTCGATCCCGGGATGTACCCACCAGCTCGGCGACGCCCAGTTCGACCCCTTCAGGACGCTCGGTCACCTCCCGCATCACCAGGACCGGTACGCCAAACGAAGGCGCCTCCTCCTGGATGCCGCCCGAATCCGTTATCGTGATCCATGCCGCCGACAGCACCTGCACCAGGTCGGAATACGACAGCGGCTCCAGGAGCCTCACGTTCGACACGCCCCCCAGCATCTCCTGCGCCGGCTGCCTCACGTTCGGGTTCGGGTGCACCGGATAAACGAACAGGTCATCGGGATGCTCTTCCGCCAGCGTCCGGAGCGCACCGAAAGCCTCCCGGATCGGCTCACCAAACGACTCACGCCGATGCGCCGTGATCAAGACCAGACGACGTCCCGACTCGATGCATCGCTTCAACTCGGCGTTGTCGATCGGCCGCCGCTGGCCCGCCAGCGCCTGGACCGCATCGATCACCGTGTTGCCGGTTACGTTCACCCGCTCTGCCGCTACTCCCTCCCTCAACAGGTTCCGCTTCGCCCCCGCCGTCGGCGCGAAGTAATGGTCCGTCAGCACATCGGTGAGTCTCCGATAAATCTCCTCGGGAAAGGGGGCCCGGCGATCCCCGGACCGTAGCCCCGCCTCCACGTGGGCCACCTCGGCGCCCTCGTAGAACCCGGCGAGCGCTCCGAAAAACACCGTCGCCGTGTCTCCCTCCACCACCACCACGTCCGGCTTCACCCGGCGCAGGGTCGCCCTCAGACCCTCGAGACAGCCTACGCCAATATCGTACAAGTCCTGATCGGGACGCATGATAGCCAGGCTCTCTTCAACCTCCATGTCAAAACTCCCCAGCGCGTCCTCCAGCAGCTCGTCGTGCTGGCCCGTCGATACCACTCGTAGCTCCACCGCTTCGCTGCGTCCGGCCAGCGCCCTGAAGACGGGTGCCAGCTTGATCGCTTCCGGTCGAGTGCCGAACAGAATCAGTACGACGGGAGTGTCTGGCATGTCAGGGACTCTCCTGCGGCCGGGCGGTCAAATACGCGACGAGATAGGCGGCCGAGGTGCCTTCGCCTTCCGCGTGAACCGGTTCGAACCTCTCGGGCATGGCGCGCAACACGGGTACGAGGTACCGGAAGGTCGTGGGGCTTACCGCGGCGACCACAACGTAGTCGGCAGAGACCGAATCGAGAAAGGCGAGCATCGAGTCCGTGTCGGCCGTGGGGGGATACTCGTCCCCCTGGCGGTCGGAAACGAGATAGAACAATCGCGGCTCCGGGCTGACGATCGTCGATCCTTCGGGTGTGTTCGCCCGCGCCCATGCCGCGGCTTGGAAGAAGCCGCGCCACGGCGGAGGATAGCAGGCCAGGCGGTCCCCTTCTCGATATAGCCGGCGGCAGTCGGCGGCGAAGCTCAGCGCCCGGACATGATGGGGAACACCCACCATAACGAGAAGCGCTGCGAAAGCCGGTACCGCCCACGCGTGGCTCTTGAAACGTGCGAAATCGAGGCACCAGAGCAGCCCCTGCGCCGCCAGCAGGTACAGAACGGGTAGCAGAGCCAGAAGCAGGCGGCGCTCGTTCCAGGGCCACAGGAACAACCAGAGCGCGTAGAGAGCCGCGTAGAACTCCACCGGGCGCACGCGCCGCACTTCGCGGATCCACGCCACCAGGGCCAGCGCGATCACCAGTAGGCCGCACATGAGGGCCAGCGGGTTGACGCCACCTCCCACGGGCACCCCCGCGATCGATTGGGGGGTCAGGTCGACCAGGTAGACACGGACGCTGTCGATGAAGCGTGTGACCAGCTCGCCCGGGCCCGCCAGCCTGTCCGGGTTCGCGGGGTCCGACAGCAGGTGTGCGCCGGATGCCGCGGCTTCTCGCGGCACCGCCAGCGCCCGCCAGGCCTGCCAACCGCCGACCGCCAGGGCGGCGACGATTGTGCTGGCTGCCAACGCGCGCCAACGGCGGCGCCACCCCAGTACGATCAGGATGGCGAGGACTAACGGAATCGCTCCCCCACGGGTCAGATACGCCAGGCTGGCGAGGGCGGCGGCACCTGCGGCCCAGGCCAGTCGCACGCCGGAATCCGTCGACTCCTCCGACCTGCCCAGCAGCCGGGAGGTCTCCGCCGACCAGAGGGCGGCCAGGGCCAGGAGCACGAAAAGGGGTTCGGGCAGCGTCCAGTGCGAGTAATAGAGCAGGACCGGATTGATGGCGAAGGCGGCGGCGACGGCCAGGCTTGCCGTCGCGCCCAGCCGACGTCGCGCCAGGAAGTAGAGCAGTATGACGGAAAGCGCCGTAAACACGATGGAGAGCGCCTTGAAGCCCAGCAGCCCGCTCCCCACCCCGCGCGCCAGGGCCAGAACGAGGGGATAGAGGGGCGGACTTGTCGCATGACGCGGAGTACCGGGCAGGTGGAGGTCACGATAGCCCTGCCCCGTCTGGATCGATTCCGCCAGGATCAGGTACCCGGCGTTGTCTCCGCCGACGAACGGTTTGGGATCGAAGACGAACGCGGCGACGCTCACATGGGCCGCCACGATAACGGCGAGAATTCCCCAGGTCGCCCGAGGTCCGGTCAGCCTGCGCCTGTCTCGACCTTCCGCGGCCACAGATTCCCCCACCCTTCCTCCACCTGCTAGCTGTCCTTCCGGCTCTCCCGCAGCGATTCCCTCAGATCATCCACCTCGGCCCGCAACGTCGCGATCAGCTCGGCGACGAAGCCGAAGCCGAACAGCGACACACCCATGATCCCCAACAGCACGACCAGCGTGAGCAGCGGCCGGAAGCCGTGACCCAGCAACCGCAGAACGATCGCTGTGATCCCCACCAACAGCCCGAGCCCCACCAGCAACAGACCGGTGAACCCGAACAGGAGCATCGGCTTGCGGCTGAAGATCAGCAGGAACCAGACGGACACGAGGTCGAGCAGGCCGACGAAAACGCGGCTCGAACCGCCGTATTTCGTTTCCCCTCTTCGCCGAGGATGCAGGGTCACGTCGAGCTCGCCGACCTTGTAGCCCTTAGCGTGAGCCAGCACCACGAAGAATCGGTGCCAATCGTGCCGCAGCTGTACGTCATCGAGGACCCGGGTGCGGAAGATCTTGATCGAGTTGAGATCGCGCGCGGGTACGCGGAACGCTTTGCGCGACATCCAGTTGTAGATGCCGGAGACCAACCGCTTCTCGTACTTGCCCACCTTGCGGCCGCAGACGATATCGTAGCCTTTCGCCGCCTCGGCCAGGAGCCGCGGGATCTCGCCCGGGCTGTGCTGCAGATCCGCATCGAACAGGACCAGCCAGTCCGTCGTCGCCGCCCGGGCCCCGGTGAGCAACGCTTCCGTCTTGCCCAGATTCCGCTTGTGGCGCTCGAGCTTGAAGCGGCGAAACCGGGCTCCCTCGCGGCGCGCCAGTTCGCTCGAGTCGTCGCTCGATCCATCGTCTACCAGGATGACCTCTCCGTCCAGCCCGTGCTCGCGGAAGGTCGCCTCGATCTCCCGGAATAGCTCGGGGATGTTGTCGCTTTCGTTGAAGGCGGGAATAACGACGGAAAAGTTGTCGGCGAGCTCCGCGTCGACCTCCACCTTGGCGGGCGCCTCTTCGTGGGTAGCGATGGCGCGACTCATACTCGCTTGCGCATGCGAGCTGAAAGGATACCCAGCTGGTCGCGGTACTTCGCTACGGTGCGGCGCGCGATGTTGATTCCCTCTCGCTTCAGGATGTCCACGATCGCCTGATCCGTGAGGGGCTTCTTCGTGTCCTCCTCATCCACCAGCTTCTCGATCCGCGCCTTGATGCCGCGTGCCGAGACGTCCTCACCGGAGTCGGTGGAAAGACCGCTGGAGAAGAAGAACTTGAGCGGAAGAACGCCGCGCGGCGTCTGCACGTACTTCTGGTTCGTCACCCGCGAGACCGTGGACTCGTGCATGTTGATGACCTCGGCGACCTCGCGCAGGGTCAGGGGCTTCAGGTGCTCGACGCCCTCCTCGAAGAAGTCGCGCTGCCGGTCCACGATGAAGTTCATGACCTTCAGCATCGTCTGACGCCGCTGCTCGATCGCCTGGAGCATCCAGTTGGCGTTGTTGAGCTTGTTGGAGATGAACTCCTTGTTCTCGCCTTTGAACTTCGACTTGTCTCTCGCCACCTCTCGGTACGAACGCGACAGGCGAAGTCGTGGCAAGACCGTGTCGTTGTGGAACACGATGTACTCGCTACCGACCTTCTCCACCACCAGGTCCGGTATGATGTAGTTGCCCTCGCCGCTCGAATACTGCAGGCCCGGCTTCGGGTCCAGCTTCGCGATCTCGTCGGCCGCCGCCTGTACCTCCTGCGGACTGACACCCAGCTCCTTCGAGATCTCCGCCCAGCGGTGATTGACCAGCTGGTCGAAGTGCTTGTCCACGATGTCGAACACGACCCCGTCTTCCAGCTCGGCCTCGCGCAACTGGAGCAGCAGGCACTCCCTGAGATTTCGCGCGGCGATCCCGGCGGGATCGAGGTTCTGTATGATCTTCAGAACCTCCTCGACTTCTTCCACCGTGAACACAGGCTCCTCCCCGAACCCCGCGTTTCGCGCCTCTTCGCTGTCCAGGAAGTTGTTGAGTGATTCGACGACCTGCTCCAACGGACAGGTCAGGAAGCCGGTCTCGTCGATGTTCCCGATGATCTCTTCCGCGACCATCACCTGGCGGGGCTCGAGCCGAAGCAGTGCGATCTGGTCGTGAAGGTGATCGTACAGGTCGCGCGTCGCCACCGCGGTAGGCTCGTAGTACTCCTTCTCCTCGTATTCCTCGCGCCGACCGCCGCCATCGAGGCCGTCGAGCAATATGTCCTCCCAATCGACCTCGTTCTCGTCCTCCTTGGTCTCCTCGGCGTTCTCTTCCAGGGCAGGATCCTCGCTGGGCTCCACCATCTCGAGGAATGGGTTCTGGACCAGCTCCTGCTTGAGATGCTGCTGCAGATCGAGAAGCGGCATATACAGCAGGTCCATCGCCTGGTACAGGCGTGGATTGATCCTCAGCTCCTGCCCGAGTTTAACGCTTTGTTGTAGGCCGACTTTCATCGCCTCTCCCTCTCCCTACAGGCGAAAATCCTCACCTAAATATAACTTACGCGCCTGCGGATCGTTAACCAGTTCCTCGGACGTGCCCTCGATGTGGATTTTCCCATCGAACATGATATAGGCACGGTCCGTGATCGAAAGTGTCTCACGTACGTTGTGATCGGTGATCAGCACGCCCAGGCCGCGATGCTTCAGGTCGGCCACGATGCGCTGGATATCATCCACCGCGATGGGGTCGACGCCGGCGAACGGCTCGTCGAGGAGCATGAACTTGGGATCGGTCACCAGGGCGCGTGTGATCTCCAGGCGCCGCCGCTCACCGCCCGACAGCGAGTACGCTCGGTTCTCTCTCAGGTGCTTGATCGACAGCTCGTCGAGCAGCGATTCGAGCCGCTCGGACTTCTCCTCTTCCGAAATGGACAGTGTCTCCAGGATGGCCTCGATATTCTCCTCTACGGTCAGCTTTCGGAAGACCGATGGCTCCTGTGACAGGTAACCGATACCGAGACGTGCTCGCCGGTACATCGGCACGTGCGACAAGGGCCGCTGGTCGATAAAGACCTCGCCGGCGTCGGGTGCGACGAGCCCCACGATCATGTAGAACGTCGTGGTCTTTCCGGCTCCATTGGGTCCCAGGAGACCCACGATCTCGCCTTGCCTCACGCTCAGGTCGACGTCATCCACGACGCGCCGACGCTTGTAGACCTTCACCAGCCCATCGGTCGCAATGCGACTGCCATCGGGAACGATCCGGCGGGGCTCCGGCTCCTCCTCGGGGGCGAGCAACCGCTTTTCGATCTCCCGATCCAGCAGCTGCTGGATGTCGGTCCGGTCCCGACCCACATCGCTCCGGATCGTGGGTGACAGGACCAGTCGGGCTCCGGGCTCATCGCCGTTTTGCTCGAGCAGACCCTCGGCCTCCAGGCGGGCGAGGATCTGCTCGCTCAAATAGCTGTCGACCTGTTCGGTCGTCATGCGTCGAATTTCGAACAGCCGCCGGCTTTCGGGTGAGCCGGCTTGTGCCACGCGGCCGTAGTGGAGCAGGTACGACTCGCGAAAGCCCTCGACCAGCTGGCCTTTGTCGATGCGGCCGGCCTCGTCGGCGCGCAGTAGGATCTCGCGCAACGCGATGAGCAGCGGAGCTTCATGGGCCGGCAGCTCCACGACGAAGCTGCGAAGGTCGAGGCTCTCCACGGTTACCGGCCTCCCGGTCCCGCAGAGGGGACGGTATCGCGCGGAACGGTGTCGGGAGGGACGGGGGGCGTCGTGTCCTCCGTCGCTTCCCGGATCGAGTCCGGCAGCGACAGGCCGCTCGTATCGCGCCCCGTCGTATCGTCGGGTGAGGGTGGAATCGGCTCCAGATAGACTCCCCGGGCCGGGCCGATGACCCGGACCTGGCGGACCTCCCCGTCCTCCAGCTCCAGAATGATCTCCCGTCCCTTCACGTAGTTGGGGGCGGGAAGTTGGCCGTCGCCCGCGTCTTCCTGCCGCACGTAATGAAGCGCGCGGGCGTTCCCCGACGCCCGCAGTCGCGTGAGCTCGGCGTCCCCGCTGGCGCTGCCGGAATCCCGGACGGTAAAGAAGCCCGTGATCGTGTCTCCCTCCAGCCAGTCGCGGGCCAGGAAACCACCGCCGGGTATCACCTCCTCGGTGCTCTCGGCCCGGGCGCGCCGCAGGGCGAATACCCGATCGAGCACGCCGCCCGGCCGCTGAATATCGATGGAGTCCGCCTCCAGCCTGTAGTCGGTGGACACGCTGACCGCCCAGGGGTCCCGCTCCGGGCTTTCCTCCGCGCCGGTACGAGCCGGGTCGCCCGGCGCCGCCACGAGGCGATTCACTTCGTCGTCCTCGACGAACATGCGGAGCAAGGGGGCCTCCAGGGACATCTCGCGGCTCGTGGCCGAGCCCGCGGGCCAGGCCTCGATCTCGCGAATCTGCTGCTCCTGCATGAGTACGAGGATGGTGTCTCCCGAGAGGACCATCGAGTCCGAGGTCACCTGCGGGCCGCCGAGCAGCCAGAGGCGGTCTCCCGCCAGGTCGAGATCCATCGAATCGGCGTGGGCGACCAGGTCGCCACGTATGGCGACGACGCGACCGGCGCCGGCCACCGCCGAGTCCCCGTATATGTGGAGTCGATCGGCGTCCACCTCGAACGGCAGGGCGTCCGGTTCGGTGGTCGTTTCCGGGTAGTACGTCAGGTGCGGTCGCCTCGGCGCGAACATGCGCTCACGCGGCCGGTTCTCGTTTGCCGGGAAGTAGTCGAGCAGCTGCGTCGTCAAAGTCGATCGTCCATCGGCGTCGGTGAGTCGGACGTTCCCTTCCGCCCGCATCCGCGCCTCGCGCTCGTAATAGGTGCCTCGATCTGCCACCAGTTCCCGCTCGTCGTCTGCATACCGCATGTCACCGACCAGAAAGAGAACGCCACGGTTCTGGTAGTAGCTGGCGCTGTCGGCGCGCAGCCGTCGATCGCCGCAGACGGCTTCCACGCCGCCCCACTGATCGATCCGTACCTCGCCGTCGGGCAGCGTTACCATCTCGCCTCTCGATCCCGGTGTTCTGAGTACCTCCAGATCGCAATCCTGCTCCTGCTGCTGCCCGATCCCGGGTAACAGCTCGAGGGTTGCCACAGCGAGAAGCGCCGCTCGCAGCGCGGTCCGCATCTCACTCTTCGGACCGGGGTTGGCTGCCGCGTCGGATGACGCTTGGTTCCGTCAGCTCGACCCTGTCCATCCCCGAATTGGACGTGAAGGACGTCCCCTCGACGATCGTTCCATCCTCTTCGTACATCGTGGTCCGGACATCGCTCCAGATCCGGTCCTCCGGTCGCTCGTAGTACATGACCGAAGTCTCTATCCGGCGCCCTTCCTCGCGCTTGACGACGACCACGTCATGCCTGGCCGTCATGTTCCCGGTCTCCCAATCGTACGTGCCTTCGCGTGCCGTCAGAAACGTGGTCTCCTTGCCGTCCTCATCGTAAAAGGTCACTTCCATGTCCCGAAGCTCGATCAGCGACTCTTCTTCGATGAAGAACGCCGTGTCGGCAACGACCTTGGCGCGCCGGATGCCTTCGGACGCCACGTAGTGCTCGAGTCCGATGGCGACGCGGTTCGCCCGCTCGTTCAGCCGCAAGATCTCTTCGGCCACCAGCGGCGCCTCGTTGCTGTCGCTGCAGGCGGCCAGGGCGAGGAGCAATCCCGCGATCGCTGCGGCGGCGGCTCTCATGCTAGACCACCCGGGCCCGCATCAGGTCGTGAAGGTGAACCATGCCGGCCAACCGCTCGTCGGCGTCCTCCACCGGCAGGGCCATGATCCCGTGCTTTTCCATCAGATAGACCGCCTCCACGGCCAGCGTGTCACAGCGGACGGTCTTCGGATTCGGGTTCATGGCTTCGGACACCTGGCGGTGGAAGAACTCCTCCTTGTTGTCGACGAAGCGGGTCAGGTCACCGGCCGTGATCACGCCGATGATTCGCCGCTCGTCATCGACGATCGGCACCGTTCCCCGCTTGAAGGCGATCTCCAGCATCGCCTCGCGCAGCGTCGCCGTCTTGGCGAGCCAGGGGACTTTGTCCGGCTCCGACACCATGAGGTCGGAGACCTTCAACAGCTGACGTCCCAGCTTGCCACCGGGGTGCAGTTTGGCGAAGTCGTCCTGGCCGAACCCCTTTCGTGTCAGGACCGACACCGCCAGTGCGTCGCTCATCGCCAGGGCGGCCGTCGTACTGGCCGTCGGTGCCAGGTCGTGAGGGCACGCTTCCTCCTCGACGGCGACATCGAGCAGGATGTCGGAATAGTCCGCCAGCGTGGATCCGCGGCTGCCGGTGAAGGTGATGATCGGCACGCCCAATCGCTTGACCGCACGCAGCAAATCGAACAGCTCCTCGGACTCGCCGCTCTTCGAGATCAGTATCAACAGATCGTCCCGAAGTACCATGCCCACGTCGCCGTGGAGCCCCTCCACCGGGTGCAGAAAGAAGGCCGGCGTCCCCGTGGACGTCAGGGTCGCGGCCAGCTTGCGAGCGATGATACCCGATTTACCCACGCCCGATACGATCGCCCGTCCCTTGAGGCCGACCAGCAGCTCCACCGCGCGGGCGAACTCCTCGCCGATCCGATCGGCCAGCCGCTCCACCTCCCGGGCTTCCAGGCGAATCACCTGCTTGCCGGTTTCGATCAGCTGGCTCTTATCCATCGGCACCGACCTCACGTTCGGCCAGATAGCTGCCCACCACTGTATCCCAGTCGCCCCGGGCACGCAGCAACGCTTCGGCGAACTCGCGTACCGCCCCCGAGCCGCCCGGCCGGGTCGTCTGCCAGATCGCAGCGGCGCTCACTTCGGGCACGGCGTTCGCCACCGCGACCGGCAGCCCGCAGCGCTTCAGCACCGGCATGTCTGCCAGATCGTCGGAGACGAAGGCCACGGCTTTCCAATCGAGGGCCTTACGGTCCAGGATCGCCCGGACGATCGGCAGCTTCTTCGCCGCCGGGTCCTGGTGGATCTCTCGAACGCCCAGCTCGCGGCCGCGCATCTCCACTATCTCCGAGTGGCGGCCCGTGACGAACGCCACCTCGATCCCGGCCCGCTGCAGCAGCTTGATGCCGAGCCCATCGGTGATCTCGAACCGCTTCAGCTCCAGCGTTCCGCCCTCGGGCCCCGCGGCGTAGTAGATGCCGCCATCGGTCATCACCCCGTCCACGTCCAGGACCACCAGCTTCACCGCGGCAGCGGTCTCGGTCGGGATCGCGTCGCGCTCAGCCATCGGTCGACCTCGAGCCCGGCCACGCCGCGGCACGCACCGCCAGCACGCGTTCCACGAGGCCCTCGAGCTCCGACAGCCTCAGCATGCTCGCGGCGTCGGAAGGCGCCCGGGCAGGCTCCGGATGGACCTCGACGAACAGCGCGTCGGCTCCCGCCGCCGTCGCGGCCATGGCGAGGGCCGCGATGTGACGCGGCTCGCCTCCACTGTGAGACCCCGCACCGCCCGGCAGCTGCACCGAGTGAGTCGCGTCGAACACCGCCGGGCACCCGCACGTTTCCTTCAGGACGGCGAACGACCGCATGTCGACGACCAGGTTGTGATAGCCGAACGCCGACCCGCGTTCCGTGACGGAAACCGAGCGGGCACCGCTGCGCCGTGCCTTCTCCACCTGGTTCGCCATGTCCTGTGGTGCCATCCACTGCCCCTTCTTCAGATTGACCGGTCGACCCGTGGCGGCGGCCGCCACGATCAGGTCGGTCTGTCGACAGAGGAACGCGGGGATCTGGAGCAGATCGACCAGCTCGGCGGCGACCTGCGCCTGGGCGGGTTCGTGTATGTCGGTCGTCACCGGCAGCCCGGTCTCGTCCTTCACCTCCTGGAGGAGCCGGAGACCGTCCTCCAGGCCGGGCCCGCGCGGCGCGTCCAGGCTGCTGCGGTTGGCCTTGTCAAAAGAGGCCTTGAAGATCACGGGAACGGCCAGCCGCTCCCCGACTCGAGCCACTCGCTCGGCCACGCGGAGGTTCGTGCTCTTGTCCTCGAGCACGCAGGGTCCGGCGATCAGAAAGAAGCCAGCGCCCGGGCTGAACAGTGCCGAGATGTCGTTCATGCCTCAGCGTTCCTTCACTCCCCCACCCCGACCGCGTGTCTGGCACCGGCCCCACGCGTGTCGCGATGTCGAAGCGCCGCCTCGATGAACGACGCGAACAGCGGGTGCGGGTGGGCCGGTCTGGATTTGAGTTCCGGGTGGAACTGCGTCGCGACGAACCACGGGTGATCGGGCAGCTCGATGATCTCCACCAGCATGCCGTCAGGCGACAGCCCACTCAGCGAGAGTCCGTGCTCGGACAGAACCTCGCGGTACGAGTTGTTGACTTCGTAGCGGTGACGGTGGCGTTCGCTGATCTCCGACGTGCCGTAGATGCTCTCGACCCGAGACCCTGCCTTCAGCTTGCAAGGGTAGGCACCCAATCTCATCGTGCCGCCCATATCGGTCACCTGCCGTTGCGAGTCCATGAGCGAAACGACGGGGTCCGCGCATTCGGGCTCGAACTCGCGCGAGTGCGAGTCCTCGAGGTTGCACACGTTGCGCGCGAAGTCGATGATCGCCGACTGCAGTCCCAGGCAGATGCCCAGGAACGGCAGACCGCTCTCCCGAGCCCAGCGGATCGCACGGACCATCCCCTCGACGCCTCGCACCCCGAAGCCGCCAGGGACGAGGAGTCCGTCGAAATCGGCCAGCCCGGCGGCGTCTTCCGGCCCCCTGAAGTCCTCGGAGGAGAGCCACTCGATATCGACCCGCGCGCTGTTGGCGATGCCGCCGTGTACCAGCGCTTCGTGGATCGATTTGTAGGAGTCCACCAGCTGGGTGTACTTGCCGACCACGGCGATCCGTACGTCACCCTGGCTCGGGCGCTTGACCCGATCGACCAGCGCACGCCATTCCGAGAGCTCCGGATCGCGCACGTCCAGCCCCAGCTTGTCCACGACCAGCCGGTCGAGCCCTTGCTGGTGGAATACCAGCGGTACCTCGTAGATCGTCTCCACGTCCCGTGCCTCGATCACCGCTTCCGGCCTCACGTTGCAGAAGAGCGCCACCTTGCGACGCATCTCCTCCGTCAGCTCGTGCTCGGTTCGGCAGATGAGCACGTCGGGCATGATCCCGATCTCCATCAGCTCCCGCACCGAGTGCTGCGTCGGCTTCGTCTTCAGCTCGCCGGCCGCCTGCAGGTACGGGATCAGCGTGACATGGATGAACAGCGTATGCTCGCGGCCCACATCGCCGCGCAGCTGACGGATCGCCTCGAGGAAGGGCAGCGACTCGATGTCGCCCACGGTGCCGCCGATCTCGGTGATGACCACGTCGTAGTTCGGCGTCAGGCGTCGCACTGCCGCCTTGATCTCGTCGGTGATGTGCGGGATGACCTGGACCGTGGCGCCGAGGTACTCGCCGCGACGCTCCTTCGTGATCACGTCCAGGTAGATCCGGCCCGTGGTCACGTTGTTCGCCTGCGAGAGCGACTCCTCGATGAAACGCTCGTAGTGCCCGAGATCCAGATCGGTTTCGGCTCCGTCGTCGGTCACGTAGACCTCGCCGTGCTGGAACGGCGACATCGTGCCGGGATCGACGTTGATGTACGGGTCGAACTTCTGGATCGTCACGGCCAGGCCACGCTCCACCAGCAGCCTCCCTAACGACGCGGCGGCGATCCCCTTCCCGAGTGAGGAGACTACGCCGCCGGTGATGAAGATCATCTTGGCAGGTCCGGACCGCTCAGTCATGTCAACTCTAACCTCCCACCCAGGATCGCTTCGGCTCGTGCAAGATCATCCTCTGTGTCTATCCCTGGACCGCCGCCCTCGACCAGGGCCACGCCGATCCGCAGTCCGGCCGCCAGCCAGCGCAGCTGCTCGAGGCGCTCGCGCCGCTCCAGCGGATGCTCGGGCAACGCCGTTGCCTCGAGCAGGGCGCCCCGGTCGAAGGCGTAAATTCCCACGTGCTTCAGCGGTGCTCCGCCTCCGGTCAGCCCCTCGCCATCCCTGTCGTAGGGGATGGGGGCTCGACTGAAGTAGAGCGCGCCACCGTCATCGCCCCGCACCACCTTCACCGTCGAGGGCGCCTGCCACTCATCTCGGCTGGCGAACGGCACCGCGGCCGTGCCCACGTCCCAGCCAACCTCCAGTTGATCCACCGCCCCGGCCGCGGCGGCGGCCGGCAAGAAGGGCTCATCGCCCTGCAGATTCACGACCCTATCGTAGCCCGCGAACTCCTCGCGGCCAGCCACCTCGGCGATCCGGTCGGTGCCCGACGCGTGATCGGTCCGCGTCATCACCGCCCGTCCACCGAACCCCTCCACCGCTTCCACGACCTCTTCGGCATCGGTCGCGACCACGAGCTGGTCCAGCACGACCAACTCGTGCATCCGGCGCCACACCCATTCGATCAGAGGCCTGCCCGCGATGGGCAGAAGCGGTTTCCGCGGCAGCCTGACAGATCCGAGACGGGCCGGGATGACCCCCAGGACGCGCATATCAGGCCTCGCGTTTTGGAGGTCCCAACCGGAGGGAGGCGCCCCGTGTAGCAATTTTCACGCCACTATCATAACCAGCCACTAAATCTTTGTCAAAACTGGCTGTTACGCGACGTGGGCGGCCTCAGTGGCGCGGGTCGAAGCCCACGGTGAAGACCGTCTTGAACTCGTCGCTGGGGGCCGTGTAGAGGGCCAGAGCCAGGGGTCCGAAGGTGAGGCCGAGGCCCAGATCGTGGACCGTCGAGGGTCGCGAACCGGCGGTCCAGGCGTTGCCCGCCCCGTATTGGACCCAGAGGAAGGGGGAGGGCAGCCGGCCCAGCCGGTCGCTGAGTGGGATCTGGTAGGTGGCCGCCGTCCACCACATGCGGTCGCCCGACTGGCCGGTGGGAACGAGGGTCGGGAGCGACCCCCAGCCACCCAGGCTCCGCCAGCGCTGGGGCGGCGCGTCGTCGTCGAGCGAAGCCTGTCCCCTCCCCTCGATCACCAACGCCTGGCGTCCAACCGTGGGGAGGCGAAGACGGAAGCCACCGCCCAGCAACGCGAAGGTCAGGTCGCCCGCCACCGCGTCGTCGGCGATCTCGAGCTCGGCCTGGACCGTCAAGCCCGGGCCGTCGGCGCGTTCTGTCGCTACGCCGCCCGCCAGCTTCAGGCTGGCGGCATCGGCCGCGAGCGCCGGGGCGTTGGGCTGGAAACCGCCGGCCCGAACCTCGAACAGGGAGAACGGGTCCTCGTTGGCCAGCGGCCGGGCGCGCTCCCAACCGAGCGTCAGCCCGGCGTTCCATAGGGCGTTCGAACCGAAGCCCAGTTCGATCCCCGCCGCCACGAAGTCGGCGTCGTAGTAGTTGCGGGTGTCCACCGCTCCGATGAACGAATAGAGCGAGTTGTCCACGTCTCCGTTGATCCAGCCGTCGTTCGTTCTGACGGTGCGGCCTCCCGCCAGCGATACCGCGTGCCGTCCGGTTCGCCAGCGAAGCCTGAGGGCTCCGTCCAACATCTCCCGGGCGCTGCGGATCCTCAATCGCAACTCCGCGTCGGGCAACGCGGACATGCCCCCGCGATCGAAATCCAGCCCCAGCGGAATCGTCAACGCATTCACACGGTCGTACTCCGGAAGCAGCAGCCCGTACAGCCCCGCGGGCCGCAGGCTTACCCTCCCCCCCGGAGCGACGATCGCGTAGCCGCCGCCTCGCGTCGTCTCGTAAGTATAGCCGTAGACCGCCGCACTCACCGGTCGCCGCGCCAGTCGCGCCAGCGTCGAGCCGTAGAAGCCGCCGCCCAGCACCACGACCGTCCCTCCCACCTCGCCACCCGGCCGGGCGAATATGTCGCTCTGAACCCCAACCAGATCGCCACGGATCGTGCCCTCCACCCGCAGCGTCGCCCCCAGCACGATCACATCCCCGTCGATCACCTCCCCGGGGGACAGCACGCGGTCCGCCGTGAGCACCACATAATCGCCCCGGGCCAGCACGCTCCGCACCACCTCATCGGCTCGAGCCAGACCGCCGCTGCCGGCACGGAACTCCACCACCTGCCCCGACGCGGCGCCGCCGAACAGAACCCAGGCCACGGTCCACGGCACCAGCAGTCGGCGCCAGCGCCGCCGACCCGCGGCCGAGCCCGGACGATGGGGGTCGCGGTCCCCGGGTCCGCCTCGACCCGAGCCTGCCACGTATCTCCCGCGTTTACATATCGTTCGGTTGTTCACCTGATCCCCGTTCTAGGCCCTGGGGTGGTATCTTCGATGGACATCGGTCAGATACCCTCGATCGAGGTGCGTATAGATTTGCGTGGTGGCGATGTCCGCGTGGCCCAGCATCTCCTGAACGGCGGCGATGTCGGCGCCGCCCTGCAGCAGGTGAGTGGCGAAGCTATGCCGCAGCGTGTGTGGGGTCACGTCCTTGCCGATTCCCGCCGCCTGCACCCGGCGACGCACGATTTCCCAGGCGCCCTTCCGGCTCAGCGGACGCCCGCGCCGACTGATGTACAGGGTGCCCGCTCCCTCGCCCCTGTCGCCGACCAGGACCGGCCGAGCTTCGCTCAGGTAGGCGAGCAGCGCGTCGAGGGCGACCGACCCGAACGGGACGATTCGTTCCTTCGAGCCCTTGCCGACGACTCTGACCAGACGCTCGTCGAGATCGAGATCTCGAATCCTCAGGCCGATCAACTCGGAGATGCGGACGCCGGTGGCGTACATGAGCTCGAGGATCGAGCGATCGCGAAGCGTCAAGGGATCCGAGCCCTGCAGCGATTCGAGCAGCGACTCGATCTCCGCTTCGCTCAGAACGGCGGGAAGAGCGCGACGGGCCTTCGGGCCCTCGAGCAGCTCGCTCGGGTCCCCGTCGATGATCCCTTCGGCCTGAAGGAACCCGAAATAGCTCCGAACGGCCGAGATCTTGCGCCGGATGCTGGATGCCGCGCGCCCCGTCTCCCTGAGGCTGTAGACGAACTCGCGAAGCTGGGCCAACCCCACGCCGTGCGGCGACGCGAACCCCTCCGATTCGAGAAACGAGATGAGCTCGAGGACGTCGGCCGCGTAGGCGGAGGTCGTCGTGGCGGTGAGACCTCGCTCGAAGCGAAGGTAGTCCTCGAAGCGCTCGGTGTGGAAGCGCTGAGCGGTCTCCTCCGTCAAACCTCGACCCCCTCCTCCCCGTCCGCTTCGTGCGGCTGGTGGCGCGTCCTCCACCACCAGAATATCGCCGCGATCGCCACGATCGAGGCGACGATCCACAGCAGCGTGTTGACGTTGTCGAGAGTCTCCAAGATCACACGCCAGTTCTTGCCGAGCACGCCGCCGGCGATCACGAGTACCCCATACCAGATGGCCGATGCCAGGGCTATGGGCAAGGCCGTGCGCCAGAACGCCAGGTGGCTTATCCCCGCGAACACCGGGACCAGCGCACGAAAAGCCGGAAGGAACCGGCTGAAGAAAATGATCTTGCTGCCGTGCGCGTTGTAGAGGGCCGCCAGTCGCTCCAGTTGCCGCGGTCTCAGGATCCAGCGTCCCGGCCGGGTATCCAGCACCGAACGGCCCCAGCGGCGGGACACCCCATACGATATCAGTGCGGTGGCCGTGTTCATGCTCCAGGTGGCCAGGAATACGCCGCTCCCGGTCACGCGGCCCTCGGCAGAGAGAAAAGCACCGAGGACGACGAACGTATCGGCGGGAATGGGTGGAAAGAAGTTCTCCACCGCGACGCCGAGTGCCACGACCAGATAGACCCAGCCAGGCGCGATCGATCCCAGCGTTCGAACCACGGCGTCGATCTCGTCGACCTGAACCAGCCAGTCGCCCGACGTGGCGAGCGTGCAGACGTGAATCGCGACCTCAGGCGCCACCCGCGCCTCGTGGAAATTCGGGTTCGCGCACGCGGTCGATCAGTGCCACCGCCCACGCGGCGATTCCTTCGCCGCGTCCGATGGCCCCGAGTCCCTCCGCGGTCGTCGCCTTGATGGACACCTGAGCCGGGGCGATCCTCAAAGCCTCCGCCAGCCGTTCCCGCATCGCGCCGATTCGCGGCGCCAGGGGCGGGGCCTCGGCGGCGACGGCGACATCGACGTTTACCGGTTGGTAGTTGTCCCCCTCGAGCAGCTGGACCGCCGTCCGCAGCATGTCGAGGGACGACGCATCCCGCCATCGTTCGTCGCTGTCCGGGAAATGCTGGCCGATGTCACCCAGTGCGGCGGCGCCGAGCAGCGCATCGATCACGGCGTGGGTGAGGACGTCGGCATCGCTGTGGCCCGACAGGCCGGTCTCCGAGTCGAACTCGACGCCACCCAGAATGAGCCGCCGGCCTTCGCCGAAACGATGAACGTCGAAGCCTATTCCGACTCGCATTTGCGTGTTCGCCCTCCTCTCCCCTTCAGCCGCGCGACGCGAGGGCGACCGCCGGGATCGACGGGTGATTGCCCGGAGGGTAGTTAACCTGTCCAGGAGCGGGGAACAAGGCGTGGCGGCCGTGGATAGGGGCGCGCCACGTCGCGGTAGGCCTGCTGCAAGCTCGACTGCCACCGCCGGGGTGCGTCGGGCGCGGGACGAATGCCCTGGAACTCCGGCGTTTCGCTATTCCTCCCAGCGCTTGATGGCCAGTGTGACGTTGTGGCCGCCGAACCCGAACGAGTTCGAGAGGGCCAGCTCCACGGGCCGCTCCGTCGCCTCGTTGAACGAATAGTTCAGGTCGCAATCGGGGTCGGGTTCCGAGAAGTTGATGGTTGGCGGGATTTTACCCTCTTTGACGACCAGCGTGCAGATGACTCCCTCGACGCCGCCGGCGGCTCCCAGCGTGTGTCCGGTCATCGACTTGGTCGAGCTGACCACCAGTTCGTGGGCATGGTCGCCGAAGACCTTCTTGATCGCCTGCGTTTCGCTCAGGTCGTTGAACGGTGTCGACGTGCCGTGAGCGTTTATGTAGTCGATGTCTTCGGGCTGCAGGCCACCATCTTCAAGCGCCTGCCGCATCGCACGCTGAGCGCCCTCCCCTTCCGGCGCCGGTGCCGTCATGTGATGGGCGTCCGCGGTCAATCCATAGCCCACGACCTCAGCCATGATCGGTGCGCCCCGGGCCCTGGCGTGCTCGAGCGCCTCCAGCACCACCAGGCCGCCGCCCTCGCCCAGCACGAACCCGTCCCGGTTGGCGTCGAACGGACGGCTGGCCTTTTCGGGCTCATCGTTGCGTGACGATAGCGCCTTCATGGAGGCGAAGCCCGCCATCGTCAGAGGCGTCACCGATGATTCGGTTCCGCCGCTGATGATGACATCGGCGATGCCGCGCTGAATCAGCTTGAACGCGTTGCCGATCGCGTGCGCGCTCGACGCGCATGCCGACTGAGTGCTGTAGTTCGGGCCCTTCGCCCCGTACTTCATCGAGATCAGGCCCGGCGCCATGTCGGCGATGAACATCGGCACGAAGAACGGCGACACCCGATCCGGGCCCTTCTCCAGATAGACCAGGTGCTGCTGCTCCAGCGTCCCGATCCCCCCGATGCCGCTGCCGGTAATCACGCCGAATCGATCGGACTCGACATCCGGCGACTCGCCTAACCCGGCGGTCCTCAGTGCCTCCGCCGCGGCGACCAGAGCGAACTGACAAAAGCGGTCGGTACGTCGGACTTCCTTCTTGTCCAGATAGTCCGCCGGATCGAAGTTCTTGACCTCGGCGGCCAGTCGCACCTCGAGCCGCGAGGGATCGAAGGACGTGATCGTGTCCGTCCCGCTGATCCCCGACAGCAGCGCATCCCAATTGCTCGCCAGATCATTAGCGACCGCCGTGATCAAGCCGGCGCCGGTAATGACAACTCTGCGCTTCTCCGTGGACATCCCGAGGGTCAGGCCCCTTCCTTTTCCGTGAGGTACTTGATCGCGTCCCCGACGGTCTCCATCTTCTCGGCGTCCTCGTCCGGAATCTCGATCCCGAACTCCTCCTCGAACGCCATCACGAGCTCGACCGTATCGAGGGAATCGGCCCCGAGATCTTCCACGAACGAGGCCTCCGGCGTAACCTTCGAGGGTTCGACGCCGAGCTCGGTGACGATGATATCCCGGACGCGGGATTCGATGTCTGCCATAGGTGGTCTCCTTTGCCTTTTCTCCCTGATGTTCCCGCCTTGTACGCTGAACACACCCGAAATTACATGACCATCCCCCCGTCGACAACAAGGACCTGGCCCGTTATATAGCTCGAAGCCGGCCCGGCCAGAAAACGTATCACCCTGGCCACATCCTCCGGTTCACCCAACTTCCCCAGGGGGATCTGACCCATCAACGTCTCCCGTGCCTTCTTGGGCAGCTTCTGGGTCATGGCGGTGTCGATGAAGCCCGGCGCCACGGCGTTGGCCCGTACGCCCCGGGGCGCCAACTCCTTGGCGACCGCCTTTGTGAAGCCGATGATGCCGGCCTTGGCAGAGGCGTAGTTTGCCTGACCGGCGTTGCCCATCACGCCCACGACGCTGGCCAGGTTGACGATCGACCCCGCCCGCTCCTTGATCATCCCCTTGCTCACGGCCCGGGTCATGAGAAACGTGCCGCGGAGGTTCACATCGAGCACCAGGTTCCACTCGTCGTCTTTCATGCGCAACAGGAGGTTGTCGCGGGTCACGCCGGCGTTGTTGACCAGCACCGTGATGGGGCCCAGCTCCTCCGTCACCGCGTCGACCGCCGTGTTGACGTCCTCCAGCTCGGTGACGTTGCAGATATACGCCCGGCCACCGGGAAGCTCGGCCTCGGCCGACTCTTTCCCGGACTCGTCCATGTCCAGCACCGCCACGGCGGCACCGGCATCCGCCAGCTGCTTCGCGGTCGCCAGGCCGATACCCCGGAAACCTCCAGTGATGACGGCGACGGCTCCCTCGAGCTCTTTCATCACGCCTTGCCTTCGTTGAAGCTTTCGATGTCCCCCGGCTTGCCCAGTCCGACACCTTCCAGCGAGCCGTCGATGCGCTTCAGCAGACCGGTCAGCACCTTGCCCGGTCCGAACTCCATGTAGCGCGTCACGCCCTCCGCGGCGATTCGCCGAACGCTCTCGGTCCAGCGGACCGGCGCGGTCAGCTGGCGCACCAGCGCCGCCCGGGCCGCATCCGCGTCGCTTATCGGTTCGGCCGTGGCGTTCGCCACCACGGGGAAACGGGGGTCGCGGAACTCGACGCTCTCCAGCGCTTCCCGCAGTCCCGCCTCGGCTTCCGCCATCAGCGGCGAATGGAAGGCCCCGCTGACCGGAAGCGGCTTCACCCGCGCGCCGGCCTCCGTGGCGAGCGTTCGCGCCTTTTCGACCGCCTCGACCTCGCCCGAGATCACCACCTGACCCGGCGCGTTGAAGTTCGCCGCCACGACCACGCCCCCCTCATCGCGGACGCGTCGGCACACGTCCTCGACAGCTCCATCCTCGAGCTTCAGCACCGCGGCCATCGTCCCTTCTCGCGCCGCGGACATGAGCTCGCCGCGGCGGCGCACGAGGCGCACCGCATCATCGAACTCCAGCGAGCCGGCCGCGGCGTAAGCCGAGAACTCTCCCAGCGAGTGGCCAGCGGCGAACCGTACGATGTCAGCCAGCCGGTCGGATACCACGCTCCACGCCGCCAGGCTGTGAACGAGGATGGCCGGCTGAGCGTTCTCGGTCTGCGTCAGCCGATCCTCCGGCCCCTCCCAACAGAGCTTCGAGAGGGCGAAGCCGAGGACCTCATCGGCACGCTCGAACATGGCCCGGGCCGGCGGGTAGGCCTCGGCCAGCTCTGCCCCCATCCCGACCTGCTGGCTTCCCTGACCGGGGAATAATGCGGCGCGATCCGCCATCTGCGTCCGCCTGCTACCAGCGAATCAGCATGCCGGCCCAGGTGAGCCCGGCGCCGAACGTGACCATGAGAACGAGCGACCCCTCCTCGATCCGGCCCGCCTCTCGCGCTTCGTGCAGCGCCACGGGGATGGTGGCCGATGAGGTATTGCCGTAGCGGTCCACGTTCACCCAGACCCGATCCATCGACAGGCCGGCGTACCTGGCCGTCGCCTCGATAATCCGGATGTTCGCCTGGTGCGGAACCAGCAGATCGATCTCGTCCTTCGTCACGCCCGCCTTCTCCAGCACGGCGTCGACGGCCTCGCACATCGAGCGGACCGCATTCTTGAATACCTCGCGACCCGCCATCCGCAGGTACCCGTCGCGGACCGCCAGCTCCGCCACGTCGACCGGAACCGACCCGGAGTCCAGGGGGCTACGGTACAGCAATTCGGCGAGCGTCCCGTCGGAGCGCATGTAGGTGGAGAGGATCCCGTGACCGTTTCCACCCGAGCGCCGCAGCACCGTGGCGCCGGCGGCATCGCCGAACAGCACACAGGTCGCGCGATCGGTCCAGTCCACGATCGCGCTCATCTTCTCGGTGGCGACACACAGCACCGTTTCGGCCTGCTCGCTCAGGATGAGGCCGGACCCGATGTTGATGGCGTAGAGCCAGCCGCTGCAGGCGCCCCAGACATCGAAGGCGACGGCGTCGCGGGCCTCGAGCCGGGCCTGGATATCGCACGCCGTCGCGGGCAGGAGGCGGTCCGGCGTGGCCGTCGAGACGATGATCGCGTCAACGTCCGCGGGTTCCAGGCCGGCATCTGCGACAGCCGCCTTGCCCGCGCGGTAGCCCATCTCCACCGCCGTCATGTCATCGCCGGCGATCCGGCGTTCCTTGATGCCCGTGCGTTCGGTGATCCACTCGTCCGTGGTATCGACCATCCGCTCCAGGTCCGCGTTGGTCAACACCTTCTCGGGCACCCACATACCCGTAGACGCCAGCTCGATCAGGCCGCCGCGCACGCTACGCCTTCGCCTCGGCCAGACCGGAGAACTCTCGCTTCAGTCGCTCCACCATATCATTCTCCACCGCTGTGACGGCGACCCGTACCGCGTTCCTGATCGCTCGAGGTGGCGAATCGCCATGACAGACGATCGTCACACCGTCGACTCCCAGTAGCGGTGCGCCCCCTTGCGCCGCATAGTCGAGCACGTCGCACACCCGGGTCAGATCGATCAGCGCCGCCGACCCGGCGGCCGACAGGCTGACCCGGCGCGCCAGGTGATCGGCCACCGATTCGTAGAACTTCAATACGATGTTGCCGGCGAAACCGCCGCACACCACCACATCGTAATCCCCGCTCAGAATATCGTGGCCCTCCACGTTACCCGCAAAATTCAGACGGCCCCGTTCCAGCAGGCGATACGTCTCCTGGCTCAGGCGATCGCCCTTCCCCGCTTCCCCACCCATGTTCAGCAACCCGACACGCGGGTTCGGTCGACCCTCCACCGCCTGGACGTACACGTGGCCTAGGTGGGCGAACCTTTCCAGGTCCTGCGACCGGCAGTCGGCGTTCGCTCCCACGTCGATCAGCAGCGTGGGATGCGGTCCCGCGGTCGGAAGCAGCGCTCCCAGCCCCGCCCGGTCGAGTCCCGGCAAGGTTCCGAGCGAGAGCATCGACGCCGCCAGTACCGCTCCGGTCGAGCCCGCCGATACGAAGGCGTCAGCTTCGCCGCGGGCCTGCAGCTCGATTCCACGACAAATCGAGCTGTCCCGCTTGCGGCGAACCGCCTCCACCGGCGCCTCGTCCATCTCGATCGTCTCGCTGGCCGCGATTATCCTGAGGCGATCCCGATCGACGTCCCTGCCGTCGAGCTCCCGCTCGATCGCCTCCGTGTCGCCGACCAGCAGCAACTCGAACTCCGCTTCCAGCTGATCGAGCGCCTCCACACCGCCGAGGACCGGGGCGGCGGGAGCGTTGTCGCCTCCCATCACATCGAGGGCTATTCGCATAGACAACAGGCAACGGCAATAACGATACGAGCACGCCAGCCCGGCGACGTGGTCCGGGTGACGCGCCCAACAGCGCACGTCGGTGGCTCGACGCTTCTCCGCCGCGCTCCTCTGTGCCCGTGGACCTCGGCGGCGAAAGGCCCCGGCGACCCACGACCACAGACGACTCAGCGGCCCGCGGTTCCGCGGTGGCTAGAATTCAGTCTCGACTTGAATGACTTCAGCGTCGCGGTAATAGCCGCACGTGGGGCAGACCCGGTGCGGCAGCTTGGGATCTCCGCACTGCGGACAAGACTGGGTAGCCGCCGGCTCGGCCTTGTAGTGCGTGCGGCGCTTCCGTTTTCGTGCCTTGGATGATCGCTTCTTCGGTACGGCCATGTTGACCTCTATCCGCCTAACCCGTGTCCCCGGCCCGCGCCGGTGAAAGCCTCAGATCTCCCCTTCCGCTTTGAGCGCCCGCAGCGGACCCCAGCGCGGATCCGACTCCGCCGGCGCACAACGGCACTCTTCCTCGCTCAAGTCCGCACCACAGCGCGCACAGTAACCCGCGCATCCCGCCGCACACTCCGGAAACGCCGGAACCAGCAACAAGAAACGCTCGATCAGATGCGGACGCAGATCGAGCTCGTCGGCACCGGCGTCGAAGCCATACAGATCCAGGTCCCCCTCGCCTTCCGCCGTCTTCGGATCGAAGAGCATGTGGAACGATTCGGAGATATCGAGCTCCAGCGGCTCCAGACACCGACGGCAGGCCGTCTTCAGGCGACCCTTCAGCGAGCCTCGAACCCAGATCCCTCGGGTCGGCGATCCTTCCGCCGTCGCCTCGACATTCAGGCTCCCGCCCAACTCGACGTCCGTCCCGGACCAACCGGGATGGTCGTCGGCAATCACGCCTTCAACTCTGACAGGCGCCTCACTGAGGCGCCGAATATCTATGACTAGCACGGCGCCCATAGTCTATTGGCGGGTGCCGGCCCTGTCAACGCGGCAGGTGAGGCGGTTCAGCCCCGTTCCTCAACCGTCCACAACAGCTCCTGGACCGAAAAGAAGAAGCTCACCTCCCGTCGCGCGTTCTCTTCCGAATCCGACGCATGGATCGCGTTCCGCTCCTTGTTCTCCGCGTACAGCGCTCGGATCGTCCCCCGCTCCGCCTGCGCCGGGTCCGTCGCCCCGATCACCTTCCGCAGGTACGCCACCGCATCCTCGCGTTCCAAGGCGAGAGCCAGGATCGGACCCGACGTCATGAACCGCTTCAACGCCTCGTAGAACGGCCGCCCACGATGTACCGCGTAGAGCTCCCCCGCCTCCGGCTCGGTCAGTCGGGTCAGGCGCGCGGCCCGAATTCGGAACCCCTCCTCCTCCAACCGATTGAGGATCAGGCCCGCCTTGCCCCCCTGGATGGCGTCGGGCTTGATGATTGCAAGTGTATATTCCATAACGGGTTCTATATCGATTTCTCAAGTAGTTTCTGGATAAGGTCCGTCCGGGACAGGAACCCGACCAGCTTCCCCTCCTTCACCACGGGAAACTGCGAGACCCGCTCGGTGAGCATGGTGCCGAGCACATCCGAAATCAACTGATCCTCCGGGAGGCACATGACGCTGCGCTGCATGACGTCGCGCACCTCGAGGTCCTTGACCGGAGGCGGAGAGCCGTCACGAGGCGCCGTCCCGAGAATCTGGGGGAGAAAATGCTGCAGCAGCTCCTGTTCGGTGACCATCCCCAGCACCTCGCCGTTGTCGCTGACGACGGGCACGCCGCGTCGGCGGTGGCGGGCCATGAGTCGAAGCGCCTCCGAAAGCAGGGTCTCGGGGGAGACCGCGTGGACATCGCGGCTCATGAGGTCGCGAACGGTCAGCTCGGGCCGGATGACCAGGTCGCGGCTGGCGACGACATCGAGGAACTCGTCGACCGAATCGGCGGAGACCAGGGCATCCGGGATGGCTGGATCGGCGAGGAACTCGCTGAGAGCCGCCAGGGTCTTCAGGTAAGGGCGGGTGGCGGTCCTGGGGGTCAGTATCAGGATCAGCAGATCGGCCTCGGGTGAATCGTCCGGTGCGAAGGCGAACGGCTTGTTCGCGGTTCCCACCGCCACGACCAATTCGTCGACTGCGTCGGTTCGGAAGTGCATCAGTATGGCCCGGTCTCCCAGGCTGGGCGCCTCGCCGCTCTCGATCTCGTCCGCGACGAGCGCATCGAGCGCCGCCCGGTCGGTGATCTGATCGGCCTCATCGAGCCGCTCGATGAGCTGCCCGAGGGCTTCTTCGAGCGTTCTGGCTTTCAGCCCGATGACGAGGTGCTCAGCGGGCAGCAGCCTCGAGATAGTCGTCGGGTTATCCATTCATCACCTTCGAGAGGATCTTGGGCATCTCCGCCGGGCGCTCGGCCACCTCGACGCCGTTTTCCCTAAAGGTATCGATCTTCTCCTCCGCCGTCCCGGCGGAACCGGAGATGATCGCGCCTGCATGTCCCATACGTCGTCCTGGCGGTGCGGTCTGGCCGGCCACGAACCCGACGACGGGCTTCGACATGTGCTCCTTGACGTAGCTGGCAGCGTTCTGCTCGTCGGTGCCCCCGATCTCTCCGATCAGCACGACGGCACCGGTGCTCGAGTCGTTCTCGAACGCCTCGAGGCAGTCGATGAAGCTGGTCCCGATGACGGGGTCGCCACCGATGCCGATGCAACTCGATTGGCCCAGTCCCGCCTGCGTGAGGGCCCAGACGACCTCGTAGGTGAGGGTTCCCGAGCGGCTGATTACACCGATCGGCCCCTTTTCCACGATCTGCCCCGGTATGATCCCCAGCTTGGTCTCGCCCGGCGAGATCATCCCCGGACAATTCGGTCCGATGAGACGAGACCCGTGGTCCCGCACGTAACGGGTGGCACGCAACATGTCGAGCACCGGGATGCCCTCGGAGATGCAAACCACCAGCTCGACGCCCGAATCCGCCGCCTCGCAGATCGCCTCCGCCGCGAAGCGCGCCGGCACGTAGATGACGCTGGCGTTGGCGCCCGTTTCCTCGACCGCCTCCTCCACCGTATTGAAGATCGGCACCTCGTCGTCGAACTTCTGGCCGCCTTTGCCGGGGGTGACGCCGGCGACGATCTTCGTGCCGTATTCCATCATCTGGCGGGTGTGGAACGACCCGTCGCGCCCGGTGATCCCCTGGACCACCACCCTGGTGCTGCTATCCGCGAATATTGCCATGAAACTCTGTCCGCTTTCTAGTTCTTCGCCAATTCGACGGCCTTTTTCACCGCCTCGTCCATGTCGGTCATCGCGCTGAAGCCGGCATCCTCGAGAATCTCTACCGCCTGCTCCTCGTTGGTGCCGGTCAGGCGAATCGTGATCGGAACACCCAACTCGATCTGTTCGGTGGCCTCGACGATCCCGTTGGCGACATCGTCGCAGCGCGTAATCCCTCCGAAGATGTTGAACAGGATCGACTTGACCGACGGATCGGCGGTGATGATCTCCAGCGCCGTGACTACCTTCTCCGGGCTGGAGGAGCCTCCGATGTCCAGGAAGTTGGCGGGCTCGCCGCCGTAGTACTTCACCAGGTCCATCGTGGCCATCGCCAGCCCCGCTCCGTTTACGCAGCAGCCCACGTCACCATCCAACTTGATGTAGGTCAGACCCTGAGAGCGCGCCTTCACCTCCTCGGAAGCTTCGCTCTCGACGTCGCGCAGCTCGGCGATCTTCTCTTTGCGCAAGAGCTCGTTGTCATCGACGTTCAGCTTGGCGTCGATCGCCTTCAGTTCACCGGATTCCGTGGTGATCAGTGGATTGATCTCGATCAGCGAAGCGCCGGCGTCGATCATCGAGGCGTAGAGCTTGTCGATGATGTCCGCCGCCTGCCGCGCACGAGATGCATCGTTCGGGTACAGCTTGAAAGCGAGCCGCGATGCCTGGTGTTCGAGCAGACCGTAACGGGCATCGACCTCCTCCTTGAAAATCCGCTCGGGCGTTTTGGCCGCGACCTCCTCGATGTCGATTCCCCCTTCGGGCGAGGCCATCAGAACGACGGCACCGTTGGCCCGGTCAACGATGGCGCCCAGATAGGCCTCGTGCGCGATGTCCTCCGCCGGACTCACCAGCACCTTGCGAACGGTGAGGCCCTTGATCTCCATGCCGAGGATCTTCTCCGCCGCCTTTCGCGCGTCCTTCGCGTTCGAGGCCAGTTTCACACCGCCGGCTTTGCCCCGTCCTCCGGCGTGGACCTGCGCCTTCACCACCACCCCGCCACCGAAGCGCGAAGCGATCTCTTCGGCCTCGGCCGGCGTCGTCGCCACTTCGCCGGGAGGCACGGGGATGCCATGCTCCCTGAAGATCTCCTTCGCCTGGTACTCGTGGATGTTCATATCGCTTTCGCCCTTGTCTCTATGGTTGATCGGGCGCGACGGCCCGGACGCGAGCTCTCTCCCGCGCCGTTCAGCTGGCCAGCGCCCTGATCCTCATCGGCTCCCTATCGCAAAGGGACCATTTGATCCCATGCAGAAGGCGTGCCTCGATGGGCCGTTCCCTGAACGCGATGACGGCTGGAGCGTGGGCTATGATACCCGGACCGCGGCCGCGGTCGCAACCGGAACGGGACAGGCGGCCCTGTCCCGTTGTGTGTATTCTGGCAACCCCGGGGGCCACGGCGCTTCTCGTCAGATTTCCACACCCTGGTCGGCCAGCCAGTCCGCGACCTCCTGCCGGATCTCCGCCAGCCGCTCCTCGTTCTCGGCCTCGAATCGGAGCACGATGATCGGCTGCGTGTTGCTCGACCGAATCAGGGCCCAGCCGCCTTCCATCTCGATTCGCGCGCCGTCGACGTCGATGACATCGTACCGGCGCTTGAAGTACTCGACGGCTCGGGCAACGATCTCGAACTTCTGGTCTTCATCGCATTCGACGCGGATCTCGGGCGTGGAAGCGAGGGTCGGGATCTCGCTGAGCAGGCTGGAGAGGCCATCGTCCGCGCGGGCGACGATATCCACCAGTCGACAGGCCGAGTACAGCGCGTCATCGTAGCCGTAGTAGTCGTCGGCGAAGAACATGTGCCCGCTCATCTCACCGGCGATGCGAGCCCCGCTCTCGCGCATCTTCTCCTTGATCAACGAGTGTCCGGTCTTCCACATGATCGGGCGCCCACCCGCTTCCGTTATGCTGTCCGCGAGCACTTGCGAGCACTTCACATCGAAGATGACCTGTGCGCCCGGCGCGCCCTTCAACGCGTCCAGCGCGTAGACCAACAGCAGATAGTCACCTCGTACGATCGCGCCCCTCTCGTCCACGGCGCCGATCCGATCCGCGTCCCCGTCCAGCGCGATCCCCAGCGCGGCCTCAGATGTCTGCACACGGTCGATCAGGTCCGCCAGGTTCTCGTCGACCGTGGGGTCCGGATGGTGGTTGGGGAACGTACCGTCCGAGTCGCAGTACAGGGCATCGACCCTCGCCCCGATACGCTCCAGCAGTTGGGTCGCGACCAAGCTGCCGGTGCCGTTTCCGCAGTCGATCACCACGTCTACCGGCCGGGCCAGCTCGAAGCGGCCGGCCACGTCATCAACGTACTGGCTCAGGATCGGGACGGTCTCGACTCCCCCTTCGCCCCTCGCGAAGTTCTCCCCTTCGATCCTCTCCCTGAGCCGCTGTATCGCCGGTCCGTAGAACGGCCCGCGGGAGGTCAGCATCTTGAAACCGTTATACTCGGGCGGGTTGTGCGAGCCGGTGACCTGGATCCCCGCCTCGCACCCCAGATGGTGAACGGCGAAGTAGAGGGCGGGCGTCGGCACGCAACCCACGGCGGACACCCGGGCGCCGCTGGCGCTCAGGCCGGACGCGAACGCCTCCGCCAGGTCCTCCGAACTGAGTCGGTTATCGTAGCCGAGGGCAACGTGCGGAGCTCCGGTCCCCAGCATATCGCGGACCTCGCTGCCGTAGGCCCGCCCCAGCCGCTCCGCCAGCTCCGCTGTCAGATCCTCGTCAACGACGCCCCTGACGTCGTACTCGCGAAATATGTGGTGCCCGACGCTCGACATAATTCACCCTCCGCCCATGCGGGACGCTCACGTCCTCCTGTTCGGAAAGTTCGCTACCGTCGCGTCAGAGGGTCGGTCTCGACGACCTGCTCGGTGGCCTGCCGCAGTCCGGCCACGCTTTGCCGTGCCTTGAGCAGTGGCCAGGACGGGAAAATCCCCATCAGAACGGTGATGATCGCGCAAACGGCGAGCACGGTCCGGAGCGAGGCCGCCCAGGCCACGCCTTCACGCGCCTCTGCCGACGGCTTCATGTACATGTTGACGATCACTCGCAGATAGTACCAGTACGATACGAGTGTGGTCAGCACCAGCAGGATCGCCAGATTCAGGTAGCCGGCCTCGACGGCCGCTCTCAAGATGTAGAACTTGCCCACGAACCCCGCCGTCGGCGGCAACCCGGCAAGCGAAACGAGGAACAGAGCCAGCAGCGCCGCGGCCCATGGCCGGCTCCAGCCGAGCCCGTCGTAGTCGGACAGCTGCTGATAACGGTCGCCCCTCCCCGCCAACACCAGCACGATCGCGAAGGCGCCCACGATCATCGCCGTGTATGCGATGAGATAGAACAGGAACGACGCCATCCCCGAAGTGTTGGCGGCGATCAGCGCGACCAGCAGATAACCCGCGTGGGCGATCGAGCTGTAGGCGAGCAGGCGCTTGATGTTGTTCTGGACCAGCGCGATCAGGTTCGGAACGATCATCGTCAAGGCCGCGAACCACCAGATGATCGCTTCCCACTGGGCATGGAAGTCACCCAGTCCGAGGACGAAGATGCGTATGAACGCGGCGAACGCGGCGCCCTTGATGGCGGCGCCCAGGAAGGCCGTCACCGGCGTCGGTGCGCCCTCGTAGGCGTCCGGGGTCCAGACGTGGAACGGGACGGCCGAGACCTTGAACCCGAAGCCGATCGCCAGCAGCGCTAACGCCATCACCGTCAGCAACTCCGCCGACTCCGCGTTCAGCATGACCCCCATGAGCCCGATGTTCGTCGTGCCGGCGCTGCCCACCAGCAGCGCCATGCCGTAGAGCAGGAAGGCGCTGGCGAAGGCGCCCAGCAGGAAGTACTTCAGCGATGCCTCCGACGACCTCGGATCTTTGCGGTTGAACCCCACCAGCACATACACGGCCAGCGACATCAGCTCGAACCCGAGGAAGATCAGGATCAGGTCACGGCTTCCTGCCAGGATCATCATGCCGACCAGGGCGAAGAGCAGCAGAGCGTAGTACTCGGCGTCCTTGATATCCTCGCGCCGGTTGTAGTCGAAGCTGATCAGGACGATCAGCGCCCCCGCGGCGAGGAAGATGAAGTTCGTGAACGTCCGGAACCCATCGAGCGCGACCATCCCGGTGTCGCCGACTTCCTCCACACCCATCAGCCACACGTTGGCCACGGCGGCCAGCGCTATGATCACCATGCTCCCCCAGCCCACCGCCCGGTTGTCCGACGAATCGCCGCCGAAGAAGCCGTCATACAGCAGCAGGATGAGCGCCCCGGTCGCCAGAACCGCTTCCGGCATCAGCGCCCACAGGTAATCGAGTTGACTCGTGAACTCTAAGTGCATCGCGGTATTCATGGGGTTCGCGGTGACCTCTCCAGCACCTCCGCGGCGGCGAGCGCGTCATCGGCGGTGTCAGCCTGAATCGTCAACTCGACACGCTCGCTCAACCAGTTGGCCGACGCCGCGACCCGGTCGATGAACGGCTTCGGGTAGACCCCCATCAGCACCATCATGAGCAGGAGCGGCACGATGATCGCCAGCTCGAGCCGTGACAGGTCGATCAGACTGCGGTTCTCTTCGACCGTTAGATCGTTCCAAACGACGCGCCGGATCATCGGCAACATGTAATAGGCGGCGAAGATCACTCCCGTCGCCGCCACCAGGGTGACCCACGGGTATCTGAGGAAGCTGCCAACCAGGATCAGGAACTCGCCGACGAATCCGTTCAGCCCAGGCAACCCGATGGACGCCAGCGCCGTCAGGACCAGCGCGAAACAGAAGACCGGGATCACCTTCGCCAGCCCTCCGTACTGCGCGATCTCGTAAGTGTGCCGCCGCTGGTAGAGGAAGCCGGCCAGGATGAACAGGGCACCGGTCGAGACGCCGTGGTTCACCATCTGGAGCACGCCGCCGGCGACCGACGTCCCGGTGAACGCGAAGGTGCCCACCATCACGAAACCGAGGTGGGCGACCGAGGTGTACGCGATCAACTTTTTCAAGTTAGGCTGCATGGCCGCCACCCACGCCGCGTATGTGATTCCGATCAAGCCCAGAACCAGCATCGTCATCACGACCCGTGGGTCGAGCGCCGCGTTGGGAAACAGCGGGATCGCGAACCGCAGGAACCCGTAGACGCCCATCTTCAGCAGGACCGCCGCCAGGATGACCGAGCCGGCCGTCGGCGCCTCGACGTGCGCGTCGGGCAGCCAGGTGTGGAACGGGAACATCGGCACCTTGATCGCGAACGCCAACGCGAAGGCCACGAACAACCAGAACTCGAGGCCGCCCGGTATGTCGAGCCGCAACATCGCGGGGTAGGCCATGCTGGCCACCCCGAACTGATCGAGGTGCAGCCAGAACAGGACCAGGATCGCGACCAGCATGAGCAGCGACCCGAAGGCCGTGAACAGGAAGAACTTCACCGCGGCGTAGATCCGCCGCTCGTGCCCCCAGACCCCGATCAGGAAGTACATCGGGACCAGCATGACCTCCCAGAACACGTAGAAGAGGAACAGGTCGAGCGCGACGAAGACGCCGAGGATCCCGGTGACCAGAACCAACAGCATCGCGTAGTAGGCCCGCTCGCGCTTGTCGATCTGTTCCCACGAGACCAGCACCGAGATCGGCAGCAGGAACGTCGTCAGCAGGAACAGCAGAATGGAGATCCCATCGACCCCGATGGCGTAGGAGATGCCCCAATCGGGAATCCAGGGGATCGAGACGTAGTTCTGGTATTCGATCCGGCCGATCCCGAACGTCCAGAACATCGGCAGCGAGACCAGGAACTCGATCAACCCCGCGCTAAAAGCGAACCGCTTCAGCCACCCGCGGGGGATGAACAGGCAGGCGAGGCCGGCGATCCCGGGGAAGAAGACCAGGAACGTTACGATCCAGGGCCCGCTGTACAGGTCATTTAGAAAGGACATCTTCCCGAACCAGTCCCTACAGTGTCACGAATCCGAGGAACACCAGTACCCCCAGAACCACGATCAGCGCGTACGTCCCCACCTGACCCGTCTGGAGCCGACTGACGATCCAGCCGAAGAACCTCGTCGCATACGCCGTACCGTTGACCGCCACCCCGTCGATCACGACCTGATCGATCACACGCCAGCTGAAGCGACAGATCCCACGGAAGGGGCGCAGAATCAGCGTCTCGTAGACCTCGTCCACGTAGTACTTGTGATAGAGCAGCCCGGCGGGTCCGCTGGGCTCCACCGCCTCCGCCGCCGGCCGGTACTTCTTGGCGCGCAGCGCGTTGAAAACGATCACGATGACCGCCAGCGCCGCCACGGTCGAGATGATCGCCCACACCCCTTCGCCGCCGCCCACCGGCGCGGCGTGAGCCGGCTCGCCCAGGTGCTCGACCAGGATGTGCTCGGCCGCCTCGAAGCTCGGGTGCAGGAACCCGTGCAGCCAGGTGAACTCGGGCAAGAGCGGCAGCGCTTCCGGGATGTTGACCCAGCCGGTCACGACCGAGCCGATCGCCAGCACGACCAGCGCCCCGGTCATGACCAGCGGCGCCTCGTGGAGGTAGCCCCGCACCTCCCTGCCCATGCGGTTCTCGCCGTGGAAGACCATGACCAACCAGCGGGTGATGTAGCCCGCCGTCAGCAGCGCGGTGGCGATCCCGATCGCCCACAACACCGTCTGACCCGCCGCCCCGGCCGACCATATGATCTCGTCTTTGGAGAAGAAGCCGGCGAACGGAAAGACGCCGGCCAGCGCCAGCGCCGCCACCCAGGCGGTCTTGAACGTGGTCGGCAGGTGCGAGCGCAGGCCGCCCATGTTCCGCATGTCCTGCGTCATGTCCTCGCCCGCTGGCTCCCCTGCGTGCTCCAGGGCGTGATGCATCGCGTGGATCACCGCCCCGGACGCCATGAACAACAGGGCCTTGAAGAAGGCGTGGGTCCCCAGGTGGAAGATCCCGGCCGTGAACGCCCCGACCCCCACCGCCAGGAACATGTAGCCCAGTTGAGAGATCGTGCTGTAGGCGATCACCCGCTTGATGTCGAATTGCATCACCGCGATCGTCCCGGCGAACAGCGCCGTAACCGCCCCGATCACGGCCACCACGTTCATGCTGATCGGTGCCAGCGCGAACAGGACGCCGGAGCGGGCGACCAGATAGACGCCCGCCGTGACCATGGTGGCGGCGTGGATGAGCGCCGACACGGGCGTCGGGCCGTCCATCGCGTCGGGCAACCAGACGTAGAGCGGGATCTGAGCCGACTTGCCCGTACAGCCGAGGAAGAGGAAGAGCGTGATCAGGGTGACCGCGGCGCCGCCGTACTCGAACGCCCGGGGAGCCATCTCGAAGACCGTGTGGAAATCGAGCGTCCCCAGATAGGCATAAAGGGCGAACATCGCCATCAGGAACCCGAAGTCGCCGATCCGGTTGACGACGAACGCCTTCTGTCCCGCCTCCGCCTTCTCACCCTGCGTGAACCAGAACCCGATCAGCAGGTACGAGCACAGCCCCACACCCTCCCAGCCGATGAACATGATCGGGAAGTTCGCCGCCAGCACCAGCACCAGCATGAAGAACACGAACAGGTTCAGATAGGAGAAGTAGCGGGCGTAGCCCGGATCCGCCCCCATGTAGCCGATGCTGTAGACGTGGATGATGAAGCTGACGACCGTCACCACGACCGCCATCAGTATGGACAGCTGATCGAGCTGGAGCGCCGCGTCGATCCGCAGCTGTCCGATGTCGATCCAGACGAAATACGACCGGATGACGGCCTCGGCGTCGTGGACGCCGGCCAGCATCACCAGGTTGACCACAGCGATCAGCGCCGCGAGACCGAGCACGCCGGGTCCGACGACGCTCACCAGCTTCCGCTGCTGCGGTGCGAAGAACCCCACCGCCCCGTTGAACAAGAACCCCAGGAACGGAAGGAGGATCATCCACGATGGAAGGAACGGAACGTAGGCGGCCTGGTGTGCCGCTTCGGCGCTTTGCGCGGCCTCCTGCGCCAGCGCGACCAGTGCGGGGACGACCGGAGGGCCTACCATCTCAGTAACCTGAAGTTCCTGACGTCAACCGAGCTGTAATGACGGAAGATCGAGATGATGATGGCCAGCCCGACCGCCGCTTCGGCCGCCGCCACGGTCATGACGAAGATCACGAACAGCTGCGCCGAAACTCCCACCTGTCGGGAGATGGCGATGAACGAGAGGTTCACGGCGTTGAGCATGAGCTCGATGCACATGAACATGACGATCGCGTTGCGGCGGATCAGCACGCCGGCCGCACCGATCGTGAACAACAGGCCGCTGAGGATCAGGGCTTCGGTGACCATGTCGTCAGGCCTCCCTCCTGGCGATGACCACGGCACCGACCATCGCCACCAACAGGAGCACGCCGGTGATCTCGACCGCCACCGCGTAGTCGCGGAACAGCGGCTCCGCCACGCCGGCGACCACGCCCTTGGCCTCGAACCAGGGCGTCAACACGTCACCCCCCGCATCCCCGGGGGCGCCCTGCACCGCGGTCAGGATCTCGGCGAACAGGACCAGGCCGAGACCGCCCATGAACGCCCATCCCAGACGCCCGCGTATGTCGGGCTCGAAATCATGACCCAGGTTGAGCAGCATGATGACGAACAGGAACAGCACCATGATCGCGCCGGCGTAGACGATCACCTGCAGCGCGGCCAGGAAGTGGGCTCCCAGCAGCACGAAGATCGTGGCGATCGAGAAGAGTGCGACGATCAGGAACATGGCGCTGAAGACCGGATTCTTGCGCGTGATCATCAGAAGGCTGCTGACCACGGCCAGGCCGGCGGCCACATAAAAGATCAGCTGAGTAAAGTCCATTTCCCCTCTGTCTCTGCGGTCTCCCTAGGGCTCACGCTCGCTATTCGGAAGCCGGGTCCTCCGGATCCCAGAGTTGGGTGAAGGGGTGCTTCTGGGCACAAAGCCGCTCGAGGTCGTAGACGAACCGCTCGCGGCTGTATTCGGCGTTCTCGTAGTGAACTCCGACGTGTATCGCCTCGACCGGGCACACCTCCTGGCAGTAGCCGCAGAAGATGCAGCGGAACTCGTCGATCTCGTAGACCGCCGCGTACCGCTCGCCGTTCTCGTCCTCGGCCGGGATCAGCTTGATGCAGTTCGCCGGGCAGACCGTCGGGCAGAGGCCGCAGGCGACGCACTTCGCGCGCCCGTCCACGTGGACCGCCATCCGATGGGTTCCGCGCCAACGGGGGGAGACCTCGTATTTCTCCTCGGGATACTGCTGGGAGGCGGTCACCGGCCGGACCAGGTGTTTGAAGGTCAGAGCCATCCCCTTGAGCGTGGCCCGCAGGTACGAAGATTCGACTTCCGGTCTATCGACTGTCTTGACGCCTATCGGCATATTCTATCCACTCCGATTTCACTCGTTGCGGTCTCGTCTGTCTCCAGCCGGCACCCAGGATGATACGATTCCGGTCCACCACGAACACGATGACCAGCATCAGGACCACGTTGAGCGCCGTCAGATAGAGGGCGTACCGGGTGCCGAATGGGATCCCCAGGTAATCGAGATACAGCATCGCCCCGCCCAGCAGCGCGACGTACACGACCTCCATCGGGATCAGAACTTTCCAGCCCAGCGACATGACCTGGTCGTAACGGAAGCGCGGAACGGTCCAGCGCACCCAGATGAAGACCAGGATGAAGAACCCGGTCTTCGCGGCGAAGCAGAGGCCGGTCAGGGTCGTCTTCCACCAGGCCGGCGCCGCGCCGGCGACCGAGCCGTCGGCCGCCAGGGTCATGTTGTCGCCCGACCAGAACGGGATGTCCCAGCCGCCGAAGAACAGCGTGGCCATGAGCGCCGCAGCGGTGACCATGTTGGCGTACTCGGCCAGCATGAACATGGCGAACTTCATCGCCGAGTACTCGGTGTGGAAGCCGGCGACCAGCTCGGACTCCGCCTCCGGCATGTCGAACGGCAGCCGGTTCGTCTCGGCGAAGTACGACGCGGTCAGGAACAGGTACCCCACCATGAGCGGCAGGATGTACCAGAGCGCGTCCTGCTGCTGGCTCACCAGCTGCGGCAGCGTGACGTTGCCCGCGACCATCAGGATCGGCACCAGGCTCAGGCCCAGGGCGACCTCGTAGCTGATCATCTGGGCCGAAGCCCGCACGCCGCCCAGGAACGAGTACTTGCTGTTGGACGACCAGCCGCCGAGCACCAGGCCGTAAACGCCCAGCGACGCGATGGCCAGTATGTAGAGGATCCCGATGGGCAGATCGGCCACGATCATGTTCACGGTCCCCCAGCGGGTCGGCAGCGGCGCGGCGATGGGGATCACGGCGAACACGACCATGGCCGGGAACATCGAGATGACCGGCGCCAGGTAGAAGACCCAGCGCGACGAGCCGGCCGGGCGGACCTCTTCCTTCAGGAAGTTCTTGAGCCCGTCGGCGATCGGCTGGAACAGGCCCCACGGGCCGACCCGGTTCGGTCCGCTCCGGTCCTGTATCCAGGCGGCGATCTTCCGCTCGGCCAGCGTCACGCCCGCCACCGCGGTCAGCCAGCCGACGAAGATCATCAGCATCTTCGCCGCGCCGATGATCAAGAACGCTTTGGTAGAGAGTGGGCCCATTCTATCGCCTCGTTTCTCAGCCCGCGGTGGCGGCGGCGCTCGATCCCGGCGCGCCGGCGCCCTTCAGACCCAGCACCTCGTAATTCAGGCCCTCGTACTCGCTCACCTCCGACGCCAGAGCAGCGAACACCTCGGCCGCCGTCCGGTAGCGGCCGCCGGCCCCCAGACGCTCGAGGAGCGCCGACCCGGTGAGCCACCAGGGTCGGGCCAGACCCGGCCCTCGAAGCGCCTGCTCGAAGCGCTGGACGCGCCCCTCGAAGTTGGTGAAGGTGCCCGCCATCTCCGCGAAGGTCGTGGACGGCAAGACAATGTCCGCCGAACGGGCAGCCGGGTTCAAGCGGGTCCCGATGTAGACGAAGAGCTCCGCGTTCGTGCCGAATCCATCCGGCGCGCCCTCGAGCGTGTCCTCCAGTACGAACAGAGCTCCCCGGTGCCCCTGGGCCGAATCGAAGACCGCGTCCGAGCGCTGAAAGCCGAGGAGCTCGGCGCCCTTCGCGTTGGGCACCCGATCGCGGCGCAACTTCAGCTTCGGGAAGCCGGGCAGCTCCGCCTCCGGGCCAGTGGGGACTCGGAAGACACCGCCGTCCGACCCGAGCTCCTCCATCAGACGCCGCAGCGTGAACAGGCTCTCGTTCGAAGCCCCGGCGCTCACGATCGCCCGGGCCCTCCCCGGCTCATTCCCGATCGCCTCGCTCAGCGCGTCCAGCGCCTGCGGCCAATCGACCGGCTTCAGCTCGTCGCCGTCGCGGGCCATGGGCACCTCGATCCGCGCGCCGGCGCCCCAGTTGATCACCGTCTTGCGCCCGTGATCGCACATCCAGTACGAGTTGACCTCCGGGTTGAACCGCGGCTTGGCCCGGACGATCCGTTCCTCCTTGGTCCCCAGCGACACGTTGCACCCCTGCGAGCAGCCCGGGCAGATGCTCGCCGTCTGGTCCAGGTCCCAGGCCCGCGCCTTGAACAGGAAGTCCTCGTTCACCAGCGCGCCCACCGGGCACACGTCGACGATATTGATCGAGAACGGGTTCTCGAACAGCTCGCCCGTCATCGTGTCGATGTAGCCCCGCTGCCCGCGGTTGATCACCACCAGGACCGGATCCTTGGCGATCTCGTCCATGAAGCGGACACAGCGCGTGCAGAGGATGCAGCGATCGGCGAAGTAGACGATCTCCGGCGTGACCTTGTCGCGCCCCATCACCAGCTTCGGCTCGACGTAGCGCGTCTTCAGCTGCCCCGTCTCGAACGCGTAGTCCTGCAGCTCGCACTGGCCGGCCGCGTCACAGATCGGGCAGTCGAGCGGGTGGTTCATCAGCAGGAACTCCACCGCGGCGCGTCGCGCCTTGCGCGCCTGCGCCGTGTTGGTGTGCACGACCATGTCGTCCTGTACCGGCTGGACGCAGGAGGCCAGCGGCTTGGGCGCGCCCTCGACCTCGACCAGACACATACGGCAGACCGCCGGCGCGCTGAGCCCCGGGTGATAGCAGTAGCGCGGGATCACGGCACCGACCCGTTCGGCCGCGGCGAGGATCGTCGTCCCCGCCGGGACCTCGAGCTCGACCCCGTCTATCGTGACGTTCAGCAGTTTCTTCTCATCGTTCATGCGCGACAATCTTCCCGGTCATGCGGCGGCCGCCTCAGCGCACCGCCGTGCACGTTCCGTCCTTGATATGTGCCACGAACTCCTCCTCGAACTTCTGGATGCCGCTGACCACCGGGACCGCCGCGCTGTCCGACAGCGGGCAGATGGTCCGCCCCGCCATGTTGGCGCCGACGTCGAGCAGTAGCGGCAGGTCCTCCTCCCGGCCATCGCCCCGCTCGATGCGCCGCAGGATGTTCGCCAGCCAGACGGTCCCCTCGCGACAGTTCGTGCACTGGCCGCACGACTCGTGGGCGTAGAAATCGACCATCTTGCGGATCGATCGCAGCAAGCAGGCGGAGTCATCGATCGCGATGAGCCCGCCCGAGCCCTGCAGCGAGCCGGCCGCCTCGATCCCCTCGTAGCTCACGTCGCAGTCGATCTCGTCGACCGTCATCAGGGGCACCGAGGAGCCGCCGGGGATGACCGCCCGCAGCTGCCGCCCTTCCGGTGGCCCGCCACACAGATCGTAGACCAGCTCCTTCAGATTGAAGTCGAGGGAAACCTCGTAGTTGCCGGGACGCTGCAGGTGACCGCAGCACGAAAAGAGCTTCGTGCCGGGGCTCTTCTCGGTGCCCCACTGGCGGTACCAATCGGCGCCGTTCTCCACGATGTGCGGCACCGCCGCCAGCGTCTCCACGTTGTTCACCGTGGTCGGCATCCCGAACGCGCCCCGCTGCGCCGGGAACGGCGGCTTGACTTTGGGCTCGGCGCGACGTCCCTCCAGCGAGCTCAGGAGACCTGTCTCCTCGCCGGCGATATAGGCGCCCGCGCCGAGGTGGACGGTGAGCTCCAGGTCGTAGCCCGAGCCCAGGATGTTCTCGCCCAGATAGCCCTTGCGATAGGCCTCGACGACCGCGTCGTTGACCACGCGCACCACGTCGACCATCTCGCCGCGGATATAGATGTAGGCGTGCTGCGCCCGGATGGCGTAGCTGCAGATGATGATCCCTTCGATCATCTGGTGCGGCGTCCAGCGCATGATCTCCCGATCCTTGAAGGTGCCGGGCTCGCTCTCGTCGGCGTTGCAGGCGAGGTAGTTCGGACGCTTGCCGTCCTTGGGCATGAAGCTCCACTTCAGGCCGGCGGGGAACCCCGCCCCGCCCCGGCCACGCAGCCCGGACTCCTTGACCACCTCGGTGACCTCGTCGGGCCCCATCTCGAGAGCCTTCTCGAGCGCCACGTAGCCACCGCGCTCGGCCCACCCTTCGATGCCGATCGCGTCCTCGTCACCGAAGTACTTCGATAGGAGCCGGACCTCGCGCGGATGCGCGTGAGGGTAGGCCATCGCTCAGTCCAGTTCCTTCAGCAGGCCCTCAACGTCCTCGGCCTTCACGTTCTCGTACATCCTGTCGTTGATCTGAACCATGGTCGGGAAGCCGCAGCCGGCGAGGCACTCGACCTCCACCACCGTGTACTTGCCGTCCGCCGACGTCTCGCCGATCCGCGTTCCCGTCGCTTTCAGCAGGCCCTCGACGACGTCCTCGGCGCCGCAGAGGTCGCAGCCGATCCCTGTGCACACCTGGATCAGGTATTTGCCAGCCGGCCGCAGCTGGAACATGGTATAGAACGACGCCACCGATCTCACGTAGGCCGGCGAAAGCTCGAGGATCTCGGCCACCCGCTTGATCGTATCCGGCGAAATCCAGCCCCTCACCTGCTGCGCCATGTTCAGCACGGGCAGCAGGGCGGCTCGTTTGAAGGGATAACGGCTCAGGATCTTCTCCAGTCGATCCTGATACTCGCCCTCGAAGAGGGGGGCGTCGGGATTCTTCTCATCGCGCTGCGACGGCTGCGCGCTGACGACGGCTGGATGCAACCCGTCGCTCATCGATCGATCTCCCCGAGCACGATGTCGATGCTCGCGTTCACGGCGATGATGTCGGCGACCAGCTCGCCTTTCACCAGAGCCGGCAGGTTGGACATGTTCATGAAAGAGGGTCCGCGGTAACGGCAGCGGACCGGCTTCGGTCCGCCGTCCGAGACCAGATAGAACCCGAGCTCGCCCTTCGAGCTCTCGACCGAGTACCAGGTCTCGCCGGCCGGCACCTTGAGCCCCTCCATCACCAGCTTGAAGTGAGCGATCATGCCGTCGATCGAGTTCATCACCCTCGATTTGGGCGGCAGAATGACCCGGTCATCCTTCACGTTGATCGGCCCGTCCGGCACCCTGTCGAGCGCCTGCTCGATGATCCGGACCGACTGCCGCATCTCCTCCATGCGGACCAGGTAGCGGTCGTAGACGTCGCCGTACTCGCCGATCGGCACATCGAAGTCGTACGTCTCGTACTCGAGGTACGGGTTGTCTTTACGAACGTCGTAGGGCACGCCGGAGGCCCGCAGGTTGGGCCCGCAGAGTCCGGCGTTGGTGGCCTCGGCCGCGCCCATCACGCCGACGCCCTGCGTGCGGCCGATCCAGATCGCGTTCTGGCTCAGCAGCCGTTCCACTTCGTCCAGCGTGTTGGGGAACGTCTCGATGAAGTACCGAACCGCGTCGAGCCAGCCGGGCGGCACATCGGCCATCATGCCGCCGATTCGGCTGACGCTGGTCGTCATGCGGGCGCCGGTGTAGGCCTCGTGCAGGTTGTAGATCCGCTCCCGCTCCTCGAACGTGTAGAGGAAGGGGGTGAAGGCGCCGATGTCGATGGCGGTGGTCCCGATCCAGATCAGGTGCGAGAAGATCCGATTCAGCTCCATGCAGATGACCCGGATCACCTTGCAGCGAGGCGTGACCTCCAGGCCGAGCAGCTTCTCCACGCCGAGGGCGTAGCCGATGTTGTAGATCATCGGGGCCAGGTAATCCATCCGGTCGGTGAGCGGGATGACCTGGTTCCAGGTACGGTACTCGCTCAGCTTCTCGAACCCGGTGTGCAGGTACCCGATGTGCGGCGTGCACTTGACGATCGTCTCGCCGTCCAGCTCCACCACGAGTCGCAACACCCCGTGGGTCGCTGGGTGCTGTGGCCCGATGTTCAGGATCATGTGCTTGGCCTCGAGATCCGGCACGTCGGTCGGGATTTCGGCCGTGACCCCCAGCCCCCGCGGCGCCGTACGCGTCTCGCGGCTGGCGACCGCCAGCTCCTCGAGGCTGTAGATGTCCTCCAGATCGCGGGCCAGGGCGCGCCGCGTCTGCTCGGCGCGGGTGAAGCGGCCGCGCAGCGGGAAGTCCTTCCGCAGCGGGTAGCCCTCCTCGTAGTTCTCCGGCATCAGGATGCGCCGGAGGTCGGGGTGACCGTCGAACTTCACCCCGAACATGTCGTAGGCTTCCCGCTCGAGCCAATTCGCGGCATGCCAGATGCCGAACGCGGTCTGCAGCCTCGGATTGCTCGGCGGCACCTCCGCCTTGACCCGAAGCGGCAGTCGGCGCTCCGACGCCCAGAGCTCGTAGACGACCTGGATCGGCCGGCCGCCTCCCCAATCGAGCCCCGTGACGTCGCGCAGCATGTCGTACCCCTGCTCGTCACGGAGGTACTGGAGGATCTCGGTGTTGCGATCGGGCGCGATGTAGACCACGGGCTCATCCGCCGCATCGAGCTCGATCGAGCGGATCGCCGGGCCGAACTTCGTCTTCAGCTGGGCGACGTCCTGACGCTCTCCCGGCGCGACCGGGCCTGCACCTTTATCGATATTGTCGGAGGTCGTGGTCGACGACATACTCCCACTTCCTATCGTTCACGGTCGCACCGATCGATCGCCGATCCGAGGGGAGCGATCGATCGGGCTCGAGGGCCTGAGGGATGGCGGGCACCCGTCAGGCGGTTCACTCTTTGCGGTCGCCTGGGCGTAGGATGGGAGACGAGCTCTCCAGGCCGCTGACCCGGTTCTGGAACGTCGAGTTCCCGAACGGCGAGGCCACGAGCTCCACGTCTTCGGGTGACAGTTGCGGCTTGGCGACGTCCTCCGGGCCCTCCGCACGCGGCCGCGGATCCTTGAACGACTCGCCCCTGATCTTCTCCTGAATCATGAGAAGGCCGTAGAGGAGCTGTTCCGGTCGCGGAGGGCACCCGGGCACGTAGACGTCCACGGGCACGATCGTGTCGATTCCCTGGACCATCGTATAGGTGTCGAACACGCCGCCCGTCGAGGCGCACGCCCCCATGCTGAGACACCACTTCGGCTGCGGCATCTGGTCCCAGATGCGGCGCATCACCGGGGCCATCTTGTACGCGACGCGCCCGGCGACCAGCATCACGTCGGCCTGGCGCGGCGTATACCCCATCCGCTCCATGCCGTAACGTGCCATGTCGTATTTCGACGCGGCCGTCGCCATCATCTCGATGGCGCAACAGGCCGTGCCGAACGGCATCGGCCACAGGCTGCCACGGCGCGCCCAATTCACCAGGTCGTCGAGGCGCGCGATGATCCAGTTCCTCGGGATCTCGGTCTCGACCCGGGTGGTGCCCGCACCACCCGGGTCCTGATCGCCCTTCGCCATATGATTTTATCCTTCAGATCTTGTCGATCTGGCTGTCATTTCCGTGGAATTCTAGCCCTCAGCGTTCCCACTCGAGAGCGCCTTTTCTCCACTCGTAGAGCAGTCCGACCACGAGAAGCAAGAGAAAAATCAGAATGGTCACGTAGCCGAACAAGCCCAGCGACTTGAAGACGATGCCCCACGTAAACAGGATGACGACTTCAACGTCGAACAGCAGGAAAAGCATCGCCACCACGTAGTACTTCACGGCGAAGCGCTCCCGCGTATCGCCGATCGGGGGCATCCCCGACTCGTAGGGCTCGCTCTTTACCGGCGTGGGTCGACGATTGCTCAGGATTTGCGAGCCCACGACCATGATGACAGCCACGCCGAGGCTGGCAGCGAAGATCATCAGAACCGGGACATACTCCCGCAGCATCGTCTATCGCCCCACACAAACAGAGTTTAGCCGACGAAGTCGCCGCATAATAACATCGTCGAGTAGCGTGTCAATAGAAAAACGGCCTTGATCCGCCTTTTTTCGCCGCTATATTCGTGCCACCCACCCGCAGTATTCCTGACCCTTCGTCCCGGAGCGTCGATGAGCATCAAGAGCGACCGCTGGATCCGCGAGATGGCCCTGGAACACGGCATGATCGAGCCGTTCGAAGAGAAGCAGGTCCGGCAGGGCGTCATATCGTACGGCGTCAGCTCGTACGGCTACGACATGCGGGTCGCCCGCCACTTCCGGGTCTTCACCAACGTGAACAGCGCGATCGTGGACCCGAAGAACTTCGACGATCGTTCGTTCGTGGAGCAGGAGGGCGACATCTGCATCATCCCGCCCAACTCCTTCGCCCTGGCCACCTCGGTGGAGTACTTCCGTATCCCACGCAACGTGATGACAATTTGCGTCGGAAAGTCCACTTACGCCCGCTGCGGCATCATCACCAACGTCACGCCCTTCGAGCCCGAGTGGGAGGGCCACGTGACGCTGGAGATCTCGAACACCACGCCGCTTCCAGCCCGGATCTACGCCGAAGAGGGGATCTCGCAGGTTCTCTTCTTCGAATCCGACGAGCCGTGCCAGACCAGCTATGCGGACAAGGACGGGAAATACCAGAGGCAGAAAGGGGTGACGCTGCCGAGGATATGAGAGCCGGGGGAACAGGGGGAACACTGAGCACGGAACATCGAGCACGGAACATCGAACGAACGGCTCGGGGTTCAACGTCCAATGTCCAGCGTTCAACCGATCGGCAGTCCTTCAACGTTCCGTGCTGGATGTTCCGTGCTCAATGTTCCCCCGCTCCCGCACTCGGCCCGATCTACTCCCCAGCCTCCCTGCCCTGACCCGACCACAGCGAGTCCTGCACCGCACGATATTCCGAGCCCGCGTGCCAACGGGGGCGCACCCGGCGGTTCGCCACCTCCAGACCGAGCCGGAAGGCCAGCCGCGCCTGGATTTCCGCGCCACCGAAGTCGGTTGACGCCGTGCACTCATCGTCCGGGCTGCGAACGACGTGGCGGCCGTAATCCCGGAGCATCCGGCGACCCCAGCCGGGCATGCGGCCGATGAAATCGACGCCGTGCTGCACGTAGGCCACCGGGATCCCGGCCCGCATGAATGGGAGATGATCGGAGCGGTACAGGCGACCGAGCTCGGGAAGCGGGTCGCCCACTCGGCGCAGACCTTCTTCTGCTGCGACTCGCGCCACGGCCACGTCCAGGTCCGAGCTCTCGGTTCCCAGCACGACCACGTCGGTGGTGCGCCCCCAGAGGCTCGCCCCGTCGATGTTGATGGCCGCCGCTGTGGCGGCCAATGAGACAACCGGACGCCGCACGTAGTGACGGGAGCCGAGCCGGTCGGGATGGTGAGCGGTCACCGCCAGGAAGAGGATCGAGCGCCGGGTCGGCTCCGGGAGTCTGGCGAAGGCGTGCGCCAGGCCGATCAGCAGGCCAGTGCCGGAGGCGTTTCGGTAGCACCCGTTATAGATCGAATCGGAGTCGATCGCCCGCCCGTACCCTTCGCCGTCGTAATGGGCGAGGTATATCAAGGCGGCCGCGGTCGAGTCAACCCCGGCGAGCTTGCCAACGACGTTGTATCCCACCGTCCGCCGGATCCGATTCCGTCCACTGGCGGATACGTTGAGCCCGGTGGCGATCGGTCGGAATGTGGGCGCCTGCGCCGATTCGATCAGCGTTCCGAAATCCAGTCCGGCCATGGCAACGAGCTGCCGCGCCGCGTCCTGGCTCAGCCAACCTTCCAGCGCCGGCACCGGTTTCAAGCTGTCCTCGGCCAGCCGCAGCCGTCTTTCGGTCCAGGCGCGCTGGATCGTCTGCCAGCTTTCCGGGTGCTCGGGCCGGTGGATCAGGATCACACCCGCCGCGCCGCGTCGCGCCGCTTCCTCGAACTTGTGGTCGGGCAGGCCGAAGCGGCTGAGTGTGTCACCGTGGAATCGGGTGCGCACCTCGGGATCGCCGGCCAGTACCATCAGGACCGCACCCTCGAGGTCCACGCCCTTGAAATCGTCCCACTCGTGCTCGGCGGACACGATGCCATGACCGGCAAAGACGAGCGGGCCCGTCAGCTGGACGCTCTCGGACACCTGCGGCGACCAGAGGACGATCTCGTCGTTCCGTTCCGGCTGGAACAGTGCTCCCCCAGGGGCCCGGAACGACAGGCGAAGCTCCGATTCGATCCCCAGCAGCGGGACCGGCTGCAGGAAGCTCGAATCGCCCACCGCCGGGATGAGACCGGCCTGCTCGAACTGCGACGCGATGTACAGGGCCGCCAGCTTTTCGCCCTGCGTGCTCGGGGCCCGGCCCTCCAGCAGGTCGCTGGCCAGAAACGAGACGTGGGCACCGATCGCCTCCGACGACAGCGCGTCGAAGGCGGCCGACGTGCCCCCGGGCCCGCAGCCGAAAACCGCCCCCAACAGCCAGGCCGCCAGGAGAGCTCTCCTCAGCCACGCTCCTGTCAAGACACGACCTCAGCTTCCAGGATAAAGCTCCACGCCCTCGGCCCGACCGCTCTTCGCGTCGGCCCGCTGCACGTAATAGCGGCGATCCTCCACGTCGTATTCGGTGAGCACCACCAGCGCCCCGTAGAGAAGCTCCTCCTCCCGCGTCTTGCACAGCACCATATGGAGCGTTCCGTCCTCCTCCATCACCTGGGCCCGACCGGCCCGATAATCCGGGCTCACTTTACGACTCACCACCCGCGCTTCCCGACCCGCCAGGTCCGTGGCTCCCCACCCTACCGCTTTGATCTCCGGAAAATGACGCTCGAACAACCGTCCCACCCCGCGGGTCACCGCCGCGGCCAACAGGGCCGTCACCAGAAGGCCCGGCAGGAACCCCCGCTCCTGTTGAGCGGGCCAGTAGTCGTGCAGCGCGCCGTTCACCGTCAGACCCACCACGCCCACCGCGACGCCGAACACCCGGGCCAGCACCCTGCCCGCCGCTCCCTCCACCCTCAGCCATCGTCCCAGCCAATCGCCGACCGCGATGGCCGGCTCGAGCCTCATGAACGACAGGAGGGCCAGCAGCAGGGCGGCCAGATACGGCCAGTTGTACCACTGGAGGAGGAAATCGAGATAGCTCACGCCCGGAACCTCGACGAGGCACCCCGAAGGCCGGGCCCGAGATCCCGTAGGAGGTGAGGTAACCTAAGACTACATGTGACAGAGTAATACACGATCCAAACGATGACCCGTCCAAACGTCGACGCCGCCCGAATCCAGCTAGCCGTGGCCCGCATCCGCCCGGGGGCGAGCGGGCTCGACCTGGCGGCCGCGAAAAAGGGGGGCGGCTCGCCCCCCTTTTTCGGACTAGAGGTTCTCGAGTTTCTCTATAGTGCTCTTGACATGCTCGGCCGACTTCTCGAGGGCCGCCTTCTCGTCCCCGGTCAGCTCGACCTCGATGATCTCCTCCACGCCGTCGCGCCCCAGCTTGCATGGGACGCCCAGATAGGTATCGGAGATGCCATACTCACCGCTCATCCAGGCGGCGCAGGGGAGGATCCGTTTCCTGTCGAAGACGACCGCTTCCACCATCTGAGCCACGGCGGCCGAGGGCGCGTAATAGGCGCTCCCCTCCTTCAAATAGCCGACGATCTCGGCGCCGCCCTTGCGGGTGCGGTCGATGAGCCCATCGATCTCATCCTTGGACAGGAACTGATCGAGGGGAATGCCGCTGATCGTCGTATAGCGAACCAGCGGAACCATCGTGTCGCCGTGGCCGCCCAGCACCAGAGCCTGGATATCCGTCACGCTGACCTGGAGGCGCTCGGCGATGAAGGTCCGATAGCGCGCTGTGTCGAGCACACCGGCCATGCCGAACACCCGATTGGCGGGAAATCCGGTCGTCTCCTTTGTGACGAAAGTCATCACGTCGAGGGGGTTCGAAACGACGATGACGGTCGCTTCCGGACTGCTCTTCTTGATCTCGCCGGAAACGTTGCGCACGATATCCGCGTTGGTGGCGAGCAAGTCGTCGCGGCTCATCCCCGGCTTGCGAGGCACGCCCGCCGTTATGATGACGAGGTCGCTGTCCTTCGTGTCCTTGTAATCGTTGGTCCCGATTACGCGCGTGTCGTAGCCGAGCACCGGTCCCGACTCGTAGAGGTCCAGCGCTTTCCCCTGCGGAATGCCTTCCAAGATGTCGATGAGAACCACTTCGCGGGCGACCTGCATCTCCGCAAGGCGTTGCGCCTCTGTGGCGCCGACATGTCCCGCACCAACAACCGTAATTCGGTCAACCATACCGCATTCCCTATCCCCCCGCATCGAATCCGGCACGGCACTTCGGCGCACGAGCATTCCGGCGAACGAACTACGCTTGGCCTGCCGCCGGACTTCTGCGGGCTAACTGTTATGGGGCTAGGTAATCTTTGAAAGGACTTCGAGGTCTCAACCTACGGCCGAGCATAGGCTCAGGCAAGGCGCCGCTCGGGTGACTCGAGGATGCCAAAGGGTGAAGTTTCAACGACCAGGGCGAGCGCTCGACGTTCACATCCAACTGTCGATTGCCAGGAACCTGAAAATCGACAATTGAATGTGAGCATTGAACGTTCGAGTTGGTGATTTCTCAAGGGATATTTACCATTCCATCCGGATCCGACCCGGCCCCGCTCACCCAGACCGCAAGTCGACGGGTGTCCCCTCCTGCCAGTCCTCGCCGCCGTCGGCGTAACGCTCGCGCTTCCAGATCGGGACCTCGCGCTTGATCCGCTCGATGATTTCGCGGGACGCCCGGTAGGCCGCGTCGCGGTGAGGCGCGGCCACCGCTATGGCGACGGCGATATCACCTATCGCCAGCTGGCCCACCCGGTGGACGACCGCGATATCCCCTACCTCGAACCGGGCCGCGGCCTCCTCGCAGATCCGGCGCAGCTTCCCCTCCGCCATCTCGCGGTACGTCTCGTAGCGGAGCGCCTCCACCGGTCTACCCTCGTGGTGATTTCGGACGACTCCGGTGAAGGTGATCACGGCGCCGTCGGCGTCGGTCCGGACTCGACTCGCCAGCTCGCTCGCGTCGATCGGTTCGGTGATGATCGCGCAGTACATCTCAGCCTCCCGCTACCGGTGGGATGAGCGCGACCTGGTCCCCTTCCTCCAGCACGGTGTCCCTGTCCTGATACTCCTGGTTCACCGCCACGGCAACGTTGTCCGGAGCCGCGTCGGGGCCGAATCGCTCCCGCACCGCATCGAGCAGCGCGGAAACGTCGGCCGCTTCGGGCAGGTCGAGATCGAGCGTGTCGGTCCCGGCGGCATCACGGCACAGCGCGAAGAAGAGGACGGTCACGCGCACGGTGCGGGTCCTGTCGGGTCGGGAGTCATGACCGGGGCGGAGACGACCGGAGGCACGGTGGAAGTGATGTCGCCTTCTCTCAAGCCTCTGGGGCCGGCATTTCGGTCGACAGCGAGCTGAGGAATTTGCCGATGGAAGGATGGTAGCGAAGGGTGGAGCAGCGTACCCGCGTCGAGTCACCCTCCCGCGTGGCGGAGATCGCCAGATGGCCGCGGAAGGTGTCGAAGCGGACGAACCCGTCTCCTTGTTCGACCACAGAGCCGGAATAGCCCGAAGCCGGGCTGGTAAAATAGCTCTTCGCTTGATCGATGACCTCTTCTGGCGACAGGGGTGCCAGGATCTCTCTCGTCATTCGGGTCCACCTCGATCGAGCCGACGGATCGCTCGTCCATCAGGCGGGGGAAATGGGTGCACCCTAGCGCTGGGTGCTTTCAGCCGGCGATTCTTCGACGTCTACCTGTTCGGCGACCTGTCCTCTGAAGTTCTTGGATGGCTTGAACACCGGAACGGCGCGTGCCTCGACCTTGACCGGTTCACCGGTCCGCGGATTCCGGGCCACCCGGGCTCTCCGGTTTCGTACCTTGAAGGTGCCGAACCCACGTATTTCGATGTGGTTGCCATCGGCCAGCGCCTGGCGGATGGCGTTCAGGAAGCCATCCACGACGGCGGCGCAGTCCTTCTTGGTGATACCGGGCCCGATCGCCTGTGCGACCTGTTCGACCAAATCGGCTTTGGTCATTCCCTTCCCTCCGGATCTCTTGAAGAAGCCCGCTACGAAACACCCAACGACGGCATCGCCCGCTCAGCGATACCGAAACAAATAAAGCAGCCGCGGTCCGGGCTCGATCGCCCCCCCGGCGATAGCTTCTCGCAGGGCCGCCGCGGCTTCGCCCCCGCTCGCTATCCACCGGCTGGCCGAACTCACGAGGTCCAGCCAGGTCACACGGCGTTCCTCTCGCATCACGGTTCGCGGCTCCGGCCCGAGTCCCGCCATGTTGCCTGCTGCTGCGATCGCGTCGACCAGATCGCCCTCCCCATCGACCAACCCGTACTCGAGGGCCAGTCGACCCGACAGGATCCGACCGTCCGCGACTTTCAGCACCGAGTCCCGCGGAATCTCGCGTTCCTCGACGATCGCCTCGACGAACTGCATGTACACGTCATCCACGACCACCTGCAACAGCGCCCGCTCCTCCTCGCTCACGCTCCGGTAAGGCGATCCGATATCCTTGTGCTCCGAGCTCTTCACGATCTCCATGTCCAGCCCGATCTTGTCCAGCAGCTCCCGATAGTTCGGGAACTCCATCAGGACACCGATCGACCCGACCAACGAGCCGGGAAGCGTCAGGATCGTGTCCGCTCCCAAGGCGGCGTAATAGGCCCCCGACGCACCCACCGAGCCGATCGACGCCACCACCGGGTATCCGTCGTCCCGCAACTCCGAGAGCTGCCGGTAAAGGCTCTGCGAAGCGGCGACCTCCCCACCGGGCGAGTTCACCCAGAGAACGTATCCCTTGACCGACGCGTCCTCACGAAAGTCCCTCAGCTGGCGGAGCGCTCGGTGGTCTGCGGTGATCATGCCACGGAGCGGCAGGACGGCGATCCGGTCACGGGCGAGAACGGCAATCCCGTCCCCCGGCCGGGCCGTATGAACGACCAGGGCCAGTCCGGCGGTGAACACGGCAATAGCTCCGAGCACCACCAAGACGATCCACCACCCACGGAGACTCTTTTTGCGACCTTCCATTGACCAGAGGACGAGCACTTTGGGTGTGCCGTCAAGGAACCGAAACGGGGAGGAGTTGGGGCGCCTAAGTTAAGGAATCAGAACAAGTAAGTCAAGCTCGGGCGCGCCGCTTTTCCATGATTTCAACGAACCCATCGAACAGGTATCGGCTGTCGTGAGGACCGGGCGCGGACTCCGGGTGATACTGGACCGCCAGGATCGGCAGCTCCCGGTGCCGCAGCCCCTCCAGCGTCCGGTCGTTCAGGTTCATGTGGGTCACCACCAGCCCGGGCGCGCCCGGCACCTCCTCGCCCTCGGTCTGGACCGCGAACCCGTGGTTCTGCGAGGTGATCTCCACCTGGCCGCTGCTCAGATCCTTGACCGGGTGGTTGCCGCCGCGGTGGCCGTACAGGAGCTTGAAGGTTTCGGCCCCGAAGCCGCGGGCGAGGAGCTGATGGCCGAGGCAGATGCCGAAAGTCGGCGTGCCCACCTCGGCCAGCGACTTTACCAGCGCCTCCACGCCCGGAACCGCCCCCGGGTCGCCCGGCCCGTTCGTCAGGAAGATCCCGTCGGGCTCGGCGGCGTGCACGGTTTCCACGGGAGTCGTCGCCGGGTAAACGGTGAGCGCGCACCCACGCGCGGCGAGCAGCTGCAGGCTGCGACGCTTGACCCCGAAATCGTAGACCGCCACGCGGAATCTGGGGTCTCCTCGGGGGGCGACCTCGTAAGGTTCGGACGTCGTCACGACCCGGGTCAGATCGAGGCCGGCCATCGACGGATGCTCCCGCACCGTCTTGAGGATCTCGTCGACGCCGAGCTCTTCCGGACCGATCGCCGCGCGCATCGCACCTTCGGACCGGATATAGCGGGTGAGCTTCCGTGTATCGACACCGTCGATGCAGGCGATACCGTGACGCTCGAGATAATCGGTGAGGCTCGAGTCGGCCCGCCAGTTGCAGTAGTTGGCGCTCAGCTCTCGCACCACCAGCCCGGCCACCCACGGCCGCGACGCCTCATCGTCCAGCGCCGTCACACCGTAGTTGCCGATCTGCGGCGCGGTCAGCGTGACGATCTGGCCCGCATATGACGGATCGGTGAGGATCTCCTGGTAGCCTGTGAGACTGGTGTTGAAGACCACCTCGCCGGGGGCGATGGCGTCGGTCCGGCCGGCGAGCTGGCCGGGGAACACAGAGCCGTCCTCGAGAACGAGGAGCCCGCGTCGCTTCGATGGCCGGGACACGTTAGCTTTCACGTTCATGAACACTCGGGAATTTCGCGGTCTCGTCTATATCCACGCCGACGAGTCCTGCCTGGGCAACCAGTTCAGTGACCGGGCGACGCCCGGCGGTGCCGCCGGCATGGTCGAGGTCTTCGACGAAAAGCGCGGCTGGACCCGCCGCGATTATTACGTGTCGGAGCGGGACACGACCAACAACAAGATGGCGATCCGCAGCGCCATCGAGGGGCTGGGCGCTCTCAAGCACGTCTGCCGAGTCATCTTTTACTCCGACAGCAGCTATCTGGTCAACGGGATGACCGAGTGGGTCCACACCTGGGCGAGGCGCGGCTGGAAGCGGAAGGGCGGCCCGATCGAGAACCTGGAGCTCTGGGCCGACCTGTTGCGGGTCGCGGCTCGCCATACGATCGATTGGCGATGGGTTCGGGGTCATGCGGGCAATCCGAAGAACGAGTACGTCAACGGCCTGGCCGTCGATGCGGCGCGGCGCCAAAAGCGCTCGCGCGGACTGGTAAAGTCGGACTTCGATCGCTGGTTGCAGGACCAGCAGGACGAGCATGAACGTTACGTCGATTTCCTCGACCTGCCACCCCAGGAACGATTCGACCCCGCCCCGCAGCCCCCGGCGCCGCCCCGCTAGGTGCCACCTCGTCGCAGAAAAGAGGCCCGGCTGACCGGGCCTTCCTCATCAATTGCCGCCTTCGGGCGGCGATCCTTCGTCCGCCTGGCCGCCCTCATCGCCGCCGCCTTCCCCCGTCGGGGCCTGCGCCGGAGGCTGAGCCTCCCGCTCGAGCAGCGGTGTGGGCGCCTCCTGCTGGACCGGAGCCTGCAGCTGCCCCTCCAGGATCGAGGACGGGGCGCGGGTGCGGGCCGACAGGATCGCCAGCAGCAAGGCGAGTCCCATGAAAATGCCGCCCGTGACCCACGAGGCCTTGGTCAACAAGGTCGCCGCCTGCCGCCCACCGAGGAACGTGTCGGAGGACGACGAGGCGCCCCCGAACTCCGCCGCCAGCCCCGCTCCCTTCCCCGACTGCAGCAGCACGACAAGGACCAGGACCAGGGCGTCCAGGATGAGCAGCATCAGGACGAAACCGTACACGTCTTACACCTTCTCCAATCGTCGCGCGCTCCCTGAGCAGCGCGAGTTTTCCTCTGGATCGACCACCGAACTATGAGTATATGGATACGAAGTTGACGAGCGCTGTCAACGTCAGGCCGCCTGGCAGATTCGGGCGAAGTCGACCGGATCCAGGCTGGCGCCGCCCACCAGAACGCCATCGATCTCCGCTTCCGCCAACAGCTCGTCGACGTTGGCGGGCTTCACGCTGCCGCCGTAGATGATCGGGATCCCCCGGACGCTGACCCGGTCGAGGCGCTCGCCGAGCAAGCCACGGATCAGGGCGTGGACCTCGTTCGCATCCTCCGCGCTCGCCGTCCGGCCGGTGCCGATCGCCCAGACGGGCTCGTAGGCGATGACCATGTTGACGATCTGTTCCGAGCTCAGACGGCCGAGGCCGGCTTCCAGCTGGCGGCTGACCACCGCCTCCACATCGCCGCGGTCACGCTCCTCCAACCGCTCGCCCACGCAGAGGACGGGGATCAGCTCCGCGGCAGCGATCGACTCGACCTTGCGGGCCACATCCTCGTCGCTGTCACCGAACACGTGCCGGCGCTCCGAATGGCCGGCGAGGGCGTAGCGAGCCCCGGCATCCTTGGCCAGCGGCGCCGAGATCGAGCCGGTGAACGCTCCCGCTTCCTCCCAGTACACGTCCTGCACCCCGAGCTCGAGATCCGGTCGTTCCGCCGCGGCATCCCTGAATTCGGTCACCGATATCGAGGGCGGAAAGAAGGCCACCGTCCGATCGTCCCGGGCCGGATAGCGCTCGACGAACTCCCCGACGAAACGCCGCGCCGCCGTCGGCCCGTGGTTCATCTTCCAGTTGCCGCCGAAGAACGGCTTCTCCAGACTCATGTCGTCTCCACCTCCGTCAGCGCCGCCACGCCGGGCAGTTCCTTGCCGGCCAGGAACTCCAGCGCCGCGCCGCCCCCGGTCGAAACGTGCGTCACCTTCTCCGTCAGCCCGAAGGAGGCCAGCGCCGCGGCCGTATCGCCGCCGCCCACCACCGTCTTGGCGCCCCGGCCGGTCGCCTCGACCAGTCCCTGGGTCACCACCCGGGAGCCGGCGCCGAAGGGCGGGTGCTCGAACGCCCCCACCGGCCCGTTCCAGAGCACGGTCCGGGCGTCAGCGGCGATATCCTTGAATTTGCCGGCGCTTCGCGGCCCGATGTCCAGAAGCATCTGGTCCTCGGGAACCTCCTCCACACCGACGATGCTCGAGCTCGAACCGTTTTCCATGTCGGGCGCCACCACGGCGTCCTCGGGAAGCATCAGCGTGTCCCCGGCCCGCTCCATCAGTTCGCCGGCCAGCTCGATCAGATCCTCTTCCACCAGCGAGCGGCCGGTCTCGAGACCCTTCGCCCTCAGGAACGTGCACGCCATCGCGCCGCCGATGCACAATTGGTCGATCCGATCCAGCAGGTTTTCGATCAGGTCGATCTTCCCGCTGACCTTGGCACCGCCGAGTATCACGACGAAGGGGGGCTCGGGCGCCTCGAGCAGGTCGCCCAGATGCTCGAGCTCCTTCTCCATCAGGAAGCCCGTCGCGGCCGGCTCCAGGAACGCGGCGACCCCGGCGGTGGACGCGTGCGCCCGGTGCGCCGCACCGAAGGCGTCGTTGACGAAGACGTCACCGAGGGCCGCCAGCTCCCTGGCCATCTCCGGGTCGTTGGCCGTCTCCCGCGGGTCGAAGCGCGTGTTCTCCAGCAGCAGCACGTCGCCCGGCTTCAGCTCCTCCGAGGCCTCCCGCGCCTCGTCCGTCGTCGTGCCCTCGACGAACGCCACGTCCAGGTCCAACAGCCGGGACAGGCGCTGGGCCACCGGCCGCAGCGAGTACTTCTCGACGCGTTCCCCCTTGGGGCGGCCCAGGTGGGACATCAGGATCAGGCACGCCTCGCGACCGCGCAGATACTCCAGGGTCGGCAACGTCGCACGGATGCGCGCGTCATCCGCCACGTTGCCGTCCTCGTCCAGCGGGACGTTGTAGTCGACTCGTATCAGCGCCCGCTTCCCCTGCAGCTGCGCATCGCTCAGCTGCCGGATGCTCATCTTCTTCAGCATGACGTCAGCCCCGCTATAGACGCTCGGCGATGTAGTTGGCCAGGTCGACGCAGCGGCACGAGTAGCCCCACTCGTTGTCGTACCAGGCGAGCACCTTCACGAAGTTGCCGTCGATGACGCTGGTCGACTGGCCGTCGACGATCGAGCTGGCCGAGCTGCCGATATAGTCCACCGAGACGAGCGGGTCCTCCGAGTACTCCAGAATCCCCTTCAGCTTGCCGGCCGCCTGCCTCTTGAACGCCTCGTTGACCTCTTCCGCGTCCGGTGTCTTGTCCAGCACCGCCACCAGGTCGGTCAGCGACACGTTGGGCGTCGGGACCCGCACCGCGATACCGTCGATCTTCCCCTGCAGCTCCGGAATCACGACACCGGTCGCCTTGGCGGCTCCCGTCGTGGTCGGGATGATCGAGACCGCGGCGGCCCGGGCGCGCCGCAGGTCCTTGTGCGGCAGGTCGAGCAGCTGCTGGTCGTTGGTGTAGCTGTGGATCGTGGTCATCAGGCCGCGCTTGAAGCCGAACTCCTCCAGCAGCACCTTGACCACGGGGGCCAGGCAGTTCGTCGTGCAGCTGGCGTTCGAGATGACATCGTGCTCATCGCCGTTGTACTTTTCGTGATTCACGCCGAGACAGATGGAGATATCTTCGGCCTTGGCCGGCGCGGTGATGATGACCTTGCGGGCGCCACCCTGGATATGCTTGGCCGCGTCCTCCCGCTTCCGGAACAGACCCGTCGATTCGAACACGATGTCGACGCCCAGATCGTTCCACGGCAGCTTCGCCGGGTCCTTCTCGGACAGCACCTTCACCTCGTCGCCATCGATCACCAGACTGTCTTCTCGCGCCTCGACGCCGCCTTCGTAACGACCGTGGACGGAATCGTAACGAAACAGATGCGCCAGGGTCTTCGTGTCCGTCAGGTCGTTGACCGCCACGAAATCGAGATCGGATCCGCGCTCGTCCCGCTTGGCCACACGCATGATCATGCGTCCGATGCGGCCGAAACCGTTGATAGCTACTCGAACCGCCACTTGATACCTCCTCGCTTATAACCTGCAGAGAATCTTTAATACATGAGATGGTTGACCGGCTGACAGCACTACATTACGGCTCCGACCTTCTTCGGGAAAGAGTCATCCGCCCTTTCCAGCCAACTGGCGGCGCGCTCGGGCGAACGTCAGCACGCTGACGGCCCGGGCACCGGCGCCGCAGAGCGCGCGCACGCAAGCCTCCGCGGTGGCCGCCGTGGTCAGCACGTCGTCGACCAGCAACAGGTGGGCGGACGCCAGCTCCGCTTCGGGTTCGCCCGCGACCTCGAAAGCCGACCTGACGTTGCGGAGTCTCTGCCGGGGCAGTAGCCGCGCCTGTCGGCGCGTGTGCCGTCGGCGTTGGAGCAGGTCCGCCGCCAGGGGCAAACCCCGGTACTTCGCCACCGAGCGGGCCAGCAGCTCGGCCTGGTTGAAGCCTCGCTCGCGGAGACGTGTGGCGCTCAGCGGTACGGGCACGATCAGCGCGACCTCCGCCTCGACCTCGCGGGAGAATCGGGCCGCGGCCATCCGCCGACCCATCTCCTCGGCCAGTTCTTTCCAGCCCCGATACTTCAGCGCGTGCACCATCGCCGCCGCCGTCCCGGCCATCACGTACGGCGCCCGGCATTCCCGCAGGTACGGCAGCCAAGTGGCGCATTCCAGGCAGGTCGCGTCGGTCGCCGCCACCCCCGTATCGGCGGACGGGATGCCGCAGCGCCGGCAGCGAGGGAACCGGCAAGCCGGCGCTCGTGACCAGCAGAGCTGGCACACCCCCGAGTCGCGGCGCGCCAGGGACCCGGCGCAGACCGCGCAAGCCGGCGGCAGAAACCGATCGAGCCAGTCGCGCAGCCGCCGGGCCGATCCGTCGATTCCTCGTCGGCCCACCCCGTCCATGGCCCGAACCTGATCCGATGCCGTCAACGGATCCTGAACCGGGATGGCGATCAGTCGAAGCGCGGGTTCACCACGTTGTTGAAGATCGAACCGAAGGTGTAGCTGAGACTGAAGCCCAGCCGATAGCGGAAGTCGGTGCCCAGCTCGCGCCGTCTGAGGAGCACCTCCTCATCCGTGGCGCCTTCCCGTGACAGGAAGATCTGGTCCTTGATCCGCGAGAACGAGCCGTTGAGGTTGAGCTGGAGACCGCGGACCAGGCGGATATTCAGCCAGCCCCGCAGGTCGATCCGGTGCTGCTTCGGCTCGTCCAAAAAATGCGACCCCTCGACGGACACGCTCACCGTTCCGAACGGCTGCCGCAAAGAGTAGGAGACCTCCAGCGATTGGGACGGCCGGAACTCGGTGGTCTCGTCGAAGATCGTGATCTCTTCATAGTCGTAGTAATTGACCGCGACGAAATACCTGAAGGTGAGCTCGCGCCGTGTCGACTCCGAGTAGGGGAAGATGTTGTACTCGATACCCGGACCGATCGTGGACCTCAGGTCGTAGTTGCGGAACGTCGACGTGCCGCCTTCCATCAGCGAGCCAACCGACCAGTGCTCACTCACGCTTCGCGCGATGAAGAACCACCCACCGTAGTCCCTCGCGAAGCTCGTCACGGTCGAGTCATCGCTGAGCTCGAACTCGTCTTCCGCGTAGAAACCGTTCAGCCCGGTTTCTATTTTCCAGTCTTCGGTGGTTCGGTTGGCTGACAGCGACATGTTACCCTGGAAGCCCGATTGCAACTCCTCACCCCTCAGGTTCCCACCGACGCGGATCCTGAAGATCCAGTAATCCCACGGATCGTATGGGACCTGCGCTTCGGTCGTCGCCGTGTCCGGCGCGTCGTAGACCACTTCCAGGCCCCGGGTGGCGTCCGCCAGCACCGAGTAGCGCACCAACCCGAGCCGAATCGTCCGCGTGAGCCCGGTCCTTATCTCGTCCTCGGTGTCGGTGTCGCTCGAGAAGTAGTAGAGGGTGTCGGCGTGTCCGGCCAGATCCTGCCGCCCGATCAGCTCGATCGTGAATTCGTCACCGCCGCCACCGGTCCGACGTGTGGTTACCAGGATGTGGACCTGCGCGTCGCGCCGATCACGGACGTAGTTGACGAACCTGATCTCGCGACGGAAGAAGTCGAAATCGCAGAAGCGACTGCGGCAGTCCATGAAGACCCGCAGCGCTTCGCTCTCCGCCGCCCCGGCCTCCTGTCCGTTCGCCGACCCGGTGGCGGCGGCGAGCAGCGACGCCGAGAGAGTCAGCGCCCTGACAACTGAGTTCATCGCAACTCCACAAATACGGGGAATTAGCCCCGGCGACCTCAAGTGACTTCGTTGCAAGGTCCGCGCCGCGTTCACGGCGATCCGCGGTGAGACGTTACTGGCTGACCGTCCGTTGACATGATAGACTGTGTTCCCACATCTCACCACAGTCGTTGCCGACAACCCCGACACGGCAGGCCGGGGCAGTCACGACGGCAGAGGCGGGGTTTCGCGATCGCCCGACCGAAGAAGGGAGCGCGGTACACCAAACGGTTGCGCCGGTCGCGCTGCCCCCGTCCCTACACGGGACGTTTTGGTCGCCGAACGAGAGCACGGTGAAGGCATGCGCACGCCCACGGGGACTCACGCCATCGTCCGGGGCGTCCCGGCCACGTTCGACCGGGCGATCCAAGCGTACGGTCCGGCCCGACCGATCGATGTGGAGCGGGCCCGCGACCAGCACGCGCGATACTGCGCGGCGCTGGAGGAGCTGGGGCTGGAGCTGATCCCCGTGCCGGCGGACGACCGATTCCCCGACTGCCCGTTCGTCGAGGACACCGCGGTGGTGATCGGGGATCTGGCCGTCCTGGCGCGTCCCGGCGCCGACTCGCGCCGGGGCGAAGTGGCGGCGGTGGGGGAGGCGCTGGCAGCCCGTCCCTCTCTCGACGTCCGCATGCTGCTGCCTCCCGCGACCCTCGACGGCGGTGACGTGCTGGCGATCGGGGACCGGGTCTACGTGGGTCTGTCGGACCGAACGAACCAGGATGGGGCCGATCGGCTGGCCGAGATCCTCGCCGAGCGATCGATCGATGTCGAGCCGCTCGTCGTGCGCGATGTGCTGCACCTGAAATCCGCCTGCACCTACCTGGGTGACGACACGATCCTCTGGCTCCCGGGTCACGTGGAAGGCGACGAGCTGTTACGTGATCGCACTGTCATCGAGGTCTCCGCCGATGAGCGCCACGCCGCCAACTGTCTGGCGATGAACGGCCGGGTCCTGGTGCCGAAGGGCGCGCCCCGCACCCGCTCGGCCCTCGAAGCGGCGGCCTTCGACACGATCGAAATCGACATGACGGAGAGCGTGAAGGCCGGCGCCGGCCTCACCTGCTCGTCGATCGTGTTCTGAGCGCGGCCGTTGGACGACATGGCCGCCGGGCGTTATCTTATTCGCGCCCTTCCGCCCCCCATTCGACACTTCCGCTCCGCCGCACGAAAGCCCGTTATGCGTGCTCGTGCTTTCACGCTCCTCGAGACGCTCGTCGCCCTGGCGGTCGTGGGCGTGTTGATCGGCGTCGTGGGGATCCGCTACATCAACGCGAAGCGCACCGCCTACCTGACTCGTCTTCAGGCGGAGCTCCGCGACCTGGTCACGGCTCAGGAAGCGTACTACGGAGCGTCGGGCACGACCTCGGCGCCGCGTTACGCCGAAACGCTCGAGCAGCTGGGTTTCGTTCCACACGCGGACGTGACCATCGAGATGCGCGGCGGCCGCACGGGTTGGTCGGCGAAGGCGACGTCGATCGAGCTCCCCGAGGACACCCACTATTGCGCCGTCTACATCGGGGAAGCCGAGCCGTTCGAGCCGGCGCGTGAGGAAGGGGAAATCAGCTGTCTGCCGGCGAAGCGGGATGTTCTTTAGTGGGAATTAGGGATTCCAGAATTCGATATCGGCATTTTGATTTGGGGAATCTCGAGTTCTCTCCGAATCGTTGAAGCGGGTTCGGGGATTCGGTGAGGTAGGAAGCGAGCCTGGACGCTGAGCGGCCCGCCGTTCGTATTTCCCCGAATCCCCGAATCCCCGAATCCCCGAATCAGCCTCGGCAATTCGGAGAGAGCTCGAACTTCCCTAAATCAGAATCCCGATATCGAATTCTGGAATCCCAATTCCCTACAATCCCACCACCTCGTACATCACTGCGCGCGGCGCTTCCACCCCCAGCCACCGCTCGAAACTCGCCGCCGCTCCTTCCACCAGCATCCGCCGGCCGTCCTCGGCGGGGAGCCCCGCGGCGCGGGCCGCAGTCACCAGGGGCGTCCCTCCGGGACCGTAGACCAGGTCCAGCACCGCCTTCGCGTTCACCCTCGCCAGGTCGAGGGGGAGCGGATCCGTGTCACGCAGGCCGAGCGTGGTGGCGTTGACGGCCACGTCGTAGGCTTCGCTCAGCCGGTCCGGGTCGGTCACCCGAACGTTGGCCGGCGCGCCCAGCCCGCGGCGCAGCGACTCGGCCCGTTCGCGGCTACGATTGATGATGTCCAGCGCCTCGACCTCCGCCTGCAGGCAGGCGTAGACGACGGCCCGGGCCGCGCCGCCGGCGCCGACCGTCAGGACACGGCGTCCCTGGAGCCCGGCGCCGACCACCGCCTCCGCGGCGGCCCGGAACGCCCCGACGTCGGTGTTGTCGCCGCACAGGCCGTCGTCCCACCAGAAGACGTTGCAGGCTCCGGTCGCCGTGACCACATCGCTGGCGTGGTCGAGGGCGCGGGCCGCCTCCCCCTTGTGAGGGAGCGTCACGTTGCCGCCGCCGCCGGAAGCGGCGATCTCGCGCATCAGCGAGCCGACGAGATCGGCCGGCGTCTTGAGCGCGGTGTAGTTGGCGTCGATGTCCAGGGCGCGGAAGGCGGCGTTGTGGATCGCCGGCGAGAGCGAATGGAGGACCGGGTCGCCGAGAAGCGCGTAGAGCGTCGGCAGCGACGGCACCCCGGTCACGGGGAGAGGATGGCGGAGAGGCGGTCGAGGAGCCCGTCGATTCCCCGGGCGATCCGGTCCCGGGCCTCGCGGTAGTCCTCGATGGTGCCGCCCACGGGGTCGGCGATGGGCTCACCGGCGTGGGGGCCCTGGATGAACTCGCTGAGCAGCGAGACCTGGGCCGTACCCAGGCCGGTGACCGTGTCGACGTGGGTCTGCGTCATGCCGAGGATGATGTCGGATCCCTCGACCAGCTGCGGTGTCAGGGGCTGCGAGCGGTGCCCCGACAGATCGAGCCCGATCTGGGCGGCGGCTTGCCGGGCGCTTTCCGTTGCCGGCGCCCCCCAGGTCGCGCCGGTGCCGGCCGAGTCCACGCTCACGTGGGTCCAGCCGCGTTCGTGGAGCGCACGGCGCGCGATGGCCTCGGCCATCGGGCTTCGGCATGTATTGCCGCTGCAGACGAACAGGATGTTGTAGGTTGTCGGCTCGTCCTTCGTCATGCCCGCTCTATCGCCTCTCCCCTCAACTCAACTGACCCAACTCGGCTTCCAATGCCCGGCGCGTGACCGGTCCTTCACGCAACAGCCGCGGCGCCGGCTCCACCAGGCTGACGATCGTCGATGGGCGGCCCGCCTTCGTCGGCCCCCCGTCGATCGCCAGCACCGGCGTGTCCCCGTCCTCCGCGGCCGCTTCGAGACGGGCGCCAAGTCCGTCGAGCGCCTCGCCCAGAGTACGGGGCGGCTCGCCGCCGCTGGGGTTCGCGCTGGTCGACGTCATCGGGCGCCGCCAGCGCTCCAGCACCGCACGGACCACCGGGTTCGCCGTGATCCGAACGGCGATCCCATCGCCCGGACCCCGCACCCCGGCCGGCGCGCCGGGGCAGCGAAGCACCAGGGTCAGCGGCCCCGGCCAGAAACGACGCGCCAGCGTCTCCGCCTCGTCGGACCAGACCAGGCCCGAGTATGCGGCTCGCAACGCCGCGAGATCCGGCACCAGCAAGATAAGCGGCTGCGGCGCCTCGCGCCCCTTGATCGTCGCGATCAGCCGGTTGCTCCGTGCCGAGGCGTCACCGCCGATCCCGTACACCGTCTCGGTCGGGTGCACCACCAGACCGCCGGCGGCCAGGACCGAGGCGGCGCGGTCCGCGGCCGAGGTCGATGTCTCCGCGTCGACGGCCGGGACGATCTCGACCGCCATTATCCGTCGGTCGAGGCCCGGCGGCTCTCCCGGGCCTTCAGCCACGCCTCCGCCCAGGCCAGATCCGAAGGGCGCGTGATCTTCGGGTTCGGCTCGTCGAGCTCCACCATCCTCACCTCGATCCCGTAGAGCTGGCAGAGTCCGGCGCTATCCGAGGCGTGGACCCCCTCGGCCGCCGCCCGCTCGTGAACCTGGACGATCAGCTCACGCGGGAACGCCTGCGGCGTCTCCGCCTGCCAGATGCGACGCCGGTCCGGCGCGCCCACCACCCGACCCGATTCGTCCACCTCCTTCAGCGAATCGGCCGCGCGCCGACCGGCCACGGCGCCGCGATCCGGTGCCACCGCCGCCAGGACCCGGCCGATCGCGTTCGCCGTGATCAGCGGTCGCGCACCGTCGTGCACCGCCACGGCCGCCGCTTCGGCGGGCACGGCGGCCAGCCCCAGGCGCACCGAGTCGGTTCGCTCCGCGCCACCCGCCACGGGGCGCACCCCGCGATCGCTCAGCTCGGCCAGCCACGCTGGCGGCGCCTCCAGCATCTCCAGCGGGAGAACCAGCGCCAGCCCCTCGACCGACGGATGATCCAGGAAGGCCTCGACGGACCACAGCACCATCGGCTTGCCCGCCAGAGGTGAGAACTGCTTCGGTCCTTCGCCCCGGAATCGCGTACCCCGGCCGGCCGCCACCACCACCGCCCAGGCGTTACCCGAAAAGCTCATCGACCAGCCGTCTGACGTCCGCCACGCGCCTCAGCGCCACCGCCGAACCCGGTCGGCCGCCGCCCCCGCCGCCCCGGGCCAGATAGGCGCTGCTGAAGCCCAGACGGCCCGCCTCGTTCAGCCGACGCTCCAGCTGGCTGACCGGGCGGATCTCGCCCCCGAGCCCCACCTCGCCCACGAAGACCGCGTCGCGATCCAACGACCGGTCCTTGATCGCCGAGGCGACCGCCGCCACCACCCCCAGGTCCGCCGCTGGCTCCGCCAGCCGCAGGCCGCCGACCACGTTGAGGAACACATCGAGATCAGAGGTCTTGAGCCGCGCGCGCCGCTCGAGGACCGCCAGCAGCAGGGCCAGCCGGCGCCCGTCGAACCCGGTGGCCACGCGCTGCGGCGAGCCGTAGACCGACCGGTTCACCAGCGCCTGGACCTCGACCAGGACCGGTCGCGTCCCCTCCAGGGTCGCCACGACCGCCGAGCCGCTGGCGCCCGCGTCTTCGCGACCCTGGAGAAAGAGCGCCGACGGGTTCGCCACCGGCTCGAGGCCCGCCGCGCCCATTCGGAACAGGGCGATCTCGTCGGCGGCGCCGAACCGGTTCTTGGTGCCCCGGACGATGCGGTGGTCCAGACCGGTGGGCGATTCGAAGTAGAGCACCACGTCGACGATGTGCTCGAGTGTCTTGGGGCCCGCTATGCCGCCTTCTTTCGTGACGTGCCCGACGATGAAGGTCGCCATCTCGCGCCGCTTCGCCACTCGCTGCAGTGCCGCCGCCACCTCCCGCACCTGCGCCACGCTCCCCGGCGCGCCGTCCAGCCGATCGGTGTACATCGTCTGGATCGAGTCGAGGACCAGGACGTCGGGCTCCAGATTCTCGATCTTCTCGATGATCGCTTCCGCCGATGTCTCCGGCAGCATCAGCACCTCGTCGGTGGGCTCGGGCAGCCGGTCCGCCCGCAACTTGACCTGGTAGGCCGATTCCTCGCCCGACACGTAGAGCACGCGGTGGCCGGTCGCCGCCAGGCGGGCCGAGACCTGCAGCAGCAGGGTCGACTTCCCGATCCCCGGCGCGCCGCCCAACAGGACCATCGAGCCCGGTACGACGCCGCCACCCAGCACGAAATCCAGGTCTTCCAGTCCGGTGCTCCAGCGTGGCCGGTCGACGCCCTCGACGCTGGCCAGCGATACGGCCCGGGCCTCTTCCGCGCCGCCCGCGGCCCGGCCCAGCCGCTCGGACTTCGGTGCCGGACGCACCCGCTCCTCGACCAGCGAGTTCCACGCCTCGCAGTGCGGGCACTGACCCTGCCAGCGGTGCGCCGCGCCGCCGCACTCCGTGCAGAGGAAGACGGTTCGAACCTTCGCCATCGCGCCCCCGCCCCCTTCGCCCTCGCTAGAAGCTCTCCGCGGACCGCCGCGAGACCGACTCGAACCGCGTGAACTCCTTGCGGAAGAACAGATCGAACGACCCGGTCGGCCCGTTTCGCTGTTTCCCGATGATCAGCTCTGCCTTCCCTTCCAGCGATTCGCCGGTCGCCTCCAGATCTTCCCGGGAGGCGTACACCTCGGGCCGGTACAGGAACAGCACCAGGTCCGCGTCCTGCTCGATGGCGCCCGACTCCCGCAGGTCCGACAGCTGCGGCCGTTTGTCCTGACGCTGCTCCGGCTGCCGGGACAGCTGCGAGAGGGCGATCACCGGCACGTGCAGCTCCTTGGCCACCGCCTTCAGCGCGCCCGAGATCGCGCTGATCTCCTGCACCCGGCTCTCGGCCCGGGGCCCCCGCATCAGCTGAAGGTAGTCGACCACGATCAACCCGAGATCAACTTCCGCCTTCAGCCGCCGCGCCTTGGCGCGCAGCTCCAGGGCGGTGATCGCCGGCGTGTCGTCGATCCAGATGGGCGCCGTGTTCAGATGGCCCGCCGCGGTGGCCAGCTGCATGTACTCCTGCTCGCTCAGCTTGCCGCGCCGCAGGCTCTGCGAGTTGACCTGCCCTTCCGAGCAGAGCAGCCGCTGCACGATGGCCTCCTTCGACATCTCCAGCGAGAAGAAGGCGACCGGCGTCTCGTGCTCGATGGCCGCGTGCTGCATGAAGTTGAGCACCAGCGAGGTCTTCCCCATCGACGGGCGCCCGGCGACCACGATCAGGTCGGCGGCCTGGAACCCGGCCGTCATGTTGTCGAGGTCGGGAAACCCGCTGGGCACCCCGACCACACCGCCGCCCGCCTGCTGCAGCTGCTCGATGTGCTCGAAGGCCGGCCAGAGGATCTCCTTGATCCAGACGAACCCCTTCCGCTGGCCGGCTTGGGAGACCTGGAAGATGCGCTGCTCCGCCCGATCGATGGCGTCCTCCACCGACTCGGTCGTCGCCCGGTACGCCTCCTGGATCGTCTCGGTCGAGACCTCGATCAGGCGCCGCAGCAGCGCCTTGTCTTTCACGATGCGGGCGTGGTACTCGATGTTGGCCGCGGTCGCGACCGCCTCCATCAGCTCGGCCAGGTACGCCGGACCGCCCACCGCCTCCAGCTCGCCGCTCCCCCGCAGCTCCTCGATCAGCGTCACCGGGTCGATCGCCGAGCCGCGCTCGAACAGCCGCTTCATCGCCCGGTAGAGCCGGCGGTTCGCCTCCCGGTAGAACATCGAGTCGTCCACCAGCTCGACCGCCTTCGCCACCGCGTCGGCGTCGATCAGCATGCCGCCCAGCACCGACGTCTCCGCCTCCGGCGACCACGGCGCCTGCCGATCGGTGAACGCGTCGCTGGCCCCGACGCCACCCGCCGTCGCCGGCTCCCCGGTTGGCATCCAATCAGCCATGGCCGCCTCCCGGCGTCCGCCCACCCGCCTCGTCGTAAATCCGGCGCAACATTTTCAGGTCCTCCCAGGCAGGCCGCTTCCACTGGGTGTTCCGCAGCAGAGCGGCGGGATGGTAAGTGACGACGACCGGGGTCCCCATGAAGACGTGCTGGTCACCGCGCAGGCGTCCCAGCGACTTCTCCGTGCCCAGCAGGGTCTGCGCGGCGAACCGCCCGAAGGCGCAGATGGCCTTCGGGCGAATCAGCTCGACCTGCTTTCGAAGATAAGGCCAGCAGCTCGCGACCTCATCGGCCACGGGATCCCGATTACCGGGCGGCCGGCACTTGAGCACGTTGCAGATGAAGACTTCGTCCCGTCGGAAGCCGATCGCCGCCAGCATCTTGTCGAGCAGCTTCCCGGCGGGCCCGACGAAAGGACGACCGCTGCGGTCCTCTTCGTGGCCCGGCGCCTCGCCAATCACCAGCAGGTCGGCGTGCTGGTCGCCCTCGCCGAAGACCACGGTGGTCCGGCCTTCGGCCAGCCGGCAGCGGGTGCAGCCGAGAGCCTCGGCCCGGAGGGCATCGAACGGGTCGTCCGCAGCGGCTTCCACCGGTGGAGCCCGCGTCGGCGCGACGGGACCCGACCGGGCCGACCCGTAGTCGGCGACGGCCGCCTCCTCGATGAGGTCGGGACCACCGACCTCATCCACGTACCATACCCGCTCGCCCAGCTCCCTGCGCTGCCGCAGGTAGCGAGCCAGGAGGGCCCGCGTCCTCGATTCGTCAGTCACCCGGCAAGAAGCCTTCGGCCCGATCCAGCAGTTCGTCGGCGACTTCTGTCTTCAGCAGCAGCGGAAGCTCTTCCACGCCGCCCTGCGCATCTATGATCGATACCCGATTGGTGTCGACGTCGAACGCGGCGCCCGGCTGGCTCGGATCGTTGAGCGCGACGAGATGGGCGCCCTTCTCCCGCAATTTCCGCTTCGCCGACTCCACCGCGTCCTCTCCCGATTCCACCGCGAACGCGACCTTCACGCATTCGGCCCGGGCGCGTTTCGCCGCCGCCGCCATGACGTCCGCCGTGGGCTCCACCTCGATGCTCGTCAGCCCTTCCGAGCGCCGGATCTTCCGATCCTCGGGCCGCGCCGGCCGGTAGTCGGCGACCGCCGCCACCATGAAGATCGCGTCGGCATCCGCCGCCGACTCGTTCACCGCCTCCGCCATCTGCTCCGTGCTCTCGACCAGGTGCACGTTGTCGAGCTCCGGCGGCGTCGCCGCGTGGCCCGGCCCGTTGATCAGCACGACATCCGCCCCGCGCCGCCAGGCCGCCGCCGCGATCGCCTGACCCATCCGGCCCGACGACCGGTTACCCAAAAAGCGGACCGTGTCCACCGGCTCCCAGGTCGGACCGGCGGTGACCACGACCTTCTTGTCGCGCCAGCGCGTCTTCCATTCCAGCGCTCGACCCACATGGGCCAGGAGCATCTCCGGCTCCACCATGCGGCCCCAACCTTCCTCACCTTCCGCCAGCTCGCCGTACGCCGGACCCACGATCACGTGCCCGTCTTCCCGCAGCCGCTCCAGGTTCCGCTGCGTCGCCGGATGCTCGTACATGCGCGTGTTCATCGCCGGCGCCAGGATCGACCGCCGCGGCGCCGCCAACAGGGTGCTGGAGAGCATGTCGTTGGCCAGCCCGTTGGCCAGCTTGGCCAACAGGTTGGCGGTCGCCGGCGCGACGACGATGGCGTCCGCCCACGCTCCGAGCGCGATATGGTCGAGGGCGTTCTTCTCCCACATCGACTGGCGCACCGGTCGAGCGGTCACGGCCTCGAACGTCGTGGGCCCGACGAATCGGGCCCCGTTCTCTGTCAGGATAATCTGTACTTCTGCGCCCTTCTGCCGAAGCCGGCGCGCCAGCTCCACCGTCTTGTAGGCGGCGATCCCACCGGCAACGCCGATCAGCACCCGCCTGGCGTCGAACGGGCGCATGGCTGGACCGTTACGACGCCTGCCGGCGCCGTTTCACCAGACGAAACTCGATCTGTCCCGAGGTGAGCTCCTCCAGCGACCGTGTCGTGAGCTTGTCGGCGCCGTAAGGAGAGTTGCCCAGCGGTAGGGCGTTGATCTCCCGAGCGTAGCGAGCCGCCACCAGGACGCCCAGGTACTTGTTGCCGCCGGCAGCTTCAGCGACGTCGAACGGAGTAATGACCTTCATTCGTTCTCTTGTGTGGAGGGTCCAGTCTCTGCTCTGGCTGACCTCATAAACTAGTCGAACGCGCGGCGATTCGGAAGGGTGGTCTCATCGGGTTCCGGCCTCGAGGCCGGCCCGCAGCTCCCCGACGCGGGCCTCGATCTCCTCGCGCCGTCGTTCCAGCCGCCAGCCTTCCCCATCCAGGATCGACCGGACCGCCGCCACCGCCTCGTCCAGCCGGTCGTTGACGACCACGTACTGGAAGGTCATGGCCGCGTCCAGCTCGCCCCGCGCCGTCTCCATCCGCCGGCGCAGCCGCTCGCCCTTCTCGCTGCCGCGACCGCGCAGCCGCTCCATCAGAACGGCGAACGAGGGGGGCAGCAAGAAGACCGTCACGGTGTCGGAGCGGGCCTTCACGACCTGGCGAGCGCCCTGGACGTCGATGTCGAGGACCAGCTTCTTCCCTTCCCGTTCCGCCGCCTCGAGGTTCGACCGCGGCGTGCCGTAGAGCCGGCCATGGACCTCGGCCCACTCGAGGAGCGCGCCCCGCTCGGCCATGTCGCGGAACTCCTCGTCGGAGACGAAGTGGTAGTCGACGCCATCCCGCTCGCCTTGCCGGGGCGGCCGGGTGGTGGCGGAGACCGAGAACAGCAGGTCATCGCTCGCCTCCAGCAGGGCCCGGCAGACCGTCGTCTTGCCGGCCCCGGACGGCGCGCAGATCGCCACGGGGAACGAGCTCATTCCACGTTCTCCACCTGCTCGCGCAGCTTCTCGATCGCCGTCTTCACGTCCACGGCCAGCCGGGCGATCTCGGCGTCGTTCGCCTTCGAGCCGATGGTGTTGGCCTCGCGATGCATCTCCTGCACCCAGAAGCCGAGCCGCTTGCCGGCCGGCTCGCCGCCGGCCGACTGGACCAGCGCCCGGAACTGATCGACGTGCGAGCGCAGGCGCACGATCTCCTCGTTGATGTCCCAGCGCTCGGCCAGATACGCGATCTCCCGGGCCAGCCGGTCCTCGTCGGCCGACACATCGGCGGCCAGTTCGGAGACGGCCCGGCGCAGCCGGTCCCGCTCCTCCAGCAGACGTTGGGGCGCCCGGGTCTCGATGGCGGCCAGCGCCGTGTCGATCTGGTCCAGCGAGTCGAGCAGGTCCCGGGCCAGCGCATCGCCCTCCTGTTCGCGCAGCTCGAGCACGGCGGCCAGCGCGTCCCGGGTGGCCGCCGCCAGCTCATCGAAGGAGAGCTGCTCCAGCTCGTCGCTGGGCGGCGCGAACACGTCGGGGAAGCGAGCGATGAGCGAGACGTCCACGGCGCCCTCGATCCCGTGTCGCCTCTTGACCTCCTCCAGCGCCTCGACGTACGAGGCGATCCGGTCGTGGTCGACCTCGACGGGCCGCACGACCCCGGGGCCCGGCTGGAACTCCATTCGATAGTGTACGTGGCCCCGGGCGATCGCGTCCCGCACGATCCGGGTCAGCTCGGTCTCCCAGCGCTCGGCGCCGGCCGGGAGCCGGAAATGCGTATGGAAGTGACGATGGTTGACGGTGCGGATCTGCACGTTCAGCGTGCCGACCCCGGTCTCCCGCTGCACCTCGCCGAACCCTGTCATGCTGCGGATCATGATCTCCCTGCGTCCCCGGCGCTCGTTGCGGTCTCGGTCATCACGTCCTCGAGCGGCCGACTCGCGAGCCCGCGGGCCGGTCGACCGCCGCGGGCATGCCTACTATCGAGGCCCGGGCGGCGGGTGTCAATGTAAATCCAGCTCAATTCCAGAACTCCCACTTGATACCGAAGTGGTTGCGGGTCCTCGGGAGCGGCAGCCCGATCAGGTCGCCGGGGGCCTCCAGCGCATCGAAGTACTCGTAGTTGAGCCAGATGTGAACGTCCTTGATCCGCACGACCGCCTCGCCGCGCACGTAGTTCACGTCCTGCGTCCTGCCCGGGCCCAGGTTCGGGTCGACGGCGATCAGCTCGCCCTGCAGGCCGCCGACCCCCGTCAGGCGGATCTCCAGCTGGTCGCTCAGCGTCAGCAGCCGGTAGCTCCCCTCCACCTCCCACTCACGATCCGGCCAGTAGAGGAAATCGCCCCCCGGACCGTGGTCCTGGTAGAGCGCCCCGATCTCCAGCACGCCGCCGAAGGGGCGGGCCACCACGGCGGACGCCCACAGCCGGGAGATGTCCACCGTCCCGCCGGAGAGATTCGGGATGCTGTCCACCGGCGGCCCCAGCCCCGGCGACGGCTGCACCCGCTGCCGACCGGCGCGTCCCCCGACGCGATAGTCGTCCAGGACGGTGAGCTCCGCGCCCACCGTCCAGCGTCCGTACTGGTAGCGGGCCTGCGGCACCCCATTGAACAGCCCCCGGTCGCCTTCCTCCAGCTCGGCGAAGACCCGGAGGCCCAGCGGCAGGTCGATGTTCACGGCGCCGTAGCCGCCGGCGGCGTCGAAGTCCTCCCAGACCGTGTAGTAGCCCTTCCCGTACAGGCTGACCGGGCCGAGGGCCAGCTGGAGCGACGCCTCGGGGGCGAAGCGCGGGACGCCGTCGCCGTCCCAGCCCCGGAGGGTCAGCCGGGCCCGCCACGCGTCACCGACCCCGGCGGCGCGGAGCGCCAGCTGGCGAGCGCTGGCCTCCCGGGGGAGCGGCGACAGGCTGTCCGCCTCGGGCAGCTCGCGATCGACGTTCCCGGCCCCGGCCACGAGGTCGGCGTGCCAGCCGGTGCCGAGAACCCGGCGCACCCGCAGGATCCAGTCGGTGCGCGAGATGTTCGGGAACTCGTCACGGCCGGCCGAGACGTTCCGCAGCTCGAGCTCACCCCAGATTCCGGCGAAGAGGGGGAGCGCCAGCTCGCCCCACAGGAAGGTGCGATCCGCGGCCGAGACCGTGCCCCGCGTATCGATCCGATCGTAGCCGAACCCGAACGGCGCCCCCAGCACCCGAGACGAGATGAACCCCCGCAGCAGGTTCGTGTCCCGATCACCCGTGCCGCCCTCGATCCGCGAGTAGGGTTCGGCCCGATCCCGGCGATAGGTGTGGCCGATCGCCCGGTAGCCGCCGGGCTCGCGGACCAGGCGCGCGCCCTCCAGCTCGACCAGCGGGATCTCGTGGAGGTCGACGGCGCCGCCCAACAGGGGCGCGATCTCGTACCCGTCCACCTCGTAGCTGAAGCCGCCGGGCCCGCTCCCGACGAACACGGCGGCCTGGGGCCCGTCGAAGAAGCCGGCTCGAATCGGCTGCAGGAAGGGGGTGAACTCCACCAGATCGGCGAACGTCAGCGCGCCGGTGTTCAGCAGGTCCGACTGGTCCCAGGCGGCGGCCTGGCCGGGTCCCCGGGAGACGGGAAAGGGAAAGCGGGGGAAGATTCTCGGGGGCGCGCTGTCGGCGGCCACGGTGTCGGCCGCGGCCCGGGCCGTGTCCTGCGGCGACGGCTGCGGGGCGCGGATCGTGTCGGGCTCCTGAGCCCCTGCGGGCACCGAGGCGAGGGGCAGGACGAAGGCAAGCAGCAATGGGAGGTTGGGAATGTTCATTCTGGAGGTCGGGATTCTGATTGGGGGAAGTTCGAGTTCTCTCCGAATTGTCGAGGCGGATTCGGGGATTCGGGGGTTCGGGGATTCGGGGAGGTGGGGAGCCTGCCCGGACAACCCTCGACGGCGGTCAATGCATTCCAACCTCCCCGATGCCCCGATGCCCCGAATCCCCGAATCCGCTTCAACGATTCGGGCTCTTTCGATCTTCCCGAAATCAGAATCCCGACCTCCAGCCTCCCAACTCCCCTCAATCTGATTCCCGACTCCTCACCCATTCCGTAAACAGTCGGACTCCGACTCCCGTCGGGCCGGTGGGCTGATACGGCCCCGCCTTCTCCGCCCACGCCGTGCCCGCGATGTCCAGGTGCGCCCACGGCGCCGAGCCGACGAACTCCCGCAGGAACAGGCCGGCGGTGATCGTCCCGGCGGCCCGACCGCCGGTGTTCTTGATGTCGGCCACCTCGGACTCGAGCTGCTTCCGATATTCCTCCCAGAGCGGCAGATGCCACACCCGCTCACCCGATCGGCCGCCCGCCGCCAACACCTCGTCGATCAGCGGCTGATCGTTCCCCATCAGCCCGATGGCGTGATGCCCCAGCGCCACCACGCAGGCCCCCGTCAGGGTGGCGATGTCGATCATCGCGTCCGGCTCGTAGCGCGCCGCGTAGTTGAGCGCGTCGGCCAGGATCAATCGCCCCTCCGCATCGGTGTTCAGCACCTCGATCGTCTTCCGCGACCGCGAGCTGATCACGTCGCCCGGCCGCAGCGCGTGGCCCGAGGGGAGGTTCTCCACCGCCGGGATCAGGCCGATCACGTTCGCCCCCAGCTTCAGCCGGGCGATGGCGCGCATGGCGCCCAGCACCGCCGCCGCACCCGACATGTCATATTTCATCGTCTCCATGCCGGACGCCGTCTTGATCGACAGGCCCCCGGCATCGAAGGTCACCCCCTTGCCCAACAGGACCAGCGGTCGGCTCCCCTTCTCCGGACAATATTCCAGCACGATGAACCGCGGCTCTTCCTCGCTACCCGCCGCCACGGCCAGCAGCGCCCCCATCCCGTCCTCCTGGATCTGCTCCCGGTCCAGCACCTTCACCTCGATCCCCAGCTCCTCACCCAGCTTCCGGGCCTCCCCCGCCAGGTAGCGCGGGTTCACGATGTTCGCCGGGCGGATCGCCAACTCCCGAGCGTAGTTCTGAGCCTCCGCCACCACCTGCCCGTACTCCGCGCCCCGCACCGCCGGGTCCCTCGACTTCGCCGTCGGGACCCGGACGGTCACCGAGTGCAGCGGCCGGCGCCGCGGTTCGTCGCCCGGCTCGCTCCGCAGCTCCTCGAACCGCCAGTGGCCCAGCACCACGCCCTCCACCAGCGCCCGGGCGGCCTCCTCCGTCTCCACCGCCCCGCCCAGCCAGCTCGGCGACACCGACAGCGTCAGCTCCGTGATCCCCAACTCCAACGCCCGGCCCGCCGCCGCGCCCCCCACTTCCCTCAGACGCTCGGCGTTCAGGTCCCCTCGCTCACCCACACCGATCAGCAGCACCCGGTCCGGGCCCCGATCGCCGCGTCGGTAGAGCAGCAGCGTCTGGCCGCGCCGCGCCCGGAAATCGCCGCTGGTGACCGCCTGCGTGAGCGTCAGATCCAACGACTCGTCCAGCGGGTCCATGTTGGCCGTGGGCCGCTCGGCCTGACGCTCCGAGTCCTGACACCACGGCAGGACCAGGAGCGGCGTGTCCGCCGCGGCCAGGGTACCGACGCCGATATCGAGCTTCATGGTCCCTCTCAGATCCCAAATGGTGAGGCCGGGCTAGCGCCGTGACGGCAACGGGTTGCGGCCCCGAACGATCGTTCGATCCGAGCATCCGGCCCCTCCCGCGCTCCTCTTTCCCGGTCCCAGCTGGACCCTGGACGTTGATCGTGACCGTTGACCCTTCGACTTCGACGTTGATCGATGGATCGTTGAGCCTTTCCAAT
>JABAHS010131702.1_pt1 | contig 130972 bp, 188 predicted proteins | sample 7062111 | NCBI WGS metagenome assembly JABAHS01 (sample SAMN14534600, study PRJNA622989) | marine sediment metagenome | biome: marine biome [ENVO:00000428]; feature: marine pelagic biome [ENVO:01000023]; material: deep marine sediment [ENVO:00002113]; isolation source: pool of 4 deep marine... | reverse complement strand
ATGCCCCAGAACGGGCCCCGTTTGGGGCAAGGAACAGCCGTCCAGGGCCCCAGAACGGCTGCTATCTGGGCCTCCCTGCAACAGATCCGCCAGCTGTTGCAGGAGCGGGGGGTGGCGCTCTGTGCTAGCGAGCCGCCGCTCCAGGCCCTGGGCTCCCTCCGAAACGACCACACTTCCGGCGCCCCGGCTCCAAAACGTGTCGGTTTTGGAGGGAGACAGCCGGGGCGAGCCGTGCTACCGCGGCCAGCCATGGATCGCTCTGCGCCCGTGCCCCGCTGCTTTCGCTGCGCCTGCAAGCACCGCCCCGAGGCGGCGCACCGCTGCGAGCACGGGCGGCCCTGCGTACCGGATCCGACGAACGAACGCCTGCCACGCTGCCCGATCTGCGCCGCCTACGTGAAGCGCCAGCTCAAGCTGACGGACGCGGCGGCAATCCGGCGAGCCAGCTAGCTTCCGTCTGGTCAAGCGGTCACGAAGTGCTCGCCGTGCTCCTGGTGACGCCGGGAGCTGGTGTAGACTCGACCCCCATGGGCGGACAGCGATACCGGAAGCGAAGCTTTGCCGAAGCCAAGAAGATCTGCGAGCGGGACCGCGCGTCGTCGTGGGTGCTCGACAAGGACTACTGCCGACGCATCGAGAAGCCGTGGCCCGACCTGAGCGTCTACGACTACATCGTGATCAACAGCTCAGGCGGCAAGGACAGCGCCGCGGCGGCGATCGACACGGCGATGCTAGCTCGAGCAGCAGGCGTGATGGACCGCGTCGTGATGCTGCACTGCGATCTGGGGCGCGTCGAATGGCCCGGAGCCAAAGACGCTGCGAGGCGACAAGCCAAGAAGCTCAAGGTGCCGTTCTACGTGCGCTCGCTGATCGGTCACCCTTCGACGGGACGGTTCAGGTCCCCCAACGTGCGGCCCATCTATCCCGAAGGCCAGCCCACCGGAGACCTTCTCGAATGGATCTGGCGGCGGCATCTACAGCTCAAGGCGGTGGGCAAGGGCAAGACGGTCTCTCCCTGGCCTGACGGTCGCAACCGCTACTGCACGTCGTTCTACAAGCGCGACGTGGCGGGCCGGTTCTACCGCGAGCTCGCCGAGAAGTGGCAGAAGAAGCACCCCCGTCAGGACCGACCGTGCCAGCTGCTCGACGTCGTGGGGATCCGCTGCGAAGAGAGCGACACCCGCTGCTCGGTCCCGAGCTTCCGCAGCCCCCGCCAGGGCTGGGACACCAGCTACTACACGGTCGACAGCTGGTTCCCACCGTTCTGCCTGGACGCCGAAGACGTGTGGAGGATGCTCCGCAAGACGCGCTTTCCGGTTCACAAGGCGTACAGCCTGGGCATGGGGCGGCTGTCGTGCTGTTTCTGCTTCTTCGGCAACTGCAGCTCCCACCTGATCGCCGGCAAGCACAACCCGCGACTGCTCAAGGCATACGCCGAAATGGAGAAGCGCACGGGATGGGCGTTCAAGCCGTCTCGCTACAGCGCCAACGACATCATCACCCTGCTCCGCGGCGGGATGAAGCCTCCGAAGAAAGCCCTCACGTACACGGGCAACTGCTGAGCTGCACACTTGGCCAGTGCGGGCAGCCGCTGTACCATGCGGCTCGCGAAGCATGGAGGGCCAGTGTTGCGTGCCGAAGCGTAGCAAGCGACGGAGGAGCAGGCCGGCGCCCGAGCCGCGCCACACCCATCTCCGCTACCAGCACGTGCCTACGACCCGCGGGCAGTGCCGAGCGGTACCGAGGCCGTGCCCCTTCCTGTCGTGCCGGTACCACATCTGGGCCGACATCAAGCCGCGCACTGGCCACCTGCCCGAAGAGACGTGCGCGCTCGACGTGGCGGACGAGGGGGCCCACACGCTGGAGCAGATCGGCGACATCTACGGTCTCACCCGCGAGCGAGTGAGACAGATCCTGGCCGCGGCGACCGCCAAGCTACTGCGGCGAGCTCGTTTCCTGAAGCAGTGACGTTTCCGTCTGGTCAAGCGGTCACGAGCTACAGACCGATGGCGCGTCCGGCCATACGCGCGTGGGAAAGAGCCGACTTCCACGCCTTCTTCTTGTCGGCAGGACGCACGTAGAGCAGCGCCAGGCCGATCTGGTAGCTCGCATGCTGCGATGCCATGACGGCATCGAGGTATCGTGGAGACCGCCTACCGGTTGCGTGGTACCGCCGAATCCAGTTCTTCCCGAACTGCGCCAAATCGATGATTGCATTCAGCCCGTCGACCTCGTTGACCGGATGATCCAAGGCTTCGATGGCCGACAGCAGATGCTTCGCGGCTTTTCGGGTGATGGCATCCAAGGCCCCATCTTTTCTCTTCGGCATATCCCTCTCCTTCTCGTCAAGCGGTCACGAATCCAACGATCTTCGGGTTGGGGTGCATGCTCACGCACTCGATGCCCAGGTTCGAGCCCTTGCGACCGTAGATCTTGATCTTGCCCTTCCGGTCCAGGCCCTCGAAGAACGCCATACCCTCGTCGCCGACGGCCTCGGCGATCCACCGCTCGATGCCGTAACCGTCCATCAGGTCGCACCACAGCGTGAGCGCCCGGCTGCCCGCCCTCTTGCGCCCCTCGTGCGCGACGATGAGGAACAGCTTGCCGAACACGTGGCCCTGGTGAAGGTTGATCGAGCCACTGACGTAGGCATCCCCCTCGGCGTCCGGCGCGGAGCCTCCCATGTCGACGCGCATCCGCGTCGGGTCGATCAGTAGCCCCGTCTTGCCGCTCTTGCCGATGTGGACGTGCGCTCGCTTCGGACCGTCGTTGGAGATCTGAATCGTGTACCGTTTGCCCCCGATGACCTCGATCCAGAGCGCCCCAAAGTCCTTGAAGAAGAGCACCGTCGGCGGCTCGTGGACGCTGTAGCGCGGCGGCCGGATCATCTTCCCGGCCTTGAGCTTGTCGAACAGCTCGTCGGCGAGCTCGTTGGCCTGAGGCACCAGGACGTCGCTGACCTCGGCGCCGACGGCTCCCTTCTCCTGCAACACGCCGTACCGATACGCCAGCTCCCAGTTCCGCTGCAGCACGCGCTCGACGGCGATGCGGTGAGCGAACGATCGCCGCTCCTGGTCCTGGCGACGCACCGCAGCTCGAGAACGAGCCTTCTTGCGCGTCTTGGCCTTCTTGACGAAGCGCTCGACCTCCTTCTGGCGCCCGGCCTTGGCGCCGGAGACGAGAATGACCCTCGTGGCGGCGTCCAACAGCGACACGCTCTCGACGTTCTTCCAGTCCCCGAAAGCCTTCTTCTGGTACTGGAACATGCGCTTCGAGAAGTGGTAGCGGTAGGCGCGGCCGGGACCAGGGAACCAGTTGTCGTAGCGGTCGCGCGGCCAACCCATCGCGCTCATCCAGACCGTCAGGAGCCCGCGAGCCGACTTGCCGTCGAGCTTGCGGATCGTCTTGGCCTCCTCGACCACCTCGTTGGCCGCGTCCAGCGTTGGTTCGTGTCTCATGGCGACTCATCTTTCACGTAGAAGCGAGCGAACAGCTCGACGATTCGGCGCGACACGCTTTCGTGAACGTGCCTGCCGTCCTCCCGATAGGCCGACCGACCGTAGTACACGGTCGCGATCTCATAGGAGGGCCAGTAGTAAAGGTTGGGGTCTGCTGCCGCTCCGATGACCTCGTCGATGGCGACGCGCAGGACCGCCTTGGAGACGCAGTTGGCGGTGACGCAGGAGACGGGTCGCCACGTCGCCACGGCCGGCTGGGGAGAGAGCGTGAGGACCACGGGAGCCTTCGGCTTGACAGACCGCACCGCGGAAAGCAGGTGCTGCAGGTTCTCCCGGTTCTCCGAAACGGTGGTCAGTCGGCTCTCGTGGCGCTTCGGGTCGAAGGACAGGCGCGGCACAGCTTTCAGAAACGCCTCCCCCGTCTCCTTGTCGAACCAACTCTCCGCGAGCCCCACCGTGAACACGAACGCGTCGGAGGATTCGATGGCTCGACGCGTTTTCTCGCGAGTCTCCTCGTCCAACGGGATCGAGACGAGCTTTCCAGATGGCTTGCCGCCATGACGATAGGACGTCATCGACATCGTGTCCCGGTTGACGACCCAGAGCGTCTCGTCCGACCGCAGCTCGCGTAGCCCTAACGCCCACTCGAAGTGCCTACGGATCGCGTGCGTCGTCGTGAGGCGCCCATCGAACACAAACAGGCTGACGTCCTCGGGGGCGTGCCCCATCTCCTTCAGATGCTGGGCGATCTGACGAGCGAAGCAGCTGCCCACCGCCATGACCGTCGAACGGCGCGTCAGCGGCGGGGCCGCAGGGGTCCATCCAGCTAGGATCCACCTTTCTATGGCGTCGCCCCGCTCCCAACTTTCGCGGCGCGGGTGCGTATGGAGCGAACCTGCGATGTACCAGCGAGAGCGGGCGCGCACGACGTCCTCAACCGTGATAGCCGTCGCGGGCCCAGCGGCGCCCCTTCAGGCTGAAGGCCACGCTGGAAATGAGACGACGAGCCCTCTTCTGGTTGCACTTGGGGCACCGCTCGAGCGGCTCGTCGCGAATGTTCTGCTCCTGCTCCCAGTGGTGGTCGCAGTCGGGGTTCTCGCAGTGGTACTCGTAAGTCGGCATCGTTCAATACCCCATCTTCGTGCCGGTCAGCCGCGCCCAACCGATCACTGCCAGAAAAGCCAGAGTGGGGACCAGCGGCCCCACCGCTAGCCCGAGCCCTCCCCCGACAGCGGCAGCCTTGGGAGTACGCTTCCAGGCGTACCCAACGCCAGCACCGATCGTGCCTGCGACCAGGCCGCCGCCGATCATCACCTTCTGACGATGCGTCAGCAGCGCCTCGTTCTGAGTCGCTGAGCCAACGGCAGGCACGTACGGATATGTGGGGGGCCCGGTCACCAAAACGAAGGCTCCTTCAGCGCCTGCTCGTAGTCCGTCGCGATCATCTTGGCGGCCTTGTCCGCATACCCCGTTCCAAAGCCGAGGGACAGCAGACGCTCCTTGACGGCCACGTACGCGGCGGCGTACGCGGCATCGTCGTCCCCGAAGACCGCCGCCGCCCGACCGATCACCTGCGCCCGAATCTCCCTCGGCGTAGGCTCCTCGGGCTCCTTGCGCTTGCTCTTGTGCTTCTTACGCGCCTTGCCGATGTCGATGACCTTGCCGGCGTTGGCTCGGAACCAGGCTCTACTCAGTCCCTTCATCGTCAGCACCTTCTCGCGCCAAGCGGGCGTTCAAATCGGCGAGGGGGTCGTCCGGCTCGCCCTGCCGTAACAACTCTCGCGACAGACCGACGAGCTGACCCGCGCGCTCCAGCTCCTCGTCCGTCGGCTCGTGGAACTCGTGCCGGATGCGCTGTCCTCGGAGCACCCCGACGCCAAGCAGCCGCGGAGCCATGATGGATCGCGACATGACGGCCACCTCCTCCCCGAGCTTGCCACTGTTGGCCTCGATGACGAGCATGTTCACGCCGGACATGCCGCTGATGACGCCGATGTGGCCGGGCCAGTCGAGCTCGTCTTTGCCCCGCCACCAGATCGGCACGTTCCCTGGAACGAGCACCTCGGGGTTGAGCTTGGATCTCGGCACCCAGAGACCGGCCTGAATGAACTGGGCCTCGATGCCTCGCGCCGCTGGGCTGCCGGACAGTGGGCTCTCGATACCGGTCAGCGACGAGGCTGCTCTCAGCCACGCGGAGAACGACACGGCGCACCAGGCCAGCGGAGGCGTCAACCCGAAGTGGGAGGCGTACTCGCGGATGACGGTGCCGTCGTTGCGCCCCAGATCCTCGCACACCTTTCGGTTCTGGTCGCGCAGAGCGAACCAAAGAGTGGCGAGGCCCAGATCGTGCCGGACCTCCCAGGGAACCTCTCCAACGACGGCACTCATCGCAGATCCTCCGTCATGGCGGGATGGGGAAGATGATCTCGATGTACCCGACGTACTGCTCGATGTCGCCTTCCATGTCGTCCCGCTCCCAGCGAACCATCTTGCCCCCCATCGTGCGGTCGATGGCCCGCTGAGACTCGGACACGGTCTTGAAAAATCCGACCCGGCTTTCGGGCTTGTCGTCGTCGTCGCGCTTGTACGCGACGAACAGCCCCGGTGTGCCGAAGCTGCCGAACTGCCGCGTCACGGTACCGACGCGAACCATCCTCGAAGCGAATCCTGGCGGCGGCATTCCGTCCTCCTACGTACAGAGCATACCGCCTCGCTCGAGACGGCCATACTTCTTGCGGCACTTGCGGCAGACGAAGCGCTTGAGAGCCCTGGTCGCTGCCGAGCGCGATCGATAGCGCTGGATGAACGGGTCGCTGCGCAGGTGCCGCCAGCGCGCCAAGATGAGCGGGTAGGCCCCAGGGTACTGACGACGGAAGGCGACGATGGTCCCCTTCTTGTACGGAGCGACGACCGCGTAGCCCATCTCGGGCCCCAGGTTGAACACGTGCCAGCCGCTGGGGTCCAGGTAGGTGCGCGGATTGGGCTCGAAAATGCCCTCGATTTGCTTGGCCCCCTGCTCCACGTCGTTGAGAGATAGGCTGGGATTCGGGACGTAGACGACGTCACCGTCCTTTCGCGACCAGACGTCGAAGTCGTCGCCCTTCCGGTTCTTGCGGAAGCTGTACTGCTTGAGGGCTCGGGCCGCAGAGCCCTTGCTCCAGCTCGGTGTCGTCATCAGGATCATCGCAACCATCTCCAAATGGCCCCAGCCCAGCCCGCGTAGCCGACGACGGTCGGGGTTCGCTGATCAGGGCCGAGGGGTAGTTGTAGCGCCTCGGAGTGAAACGAAGGCACACGGGACCGATCGAGCACCGACTTGAGTACCGTGCCCCCCGTCAGGCCTGTCGGAGGACGGATCCAGGCCACCGAGCTACCGGTCGAGCGCACCTCGCGGCCGAGCTTGGCCGCTACAAAGTCGAGCTTGTCGCTCGTCATCAGCTCGGGCCAGGGCAGGCTCACCAGGGTGACGGTAGGAGAAAACCCCTTGACCTCGGCCACGATCCGCTCGGCCTGTCGGGCGAGCTCGCCGCCCAGAAACGGAGCGTCGACCTTCTTGGGAGATGCCTCGACCAGCTTGAAACGGACCTTCCGATCCGCGCAAAGACGGCGAATCGGCGGTGCGAGCCCCCGCGCGAACAGGTCTCCAGCGAGCAGCAACCGCGAGCCGCGAGGGAGCCGGTGCGGCCGAGTCGGCCGCGCCAGCGCCACGCCGACTGGATGAGCCATGCCGGCGTAAATCCATGTTCTTTTTTGGGCCTGCACGCTCGCGTGGTAGCCTACCACCATCCGGCTTTCGAGGTGAACTCATGTACGCTGGTTTTGGTGACGCCGAAGTCCACACGCTCAAGCTCCCCCGCTGCTACTCCAAGGAATTTGACGAGTGTCTGATGGCGGACGAGCCCACCAAGTACCCAGGCTGTGCGTCCCTGCACTCGGCCTACGACGCCAACTTCGACGCTACGGACGCCCTCATCGAGGCGATGCCGTACTGCAGTGAGAAGGACCGGTGGTACTACGCCGGCGGCGGCGTGCTCGCCGGCATCCTCGTCGGGTCGCTGCTGGCGACCGTCATGATGTGAGCCATGAACAAGCTCGACATGAGCCCAGACCGGCTGGTCGAGCTGCTCAACGAGCAGTTCGGAGCTCCGCACCTCCCCGGAGGGTTTCTGGAGGCTGAGGTGACGGACACCGGAGTGTTCCTACAGATCGGACCTCGGGCCGTCCACTTCTCCAACGACGGCAAGGTGGAGTCGGCCGTCGAGCTGCAGGACTCGGTGCTCATCGAGCAGACGGTCAAACCGGGAGACGCCTGATGCCGTCCGAGTGGGTCAAGTTCGACTGCGCCGGTTCCAGCCGACGATGGCGATACCTGGAGGACGGGCGCGTCGAAATCGAGGGAGAGGGCACCCCGGCCTGGCCGAGCTGGCCCGACGGCGTCAACCAGCGCCGCGGCCTCATCCAGTCGGCCTCCGAGAAGTACGGTGTCCCCGAAGAGTACATCGCCGCCATCATGGCGCTCGAGACCCGCGGCAACAACGTCTGCCGCACCAAGTCGGGCGGGATCTGCTACGGACCCGGCCCCTGCAACTGCATCAGCGGCGAGGGGTGCGGACTCATGGCCGTGATGGGGACGACGGCCTCCAACATCCTCGGCCGGGGCGTGACGTGCGCACAGCTCATGGCCGACGAGCAGCTAGCGGTCGATGCAGGAGCTGCCTACCTCAAGTACCAGCTCGACAAGTATGGCGACTTCGTCCACGCCGCGGTCGCCTACAACGCGGGCAGCGTCAAGTGCGGCAAGGGGCGAGTTTTCCCGAGCCGTGCCGAGTACTGCCCCGACCCCGGCGGCTGGGGCGTTGTCGTGGGCTGCGTCTACTCGGGGCAGGACTTCGGCGAGCGATGCGCTCCAGCGCAGTACCCACAGTCGGGCGCGTACGTCTGCACCAGCGAGTATCCCCGCACCGCAGCGAGGATGCTCAACGCGGCCATCGAGCACTACCTGGGCAAGCGCCCGACGCCGGATCAGCCCGACGGACCACCGGGCACACCATTGACGACGCTGCAGAAGATAGCCGTTCTCGGCATGGGCGCCGCGGCCGGCTGGGCTGTGGTCGAGCTCGTCGGCATCGCGCAGGACTACCGCCAGGCGAGGACGTAGGAGACGACATGCGATTCATCCTCACCGACCCGTCGGGTCGCATCCCTGGGACCGTATGGCTCAGGTTCAAGAAGGGCAAGGTGACCGAGGCTACCTGGGGAGTCGTCGGCGCGAGGCGGTGGTGGATGGTCATGGCAAGCGCGCACATGCCTCCGATGGCGGTCAAGAACTCCCCCTTCCGCATCAGGGTCAAGAGCGAATCGCTGACGCAGTGGAAGAAGCTTCCCAAGTACGTCCACTACGCCGAACGAACGCTGAAGAAGTTCCTGGGACGGACCAAGCGACAGGCTGCGACGCTGGCTGACAAGCTGCACCTGTCGGCAAGCCCGGCCGTGAAGGGAAGGCCCTGAGCGTCGATGGAGGTCTCACCCCAGAAAACGCCGCTGACGGAAGCCGAGGTCCGCGAGGCGTTCCGGGCCGGGCACGAGCTCGTCCACGGCCATCCGCCCCCTGAGCCGCGGCTGGCCTACGCTTGGGCCGTGGCGATGCTGGAGACCGGTCGGGGGCGCAGCACCTGGAACTACAACTTCGGCAACGTGAAGGCGACGCCCTCGTGGAAGGACAGCCACGACTGGACGACGATCCCCGTCCGGCCGCCAGAGCCGCCCGAGCAGCGCGCCTACGCGTCGGCAGCCGAGGGAGCAGCCAGCTGGTGGCGTCTGCTCGATGGCGACCGCTACGACGGCGTGCTCGAGCTGGCGGACCGAGGGAAACCGTACGACGCGGCCTGGCTCATGGGCGAGCGAGGCTACTACACGGCCCCGAAGACGCACTACGCCTCCAACGTGCAGCGCTACGTGGACGAGTACCGCTCGGCGTGGCCGTACGAGATTTCGACCGCAGCTCCCGGCACCAGGGTCATGCAGGCGGCGGCGCTCGCCAGCGGAGCCTTCGCCGGCTGGTCCATTGTCAACTACGTGCTCGGGCGGTAGAACACCGCCAGGAGCACCGATATGGCTGACAAGAAGAGCAAGAAGTCGAAGAAGCACACTTCGCCCCGGCTGAAGAAGGTCGCCCGAGCGATTCCGGCTCGGAAGAAGGTCGCCAAGAAGAAGATCGCGCGGAAGCGCTCACGGGACGAGTGGATCATCTCCCGCCTCGTCGAAGAGGAGCGCGACCTGTGGCGGGCCGTCTGCGTGGCGGCATCGATCAACGGCGAACCGGGGGACGGCATCGAGTCCGCCGACCGAGCTGTCAAGGCTTTCCGCGAGCGCTACCGGACACCAGAAGTGATCGAGGCGTACGTCGCACGGCGCTTCTAGCCATCGAGCGCCCGCACGAACGCTACGAAGTTCGGGTTCGACAACGCACGAGGCCGGCGACGCCGGATGTGATCGACGATGTCGTGCGCCGACGAGCGGCCCGACAGCAGCAGGGCGACGGCGCTGAGCAGGCCGCTTCGGTTGATCCCCTGGGCGCAGGTGCAGAGCACCGGCGAGTACCGCATGCGTCTCGCCATCGCCCCGGCCGTCTCGATGATCTGGTGCTGCTCAGCGGCCGTCAGAGTGCGCAAGGTATCGTCGAGCGGAACCCGCAACACCTTGACGCCGGGGAAGGCCTTGTCGGGCGGCTGATTCTCGAACGCGCAAAGCACCAGCGTGCGAAAGCCATAGCGGGCGACGGCGCGCCCCTCAGGCGGCGCCGCCCCCTGCCACAGCGTCTCGGTGATCGGATCGGCATCCAGCGCGACGCGGGTCCTCTGGACGAGAGCATCACGTTTGCTCATAGCGCACCCACACACGATAGTGGTCGTCGAGAATATCGTCAGGCTGGGCGATGATGGTCACGGCGGCCAACTCTCCGTCGAAGTCGAAGCCCAGGTCTTCGAGCAGCTCCTGAGCCTTCGCGTATTCACCCCGCCCGAGGGCCCGCCAAAGGTCCGACAGCCCCCACCCCGGAGGCGCGTCGGCCATGGCCTCGGCGAACTCCTCGATCTCTTCCCAGCCGTCCGATTCCAGAATGGTCAGATCCACGGCGCCGATGGTACGGGCGCACGAGGAGGCCCGCAAGCTAGCCGGGCTGAATGATGTGGACCGAGGCCTGCTCGAGCACACACGTCACGCCGGCGACGGCGTCCTGGTGCAGCGCCTGGAGCAGCTTGGACTTGTTTTGGTCGAAGTACTCGACCATCAGGTACGGAGGATCGTAGTCGACGAGCTTGCCTTCGACGAAGGGGGAATGCATCAGGGCCGCCTGCCCCTCACGCTTGACCATGATCGGCGCCGGGTTTCCCCCTTCGGAGCACACCCCCATCCAGGCGTCGCCGTCCCTGAGCTGGGCGATCACCTGCTTGCCCACGAGCATCCGTATCCCCTTCGCCTTCTCGACCAAGTCTAGATCAGTCATGTTCCACCTCTTTGTTTCTGCGCCACACCTCGCAGGCATCCCCGTAGAAGCGCGTGAACGCATCGAGGGCGTGGCCGTAGTTCACAAGACCCCAGGCGTTCTTGTCCGTCAACCGCGGACTGCCGGCATTGTAGCTCGCGTAGAGCAGCACGGGGTCGTCCTGCAGGCTCCACCGCTGGTTGGCCTGGTTTAGGTAGGCACCGGCAAGCATGATGCTGTTCCACCCCATGCCGAGGTAGTGCCGCCACGCGTCCAGGTCACCGCCCTTAGGGACGGGCTTTTCCGGCACGTCGGGCAGACCGATCCCCTGGGCAAGATGCCAAGCCGTAGCCGTCAGCGTCTGGCACAGCCCGATGGAATAGTCGTTGAGGTGCTTCTCGTAGCGCTCCGCGTGGCATTGTCCTGCGCTCTCGATGCAGATCACCGCGGTCAGCACGCGGCGGTCCACGTTGAACGTCTGCGCCTGGTAATGGATGACCTTGCCGTAGGATCCGACGATCCGACCAGCCGTCTTGGGGGCCCCCGAGGTGCGACGAACGTGCGGCTCACGCCCAACCCAAATTCCGGCCTCGGTGACCATCCACTTGCGGACCTTCCCCTTGACGCTGTGCCAGCGCTTTGGGGACCACCTCTCGTCCACGTCCACGATCTGCGCTATCGGCATCGCTATTACCCCCGTTTCGTGATCCCCTGCTCGGCCAGCCACTGCTGGGTAACCGAGCGCCACGACCAGCGCTCCCGCACGCCGTCGGCAGCTCCGACGGCGGCCTGCTTCAGAGTAGGCCAAGACTTCTGCGTTTCCACCAGGGACTCGTAGAGCACCATGGGGTCCAGCTCGGGGGCGTGGGCTCCAGGGCCATCATCGATCGGAGCGGCACCGCCCGTCGGGACCTCCACCACGGCGATCCGGTCAGCCCCACCAGACACGGGCCCCACGTGCTCACGATGCCCCGTACACGTCGTCATCACGACCGGGACGCCACAAGCGCGGGCTTCAAGCGGGACCATCCCAAACGCTTCGCCGCGCGACGGCTGGCACACGACATGGTAGCGCTGGTACGTCTCGGCAGCCGCGGCGACAGACAGGTCGAGACGATCCAGAAAGCGAACGGATCCAGCAGGGCAGCATCGCTCGGCCAGATTTCTCAGGTCCACGTTCTCTGGAGGACAGACCACATCCAAAACGGGGGACTCACATCGCCCGTCGTCGCAAAACGTGCCCCACGCCTCGATGAGCTCGGCGCTCCCCTTGCGCTCCAAGCGCGAGGAGCTGAGGTGCAGAATCCGAAACTCGCCGCTGGAAAAGGACCGAAAAGCCGTGTCTGACGCATCCCGATCCGGCGCGAACCCGTCATCGACGCCGTGCCGCCACACCGAGACGCTCACGTGGAAGTCGTGCATCCTGCCACGATTCTCGACAATGCCAGCGGCCCAGTGGCTGGGGGCCACTAGCTCGGCGTGCTTGGCGACGGTTTCGTACAGGTCCCGAGGCAGCCAGGTGCTGTTGGGCGCTACCAGGCAGTACCGCTTCTCGTGCGCGCCGCGGCGCATCAGGCCGACGCCGTGGTAGGGACCGAAGAAGACGCCCGTCCTGGCCCACACGCCGGGGTAGGACTGCTCGTCCTCGAATGCGTCGGTGGGCACGTATCCGTCAAGCACCCCCAGCTCCCGCAAAGCCTTGCGGACGCCGTCGGTCACGCGAGCGTTGGAACCATTGCCGAGGCTCGGTCCGTACAAGCGCACCCCCGGTGTGCGCAGCTCGTCGGGCGTCATGCAGCTACACCTTCCACTTGTCGCGGTCGAGAGGCTGCCCCGCTGCCAGAGCCTCGTTGCCGTGCGTGGAAGCGCCCCAGCCAGCGTGCTCGGCCAAGTCGACCTGAGCAACCTCGTACCCGTCCGCCACAAGGCGCTTGCATGTGTCGACGTCGTAGCCGAAGTCCGATTTCACTGGAAAGATCTTCTCCTCATCCTTCCACCGAAACGTCCAGGCGGCTCCGGGGCACGAATCGCGCACCAAGACGTTGACCCCTCCACACTCCTGCGTCCGTCGCGGCGTGTTCCAATGCCAGACGGGCTCCAGCAACCCGCATACGATGACGAGCTTTTCGCTCGGGTTGCTCCAGATGGCCTCGATGACCTCGGAGGAACCCACCTTCCACTCCATGTCATCGTCGCTGAGCACCACGACGTCGAAGTCCCATCGCTGGTCGGAGCGCAACGCAAGCAGGTGGTGCCGAATCCAGTTTCTGCCTCGACCGGGCGTGTGGTTGCCATCTTCTGGCTGGTAGCTGTCGAACGTCCAGCGCACAGCAGACGCCGTTTCGACGAGGTACTCCCGAGAGTCGTCCGTCGAGCCGTTGTCGAACAGCAGCTTGTGAGCCTTGGGGAAGGCCATGTCAATGCTGACGATCGTGTCGTCGAGCAGCCCCTGACGGAGCCCAGCGACCGGATTGTGCGTCATGACGACGACGGCGATCTTCATTTCTTCCTCCTGAGGATGCCGATGGCCTTGTCCGTCGGGAACCTACGGGTGTGCTCTGCAGCGCTCACCTCCCAGTCGCCCGTCACCTCGCGCTTGCGCAAGGCATCCCGAATGCGCCCCTCGTGCTTGGGCCTCCAGTCGTCAAACAGCAGCACTCCATCCTGGCTGGCCAGCTTGACGATCCAAGGCATGTCGTCCTTGCGCGTCTGCAGCTCGGGTCCATGGTCTACGATGACGACGTCGAAGGTGCCCTGGGGAGCCTTCTTCAGAAACTCGTGGCGCAGCAGAAACCGATCCAAGGGAAGGCCGATGTCGACCGCCAGCACGCGCACGAAGGACAGCCACTCGGGGTTGTGGTCCATCGACCAAAGCTCACCGCCGTGGGGCGCCCGGTTGAGCAGCCAGTCGCCTAGGTAGACGGTCGAGAATCCCGTCCCGAGCTCTGCAATGCGAACCGGCCGCTCGAACGCTGCGACCGTTTCCAGCACAAAGGAGGCCCCTGGGACGGACATCGCCATCTCGACGAACTTGGGCCCTATGAAGGCTTTCGCTCGCTGGTCGTACCAGTGCTTGAGGCCTTCCAGCTTTTCCAGCCTATCGCCTGTCGTCATCGGTTCCATCGGCCTGCCATAGTTTCCAGGGCCACGCGCGCCTGAGCGCGTCGGTCACGGCACGCTGGTCACGCTTGGTTCGATCGTAGATGCTTCCTCCCGGCGTCTTGATCCCGCGCAGCCACTGGGCGTCTCGGGAAAGGGCGACGCAGGGTACTTGCTGCCGCTGACACAGAAGGCCAAACCAGATGTCGGCCATGTTGGGTCGCTCGAAATCATCGCGGCGGACCTTCAGCGTGGAGCGATGGTAGCCCACGGTGCCCGTGCCCAGCAAATGCACGGGGCGATCTGCCGCGAGCTTGTGAGCGAAGTGGACCACTTTGCGCGAGTTGAAGTAGGCGTCGAGATTGCCGGACAGCTTGACGCCGTGAAGCCCGACGACGGCGCGGCGACCATAGCGCTCGATGGCGCTCACGATCCGGTACACGTAGTCGGACGGGTAGACCAAGTCGTCGTCGCATGTCAGGTGATAGTCGAACGGTTCGCAACACCAGAAAAACTTCCCGGCGTCGCCGCGATCCCCATGCTCCTGGCTACTCTCCACCTCGATGGCGGGACGCCTGAGAAACGACGGCACCTGGGGGTGACCGTTGAGGTACACGCAGAGCCGATCCACCTGCGGCAGCAGCGCCTCGACGACCCGCTCGAGCTGGTCGACGCGAGAAGGGATGGTGGCGAGCGACGCCGCGATCGTCCCGTCGGCCACCAGCCTGGCAGCGGCGGCGGTGCCATCCACGAAGTCAACGGCTTCGAGAGGCTCGACGCGACGCTCCTCAGGGTTCATGTGCGACGGACCAAACGCGTGGGCAACCAGGGAGCGTTCGACTTGGTAAAGCTCCAGCCGTGACGCCGCGAGACGTCCGCTGAGCTGCTTGCCCACGCCAGTGGAAAGCGTGCTGTTGCGGGTCCAACGACGGCCAGGGATCGCTTTGAGCTCCCATTCGATGGCTTGCAGCGCCTGCCTGGAGCAGAGGAACGCCCCATCGACCCACTGCGTGAGCCACGCTTGGTCTCCAGCCGGTCGCGGCCTGAAATTTGTCCAGCACGGCCCTCTACCACGACCGCTGTCGACCATCAGCGTCAGCGACGCCTTGCGATCTGACGCGATACCGGACCAGGACGCCCACGCTCGACCGAAGAAGTCGTCGCAGAGCGCCATGTCGTCGTCCAGAAAAACGGCGTGCGTCCAGCCTGGCAGCCGCCGAAGCTCCCGAAAGATCGCGTTGAACATCTTCCAGGCGCCGAGCTTGCCGAGGTTTTCGCGGGTCGGCTTCCACCACCACCGCGCCTCGTTGCACAGTCGTTGCGGATCGCCCATGTCGGCGTCGCTACAGTCATCGAAGACGAACACCTGGGCGATGGACTCGGGACGCAGCAACTCCTCGGCCAGGAGCTGGCGGAGCAACCTCACGAGGCGCTGCGGCCGGTTGTACGAGCGCACCACGACTGCGAAACGTGGGGCCGCCGTCGGATCACTCCGCTTCGGCTTCACTGGCTCGATCCGCGGTGGTTTCGACCGGCAAGCCGGACGCCCGTAGGACCACTTTCCGTAACGCGAGGTCAAGCGCTCCTCCTACATGTTGCTGGCCGCGAGCCATCGCGTTGAGACGACCCGCGTCGCGGAATTGCTCCCAGACGCGCTTGTTGCTGTAGAGGACAACTGCCCCGAGGACCAGCTCGTCGAGCGTGTCGAATCGGTACCCCGTGAAGCCCAAGTGGGGGCCCAGCGACTGCGGCATGTAGCGGTAGAGCACCGGCGTACCGACCGACTGCGCCTCGGCGGGGACCATAGCGAAGGTCTCATGCCGCATCAGTGAGACGTAGAGACGATGCCTGGAAATCCACTCCAGAAAACCCTTGTCCTGGTAGGGAGTCTTCTTGGTCCCCACCGGGCTTCTCGTGCCTCGTGTACCGTACTGGTTGTAGACCGAGAGCGGCACGCCCGGCAGCTCACGGCGCAGACGATCCACCGCGGCTTGCACGTCCATGCCCTCGACGAGCCTCACGCGGCCGAGTTTCTCGACCTCTCCCAAGCAGATGCCCTCTCGTTTCTCGAAAGGTAGACTGACGTCTTCGCACCGAATGGTCTTGGGGAGAGCAACGACCCGAGGCGCCATCTTGCTCATGCGCACGTCGAGCTCCGCCTCGTGGGTGAAAACGCCCATGTAGACAAGCCCGCTGTTCGACGGATCCCACTCGTCCAGGCGCTCTGCCATCCACTTGCGTCGGTCGGGGTGATCATCGTAGGTCGAGTTGACCACGATCGGCACGCCGGCCTGAACGGCCGCAGCGACCTGCTGGTCGACCCATTTCCAGTCGCCGTAGTGCCACACGACATCGACGCCTTGCGGAATGTCGGTCAGCAGTTCCGTCACCTCGCGAAGGAGCACCTCGTCCCCGACGCTGGCCAGGGCCTGCCGGATCATCTTGGCCGATCGGGCAATGCCCCCTCGCGCCCGGTTCCGCTTGGTACGCCCGAGCAGCAGAATCCGCAACGGACGACAGATCGACCGCACCCTACGACGACGACGGCTCACCATCGTTGCTCTCCGCAAGCTCCTCGATATACGAGCGCATCTTCTGGCCCACGCTCTGCATCGAGTAGGGCTCCAGATCCATGCCCCGGCACGCCTTTCCGCGGCGCACGGTCTCCCACGCCCGGCGCATGGCCGCCGACAGCTCGGACACCTCGTAGTCGAGGTACCGGGCGTCGCCCCACTCGTAGAACGGATGGCACTCGACGGTGCCCGAGACCAACACCATCTCGTCGCGCCGGCCAGCGAAGTCCTGAGGGCCGCCGCTGGGCGTGTAGACCATGAGGTTGCCGGCCATCTTGCTATCGAACGCCGGCATGTCGAACCCCTCGCCACGCGACGCGCTGACGTAGATGTCCCCGACGGAGTGGAGCTCCAGTATCAGCTTCTGCGGCAGGACGGCCTTCTTGATGTGAACGAACTTCTGGATGTTGTCCCAGCTCCACCCCTTGGCGATCACCTGCTCGTCCTTGAGCCAGGCCGTCACGCACTCGTCGGGGGACGCCGGGTAGTCGACCATGCGAGGGGATCGCGGGCTGGTCTTGAGCCACAGCTTGGCCTCGCCGGGCTCGAACTCCCGCAGGAACGCGCCGATGAGGTTGCGGTGCTCCTTCCGGGGCTCCCACTTGCCGATGGCGTAGAAGCGCACCGGACCGCGCCGGCGCTTGCGACCGTGCAGCTCGAGCAACGGGTCGTTCGGGAGGTAAGGGATGGGCACGTACCGCCCTGACGTGATGCCGTGGTGCTCCAGCATCTCCAGGTTGGCCCTGCAGGCCACCCAGACCTGAGCGACACGTTGGAGCGCTTTCGCCTCCACCTCGCTGAGATCCATTCGCTCCCAGACGCACGACAGGATGCGCCCACGGTTGATCTCCATCTGCTGCTCCATGGTGAAGCCGCACTGGGGGTACCGTTGCGAGGCCGTGAACTCCCTGAGGGTCGCGTTGTCGAGCGAGCCCCCAGTCGGCACCAGCTGGTGGACCATGGCCGAAACCTGGTGGATGGACTGGTTGAGCAGATCGGCGAGCTCATCCCGTAAGTCCCGCCCCGTGAGTCGATTCGGCTTGTGGACCGACGGCGTCCCCGAGCGCAGGTGGACGGGCACGCCGGCCATGCTCAGCGCCCGCGCGCACCGGCGCGTGTGCTCGCTGAACCCGTCCGCCTCGTTTTCCCAGGGGCCCATGTAGAGCACGCCGCGGTCGTGCTCGGCGGGCTCGCCGTACTGCATCTTCCCCTCGTGGGACAGTCCCAGCGGGTCGTTGGGGAAGTAGTCGACGATGGTACCCGTTGGCTTCCAGCCGGCCTCCTCGCGCAGCTGCTCGATGGTCTTGGCCTTCTCGGCGCCCTTGTCCTCACCCATGGCTGCCTCCCCAGGCCTCAGGCGGGCCAGATCTTGTTCTTGTCGATCCGTGCCGCCCAGGAGCACTGGGCGCAGGTGAAGCGCTCGCTGTCCATGACCGTGCCAGCCGAGTAGTACGGCTCGCCCTCGAACACGAACAGCTCCCCGGCACCCTTGTGGTCCAGGTGCCACATGCGGTTGGCCTGCCTGAGCTGCAAGATGGTGTTCTGGGCCCGCGTCCGCTCCATGCACTTGGGGCACATGATGAGCAACACCAGCTCGCCATCAAACGCCGGCTCGGTGGCGACGGTGATGTCCGCCAGGCACTGCAGCGGGACGCCCTGCTCGTAGAGTGGCTCGCCCCGCCGGTTGACGAAGTCGAGCAGCACGTGCGCCTCAGGAGCTTGCGCCTCCTCCTGGTTCAGGAACTTCGAGGTGAACATCTCGCCGCCGCCCTGGTCGATGGGCTTGCGGGCGACGTTCATCTCGGCGTCCTGCAGATCGCGCCGCTCCTCAGCCTCGTGCCACTCACGGGCTTCGCGCTGATCGTGCGCGGTGGTGGTGGTGCCGCCTTTGACGAAGGTCGCCAGCGGCACACCGAAGATCTTCTTCTCGGCAGCGGCGTCCGCCGCGGCCCCCTTCTTGGTGCTCTCGTCTTTCTCAGCCATGGTCCGGCATGATGCCGGGCCCCGGCCGTCCCGTCAACGAGACCGCTACGCGTGCCTGGCCAGAATCTGAAACAGGCGGAAGGCAGCGACGATCAGGTCGGAGGCCCTCTCCTCATCGACGACAGGCCCGAGACAGTCGCCCTCGTAAGCGCGGATGATGAACTGGCGGCAGCCACCGTACCATCCCATGTCGACGAGCAGCGGCTTATGGTTGTGCTGGACCTGAACCAGATCCTCGTCGAACAGGGAACCCTGGGCGATGGAGTTGTGTACGACCGTCCAGCAGTCGGGACCGTCCTCGCCCATCATTTCGAGGAAAGCCGTCGCGGATCGCTCACCAGATCTGCCCTCAACCATGACGCCCTTCAGAACAGGTTTCCGGCCAGCGCCGTGGCGAGCTCGAAGTAGTGCCGGCCGTGCTTGCCACGCACGAGCTGCTCCCAGGTGGCCCATCGCACGCGCCCCTCGGGGCTGTTGCGGAGCACGCCCTGGGCCTGCCCCTTGAACACGTAGGTCAGCCGCTTGGGCTCATCGACGACGGCCGCTGGCTGCAGATTCACCGCGAACAGCCCCGTCTCCTCGTGCAGCTCCCTGACCGCCGCGTCGTAGGGGGTCTCGCCCTCCTCGACGTGCCCTCCAGGCAGACCCAGGGACCGCTTCTTGCCATGGTGCTCAATCGCGAGCACACGGCCCTTGTTCTGGATGAGAACCCTCGCTATGAGCCTCTGAACCATTGCCCACCAGTCGATCATTGTAGCGCTGCGCGGCGGCGACGACACCCAGGTCGATGCCCTTTCGCTCGGCCAGCTTGAGCAACGCCCTCGTGTCCTTCGGCAAGCATTTGCCCGCATACCCCCGGTATCCCTTGTGCCACACTTCGAGGTGCGAATCCGACATCATCGGGTCGTTTGCGGCGGCCAAGCGCACGACGTCGTAGCTGACGCCGACCGACTCGCACAGGTCGTAGAGCTGGTTCACGTAGGAGACGCTCGTCGCGTAGAAGACGTTCGCGAAGTACTTGATCATCTCCGCCGTCGATGCGTCGGTTACCAGCTCGAACGGCGCCGAGGGCATCATGCGCAGCACGGCGTCGCCGAAGCGCTTGCTCTTGCGGGTGCAGCCGACCACCTTGCGGGCCGGGTAGAGCTCGTCCTGTTTCGCCCGATCCTCGGTCAGGAACTCCGGCGCATGCAGCAAAGGCAACCCAGGGAACTCGCGCTGCAGCGCCTCCGTCGTCCCCGGCAGCACGGTCGAACGAATGACCGTCGGCATCCCCTCGGGAATGGCGTGCAGGGCGGCTCGCACTAGCGTGAGATCGACCCCGCCGTCGGGGTCGTACGGCGTGGGCACGCACACGAAGCAGACGTGAGCCTCGCCCAGCTGATCGGCGCAGCTCATCCCCTTGGCCGGATCGTGGCGCATCACCTCGTTGCCCACCGCCTCGAGCGACTCGGCCAGCGCGCCACCGATGACACCGACGCCTATGACCGCCGCCTTGACGAGCGCTGTTGCAGACACTCGCTCGCCCCCCGGAATCCGCATGCACGTCAAAGAAGGCATTCCGACGGGCTACCAGTAACGGCCCATTCCGGCAAGCATCCAGGCCTGCGCCTCCTGCAGCATGCGCTGCTCCTCGGCTTGACGTAGTTCTTCAGGGGTGGGCTGGGGAGCGCGGTTCTCCTTGGCCTTCTCGATGAGGTGCGCGATGAGCAGCCCCGTCAAGGTGGTCGCCACTGCGGCCACGGTGGCGGTCACAAACACGCTCTGCAACTCCTTCTTCGTCATGGGTCAACCAACCGGGCAGGAACGCTCCCCCTGAGGCAGCTTGGGCTTCGGCGTGCTCCAGTCACCGATCTGCGTGACCACGTAGAAGCGGTAGTAGGGACTCTTCGGCTTGTCGGGGAGCTTGATCAGGTAGTAGCCGTCGTGGAGCGCATAGACGGCCGCATCGACGTCGCCCTTGTCGAGCTTCTCGGCGGCCTCGTCATCCATTTGCGGACAGAGCGGCAGCCACTGGACGCGCATGTCGTCGGTGTACTTCTCCACCTGCTCGTCGGCGATGGTCCCATCGATCTCGAACAGATCCCACAGCCGGCCCCGCTTCTCCAGCGGAAGACCCTCGATGGGGCAGAACAGCGCCAGCATCGGCGCGTCTGCAAGGCCCTTGGCGGTGTAGTTCATGGGCATGGCTAGAAGTCGTACTCGATGGCCTTGAGGAATTTCTTCCAGTTGCGTTTGGCTTCGTCCCACTTCTTCTTCTGGTTTCCCCCGAAAGCCATCAGAAGATCGTCGAGGGCGAGGCCGATGTAGCGGATGGCGCCGACGTCCCGCTGGTACTTCTTGAGAGGCCCCTTACCAGGCCCCGAGGACAAGAAGTCTGCCCAGTACATCAGGGCGGCGGCCATGTACTCCAAGGCCTGCAAAGACCTCGGCTTCGAGAACCCCCTCTCGAAGACCTCGTCGAGCTCCAACACCTGCTCGGTGAAGTCGATGAGGTCCATCACCTCTTTGGTGTCGCCCATGGCTCTTCCCTCTCACGTTAGAACAGGCCACCGTCCAGCGCCGCGTCGCCCGCGTACTGCAGCCACTTCCGAACCTTCAGCAGGGCCGCCCGGCGGCGCTTCACGCTCTTGGCGTGCGTCGCACGGCAGGCATCGGTTGCCGCCGCAATGAGCATCTCCATGGTCTCTTGCCAGTGGTGCTCCCAGCGCACCTCGTACGCAGCTGCCTGCTCGTTCAGGACGTTCATGAGGCGGAAAGAAGCCTGGCGGGCCTTCTCGGCCTTGGTAGACGTGAGATTCTTGGCGGGGCCTTCCAGCCAAATCGCCAAGTCTTTGATGCTCGCGCTCAGCAACAGTCCGAAATCTGGTCGTTGTTTCCGCTTCATGTCTACACCCATCGGTTGGCGGACAAGTCCCAAAGGAACCAGCCCTCGTTCACGGCGAAGGGGTGCCCACTCCGCACCTGGCCGAGCCACTTGGTGGCCTCCGCTGGCGTCGCCCACATGTAGCTGCGGGGCTTGAGCGGCGCGTTGTGCAGGCGATCCGCCTGGTAGTAGATCCGGTACCAGCGTTGCATGTCGCCCTCCTATCCGTAGGTGCGGCCGGTGGAGTGATCGTAGAGCGACCACTGCGCGTGAGCTCCGAAGTAGACGGGCTTCGGCTTCGACTTGAACCGCTGGAACATTTGGGCCACCTCGGTCGGCGTGCCGTAGAAGTAGCTCTGGTGCGTCCACCGCCCGAGCGGGAACGGCCTCCAGTGCAGTGAGAACCACTTCGCCATGTCCGCACCTCCCAAGCCGCTCACGCCGGCCCGATAGCTCGCCATGAACCCCAGACTCATCGCTTCCAGCCCTTCTTGGTCGGCCCAAACTTCCGCACACCGAACCACGCCAGGTATCCCGCCGCTGCCGAGCCAGCAACTCCTGCAGCTCCCCGGAGCATCTTCTCTCGCTCGGCTTCCTTTTTCTGCTCGGCGGCATGGGCATCCTCGGCAGCCACCGCCGAGTAGACCATCTTCTGGGCGCCGGATTCGGAGAGCAGAGCGCGCATCTTAGCCGCCGCTTCCGCGTTCAGCTTCTCTGCCTGCTCCTTCCACTTGGGATTGATGTCGTAGGCAAGCCTGTTCTGCCAGTCGATGATGGAACGAGTGAACTGGGTGGCGACGCTCGTCTCGTACTTGATGATGCCGGGATCGATTTTTTCGCCCCACCAGTCCCGCAGACCGCCGTCATCGCAACGTCGGCACACCCTGACCCCGCTCACCTCGGCGCACTTCGCACCGCCGAGAACGAACGCGGCGCGACGGGTGAAGTAGTGATCCCACCACCCTCGGCCGCCTCCCTGCTTGGGGCCATACCGCCGGACCAACTCCTCCAGATAGGGCATGAGGGCTTTGCCGTGGTCCGTCACCAGTGGGTCCATGACTCCTCGGTGGAAGCCTCGGGGAGCTCGCGCCGCCATGATCCCCTTGATGAGCTGCCACATGAGCCTGCGCTTCTCCAAGGGGATATGGTTTACGCGGTTCATCTTCCAGCGTTCGTAGTCAGCTTTGGTCCCGCCGTAGCCTTCCGTCTCGGGCATGCACATGAGCACGTAGACGCTGCCGATCCCGTACGGCAGAGGCTGCCCCGGCCCCCTCATGGCGATGTCCGCGAACAGATCAGCTGGGGTTGGGTGACCCGTCCCCTCAGGACCGGTGCCGACGGGCTTGCTTTGGTTCGCCCAGCTCTGGCACTGCTGCGCCACCTGCTGCAACGCCTGGCGCTGAGCCTCGCGACGCTCGGCGTAGGACATCTCGGTGTCGAAGAAACCGAAGATCCCCGTGATCATGTTGATGACGGTTCCGAGCAAGGGGACAACCCCAGCAGCCGAACCGACAGCCTGCGACACCGCACCGGAAACGTCGGCAAACGTCGTGGTGACCCCGAAGACCTGGTTGGCTAAACCGATCACCACGTCCGCGGCCTTCATTGCCACGTCGAACGCCGGCACAAGGCCCGGCCGCATGTTGGTCGTCTCCTCCCACAGCGTGTTGAGGGTGCCGACGCCAACGCCCAAGGCCTCCGACTGCTGGCTCAGGTAGGACTGCACCGAGGGATCGAGCGCCGCCAGCGCCTGAGAGAATCCTCCAGCCCAATCCATCTTGGTCGGGTCGCCGGTCGGAGGAGAGCCCAGGGCGGTCCCCGACAGCGGCATGACCGCCTTCTCTCCTTCGGGAAGGACCCAGATCCCGCTAGGGTCCTTCACAAACGGACCGGACGTCTCCCACACGGCGAGCCCCTTCCCTAGCCCTTGATCCAGCCCATGTTGTAGGCGAAGGCCGCGCCAGCTCCCAGCACCAGCGTGCCGGCTACCACGTAGAGCCAGGGAAACGGCTTGTCGACGTCTTCTACGGGGGGCTCATCGAAAGTCTCCTCGGAGGCGTCTTCGCCGTTCGGCAACTTCATAGCGTACATCGCCGCTCGAAACAGCCCCGGCGGAGGCGTCACGGTCTGCCCCACGCCGACGCGAGCCGGACCGGCCACCTGCGGGTTGGCGCCCCAGCCGGGCACGGGGGAGTGCTTCCAGCCGCGCAGAAACGGCTTGGGAGGGTTGCTCCAGTAGGTCTGCATGATTCGCTCCTTCTATCGTCCCGGCATCAGGAACAGCACCGTCGCGGCTGATCCAAGTGCGATCATGGCGCCGATGATGGCCAGCGCCTTCATGCCCTCTTGCTGCACTCGCGGCTCGATGGCGACGTAAGCGTCGTCCATCACGGCCATGGCCATGTTCTTGGCCTCGGTCATGGCCTGGTCGACCTCTGCCCGGATCGTGGGCATCGCCCGCTGCATCGCCCGGTCGGTGGCCACGTCCACCATGTGCTCGAGCGGGACCTCGATGGTCTGCCTGCCCACCACGGGCAGCTTGACGACCATGTCGTAGCCGAGCCCCGTCGCGCCGAATCCCTGGTAGCTCATGCCGCCTCCTTGTGCAGGTGCTCGATCAGCCAGTCTCTGGCGTTGCCGAGCCGCTTGAACTTGCGCTCCTGCACGGCGCGCTTGGCCGGCGGGTAGCGATCGGGGTGCTCCTTGGCCGCCTTCTTCGTGAACGCGGCACGGATCTCCTGCTCGGAGGGGTGGCCCTTGAGCCCCAGGGCGCGCAGGTGCTTGCGCCGGAGCTTGTCCTCCTCCTCGTCGTTCGCAGGCACCTGCGGCTCCTGAGGCGGCTTGCGCTCGCTGACGAGCTTGTAGACGCAGGCCATGCACACCGCCTCGCCCGAGCCGGACACCATGGCGTGCCCCAGGCAGACCGGCTGCCCGCACGCCACGCAGCCAGCGATGGCTGGGTTGGTGCAGTCGATCATCGGGCCGCCCGGCGGCCGGAAGCGCACGGTGCAGCGCACGCCGCTGCGCGAGACGTGCGACCAGCGCCCGAAGGCCTGCGACTGGATCTGAGCCAGGAAGTGGATCGCACGGTCGGTGATCGGATCCGTGGTCCGAAACTCCTGGGCGGCTCGGCCCAGCATCTGGCTCATGAACGACTGGATGTTCATCTCTTCTTCTTGCCGCTCGTCACCACCAGGCCGACGAGAGCCAAGGCCCCGATCCCGACGCCTACGGGGAGCACCCAATCGGGCAGCCCACGCTCGGGCGGAGGCTGGAGCGGCTGTTCTGGCATGGGCGGGGCAGGTTGCGACGCGGACACCGCCGCATCGAGGAGTTGAGCCGGACCGTCCACGATAGCCCAGCCGTGCGGCATCGCAGGCAGATCTCCTCCGACGTACCCGGCCGTGGCGAGCTCGACGACCTTCTTGACGTCCTTGCAGAGCATGAAGACGCCCTTGCCCTGAGTCGCCTCCAGAAGAGCCATCAGGACGACGTTGCCCGAGGCTACCGCCCGAGAAACCCAGGGGTCCGTCTGTCCCGTCACGAGCACCTTGGCGAACCCCTGCACGCAAGGCTTGGGAGGCGATCCAGGGGGCGGCGGGGATTGCGAGGGGAGCACCAACGACGTGAACCCGAGCGCCTGGATGAGGGAGGGGCGCAGCTCCGACCGAATGAACTGCAGCCGGCCGCGCATCTCAACGGCGGTCAGTTGGTTCAGGCCGGGGATCGCGACGCCGACGTCGGTCGTCGGATCCGCCGCGAGCTGATCGTAACTGTGGTCGACGAACTGGTAGTCGCCCCAGTTGTGGCCAGGACGATCGCCGCGGTGCTTGAAGCTGTTGTCGTATTCCATCTCAATCCCTCGCCTTCAGCACGAGCCAGATTACCCCGCCGAGCGCTGCGACACCAAGTACGGCCGCCGCAATCTGAACCTCCGTCCGTCGGACAGCGAGCTCGACGGTGCTCGCAGTGGAGATCTCCCCGGAATGGCGCCACCCCCCCTTGGGCTCGTAGAGCACCCAGCCGGGGCGAGCCGCCCCGAGACCCACGTCGTAGTACGGCGTGGCGTACAGCTCCAGGGTCGGCCGCATCGGGGGCAATGGGTTACCCCGCACGAACACTCCCCAGCCCCGCGCCCGCTGCACTCGGGCCCAATCGTAGGCCGTCTGGTCAAGAGAGCCCGACCAGTCAGGCACGGCGGTAGCCCAGGAAGCCATCTCCTGGGCGTGGAGTACGGGAACGCCGGCCTCGTAGAGCTCCAGCGCTCCCACCTCGTCGCGAACGCCCCACTCGGCGAGCACGCCCTCAATCTCACCTCGGTGCTCCCGCTTGAGGCCGGCGTACCTGTAGCCGGCCTGCTGACGCGGCTCGAGCAGCGTGTAGAGGCGCCGGTCGGAGCTGGACAGCTGCTCGGAGGAGCCCACCGCACGCCCCCGCTCCTACTTGCGCACCGCCAGGTAGATCCCACCGGCGACCAACAGCGCCGCCCCCACGCCGCCGAGAGCCAGGTACAGCTTGGTCTTGTCCTCGATGGCCAGCGTCTCGGGGGCCTTGGGCAGAATGCACATCTGCGCCGTCGGATCCCAGGAGCCCCCTGCAGCCAGGCACTCGCCCTCCATGGCGACCTCACCACCGACGACGTCGGCCTCCTCGCCCTCGTGGGGTCGACGAGGCATGCACTCGCCAGTGCTGGGGTTCCAGATGCCGCCCTTGACGTTGCAGCTCAGCTGGTCCCGGTCGAGCGGGATCGCCTGCCGACTGTCGTCTTTGACGGCGGCTCGCATCAGCGGTCGCGGCAGCGACGGCATGACCATCGCGCCAGCGTCGGGGCGGTCCTTGTCGAAGATCTGCAGCCAGTAGGCGACCCCGTGCTTCTTGGCGGTCAGGGCATCGACACCGACGGCCAGGCAGCCGGCCAGGCTCTTGGTCAGGGCGTCGCCGCCCGGTCCGGCGGCGACGGCGATCTCCTTCATCCTGGCACGCACCGACTGGCGCCAAAGGCTCCCGTCCTCCCGCGCCAGATTCTCGTAGCACTGCAGCGGGGTGATCCCTCCGCACGGCCCGAACAGGACGTCTTCGGTGTTGGCTGCAACTTCGGCCGTCAGGCCCTGCAGCAGCTGTTCGCATGCGGAGGTCATCGGCATGTCGTAGTCTCCTGTCCGTCAGCACCCACCGGGAGCTGGATTGATGAACGGTCAGCGCTTGCGCCGACGGTTGGGGATCGCCCTGCGCTTTCGCGTGGCGAGCAGGTAGACCCCGCCGCCCGCCAGGCCCACCAAGAGCAGCCCGCCGGCACCCATCGCGAAGAGGTTGTCGAGCAGCCCCGGCTCCGCGAGAATCGGCGCCATGTAGGACGTCATCTTGACGGCCTCGGCGTCGTTCTTGTCGACGGCGACCAGACGGCCAGCGTTGGCTGGCGGGAAGACCAAGCTGTACTCGGCGAACACGATCTTGCCCTCGCGGAGCTTCTTGGTCACCCAGGCCGCGGCGGTTTCCGCTCCGAGCGGCATGTGCTCGACCAGCGCAGCAGCCTCGGCCTCGTTGGCCGGCAGGACGGCGTGGACGACGTCCTCCTGCTGGGCCAGCGGAAGCATGGCCTTGAGCTTCTCGCCCAGCGCCTGGACGACTTCGGGCTTCCACCGGTAGATGCCGGTCTTCTCGTCGGTGTCGACGAACTGAGTCATGGCGAGCTCAGGGTCGATAGCGCCCTCGGAGCCGAAGCCCTGCAGGAAGTTCGACTCCTTGTACGGAGCCCTGAAATGCGAAACGTCGGTGTATCCGGGTACCATGCCTAGTCCTCTCATGCTTTTTCGACGCAACGTACCTCGTCGGGCACGCAGCTCAAGGGCGCGCAAGCACACTCCCCTGTCCGTGTATTTCCTGTAGAAGGGCACTCCTGCGATGTACGACTTGCGCCAGCTCGTCCCGATGTCGTGATCACAACACCACTTGTCGGTTCCTTCGGGAAGCGTGACCCAGCCTCGACGAGGCATGTAGACACGTTGCGGCGGGTAGCACTGGATCTTGACGTTGGTGAGCTTGGCCATTGGATTCTCCTACGCGGCCCTCCGGTACCTTCGACGGGTAGGCTTCCGTCGCTTGCGGACCTTGGGCGGCTTGACGCCGCGGAACTCGCCGATGCCGTAGGCCTTCTTGGCCTTCATGATGTTTCGGTACATGACCCGCTGCACGTCGGGCGGGTAGCGGTGCATGTTCTGGGCGAAGCGGGCCGCCGCGTTGCGGATGTGCCGCCGGCTCTTGTCCGCGCTGTTGAAGTAGAGCGGGAACTGGAAGCACTTCGGGTAGGCGTAGTCGCTCGGACGGCTCGCCCCCTCACGGGCGTACTTCAGCGGCGCCTTGCAGTGACAGTTGCCGATGCGCTTGTCCCCGGCGCACTTGAGCTTCGACCGCCGCCGCTCGGTCCAGGCAGCGGGCTTGAAGGCCGGCAACGAGGGCGCGGCCTTCCGCCGCGCGTTTGACTTGCAGCGGACGCGGCGGATGTTCCGCTTCGTCCGTCGGCCGCGACGCCGTGCTCGAGCGCGACGCGTGCGCCGTCGCCGATTCGCCGTCGCCATGGCTCCACCACGCTTCTTCTTCTTGCCCATGAAGCCGGCCACGAGCAGCACGCCAGCGATACCAGCGGCGCCGATGATCACGGCCTTCTCGGTGTCGCTCCGCTGCTCCCACCAGCTCGGCTGCACCGGCTCGATGCCCGGAGGAGTCGGCGCCGGGGCGGGGCCCGGCGCGCCAGGAACGGACGGAGCGGGACCAGGGGCCGGCGGCTGAGGCTCCGGCACGCCCGGAGCGGGCGGCTCGGGCACCCCTGGAACGCCGGGAGGCATCTGCCCCGGAATGCCGTAGCAGTACGGCGGCATGCCGTAGGTGCCCGGTGGGCACGTTTCGCCCGTCGGATCCGGCGTCTCCGGGGCCGGCGCCTCGCCTGGCATCCCGTAGCAGTAGGGCGGCATGCCGTAGGTGCCAGGGGGGCACTGCTCGGTCGTGGGCGGCGTCACCGGACCCGAGGGGACCGGCGCGCCCGGCTCGCAGGGGTAGCAGTAGGGGGGCCACCCGCACTGGCCCGGAGGGCACGCAGCGCTCGGATCGGCTGGTTGGCCGCTCGTCGGGTAGCAGTAGGGGGGCATGCCCACGTAGCCCGACGGGCATCCCGCCTGGCCGAGTCCGCTCATGGGTCGTCTGAACATCTCGATCACCTCGTCGCGCGGTAGATTCCGTAGCCGACGCCGGCCACCACGATGACCACGCCGCCGATGATTGCGTACTTGAGGGCGGGGGGAAGCCCCTCGCCGGGAGTCTCCATGAGACAGGCGTTCTGGAGGTAGTCCCACTCGCCGCCCGCGGCCGTGCAGGCCGCGATGGGATCGGTTCCCTCCTCCTCGAACTGCGGAGCCTGGGCAGCGACCATCCGCCGGCCTGCGGCCATCATGCCAGCTCGCATTCGGGCTGCCGCGGCCTCGGCGCTGAATTTGGCGTCCCAGGCGCCGACGACGGCGGCGCACAGCTCGTCCGAGACGCCGTAGCCGAAGACGTGGTCGCCGGCGAGGCCCTTGGCACGCGCAAACCGACGGAGAGCGTCCTGCAGCGACAGGTCGTACTGGTCGTCGTAGCCGCCCGCACCGGGCATGTACCAGCCGAGCTCGGCCATCATCTTCTTCAGGACGGCGGTGCCACCGCAGAGCGGGCCACTGCCCCTTGCCCCCGGCGGCCCTGCGCCGAGGGACGAGTACCGCCTTCGCTGCACGCCATACTGGAACATCGCTTACCTCGTCATCCTGTAGGCGGCATAGCCGCCGCCAGCGAGCAGCAGAACGCCGCCGCCGATGATCCCCGCCTTGTAGGCCGTGGGCATCGCCTGCCACTTGGCCATCACACCTTCGTCCTCGCCCACCATGGCAGGCGTCCCCGGATCGCCCGGAACGATGTCTCCGCCCGTCTTGGCGAAGCCGCCCTCGTCGCTCGTGGTGGGAGCGCCAGGAGCTGGAGCAGCGGGCGCTACCATCTTCTGGGTCCAGGCGTTCGCGAGCGACGAGCAGAAGTTCTTGGTGATGGCGCCGGTCGGCGACCCGAGCGCCCGCTGGGCTGCGACGATGGCGTTGGTGGTGCCTGTGCCAACCGAGCCGTCGATGGAGCCAGCGTAGTAGCCCAAGTCCTTGAGCATCGTCTGCAGCGGCTTGATGCCACCGCACCAGGGCAGCGAACTCGGATTGGCGCCCGGCGGCAGACCGAGGCCGCGGAAAGCACGACGGGAGAATGGTGACCGGGGTCGCCGGCGTCGCAGCTTCCCTAAGGCGGCGTCGCACTCGTGACCGTAGACCACGCGGACCCAGTTTCCGCTCGAGCTGCGAGGAGGGTACTGCTCCTTCCGCACAGCGATCCCCATCGCGCAGCACTGCATCATCCTGCGCACCTGGGCTGCGCCGTAGTGGTTTCCGATGCGGTCCAGATAGGCAGCCCGCTTGCGCAGATCCAGGTCGCCGGTCCCGTCGCAGTATCCTCGGATGTTGGTCAACTTGGCCACAGCGTCACCTCACCATCGCTCGTTCTCGAACCCCGTCCACGGGTACTGCATCTGAACCCATCCCTGGCCGCAGTCCGCCCAGTAAGCGACCGGCATCCAGTGATCGTCCGGCTTGCGCACCATGATGGTGATCAACGCCGGCTTGCTGTAGAGCGTCGTCATGAGCTCGTTCGCGCGAGCGAGCGCTGCCGGCCAACCGACGTGTGCAAAGTTTCCTCCCCCGCCCGGCTCCTTCCTACGGACGCTGAACACGCGTCGGTCGGGCATGCGACGTTTTGTCGTCGGGATTGTCCTCCACAGAATCGCCCCCAGGGCCTGGCCTAGACGGCGCAGCCGCGCCCCTCGACGGCGAGGCGGGCGGGCACAGCGCCAGAACCTGTAGCTCCTGTCTCCGCCATACTTGCTTCTGCCCTGATAGGCTCCGCACTCAGGCCGTGTTTCTGCCACCAGGAAGCCCTCTTTGCCCCGACATTCTTGGCGAGGAGGACACAAGTCCAGCCCTGTCATGAACCCAGGGGGGCAGCTGTAGCCCGGAGGCGGCTTCTTGCAGTCGACGGCAACAGCAGCACGTCGCATAGCGCGAAACCTACGCTGGGCGGCAAGGTATCGCTCCATGCAGTTGTCGGCGACGGCTTTGATCGGGGGGCCCCAAAGACGAGGGATGTAGAAGACACCGACGTCGTTGGCGCAGCACCACTTCGCAGCCCGCCACCTCCGCCCGAGTTCGTCGTATCCCTTTTCGTCGGCGATGGCGATCCCCGCGTCCCAGTTCCCGGCGCACGGGGCGTAGACATTTTCGATCTTCGGCACCCTACTTCCCTCCGAGCACCTTGTTCACGGGCCCTGGCCACTTGCGGTAGACCAAGGCTCCCGCCACAAACCCGCCGCTCACAGCCAGCACAGCAATCGCCCAAGCAGGAACGCGCCCGCGAGCCAGCGCGTCCTGCTCGGCGATCCCCAACCCCCAGATCCGACCGACCGAGCGCAGCAGCACGGGAGATCCGTGCGTCGCGATGCGCTCGAGCTGGTCGTAGGGGATGGGCAGTCCGTTCATGCTCGTCCTCACGCCTTGACGGTGACGGCCTTCTTGCCCTTGCGCTTCGACAGCACCACCAGGCCGCCGATGGCGGCGAGCCCCACGACGCCGGCAGCCACGAGGCCCGCGGTCACGAGCCCGCTCGGCTTCGACATGTAGGTGCCGCCGACCTTCATGACGCTGGTCGACGGCTCGGGCCCCGGCTTGGCGCCCTGCTCCAGCAGCGCCTGCATGCCGTTCAGGACGGCCTCGGTGGGGATGGCGCTCGACGGGAGGTTGAGCTCACCGGCCATGGCCTTGATCGCAGCCGAGTCGGAGCTTCCCCATGGCTGCCCGAACGGCAGCTCCCCGTAGCCGAGCTTACCGAGGGCGGCCCGGATGCTGTCGACGGCATCGAGGCAGGCCGAGCCGCCGCCGGACGAGCACGCCTTCCAGCCGGACCAGGCCTTCGCGGCGTTGAAGGTCACTCCGCCGCCGATGTCGACCGCTCCGAAGCCCGAGCACCCACAGCCGGCGCCTCCACACCCGCAAGCGCCCATGCCCAGCAGTCGCTGGTGCGGTTGGAACTCGTAGTAGCTCATGCTCTCGCTCCTTTGCTCTGCTTGAGGACGAAGTACCCGACCAGCGCAATGCCCGCGAGGCCCAGCCACAGCTTCGCATCGGGGGCGCCCGGCTCCTCGCCGGGCTTGTCGGGCGCGTCGAGCGGCGGGATCACCGGCGGAGGCCAGACGCGCTGGCGCTTCTCGACGTCGCCGTACCAAACGCCGTGCTGGAGGCGGAACGCCTCCGTCGTGCCGCCGCGCTCACCGATGCGGTGGTCCCACAGCAGCGGCTGCCGCAGCCAGAACTCCCGCTCCTTCTTGGTGTCCTCGCCGGACAGCTCGAACCAGGCCGAGTGCCCCTCGTGCGGCTCGTAGAAGTTGGGGGCATCGACGATGGCCATGTGGGGGAACAGCGCCCGAAGCTTCTCGTCGCTACGGAGCTCGTCCACGATCGAGCCGGCCTTCTTGAACACGTCCTCGCTCAGCCAGCCGCCTCCGAAGGTCACCACCACGTCGAGCACCACGCGACCGGCGGCCTGATCGTCGATCACGACGCCGCGAATGTCGTAGGGGATGACCCCGTATCCCCAGAGCTTGCCACTGCCGAAGGTGCGCCCCACCGCGGCCACCCATTCAAGAGGCTCCGAGAGCTGGGAGAAGCTGACGCCGCTGAGCAGCAGACGGAGAACGTAGACGGCGTCGTCAGCAGGATCGACGCCGTTGTAGTCCGTCAGCTCACCCAAAGGGACGTAGCTCATGACGTCCCCCAGCGGCTCCGCCGGCCTAGCATGGCGCCCCCGCCGGAGCGGCTGAGAGGGGACGTCACATTCGCGGGCGTCCCCCGGAGCACCACACGTTGGCGCCATGCCAGGCAAGCGGAACCGTTGTAGCGCAACATCAGCGAGGCCTCACGCGATTCAGCAGCGCCTCGCTCACCTGCTGGTGAAGGAGGTAGCCACCCATCTGCGACTGCACGAAGGCGATGGGCGAGGTGATGGTGCGGAAGATGACCGCCCCCATGGCGACCGAGGTGCCGGGGTTGGCCACCAGCATGAAGGGCGAGTTGCGAGCGCCCATGACCTCATCGCGCACCGGCAGCAGCGAGGTGCCCGGCGAGGCCGTGCTGGCGAAGGACTCGGCCGCGGCGTCGTCGAACGGGGCCGCGCCCACATCGAAGGCACCAGCCGGTCCCGGTACGGGAGCCCGGAACTCTCCCCGCTGGAACGGGATGGGCGCCGGATCGAGCTGATAGGTGGTGTTGGTCGCCCGACGCTTCGAGAACGTCAGATCGAAGCCCATCATCCCGCCGAAGCGCCCTGCCTCGGCCTTGACGGTGTCGTTGGGATCGATACCGCTGAACCGATAGACGGCGAACTCGTAGTCGAACATCCAGAGCGAGCTGTGCTTGGGCACCGTGAAGGACCCAATCTCGAACTGCACCGGGCTCGTCGGGCTGACGTTGGGCGAAAAGAAGCTCTCCTCGGGCAGCCGTCGGTAGAGCCGCTCGAAGATCGCCAGCGCCGGATGCACGATGCGACTGATCACGTCGCCGCCCGGAGCACGGGTCAGCCCCGGCTCGGGACCGAGACCCGGCGGGCCTGTCCCCTGCCCCTCCCAGCCGGTCTGCCTCGCTTCGTCGAGCGAGGCCTGGCGACGTGCGGAGGCCAGATCCGCCGCTGTCGGCGGCGGCGCCCCACCCGACACGTCCCGCAGCGCCAGTGCCGCGGCGCTGCGCGGCAGGACGTGAAAGGGGGCAGGCTGTCTGCGCTTCTTCATGCGGTACTCCCCGCTAGCGCGCGGGTCCGATGGGTTGGATGATCCGGTAGCCGTGCCAACCGATGGTCAGGATGCCGTTGGGAAGGCGCTCCACCGAATCGGTCTGCAGCAGCGACATCAGATTCTCGCCGCCCTTCTGCTGAATGTCCGAGGCGCCCGGCGTCGCGACGCCCTCGGCCGCGTCGTACTGGCCCTCGACGAAGGGGTAGCCCGCCGTCTGACCCAGCGCGCCAGCTCCCGCCATCACCAGCGGCCCGGCCACGTTGCCCGCGGGCGGGTTGTTGACGTGCATCGGCTGGTACTTGACCGTGATGGTCTCGCCACGCTCGAAGAAGTCCAGCGCCCCGAGCTCGAAGGGGCTGTTGATCTGTCGACTCCACATGGTCGACGGCACCGAGACGTTCTGGCGGGGGTAGCTCGAGCCCGCGTTGACCACGGTGACGCGGCCATCGGTCTGCATGGTGCGGAAGCTCGACAGGTTGCTCGGCAGCCCAAGCGCGCCCGAGGGCAGCTCATCGCCGACGGTCATGCCGGCCATGTTGAGCAGGTGCGTCAGGTACCAGTTGCCCGCGTCGTTCTGCGCGTTGTGCTGGGAGTCGTTCTGATCCCAGGCCGAGTGGATCGGGCGATACCGGCCGTAGGAGCGACCGGCCAGGCGCGACTGCTCCTGCGTTTCGGGATCCGTCGTGCGCAGCTCGAATGTGCTCAAAAATGAGGCATAACGGGCGACCGCAACGAATGGACCCTCCTGGGAGATCTGGACGCTGTCCTGAACCTCGGTGGTCTCGTTCGCGCCGATGGGAATGTCGATCAGCAGATCGTAGGGCACCCGTCGCCCAGGGATCTGCTCGATGTACTCGACCTCCGGGTTGTTCGACGAGCCCTCGCGCAGGGCCACCATCGAGTTGATGGCGCTCTGCATCTCGTTGCAGCGCCGGTTCATCTCCTGCCACTGGCGGTCCTTGACGCGCCCGGCGGCGTGGAGGGCGTTCAGCTGCTGCTGTACCTGAGCGAGATACTGGGGGTCGTACACGGTGACTTCCTTTCTGCCGGCCGCTCGTCACTTCGGCAGGCGTGCTCCGCTTTCGCGGGTAGGGGGATTCGGACTGCCTGGCCCGGCCGCCCCATACGGCCGGGCCAAGCGCGTCCTGGTGCGCAACGCGCTTTGGGCAGGGTGATGCCGCTTACTCGTCTCGCACCTCCTTCGCTTGCGGGGACAAGCTTACTGGACGTCGCGTGAGAAGAGACCGTCGAAGGTCAGGCTCACGACCTTCGCAACGCCGTCCACGGCGTTGAGATTGTCGGCGACGCTCAGCATGTTCCGGCCGTTCTGGCTGGTCCCGAAGGTCGGCCCGTTGCCGCCATCCGGGTAGCTCTGGAACTGCGCCTCGGCCTTGATGTTCTGGCGAGGCGGGATGAGAACGGCGCGAGCGACGCGGAGGATAGCCTCTTGCGTCGGCATGCCGTTGTTCCAAAGCAGCACATCGGTGCCACCCCCGACCTGGCCGTGGAGACCGCCGCCGTAGGGGAAGTAGACCGAAGGCATGCTGGAGATGGAGAACTTGTCCCCAGCCCCGAAGGACCACAGGATGCTCTCCGCCGCCTGCCAGTACAGGCGATGCACATCGGTGATGTTGCCGATCGCCTGGCCGTTGAGCGCCCGACCGAAGGCCGGCGAGCCGGTGGCATCCGGGTAGGCGAAGTCGCCGTTGGTCTCCAGCACGGTGGTCGCGCCGTCGGCCAGCGTGATCTCACCGCCGCGCTCGATGGGGTTCTTGAACCACAGGAAGACGCGGATGGCGAGGGTCACGTGGGACTGGTCGCTCGGAAGCGTGCTTCCGTTGGCCAGGTTGCTCTCACCGTCGGCCTTGCCGGCCTTGGTGAACAGCTTGGCACGGTCGCAGCTCACGGGCTCGACGGAGGCCCAGCCACTGGTGCGAATGAGGGTGTCTCGGACTCATGGGTCTGGGCTTTCGCCCAGGTGCGGACTATCCCATCACGCTGCGATCGGAGCGTTGGTCTCGCCCCGCGCACCGCGCCTACCGTTTGCCAGGATGGGCTCTGCCCCCATCTCCAGCCCGCGCTTCGCCCCCAGCACCACCTGGTAGGGCTGCACGCAAGTCTCTACGCCCGTCTGCAGCTCCTCGCCGCAGCTCGGCACGGGATTGCCCTCGGCCTTAGCCGTTAGGGTTTCCCCGTTTGAGGTAGGTTGTATGCCGCTCGCGAAGTTCACGGCTGATGGACACGCTCCCTGACGTTGGTGAGTTTCGGCATAGCTGTTTTTGATTCCTCGGGGAGTTTCCGTTTTGTTCACGCGGACTGGTTACCGCTCCCCAGCTGGGTGGCTCGGCGATGATCAAGACGCTCCGACCGACCGAGCCGCCCGGCCGGAACGCCTAAGGGTCGAGCCGGATCAGCCGGTCTTCCCGAAGATTCCTTCCTTGCCGGCGAAGGTGCCCGCACGGGTACCGGCCGGACCATCCTTGACGGGGTTCGCGAACCCGGTGGGGTTCACCGTCGAGACCGCGGGGACGTCCCCGTACTGGCCCATGCCGCCCACGCCCGCAGCTGCCTCAGACATGCTGAGCGCGGCCTCGGCGGTGGACAGGTCGGGGCTGATGCCCTCGTCGACAGGGATCGGACGGGTGTACTCGGGGGTGACCTCCTCGTACTCGCCGATGCCCTCGGCGCCGACGGCCAGGTACTCGCCCGCGCCGGCGGCTGCCTGCGTGAGCTGTCCCATGCCGGCCGCGGCCTGCGTGAGCTGGCCCATGCCGGCCGCAGCCTGCGAGAACTGCCCCAGACCGGACGTCTGGTAGTACTCGCCCATCTGCTGGTGCGGCGTGAACTCGTAGTAGGAGCCGAGCCCCGAGAACGCCGAGCCCGGCCGATCGCCGTAGCCCGACAGGTACGCGGTGATCGTCCCCTGGGTGTCCACCTTCTCGAGCAGGGCCATGACGCCCGCCTGGACGAGCGAGACCATCATGCCGGCGCTGACGAGCTTGGAGTCGCCCGGAGCGACCTTGACCGACAGCGGAACGCCGACGGCTGCCACCAGCGCGCCGCTGAGCAGCTCGCCGTACTGGGTCTCCTTGAACACGTTCTGCTTGACCACGTTGGTCAGCGCCCGGTGGACCAGGTAGCCCGCCGTGATGACGCCGCCCAGCTTGAGAGCGGTCAGGAGCTGGTCCTGGTAGGAGCCAGCCTTCGCGAACGCCTGGTTGCGCCGGTAGCTCTTGTACCGCGGGCGGTACTGGCGAGTGACCTTCCGTCGCTTGCGTCCTCGTCGCGGGTTGGCTGCCGCCTGGGTGACGCGATTGCGCTTGACGGCCTTGCCGCGGCGGGCCGCCATGCGCCGACCCTTGGCGAGCGCTGCGCGCTGCCGAGCGGTCAGGTTTCGGCTGTACTTCCGGCTCTTGCGGCCCTTACGCCGCCGCCGCCGCTTGTTGCTCTTCATGGACTCCCACTCCTCGAAGGTTAGGGCACGGGTTTTCGCTGCCCCGCGCCTTCGGTTTGGAACGAAAATGCCGCCACGCTTTCGCATGCGATCGGCTGCCTTCTCACGACGCGCAACAACGCGGTCGTAAAGCTTGGTGATGCGGCGCTGCTCCTTCTCGAACTCCGGGCCGCCATCGATCACCTTCTTCATCTGCGCCTTGGTCCGGTAACCGGCCAACGCGTAGAAGGGGATCTTCTTGAGGGTGCCAGCGCGTGACTCGTAGACGTACGCGTCGAGCGCGTTGGCCGCGCCGATACGAACAGTCGGAGCCCAGAAGCGCCCGGCGTAGATCCGCGGGCTCTTCTTGCGCTTGCGGAGCTTGGCCTTGGCCTTGGAGGCCCGCCGCTTCTGCGCGGCGGCCTGCTTGCGCGACACGGTGGCGCGTTTGGCGGCAGCCTGCTTCTTCTTGTAGGTGCGAAGCGCCTTTCGCGCCTCACGGTCGCACTCGCGCTGGGCCTTGGCGAGCTCGCGCTGCTTCTTGGCGAGCCGCTGCTTCGGCGTGAGCTTTCGACGGGTCTTCTTCCGGGCCACCTTCTTCTTGGCGACCTTCTTCTTGGTGGTCTTCTTCCGGGCGACCTTCTTCCGAGCCACCTTCTTCTTGGCGACCTTCTTCTTGGCCACCTTCTTCTTGGCGACCTTCTTCTTGGCGACCTTCTTCTTGGCGACCTTCTTCTTGGCCACCTTCTTCTTGGCGACCTTGCGCTTGGCCTTCTTCTTGGCGACCTTCTTCTTGGCCACCTTCTTCTTGGTCTTCTTTGCCACCTTGGTCTCCTTCTTGGCCTTCTTCGCGGTCTTCTTCGCGGTCTTCTTGGCAGCCTTCTTGGGCGCAGCTTTCGCTTTCGCCGCCCCAGGAGCTCCGGCCTTCATGCCGAGCTTGGCTGGATCGAAGCCCTCGGAACGGATCTGGGCAGCCGTCATCTTGCGAGCCTTCGCCGCCGCTGCCACCGCCGCTAGAATGCGCTGGTCGTCATGCCCCACCCGGCGCATGTCCGATTCGATCGACTTGAGCGTCCGCAGGTTTTTGCGGGCAACGCGACGACGCCCCACCAGCAGGTTGCGGGCCGTGGCGTAGCGCCGCTGGTAGGCCTCGGACGGGTTGACGGACGCAATCGACGTCACGCCCATCGGGTTGGGAACCGTCCGACGATACGAACGGGCCTGTCCGTAGGTGATCTTTCGCGCTCTTGCCTTGCGAGCCATCGAGAACGTACCTGTGCCTCTCCGCACAGCACGCTCAGCCCGCTCGCGAGTATGGGCTACCGAACGCGGTTGCTAGACTGGCAGCCTACCGAGACTGTCGAGCCCGTCAAGTATTTTGCTCACTTCGCAGACAGCAGCCGGTCCCGCTCCGCAACCATGTCGGGATCTTCCGGCGCCTTGTCCGCCAGCTCCCGCATGGCCTCGCGGTAGGCCTCGGCGGTGCCGAGCGGGGGGTCATCGAGCTGCTCGACCTTGGTGATCGGCTCCATGCCCTTGTCCTTGCGCTCGGCGTTGACCGCCGCCACAAGCTTGATCACGTACTCGCGGTTGCGCGTCAGCGCCCGCTCGAGCAGCGCCTGGCCGTTGCCGTGCTCGTGGGCCTGCACGAAGAACATCTCCTTCCACTGATCGCGGCTCTTCTGCATGACGCCGATCGCGTCGGACAGGTGATCGGTCAGCTGCTCCAGCTGCTGCATCTTCCGCTGGGCCAGCAAACCATTCGCGATCGAACCGTCCAGGTCGTCGATGGCGTCCTTCGTCGATGCGCGCACCTCGATCAGCACTTGACGAAGTTCGTTGATCTCCGCCTTCGCGCGAGACAGCGCGAACCACAGCGCGATGCAGACCCCTACCAAGACGACCGACAGCAGCGACCACAGGTTGTACCCCATGGGGTCCACGCTACTCCGAGTCGGCGGCGCAGACAACGTGCGCATCGATCCAGCGGCGGATCCCCTGCCACTCGATGACCACTTCCTCGGCGTCCGGCCGATGCTCTTCGCTCTTTCGCTTGGCGAGCTGCGACACGATGGATCCGGCCTTGAGCGTGTCGCCGAGGTAGTGGACGTCCCTGAGCACCCGAAGCTTGCGCACGACGACGGGCTTCCGAGCAACGCGTTCATAAGCGACGTGCTCTCGCACCCAGCTGCGGTCCTCGTTCAGACGCAGAACGTAGCCGAAGTGTGGACCGTCGCCGCGCTCCTGGCTGAAGGGTACGCGAGCTCGATGCACGAACGTCTTGCCGCTCGGCAGCTCGTCCTCGATCTCCTCGACGCGCCAGGTCCAGCGCTTGCCCCCCGGCCGATCAACCTGCACCCGCTCGATGCTGCGCTTGGCGAGCGTGTTGCGGAACGCTTCGATGCCGACGGGGTCGCGGTTGGCATGGAAGGCGTACGCGCGATACTCGCGGTAAAGCATGTCCTCGAAGACGAAGTCATGCCTGGGGGACTTGCCTGGACTCGTCTCAGCCTTCAGAAAGGCCTCGACGCTCGCTTTCGATCGCACGGTATTCCTCCATCTCCGGGGCGTTGTTCAGGAGCACCAGGAACGCCCGGCGCGCGATGGCCGCCGTCAGCCGCGGCGACAGCTCGAAGCGCAACGACTCGACGTGCGCGATCAGCCGATCGACCGCCAGCAGCCGGAAGGGCATACTGTCGACCTGGCACTGCAGATCGTCATCACGCGAGTCGAGCAAGTCCTGGGCGAGCACGTGCGCGATGGGAAGATCGCTGTCAATCGGCTCCGCGGAGATCTCGTAGGCCCGCTGGATCTGGATCGTCAGCACGTCGAGCTTGTTGCCCCAGTGCTTGGCCCCGAGCGACAGCTTGCCCGTCTCGTGATCCCAGAAGTTCTCATCGACGGTGTCGGCGTGGTGGCAAGGGCAGTCCTCGGCCAGGCCGGCTTCGAGGAAGTTTCGGATGAACTGCGACTTCCTGCGGCCGAGCAGGCGCTGGCTGACCGGCACCTGCTGGGCCTCGCTACCTAGGCGCTGACGTTCCAGCGCTCTGTCGTGCTCTCTCGGATCTTCATCGTCTCGCATGTTGGTCCTCATGGCATCAGGGTGCAGCCAAACGCCGCCTCGCTGGCCTTGACGAAACACCGCTCGAAGTCGGCTCGGCGGAACCCACCGTCGATCAGCGCCTCGTTGGCGTCCTTGTAGCGAACCAGCTCCTCGCGACCGTCTTCCTCGACCAGCGCACACCACTCGACGCGGGCCACGTCGATGCCGAGCGGCCAGGCGCGCTTGCGCAGCTTCAGGTACGCCTCGTAGCCTGGCTCGTCGTAGTCGGTCGCTACGAGCCAGGCGCGATAGCCCGAGGCGATGGGCTCGACGTTGACGGTGTTGGCCGAGTGGTCGCCATCGGGCAGTGACACGACGTGTTGGAAGCCCTGATCCTTGAGCGTCAGCGCATCCACCTCGCCCTCGACGATGACGGCCACGTCGTTCATGCCGCGCTCGTCGGGCAGCGCATGAGCCAGGTACAGCGGCGAGCGAGCTCGCGCCCCGCTCTCCGGGTCCTTGCACCGCGGTTCGATCCAGAAGGTCTTGCGGTGTAGCGGCCTGACCTTGACCCGACAGGGGATCAGCGTGTCGGGATCGCGATAGCCAAAGCCGATGACGCCGCGCTTGATCTGCACGACGTCGTGATCCCGCAGGGTCTCGGGACGCACCCGCCGGCGCGCGGCGAACTCCGCGATCGACTCGGCGCCGTTGGAGCGCCAGGCCCGCCAGTGGTTCAGGTCGAGCGCCAGGAACGGCCCCTCGAACGCCCCGCCCACCGGCACCTCGCACACGGGCCGGTGCGACCGCGTCGACCGGGGAGCGGCTCGACGCGGTCGCGGTCGGCGAGTGTGCGTATCGTAGCCGCGCTCTTGCAGCTGCTCGAGCGCTGCCTTGCGGTCGACGTTCTGGATGCGAGCGTACAGGGCGACGGCGTCCCCGGTGTTTTCGGGTTCGTCGCACGACCAGCACTTCCACAGCTCGTCGCCGGTACGCTTCGACTTGAACACCCGGAAGGTCTTGTCCTTGCGACGGTGGTCGCGGAACGGACAGCGCGCCTTGCCGCCAGGGCCAGGAAGCTTGAGCCCCAGCAGCCGGCCTACCTCAGCGATAGCCAGCTTGCGCACGCTCGCCCCCCTCAGTCGGCAGACGAGCCGCGCTTCTTGCCCTTGGTCTCTCGCTCCGTCGGCGCGCTGAGATCGTCACGCCAGTCTCCGAAGCATCCCGTCACGTCGTCGACCTCGACGATGAAACGGGCGCCGCGGGCCTTGGTCCACTTGACCTTGGGGATCTTGACGTGCAGCAGCCCGTCCGAGTCGCGCCACATGAGCACCACCAGCTCGCTCTCGTTCTCGATGTCGCCGCAGTACTTCATCGAGTTGAGACCTGGCTCGGTGCCGTCGCGGTACTCGTCACGCGCCAGCTGCGAGAACGCGATCAGCGCCACCTTGCACTCGGTCGCGCAGCGCTTGAGCTTCGAGATGATGCTCGACATCTCTTGGACCTTGTTGCCGTTGGTCACCTCGGGATCGGTGATCGCCTGCAGGTAGTCGACGAGCACCACCTTGACCTCCTGGGCGTAGGCGTAGGTGCGGATCTTGTAGAGCACCTGGTCGATGGTGGGCTTCTTCATCTCCTCGATGAACACCCGATCGCCGCAGCGCTCGCGGAACGTCATGCGCGCCTTCTCGACGGCCTCGGGATCGGCCTTCTTCTCGCGGATGGCGACGGGCGCGATCGACGGCTCGCTGTACCAAGCCCAGGTGCGGCAGTACATGAGCTCCTCCGGGTCCTCGCAGCTGAGGTACAGCGAGCGGTTGCCCTGCTCGGCCTGCAGGCACCACAGCTCCTGCGCGAAGTAGCTCTTGCCGGTGTTGGTGCCGCCGCCGATCGTCATCAGCTCGCCCAGGCCGTGGCCGCCGCCGGCGACGCGGTCGAGCGGATCGATCCCGAGCTTGACGAGCGAGCCCTTCTCGACGGTCTTGGCGTCCCACGCCTTCTCCGTCGCGGGCGGTTTGACCGACGCATCACCGTGGGCCTCGACCATCATCTCAACCCCCTTGCGCACGAAGTCTGCCTGCAGCATGGGAAAGTCCTTGTCCTTACCAACCCGTGAGCACAGCCGCACGAACGATCCTTTCCACTGCTCGCAGGTATGCTTCTGTCGTATCTCGTTGACGAGCGTCTCCAGGCCGAAGCGCGGCGGCACGGGCGGCTCACTGGTCAGGTAGCCGATCCAGTTGCGCCCGCGAGCGCCACCGGCCATGTCCTCGTCGATCCGACGCATCTCGCTGAGCAGCACCGATCCCTCGATGACTTTGACCTCGGGATCGGCCAGCAAGCGCTGGATGGCATCCCACGCGAGCGCGTGCATCGGCGCCTCGAAGTGGACGGGCTTGACCATGCAGCCGCGATACTGGGCGGCGTGAAAGGCGCCGGAGCGCACCAACTCCTCCTCGCGACGCCAGACGCTCAGCTTGTAGTCCGCGACTTCGATGCCGTTGGCCTTCGCCTGCAGCAGATCCCGGTATGACTCCATCGGCAGCTCAAGAGGCTGTTCTTCGCTCATCGTGTTTCTCCTTTCGATCGTCGACCAGCACGGCCAAGCGGCCGGCTTCAATCTCGGTGCGCACGGTCTCGCGGTAAGCGCGATGCTCGGCGCTGGGGCGGTTGACGGCGACGCGGCAGCGCACCACCTGGGCCTGGTCCATCGCCGCCGAGCGCACGTAGTGGGCGGTCTGCATCAGCCCATCGGACGACGCGACGTCGGCCACCAGTCGCAGCGCCTCCACCACCCGCGACATCATCAGCGCGAAGGCGGGGCAGTTGTCCGGCAACGACTCGTCGCGGCCGAGCGCGCCCAGCAGATAGACGTCGCGGCAACGCTCATAGGCGTCGAGCAGCTCGAAGCGATGCGCCGACGACAGCCGCACGGCGATCGGACCACGGCTTTCCTGTCGCACTCGCTTGAGCCAACGCACGAGCACCGCCTGCAGGATGGTCTCGTGCCACGGGACCTCGACGGCGGGTGGCACAGACACCGCGGCAGGATCGACGGCGGGTGCGACAGGTTCTGTCGCTGGTGGCTCGGGCGGCGGCGCGACGCGTGCTTTCCTGAGCGCTGGAGGGTCGGGCAGCTGCACGCAGGGCTCGCTCCCCGCCGAGGCAAACAGCGACCGGCCGCGGTCGCGCGCACGCGTGTAAGTAAGTACCGCTCGCGGAGCATCGATTTTCAGGGGCTCCCCGAGGTGCGTCAAGTCGTGGATATGAAAGACTATTTTTGCAATTGCGGCAAGGGCCGTCGGGGGGGGTGAGACACTGGAAGGGAGGTGACTGTAAGTCCCTCCCGTATCCAGTGTCTCCCCCGCCGGCCCGAAACCGTAGATCCTAACAAAATTCCGCAGCGCGTCATCGTGTGATTCCGAGGGTTTGGGTGTGTCGGCTCCTTCGGAATCGGGGATAAGACGGTCGGTGGTCGTTTTCGAGTAGTCAGTTTTAGGATTTTGACCCCCCGTGGGGACCAGCATTTCCCATGGATCTTGCGCACCTTCGTCTTCGGACACGCTGTCGGTGAACGAAGCGAAGCGATTTTGCCACTTTTTGTAGGTTTCCTCTTGGATTCTCGACTGTTCGATTTGTCCGGTCGCGTCCGCCCAGCTCTCGCCATCGGGGAACGCGCGGACATAGATGGGGTCGGCCGTCGGGCGCGTCTCGGCCGTGCGTGTGCGTTCGCGCTCGGTGCGCGTTTGCTCTACACGCTTGCGCTCGCGTCGTTGGGTCGCTCGAGCGCGTTCCTTGCGCGCCGCGTCCTGATCGAGCTTCGCGCAGCGCAGCAGGAACTGCCCTTCGGTCTCCCCCCGCTTGCGGCGGCGTTGCGGTCTACGCCCCCGAGGCACAGTCTCGTTCCCCCGTCGTTCCCTGGTAAATTCCCTGGGAGGTCTTGACCGTAACGTAGGGTGACTGTAGCCTCTGCAACAAGCGTGTGGCCTGGTCGACTCGCCGTGCCATCGTGTTTCTCCATTGGGCGCTTCTCGTGGTCGCGAGAGGCGCCCGAGTTTTTTGTGGTGGTGAAGGGTCCGGCGCCAACGGACGGAGGACCAAAGTACGGCAGGGGCGGGGCGGCGATCAAGATTTTCGTTCGCGCTTCTGGCCGCGCTTGCGTTAAGCCGCGAGGATCGCTAGCTTGCGACCATGTCGCGTGTCGAAAATGACTCGTCAGAACCGCCCAGCGATCCCGATCCGATGAAGAAGCCCGATCCGGCTCATTGCGACGCGGACAAGGACGAAACCGGCATCGAGAAGGAGGAGCTGGACGGCGACGAAGATCTGGACTTCGGCCAGGAGGACGAGATTCAGGACGCCTTCCAGCCCGAGCCGATCGAGATGGTCGAGTCGCCCGTCGATGGCCTACCGATCCCCGTTGATGAGCGCGGATCGCACGAGCTCGCGCTGGCGCCACCGTTCTCCTACGAGAACTGCGTGTGCATCGCCGATGATCGGGAGTACGTCGAGGTGTTCGCGGACGAGCTGGTGCCTCGCGGCTGGACGTACAAGCCAGCTCCCACCGACGGTAGCCCCCCCGGATGGTGTCCGCCGGGTTGTGATGCAGGGCACTTCTGGGTGGGGTTGAGGCTGAAGGCATCCTTGCGGTGGAAGTCGGATGGATCGCCATCGGAGCGCCGCAGCTGGCCCCGAGACGAGGTGGTGTTCCGCTACGACCACGCCTTCGTGGAGTCTGAGGCTCACTTCGAGGGGGAGTCGCGGCGTCGCTTGATCCCCGTGCGCCCCAAGCGCGAGCGGTGTGTCCACTACCGTCGCCAGGTGTTCGCGAAGCGAGGCGGCCCCCCGCTCGGGGAGTTTGGGCACTACGATCTGTACCGCAACTGCGTCGCGCGCCGTTCCGTCGGCGGCGCGTACCTGACCATTCGCGACGAGGCGGTCTACGCCTGCGAGTACCGCGACCCGCCGGACGAGAGCACGGTGGCTCAGCACCTGGACGAGCACGACGAGAAGAGACTTCGGGCCGGACCCGCGGAGGAGGTACCGCTGTTCGGCATCACGTAGGAGGAGCGGCTGACATGAGCAACAACCAAGCACAACCGCAGCTGACGCCACAGCAGCAGGCCGCGGTGCAGCAGGACCACTTGGTCAAGATGCTGGTCGAGGACTTGCCGCGCGACCGGGCGCGCATTCGGCGGATCAATCCGAGCGACACCAAGCGCCTGCGCGATGAGCTCGACGGCACGGCCATGAGCTACATTCAGGACGCGCTGCAGTACCAGATCCGCATCCGCAACTGGACGGCCGAGGAGCTGACGGAAGTCCATCGGGTGATCGGATCGCTTCACGAGCGACTGACCGATCTGGAGGAATCGCAGGGCGACGGCGGCGACTCGGGGCTCGATCCCGAGGAGTACGACAACCTCGTCAAGCTCTGCGGCGGCACCAAGGCGCTCGTGGAAATGATCCACCATCTGGCGGCGGCGCTGAAGCGCGGCGACAAGGTGGAGATCTCCGACGAGCAGCTGGGCGTCGTGACCGCGCAGGGAGCGCTCGCCGATGGTTGCCTGAGCGCTTTGTCGTCCTACGAGGTCTCGGGGGGCGAAGAGGGCGGCGAGGGCGAGGCCGAGAGCGAGCCGGAGGAGAACAGCGGTGGCTGAACCAGAACGCGGTGGAGCGGACGATGGCGCCCCGTTCGACGACGCGGCCGAGGTGCTACGCGAGCAGGAGGATGCGCAGACGTTCGAGCTGCCCGACCGGAGCGGCGCTTCGGCGCCCGATCTGCTGCCGGGCATGAGCTTCGGCCGTGCCGAGCGAGCCCCCCGTGCGCCCGAGTCGTCGCCGTCGCGGCGCAGCGACGTTCACACCCTCGAAGATCTGTGGGCTGCGTACCCGAAGATCGGACGCGGAGACTGGAAGTACCGCGTCGAGCGCTTGCATCCCAAGACGTACGGCGGCGTCCAGGTCGCCGGCATCCTGGGGGACTTCTTCGAGCGCATGTCGATGGAGGAGTTCCGCGCCAAGTTTGGCGGCAACACCTACGAGATTACGGTGATGCAGCCGGTCGGCGAGGGCGGTCCCGACGGGGCCGCTGGCTACCGCCGCATCAAGACCATCAAGCTCAGGCTGCCGGGTTCACCCACCATGGCAGGAGTCGAAGAGGACGATTCGATGAGGGGACAACCACCGTACCATCAGCCCGGCGGCTACGTTTCGGCGGGAGATCACCCGCAGGTGCGCACTCGTGAAATGGAGCTGGAGCACCAGCGGCTTCGCGACGAGCGCGAAGAGCGGATGCGACTGGAGGGCGAGCTGCGCGACACCTTGCGAGAGCGCTCGCACGCGCCCGAGGGGGCCCTCGAAACGCTCAGCACCAGCCAGCGCATGGCGTTCGACGAGGTCAAGCGGACCAACGAGAGCGCGCTGATGATGTGGCAGGAGCAGGCGGAAATGCTCCGCGCCGAGGTCAAGGCCAAGGACGCCGAGATCAACCAGATCCGTCGCGACTTGGCCGAGGCCACCGTGCAGGCGGCCAACACGGCTCGGCACATCGAGACCGAGGCGATGCGCCAGCAGAAGGAGCGCTACGATGACGAGCTGCGTCGACTGCGCGACGATCATGCCGAGCGCGTGCAACGGCTGCAGGAGGACCATCGCAAGGAGGTGGCCGACATCACCGGGCGGCACACCGACGAGCGCCGCAACTATGAATCCCAGCAGCAGCTCGAGCGGGAGCGCGTGCGCGACGATGCCAAGTCCCGCATCGAGGCCGCCCAGGAGCAGGCCCGCCGCGAGGTGGACAACATGCGCCGGGACTACGAGTCGCGGATCGAGGACGCGCGCCGCCAGCAGGAGCGCGAGCTCCAGAACCTCAAGGAGCGGTTCGAGTCCGAGGTGCGAGCTGTCGAGGCGAGCGAGAAGTCGCAGGCCGCGTTCTCACGCGAAGCCTCCGAGATGAAGGTCGCTATCTCTGCCGAGCAAGCGGCACGCTACGAAGCGGAGTCGCAGCAGCTGCGCCAGGAGGTGGAGGAGTTGCGGGCGAAGCTCCACAAGCCCCCGATGGAGGCGTTGATGGAGGCCAAGGAGATGGCCGGCGTGCTCGGCATGGTCGAGGCCTCTGAAATGAAGGCCGAGGTGGAGCAGCAGACCGTGGGGCAGCAGCTGTTTGGGCTGGCCAAGGGTGTCGTCGACAACATCCCGAAGATCGTCGAGCGCGTGACCGACGCACGCTCGCAGAGCCAGGTCGATCAGGCGCGGCAGCAGCGAGAGATCGCCATGCTGCACCGTCGCCAGCAGCAGCAGATGCCTGGGCGCCCCATGCCGGGGCAGCACCAGCTCGCACTGCCGCCGGGAGTGGCTCCCTCGCCGCGGGGCGTGCCGGGGATCGGCTCGATGCCCCCGCCGATGATGCCGCCCGGAGACGTTGGCGTGCCCATGCAGGCTGGCGCGCTCGACGCGCTGCACCAGCCGGGGGCGTTCCCGCTGCAGGGCGGCATGCCCGTGAACGTGCCCTCTCCGGTGCAGCCGGGCGAGGCTCAGCCGCAGGACACGGCGCCGATGCCGATGGGTGCTGGCCCCGTCAGCATGCCCATCGGAGCGCAGCCGGGCATGTCCTTCGACGCTCCCGTGGCCCCTCCCGTGCCGGATGCCCAGCCGTCGTCGCAGCAACAGCAGGCGCCGCCGCAGCCGCCGTTCCCGGCCGCCGATCCGCGCCAGGAGCCGGGGGGGCCGGGACCGCTGCCGGCGCTCGCGACGTTGCCGCCCGAGGCGGTGCAGGAGTTCTTCCAGAACCTGGAGATGGCGGTGCAGACCAAGGCCGTGCCGCCGGAAGCGTTCGCGCAGCAGTTCGTCGAGCGGGTCGGCGTCGAGCGTTCCGCGCAGCTCGTGGGCGAGGTCAACCCAGGCGACATCATCGACATCGTGCGCGAGGCGGGCGGGGATTCGAGCGCCATGGCCACGCGTGACGGCTACCGGTACGTCGAGGAGCTGTGGATTCACGCGCAGCGGATCTGCCAGCAGCAAGCGGGGGCTCCCTCCCCCGAGCCCGCTGCCGCCGAGCAGCCGGTGATGGTCTCGCCGCCCGCCGATGGCGAGCTGCCGATGCAGGTGCCTGACGGGGGCGACGTGGTGTTGCCGGATGCCGCTCCGGTCGATCCCAACGAGGAGCCCCCGGTGATCGCGCCGTCCGACGAGCCGGCTCCTGACGCTCAGGACCCCGCGCCTGACGCTTCTGACGCGCAAGCCTGACGCTTCTGACGCAAAAGCGCCGCGGGGTCCTGGGGGGAGGTGTCAGGGGAAGCCCGCGGCGCCGGTACAACCATAAACTAGCGAGCTTGCTTGTGGAAGCTGGACACTCGGGATAGGCTAGCCGGCGAGTCTGCGGGCAGCGGTTGAGCGTAGACTTTGCGCACCCGTTTGCCCGATGTACGCAGCACAGCCACCTCTTGGCGCTCCACGCCCCCGTCTTTCTGCTGGGATGGGCGCGCCCGCTCGTCAGCACGGGGGCTATCTCGGCAAGCTGCCCAACGCGCAGCTCGGCCCGTTCAGCGGCGCTCGCGATACGCTCAAGCTCATGAGCGAGCAGGCACTCGGCGACCGCGGGGAGCGCTCCATGCTGGTGCGCCACTTCACGACCTGGGTGGTGCGCGACGTCTGGCCCAAGGACTACTTGGGGGAAATTCTCGCCATCCGAAACGTGATGGTGCAGCAGAGCCCCTGGCGACCGGGGGTGCCGCTGTTCCGATACACCAACGACGCGAGGCACGTCGAGGTGGTCAAGGATCCGCAGCGCCAAGTCGAGGAGATCCTCGAGCACGGGACCACGCAGGTGGACTGTGACGAGATCGCCTGCATGGCCTCGGTGATGGCGCTTCAGCTCGGCCGCGAGGTGGAGTACGTGGCGCTGGGCTTCGCTCCCGATGCGCTCACGCACGTGGGTGTCCGCGTGAAGGAGCCCAAGAGCGGTCGTTGGATCTGGTTGGACGGTGTAGCCGGTCCCCGCGAGAAGGAAGCGGCGGCCAGGGCGCAAGAGTTGCTCGTCTGGAGTCTGGACTGAGAGGTTGTCATGGGAAGTTTCGTACCACGCGGCGGAGTGTTCGACGGACCTGGAATTGCATACGCGCCCTACGCGCAGGACTACTGGGGGGCGGCCAAGCGTCGGGTGCCGGCGTGGCCTCCCGTGGGGCCGGCGCTGCCCATGCGCGGTCGCCAGCAACGGGTCGGCTTCCGCGGCATGGGGATCTACCCCGGTGCCGTGCCGATCACCGGTGGCATCACGCCGTCGCAGCCGATCACCCGCAGGCCGGGCCCCGGCATCGCGGCGCTCGCCCCGAGCGAGCTCATCGGCCGCGGCGGCACGCTGTTCACGCCGGTGTTCCCGTGCCCCGTGACCCGCGCGCCCATGCTCACCAACAAGGGCGAGCGTGGCGGCATCTTCGACGGGCCGCACGTGCCGTGTGACTACGACGTGAGCGAGCAAGCGATGGTGCCCGAGGCCATCCGCACGTTGCCGCTGCCGTCGGGGGCGACCGCGCTGCAGCCCGTGCCCGAGGCGGGCGTCACGCCCAAGAAGATCCTGCCGACGGCTCGGCCGCTCTACCAGAAGACCTTCACCATCGGGCCCCCCATGCCGTCGCTTTCCCCGCCGGCGGCCCCCACCGGGGTCAAGCTGCTGCCGGCTGCGGGCTTCGGCTCGGGGCCCGACGGTATCGGGTGCTGCGGATGAGCAAGCGCGACTACAGCCGCACGCTGGCGCCGCCGCGCCAGCTGCACACGGGACCGGTCTACGACTGGTCGCCCGAGAAGCGGCGTGGGTTGATCGGACAGCTCAACCCGCGCCACGAACGGCGATTCGCGTCCCAGCATGGGCGCTTTCTCAGCGGAGTCGATGACGTGCCGAAGATGGATGTGCATGAAGAGGGCGAGTGGGATCTGGACCCCACCGCGGAGATCCAGGCCCTGGAGAGCGAGGACGACAACCTCGGCAGTGGCATCTTCGATTCGCACCGGCACCCTGGCACGGCCAACGTGGACGCCGGGGTGTTCGCGAGCCACTTCAGCCTGCCCGGCTACCAGGCCCGGCAGACGCCGTTCACGGTCAGCCGCGATGTGGCGTCGCTTCCCAGTGGCGCGGACTACGTCGAGGTGCCCGCGGGGGGCATGGCCTACATCGAGGAGTACGGCAAGCAGATCTGGCCGCGAGGAACCGGCCACGGGGTGCGCCCTCCCCAGCTCGAGCCCGCGCCGCCTGGAGGCAAGTACCAGACGTACGCCTACATGGACGGGAAGATGGACCAGGACGGCATGACGCGATCTGCAGCTCCTGTCGGCCCTGAGATGCAGACAGCGATGGTGCGCCGCCAGCGTCCCTATCCTGGGCCGTACGAAGCTCCTCACGTCACGGGACACGTGGCGCTCGATCCGCGTCCCGGTGTGCAGCAGCTGCCGGTCAACCCTGCCGGAAGGCCTCTGCCCTACGCTCCTCATGCTCGGGGCGTACCGCAGATGTCACGGGTCTACCCCGTCGAAATGACGCTTCCGGTCAGGCGAGGCATTGGCCAGGAGCCGGCGACCAGCCGCAACTGGATGGTCTACGGAGCGGTCGGCCTAGCGGTCGGCGCGGCGTCGGCCATCGCGATCGCCTACCTGAAGTGAGAAGGAACGATGAGGAACGTGCGTATCCCCCCCAAGTCGCAGTGGAGCATTTTCGGTGACACCTACAACGGTGTGCCGAATCCCAACACGGTGCTTGTCCACGGCTACCCGACGCGCTACCACGGTCCGAACTTCACCGTGCCCCAGCAGAGCTACGCGTACCGGCTCAAGCCCTACGCTCGGGCGCCGTTCCTGGGTATCGACGGGCTGGGGCAGGCGCCTGGCATTCTCTCGCGCATCGCCAGCGCCATCCGGGGGCGACGCGTGAAGCGTCCGTCCAGGTCGCCAGCGTTCGCAGCGCAACGAATCCCGCTTGCGCCACCAACTGCTCCTGATCCTGATGCGCCAGGCCCTGCTCCTCCTTGTATGAATCCATGGCCCCTCGCTTGGGCCCTCTGGGACGTCGATGAGGTTTGGAACGACTACTCGGCAATCACCGACCTGTGTGCTGACGATTTGCCCAGAGACGACGCGGGCAAGGTCATGCGGTTCAAGTACTTCCGAGCCGTGAAGAATATCCGAGCAGCCATTGCTTGGGGCGCTGGGCGAATGAACTTCCGCTGGTGTAGGGACACCTACAGTTTGGACACCGAGTACATCCCCGACATCGAACTGCTTCACCTGAAGGAAATGGCTGTCAGGGCGGGAATGTCGGACTGCTCTCCCTGGCCGACTCGGGAAAAGCTCGCGATGCTCCAGCAAAAAGCTCGGGAGCGTGTGCTTCCTCTCATGGCAGCTCTGCGCCGGCCGATGCCGGTCTCGGGGCTCGGCGAACCCGGCGGCGACATTCCCCACCGCTGGTTCAGCGCGCTCGTCGGCGGCACGGCCGGCGTGCTGGCCGCGCCCAACAAGAACTCCCAGCTGGCCTACGTCGGCATCGGGGCGCTTTCCGGCGCGCTGCTCGGCAACGTGGGCTCGGCGGCGATGGTGGCCGCCGCAGCGGGTAGCAAGGTCATGAACGCGCCGCTGCCCAAGCTCGAGCTGTCGCGGGGAGCTGGCGCAAAGCTCTGAGGGGGAAGGCATGTACCGGTTGGTCCCAGCAGCAGGTTCGCTCATCGGGCTCGCAGGCGAGCTCGGTGAGGGTGGCCTGTGCCAGCGGGACGACCAGTGCCGCTCCCCGCTCAGCTGCTGCATGATCGACGCGCTGGGTGGCAAGTGCCTGACGCCGCTCGACTGTGACGATCTGCTCGGACGGAGGTTCGAGTGCGATCTGTACGGCGGCGGTCAGTGGGATCCGATGACGGACACCTGTCGCCAGGAGCGTGGGTACCAGAAGGCCGAGGGTCAGATCGTGCCGCCCTCGCCGCCGCCCCCGCCGCCCTCGCCGCCCCCGCCGCCGCCAGCTCCTGCGCAGCCTGCCGCGCCTCCCGCGCCCGCGCCGCCGGAGCCTTCGCCGACACCGCCCGCCGTGCCCCCGTCGTCCGTCGCGACCATTCAGGCGGAAACAGCTTCCGGCCCCATCGAGTGGGTCAAGGAAAACCCGTACGTGACTGCCGCGGCCGTGGGAGCCGGGGTGCTACTCGTGGCCGTGGCTTACAGGGCCACTACTGGAGGATGAGATGTACGTAACCGTTCGTTCGAGGGGCTTCTCTGGCGATCTGCCAGCCAACATGCCCTGTCAGGAAACCGACGACTGCGCCTCGGGGCTGCAGTGCTGCTCGCTTGGTCCCGGTCTGCTCGATCTGTGCATGACGCCTGGCGACTGTGCGACCACCACGCTGAAGATCGCCTGCGAGACGACCGGCGGCACGTGGAACGACTCGACCGGCGGCTGCGACTACGGTGCGGCGCCCTGGACGCCGCCCGAGCCTCCGCCCGAGCCGGTCACTCCGCCCCCTGGCCCCGGCCCCTCGGTTCCCCCGGCTCCCGGCCCGGCCCCCGCGCCGAAGCCAGAGCCCGCGCCCGAGAAGAAGCCCTGGGATGATCCGCTCATCCTGGGCGCCGGCGCCGTCGTGCTCGGCGTGGTCGGCCTGGCGGTGATGAAGAAGAAGAAGAAGAAGAAGCGGGGCGGCCTCCGGTAGCCGAGGTCGCCATGTGGGGTCTATCCGGGGAGCCCGCCAAGGGCACCTTCTCGATGCGCGGTGCGCCTTGCGTGAAGGCGTCCGTCTGCATCGAGGGCGGCCGGGACGACACGGTTTGCTGCCGCGTGGCAGGGGCCGAGTATCCCGGCTTCTGCCTGCCGCCGACCGAGTGCTCGGCCAAGGGTGCCCAGTACGATCCTCCCGCTAAGCTTCCGGCTCAGCTTGGCCCCGAAGAGACGCGCGCTGACGTGATGCTCAAGGGGGCCGTGCTCGGCGCTGTAGCCATCGGGATCGTGTTCCTGACGCTTCAATCGGGGCGCAAGTAGTCATGAGCGACATTCTCCAGAAGGCGAGCGAGCAGCGTGCCGATTTGCCGAGCTTCGGCCCGGTCGGCACGCCGCTCACCCAGCTGCTGCCGCTGGCGCAGGCCGAGGCAGCCAAGCGCATGGCCAAGTACGTGGGCGACTTCCAGTACAGCCCCGAGCAGGCCGACACGGTCATGCACCGCGTGCGCACCTGGGCCGATCAGCATCGAGACCAGCTGTCGCGCATCCTGCAGAACCCACAATCCGACGAGCTGCCCGACAACCTGCAGCTAGCGCTGGGCATCGAGGAGATGCAGCAGTTCGTGGTGGCGCTCTACTCGATGGCGACGCGCACCATGGGGCCCTGGGCCAGCGGGCTCGTCCCGCGGCTGGTGGCCGCCGGGGCGCTCCACGAGCCGTCGATGCGGGAGGACGCCCAGTCGCGCCTCAACGTCTTCTCGCTCATCGTCAAGTGGGACGACGAGGGAGATCTGGAGATGATCTTCCGACCCGAGGCGGTCAGCGAGCGCTTGGCGGGGCTCGGCCAGATGCACCCGGCGGTCGTGGCGGCGATCGTCGTCGGCGTGATCATCGCCGTCGCCATTGCGGCGGCCGGCATCTACCTGGCGTTCTCTTCGGCGGATGCTATCCGCAAGTCGTCCAAGCTGATGGACGCGCTGTGCATGGCGGCCAAGGAGGAAGGCGACGAGGAGACCGTCCAGAAGTGCCTGGAGTACGCCAAGATGATCATCGAGAAGGGGCTGGAGGGTTCCGACTGGATCGGCAAGGTGATCACTGGTGCGACGGTCATCGGCGGTCTCTACGTGCTGAGCGTGTACGGCATCCCAGCCTCGGCCAAGGGCATCGCCAAGTCGCGGGCCGCTCGAGGAACCAACAAGCTCGTGGAGACGTGATGCCCGGCACGAGACGGATGCGCACCGAGCAGCCCAAGTACCGGATCCGTGTCCGCCGGCCGCGCCGTCGTGACTACACCGTGATCTGTCGCAGCCTCGACCAGTGCCTGGAGGTGATCGATGCCGAGTACGGCGATCGGGTCACCGGCAGCGAGCTCACGCTGGAGTCGTACGTCGGTGGCCGGTATCGGCCGCGCGTGATCTGGCGCTACCAGAAGCGCCGCTGGACGAGGAAGGCGGTGGCTGCCTGATGCTCTACAGCTGCTTCGACCCCGCGCGGGCTAGGTACCGCGTCTACGCCGACCAGCGGCAGCAACAGGTCAACTCCGATCTGCCGGTGCCTAGCCTGCCAGGCGACACTGGTCGCATCGGTGTCCCCGCCATCGACGCGGCTCGCCCTTTCCCTCGGGGAGCTCGTTTCGTCGCGGAGAGTTGGCAGCCTCGGGGCATCATCGTACGCTGCCCTGGGCTCGGGCTCGGAGCGACGGACAGTCCCCTCTACGAGACGTGGATCAAGTACGGTCCGCTGGCTCTCGCAGGGGGCACCGCGATGCTCATCTGGTGGATCTACAAGACATAGGACGAAGTCGAATGTTCAAGGCAGAAAGAAGCCACGCTGCGATGATGAAACCTCGGGCCGTGCGTCCCGCTTCGGATGCCGCGCAGTATCGGTCGTACGAGGCTTCCGACGAGTCGACTCGGCCGCGGACGATCGGGCAGCCCGTGGCGCCGCTGCGGCGTTCCGTCTCGAATGACGAGACCTTGCCGACGCACCAGACCGCCCCAACCTTCGATCCGCACAGCTCGCTCCGGCAGGCGCAGGCTGCGCCGCCGACCTACTCGCTGCTGCCTCCTGAGCTGCTGGAGGCGCCGACGGGGCCGGACTGGCAGGCGCGTCCGGCTCCCGAGCCCGACACGCCGCATCCCGGTCCGCTGCGGCCCTACGAGCCAGCGGAGCCCGGCTACGAGGACGAGCCGCTGCCCGGCGAGGAGGACTACCCCTCGAACGGCGGCCCCACCATGAACGGCGGCGGCCCCGTCATGAACGGAGGGGGCACTTTCATGAACGGCGGCGGCCCCGTCATGAACGGAGGCGGCCCCACCGTGAACGGAGGCGCTCCCGTGACGAACGGTGCCATGGTGCCCGGCGCCGACCCTGCCGCCATCGAGGCCGGCTTTCCCGGTCAGCAGGGCGGCGCCATCGGCCCGGTCGCTGTGCCGGAGCCCCTCTACACGCAGCCCTGGTTCTGGGGCTTGGCCGCTGCAGGCGCCGTCGGCGTCGGCGCTCTCTACTGGTACAGCACGCGGAGAAGGACAGCATGAGACAGTACACCCAGGCCATCGGCTACCTCCCAGCACGACGTTTTCGCGGCTCGACCACCCGCGGGCGCCGGGCCATCCGTCCGTACGGGCGCCGGGCGTTCATCGACCGTCCCATCGACCGCGCGATCCGTGCGGTCCGCATCGACCGTCCCATCGACCACCCCATCGAGCGGGCGGGCAAGGCCATCATGCCGCAGATGTACCCCAGCGTGTCCTTCCGCGGCACGGGCGCTCTCGGCAACCCCGAGATGTCGCCCATGACCTACTTCTGGACGCTCGCGGGGATCGCCTCGGCCGGCGCCAGCGCCTACCACGGCTACAAGCGGAACAACTCCGTCGGCTGGGCCATCGTCTGGGGCCTGCTGGGCGGCATCGCCCCGGTGATCACCCCCGCCGTCGCGTTCGCGCAGGGCTTCGGCGAGCGCAAGAAGGGGTAGGCCATGGCTCGGTGCCAAGAGCTCATCCCAGGCGGCGAGGCATCGGGCCTCTGTCCCTCTGACTTCGATCCGGCCGTGCTGGCTGAGGGTACGAAGGTCGAGCTGGAGCACACGCCCAGCTTGGCTGTGGCTCGCGAGATTGCGATGGACCACATCAGGGAGTCCAACCGCAAGAACCGCCACGGCAAATGGACCAGCACCTACTACCGTGATCTGCGGTCGATCGAGGCACACCACAACCGTCGTTCCTCGGCAGACTGGGCACTGCAGCTCGGCTCTCCGGTGGGCATGGCGGCGGCCAACCCTGGCAAGGAGCACCTGACCACGGCGTGGGCAGTCCTTTCCGCCGCCAGCGCCGGCGCCAGCGCCTATCACGGCTACAAGCGGAACGACTCGGTGGGCTGGGCGGTGGTCTGGGGGTTGCTGGGCGGTGCCTTTCCCGTGATCACTCCCGCTATCGCCCTCGCGCAAGGTTTCGCTGAACCCAAGCGGTGAGCATGAAGCGCACGGCGACGAGCGATGAGGTGGCTCGCTGGTACGAGCGATACCACGAGACCGTCAACATGACCGCGGGCGAGATGCGCCGCTGGTCGAAGAGCCCGTGCTCGAGCGAGGCGTCTCTCGACCGCAGCCCTGTCGAGCGGAACCTTCACCTGCTGAGCACTCCCCGGTCGGACTGGGGTCCGCGGGAAATTGACTGGGCCAAGCGCACCGTCAGCTTCGTCGCACGCATGCGCGGGATGAAGCCGGGTCGACCCGCTCGGTCAGGATGCCCGTCCAAGCGCGACATCTCGCTCAAAAACTGGGCGTTCGATCCCGACAAGGCGAGCCCCAACCGGCGTCGCAGTCGGGTGCGCGTGTACGACGCCGAGGACGAGGCTCGCAGCATGCGCGAGACCTTCCAGGCGGCTCCCGTGACGCGCCAGCGGCGGTTTGACTTCGACTGGCCGCCGCTGCTGCAGAACGTCGGTGACTCGCTGGCGGTGGCCTACGCTTCGGACAAGTGGAAGAAGAAGAAGAAGGACTACGAGCTCTACAAGCACCTGGCCGAGTCCCGCAACCGCGTCTTGTGCGTGCCAGGGCTCATCGTCGATGAGAACAGCCCCTCGAAGCGATGGCCCGTCATCGGTCCCATGGTGGACATGACCGATGTGCCCCATCCGCGGCACTTCGCCGAGCTGGCGTTGTTCGAGGAGGCCAACCTCAAGCTCCACACCGAGGGCGACGACGGGGATCCGAAGTTCGGTCGGGGGCGCGACGTCGGTGTGGTGACCATCACCGTCGCCCACGGGCTGCTCGGCGGCGGCAAGTTTCTGTGGAGCCGGGACCGGAGCGGGCGTTCCGATCAGCCGTTCCTGTTCGTCTACACTGAGCGCGATGGTGTGTTGCTCGTCATCGTGGGTGAGGAGCTGGACGTGCTCAAGGACGGTATCGTGGGGTAAGCCATGAAGGGAAGCCAGTGGATCAAAACCATACCGACGGGGCCTGGTGATGCCCGCGAGGCTGCCATTCTGCAGGCCGTCAAGGACCGCCACATCGTGGTCCACTGGAACCCGATCTACGCGGACGTCGGCAACAGCCGCGCCATGTTTCTCGTCTCGAACGCCCTGCAGGTTGGCGAGCCCGGCGATTCGGTGCGCGTGTCGACGAGTCATCGCAACGCTCAATGGATCGCCGACGAGCTGAACAGCGTTCTGCCGACGCAGCGGCTGGCGGATCTTTCCTACCACTACGCCAAGCAGAAGATCGCTCCGCAGACGAGCGACGTGGGCGACATGTCCACGGCCCACATGCTCCGGCAGTCGCAGCGGCTGGACGCCCTCATCGAGCCCGACGGCACGCTGGTGGCCAACGAGGGTAAGTTCTGGCTGACGAACCAGAAGCTGGTGACCGAGCCCGTGCAGGACGGGCAGCCGAGCGCGGTCAACTACGGCTGGTTCGTGACCAAGAGCCCCGGCTACGGTCACGACTACCGGACGACTCTTCCTGGCGTGATGACCATCCAGGGGCCCTACACCGGCCACGGGTACAAGCACGACGACTACTCGCAGCTGGTCTACCTCGTCGCACGCCGCGTCGAGGTCTGCCATCCGGCTGGCGTGGCGGGCCTGGGCGACGACGCGGGCGGTTGGGCTTGCACGTTGCCCGACGGCTCCGAGGGCGTCACGAGCGTCTACGACATGTACCGGATGATCGACGAGCCGGGGCTGAAGGACTTCTTCACCCCCGGAGATCCGAGCCTCAACATCATGCGGCACCCGTCGGTCGACTGGGAGAGCTCGGAGGTGATGGCGTTCGACCCTTTCACGCCCGCCCGCCCTCCTCAGGCGGGCCCCCCGACGCAGCATCCGCCTGACTACCCGCCAGGGTACGCGCCGGCCGAGCCGCTGTCTGCGGGCGTGGGTAGGACCGGCAAGGCCGCCGCGCTCGTGGCCGGAGCCGCTCTCGGCTTCTACGGCACGCAGCTACTGAGCGACTGGTGGTGGGGGGACTAGCCGCTTGAGGCGACGGACGAGGTAGCGCGTATGGGGCAGGACCGACTGACCTTCGTGGCCACAGCGCCAGCCCTCGGGCTTGGTGCCGGTCGACTCCAAGATGCCCGTGAGCAGCGCGCAGCGTCTCGCCCCCTCCCAGTGCAAGCTGCTGAGTCCAGAGGTCCGCTTGGGGCAGCGCCCCATGCCGTAGGCGGTGATCCAGACCCCCGGAGGGCCCCCGCAGATCTTCTTGTAGTAGCCGAGCGCCCGGTAAGCCGCGGGGATGTTGCGCTCGGGTTTCTTCAGCTCCTGGTTGCTGAGCCCCTCGAAGGGCGTCCCCACGAACAGCGGGAGCTTCCCCGCCCCCTTCATGAGCTGCATCGGTCCCTGGACGGAGCACACCTTGCGGAAGCTGTTCCCGAGCCCCAGCATCCGGCAGTCGCCGTCGCGGACCTGGGGGCGGAAGCGCGATTCGTACCACTGCACCGACGTCAGCAGCGCCGCATCCACCTGGGGATTGACCAGCAGCGCAGCCTGAGCCGTCTCGATGTTGATCCGCGCGAGCTCGGCGGCTCCGTCGCGGTAGTCCTTGCGCGCGTCGGTGTCGATGTCGTGAATTTCCCCGCCTGCGATGGCCATCATCGCGGCAAACAGCAGCTCGAACATCTCAGTCCTCCAGGTTCAGGTCCAAACAGCATCGGCCGCCGGTCAGGGCGTAGTGCCAGCGCGGAGCGTGGCCACCGATGGTGTCGTCGCAGGTGCGGGGCGTCGCTGCGTGGCCGCCCATCAGGCACCAGTCGTGTCGTCCTCGGCCGGGGCACCGCACCCATTCTTCGACCTGGCCGACCGCGTCGACCATGCCTGCTGCCGATATGCAGCCCGGCCGAGAGCCGCACGGCTCGGTCTGATCGAGGCGTCGCATTTCGTCAGGGTCGCGACGGTAGACCAGCTTCTCGTCGACTCCGCGGTAGGCCTTGTCGGCGTTGCAGGCCAGCTGCGGACCCTTGCCGGGCGTGTAGATCGGTAGCTCGTGCCCCCAAGGGTACGGCGCTCCTTGGTCGCCGAGGCAGGACGATACCCATTCGCTGCGCAAGCACACCCGCTTTCCGACGGACTGGCAGAGGCGAGTGATGTCCATGACGAGCTTGTTCTTGACGTCTTGCTGCTCGGGCAGCCCGCTCAGCCCCACCGCCGGTTTCTCGCCGACTCGGTTGGGCCACGGGAAGCGATCGATGCAGACGTCGCTGCGACCTGGCACCCGCACCATGTCGGGCGGACAGCTCGGTTTGGGTTCGGACCATGCGAGGCCAGCAAAAGCAAGCAGGCAGGCCGATACGGCGCGCACTGGGCTCGGCATGAGCGCGTTTCGTACCACGCGGGTTCGACTCTGTCACGAAACAGGCCGGTTTTCTCGACCACCGGCCCCTCACCGGATAGTATGTCGCCATGTCTGACCAGGGGAATGGTGCGGGCAGCAACGGATCGAACGGCGCCAAGGGAATTTTCTATCATCCCAGCAGCTTGTCCGCCGGCATCGACCTCAGTGAAATCGACGAGACGCTCAGCGAGCGAGCTCGTGGTGAGATCGCTCGTCCCGGCAACGGCGAGTCGTACTTCACGCCCCCCGAGCCGACCACGAAAGCGCTCAGCCCGCCCATCCGTCAGCAGTTGCCCCCGGCCCCTGGTCCCGCCGTGACCAGCGAGGTTCCGATCGGCGGTGAGGCGCTGGCGCATCAGCCCCCGGCCGCTCGAGCACCATCGCGTCCGTCGTACCGTGCGACCGGGGCGCCCAACGTCGGGGGCTCGCATACGCAAGCCATCGGCTTCTGGGATGGCGCTGGCGAAGAGGGGCACATGCTCGGCATCTCCACCGTGACGGTCGCCACCGCGGCGGTGATCGGTCTGCGGTTCGGGGGTACGTACGGCGGGATCGCTGGGAGCTTGTTCGGCGGCGCGGCCATCAACGCGCTGAGAGCGATCCGCCACTCGATGCAGGGCACCCCCGACGGCGACCGCGAGGCGATGGTGTCGGGGACCTACACCGTTGTCGCCGCAGCGCTGGGCGGCTACCTGACGTGGCAGGGCATGAAAGCGAAGAGGTCAGCAGCATGAATCCGGTAGGCATCGTTGGGCTGAGCGGGATCGAAGGCATGGGGGATGCGCCGTCGGGCCAGGTGCCGACCGATCCCTTCGAGTGCATGCAGCTCGCGCCTGAGTACGAGTGGGACGTGAACTCGGGCCAGTGTGTGCCGGCTCAGGGCGCGCCGGCTTCTCCTCTTCCGCTTCAGGACCAGTGCCTGCAACAGGGCGGCGTCTGGAACGAGGCCGAGGGCTCCTGCAAGATCGAGGTCAAGTCGTGGCCCGAGCTGACGCGATACCCGACGGCCGTCGAGGTAGGAAAGGCCCTGAGCTACATCGCCATGACCCTCGGCGGCGCCTACTACTACGGTTGGAAGGGAGGCGTTGCGGGTTTCTTCGGTAGCGCCGCGCTCAACTCGGCCGCTGGCGCCCTGGTCTACCACCAGCAGCCCCAGGCTCACTACAAGCTCGCCTTCTACCTGACGGCCGGGCTCGGCGGGGTGGCCGCGCTCATCGCCGTGCCGGCGTGGCTGGCTGCAGAGAGGGTTCGTTGACATGACTCTGGCTGATGCTCGGTTCTCCAAGGCGTTCATCCTGCGCCCGTACATCGATTTCGAGGACGACTACCAGGGCGAGAGCGCGGCGCGCCCGGTGATGTTCACCGAGCAGCAGAAGGCGCTCGACGACCAGGCCGGCGAGCCGGGCTACGACCCCGAGCTCGTCCGCGGCCTGACCGTGCCGGTCGGTGCCCGGTGCCTCATCTGGCTGCCGACGACCAAGTGGAACGACGACGGCACCGAGAAGCCCTACCAGTGGAACGTCGCCTGGCGGTTGCGCAACGTCTTCGACTACCGCAAGAGCCGTAAGCGGTACCACTACCCGAAGCAGTCGGCGGGCTTCCCCTACCAGGGCGACGGCACGGCCCGCGTCGTGATCCCGGCGGCCGTGCAGTCGATCATCTACAACGACCCGGCCCCCATCGACGCGCTGGCCACGGCCTTTCACAAGGAGTTCACCGAGGTCATCCAGATGCTAGCCGACGGTCGGAGCTATCGCCCCTACGTGCCGGGCAAGCTCGAAGGCGTCGTCCAGCAGGGAGTCGTGGCCATCAACCCGGCCAAGACGAACGCCGTGCCGACCTACGCGCTGCATGAGGTGCAAGGCTCGGGCGACGAGCTGCTCATCGCGGCGCGTCGCGACGTCAGTGAAGAGGCCAACTGGGACTTCGGTGGCGTCGACTCGCAGTTCTCGATCGACTTCGGCAAGGGCTCGGGCCAGCAGTTTCCTGACCTGGGCGTGTACGTGTTCACGGGGAGCGCGCCATGACCATCAGCGCTGAGGGAGCAACTGGGGGAGTATTCCTCGCCATCGCCGACGGTGGCTCTGCGTCCATCTCAGCGCTGAACGAGGCTCGCTTTCGCTACGACCCCGGAGCGTCGCAGCTCCAGTACTCCGAGAACAACGGCCCCTGGACGCCGCTGTCCTCGCTCGCCAACTGGTGGAGCCGAGCCGGGACCAACGTCTACCCGACCACGGTGACCGACACCGTGTCCATCGGTGTGGCCGCGGTCGCTGGCAGCGAGCAGTTCCGCGTGGTCGGCGGCTCGCTGTTCGAGGTGCCGGACAACACCGCGCAGGCCATGCGCGTCGTCGAGGGGACCAACGTCTACCTTGATCTGAACACGACCAACGGCTCCGAGCAGCTCCTGTTGGGAAGTACCACAGTCGCCGCGCTCCAGACGGTTGTGCTGGGGGCCTCTGTCGACCTGGGCGCCCCGTCTTTCCCGGCAGACGTCACGGTCACCATCGTCGACAACCAGCCTGCGTTCGTCGTCAAGGAGGGCGCGAACGAGTACATCAACGTCGACACCAGCAACGGCGCTGAGCTCATGGTGCTGGGCAACGCCACGGTGCCCAACCTCATCACGGCATTGCTAGGCAATCAGGTGAGCCTGGGCTCGGGAGCCAACCCCGCTCGAGTGGGCATCGACATTCCCGACAACGACGCGTCGGCGCTCAACCTCAACGGTGGCGGTCAGTCGTACCTCGACATCGACACGACGACGGGCTCCGAGTCGATGATCTTCGGTAACACGACCGACAACCCGAGCTACACCTTCGAGGGGACGGGCACGGTAAGTCTGGCCGGATCGGGGCAAAAGCTGTCTCTCGCTCTCAGCGGATCCATCGAGCTTAACGAGCGTACGACCGACCCCACCACGGCCGTCAACAACGGGGCCCTCTACACCAAGGAGGTGTTGGGGGTCACACAGCTGTTTTACCGCGAGGACAACAACGGCCCGGTCTACCAGCTGACTCCTGTCACCACGTCTCCGTGGAACGAATCGAGCAGCGTCGTGTCGACCAACAACACGGCCTGGGACGTGGTGGCAGGCGCCGCGGCCATGAGCGGCGTCAATAGCGAGAAGCTGCGCGTCGTGGGCGACACGAGCTTGTCGGGTGGCATCTACTTCGAGACGACCGACCTCGGCGTGACCGGTTTCCACGACATCGAGGTCAACGCTTGCACGATTGCTGGCACGCCGGGAGACGGGCTCCGCGTGACGGGTGCGACCACGGCTGCCGCTACCGGCGCCGTGCTGGGCGGTACCGGTGGCTACATCCGAATGCGTGGCGGCGTCGGCGGCACGCAGAACGGGACCAACAACGGCGGTGGCGGCGGTCAGATGCAGCTGTACGGCGGCGTCGGAGGTAACTACATCGGCACGGGGACAGAGCGCGGCGGTGGCGGCGGCCAGGCTGTGTTCAAGGCGGGCGACGGCGGTGAATGCACGGTCTCGACGACTGGCGACGCTGGTCCCGGCGGTATCACGACCGTGGCGGGCGGCGATGGCGGTAGATCCCTTGCTGGAAACACCGGAAACTGCGGTGACGGTGGCCGGCTACAGCTCTGGGGCGGATCGTCAGGAAACGACAACGGCCTCGACGGCATACCCGGCGACGGCGGCGATGTCTGGCTCCAAGGCGGCGTAGGCCTGACCAACGGCGACGGCGGCGACGTTCAGATCCGTGGTGGAGAGAGCTTCGGCGGCACCCATGGTGGCGTCAGGATCGGCGACCTCTACACGTCGGGCATCCAGATCGGCAACGCCACCGACGACCCCGAGACGACCTTCCTGGGGACCGGCGACGTCACGTTCAACGGCCCGCAGAAGCTCGTCGAGCAGTCCAGCGACCCCGCGACGACGTCGAACGAGGGGGCCCTCTACACCAAGAACGACGGCACCCAGACGGAGCTATTCTTCCGCTCGGAAGGTAGCGGCGCAATCTACCAGCTGACGCCTCCCCAGGGCGGCACCGCCGATGCCATCGACAGCGCCACGACGTTCACCTGTCCGGCTGGCGTATCCGTACGCGAGGTCGTGGCCATCACGAGCGCCAACACGGTGGACAAGGCCGATGCGGACGACGCCACGAAGCGGCCGGCGTACGGCATCGTCGTCAGCAAGCCGACGTCGACCAGCTGCATCGTGCGGCTGCTCGGCGAGCTCACCGGATTCTCGGGCCTCACGCCGGGAGCCACCTACTACGTGTCGACGACGCCGGGGGCGATCGTCACGCCAGCTCCCAGCGGATCAGGCGTTTTACGCCAGGTGGTTGGCGACGCCATCAGCTCGACCGTCCTGTGCGTCGACATCGAGCGGGGAGCTGCGCTACTGGCCTCATAGGAGAAACGACCATGCCGAAGTACAAGTGGTTGGGTGAGATTCCGCGTCCCTGGGTCGAGTCGTACGGCGCGACGACCGAGGTCAGGATTCCGAAGAAGAACGGGACCATCCGAACCTGCACCCCCGACGACCCCGTCGCCGGTTACCAGGTCGACGAGGTTCTCAAGGATGAAGCTCGCGAGGAGATCAACTTCCAAGACGAGCGCAGCCTTCGGGCGCTGGACGTCGATCCCCGTTTCGGTGAAGTGATTCCATAAACAGGCAGAGAACGACAGATCTCGGCCCTTGAGGTGGAACGGGCCGCAACAAACTCGCACGGAGATAGAAGAACATGGCTGCACGAAGAGCACTTGTTGCCGGCACCACCTCAATGCTCGCCGAGATCAACGGCAGCGATAACCTCGAAGTCGCAACTGGCGGAGTGATCTCTTCGTCCGGCGCTCTGGTGCTCGCGGGCGCCAACAACATCGTCCAGATTCCGGGGACAGACACTCTGGATGTGTCGACCATCGACCGCGCTGGCACCATCGACATCGGCGTCACCAGCGGCACGGCCATTCAGATCGGTCGGCCCACGCAGACCACGACGATCGGCGGCAACCTCCAGGTCGACGGCAACGAGACCATCACCGGCACCTCGACGTTCGTCGATGACGCGACGTTCAACGGCGACGTGCAGTTCGGTGACGGGACGGGTACCGACCTGGTCGAGTTCCACACGGCGACTCGCGTCGGTACGCCTACCTACCCGAACATCACCCTCTCGAACGACACCGATCACGACATCTTCGTCGCCACCAGCGCCAACGAGACGGTGGGGCGAGGGCTGGACGTTATTGCCGGCACCGGGGGAGCGTCGGCCGGTGGTGCTGCGGGCGGAGCGGGCGGCAAGGCTCAGGTCACTGGTGGAACCGGCGGCGCTGGAGACGCCACCAACGCGGCTGGAGCAGGAGGAGACGCTTGGGTCGTAGCTGGTAGTGCTGGTACGGCGGCTGCCGGAGGTGGCGCTGGTGGAGGGACCGGCTACCTGGCGGGTGGTGCCGGCACGGGCGCTGGGAACGGCGGCAACGTCACCATCGAGGGCGGCTACGGCGACCCCGCGGGCACGGGCAATGCCGGCGGCGTGCAAATCGACGGCGGTCAGTCGACTGGCGGAAACGGCGGCATCGTTCAGGTGCAGGGCGGATACGGAAACGGGACGGCGGGCGGCGGGCGCCTCGATTTGTTCGGCGGCTCGACCGACAACGGCACGGCCGCGCAGATCCGCATGTACGGCGGCTACAGCTCTGCTGGCGTGGGCGGCGGTATCGACATGCGCGCCGGAACCGGAGCCACGGCGGGCAACATCGTCATCGGCGCCAACGACACGGCCCAGGTGCAGCTCGGCGCTGCCGCGGCCCCCGTCGTCGTCAACGGCGTTCTGCAGGGGCCCAACGATGGCACGGGCGTCGTGCTCGGCCACGCCGGCACGGGCGCAAGCACGGGCTCGGCTCCGCAGCTGGTGAGCCTGACGACGACCGAGAAGGGGTATCTCGTGCCTGCGGCGGGCATGCTCGTCTGGGACAGCACTCTCACCCAGTTCCAGTGGTACGACGGTACAAGCTGGAACCAGGTCGGCACGGCCGGATCGGCCGGCGGATGGACTGACGACGGCGCCATCGTTCGCTTGACTACTGCTGGCGACGACGTCGCCATCGGTATCGCCACCATGCTCGACACCGAGAAGCTCCGCGTCATCGGCGACGTGGGCATCCAGGGCAACGTCGACTTCGAGAACGGCGCTGCTCGCGTCTTGCAGGTCAACGCGGCTGCCGCGGACAATCCGGGGCACAACCTGTCGCTCATTGGTGGCGACGGTGGAACCACGACCGGAGCTACGGGCCAGGACGGTGGCTTTGCGTACGTTCAGGGTGGCGACGGTGGCGCAGGTACCGTGACCGCGATCAGCGGAAACGGCGGCGACGCGGTCATCACTGGCGGTGTTCCCGGCGCTGACGGCGGCTCGGGGCAGGGGGTGAACGGCAGTGTGCAGATCGGAACGTCGCAGACCATTTCGGTCACCATCGGTAGCGCTACGACCAACACCGTCGTCAATATCCCCGACAATGCGCTCAGCCGGTTCCTGGTTCGGGAAAGTACCAACGAGTACATCGCGGTCGATACGGTCAACGGATCCGAGTCGGTCGAGTTTGGCAACGCGACGACCAACCCAACGACGAAGTTCCTAGGGACCGGAACGGTATCGCTTGAGGGCGCTGGCCAAAAGCTAGCGCTCGTCAGCGACGGCTACATCGGGATCGACGAGCGGGCATCTGGTCCCACCACTGGGGTGGACGAGGGAGCGCTCTACACCAAGCTGGCGAATGGCGAGACAGCGCTGTTCTTCCGCACGGAGTCGAGCGGGACTGAGTACCAGCTCACGCCCACCCAGGCGGCCAACCCCGAGTACGTCGGCACGGCAGGCGAGGCTCTGAACGCTGGCGACGTGGTGTGCCTGCAGTGGGATTCTGGCAACACCGACGTTCGCGTCTATCAGTGCGACGCCAACGTCACGGCTCGCTCAAACGGGATCGGGATCACCAAGGCTGCCGCGACGGCGGGCAACCCGGTCACGGTGCAGATGGCGGGCGAGTCGGCCGTACTGGCTGACGCGCGGTGGGACACGGTACCTGGCACCGCCCAGGTGGGTCTCCCCGTCTGGATGAGCGAGACGGCTGGCCAGATGACCTACACCAAGCCGACCACCGGAGGTGTGACGCAGCAGCAGATCGGCTGGGTTGCCGAGCAGGGCACGGGAGCCAGCACGATCCTCATCGACACCAGCGTGCAGCTCAGGGTGGCATAGCCCAACAAGTGATCGCGTGGGGGCGGGCTGGGCCCACCTCTGGTTCGCTCCTACGCGGTCTTTCAAACCAAGAGGTGGAAAGACATGACGAAATCATCGAAGCCGAGAGCAACCCGCAGGGTCAACAAGAAGGTGTCTGCCAAGACGGGCGGCAACGGCCAGACGGCCGCGGCGACCCCTGCCGAGGAAGGCGGAGTCGTCCCCGTGGGTGCTCAGGGCCAAAACCAGCCCAAGCTCGTTCCCGTCGCGGACATGAAGCCCAAGGAGCTGAAGAAGCTGCGTGAAGCAGAGCACGCGCTGCTCAAGCTCCTGGCCGAGATCGGCGACCTGACGATCCAGATCGAGCAAGCTCGTCAGCGGCAGTCGACCGTCAGCCAGGAGGTGGCTCGCCGCCGTCAGGACTTGCAGTCCCTCATGAAGGGGACGGTCATCAGCCACGGTTTCGACCCTGACACCGAGAAGTTCAACCTCAATCCCGAGAGCGGGAAGATCGAGCGGATCGTTCAGGGCTAACTGGCGGTCCACGCGTAGGCAGGAGAGGGACGCCCCATGGCAGCAAGACGAGCTCTAGTCGCCGGCACCACGGCGATGTTCGATGAGATCAGCTCCTCTGGCGACGCGCTGGAGGTCACTGCCGGGGGCGTCGTCTCCTCCAACTCGAGCAACCTGACGCTCAGCGCCGGCGGCTCGTACGTCGTGGTCGACGGGACCAAGACGCTGGATGCCACCAGCATCGACCGTCAGTCGGCCGCCGGCATCACCATCGGCGGCACCAACGCCAACGCCATCACGATTGGGCGCACCGGCGTTACCACTGGAGTCGCGGGTGACCTCGAGCTCGCCGGGAGCCTGATTGGCCCCGACGACGGAAGCGGCTTCATTGTCGGCCAGGCCGGCACCAGCTCCCCCGGCGGCTCTGCGTTGCAGGTCGCAAGCTTCACGTCGACCGAGCAGGGCTACTTGACGGCTGCCGATGGCATGATCGTCTACAACGCGACCGCCAACCAGCTCCAGGGTCGCGTCAACGGCACCTGGGTCGACCTCGGTGCCACGGGGGGCTCGGGCTTTTGGAGCCGTACCGGTACCATCGTTTACCCGACGACGACGACCGACGAGGTCGTGGTGGGCGGCTCTGCGCTCGCCGGAACCGAGCAGTTCCGCGTCGTGGGCGACGCCTACGTAGACGACAACATCTACCTCGGGCCGACCGGTGGCAACAAGGTCGTCCAGATCGCGAAGCAGGGTCCAGGATCGGGCGGCAACACCCTGACCCTGAGCGGTAGCGAGGGCGGCGACTCCACTACCGGCGCGTCCGGCGGTGAGACTCACGTTCTGGGCGCTGACGGAGGCGTCGGTTCGTCTGGAGCGGGAGGCCGCGGTGGAGACGTCAACGTCTTCGGCGGCGACGGCGGAACGGGGACCACCAACACGGGCAGCGGCGGCGCTGTCGAGGTGCAAGGCGGAACCGGCGACGGGGCGACAGGCGGCGGCAACGTCAGCGTTGAGGGAGGCGTGTCGCTCAACGCGTCGGGGGGCGACGTTACGATCCTCGGTGGCTCGGGGAGCACCCAAAACGGTCGCATCACCATCGCCGTATCGAACACCCGAGATCTGTTCCTCGGTGCTCAGTCGGGTACGTCGAGCCCCTGCATCACCACGATCAACTACGGCGTCACCGTTCGTGACGGAGCAAGTGCGGAAGCTTATCTGGAGCTCCAGCCTGGACAGAACGGTCCGGTCGCTCCAGCCGGCACAGGTCGTCTGCGCTACAACGGATCCACCAACGTCTTCGAGTACAGCGAGAACGGCGTCGCCTGGGCTCAGGCGTTCGGCGGCTCCGGCTCCTCGCCGTGGACGCAAGCCTCGGGCGTCATCTACCCGACGACCATCACCGACGACGTCGCCATTGGCACGACGACGATGAGCAGCACTGAGCGGCTCCGCGTGGCAGGGCACGTCTCGTTCGGTGGCAATCTCGCGTTCGAGCAGTCGACGATCATCTCCACGCCCAAGGGGACGGGTGTGACCGGTTTTCAGGTCGCCATCTATCCTGGTGACGGCCAGGATGCGGCGTTTTCCAGCGGCCGAACCGGCGGCAACCTCGTCATGGACTCCGGCGACGGTGGCGACGTCGTTTCCGGCGGAGGCAACGGCGGCGACGCCGGAGACATCTCGATCATCGGAGGCACAGGCGGAAACGCTCGTGATGGGGCCTCGTTTACTGGCGGCGACGGCGCCGAGGTGACCATTGAGGCGGGGATTGGCGGTGGGCCTGGGTTCGCCGGAGACGACACGAACGGAGGTTTGGGAGGAGACCTCAATCTGGGTGCCGGACGCGGCGGTGCGACGTCGTCGGGCAACGGGGGAACCGCCGGCAGCGTTATCATCTACGGCGGCAACGCGGTCGGGGGGCTCCAGGCGGGGGCGGCCGGAGCCGTCTCGATCACCGGAGGCGACGGGGCCCTATCGAGCACCGGTACCGACACCGTAGGCGGCTCGGTGACGATCGCAGGTGGAGTCGGCGCTTTGACGGGCACTGCCAACGGCGGCAACGTCGTCATCAACGGTGGCGAGGCCCTGGGGACCGGCACGGACGGCCAAGTCCAGGTCGGCGGAACGAACACGAGCCAGGTGCTGATCGGCGCCGCGGCAACACCGGTCGTCGTCAACGGAACGCTGCAGGGCCCCAATGACGGGACCGGCGTGGTGGTCGGCCACGCTGGCACGGGTGCGTCCTCTGGCTCGGCTTTCCAGGCCGTGAGCCTGACCACGACCGAGCAGGGCTACCTTGTCGCGGCCGATGGCATGGTGGTCTACAACACGACCGCCAACCAGCTCCAGGGCCGCGTCAACGGCGCCTGGGTTGACCTCGGAGCGGGCGGCGGCGGATCCTCGCCGTGGTCGCGCAACGCCGGCACCGGCGCCGTCTACCCGACGACCACGACCGACGACGTCATCGTGGGCGGAACGGCTACCTCGGGTACAGAGCGGCTGCGCGTGGTTGGCGGCGGTTTGTTTGAGGTGCCGGACAACGATTCGTCGGCCTTCATCGTTCGGCAGGGTACCGACAACTACCTGCAAGTGGACACGACGGACGGCGCCGAGCTCGCCATTCTCGGAAACGGAACGGTGACCAACCTGATCACCGCGCTGCTTGGCAGTCAGGTGAGTTTGGGCTCCGGCACCAGCCCTGCGCGAATCGGAATCGACATTCCCGACAATGACTCCAACGCGCTCAATCTGAATCAGGGCAGCGACACGTACCTGGAGATCGACACGACGGATGGCTCCGAGTCGATCATTTTGGGCAACGGCACGGTTACCACCCTGGCAACGACCGTCCTCGGTGCTGCCGTCAACGTGGGAGCTCCGGGGCTTCCCGCCGACGTCACCATCACCATCGTCGACAACGAACCGGCGTTTGTCGTCAAGGAAGGTGCCAACGAGTACATCAACATCGACACGTCGGACGGCGCCGAGCTGATGTCGCTCGGAAACGCCACGACCAACCCCGACTACGTCTTCGTGGGCTCTGGCTACGTCCAGGTCGACGGCAATATCCAGGGGCCCGACGACGGCACGGGGGTCGTTTTCGGCCACGCTGGTACGGGTGCGTCTACTGGCTCGGCTTTCCAGGCCGTGAGCCTGACTACAACCGAGCAGGGCTACCTCGTCGCCGCAGACGGCATGGTGGTCTACAACACGACCGACAACCAACTCCAGGGACGCGTCAATGGCGCCTGGGTGGATCTGGGCGCGGGAGGGGGATCGTCTCCCTGGACCGAGTCGAGCGGCACGGTCTATCCCAACAATGCCACCGACGACGTTGTCATTGGTGCCGCGGCCATGTTTGGCACCGAGAAGCTTCGGGTCGTCGGCTCGACGTCGCTTCAGGGAGACATCGTCTTCGAGCCTGCCATCGGCACCGACGTCAATATTACTGGCGTGCAGGCCACCGGGGCCGGGGTCAACGGTATCGACATCAACGTGCTGGCGCCCAAGGGGGCAAATGACGCCACCACACCGGGGCAAGGCGGCGACGTGGTGTGCCGCTCCGGCGCCGGTGGTGACACCACCGGGGCGACCAAGGCGGCTGTCGGCGGCGCAGCCCAAGTGAAGGCAGGCACAGGAGGAACCAACCCCGACACTGGAGACGGCGGCGATGGTGGCACCCTGTGGTTGGCTGGCGGCACGGCTGGCGTTCCCACTGGCACAGGAGCTACAGGGGCAGGAGGCAACTGCTCGGTTCGCGGCGGATCGGGTAACCCCCATGGTCAGGTCAGCATCGGACAGGCGCAGACGTCCCAGATCAACATGGGCGCCGTCGGCGTTCCGACCATCTTTGCCGACGTTCTGCGAGGCACCGACGACGGTACAGGTGTGGTGTTCGGCCACGCAGGCACCGCGGCCAGCGAGGGCTCGGCACTGCAGTTCGTCAGCGTTACGACTACGGAGCGCGGCTACCTCGTCGCGGCCGACGGCATGGTCGTCTACAACACGACCGACAACCAGCTCCAGGGACGCGTCAACGGCGCCTGGGTCGACCTCGGCTACACGGGGGGCGCAACGGGCGGCGGCTGGACTGATGACGGGGCCGTCGTTCGCCTCACCACCGCTTCGGACGACGTGGCCATCGGAACAGCCACCATGTCCGGCACCGAGAAACTCCGCGTCGTTGGCGACTGTTATCTCGAGGGGGACATTCTTTCGACGGGCAACACCCGACACACGCTGGCGCAGAACGCCACTGCTGGGGGCCTGGGGTATCAGTTCGAGATCACCGCCGGAACCGGCAATGACAACTCGGCGGTCAGCCCCGGAAACGGCGGCGAGTTGGAGCTCAACGCAGGCGATGGTGGCGATTCGACGTTGGGTAGTGCTCTCGACGCCGGCAACGGAGGCATCGTTTCCGTCAGCGGTGGAAGCGGAGGGGATTGCACTGGCACCGGGGATGGCGGTAACGGTGGCGACGTGTCCATCGGCGGCGGCTGGGGCGGCACGTCCAGCGGTGGAGGTGGGCAAGGCATCGGTGGCGACGTCACGATCGCTGGTGGCAACGGCTCGACGCTGGGACAGGTCAACGTCGGCGTCAGTGGCACTTTGCGCGTGAACGTAGGTGCGGCAACGACCGAAACTCGGGTTCAGGGGCTCCTTAGCTGCGCAGACGACATTCTGTTCTACGCCGGCAGCTCCCGAGTCTACGCTGGACAGAACCCCACCGCTGGCGGCCTCGGTTACCAGTTGGATCTGTCGGCCGGAAAGGGCGGAGACAACGCCGCGGGAACCGGTGGCACCGGGGGTGAGATCGAGCTCAACGCGGGCGACGGCGGCGACACCACCAACAACAATCTCGGTGGTACGGGAGGATCTGTTTCGGTCCAGGCCGGTAGGGGCGGATCCACGACGGGCATCGACGACGGAGGAGTTGGCGGCGCCGTCTCCATCAGTGGAGGATGGGGTGGAACCTCCGTCGGTGGCGACCAAGGTGGTGGCGGTGACGTCACCATCGCCGGTGGGTTTGGAATCGTGGGCGGCGATGTCACCATCGTCGGTGGAAACGGAACGAACACCGACGGCGACGTCTATGTGGGGACTTCCAACACCGTCAGCGTGAATGTCGGCGCTTCGACGAACGTGATCCCGGCCAACTTTCACGGCCAGGTCCAGGTGCTCGACGGGACCGGTGCTACGGCCGCCATCGACCTGACCGACGGTGACTCCGCGACTGCTGCTGCCGCGAATCACGGCAAAATGCGGTACAACGAGGCCAAGGGCGGGATCGAGGCGAGCTACAACGCTCTCGGCTATCAGCCGATCAACGTGCCGGGCGTCTCCAGTGTCCAGGTCACGGGGACGACCAGCACGACCAGCACGACCTACACGACAGTCGGCGCCGGGCTTTCGATTACCCCACCGGCTGGGCGGTACCTGGTGATGTTCAGCACGTCGGTGCAGAACACCTCCAACAGCCATGCGGTTTACGTCCAGGTCTACGTCGGCGGCACGGCCGTAGGTAGCTCCTACCGCGTTCACATTCGAGGAAACCAGACGATCTGGGTGCCCCTCATGTCGACCACCGTCGTCGATGCAAACGGATCGCAGGCCATCGAGGTGCGCTGGAGGGTTTCGGGAGGCACGGGCAACATGGAGGCCCGCACGTTCCACGTCCAGCAGGTGCGCGGCGACAACCTGCTTATCTAACGAGTGACCCATGGCCGCTACGAAGTACAGCTACAGCATCAGCAACGACATCATCGCTGGAGCCGTCTCTCTCGAGCGGCTTACGAACGAGATCGACGACTCGTCCATCGCCACGGCTCTCGACCACCTCAGCTCCTACGACGACACGCTCGACGTTTGGTTCGCCGACGCGCTGAGTGCTGGCGACAAGACGACGCTGGACGGCGACACGACCAACCCCTGCGGCGGCATCATCGGCAACCACAGCGGCACCCCCTGGCCGCAGTTTCGTCCGATCTACTGGTACTCGCCTTTCAAGGCCGTGGACGCCGGCGTCATGGAGGTCATCGCCAACGGCAGGCCCGCCGTGGAGGTGGAAGACGGCCAGACGGGCTTCGGCTCGGCGCCCATTCACTGGGTGGAGGAGACGGATGCCAACAGCAAGCTCAGGGTGACGATGCAGTTCATCCTGAAGGCGACCGGCACGGGCTCGACCGTGAGGTTGGCGGCCAAGTTCAAGTTCCAGGCGACGGGTGAGGACTCCAGCGAGGCGTTCAGCCCTGATGGATTCGTTGTGGTGCCCGTCACGCACACGACGCTGGGCGAGGTGTTCGAGGGCAAGCTGGAGCTCGATGGCTCGGACATCTCGATTCACGACGCTTGTGCGTTCCAGGTCGGCCGTGACGGCAACAACGAGATGGGCGCCGGTACCGACGACGACGTCAACGTGCCCGTTCAAATTATCGCAGTGGAGCTGGAGGTCAGCTGATGCCAGGAAACGAGACCAAGGTGCGTTCGGACAGGGTTTTCCCTCCGGCCTTCTGGAAGAAGACCGGCGTGACCTCCGGCCAATCCGTCGGCGAGGACATGAACATCGCGGGCATCACCCGAGACGTGTTCACGCTACCGCGCGCCGCCTCGCTCATGAGTGTGGGTGTCGTACTGACGGCGCCCGTCACTGCGGGGCTCATCCGTTTCGAGATCACCAAGAACGGGACGCCCACGGGGAAGACGTTCGACATGACGGACGCCACCGGCATCAAGCAGATCTGGGAGTTCAACGCCGGTGAGCTGACGGGCGACAAGGGAGACGACATCGGATTCCAGTGGGGCTCGAGCGGCACCCTCGCCCCGAGCGGAACCATCGAGGCCGTGCTCTACATCGAGCTCCAGTTCTACGGATGAGGTAAGCGATGGCCGGACCGTCTCTGATCAACAACCGGTTCTTCCCGAGAGCCAACATCGGCGACGGCGGCCCTGCGCCTGGTGGCGACTCCCTTCTTGCCGTTCCCAACATCGCGGCCCTGCAGGCGCTCGACGACACGGCGGTCGACGACGGCGGCGTCGTCAGCGTCAAGAGCCTCCTCGATTTGTGGATTCTGGACAAGTCAAGCGTGCTCCCGACCGACGGGATCACCGTGGTATTGCCCAACTCGGGCACGGGGCGCTGGATTCGGCTTCAGCTCCCGAACCTGACCTGGCAGCTGCAGACCACCTGGTACGTCAACGAGACGGCCGGCAACGACGAGAACGGCGGCTCGACGCCAGCCACGGCGCTCAAGAACTGGGACGAGTACCAGCGTCGCATCGGCGAGGGACCTCTGACCGTCAGCCACACGGTCAACTTCGCGACGACTCTCACCCAGGACATCCACGTCAACACAACGATGATCGACGACAGCGTGATCATCACTCTCCAGGGCGTGCGCTCCGCTCCGCTCTACTCCGGCTCGGTCACGGCCAAGCAAGCGGAGAACGCCGGAGCGAACACCGATCTGCAGATCACCGACGCGGCGTTGCCCGTTTCCTGGGCGGCTAGCGGGTTGGTCGACAAGATGTACGTGCTCACCTCGGGGCCCAACGCTGGGGCCTGCGGCTGGATCGCTGCTGACGTGGGTGCCAAGACTGCTCGCATCACCAAGGCCTACAACGAAGCCGGCGGTACGTTCGTCGAGCCTGGCGTCGGCGAGACGTTCGACGTCGTCGACCTTGGCTTGGTGGAGGGCGGGTTGAGCGGCATCGAAGGCGGCAACGTGCGGGTGGTGGCTCGCGACCTTCGTTTCTCCAACCCAGGCGCTCTCGCCATGAAGACGGAGGGCGGATACTGGAGGCTGATCTTCTGCGACATCGACGGCGGGAGCATCAACCTGAGTGGGTCTTCGCAGCAGTCGTCGTTCGCGGGAGCCACGAGCGCGTTTGCTACCCGACTGAAAGCCACGAGCTTCATCCTGTTGGAGCGCGCCACGGGCGTGCTCTACTCTGTGCTGCTCGCTTCGGGCATCACCATGCGCAGTCACGGGACGCTCAACATTCGGCTGTCGTCCACGATCTTCCAGTACGCATCGGGACCTGGATTCATCCGGGCCATCGGCGGATCCAGGATGATCGTGAGCGCGCCCTTAGGGGTGTTTGGCCTCACCGCTGCCGGCAACCGAGCCATCTCCGTGATCTGGAACGGCATCGCCATCCTGCGCGAGTACGTTTTCGGAAGCGGCAACACCTTCGACTACGCGTTCGACGTCGGCAGTGGTTCGAGCATCATCTACCAGAGCGGCTTCACGCCGGTTGTTACAGCGGGCGCGATAGCCGACACGCTCATCGGAAACCTAAACCGGAACTACATCCAGCTCCCAGTCACCAACATCAGCCGTAACTGCGCCTTCTGTCTGGAGTAGGAGAGGATTATGGAACAGCTACAGATCGTGCTCGACTGGATGAAGGCCAACCCTTGGGTGAGCACGGCCATCGTGGTCTACGTGATCGCCAACCTGGCGCCCCGTCCCGATCCCAGCAAGATGACGGGGTGGCAGAAGGCGTTCTGGCAGATCGTCGATCGGCTGTGCGTCCTCACGCACGACAAGCTCCCCGGTGGTCTCAAGCTGCTGCTGCTCGACAGTCCTCCGATCAAGCCCTCGAAGCTCACCAAGGCCAAGAAGGTGGCCGAGCCCGAGCCCGAGCCGGAGAGCGAGGACGAGCCTGAGGATGAGGAAGCGGACGCCGACGAGCCCGAGGTTGACGCCGAGGAGCCCGAGGACGACAACGACGATTCGGACGGGGAGGCTGAGCCCTCGCCCGAGGACGAAGAAAAAGGAGCACCATCGTGAGCGGAGACAACTTCGACAAATTCGGCGACGTCATTCAGCAGAGCGAGCAGACCTCCTCGCTGGCCGGAGGGGCCATGGGGGACGGCCTGGGCAGCTTCGACAAGGCCCCTTATCAGCTGCGCCCCGACGGCGTGCTGGTCGAGATGCAGTGTCGCGGTTGCGGTCGTCCCAAGCACATGACCGTCGAGTGGCCGGAAATCGTGGCCATTCGCTGCAACGTCTCGCCCCACGTGCCGTATCGTCAGGTTCCGCAGCTGTCGCGGTACGCCTCGGTGTGGCGTCCCGCTCGAGCACAGGCCGAGGCGGCCTGGGTGCCCGAGGGATCGAACTGCAACTGGTGCCAGACGCCGGTGCAGCCCATCTTCAGCGTCTCCGAGTGCTACCGACTGATCGCCAAGGCGAAGGAGCAGGGGGCCCTGAGCGAGCAGGACGAGGTCCAGCTCGGCAACATCTGCATGGCTGCCAAGGGACAGCGATGAGGCTATGGGGGTGGCGACGGACGAGATGGCGGCGACCGTTCTGGCCCCCTATTTCGACGCCGTGCGGGACGTGTTCTCGGCGCACGAGCCCGTTCCCAACCAGTCGCTAGACAAGCTCGCCAAGACCGACTTCATCGTCGATGCCCGGATCCACGACAGCCAGCGGCACTTTGCCGGCTGTCGTCAGGACGGCCTGCTCATCCTGCTGGCCCCGCAGAGCGTCGATCTGCCTGAGGACACGCTGGTGGCCATCCTGGCGCACGAGTTTGGGCACGCGGCCGACTACGCCTATCCGGGGCGCTGGCTGCCCGAGCGTGACGAGCCGGCGGCATGGCTCGCGGACCTGTCCACCAAGGAGGCCAAGCGCTGGATGAAGGCGTGGCCCGATCGGAGTGACGACCAGGTGGAGTGGGCCGCCGACAGCATTGCCCAGGCTGTAACGGGGCGGAGGATCGGCTACTGCGGACCCTGCCTGCTGCAGTGCTGGGAGGGGAAGTCGAGACCAGGCGGGCTGAGGTGAGCCATGGCGAAGCGCAAGATGACAGACTGGCCCAGTGTTGCGGATGAGGTGCTGCTGGTCCCCCCGGAGGTGCTGGAGGGGCCCGCCGAGGCGATCCGTAACCCGAGGAAGAAGACGGCCAAGAAGAGGTCAGCCAGCAAGAGGTCCGCGAAGAGCCAGTACGAGCTGGACATCGCGGCGCTTGCGCCCTTTGGGGACGACGATGACCTCATCGTCCGCACGGCGCTGCTCCGTCCGAAGAGCTACAACCCCAGGCGCAAGCGGAAGATCTCCTCGCCCGAGGACGTCGCCCGGCTGTGCCGCCACATGGTGGACTACGAGGACGAGCACTACGTCGTGCTGGTGGTCGACAACAGGAACGCCCTGCGGGCCATCTACGAGGCGGCCAAGGGCGGCCCGGCGGCCACGGCGGTCAATCTGCACTCGATTCTGAAGATCCCCCTGCTCGTCGGGGGCCGGGGGATCATCACGGTCCACAACCACCCGTCGGGTGACCCCACCCCGAGCTCGGAGGACATCGCCATGCACCTGCGCGTGCGGGAGGCGCTGCAGTGCATCGGCATGGAGCTGCTCGACTACGCCATCGTGGGCGACGAGGGGTTCTACACGTACCTCGAAGCCAAGGTGATGCCCTGGAGCATGGCATGAGAGCTGGGATCTACACCGCCAGGGCCGGCGACCAGGCCTACGGCTACCTCGATGCCATGGTCGCCGCCGGCGACGCCATCTTCCGCGGCGAGGGGTACGACCCGGAAGGCCGCAAGCACATCGTCGTCGAGGTGCCGTCCCGCGGCAGGACCGCCCGTAGAAACCCGGCCAGGACCGGGTACATTCGCATCGGCGCCGGCTTCTGCACCAACGCCATCCGGTCGTACACCGACTGGAAGGAAAAGTGGTGGCGCGAGGCCATCCAAAACTCCGTCGATGCCGGTGCGCGCAACATCCGCTGCTACGCGAAGGAGATGCCTGGGAACGGTCGCTGGCTCGTCAGCTGTGAGGACGACGGCATCGGCATGGACGAGGACGTCATCATCGACAAGTTCCTGGTGCTCGGCGGGAGCACGAAAGAGGGCATCGAGCCGGGGGAATGCACCGGCGGATTTGGCAAGGCCAAGGAGCTGCTGATCCTGCCGTGGATCAGCTGGAGCATCGAAAGCGGCAACGTGGTGGTCAAGGGCAAGGGCGGGGAGTTTGTCGTCGAGGAGGTCCCGAGCTTCCGCCGTGGCGTCAAGATCGAAGTCGTCATGCCTCCCGATGAGCACACCCACGAGTCGGCAGCGCTGGCCTTCATCGGCAAGTGCTACCTGCCCAAGGTGACGTTCACGGTCAACGGTCGTGAGACCAAGGCCAACCTCCGGCGCGGCTCCCACGTCCGCTCGTTCGCCGAGAAGGCCGACCTGTACTACGCCAAGAAGGAGAGCTTCTACCAGCACCTGCTCGTGCGCATCAACGGGCTCTACATGTTCTACGAGTACCTGCCCGACACGGTTCCGGGCACGGCCATCCTCGAGCTGCGCGGCCGGTCGATCGATCTGCTCAAGGACAACCGCGACGACTTCGCCGACCGTCAGCTGAACCACGACGTCTCGGAGTTCATCAGCCGACTGGCGACGGACGCCAAGGCCGAGCTGCGGGAGAAGAAGGGGCTCATCCGAAAGAAGTTCAAGGGCAAGGGCAAGTTTACGTCGGCCAGCACCGAGCAGCTTCGAGCCGCTGCCCTGGAGGCCATGGGGGGGATGCTTCCCAGGGGGCGCGGACCGCGCAACAGTCTCGTCCTGAGCCAGAGCCAGCAGCGGGAGATCGCGAAGGTCATCGGGGGCATGGGTGGGTCCGAGCAATCGGAACGCCCCATCCCCGAGTACTCCGAGCAAGGCGCGGCTCCCCAGCCAGCTCCTCCCATCAACCTGCGGACCACGGTCGAGCTCGTCAAGGCGATGCTGGACGGCCTGAAGGTGGAGGGCACCACGCACATGGAGGCCATCGCCAAGGCCGTGAGCTGGGAGCCGGACTTCTACCTCTACAACAACCTCGAAGGATGGAAGGTCCCGAAGCGCTTCTACCCGGAAAAGATGTCCCCCAACGTGCGCAAGCTGCTGCGCTTCTGGGCGGAGCTATGCCGTTTCATCCTGATCAAGCTCAACAGCGAGCACGAGTACGGGGTGGGCTTCGTGTTCGACGAGTACGTCAGCGGGATGCACGTCGTCGAGGACAACGAGAAGTGGCTCCTGCTCAATCCGTTCCGCGAGAACCGGCCGTCGTACGGGATGTTGTCGCTGGCGGACGAGGACGACGTGGACACCATCTTCGGCATCGCGGTCCATGAGGTCACCCACATGGCCGACGGCATCAGCTACCACTCCGAGAGCTATGCCTCCGCGTTGACGAAGAACCTCGGCAAGCTCCGCGCCATTTCGCGCCAGGTCGAGAGGATCCGCAAGGCCATCGTGTCGCGCGGTCCGCTCAAGGGCCCGCGCCTAGAGAACGCCCAGGTGGCCGAGGATGCCCTGATCATCATGCAGGACGCGGGGCGATGGATGAATCGCGACGAGATCAACGCTGAGATTCCCAACTACCTGAGCGTCAAGAATGCTGAGGCGTTGGAAGCTAAGCGGTTCGTCGAGGCTCGTTGGGACGACGACAAGTTCGAGAAGCAGTACTCGGTCACCGATGCTGGGTTCAACTGGGCCATGAAGCGCGTCGAGACGAGGGAAAAGAAAGCAGCGAAGAGGAGGACAGCATGAAGAGGTGGACCTGGATTCTGATGGTGGCAGTGGCGATGACGCTGGGGGCGACGACGAGCGGTTGCCAACTCCTGCCGAAGGTGCTCCCCATCGTGGCGGACATCATCACCGAGGTGCTGGACGCCCAGCAGAAGATGAAGGCTCTCGACGCTGCCGCTCAGGCCTGGTTCGAGAAGTACCCCAACGAGGCGATGCAGAAGAAGTGGACCGGCGCGATGGACAAGGCGAACGCCGCCATCGACGTGGCGCTCAAGGCTGCGCACGGTGTGGAGGATGCCGCCGAGCAGGACGTGGCCGGCGCCATGAACAACTGGATCGCGGCTTGGCAGACTCTCCGCGAGCTCGCGACCAGCATCGGATTCATGGGGGCCAACGGCACCATGAACGCCGGGCCTGCTGCTGGGCTCGTGCTCGAGGAGCCGCTTGCCGTCAAGCGGTCTCGAGGTGAGCCATGAACTACGGGCTCGGCTACTTTCCCGACGACGCCGACGAGCGCGACCGCGAGTATGCTCTCGGCGTCGAGCATCTGCCCGTAGCGGCGCCCGAGCAGGTCGATCTGCGCGACCTGTTCGGGGAGCCCTACAACCAGAACGGCCACAACTCCTGCATCACCCAGGCGGTCGCCAAGGGAGTGCGGGTGGCGCACATCCAAGATGGTCACCCCGACCCGCCGGATCTGTGCCGGTTCCTGCTCTGGGCCCAGCTCCGGGGCGAGCTGCTGCTCGACCAGAACGTGGGCTCGCAAATCCGCAAGGCGTTCAAGAAGATGAACGCCGACGGGTTCTGCCAGGAGATCCACTGGCCGCACGACCACGATACCGGGCCTGACGCTCGCTTCCGCATGAAGCCGTCGCGCGACGCCCGGCGCATGGCCTACGACCAGCGTGAGAAGGGCGCGAACACGGTCTACCGGCGGATCTACGAAGGCGGCTACGACCGCATCGACAAGATCAAGGCGGCCAATGCCAACGGCATGCTGGTGGTCTTCGGGACCAACGTCGACCGGGACTTCACCGGCAACCGTTTCGACCCGACCCTGCCGCTGATGCCGCCTACGACGGACATCGCCGGAGGTCACGCCATGGCCATCGTCGGATACTTGCCGGGTGACATCTTCATCATCGGCAACAGCTACAGCCGGCGGTGGGGCGATGAGGGTTTCTGTCTGTTCTCGGCGGACTACCTGGTCAACATCCAAACCCGTGACATCTGGGTGGTCGAGAAGGCCCCCTGGTACTCGGAGCTAGCATCATGAGAGACTATCAGCGATGGCTGCTGCACAACTCTTGCCTGGTGCTCTGTGCCTGGGGGCTCGCGGCGTGCCCGAAGCCGATCCCGAATCCCGAGCCCGAGCCCGAGCTCGACGGCGCGGCTCCTGCTACGTGTGAGTCGGTCTGTGCTCACTGGACGGATCTCGGGTGCAAGGAGGCCCAGCCGACGCCGGACGGCGCCAGCTGTGTGGAGGTCTGCGAGAACATCCAGCAGAGCAACCTCAAGGACGATCTGGAGTGTCAGGTCGCGGTGACGAGCTGCGATCAGATCGACGGATGCTGAGGTGAACCATGGCCAGGGCGAAGAAGAAGCGAGCTCCAGCACGACGGAAGAAGAAGGCAGCCAAGAAGCAGGCGCCGTTCGATCCGAAGCGGTGGGTCGAAGACCACCCCGCCGTGCTGACACCGATCACCAAGGCGCGGGCCGTCTCGCTGATCAGGCAGTGGTGTGAGACGAAGAAGGCTCCCCCCGGCCCCACCCGGAAGGATGCCGAGGCTCGCCTCCCTTCCCCTGGCTCGGTTCTGCCCATCAAGCTGCGCCAGGGCGGCGAGGTGAAGGTTCTGAACCTGCGTGGGAAGTACCACCAGCTCGAGAAGCTCACCAAAGCCGAAGCGAAGACGGTCCTGATGGACACGCACGGCGTCGAGCTTCCCGCAGACACGAGGCCCGGCACGTATTATCCGCTCGAAGGTGGGGTGCGGCTGGCTCCGCTGAACCTCTCCGGCTCCGTCTCGTACTACCTGCTCGTCCCGGTCAGCCGAGAGGACGTGGTGGACACCATCCACAAGTCGCTGCCCCGTCCGCTGGCCGTGCCCAAGTGCGACGCGGAGAAGATGCTGCCCAAGAAGGACCAGGCCATGGTCTTCGGCACCGGCAAGAACAAGTTCTCCATCGAGCGCTACGGGAGCAAGTACCTACTCGGTGAGTGGTGACGCCGTGCCGTCTTCGCAGCCGAAGCCACCAGAGCACCCCCAGAAGCCTTGGGTAGGCCGGGTGCTGTCCGACTGGTGGCCGACGCTGCAGGAGGCGGTGGGCTCTCGCCTGATGCCCAGGAGCGCCCCCAAGCCGAACCCTCGCCGCAAGCCCATCCGACTCCGCGAGTACGGCTGCGGCCACTACGGCTGTGTGTTCCCCACCGGCAACTCCGGGCTGGTGTTCAAGCTGACGACGGACAGCTCGGAGGCGGCCTTCGTGGCCGCCGCCCGCACCATTCAGGCGTGGCCCCGCGGCATGGTGCTCTACACCAACGTGTGGCAGCTCGCCGGCGAGAAGCATGGCCGTCGCCCGGTGTACGCGCTCTGGCGTGAGGGGGCTCGCAACGTCGGCGAGCTCCTCCAGCTCTACAGAGGGGGGATCCCCGAGCGGTACATCGATCGCTTCGGCGAGCGCGATCTGCAGGACTTCATCGCCTCGTTGCTGTTCTATCGGGATGCGGCCACTGGCATCCTAGACATCGTCCGTCGCTCCAAGCAGCCGCGCCAGCTCCTGCGCGAGGTGGGGAGGCTGGAGGAGTGGGCCTACGAGGTGTTTCTGGGAGACCTCCACGAGGCGGCCCTCACCCTGCGACGATCGAGGGGTGTCAAGAAGGTCGCCCTGTCGATCGTGGCCTGCTCCATCGCCGCTGACGCCGCCACCGACACCGTCTCGGGCAAGTTCGTGGGCGACGCGCTGTCGTTCTATCTCGACCACGGCATGGCACTCGCCGACGTCCACCTCGGCAACCTCGGTGAGACCAGCCGCGGAAGGAACTGGCAGCTGGTGATCACCGACCCCGGCCACATGGTTCCGCTCTCGCCGGAGTGGCTCAAGGTGGAGGTTCCGCTTCTGGAGAAGGTGCGGTGAAGCCCGGAACCTTCAGGCTCAATCCCCAGCACCGCTGGGTCGAAAAGGTTCTCATGCGCTGGTGGCCAGTGCTGGAGGAAATCGTGGGGCCCCGGTGGATGCCCTGGGACGTGGAGCCCGAGCTGTCCTGGGGGTGTGGGAGCTACGGCTGCGTGTTCCCCACGCCGGAAAGCGGCATCGTCTGCAAGGTCACCTCGGACATGACGGAGGCGGCGTTCGTCTCGGCGGCCATGTCGCTCGGCAAGTGGCCCGATGGCATCGTTCGCTACCACAAGATCTTTCAGCTGGAGGATGAGCACTACTACCAGCGCCCCGTCTACGTCCTCTGGCGCCAGGCGGCCGAAGGGGTCGGTGAGCTGTACGCACAGGCTTCTAGCGATTGGCACAAGCAGCGGTACGGTCCCGGTTCGTGTCGTTCGTTCATCGAGCTGCTGAGCCAGTTCCAGAAGGAGGCAGCCCGAATCCGTCGCGCCGTGCTGGGAGCCAGGGACAAGGAGAAGTTCCTGATGCGAGCTCAGTTTCTGGAGGACAAGGCCTGGGACCGCTACCGCACCGTCGGGGGGCACGGCGTCAAGGGAGCCGAGCTCGTGGCCTACAAGCGCCTGGAGTGCCGTTCGCTGGCGCACTTCATGATGGGCGAGGAGTGCGGGGGGCTCGTCGGCGGAGCGCTGGACTTCTATCTCGACCAGGACTTGCTCTTGGCCGATCTTCACCTGGGCAACATCGGCGAGGCGATTCCTGAGGACTACGAAGACTACGAGGTCGTCATCACGGATCCGGGCCACATGGTGCCGCTTTCGCCACGGTGGCTCGAGGTAGACGTCCCGCTGCTGGAGAAGGACTGACATGCAACCCGTACCTGGACACCCTTACGTGATGGCGGCCGTCGGACCGGACGGCTTCGGCCGGCTGCTAGTGCAGTGCCACTGCCGGGCCTGTGGCGACAGCTGGACCCACGTCTGCCAGTACCCGCAGAAGGCCCCACTGTGGGTCCACCGCTACGCCGCCCGCCACGCTCACGGCGTGCCTGGGCTGCGCGACAGGTTCGCGCACCTCTACCACACGGGGCTGCAGCGTCTGAGGATGAGCGCATGAGACGGAACGCCCTCGATCCCATCCAGAGGGGGTTCCTTGCGCCGGGTGCTCTGGCGATCATCGATCTGATGGAGGCCGAGTGGCGCAACCTGTCGGAGAAGGCGGACATCGCCTACGAGCTCGGCATGCTCGACGAAGCCGAGATCATCGACGCTCACGCGGATGCGCTGGCTGAGTGGCTCGACGGCGCCGTGGCGGAGATCGAAGAGGGAGGAGACCTCGACATCTACGGACAGGAAGCTCATCCGTCCATCGAGGAGCAGCTGTCCGACTACTACCGTCGATACTGCTGCGGCGGCGAGCACGGGCGGATCACGCGTGAGGAGCTGGTGAAGTACGTCCGTATGGAGCTTGGCTCCGAGCCGACGTTCAAGCGCGACATCTCCGACGACATCATCGTCGAGGCAGCCCGCGACGCCTACGAGGCCCGCGTGGAGTATCGACTCCGCCTCAAGAAGAAGACTGGCCCCTACACCAAGAACCCCCCCTCCTGGGTGACCGACGAGGAGGCCTGGGAGCGCGCCTACGAGTCGGTCGAGCCCTACTGGGAGCGCTACGACGAGCCGTGGGCGGTGGTGGCGTTCGTCTACAAGCGCATCGTGGCCGCCAAGGAGCGTCGGGCTCGCTCCGAGCGGGCGCGCAAGGCTGCCTTGGCCCGCTGGGGCAAGGGCAAAAAGAGGGCGAAGAAGAAGACCAAGCGCAAGCCGAAGAGGAAGGCTGCGCGCAAGAGGTAGTCCGATGGACGTGGCCTGCCGCAATTCCCCGCGCTTCGACAGGATCCTGGCTGACAACTGGGACCTCATGGAGGAGCGGGTAGGAAGCAAGCTCATGCCCAAGAAGGCTCGTCGAGGGCCTCACGCGCACCGCACGCTGGGGTGCGGCTGGTGGGGCTGCGTCTACGAGACCGGCAAGCGCAAGGTCGTTCTGAAGGTCACTGAGGACGCGAGCGAGGCGGCGTTCGTTCTGATGGTCCGCAAGCAGTTCGGCCCGACGTGGTGGCCCGAAGGGTTCGTTCAGTACCAGGACGTCGTTCAGCTCCGCGGCAAGGGCGAGCCGACGTTCGCGCTGTGGCGAGAGCGCGCCTACAACGTGGGCGCTACCGAGCGTTCGTACCGGAGCCTGCCGGCGAAGTACCGTCGCCGATGGTCTGTCGACGAACTGGGCTTCTTCTACGACGCTCTCGAAGGCTACGGCGGAAGTGCGTCCATGATCTCTGACGAGGTGGCTCAGTATTACACCAGAAAGAGACGACTGTTTCTGCTGAGGAAATTCCAGCGCGAGGTCGCCGGCGGCACCACCCCGGATCGCCTCGATTCGTCTCTGAGATTTCACTGGAACAACTCAGTCCTGTCCGCGGAGGACATGACGCTGGAGAGTCCTGGCAAGCTCATCGGCGCATCGTTGTCGGAACTGGGTCGCAGATTCATTGTCCTGGTTGACGTCGGATACGGGAACATCGGTGACTGCCCTCGGGGATCCAGTTTCGGTCTGGTCGTCACGGATCCTGGCGGGGCCGTGGCTCTTCACCCCGACTTGTTGGAGGTGAAGGTTCCGTTGCTGTAAGGTGGGTATCGCGATGACCACAGCGCCTCCCCCCAACCCCTCGGGACGCCAGGATCTGGTCGTCTGGACCGGCCCGGTGGCCCTCTGGCAGGTGCCAGGAGCCACGGTGCCCGGAGCCGTCGAGTACAACCGCCCCTGCACCGGGGACGGCTCCACGCCCCCCAAGTGCGCCAACGTGGCCTACCAGTGGGGCTACGGCGGCGGCAGCATGCTCCCTGGCCTGTTGCAGGCTGCTGGTCTGAGTGAGGACTCTGCCGGGGACGTGTTCCTGGGGGCCTTCTCGGCCGGTGGAGCGCTCTACCGGCGCCTGCTCGAGAACCCCTCCGACCGCCGGCGCGTCAAGGCTCTGCTGCTGGCGGACGCTACCTACGCCTCGTGGGCAGACCGCCGCAACCGGGTGCCCGCGGTCCACCAGGCCCTGGTCGACTTTGGCGTCGAGCTCGCCGACCCTGGTAGCGAGCAGCTCTGGGTGGCCACGGCCTCCCCCAGCCCCAACTACGACCTTCCGACGGGCGTGGAGGTGCTCCGCGAGTATCGCCGGCGTATCGAGGAGGCCACCGGGCGCACCTTTGACCGCTTGACCGACTTCTACGGCATCGATCCGCAGCCCGACGCGGCCTACAAGCTCGGCAACGTGGTGTTCGCCGAGTACCCCATGAAGCCTCTGGGGCACGGTCACACCAAGATCGCCGACCAGGTGTGGCAGCGCATCCTCTGGCCCTGGCTCGATGCCGTCCGTCGGGGCGAGCGTCCCGCGCCAGCTCCCGGCGAGCAGCCGCTGCGCTCGCCATCGGAGTACCCGTGGTTCGACCTGGCGTCGCTGTTGGTGGGCATGGCGACGGGATACCTGGCTATCCGGCTGGTGACGAGGTGACGCGATGACTGGATGCAACTGTGGACAAGGCTGCGGTGGTGCCAGCTACCACCCCAATCGAGCGGTGGGCCAGGTGCCCCCGCCATCCAACCCCGCCCCACTCATCCTTCTCGTCGGGTTCGCCCTCATCGCAGCGACGCTGCTCGGAAAGCAAAAGAAAGGCTATCGGTCATGAAGATCGTCCCCCACCAGCGGTACTTCTTCCGCGGGCGCTGGCCCACTGAGCACCACAACCCGCACAAGAACATCGTCATGCGGAACGTCAAGCCCACGCTCCGCCGTCGGCCTCGCAACGTCGAGCTGGAAAGCCCTTCCGGTAGCAGGGACGACATCTGGGTGCTCCGCAAAGGTCCCCGCGTCTACGTGCTGAGCATCAACGAGCCCCTGAGCTACGTGGGGCTGGCCGAGTACGATCTGCGCTCCGTCCCTACGGAGAAGCGCCAGGCCCTGGGGCGCGCCGATTACCTGTCCGTCGATCCCGTGGGAGAGGTGTTCGCGCAGGAGGACTACAAGATCGAGGAGATGCTCGGCTCGCGCGGCCTCTCGCTGCCTCCGAGCACCATCGCGGCCTACCTGCGTCAGTACCTGCCCGAGTGAGCCATGAGCTTCCAGAAGGGATATGCGGTCGGTGGCGTGGACGGCCCCGACATGTTTCTGGACGGCGCCAACTTCGGTGAGGCCGTCGATGAGGCGCAGGTCGAGTTCCCCGAAGCCCAGATCTACTTCGATGGTGACCTGGACGAGGTGATCCGCGACTTCCCCGACCGCACGCTCCCGAACCCCCGCGACACCCGGCCGACGCCGACCAAGTCCCTCAAGTCGAGCGGGCTGCACCGGCTCGACCCCGACGTCGTGCTGGCGATGAGCGTTCGTCGCGCCCACTGTCTGCTGGCGCCCTTCTTCGTCCACTTCGATGGCTGCCCCATCCAGTCCTACGGCACCACCAGCCAGATGGCGGGCAACTTCATCGGCGAGACGAGCAAGATGGAGCACGGGAAGGTGTCGGTGCAGGCCCGCAAGGGGAACCCCAAGGGGCTCTTGCTGATGCCGCACGACAAGGCGCTGGAGGCCTCCGATCTGCCGCTGCCCATGAAGCGGCCGTTCGGTTTCTGCATCGGCTCGAGCCCCGAGTGCCGCGCCTTGTGCTTGCTCTACACCGGCAACAACCCCGTAGGCGACGAGTCGGGACCGGGCAAGCTCCGCAAGGTGGAGGCGCTCCTGACCGAGCCGGAAGCGTTCATGCGGATGCTCATCTTCGCGCTCAAGAAGCACAAGGACGCCTCCTACAAGCGCGATCTGGTGCCCTACTTCCGCTTCAACATGCTCTCCGACATTCCCTGGGAGCTGGTGATGCCGGAGCTGTTCGACATCGTCAAGCCCGTCCGGTGCTACGACTACACCAAGGTCGAGGGCCGCCAGGAGCAGGACAACTACGACCTGACCTTCTCGTTCAACGGCCACAACTGGAAGGCCTGCGAGCGCGAAATGGACCGTGGGCTCGGCGGCGCCGTCGTGTTCTGGAAGCCCAAGACAATCCCGATCACCGACATCGTCTTCCGCGGCCGGAAGGTCACGGTCGACGGCAACGTCCACGACCTCCGTCCGCTCGATCCTCCGGGTGCGCTGGTGGGACTCGACTATCGCGTGCCGCTGATCGAGGGTGAGCGGCTGACTCAGCCGCCACGCTGGTCGAAGAAGTTCGTGGTGCCCGCCTTCCGAGACCGCCTGAGCGGCCTGGTCGTGGTACCGCAGACGCCAGCGAGCACCGGCGCCGAGCGGGCGCTCAAGCATGCTGAACCCAAGCTCGTAGGCTGAACATGAGCAACCCCCGTCCTCTCGACGTCATGCGCCAGAAGATCCGCATCGCTCGCCGTTGGTTCGAGACGGGAACCAAGCGGCCGTTGCGCAACCGCGACCTGGACAGCGTCGTCAAGAACCTCAGGCAGGTGGCCTGGGCTTGCGACACCTACCGCGGCAAGGGCGCCGCCAAGGGGCGCAGGGCGATGGTCGCCGTCGTCGAGGCGCTTGCCGAGATTTACTTCGCACGCACAACGCGGGAGCGCTGGGAGCGCCAGCAGCGGCTGGAGTTCGCGGGGAGCATGGTGGCTGACGCCTACGTGGCGATTCACGAGATGGGGTAAGAGATGGCCGAAGCACTCAGCATGTCGGGACCGCCGAAGAAGGTGATCAAGCTCGTGCGGGGCGTAGCCAAGGACCGGCTGCCTCCCTACTTCGCGTTCGCGCGTTGGCTGATCGATCGGAAGCTCGACTACGGCTGCACCATGTGGAACACGGGCGACTGGGTGCGGCGCAAGGAGCCCGGCGGCAACGACGCGCTGTTCACGGTCACCTTCGAGGGCAACGAGCTCTACGACGCCCTCAACGGGACCTACATGCCCGAAGGCCGCCGTCATGCCCGGAAGATCTACGAGGGGATGACCCAGTTTCTGGAAGAGCGGGGCCTGATGTGGGAGCAGTACTTCGCCTGGAGCCTGCACGTCTACGAAATCCAGCCCTAGCTTGACAGCGCCCCGGCGCCCCGTAGCCTGATCGATGGCGTCGGCTGCTTGGTTCCCGGTGGGCTATGGGGAGCTCCAGACCCCGCTGCGCGTCGACCGGCAGTCGGCGCCGTCTTTTTGTCGCTTGACGAGCACCGGGACTAGCTGAGAGCATTGGGCCCCATGGGGACCAAGCCATCGCGGGCCGACGACGCCCGCATTCGCGTTCGCTCGAACTTTCGCCAGTTCCTCCGCTTCGAGTCGATACGGACCGCCACGTCGCTGTACCAGCTCCTCGAAGACATCGCGGCCGTCAAGTATCCCGACCGGCCCTGGCAGGAGGAGGGCTTCCAGGCGAGCCACGACTACGGCGTGGCGAAGTTCAAGAGGAAGCACTGATGGCGAAGCTCCCCGTCAAACAGGCCTGGCGGGAGCTGAATCGGGTGATGTTTCCAGAGCCCGATCCGTCGCTGCCCCTGCGGCGGCAGCAGCCCCCCGACCTGACGTTCGACGACTTGCCCCGTCCTCCTCCCCTGGACGAAGAAGAGGCGCGGGAGGACGGGCTCAGCTGGAGCGAGCAGGCCGAGTGCTTCGAGTACCACGACACCGGGAGCACCTGGTCGCTCGCGGGACAGGCCGGCGCACCCATCGACCGGGGTGCGCTGGTAGCTACGGACGAACGGGGCCTACTGGTCCCCGCCGACCCAAGGAGAACACAATGAGTCAGAGTCAGAATGGACCTACGAAGTTAGCGGATGTGCTTGGCGCCCCGGAGGTTGTCGAGCAGGGCAGATTGATTCTGGAGTTGGTGGCGATGGCTGGCGGCCCGTACTGGCTACTCTACGCGTCAAAGTCTGTCGCCGAGAAGGCCGGCCTGGGGCTGCGTATCATTTTGCGGCAGATCGTGATCGAGGAGTTGACGGATTACTTGCGGAGCAGAGGCGATGCTGACAGCAACTGAGCGCTGCGAGCAGCACGGCCGCCAGCTCCTCGAAGCCGTGGCCCACGCCACGGGCGTCTGGTGGTTGCTCTACGCCAGCCACGACGTGGCCGTGAGCGTGAGCTACCACCACACCCACCTCATCGAGGAGGAGGGCAAGAACTACTACACCAAGCTGCTGGAGCGCATCCGATGAAGCTCAACACGGAGCAGCAACAAGCTCGCGACCATGGCGACGGCGCCTGCGTCATCGAAGCCGGCCCTGGCAGCGGCAAGACCGAGACGGTGAGCCAGCTCTACGTGCGCCGTATCGAGGACGGCGTGCGCCCCGACCGGCTGCTGTTCGTGACGTTTACCAACCGAGCGGCCCAGGAGATGCGTTCGCGCGTGCTGGGCAAGGTGGGGGGCATCAGTCCCCGGAGCCTGTGGATCGGGACCTTCCACGGTATGTGCGTACGACTGCTCAAGCGCATCGACGCCGATTACCTCGACGGCCGCCGGCGGGACTTCTGCATCTACGACCAGAAGAACTCCCTTTCCGTCGTGCGTGCTGCGCTCAACTCCATCGAGGGAGACGAGATCAAGAAGCGTCGCGACCGCTCGGGCGGCCCCGATGGCGTGCTGGAGTGGATCGAGGACAAGAAGCGCGCCCTGCTCGAGCCCGAAGACGTTCACGTCTCGAAGCCCGAGGACGACATCGCTCGGAGAGTGTGGATCGTCTACGAGAAGAAGCTGAGGCAGGCCAACGCCTTCGACTTCACCGATCTGCTGCGCGTGACGACCCGGATCGCCGAGAGCGACACCTCGCCCGGTCGGCGGCTCAGGAGCATGTTCGACTACGTGATGGTCGACGAGTACCAGGACACCAACGAGCTGCAGTTCCGGCTGGTGCAGGCGCTGGGGCACGCGGGCAACATCACGGTGGTCGGCGACGTCGATCAGTCGATCTACGCCTTCCGCGGCGCCCAGCCGACCAACATGCGCGACTTCCGCAAGGCCCACGGCGGCTGCAAGGTCGTGCGTCTCCAGACCAACTACCGCTCGACGGGCGCCATCGTCGACTTCTGCAACGACGTCATCGCGGCCAACACGTTGCGGGACGAGAAGGTGATGAGCAGCAACCAGGAGCAGGGCGAGCTGCCGCACGTGATTCGGTACGACAGCGGCGAGTCGGAGGCCCGCGACATCGCCCGCCAGGTGCGCCAGCTGCTCGTCAACGGCGTGAGTGCCGGCGACATCGGCATCATGTATCGGCAGCACAGCCTGAGCCGTGCCATCGAGGGGGCGCTGCGCGATCTCGACGTCGACTACATGATGGTGGCCGGCGTCTCGTTCTACCAGCGCGAGGAGGTGATGGATCTGCTCGCCTACCTGTCGCTGCTCGTGCATCCCGAGTCGACCGAGCACTACAAGCGCGTGATCCGCAGCGTGCCCAACGTCGGCGACAAGACCGTGGACCAGCTGTTTGCCTACGCTCGCCAGCAGCGCCTCACGCCCGTGGCGGCCACCATCCTGTACGCCACCAAGATGGAGCGGGCGCGCCGGCGCACGGCAGCGTTGGTCGAGCTGGGGCAGTTTCTGGAGCAGGCGACCGAGCGAGCTCGCACCATGAAGGACTTGGCGGCGCTCGGCAACTGGGTGCTGGTCGAGAGCGGTGTCCTGGCGCGCTACCAGCGGCGGCTCGACGCCGTGCGCGGCACGGGCCGCGAGGAGGACAAGGCGCGCAGCAAGGTCGATACGCTCAAGGAAGTCATCTCGGCTATGCATGCGTACGCCGAGCGCACCGTCCGGCATGATGAGCAGCCGTCGCTCTCGGGCTACCTCGAATCGGCGGCGCTCATGCGTGAGGGCGACGACGTCGAGGGCGACCGGGTCAAGCTCCTGACCATCCACGCGGCCAAGGGGCTCGAGTTTCACGCCGGCTTCGTGCTCGGGGTCGATCAGGGGATCTGTCCGCCCGACAAGCCCATGGACCTGACCGAGCGCGAGGAGGAGCGGCGGTGCCTGTACGTCGCGGCATCCCGCGCCAAGCGGGTGCTGGTGCTGTCGAGCGCCGCCTGGAGATACATCTGGGGCAAGGACGTCCCCTTCGAGCCGAGCGACTTTCTGGCTGGCATCGACCCCGCTCGGTACCGCTTCCGCAGCGAGCGACGTCCGAGCTTTGCGGCAAGCTCGTAGCGGAGTTTGGAGGGGGTTTGCGCCGGTGGTACGATGCGGCGCAACATGCAGTCATTCCTTGAGGTTTTCGCCCAATTCGGCCTGCCCGGCCTGGTGATCGCCCTGCAGTTCGTCTGGATCTGGCGGGGCGAGAAGCGCATCAAGTACCTGACCGATCTGCTGTCGAAGGAGCAGGCGGCCCGCATCGACGATGCGAAGGGGTACACGACGCTCGCCCTGAAGATTCAGAACCGGGTCTTCACTGCCGTAGAGACGATCGGTGGTATCATGCAGGAGAGCGAAGACGACGCTGTGGACTCCGAGGATGGAGAGGACAGCGAGCCGTGACCGCTGAGGACGCGATGAAGGAGTCACCGACGAAGAAGCATGAGCCGTACTTCTCGTTCGTGAGTGACCCGCCGAGCATCGAGGACACCGAAGACCACCCCGCCGTGCAGCAGATGCGCGAGGTCATGGCGGAGGTCGCGGCGGACGCTGACGAGAAGGCTGACGAGATCCCCGAGGAGGCCGCCGAAGTGGCGGCCGAGCGCATCCGCAAAAAGAACGGACCATTGGCCCGCAGGCTTCGGGAGCTGGTAAAGTCGTGGCGCGAGGCCGACGCTCGGTCGGCCGGTGAGCCCGAGCCATGCCCCTCCCCGAAGTAGACTTTGGTCCCGACATCGAGGACTACGCCCAGCAGACCTCGCCGCAGCCGTGCGAGCTGGTGGTGCGTCCTGGCGTTCGCATCTTCGCCGACTGGCTGATGAGCCAGCTCGGCGGCTGCTGCCGGCTGTCGGGCAGCGGCGAGCCGACCGGCATGCTGCGCGACTGCCACATCGGCCGCCCGAGCGACCACCACCAGGGCCGGGCGTTCGACTGGATGATCAACGCCTCCGACCCCGAGGACGCCGCCAAGGCCGAACAGTTTCTGTCCTGGCTGCTGGCGACCGACCGCTACGGCAACGAGCACGCCAACCTGCGCCGCGCCGGGATCACCTACGTCATCTGGAACCACCGCAGCTGGTCGGGGCTGACGCGCTACTGGAAGCCGTACACCCGCGCCAACCCGCACGTCGACCACATCCACATCAGCTTCGGCTGGCCGGGGGCGCTGGGGGAAACGAGCTTCCAGCGCTGGCTCGCCGGTGAGCTGCCCGCCGACGTCGTGTCGAGCTCTCCGGGCGCCCGATTCCTCGCCGGCGCCGCGCTCGTGCTCGGGGCGTGGTTTGGCTACCAGTACCTCTCCGAGTACGCGCGCACCTGAGTGCGATGGGGCCCAAGAACCTTATTCTTGTCCACACCTCGCTGGCCGTGTAAACGCGTGGACACGAAATGTCGCGCGGGCGACAAAAAATGTCGCCAGGTGCCCGGTTGTACTGAGTACAACGCCACCCGATGGGACACAGGGGGTTGTGTCCCATCGAGCCGACGTGCAAACGGGCACTTACGACACGCCGCGCACGCCGCCCGGCTCGGTGTCGGCGGTCGGCTCGGGTTCGCCGCCTGCGGAGCGCTGCGTGGGCGGCACGGTCTCTCCGTCGGCGTCAAGGACGACTAGGTCCTCTTCGGAGTCGGGCGCTCCTGGGGGCTCCTGGCGGCCTTGAGCGGGCGATAGGCAGAGGCGCTCGGGGTCGCGCTCTTCGACGTACTGTCCGGTCGTGGCGAGCGAGCCGTGTCCCATGACGGCCTGGATGATGGGCAGAGGTACCCCGCGTTCCTGAGCCCACTTGCCGGCCAGGTGGCGAATCCCGTGCGGGTGGACCCGCGCCAGCTCGGCGCTGCCGGGCTCGATGCCCGCCTCCTCGGCGCAACGTCGCAGAATCATGGTGATGCCCGAGCGGCTGAGCCCGCGCATGTCGCTCGGATCCTCGTGCTGGCCGCGGTTGCGGCCCCAGAGCTTGAGCGCTGGCATCAGCGGAGCTTCGGGCTTGAGCAGGCGGTGGTAGCGGTTGACGGCCGTCTCGCCTCGGTGCCGGCGGCGCGCCATGGTGTGCAGGCCCTGATCGAACTCGTTCAGGGCGCGGAGCACCTCGTCGGGCACCCGGAAGATCCGCGTCTTGCCGCCCTTGCCGACCACGGTCAGCAGGGACGACCCGCTGGCCAGGTCCCGCCGTCGGACGTCCCCCACCTCGTCGGCCCGCATCCCTGTGAACAGCAGCAGCAGCAGCAGAGCGCGGTTGCGCAGATCGAAGATGCTAGCCTGTCCGCTGGCCGACAGGCTGGTGTCCTCGCCGCGGATAGCCTGCTCGGCCGCCTTGCGGGCCTGCGCGGGGATGGTGGCGCCGTGGCTTTGCCGGTAGGTGGTCGCCAGCAGCTCGACGAACAGCGCCAGGTCGGGCGTCTTGCGGGCCCTGGCGGCCTTCTTGCGGCCGGGGGCGAGGCGGGAGGCGCGCCTGAGGTGCCGGCGCCAGATGTTGTGCTGCAGCAGGGGCTCGGTCTGGCCGACGTTCTCGCCGCTGTCGGCCAGGTACTCCCACAGGGAGCTGAGCGCCCCGAGCCGGGTGGCGATGGTGGAGGCCCGCTCGTCGCCCCGTGCGTCCGAGCGGATGGCGGCGTAGTAGCGGAACACGCTCGGATCGACCCGGAAGTCGATCTGGGCGCGGCCGTGGTCCTCGCCATCGAGGTCGACGGCGCCGGCGCGCAGCTCGGCCAGCGTGGGCTCACGCCGCAGGTACCGGCGGCGTACCAGCCGGACGAGCAGCTGGTCCAGCTCCTCGTCGCTGACGTCGTCGAGCGCGCCGGCCATCTTACGGTTGATTCTCTGCCGAATGTCCGCCAGCGACAGTCCTTGTCGCACCCGTGTGCATTGGCAGATGGCGGCGGCGAGCTCGCCGCCAGGCTCGCGGCTCAGTCGGACCAGATCGGAGGCCTCGGTGCGCGTTTTGAGCCACTCGACGTAGGCCGCCGCGTGGCTGCGGGTGACCCGGTCGGGCGTGGGGCACGAGCCGTGCTCGCGCTCGAACCAGTCCCAGAACTCCAAGATGCCGAACGAGTACGTGCGGCGGGTGTTGGGGCTCTCCAGGCCGGTGATGAAGGAACGCATGGCGTCGGCGAACGCGGCGCCGCGGCCGTCGAATTGCCAGTCGCTGGTGACCTCGGCGAGCGAGGTCCGCTGCCAGTTCTTCGTGGCCAGCGCGGTGGTCTTCCTATCGCTCATCGTCTCCTCCGCCGTCTCCCAAGACTACCAAGACGGATCGCTCGCGCAGAAACTTGCAGGGCCAGCTCAGCTGGGCCTCGTACGGACAAGGCTCGCGCAGGTTTAGGGGGTGTTGGCACAGCAGCTCGTGTCCCATCTCGGGCACGTAGCTGAGCGGGCACTCATCGGCGTCGGGTACCTCTACGATCCTCGCGGCGCTGGGCTCCCCCTCCCCGGCCATGGCTCGGATACGGTTGGCCAACTCGTCGCCGTCTGCCCGCCACACCTCGGTGGAGTATTCCTCGCAGACCTTCGCGCACCTCTCCCGCTCCTCGGCACGAGCCCTCGCGATGGCTTGCTCGGCGTCCTCTGTGCGCTGCACGTTCATTCACTGCCTCCCTGATCGAACCACGACTGTTCGCACTCGTCGGAGCAGAACTTCGTGGGAAAGTTGCCATCGACCTTGCTGGGGCACCAGATGTGCCGCCACCCCGGCCCCCAAGCGCTCTGCTTGCCGCACTGCTCGCACTGGTGCGGCGCGTCGGCGGTTTCCTGGGCGAGCTCGTCGGCACGCTTGAGCGCCAGCTGTCCGATCTGCTCGGGCGTCATCGTGCGTACGCAGCGCAGGCACTCGGAGTAGCTCCAGCTCGTTTGGCGCTGCAGCGCTCTCGCCTTCTTCTTCTCGGGCGACTTCCTGCTCATGACTCCTCGGGCTTGTGGGGGCCCCACACCCCCTTGGGATAGGTTTTCATGGCGCCGGCCCGCGTGGTGCGTTCCATCACCAGCGCCAGGCTGTCGTCGACCTTGAGGTCGATGCCACGGCTACGTGCCTTGCGCAGTGCTCGCAACGCTTGCTCCTGGCTGAGCACCATCGCCTCGTCGGCTAGATCTTCGCCTGTGAACTCGGACAGCGTCTTAGCCGCCGCCGCCCCGAACATGGTGCGAACGGGTCGCTCGTAGTGCCCCCACCGACGGCCGTCGCGCAGATCGATGGGGCCGTGCTCGGTCGCGTATCGTCGCAGCGTCCGCCGGGCTCCCTGGATGAAGGCCTGCATCTGCTCGACGCACAGCGCCAGCTCGATCGCCTGGTGCTCGGTCATCTCCTGAGCGCTGCCCTCGTCATCGACGACGCCGAGCAGCGCTCGGGCGGCCTTGTTGTAGGCTGGGCAGATCCACGCCCCCGAGCAGCCCAGGCAGTGGACGCCCTCGCGGAACAGCAGCGTCTGCCCCCGGTCGCGCCGGGTGCGCATGTGCTCGACCTGGGCGATGAGCGAGCGCAGCTCCAGCTCGATGACGCGCAGATCGTGGATGCTGAGCGCTTCGCCCTTCTCGTGGAGCCCCTCGCCGGGCAGCAGGCGGATCACCCTGGGCACCACCGTCTTGGCCCCCGTCCACTTGGCGGCCAGCGCGGACAGCGCCATCAGCGTCGGATTGAACCGCACCGGCTTCATCGATCCCGGCCGGGCGATCTGGTACTCGGCGACCGACAGGGATCCGCTCCGCGGGCACTCGGCCCGGCCGCTGGCGACCTTCAGCGGCTCGGGCGAGGACCACAGCATATCGACGAAGCCGATGGCCAGCGTCCCCGGAGGGAGCTTCTTCTCGGCTTCGTAGGGGCGGGTGAGCTCGACCTGTCCGCTGGCGGTGTAGGCGAGTCGCACCGCGCCCAAGCTGCCCGCGGGCGGTTTCCACGAGAACTGTCCCACCTCTTGGATGAGGTTGCGCGTCTCGTGGTAGTTGAGCCCGAGCAGCACGGCCTTGGAGCGCACCAGGTCGCGCTTGCTCGTCTTGGACTCGCTCAGCGCCAGGCGCGCCACGCTCATGAGGGCGGCGTCCGAGTCGGCCATGCCGCCGTTGATGGACGACCGCGGCAGGACCGTGCTGGCCTGGCACGCGATGGTGCGCGCGACCTCGCCTAGCTCGAGCGGCTCGCGCTCCTGCTCGGCGGCGTGGTCGAGCCAGCCCTGGATCTGCTCTTCGCGCATCATGCCCGAGCGATGGTCTCTACGGATGGCCCGCACTGGCCCACCGCCGGCACCGTCGACCAGGGCCCCTCAGTCATGATGATGGTGCGCTTGTGCCAAACGGACAGGTGCGGCTTCGCCTCGTCTTTGTGCCGAGGGGCGTTCTTGTCGCACATGTCGAAGGCCTGGTCGAAGGCCTTCCCGGTGCTGTCGGCGGAGTGCGAATCGAAGTGAAACATCCCGAGGATGCGCGCTCCCTTGGTCACCTTGAAGTAGTTGTCGTTCGCCATTCAGTTGATCTCCTGACTCTTCGGGTACCGTGCCCGAACCTCTTCGATGTCCGCTCGTATGATGACGCGTCCCTGCCGGGCCCAGCGTCGTATCCGTTCATGAACCGCTCGCTCGCTCCCCCACCAGCATTCGCATCCCCAGACGACCGTTCCGTTGTCCAGGCGGATGCGCGGGTTGCGACGGTCGAGAAGCCTCAATATCGAGGCCAGCGCGCCTACGGCTTCCGTCCCGAGTCGGGCGCGCCCCTCGTAGCGACCGTACCCTAGAAGGTGGACCTCCCGACCGGAGGACCCCAGGATCGCGCCGACCCGGTCGCCTTTTTCGTTGACCGTGGTTCGCTTCACAGTAGCCCTCCTGGCGTCTGCGCATGCGTCTCGCCGTCGAGCACACGGCCTGCCTGCTTCTTGCCGACCCGCCTCATCTCGGTGGCCATGCCGACCTCCCGGCCGAGGGGATCGCTGAACAACAGCGTCGAGCCGGTGTCCCGCGGCGTGTCCTCGTCGGGCACGTCCTCCCAGTTGGAGCCAGGTGCCCATGCCCCCCACTGCTTGAAGAAGAACGGCGTGGGGAACGTCTCGCAGGCATCGCGGATCTCCCGCACCCAGTCGGGGTGCATCGGTCGGGCCTTGGGGCCGCTCTCGCCGCCGGCGATCACCCAGTCCACCTTCTCGCAGTAGACCGTGATGGTCTCATTGCGACCGGCGCGCTTGTCGAAACCCCGGCCGTCGAGCACGTTCATCCAGCGGGTCGGGGTGAAGTCGACGTGGGTCAGGTTGAGGGGGCCGAGCAGCGGTTCGCAGCTGACGAAGCGTCCGGCCGCGGGGATGGAGCACAGGTGCGGCAGGCGGTGCTCCGCCTCGAGCTGGCTTTCGATGGTCGTACCGACCCAGACGTGCTCCGGCCACTGCTCGTGCCAGGACTGGGGCACGTTGCCGAGCACGTTCATGGGGCGCTTGGTGAGCAGCAGCCAGCAGAGGTTGTGGGTCTGCTCCACCAGGTCCCAGAGGTCCGCCCGGTACTCGTCGAGCACCGCCTTGCCCCCCTCGAACACGTCGCAGAGCGATCCGCAGAAGACCAGCTCCCGGCGGGGTTCGTCGTCCCGTTCCTTCTCGATCCGGTTGTGCCAGCGGATGGGGTCGCGCCAGCTCTTGGTGCGCCGGCGCTCCTCCGCGGGGCCCCAGCGTACCCCCAGGCGCCTACCGATGCCCTCGGCGTAGCAGTGCTCGCAGGCTGCGCTGATCTTCTGGCAGCCGATCCACGGGTTGAAGGTGTGCGTCGTCCACTCGATCTTGCTGTCCTCGCCCATCGTGTCCTCCTCTCAGCATTCGGTCGAGCCAGCATACCCGCGCCCGAGTTTGGCGATCAGCTCGGCGGCCGTCATCCTGACGGGGTCGCTGTAGCCGCACTCCTCGTGCCAGTTGATGGTCTCGTGCGGGTACGGCACGAACGCGTCCGCGTCCTCCTCCATGTCGGGATCGAAGAAGTCCGACTGCCGGAACAGCGTGCCCGCCTCTTCGGCCGACTCGGCGATCACCAAGTCGTACTCGTTGCTCCACAGCTTGAGGTCAGCCATCGCGTCTCTCCTGTACGCGGAAGTCGATCACCCAGACCCAGGGGTTTTCGTCCCAGCCGAAGCCGCGGTGTTTGTTCAGTGCGTCCCATAGCGACGCAAAGTAGGCGAGAATGATGTCGTCCATGGTGGCCTTTGCAACTGATCCGCCTGGCAAGTAGCTCGCGGCTGGATAATCGCCACCGTTGTCGATCGCCCATCGGGTGTTGGGGGTCGCGTCTACCTCCACGCCCTCTTTGCAGGCTCCCTGGGCGGTGATTCTCTGCAGTCTTTCTGGGCGCACATGCTTGATGCTCAGCACCAGCCGGCACGCCTTGCGAGGCATGTGGATCGGAGAACGCCAGGGGCTGCGCTCGTGTCCGGTGCGGGTTAGGCCACAGTCTGGCGGCCCCACGTCGTATTCTCCGGCGCGGTAGTGGTATTCCTGCTCGCTGTCCTTGAACTCCTCGCAGTCTGCTTTCATGCACCACGTCTCCCGCACCCAGAGGCGATCGTCCCTGCGGCCGTGCGGGCAGTAGTGGACGGCCTTGGCCATGTCGAGCTCGCTGCCGTTGTCCAGGTAATCCCAGACCGAGCGCGTCATGGTGTCGAAGCGCCAGCCTGGCTTGATCACCCGACGCGTCTGCGTCTTGCGGCCTTCGAGGATGGCGCGGACCATCGGGCCGGAAAAGAGGATCGGTCGTTCCTTCATAGCGCTTACTCCACGGTGCGGGAGGCGAGTCCACCGACGTATACGGTGACCTTGCTCCCGAGGGTGCAGTGGATGTTCACGGCACGTCGTGGCGGCACAGCGATGGCGCGAGCCACGAGCACGCCGACCGCAGCGTGTGCCTGAGGAACCATGTGGACTCCTAGGCCTTCCCTGTCGGCGGCGGTGTGCCCGAATCTCAGCTTCCGATGCAGGGCGTGCAGCTGCAGCAGCTCGTCCTGGTCGAGCTTGGCATTGCCCTCTAGCACGGCGTCGATGATCTTCTCGAACATCACCTCGATGCGCAGGTACGTCTCTGCCGCAGCGCGGAGCTCACTCCGGTACATGTCCATCAGCGGTCGCAGGGGATGATGGAAACTGGGCTCTCCGTTGTCCACCTTGATGCACAGCGCGTCGCTTTCGACGACGTCCTCCTGTGGTGGCACAGCCACCTGCAAGATGATGAACGATTGGTCGCCGTCCAAGCGGAACTCTTGGGGCGTCTTGAACTCGTAGGCGTAGTGGACTCGTTCTCGAAGCGTGGTGATCCGTGCCATCAGTCGTCCTCCTCCTCTTTGGTGATCTGCCGTGCCCGGCGTGAGACCTCTTCGGCCAGCTCCTCGCGGGTGAAGTAGACGAGAATCGGGTGCATGAACGCGAGCAGCACCAGGCCGAAAAGCAAATGCCACAGCTGGCGGTCGATGGTCTCGACGACCATCGGCGCCAGCACGGCGAACGCAAACGACAGCGCCAGGGTGTGCTTCAGGCGGCGCGGTCCCACGTCACTCGATCCCCAGCTCGGACGCCGCCATCAGAAAGTAGTCCTCGGCCAACCGGGGAGGCATCGACTCGAACCACACGTCGTGCTCGATGGGATCGGGCATCTTCTCCCAGGGAGCTGGCGGTGGCTTCAGGAGGCGCTTGGCCTCCGAGGCGAGCATCACGTTGTCGGCGTGGTGGACCGGCTCGGGGAACGGCCAGCTAATCTTGAACCGCTCGGCGATGACGGACTGGAGGTCGTCTTCGGCCGCGATGTAGTCTGGCAGCAGCCGCTTCATGGGGCGCGGCACGTCGATCAGATAGGCCTCCGACGCGTCGTGCAGTAGCCCACAGCGCTGCGTCGCCTCCGAGTGACCCTCGCGTTCGAGGTAGGCCGCCACGTTGGCCGAGTGCTGGGCCACCGAGAAGAACTCGTTGGTGTGGCCCGAGAAGCGGCACTGCTGCGAGAGCGCGTGGGCGATGTCCTTCAGATCGATGTCGACCGGACGCGGGTCGAGCGGCCAGAACTGCCTTCCGGTGTAGGTCTGGATCCAGTTTCCTCTGGGCATGTTCCCTCCGCTACCGGTTCAACTCGGACTCGTCGTCATCCTCGGCGTCGTCCTCGTCATCATCGAGATCTTCGTCGCTCTCGATGGTGACGTCCTTGACCCACCGGAGCAGGGCGTTGGCGACCGCTTCCGCCTGGTAGGGGTTGAGCGGCACCCTCGAGCTGACCAGAATGTCGTCCTCGTCCATGGCCTGGACGATCAGGTTGCATTCGGGCAGTCCGGTCTTGTCGTCCTCTTGGTCGGCGTCTTCTACGGTGACGTGGGCGTTGGGTTTAGCTTCAATGGTCAGCATCGGTGTCCTCCAGGGTTCCTTCTCGTAGCTGTCTTGGCAGGACGATCAGCTTCTGCTGGCTGCCGTCCGGCCGGGTGATCTGCACTTGCACGTAGCCCTTGAACGGGCGGACGATGGTGGCAGGCTGCGGGCGCTGTCCGTCCAGGGTCAGCACGACGGTGTCGCCCGATCGAAACGAGTACTCTTTCATGACGCCTTCGCTGGGGCCCGAAGCCGCTTGATGGCTTGCTCGGTCAGCTCCTGAAGCTCGGCGTGCTCGCCCTTGCTGAGCTTGCCGGCGACCGAGGCCTCCTCGATGTCCGTCGTCACGAACTCCAGCTCCTGCTCGTCCTTGGCGTTCTTGAGGTCCCGCCCGAACTTCTCGACCAGACTCGGCTGGGGCTTGTCGGGGGCCTTGTCCGGCTTGCCCTGGCCGCGCTCCCTAGACGCGTCCTTCTTCGCCGTATCCGGCTTGGGTGCGTCCTTGGGTGCGTCCTTGGGCTTCGCCTTGCGACCGCGCGTGCCGGTCGCCTTGCCGAACATCTGCTCGATGGTGGCCTCGCCGTCCTCGATGGCGTTGAGCAGCGCCCGGATGGTGACGACGTCTTCAGGCTTGTAGGCGCTGACGCTCTTGCCGGCCTTGCTCTTGAGCTGCGTCGAGGTGATACCCAGATCCTTGGCTCGGCTGATGATCTCCTCGCGCTGGCTCTTGAGCGTCTTCTCGCTGCTGAGCGCCTCGACGGCCGCCTCCTTGGCGGCCTCGATGCCGCGCTTGACGAGCCAGGTGGGCAGGGACTTCTCGATGGCGATGCGGATCGCCCGCGACTGACCGTTCTGGAACTGGCGCGCCTCCCAGCGCTCCGGGTCGAAGCCGGCCGGTGGCTTGCGCTTGGGCTGCACGTACAGGCGGCTCGTCGTGGTGTTGGTCTCGTAGTCGATGAAGCTGACCAGGAACCGCCAGTAGTCGTCGGTCTCGCACTCGACGGTGGGCACGTAGCGGCAGTTGCGCCAGGCGCGCGTGAGACTCAGCGCGCCGTCGATGCTGATGCCGCAGAGCAGCTTGGCACGGGGCTCGTCGGAGCGGCGCTCCTTGACCTCCCACTCCCAGTAGTAGTCCTCGGCCAGCAGCCGCGCCTCCGCTACGGCGGTCTCGGACACGTCAGCCATGTCGCGGGGGTGGACGATGGCGCTTCGAGCGGCGGCCTCGTGGTCGATGGGGGCGGCCGACGGCGGGGGCTGTCCGTTGCCGTCCATCAGTACCCCCTAGCCTTCTCGGCCAGTCGCCGGAACGAAGCGCTCACGCCTTCGGTGAGCACGTCGATGACGTTGACGCCGTCCTCGCCCGTGAACATGCGCTCGACGACCTGGGTGAGGGCGTCATGCAGCATCTTCTTCTCGGGCGTGTCCGCATCGCCCGTCAGCCGCTCGACGAACCACTGGCGAGTCGCCTGGCTGACCGCCGTGTTGAAAGCGTCCTCGAGCGGCGTGGGCGGCCGTCCGTAGCCCCCGCGGTTCTCCGGCGGGGTGAGTAGGTGTCGAATCGCATGCTGCATCAGCGTGTCGCGCTGCTCCTCGTTGAACAGCTTGAGGACGGCCGCCGAGACCACCTCTTGGACTTGGGCTTCGGGCAGTGAGACTTTCAGTTCGCTCATGGGGTGTTCCTCCTGTGGTGCAAAGTACTTGGGGGCGGCAAACGGTCAATCTTGACATGCCGAAAAAGACTTGCGAGAACCTGTTCTGGTATGGCTCGACGCGCCCAACGCAACATCCGCGACCTGACGGGGCGCATCCTGCGCCAGTGGCGCGAGAATTGCGGGCTCACCCGCGAGCAGCTCGCGCCGCTCATCGGCAAGAGCGTGTCGACCATCACCCGCTGGGAGCGAGGCATGGCAGAACCCCGCGTCAGCGATCTGAGGACCATGGAAGAGCGCCGACCGGGGCTCATCGAGGCATTGTTCTGATGGTGAACCGAGCGCAGCGGCGCAAGATGCGCAGCATGAATCGCCGGGGCAAAGGCCCCCAGGTCCAGGTGCGGGAGGACGGCGAGGTCCAGCTCGGCGTCAGCGTCCGCGAGGGCGCCGTGGTCATGACGCTGGCAGCTCCTGACGGCCAGACCATGGTGCTCGGCGTGCCCCCCGATTCGGCCCGGCAGTTCGCCGTGGCCCTGGACGATGCAGCCGATGCCGTCGAGAGCGGCGCCACCAAGGCCGCCAGGAAGGAGCACGTCCCTGGCTGCTTTCAGAGCTGCCCGCCGGAGACCTGCGAGGATTGCGCGGCACTGGAGAAGTACCGTGCGCCCGAGGGGGATTGAACCATGACGGATGACGAGCGCGGCTGGCGTCCCCCGCGGGACGAGGACGAGGAGCGAAGCCCGGTGGCCGACCAGCTGGCCGACATGGCGGTCGAGGCCCTGCGCGAGCCCATCGCCCGCAACATCGACCGGGTGGTGAGGCTCGGCGCCGAGCTGAAGATCCGGCTGGTAGACACCGTCCTGGGCAGAAAGGGCTGAGTGGCGCAGGCGCGGGTCATCGGTCGCGTGATCGGCGTGCGTCCTCGGGACGACCGCTTCACGGTGACCGTCGGTCCCCCGCCGGACATGTTCTGGTTCGTGGTGGAGTCGCCGCCGCGTCTCGGAGAGCGCATCGAGGTCAGCGGCGAGCGGGGCTCCAAGGCCCAGATCGGCTCGGGCGAGCTCGTCGGCACCATGACGCCGCTGCTGGAGGCGGCGTTCAAAGTGATCCCCGAGCCGTACGCCACCCGCGTGGTGCCCCAGGCCTGGATCGACCGCGCCAGCTCCTCGATGACGCGCGCCCTGTACCGCTACCAGCGAGACGGGGCGGCGTGGCTCGCGAGCCGTATGGCGCTCGGCCGGGGCTCGCTGCTCTGCGACGACCCTGGGCTCGGCAAGACCGCCCAGGCCATCGCCGCGATCTCCGCCACCAACGCCTTCCCGGCGCTCATCGTCTGCCCCGCGAGCCTCAAGGAGCAGTGGGCACGGGAGTTCCAGTGGGCGAACCCCGAGCCCCGCGTCTCGGTCGTGGAGGGGATCAAGGGCCCCATGGGGCACGCCGAAGTCCACGTCATGAACTACGAGCTGCTCCGCTACCGCGAGGCCCAGCTGCAGACCCTGGCGCCCCGCTGCATCGTCTTCGACGAGTGCCAGGCGATCAAGGAGCCCCGCCCCGGCCCTCGCCACCGGGCGGCCATCGCGACCCGTCTGGCGCACCAGTGCGGCTCGGTGGTGGGCCTGACGGGCACGCCGGTGCTCAACCACCCCAAGGAGCTGTGGCGCCTCCTGCACGCCGTGGACCGGCGCGGATGGCCCGACTACGACGCCTTCCGCCAGCGCTACTGCGGGGTGCGCCGGGGGCGCCCCCGCAAGGACCGCAAGACGGGGCGGACGCTGCGGACGGCCGCGGGGCGCATCGAGCAGCTCGATGAGCTCCACGCCAAGGTCTCCCCCTACATGCTGCGTCGCATCAAGCACCAGGTGCTCTCGGATCTGCCCTCCAAGAGCCGCCGCAGCATCGTGGTCCGCCTGTCCGACCGCGACATGCAGGTGTACCGCAAGGCCGAGAAGGACGTCGTCGCTTGGCTGCGCTCGCTCGGGCTCGGCATGAAGGCGCTCAGGGCGTCTCGAGCGAAGGCCATCGTCAAGCTGACCATGCTCCGGCACATCGCCGCCCTCGGCAAGCTCCGGCACGTCGTACCCGAGTACCTGGCGCGCTGGTTCGACCGGGTGGCGCCGGAGCCGCTGGTGGTCTTCGGCTACCACCGGGACGTGATGCTGGGGATCTACCAGATCTGCCAGCGGCTCGGCCTGCGCATCGCCGGCATCGGCGGCCGGGAGCGCCGGGAGAAGCGCCAAGCCATGGTCGACGCCTTCCAGAACGGCCTGGCGGACGTGTTCCTGGCGCCGATCGCCACCGCCGGCGTGGGGCTCAACCTGCAGCGGGCCTCCGAGGCCCTGTTCGTCGAGCGGGTATTCACGCCGGCGGCGCTGGTGCAAGCCGAGGACCGGATCTGGCGCATCGGATCGCGCCGGCCGGTGACGATCACCTACCTCGACGCCTCCGGCACCGTCGACCAGCACATGTGCGAGCTGCTCGGCGCCAAGCAAGCGCTCGTGACGGCTGCTGTCGACGGCGTCATCGACCCGGATCAGGAGTCGCTCTGGATGGTCGACGCCCTGGCCCGGCGCATGCGCAAGATCTGAGTCAGGACAGCTCACCGAGCGGCACCAGCTCGAGCATCATCCTCCCCCTCGTCAGGTCGTCCACGGTCGGCCTGACGTACTCTGTGTCGAACCACATGAAGCCGTACCGGTCGTCCTCCTTGTCCTCGGTGACGAGGTCCAGGCCGATCCCCTTCCAGTACAGGAGCAGCTTGGCCATCGCCCGTTTGCGATCCGCCTCCTCCATCTTGCTCCCACCCATCGGGTGCGCATACAGCACGAGGATGGCCGAGTTCCTGTCGAACACATCGAGCAGCCGCAGCACGGCGAGCTTCCCCAGTGCTTTGCCGCGATGGGCCTCATCGACGATGACGCTGTCGACGAAAATGATGGGCTTCCAGAGCTTGCCGTGCCCGATGTCCAGGCCGATCGTTTCCTCGGGAAGAGTGCGAGCCACGCACACCGCCTGGTGCAGCTCATAGCTTTCCGCGTCCGCCGTCTCCTCGATGTCGTCCTGGTCTTGCCCAGGGCTCAGCAGGAAGGCATGAAGCTCGCCCACCTTCTGGTCGACGCTGCCCGGCACTTCGTCGTCTTCGTCTTCGATGATCTCCGCCTTGATCCGGCTCAGCGGCTCGTACTCGTCCTCGCAATCCAGGCTTCTCGTTACCTGGAACCTGATGCTGTATCCCATGGTCATGATGCCTCCTATCTCCGTTCTCCAGACTTGTGTTTGAACCCCGTGTGGTAGACCTCGAAGCCCGGAATGTCCTCGCACAGCTCCAGGCTTCCCGCGCCATCGAGGACGACCCCGCCGACGCTCCTGCGCTTGCCCCCGTCCATGAGTGGCTTCGCGAGGCTTGAGGTCGAGGTACTCTCCTCGCGGTAGAGAGCCAATGCCAGCACCACCCGGCTCACCATCGGCGCGTTCTCGCGGCCGTACTGCGGGGGCGGATGAAACGAAGCCATCAGCGGTCCATCCGGGGTCTGCGGCGCTGGCAAAAGCTGCTCGATGACGTTTCGGTACCCTCTGTCGCTCTCGCTCATCCTGCCTTCTCCTCTCGCAAGATTCCCAGCTCCTGGGCACTCTTGCGCACCAGGGCCATGTCCTTGCCGTAGCCCCACACGTCCCCGTCGCAGAGATACTCGGGCCACGGGCCGAAGTGCCCCGGCGGAACGGGATCGCCGTAGCGGATGTAGTCGCAAAGTGCTTCCACCAGCGCTCGCAGCGTGCCGCCGCCGGTGAAGTGCTTCCACCGGCCGTGGTAGGCCACGTAGATGCGCTTCCGCGTGTAGTGGTCTCGGAACCAGAGCCGGCCGCGGTCGTCCAGCTCGAACTGCGCCACGCCGTACTCCTGGGTGAAGAAGTGTCGTCCGTACGATCCGATGGTGACGAGCAGCTTGTTGGCCCGCTCCAGCCGCTCGGCCTTCGTCATGGTGTCGAGCCGGAGACACTGGCACCGCGTGTGATGGGGCCCGGCGTGACCCTCGGGGCGCATGCAGTGCGCGAACCCGAGCTTGCCGTTCGTCATGACGACTTGCTTGGTGGTGTCGGCGTAGCAGGGCTTGTGCGACTGCCCGCAGCGGACGCACCGCACGGTACCGTCGGCGTTGCCGCGCCAGAACGACGCGTCGTCTCGCTTCCGACGGCCCACGACTACGCCTTCCCGTTGAGGATATTGGGGTTGACGTTCTCGAAGGCGACCAAGATGTCATGCATGTCGTCGCCGTCCAGGCTGTCGGTGTTCTCCAGGTAACGCCCGCGCTTACGACGGAGGACATCGAGCAGCGGTCGCAAGCTGTCGAGCATCTCGCGATCGCCGGTGAGCGTGTGGGCCACCTTCACGGTCGCTTCGATCTCGCTGATGTAGTCGCGAAACCCCATGGCCACGGCGTGAAGCCTGGCCGCGAGCTCGCCGTTTCCCAGATCCAGCGCCTGCCTCGCCCCCGCCTCGGCGTTGTCGAGTCGCATGCGGGCGATAGCGCGACACCGCTGCAAGGTGCCCAGCTCCACCGGAACCGCCCAGGCTAGCGTGCTCCAGAAGTCGCGGGCCACCTGCTTCGGGCAATACGCGGCTCCGAAGTCGAGCGAGCCGTCAGGGTGGAGAATGATGCGCGCTTTCTGGTCGTCTCCGAATTGGAAGATGAACTTGCCATACGGGCCGCCGTAGGCGCCGGCACCCGTCGAGAACGACATGACGCCCAGCTCCATGTCCTGCCCCTGCAGCGGAGCGGGGTTGACGACCCCGCTGTCCCACTGGGGCTTGATGACGAATGCCACGTCACCGCCCGAGCCCTCATCGTCACCAGACTTCTGAATCTTCCCGTGCTGAAGGCAGATCCACCCCTCCAGCGCGCCTCCAGGGCGCCCCTCGTTGGCTACCGCATTGGGGTGGATGCCCTCGCAGTCAGGCACAGAGCATTCCAGAGGAGCCACCATCGGGTTGTGATTGTCGCAGCGCCACCCGGCGAACACGTTGTCGTCTTCGAGTGCCGTCGGGTGCGTCTCAGTGCATTCTGGCTCCACGCACACCAGCCGTTTCGGCTTCTCATTCGTCTGCATCGGATTCTCCTCCCTCGTCGGCAGCGCTCCCGCCCACGATGGTCCCGTCGCCTCCATCTCCGCACGACTCCTCGCGACGGTTCAGCAGCAGCTCACGCGCCATACTGAGCGGCATGTTGGTCGCGCCGTGACAGTGGTAGCAGCCGGCGGCGTAGTTGCCGTGGCAGTCGATCCAGCAACACGTCCCCCCTTCCGACTTCCTTCTCGAATCGGCTTTGCCGAGACAGGAGGGGCAGATTCCATCCTTCTCCAGGCGCAGCAGCTCGGTCATCACGAACCAGTCGTTGTTCTTGCGGACGAGCCGCTCGGCGGCAATACGGGCGTCCCCAGACTGCGAGCCGAGCGCCGCAAGCACGACTTCTGACCCGTCCAGCATCATCTGGCGCGTCCCGCGCTCGCGTTCTTCGATGGCGAGCCGGACAGCCTCCTTGACGATGGCCTGGTCGTCCTGCTTACGCTGGCGGACCTCCAGGATCTGGACGACGGCGCGCACCCCGTCGATCGGAGCCTCGCCGCGGTCTAGGGCCACTCCCGCCTTCCTCAGCTCGTCACGAATGGCCAGCCGTTCATCGATCGCCTCATCGTAGGCTTTGCGCAGATCGACAACGGCTTGGTAGGCCTGCGACCATCCGAAATCACCAGGGTTGGCGAGCTGCACTCCCTCGATGCCGCCCTCGGCGGCCGTCAGGCATCCACCCAGCTGCACGCGCAGCTGGGTGATCTGGTCGTCAGCACCTTCGAGCTGCCCCTGCCGGCGGATCGCCTCCTCCGTCGTGTGGTCCAGCTGTCGCACCACGTCAGGCAGCTTGGGCAGCGAACGGAGCTTCGCGAGCAGCGCTGCGAACACCTCGTACACGTCGTACTCCAGGCCCTCCTCGCAGGACATGATCCAGTGCGCACGGCCGTCGTCCTTCCTGTACGGATCGACGCCGAGCTGCGCCGCGAGCTCGCCGAGGTGAGCAAACCCCTTCGGGAACTCGCCGAAGACGAATCGAGTCGTGCCCTCGTCCTTGCTGACCTTCGTCGGGTCCATGTGGACCGCGCCGCCAGCTCCTGGGTTCACTTGAGGCACCGGCGGTGGGGGTTCGGCGCCTCCGATGCCCGGTTGGATCTTCGGCCAGCCCGGCGCCGGGCCCGCTCCACCCCCCTCGCCGGACTTGACCTGGGCTATGGGAGCGCGGACGCCAGGAATGGCGCAGCTCAGGTCGCCGCCTTCGTCGGTGCCGCCGGCCTGCTGGCCGTGAATGTGAGGATCCCACGGCTCGTACGGTCCGCCGTCGCTCGAAACCTCCACGCCACCGTTCTCATTGACGCGTACCCTGCCAACGTCCACGGGCTCGTCCAGGCCACCGATCGGCACCTCCCCCTCGGGCTCGTGACCGTTGGTCTCCCAGACGGCCTTGTCGCGCACGCCGCACACGCTTTCACCCATCTGAATCTTCTTCGTCATCGTCGTCCTCCGAACCGTCGTAGGTGATGTAGTCAAACCCGAGGCAGTCCTCGATGGTGTTCCTCAGGTCGCCGAGCACGCAGCACGGCGCGTAGTCGCGACGGATCCTGTCGCAGAGCAGGCAGCTGGTGTAGTCACCCCAATCGCCGTCGGCCGACAGGTAGGTCGCGTAGTAGTAGCGCTCGCGGGGCTCGATGGTGGCCCCGCACTCTTCGCAACGGTGAGCCTTGCGAGCCTTGCGGATGCGACTGTTCCAGATGCGATTGGGCTCCCAGTCGCATTCGCACGCACAGCTACCCGACGCTTCCATTTTCGTCCTCCGCAAGCAAAAGCCCACGCCCCGCCAGCAACTCCTCGGCCAACGGGTCTCGCCCCAACGTGACGAAGCGCCCTGTGTCCGTATCGAGAAACAGGACGTCGCAAGGCTTCCCGCACACGTCGCACTCAGGCCGGCTCTTGCTGACCATGCGAGGAGCTTGCGCAAACCCTGGAGCCTCCCAGAGGCACCCTGGCGTCGAGCACTGCCAGACGGGCTCGGGGGTGACCTCGGTCGTCAAGAACCCATCATCTCCGAAGTAAAGCCTCTCGTAGCGCAGCTTCGGCATCAGACCACCCCCACGAACAACGGCTCTTCGCGGAGCGGGCACTCCTCGGGGATCTCGTCCACCAGCGTGAAGTAGCGCCGCTCCCCAGACGGCTCGCACGGCGCATCCGGGTGCATGCAGACCTGGCAGCAGTCGTTGAAAATGGGACAGAGGAAGCGCTCCTTGTCCTCCCACCACGAACAGCCGCGAACGAGCCTGCGCGTCTTCTCCCAGGTCGCCATGGTCAGTGCCCGTGCAGCCAGCCGCTCAGCGGGTTGATCGCCGTGAAGTAGCACCACTCGGTAAGGTGCTTGCCCAGCGTCAGTCCAGACGCTACCGCGAAGCCGAATATCCAGATGACGACCGCTCGTCTTAGGTTCTTCTTCATCTTCCGTCCTCCAACGGGTCGCTGCCAGACAGCCACGCGAACCAATTGCGCCGCCGGGGCGGCGGCTCGGCCTTCTTCTTTTCCAGCCACTCGGCGTGACGCTTCTTGGCTGCCTCGACGTCGATGGGCCACCACCGAGCCTTCTTTTCCTCAATGAGGGGCAACCCCATCTCAGCGAGACGGCGCTTGTGCTCTTCGTCCAGACGACGCTTGTGCTCTTCCCACTGCTGGTCCTGCACCGCCCAGTGGGCTCCCGGCGTTCCCCCGGCCGCCGGCGAGGCCCAGTCCACCGGTCGGTCGGAGCCGTCCCCGTCGTTCACGAAGGACACCAGAAACTTCGAGCGACTCGGGTGCCGCAGCTTGCGCAAAGCCTTCGCCTCGATCTGCCGAATGCGCTCTCTGCCGACGCCGAGGGCGTCGCCTATCTCGTGCAGCTTGCCGGACCGGGTCTCCGTAGCCCGTGGGCGCACATCGGTGGACGGGGGTAGGTAATCGAGCTTCACCTCGGGGCGAGGGACGAACCCCATCTCCCGAGCCATCTCCTCGCGGATGGCCTGCTGGAGGCGTTCGGTCTGGACCGGTGTGTAGAGCGTGCCCTGGTCGATCCACTGGTTGAGCAGGATCTCCTGAATCTTCTGGCGAATCACGATCTGTCGGCCCGCCTGCAGCTCCTCAAGGCACTCCTGGCAGCAAGGCGCCCTGCCCCACCTACGGGAGTCCATGAGCGCTGCCGACGAACGGATGGCGGTCTTGCCGCAGTCGCACATGCAGAGCCAGAGACGCCCCTGGCCACGCCCCGTCACGTCCGGCATCCGCTCGAGCACCGTCAGCTCGCCGAACCGCTCTCCTTCCAGGTTGTAGCCCCTCGTCACCACAGCACGCCTCGCCCGTACCTCAAGCACGCCACCACGATCGCGAGTAGCAGCATGAGCACGCAGGGGGCCCATCCTGGGCAAGCCACTTGCGAAACATGTCTGCCTCCGTCAGCTCTGCGATGTCAGCTGCATTCGGGCCGCGAGGTATTGAGCCATGACGTTGAGCGCACCCACGAACTGGAAGCCGTTCTGATCCGTCATCGGCGTCCAGTGCATGGTGACCTCCGATCCACCCTTGAAGCCGATGATCAGCACGTCGCGCATCGTCCCGGTCTTGGCCTGATCGAGCAGCTGGCCGAGCTTGGCGATGCAGTTGGAGCGGTCCTGGTCGGTCTTGGTGCGAAGCACGACGATCTTCGCGTTACCGTTCTCGTCGTTCTCGATGGTGAGCTTCGGTGGCACTTCGACGGGCTTCTTCTCCTCGGTTCCGTCCTCAGGCGGCCCGGAGGCTGCTGCCAAGATGTCGAGCAGCTCGGGCTGGTGATTGTTGAACACCGCCTCGGGGCTTCCGGGGGGCAAGCGCTGGGCACCGGGCCCGGCGCTGTCCCACGCGAGTTTGGCCGCACGGATCAACTCCAAGACGCAGGTGGGCACCTTGGGGGTGTCGGGCAGGTCCATGTAGCGTCGGATGCACCCCGACAGCTCGTACATCATCCGCCCCGTCTCGGTGCGCTTGCCGACCCACTCGCCCACGTGCTCATCGGAGCGACGGCACAGCTCGGAGGCCTTCATGGTCTCGATGCACGGGTTCCCTTGTTCGTCTTGCTTGAAGTAGACGCTCAGCTCGATGTCTTTCATGGTTCACTCCTTCTCGTCCTAAGAGTGCTGCTCAAGCTCCGCTACCGTGGGCAAGCTCAGCTCGAAGATGTTGTTGTCGGCGTCGTACGGCAGATTGAACCACTCCAGCGGCCCGCCCTGCCGAAAGCTCTTGGCCCACGTGCCGTCCTTGTAGGTCTCGACCTTCTGGCGCTCGATGAAGGCCTCCAGCTCCTGGCGGGTATCCGCCCAGCAGACCGGGGTCATCCACTCGACACGCGCGTCACGCATGTCGTTCAGTTGAAGAATCCACATGGATCACTCCTTCTCGCAGCCGGCCCGCACGGCACGGCGCGTCACGTCGTTGCCGAGCCACACGAGACCGCAGCACAGACACACCGGCCACGGGATCGACCGGTACCGGTGCCACCGGTGTGGCGTCCTTTTGCTCACCAGTCCCCCGAGTCCTGCTGACCGCTTGACCGGCCGGCATGCTGACCGCCGACGAAAAACACGTCCTTGGCCCGCACGCTGGCCACCGTCACCTTGGTGCCGCCCACGTCGCGCTGCCGGTAGGCGAGCTCGCCGATGATCATCAGCCGCATGCCCTTGTGGATGATCTTGCCCAAGGCCTCGGCGCGCTTGCCCCAGATGGCCACGTCGTGCCATTCGGTCGTCTCGCGACGGCTGCCGCTGTCCCGGTCGAAGATGCGTTTGGTCGTCGCCAGGCGCAGGAACAGCCCCTTGCCGTTCTGCGTGTCGACGAACTTGGGCTCGTTGCCCACGTTCCCCAGCAGGTAGACCTGATTGTAGCCTTCCGCCATGGTTCCTCCCTGGCCCCTGGGGGCCGCTCCTGGTGCTCCTGAATGTGCTAGAGACCCGCCGGGTCAGCCTCCCAGCGGGTCTCGGCGAGGTGGGGCTAGGGCGCGTTGGCCAGCTCATCCGCCAGCTCAAGCGCCTCGTGCAGCTCCCTCCGCAGTCGGTCACGCTCGCGCCGGAGGATCTCGTTCTGCTCCTCGGCGCGCTGGAGGTCACGCTTCAGGACGTACACCTGGTCCTGAAGCGCGTTGTTCATCTCCTCCAGCTCGGTCAGACGTTCCTCACCCACGGTGAAGATGCCATGGCTCATCACGTACCGCCTACGCCGAGCGTCTGCTGCCGCGCGTTGCGCTTGGCCTTGGGGTACTTGAGCGTACACAGCGTCGCCGTCTTGGGCTTGCGGCTGCGCTTGGCCTTGGTGATCTTCACCACCTTGCCGTCCTTGCGCCCCTGACGCTCGGCCCGCTGCAGGCGGCGCCACTGGCTCGCCAGCATCACCCGGTAGGTCGCCTGGTCCTCGTCCGGCAGCTTGCCGGTGTCGACGGCGTACGCCAGCGCCGCGGCGGCATCCATCGCCACCACCTGCTTCTTCTTCATCGTGCCGTCGAACAGGTCCGCGATCACGACGTAGTCGACTTCCTCTTCGCCGGTCTGCTTCTTACTCGCCATGGTTTCTCCTTGGGGCCTGGGCCCGTCTCGTGTCTCAGTTCAGTCCCAGCGCGTGGGCAGCCTCGCGCCGAAACGGTATGCCCGCGTCGCGCACGGCGACGAGGATCTCCGGTGCTTGGTCGAACACCGCAGAGTCATGTAGGACGCCTTCCAGCTCGGCGAGCTCGACGTCGCTGCTGGCGTTGGCCAGATCCACGATCTGGTTCCAAGCCATCAGCAACGCCCCTGGCGTTCCCTCGAAGTAGCCGACCTGGACGCACAGCTCGCCCTCAGGCTCGCGGAGCACCACGCCGACTTCACCCGTGTCTTCGACCATGACGGTGTCCAGGCTGTCGGGCGGATACCCCATCCGCAGGAACAGCTGATGCGCCGCCAGGGTCTCGACGAACAAGTCAGGACATTCGTTCCACCTCATGCGGCCACGGTACGCCCCGGTGGTCAAAATTGAACCTTGACATTCGTCTTTCTGCATGCCGCTCACGATCGCCGTCCGCTCCTTCGCTTGAACGCCGCGAGCGCCCGCGGCGGGATGGTGACGTACTCGCCCTTCGTCAGGTAGTCGTTGCCCGTCGCCTTGGTCGCCGAGGGGAAGGCGCCGCAGAAGGGGCACCTCTTCTGCTGCACGGCCAGGCCGCCCTTGTCGAGCCACTCCTTGATGGTGGGCGCCACGTAGTCCACGCCCCGCTTGGGGCCACCACGCTTGCGCTCGGCGCGCCGCTTCGAGCGCGCGTCGGTGTGCTTGTTGCGGTAGCCCTTGATGCTGAGCCGATAGCCGGCCGCGGTGGGGTTACGCATCTTGCGCGCCTCCATGCGGGCGATCTTCTCGAACTGCTTCGGCAGCTCGGCACGGAACCGCTCCCAGTCGGGACGCTTGCCGTAGGGACAGAACACGCACGCGCTCTTGCGCGGCACCGGGTAGGGGGCCTTCTGCGCTACCCACTCGCAGAGGCAGCGGCACATGCCCCACTCGACGAGCGGGAAGCGGTTGACGCGGGTGACCTTGCTGCCCGTCTTTCCCAGCGTGCAGTCGCGCTCGACCCGCCGCTTCTCGGTGGCGTCAAAGCCGATCCAGACCTCGACCGGCTGCGAGCCCCAGTTGTCGTAGGCCCAATCCTCGAAGCGCTCGACCTTGGCCACGATGGTGCAGTCGCGCGTGTCGCCGCTCACGGGGATGCGCGACTTGTGCAGCAGCCAGGCGTAGAGCGAGCGCGCCTGGTCGGAGCCGCAGCGACGGACCGGGTACTCAGGCTGAGACAGCCAGACGAACTCGATGCCGTGCTTGCGGCACAGCGGCATCACGTACTTGCGGACGTGCCGGTAGGTGCTGAGCCACTCGGCCGGGTCGGCGCCGTTCTTGCGGGCGGTGCCATCGCCCACGTCCATGAAGCACACGACGTCCGGCTTGTCCTTGCGGCGGATGGCTTCGAGCAGCAGGGCCCAGGAGTCGATGCCGCCGCCGTAGGACAGCACCCGCGGCCTGCCGGCCCTACGCCGGGGAGCTGCACAGCCGCCGCCCACACTCTTGCGCCGGCCATGTCGCTTGGTCAGCAGTCCGCGGCGCACCTCCTCCGTAGAGCGCTCCCACGTCGCGTAGAACGCGTTGGTGACGGACCGCTCCACCCGAGTCTCGTAGGGCTCCACCTCGATGCCCATGGCGCCGAGCACGCGGCTCTTGCGCCACTTGACCTGGAAGTAGCCACCCTTGACGTCTTGGAGCTCGCGGCAGAACGCCTCGCGCCAGACGTCGTACACCTTGCCCTCCGGCAGATCGAGCGCCGCCTCTGGGCTGAACGTCGCGTAAACGATGTAGCGCTTGACGGCCATGGCTACCTCCGCTTCCCCAGCGCCTGGACGACCGGCCTGAGCACGTCCAACGCGTAGTCGTCGAGCGACATGGCCGCGTCCTTGTGGCTGTTCGACCAGTCCTTGCCGATCCGAAACCGCTCGTACGGAGCGCCCGCCGCCTCCAGAATGGGCTGAACAACCTTGCGCGCCTTGTCCGTCAGCTTGTCGAAGCCGAAACCCAACCCCTCCAGGCGGTACTGCTTCGGATCCGAATCCGAGTAGCTCATGGACACGTGCGCTCCAGCGCTAGGACCGATGCGATACGTCGCGACGAAGCTGCCGTAGTGGTAGTAGCCGAACGACTCCGAACCTCCCTTGTTGATCTCCCCGGTGACCACGTTGGGGGCCACGCCGACGAGTTTCTTGGCTGCCGCCTCGACCTTCTTCCTGGCCTGCGCCGTCGTCGGCACCTTCGGGTTCTTCTTGGCGCGCTGGTTGGTCTTGAGCGCCTTCTTCCCCGCGGCCGTGATGCGGAACAGGATGGGAACGTGGTTGCGGTACTCCATCAGCTTCCACTCGACGCCGAGCCACATCGCCTCCTCGAACGGTGTCCCCCAGATGTTGTCCGCCGTTTTGTCGATCATCTCGACGCCAATGCGGTTGAAGGTGCGCTTCTTCCCGTCGGCCATGTGGCGCAGGATCTGCCACATGATCTGCTCGGGGTCCTTCTTCAGCAGCTCCCGGCGCCACTTGGCCGTCTGATCCTTGATCGCCTTGCCGCCCTTCTTGCGAGCGACGCTGGGCGCCATCTCCTGACGCTCAGGGTCATTGGCCCCCCGGAACGCGATGATGTACTTGGCCGTGCTCGGATGCTTTCGGTCGGGCAGCTTGGTCGTCCACAGCTTGTCCGACTCCAACAACTCCTCGCACTCGAGCGCAGCCTTCCGAGCCGCCTCGACCGCCTCGTCCCAGGTCTCGTAGATCTTCTGCTCAATGGCCAGCCTCTCGCTGGCAGGAGACTTGACGTGCTTCTGCGGGATGATCTCGATGTCGGTGCCGATCCTCTGGGAGTGCTTCCACTCGAACAGCGCCTGGTGCTTGCTCTCGGCTCCCCACGGCTCGATGCGAGCCTTCCAGGCCTTCATCACCTGCCAGTAGTCCTGATCGGCTGCCATCTCCTCGCCGACGTCCATCTTGACGAGGTGCCGAGGCTTCCATCCGTGCCCTACGCTCACGCGCGGATCTCGGTACTTCGGCGGAGGGAGCTTTCCGCTCTTGAGGAAGTGCGGAACGTAGAGCACGCCAGGCAGCGGTCGACCGACGTTGTTGCGAGGGCCCTTGGCATCGCCGTCGTAGACGACCCTGGCCTTGGTCGGGTCCAGGTCGTCATACCAGCGCCCGTAGATGAGAAAGAAGCGATGCTTGCCCTCGGCATCGAAGTAGATGAAATCGCCAGGCTGCCCCTCGTAATGGACGGTGTAGATCCCGCGGGGCTCCTCGGGGTCCTCCTCGACCGGCTTCTCTTTGCTGGCGTACTTGCCCCAACCGAAGAGCCTCCCCTTCATGCGCCTGCCGTCGTCATCCCGAGGCCCCCCGGAGTCGCCCTGGTAGACGTCCGACGCTGCCTCGGGATCCCAGTCGTTGTACCAGGCGCCGTCGATGTAGAACAGACGCCGGCCACCGGTATCGAATACGGCGATCTCGTCCTTGTCACTCATGGCTCATTCCTTCTTGGTCTCGACCTGGATCGGAGGCTCGTCGACCGCCTGCTGGCGCACGTCGCTGTAGGCCGGCGGGGACGGCGGGGGCAGCGGCTTGTCGGCCTTGGGCAGCAGCTTGGCCACCGCCTCGACCGGCTTGGCCGTGGCACCGGGGCGCGTCGGCGCCTTCGACAGCTGCGAGGCCTGCAGGTAGCCGGCCAGGAAGTTGCGGAGCGACAGCACGTCGTCCTGGGTCTTCTCCAGAGCGGTGCTCTGGTTCTTGATGGAGACGCGGAGCTGTTCGTAGGCGCTCTCGGTGATGGAGTCGTCGCGGGTGATTACGTGCGTCACCTGCTGCTCGTTACCGTGGATCAGATTGCCCGCAGACGTGAGCAGCGCCGCCAGCGCGAACACGTGAGCGCTGATGGTGCCCTTGCCGATCTTCGTCTTGACCTTCGTGACGCCCAAGGTGTCGCCGCTGCCGGGACGTAGCTCGATCTGCCCACCGCCAGCGCTCTCCTCGCCGTCCACTGCCTCAACCACCTTGTCCTTGTCGTCACCCATGTCCGCCTCCTCGGGAGCGCATTGTCTCACGGCTTGCTCACCCAGGCCCAATCGCGGGCTCACCTTGCGCCGCGCTTCTCGATCGCCTTATTTACCTTGAGCCACCCGTCCAACGTCTCGGCCTTGAGCGGCGACCAGGGATAGCGCACGTCCTTGCGCTTGAGCACCACGCCGTCGCACTCGCCGCTCGACAGAGCGCTGTAGAGGTACTCGTTGACCTCCTCAGCGCTGTAGACCGGCACGAACTCGATGACGACGCCCCAGGAGCGCGCTGTCACGTGCCGCTCATCGAACGGCAGCGGCATCATGACGTCGAGCACGTGCGAGGCCTGCCGGGTCAGCCCAAGCTCCAGCGGGATACGGACGACGGGGGCGTGGAGCTCCGACCAGGGGCGCTGCGTCACGCGCCGTCCGTTGCGGTAGAACCGTCCCTCGCCGGGCAGCTCGACGACGCGGCGGCCGGTGTAGCTCGGCTGAAGCACGAACGCTCCCTGCTCCAGCCCCGCCAGTTGGGGCATGTGCGTCAACGCCGTTGGCTCCGGTGGGTACATCATGGATCAGCACTCCGGGTGATCGCTGACGAGCCGTAGGTGCAGGCCGCACTCAGGGCACGTCCACTCGTCGTTGCCGGTGTCCATCCAGGTGCCGCAGTCACGGCAGACCATGTTGGGCAGGCCGACGGGGTCCGACGGTGGCTCGGCGGTGACCATCGGATGGTCGCCCGATGGCGCGTCGCCTTCGAGCCATTCGTCGACCAGCTTCTCGGCCGCACACGAGCAGCCCACCTTGATCAGGTACTGCTGGAAGTCGCTGGCCATCTCGACCCACATGGCCGTGGCCATCTTGGCGCCCGCCTCGACCAGATCGTCGATGATGCCCTGCCACTCAGCACGCATCTCGTCGGTAGCTCCGCGGACGTTCGAGTTCTCGCAGAGCAGATTCATGTAGTACTCGAAGGCCTTGGCAGCACGCTGCCGCGCCTGGTCGGACTGGTACTCAGCCCTCTGCGCGTACTTGTTGTTCACTGGGGACCTCCCTTCTTCAGCGGGCGCGCTTTCGGCAGCGCCGGATCATACTCGTGGAGCATCTTCCACACGCCCCCAGCTGCCATCGCCGCCGGCTTGGACAGATGGGGCGCCACCGTCTTGGCGTCCTCGACGCTCATGGAACGCGGCGCACGGCCGAGCACCGAGCGGGCCACCTCGGCGACGTGGCGGCGGCGGTTGTCGCGGTCCTGCCAGGCCCCCTTCTGCTGCTCGAACTTGAACGCCCGATCGGGCCACGCCAGACGCGCGAGCTTGCGCAGGGCGTCCGCCTCGGTGTCTCCCGGCCCCTTGAGCACCTTGACGGTACCGCGGTACAGGCCCACCTCGCGCAGCGTCCAGAGGCTCAGCTTCTCCGGGGGGTCCGGCAGCATCTCCTGAGCCTCGGCGACGAGTCGCTGGATCCCCGCGTCGTCCTGGGTACGCACGCGCCCCTGGCGGGCCTCATCGGCTTCGCGCTCGAAGGCATCGAGGTCCCGCTTGCGGAAGCGGACCCCACGCTTGCCCTCGGGCACGTAGGCGATCTTCCCCTCGTGAACGAGGCGGTACATCGCGCCCACCGAGCGGCCCAGGTACTTGGCTGCCTCGTCGTACGTCATCAGTGCCATCAGAATCCTCCCCGGTATCCGCTCTCCCACTCGTCGATGCAACCGGCGTCGCGCAGCTTGGTAAGCAATCGCTCGCGCCAGTCGAGCGCGTAGTCGATGCAGCTGACGCACTTCTTGTGCTTGTGCCCCCAAGGGCAGGCATACTCCTTTTTCACCCGGCGGGCATCGAAGCTCCACGCAAGCGAATCGGCGCTCACCAGGTACTGGCAGGAGCTGATGAGACCTTGTGTCTTGAAGCCGAAGCCGTGCAGCCGAATGTCGCCACCCTGGAGCCAGTTCATGATGGTCGACGCGCGGAGTGTCGCCTGGCGGCGACACACCGTGCCGATGCCGACCAGGGGCTCACGGCGCAGATCGATGCCGCGCGACGCGTAGTCGTCCGCGTGCCACTGGTACTGTCCGAAGGTCCACCCCTGCAGGACCGGGATCCACGGCACGTCGGGAGCAATGCTCTTCAGCTCGATGAAGTTGTCGATGGTCCGACGCTGGTGCTCGGCGACCGACAGGCCGGTGCGCTGAACCACCTCGGGCTCGCACATCCAATCCATCGGCGCCGCGAACGCCAGGTGCGGTGTCCGGTCCATGATGCTGCGCACGTCGCGGGCGTACTGCTTGGCCGTGAAGCCCCACCGCCCCTTCTGCGACAGCTCGGTGAAGCCGCCTGAGTCGAGCGCCCAGGGAGCGATGGCCGCGTAGCCGCGCTTGCGCTTGTTCATCTCGCGAAACGACACGAACAGCGGCACGCCCGCTCGTTCGAGCCAGTCCGGCTTGTGGGTACCCAGATAGAAGAGCATCGCTACCTCCCGCAGTCGCTACGACAGACTCCATCGCACGCCGAGCAGAACCCCTGCTGCACACACACCTCGGAGCCGGCACAATCCGAGTCCCACAGCGCCGCGCAGACCGTCCCATCCAGGCTGCAGCGCCCGAAGGCCGCACACCACTCGGAGTCGTAGCAGTCGCCTACGCGAACTGCGATGCAGCAGTCGTCCTCGCTCGACGGGTAGCCGCCCGACGTGCAGCCACTCGAATCGCACGCACAGCCGCTCGCGAGCGCACAGGCCCCCCAGCCCAAGCACTGGCTCTCGCACGCCTGGTAGGCCGGAGCCGAGCCGCCTTCGCCAGCGCCGGATTCTCCTGCGCTGCATCCCATCACCACCACCATCGACCACCACCACCTCACTGCACACCTCCCTCGTTGGCTTCCACCGCGCCGTCGATGACGGCCTGCTTGTCGTCCAGCAGCTTGAGCACATGACGATCGAGCGGATGATCGCTGACGAGACGCGTCACCAGGATGCAGCTCGCCGCCTGGCCGATCCGCCGCACCCGATCGAGCGCCTGTCGGTTCTCGCTCGGCACCCAGCTCTGGTCCACGAACACCACGTCGCTCGCGCGAGTCAACGTGTGGCCGTAGCCGCCGGCCCGAATCGTCAGCCCGACGCCCTTGAGCTCACCGGCCTGGAAGCGCCGCACGACGTCCTGCGTCGCGATCGGGGACTGGCCACCCATGATCACGCCCCAGCCGTCACGCGTTGCCAGGGCCTCGATGGGCGCCCGGTGCGCGCTGAACACCACCAGCGGCGTCTCGGTCTCCTCGTGTTGCTCGACGAGCGACAGCATGTCGCCGATGCGCGACTCGGCCAACATGGCACGCACCTCGGAAAACTCCTCCAGCCGGGGCAGCAGGCCTCGCGTCATGCGCTTCGCTCCCTGCTCGAAGCCGAGCACCCCCTGCCACGCCATGTCCATCTTGCCCCGCAGATGCCTGGGCAGCGTACCGCTGAGGACATCGCGCACCCGCACCTCGGGGAGCTGGTCGAGCACATCCTCTTTGCGACGACGGATCATCAGCCGGCGAAGCTTCTCCGAGACCTCAGGGCGAGGCGGCCCGAAGTCGTAGCCGTCCCAGCGGTTGCGCTTCGCATGGAAGCAGTGCGCGAAGTCTCCCCACCCCCGGAACACAAGCTCGTGCATGTCGCCGGCCCTCAGGGTACCCCACAGGCACAGCGGCCGGTTGAGCAGCGGCGTGCCCGTCAGCAGCCAGCACTGCCGCGCCATGCCGGCGAGCGCCCGCGTCGCCTTGCCGCGCTCGCTCTTGGGGTTCTTGGCGAAGCTCGCCTCATCGACGATCACCACCACGTCACGGGTGTCGTAGCGGTAGACCTCCGGCTCCCAGGGGCGCCTGCCGCGCCTGGGAGTCGCGCCGCGGGCGGTCTTGTTCTCGGTGGGGGGCAGCGCCTCGAAATTGGTGATCACCACCTCACCCGGCCGAGGCAGCCGGAACGCCCCCCAGCCACCGAGCACGACCGGCGTGAGATCGGGGCGCCACAGGGCACACTCCGCCTCCCAGTTATGCTTGAGCGACGAGGGGCAGATGACCAGCGCCCGCGCGTCGTCGGCGAGCGCCCACAGGGCCTGCATGGTCTTGCCGAGCCCCATGTCGTCGGCGAGCAGCGCCCTGGTGTGCTCCAGCAGCCACAGGATGCCCTGCCGCTGGAAGTCGTACGGGTAACGCCCCGTGCGCTGCTGCAGCTCCCAGACGCGGTCCTCGGCGAGGTCCCGCATCTCGGTGGGCTTGCGCAGCTCGGGGGCCACCCGCAGGCGCAAGCGGTCCGCCAGCTCGAGCAGGCGGTCGCGGTCCTCCGGGTTGGTACTGACGCGCCAGCGCCGCCCCTGGCGGTCCCAGCGGGCCCCCGGCATCGCCCTCAGCAACGGCAGCGCCGCCTCCTCGTACGGGGAGTAGACGTAGCCGTCCGCCGTCAGCTCACGTCTCGCCACTCTCGCCCTCCTCCACGTTGATCTGGATGGTGGGTCCGTTCATGCCGGCCGAAACGACATCGTAGCTCACGCAATCGCCGTCCCTCAGGAACAGCGCCACCTCGACGTTGCCGGCACCAGCGTGGTCGGACAACCGCTGCGCCAGGCACTCCTTCTCGTTGCGCAGCCACCGCTCCGGCGGGAAGCCCCCGATCCCCATCCACTCGTCCAGACCGAGCACCAGCTCGCACAGCCGGTCCACGTCGCTCCGGTCGCCCTCGAATACACCCTCGTCGCGCAGAGCCTTGGCCAGCTTCAGCGCTTCGGACAGTCCCCTGTTCACGTCCATGTGTTCCTCCTACCTACCCGTTTACACGCCCTGCGTCATTCGACGCGGGGCGCAAATCCTTGGGCGCCTGCTCGATGCGGGAAGGCGTCTTGGGCGCCTTGAGCGCGAACCGCTCGCCGCAGATCTCGCAGCGCACCTGGAGATCATCCTTGGCGCACCGCAGCTTGACCGGCGGATCGCACTGGCACTCCCACAGCCGCTGCCGAGTCCCCTGGACGCGACGCCTGACGATGCTGACGGCGCCGGCCGGGAAGGGCGGCAGGCGCCCCTCGTCCAGCATCTGGTTGACCCACGCCTTGAACGAGCCCCCGGCGCCGCATTGGGTGGGCTTGCCCTCCAGGCCGATGCGCTTGGCGAGCCCAGGGAAGGCGCCGCCATGGCCGTCACCGGGCGTGGCGGCGTGGACCATTTCGTGGGCGAGCACGCCCACCACTTCGCTCGGATCGTCCCACAGCTTCGGATGGATCACGATCAGCTGACGCTCGCCGTTGGCCGAGCCCGCCAGCTGACCTCCGATCCACTGGCCATCGACGGCGCCCGCCGTCCCGCTGGCGGCACCCTTGGTCGGGAACGAGTAGGCGAGCGCCACCCGATGCGGCGGGGGCGCCTCGGGCAGCCTGGCGGCGCGCACGAGCGCGTAGGCCAGCTCCAGCCAGCGAACGCGCTGCGTACTGAGGCCCGGCTCGTCTGACCGCGTGACCGGACGAGCGACGCGCGCCTGCTCCAGCCGGATCAGCTCGGCGATGATTCGTCGCACCGCTTCGCCTCCTCCTCGGCCGCTCGGATGGCGCCCTCGACCATCGCGCCCGCCGCCCGATACGCCACGCCACGGCGCTCCCCCGTCCACAGCGCGGCGTCGATCAGCAGATAGAGCGCGACCGCCAGCTCCCGCTGCGCGCTGCTCGTATCCGGGTAGATGCCCAGCATGGCCACGTCGAGGTGCCGCCGCACCTCTTGCAGCGTGGACAGCTTGTAGCCACGGCCGTGGCGCGGCGGATCGTCGAGCAGCTTGGCCGCTCGCTTCATGGCGCGGATCGCCGTTTCAACGCTCATCGATCTGGTCCTCCATCCGACGCGCCTCCTGCCGGGCAGTGCGCAGCTTGTGTTCCAGCGACAGCGACTCGGCCGGCGTCAGCGTGATCATCACCGCAACCGGATAGACGAAGTCGTCGACCTTCACGCACAGCTGCAGGTGACCGCCGCAACCCTCGGCTCCCGGCTGGGGCTCGACGGCCTGCACGTGCAGCTCGCACTCCGACTCGACCGCATCGTAGACGTCTACGAACGGCATGCTCAGTCCTCCACGCCGGCTTTGTGCGCCAGGAACCGGCGAAGCCATGGGCTCCGCTGCCATTCGAGCTTGGTCACGTGGGTCTCCCCATTGCCCAGCTCGACGTGAATGTGGGGCTCCCCGTCGAAGGGACGCACGGCCGCAGCCATCACGCCCCAGGGGTTAACCTGGACCCACTCTCGCGTGTCCATGCGCTTGGCGACGATCAGCTTCATCGCTCGTCGGGCTCCACGTAATCGAGACCCAGCGCCGCGTAGACGCCCTCCTCGGTGTTGTCGTCGACCCGACGCTTGCGCTTGGGCGTCACACGGAACAGCCCGTACTGCGACAGCAGCAGCCCCTTGCGCTTGGCGATGGAGCGCAGGCGGATGTTTTCGTCCTTGCTGCCCGTGAGGTAGCAGAGCGCCGGCCCCCAGGACTCGGGCGCCGTGTAGACGACATCTACCGGCTCCCCAAGCACGTACACCCGATGTCTCTTCCCCGCCTTGTCGGCATCCTCGACCAAGATGTCGACGTCCTTGAGGCAGCTTTCCTTGCCGCGGCGGAAGCTACCCGCCGCGACCCATCGCGCGTTCGTCAGCTGGCGCGCGAGTTTGTTCAGGACCCGTTCAGCCTTGCGACGGTTCATCGGCTCTCTCCTCCTGGGCCTCGTCCTGACCCTGCCCCTCGTCCTCTTTCTCGGAGCAGTCGGGACAGATCATCGACTCCCCGTCGGCGCTGAGAAACAGTTGGTCCGTCTCCGCACCGCACCGGTCGCACACCTCTTGGCTGTAGTTCCAGGCAACCTCGCGGTCGGTGTACTCGTATTCGTTGGCCCAGCAACGCTTGCCGTAGCGGAGCGCGTACTCCTCAGCCTCGCGGGGGTTCTGGGTCTGGTAGCAATCCTCGCCCCCGTCGTTTCCATCATCGAACGTGTAGACAGTGATCGTTGACACTTCTCGTCTCCCTCCTGGCCTACGCGGCCCTGTTGAACTTCGGGTAGGGCTGGCTCGCCGGCAGGTACTTGCGTGCCCGCCGGTCGAGCGCCCAGGCGTACTTGTGGTTGCCGGGGTGGCGCACCTTGCGCACGTTCACCCGCGCCAGCTCCCGGTCGAGCCAGCGACGGGGATCGCTGTCGCCCATCGGCTCGGCGCCGTAGACCACCAGGCGCGACTCGACGTGGCGCCAGCCGCGGTCGCGCTTGCGAATCTTCGCCAAGCTGCGGCTCGGCAACACCGCTCCGTCGGGCAGCAGGCGCAACGTGTCGCGTCGGGCCTGCCCCACGTAGACGGCGTTCGAGGCCTGGTAGATCGTACCGACGTGCCCCGCGAACACCGTGCTGCCGTCCAGGCGCGTGCGGGGCATCGGATCGCTGAACGAGACGACGCCCGTCCACCCTTCGCGCTTCAGCTCCCGAAAGCACTGCCCCAGGAACCACGTCTCGCCGTTGGCAGGAACGTCGTCGAGCAGCACGAAGCGCCCCAGCTCGAGGCTGGAGCGCCAGTCCCCCGGCAGGCAGGACTCGATGACGGCGGCGCGCACGGGCACCGAGAAGACGGCGACGCCCGCGAGCTCGCGGCCCGCGCGAGCTCGATACAGGCCGAAGCGACGGCGGGCAGCCGGGTAGCTGCCTGAGTAGTGATGCTCGCGCACGAACCGCTTGGCCGTGGCGTCATCGTCGATGGGCGCCACGTCATAGAGACTCGTGTCGATGGGCTCGCCGGCCGGACGGTAGGTGTCCCGCCGGGCGCGCCATCGCTGGCACTCAGCCGTAAGCACGGCGCACCTCCGACTCGTGTCCCCACCACCCGCACTTGGGGCAGCGGACGCTACCCCACTCGATGACGCCGTAGTGCAGCTCACCATTGCGGCACGCCGGGCAGTTGCGAACAAACTCGTCGTCGTCGAGCCGTTCGTCTGGATCGATCGCCTCGACCGATCCGGCGTCCCGGTGGCACGCCACCAGTAGCTCATGGGGAATGTGGCTGGCGATCTCCTTGTCGTGGAGGATCTGCAGCAGCCGGCTAAACCGGATGCGCACAGGCGCCGGCAGCTGGCTCCACGTCATGACGCCACCTTTGCCTGCGACTCGAAGCCGTTCCACCAGCAGCTGTCGCAATGGATGCAGTCGGGCTCCCCGGTGAGGCAGTGGTGAACCGTGGCCCCGCAGACCGGACAGCGGAGGCGAGCCTTGGCCGCTCGGCGATCGGCTTCGGCGCGCTGCTTCTCCAGGTAGAGACGAGCCGTCTCGCGCACTCGCACCTCGGCATAGAGCAGCGCCGGCAGCTGGCAGCGAACCGCGTCGCGCCACTGCTCGACGGCCACCTCCCAGTCACTCGACCACTCGATGACGAGCGTCCAGTCCTCGCAGAAGCCGTCGTGGTCGACCGCGAACGAAAGCGTGTCGTACTCGCTATCCCAGTCGGGCGTCGCGAACCACAGCACGTCCTCTTCTCCGCGGCACACCATCAGCGAACCGCTCCGCTCCAGCTCGACGTACAGCGAATGCTCGCCGACCTGAAATTCGGTGCCAGTCAGCTCGGCGATCATGTGCTCCAGCACTTCGTGTCGTTCGCTCATGAGTCCCCCCTCGGCACGATGGGGCCGTGGCTCAGGGCCTGCTGGTAGTCGGTGTAGCGCACCTTGACGGCCATCAGCTCGATGGCGCCGGGGTACGCGCGTCGGAACACCGACTCGCCGTCGTACCCCTCGTCCATGACGTCGATTCGCTCCCCCTTGACGTTGAACACCACCCAGCAGCGGCGGGGGTTGCCGCTAGGGCTGTTGGGCGCCTTGAGGCGGACGCCGTACACTCGTTTGACTCGTTTGACTGGCATGTGTTCCTCCTGGGCAGCTCAGGCCCCGCAGACGCCCGCACGCAGGCGCCTGCGCCGCGTGAGCGGCTGGCGCTGTCACGCCATGATGCGGAACATGGTCCCCTTGTGCGCCCCAAACAGGGCGCCGGGCCCGTTGCCCTCATCGTCGGCCGACGGGTAGATGACCTGGCCGTCGTCGAGCACCAGGACCGGCGGAGCGCCGTGCGCCCAGCGCAGATCCCACCCCTCCCGCTTTGCTTCGGCGGCGCGCATCTTGCGCACGGCGACGATGGTTCGTCCGGCGAGTGACAGATCGAGTGGCTTGCCCATGTCAAGCAACCTCCTCGACCTTGACGCTGCGGCCGGTGAACAGGCTGGCGTCGGGGGTAATGCTGAGCGTCGCGGAGCGATCGATCATCCTGACGTTGAAATCCTGACCCAGCAGGTTTTCCTTCACCTGCTCGACGGCCGCGGCGCGGCTGGCGGCTCGGACGTGAACCGACAGCTCCATGTGGGCGCACTTGTGACAGTGCCCTGCCGTCCACTTCTTCTCTCCTAGCGTGACCTTGTACGTTCCCATGTGTCCTCCTGGCGTCCTGGGGTTGTGGTCGCGGACGCGCAACGCCCCACGGCTCCGCGGAGGGAGCGGTGGGGCGTAACCCGTGCGTGACCGCTTGACCGGACGAGTCAAACGTAGACCCCTGACTGCGCCGACGGCGGCGCAAGCAACCGGCGCATGGCGCCCGTCCACCCTTCGCTGTACGGCGTTGGGAGCTGGACACGCACGGTCAGGTCGAAGCGCTCGGCGACGTGTCCGAGGCGGGCAGCGTAGAGTCGTTTGACGGGTTCCGAGCACGAGCAGACCCGATTCGTCCGGTGATCCCCGCAGCCGCCGGGGCAGTCGTAGGCAGTGGCGATGACGAGCCGCGGGTGGCTCGGGATCTTCACCCACCCACCTTCCGCCCAGTCGGCGCGCAGGTAGGCTCGGCGACGGAGCACCGAGGCGATGACGTCCTCGACTTGAGCCCTGGGAAACTCGGTCACCTCATCGAGCAGCAACGTGCCGCCATGCGCCAGCGACACCTCGCCGGGGCGCTGGCGCTGCGGCGGGCCGCCCCCGACGAGCGCCGCCCGGCTGCAGGTGTGATGCGGCGCGCGGAACGGCAGCGGCGAGCGCGGCAGGCCGAGCCCGCTTGCCGTCCAGATCCACGCCTGCTCCAGCCGCGTCTGCTCGTCGGGCTCGGGAAGACTCTCCGCTAGCCGTCGCGCCAGCACCACCTTCCCCGCGCTCGGTGGCCCCAGCATCAGCAGGGTTCCCACGTCCCTCGACACCCGGATCCGGCCTAGCAGCCACCGCACGTCCCGTGTTCGCTTGATCGTCCTCATGATGCCTCCCGCTCCTCCCTGGCCGGCAACACGACCTGGAACGCGTCCAGGTGAGCCGGTACCAGCTTCAGCCACAGATCCAGTCCCCCCAGGCCGCCCCGCCAGCGAAGGTGGAGCTTGCCTAGCTCGAACCACGCCTGCACCTCGCCCACGTCGAGCCAGCTGCGCAGGGCGCGCTTGACGGCGCGCAGCTCGGACAGCTCGAAGCCGCGATCGGGATCGCAGGGCGCGGTGCCGGTGTTGTTGAACGCCAGCCAGCGCGCTGGAGCCCCCAGCAGGGACGAGCCGAGCAGCACGTTGGCGTTCACGTCCAGGCGAGTGCCGGACCACTCGGCGGTGGCCCACAGCTCGCCGATGGCCTCTGCCGCCCGCGTCGCCTTGCGCTGGGCGTTGGCGTTGCGCTTGTCGGCGCGAGCACGCTTGGCGGCAGCCTTCTCCTCGGCCCACGTGTCGACCGTGGGCGCGTGCAGCTTGGTGCAGTCCATCATGACGCCACCCGCATGCGGAAGCCCAGGGCCTCTAGCCGGCGCTGCACCGTGGCGGCGCCGCCCGAGAAGTCGCGAGCAGCCTTGCCGCACGCGACGCCCACGAGGGCCTTGGAGTCGTACTCACGACGCCCGACGAGCACCTTGTACTTGAGGCTCGGCCGGTAGCCGTGGCGCGCGAGCCAGGCCTCCCGGCCTAGTTCGTCGCACTCGCGGGCAGCGGCCAAGACGTCGGCTCGCGTGAGATCCCGTAGGGCCTTCACGCCGCCCTCCCCTCGTCGGGACGGGTCTGGTACTCCAGCGCCGCGCAGCCTAGCTCACGGATCATGGCGAGCAGGGTCTGGACCTCCTCCTCGAACACTTCGAGGCAGTGCGGGTCGCTCCGCTCGTCGGCGGTCTCGATGCCCCACACGCCCGGCGATTCGATTCGCTGGGTGATGACGAAGGGGCGTTCGTCGGTGCCGATGTCGATGAACAGCTCGCAGGCGGCACGCACGCCGATCGGCGCGTGCTCCTCCCAGTCGCTGTCGGTGTCGGGCAGCGAGTCCATGACGATCGGGCCGATCCGCACGCTGCGGCGGCGGGTCTCGAACGTCGGCGGATGCTCGGGGGTCGCGTCCAGTGCCAGGCCCATCACGCTACCCCCGCTTCCAGCGACAGCATGTGCCCCAGCGTCGCCTCGAAGCCGTGGGCAGCGAAGTAGGCGTTGGCGCGGTGCTGGTTGGCCCAGGACACGGCGCTGCGCGACGGGTCCTCTCGGCGTTGGTACTCCTCGGCAAGCTGCAGGACCAAGGTCTCTTCCAGCGTTGCCTCCCAGGGTAGCGGCCCTGGTCGTGGTCGCAGATCTACTGTCGTGATCATGTTCCTCCGCGCGTCCTGGGTTGGTGGTCGCGGACGCGTCACGGCCCGCGACGCCGCGGGGGCGTCGTGGGCCGTAGCTCGCTCGTGACCGCGTGACCGGGCGCTCATCCGTCCAACGTCTCGACCGACGTGATGTCCTCGTCCACCGTGATGCCCTCGCAGCGCGCCTCGCATTCGAGGTGCGCCACCAAGTCCTCGGTGGCGGCATGCGCTCCATCGAGCAGGCCCGATGGGTCGGCGCTGTCCACAGTGATCGTGTAGCTGACTCGGTACCGTTCCATGTGCTTCTCCTCGCGGCTCAGGCCGCGTCTAGTGCTGCCTCGATGACGGCCTGGCCCATGGCGGGCACGACCGCGTTGCCGAGCGCCACCACGGCGTCTCGGCGGTTGGCGTTGGCGGGCCAGCGGTAGTCCAGCGGGAACCCCATGCCGGCGCACTGCTCGCGGATCGTCAGCGGGCGGTAGCGACCGCCGTCCACCACCACCCAGTGGTCCTGCGTCGTGATCGTGCGGATGGGCTCGTCCAGGCTGACGCCCGGATGCCCGGTCGTGTGCTGGCTCAAGACGCGCCGGCCGTGGTTGCGCTTGGCGACGGCCATGCGCCGCTGCGCTCCCGGCGACGCCGCCGACAGCGGGCGCCAGTCGCCCGTGTCCCACTCGACGTGCGGCCCGAAGGCGGGCTCACGCTTCGGCCGCGGTCGCTCAGGAGCTGGCGCCGCGCCGAGCCGCCCCAGGATCCCGATCACGAACAGCCGGCGACGCCGCTGGGGTACCCCGTAGTGGGTGGCCGTCAAGACGTGCTCCGACAGCGTGTAGCCGTCCGCCTCTAGAGCGGAGCGCCACTGCGGGTACTTGTTCCAGGCCGAGCGAAACTCAGGGACGTTCTCGACCACCACCACCTTGGGCAGACACGTCTCGACCGCATCCACCACGGCCCAAGCCGTGGCCCGGCTGCTGTCGTGGAACCGGCGATCGGCCCGCCGCTTGGGCTGCGAGGCGTTGCTGTTGCCCTGGCAGCAGGGGGCGGCGAGCATGATGTCGTGCTGAGGGAGCCGGCTCCAATCGGCCTGCCTCAAGTCCTGGCAGGCATGGGACGTCGAAGGGTGGTTGAGGCTGTGCGCCTCGACAGCGAAGGGCCAGTGGTTGGCTGCCCACGCTACCCGGAGCCCCGCCAGCCGGGCGGCGGCCGTCATGCCGCCGGCTCCGGCGAAGAGGTCCACCGCGACGGGGGCGCTCACGCTGCCCTCCGGGCCCGCTGAGGGGCGCTGAGGGCCGCCTGACCGCATGACCGGCAGTGTGCCGGCCGGCGCGTCGTGCCGCAGCTGCGACACGTCCTGGGCCTCCTACGGGCCCGGCGGCGCCGGGAGCCCCGGCCCGCCCCCTGGCACCCCTCGCAGGGCTCCAGGGCAGGGCCCCCAGGGGCCCTGCACTCCCTACATCCACCTACATGTGGCATACCCACCTCCGACCGGGCTAAGTGCCCGGATTGACTACGAAAACGTGGTATAGTACCACATTTCAAGGGGGTGGTCAAGCGTGGCGATAACAGGGCCTACCGCCACGCAGCTCCCAGGCCCGTGCCCCCTGGCGAGCTCCTTATCGCCACGCTGCGCCAGACCCAAGGGGGACGGGGGTACCACGGGGGGCCGGGGGCGTCGAGCCCCAGGCCGGGGGCGGCGCCCTGGGGCGTCTCCTGGGGTCCTGGGGCGGCCGACGGGGCTCCGGGCGGCCGACGGGGCGCCCTGGGCGGCTCAGGGCCCAGGGGGCTCCGTGGGCGGCTCCTGGGGGCCGGGGGGGGCGCCGCGTGACCGCGTGACCGGGGGCCCCCCCTCCGGGGGCTACGGGGGGAGGGCCATGCCGAGGGGGGCGCCTCCCGGCACGCCACGGCCGAGGGGTACCACGGGGCCTGGCCGGCGTCGAGCGGGGAGGGGCGGTGGCGCCGGATGCCCCAGAACGGGCCCCGTTTGGGGCAAGGAACAGCCGTCCA
>JABAHS010073883.1_pt1 | contig 131604 bp, 118 predicted proteins | sample 7062111 | NCBI WGS metagenome assembly JABAHS01 (sample SAMN14534600, study PRJNA622989) | marine sediment metagenome | biome: marine biome [ENVO:00000428]; feature: marine pelagic biome [ENVO:01000023]; material: deep marine sediment [ENVO:00002113]; isolation source: pool of 4 deep marine... | reverse complement strand
TTGCCCAGAAACTCGCGATGGTCGCTCAGCAGCTCCTGGAAGAGCCGCTCGGCGCGGGCCGTGACGGCCCGATTCTCCTCCTGCTCGCGCGGGTGGACCTTGAGCTTGGCCAGGGCCTTGAGGCGTTTCTCGACCTCCTCTGCCGAGAGCACGCCGGGATTCTGCTCGATCACGATGCTTTGGGCTTGACCGGTGCCGACCACGGTGGCCTCGACCTCGAGCAGACCATTGATGTCATAGGTGAAGCGCACGTCCACTGCTTCCTGGCCGGGCGACCGGCATGGTTTGCGTGGACTGAGCCGGCGACAACAGAGCCTCACGACTCCGTGTTGATGAGAGCTATCGGGCAGCGAGACGAACGCCGTTGGGAGATTCCTGACCTTGTCTTCGTTTCGACTGCTCAAGCGGGTTCCCAACCAACTCGACGATCGGATCGCCTTTGAACTCGGTTTACCCCTGCGCTCCTGGACTGCCGCCTAGTACTGAGGCTTTACGACCCGCTAGGCCAACCTCTTCTGCGGATGAGCGCCTTCCACGTGCCGGCGGGTGTCCTCATGATGGTCGCCATAGCGTGTGCTCGCGCTTTGGAGGTGATCCGTGACTGTACCTCAGCCAACGCTGATGGACTTGTAGACGGAATCAAAGCGAAAGCGCAGACCTAACGTTTTGATTTTCTTGATTTGGCGGAGAGGGTGGGATTCGAACCCACGGACCCCGGTTAAGGGATCACCCGATTTCGAGTCGGGCCCGTTATGACCACTTCGGTACCTCTCCGGTTGTCAACGATGATGGGAATCCGAGTGCCTGACGAGAGTCCACGAAAACGCGCCCTTTCGCATCCGTTCACGCCCCCCAGCGCCTACGGCGCTGGCTCACCCGATTTGACTCGGGTCCATCCCTGGACCCTCGCCCTGCGGGCGCGCTGCGCGCGTCCAAATCGGCATTCCTGCCGATTTGTCGAGTCGGGCCCGTTATGACCGCTTCGGTACCTCTCCGGTTGTGAACCATCGGAATTCGCCAACTGAGCCCGAATTATAAGGAATGGGTATCCCGCCTGTCAGGAGCGGCCCACACCGCACAGAAGGGTTCCGGCTATGCCAACAGCACTCTCCTTCCCGAAGATCGCGCCATAGGCCACGTTCCTCAAGAGCCCTCTCCGCCGGGCCGATAGGCTCCTCGGAGTAGCGTCCGGCGCAAACCTCCGCGCTTCGCCCCGGAGCCCTCGTCGGTCTCCAGCGCGGGCTGCGGGCGCCGATATCGCGCAACCCAGGAGACCGACCTCTCGTTCACCGCCGAGGCCTCCTCGCCGGAGCGCCCCGACCGCACACGGCATGGACGGCTGCCATGTTGGAAACACTCGCTAAGCCCTGGCTGGCACTGCAGTGCCAGATGATCACCGGTGTCACCCGGGGCGTCGTGGCCGTGGGTGGGGAGGGCAACGGCACACTGGCTCCCACCGCCTGGTGGCCCGATGGGGCTCGTGGCAACCGCGGCCTCGCAACGGCCATGAAGATGGCCATGACCAAGCAGCGGGGCGTCGTACACGGCTCGCAATCAACGCAGGATTCCGATCAGCGCGGTGCACTGCACCTCGCGTGCCCCTTTCGTATCGACGGCCAGTTCCGAGGCGTCGCCGCCATCGAGATCGCCCACCGCCCGGAGCCCCAGCAGCGGGCAGCGCTCCAGCTCCTCCAGTGGGGCTGCGCATGGTTGGAGTTCCTGGTCCAACGCGATGCCTCCGCGCTCACGACGCGATTGATGACGGTCGTCGAGATCATCGCCTCGGCCCTGGAGCACGAGCAATTCCAGGCCGCCGCGACTGCCGCGGTCAACGAGCTCGCGACACGCCTTTCCTGCGAGCGCGTGAGCCTCGGTTTCCTCCACGGCAAGCATGCCCGTGTTCATGCGCTGTCACACAGCGCGCAATTCGGCAAGAAGACCAACATCATCCGCGCCACCGGCGCCGTCATGGACGAGGCCATCGACCAGGGTGAGAGCGTGGTTTACCCAGTCCCGGGCGAGAGCTCGCCGCGCATCACGCGCGCACACGCTCAGCTCGCGCGCCGTCATGGCTCGGGGGCCCTTCTCACCATTCCCCTCAGCGGAAGCGGGCGCATCTTCGGCGCTCTCACGTTGGAGCGCCCGGCCGATCTGCCCTTCGATCAATCCACCGTCGAGCTCTGCGAGTCGGTTGCGGGTCTGGTAGGCCCGGTCCTCGAAACCAAGCGTCGCGAGGACAGATCGTTGGCCGTCAAGGTGTGGGACGCCACGCGGGCGCAGGCAGCGAGAATCGCCGGACCCGGCCATCTTCGCACCAAGATCGTCGCCGCCGCCCTCGTCGCCGCGGTCGCGTATCTCGGTCTGGCCACGGGCGAGTACAGGGTCACGGCACGTTCTACGCTGGAAGGAACGGTCCAGCGTGCCGTGGTCTCGCCGCAATCGGGCTACCTGGCCACCGCCAACGCACGCGCCGGCGACATCGTCGAGCAGGGCCAGGTGCTGGGCGCGTTGGACGACAAAGACCTCAAGCTCGAGCGCCTCAAGTGGACGAGTCGGCGCCAACAGTTGCTCAAGCAATACCGTGAAGCGCTCGCCAAGCACGACCGTACCCAGCTGCGCATTCTGCAGGCGCAGCTCAGCCAGGCCGACGCGGAGATCGCGCTCCTCGACGAGCAACTCAAGCGCATGCGTTTCACGGCGCCTTTCGACGGCATTGTTGTCACCGGTGATCTGAGCCAACAGCTCGGGTCACCCGTGGAGCGCGGACAGATGCTCTTCGAGATAGCGCCGCTGGACGCCTACCGGGTCGTCATGCAGGTGGACGAGGCGGACATCTCCCGCATCGAGGTCGGACAACATGGGCATATAGCCCTCTCCGGCCTGCCCGGCGAGGTCGTCCCCGTGACGGTAAGCCGCATCATGCCGGTTGCAACCGCGGAAGAAGGCCGCAACTTTTTTCGCGTCGAAGCCACGCTGGACAAGGTGCTCGATGGCGTGCGCCCCGGCATGAAGGGCGTTGCCAAGATTCGGATGGAAGAACGCAAGCTCATCTGGATCTGGACGCACGAACTGATGGATTGGTTCAGGCTCTGGGCGTGGACGTGGCTTCCCTGAACAGGCGCACGGAAAATTCAGCGTGCAAAGATGAACGAGTCGGTCTTCAATCCATTCTGGTACCGCGTTGCCGGGCTCAAGCCGCGATTGCGCTCCCACGCACAGATACACCGACATCACTACCGCGGACAGCCATGGTACGTGCTCCAGGATCACTCCTCCGGTCGCCATCATCGTTTTACGCCGGCCGCCCATGCCGTGATCGGACTCATGGACGGCAAGCGCACGGTCCACGAGATCTGGGAGACGGCCGCGCAACGGCTCGTTGAAGACGCCCCGACCCAGACCGAGACAATACAGATTCTGGCGCGCCTGCACGCTGCGGACCTGCTCCAATGCGACGTGTCTCCCGACACCGCCGAGGTGTTCGAGCGACACGAACGCCAGCGCGGGACCCAGCGTCGCAAGCATTTTTCGAACCCTTTATCCATACGCTTTCCGCTTCTGGATCCCGAGGGTGTGCTGGAAGGGCTCGCGCCATTGTCACACTGGCTCTTCAGCTGGCTCGGCGCTTTGCTCTGGATAGGGGTGGTCGCGTCGGGAGCGACACTCGCCGCGGTTCACTGGGACGACCTGACCCATAACCTCACCGATCGGTTGCTCTCGGTCCAAAATCTTCTGTTGCTCTGGCTCACCTACCCCGTCATAAAGGCCATCCACGAGCTCGCGCACGGTCTCGCGATAAAGGTGCGCGGGGGCGAAGTGCACGAAGCCGGTATCATGCTCTTGGTCTTCATGCCCGTGCCGTACGTAGAGGCTTCGGCTTCCAGCTCCTTTCCGTATAAGACACACCGAATGCTGGTCGGGGCGGCCGGCATCGGCGCCGAGCTCTTTCTCGCGGCGCTGGCGCTGTTCGTGTGGCTCAACGTGGAGCCCGGCATCGTGCATACCGTCGCCTACAACACGATGCTGATCGGCGGCATCTCGACCCTGTTCTTCAACGGCAATCCGCTGTTGCGCTTCGACGGCTACTACGTGCTGGCCGATGCCGTCGAGATCCCCAATCTAGGGCCGCGCTCCGCGCGCTACATCGGCTACCTGCTGCAGCGTTATGTGTTCGGCCTCCGCGATGCAGAGTCACCCGCGACCACTTCCGGCGAACGAGTCTGGTTTATCGGCTACGGCGTCACGTCATTCATCTACAGGATGTTCATCCTGTTCTTCATCGTTGTCTTCATCGCATCGAAATTCTTCATCGCGGGCATCGTGCTGGGGATCTGGGCGCTGTTCATGCAAATCGGGCTGCCGCTCTACAAGGGCGTCAAGTTTCTGGCGGGAAACCCCCAGGTGAGGCGCCGGCGCCTTCGGGTTCTGTGCAGCACCGCGGGGATGGTCGTCCTGGTCGCGCTCCTCGTGTTCGTCGTGCCGATGCCGTTGTCCACTCGCGCCGAAGGCATCGTGTGGTTGCCCGAGCGCGCCGTGGTGCGTTCGGGCACACAGGGCTTCATTCGTCGGCTGCTGGCCGAGTCCGACTCCGTCGTCCAGCCGGGGGATCCGCTCATCCTGTGCGAGGACCCGTTGCTGGATTCACGGGTCGACGTTCTCGACGCACGCCTCGCCGAGCTCGAGGCGCGCTTCAACGCCGTCGAGCAGAAGGACCGCGTCGAAGCCGAGGTCGTCAAAGAGGAGCTCAAAACGGTCGAGGCGGCGCTCGAGCGCGCCAGGGAGCGCAAGGACGAGCTCGTCATCCGCAGCCCCGCCGCCGGGGTATTCGTCGTTCCGAGGGTCCACGACCTGCCCGGGCGCTTCGCGCGTCAGGGGGACCTCCTGGGTTACGTGCTGGACGACTCCGAGGTCACCCTCCGAGTCGTGGTAACCCAGGCAGATATCGGGCTCGTGCGCCGCCACACGGAGGGCGTGGAGGTAAAACTTGCGGGGGAACCGGCCGATACGTTCCCTGCGACCGTCCGCCGCGAGGTGCCGGCCGCGGACGACCGGTTGCCGAGCGCCGCCCTGGGCACGGCTGGCGGGGGGCCCATCCCGGTGGACCCCAGCGACCCCAAGGGGCTCAAGGCGCTGCAGCCGGTGTTCGAGTTCGAGCTGGCGCTCACGTCCGGCGTCCGGGTGCCCCACAAGGGCGCACGCGCCTTCGTGCGCTTCGACCACGGCGCGGAGCCGCTATTCAAGCGGTGGTACCGCCGGGGTCGGCAGCTTTTCCTGAAGCGTTTCGACGTGTAGGAGCCCGGGCCAAGACGGCCGACTGAGACAGGACCTGAACATGCTTGCGCCACGCCCCGAAGCAGCAGCACTGCGCCCGGGCGCCGCGCTCGGACTGTACCCCGAGCGCGCCGAGCGACGCGGCACCGGGCGTGTCGGGCCGCGGTTGGCGCACGCTCGACCGCTCACGGCGACCTTCGAGGAAGGTTTTCCCCTCATCGGGGAGCATGGCCGCCCGCTGCGAGGCGTATCCGATCGGCGCCTGTGGGAGTCCTTACGCCACCTCCGCGGTCGCCTGCTGCACGAGGGGCTGACCGCTGGGTTGTGCGCGCGCACCTTCGCCATCGCCCGGGAGGCGGCCGGGCGCCAACTCGGGACGCGCCCCTTCGACGTGCAGCTTCAAGGGGGCTGGACGATGTTGCAGGGCCGGATCGCCGAGATGGACACCGGCGAGGGCAAGACCCTCACGGCGACCCTGCCCGCATGCACGGCGGCGCTCGCCGGCATCCCCGTACACGTCATCACGGTCAACGACTACCTGGCACAACGCGATGCCTCGGCCATGGGGCCGCTGTACGAGTCTCTGGGTCTCACCGTCGGCGTGATCACGGAGCAGATGGATCTGCAGGTGCGCCGCAAGGCGTACGCGTGCGATATCACCTACTGCACGAACAAGCAACTCGTCTTCGATTATCTACGCGACCGCGTCGTGCTCGGCACCGGGCGCAGCACGCTACGCCTACAGCTCGAGCGTTTGTACGAATCCCACGGCAGGGCGGCGCGATTGCTGCTGCGCGGACTTTGCTACGCCATCGTCGACGAGGCCGACAGCGTGCTCGTCGACGAGGCGCGCACGCCCCTCATCCTGGCACAGCCTCGAGAGACCGGTGACCAAGGGCAGATCCATGCGCAGGCGCTCGAGCTGGCGAGCCAGCTGGTTCCGGGCCGCGACTTTCGGATCCACGAACGCGAGCGTGAGCTCGAGCTGCGGGATCAGGGCCGGGCTCGCATCGAGGAACTCGCGCAGTCGCTCACGGGCGTGTGGCGGACTCCCATCGGCCGTGAAGAGCTCATCCGCCAAGCACTCAGCGCGCTCCACCTGTTCCATCGCGACAGACACTACCTGGTGCGCGACGGACAGGTGCAGATCATCGACGAGTACACGGGGCGCGTGATGCAGGATCGGAGCTGGGAGCGGGGGCTCCACCAGATGATCGAGACCAAGGAGGGCTGCGAGCTGAGCTCGCGGCGTGAGACGCTGGCCCGCATCAGCTATCAGCGCTTCTTCCGGCGTTATCTCCTCCTCGCAGGAATGACCGGCACGGCGAGCGAAGTGGCCCGCGAGCTGAAATCGGTCTACGGTCTGCGGGTCGTGCGCATCCCAACCAACCGTCCCGTGCAGCGCAAGGCCATCCCCGACCGGATGTACGCCACCGAGGCCGAGAAGTGGCAGCGCATCGTCGAACGCGTGCGAACCTTGCATCGACGCGGTCGACCGGTGCTCGTGGGCACCCGATCCGTCGCCGCCTCCCAGCATCTGAGCGGACTGCTCGCCGGCGCGGGCCTGGAGCACCAGCTACTCACCGCCCGTCAGGATAGCGACGAGGCCACGGTCGTGGCGCGCGCCGGAGAGCGGGGCCGTATCACGGTCGCCACCAACATGGCGGGACGCGGGACCGATATCCGACTGGCTGACGGGGTCCAGCCCCTGGGCGGCCTGCACGTCATCGCGAGCGAGCGACACGAGGCGGGTCGTATCGACAGGCAGCTGTTCGGTCGATGCGGCCGTCAGGGCGATCCCGGCAGCTACGAGGCCATCGTGTCGCTGGAGGACGAGCTGATCGAACGCTACTGCCCGCGCACGCTGGCTCGTCTCGGGGCGATGTCGTGCCGCCGCGGCCACCCGATCCCCCACCGGCTCGGCCGCTACATCGCTGTGGCGGCGCAGCGGCGCGCAGAACGTCAACATGCACGCATTCGCCGACAGCTGCTCAAAGCGGACGACCAGCTGGACACCATGCTCGGATTCTCTGGACGTTCGGAATAGCCGAAGGTACCGCCATGCGTGCACTGCTGAGGAGACTGCTTGCGGCGGCCCTGACCCTCGCCGGGACGCCGGCGCTGGCGGCGGTCGACCTGCCGGAGCTCGATTGCCTGATGGAGCCGCACGTCGTGGTCGACGTCAGCACCGAATCAGAAGGCATCCTGGAGAATCTCGAGGTCGATCGCGGCGATGTCGTCAAGGAAGGCCAGGTCCTCGCCACCCTGGAGGCGGATGTGGAGAAGGCCACCGTCGAGCTCGCGCGCGCCCGTGCCGAGAGCACCGCTGAGGTCAACGCGAAGCAGGTCAGCCTTGCCTACGGCAAACGGCGCCAGAAGCGCTTCTCCGAGCTGTACGCCAACGATGCGGTGCCGGAGCTCGAGAAGGACGAGGCGGAGACCGAGGCCACGCTCGCCGCCCTCAAGCTGCGCGAGGCCACGGAGAAAAGACGACTGGCCGAGCTCGAGCTGCGTCGCGCACTGGCTGCGCTGAAACGGCGCACCATCCGCAGCCCGGTGACCGGCGTGGTGGTGGAGCGCCTCGCCGGCCCCGGCGAATCGGTCGAGGACCAAGCCGTGTTGCGCGTCGCCCAGCTCGATCCGCTGAACGTCGAGGTCATCGTGCCGGTGTCGCTCTATGGCACGATCAAGGAAGGCACGCCCGCGCTGGTCATGCCCGAGGCGCCCGTCGGCGGCAACTACCGCGCCATCGTCACCATCGTCGATCGCGTGCTGGATGCACCCAGCGGCACCTTCGGGGTGCGCCTGGAGCTGCCGAACCCGAATCACAGTCTGCCCGGCGGGCTCAAGTGCCGCGTGCGCTTCCTGCCGCCGCGGCAAGGCTCCGGGGACGACACCGCCAGCTGAGCTTGATCCTGCCGAACGCTCGTTACCCACCACCCGCTCTCGCGCGCCAGGCGCGTCAGCCCCTACCGGCGGCGCCATGACCACCTTCACCCAGGACGACATCGACAGCGGGCGATTGGTCTACGTCCACGACGGCTCCGAGACCACCACCGACAGCTTCACCTTCGACGTCACCGACGGCACCAACACCGTCTCCGGCACCACCTTCAGCATCAGCGTCAACGCCGTCAACGATCCGCCCATCAACTCGGTGCCCCTGCTCAGAACACCTCCGAGAACACTCCGGTGGTGTTCTCCGCAGGCAACGGCAACGCCACCACCGTTTCCGACGCCGCGATCGGCGCCGGCACCGTGGAGCTGACCCTCACCGCCACCGACGGCACCGTGACGCTCAGCACCATCTCCGCTACGTTACGACCGCGCAACGGCGTGACGTGAAACAGCCTGGCCCTGGTGACAACGAACTTTTTCTTCTCACCACGTTTATCGCGCTAGAGGAGTGGGAAACGAGGTCTGTGATGTTCGGGGGCTAGGCAAGGGAGCGCACCCATACAACCTTTTTTCCTCGCAACAAACTCGTCTCTTCCCAAGACAACCTCCGAAGCTGAGACCTCGCTCACAAATCCCACACGGACCCGACGCCCGACACCAGATACGGTTAAGGGTCCCTTGTCGGATTACCGATACCGTTAAGTCAGACCATATCGGGAGTTCGTCGTTGCAAACGAAAAGGAAGAAAGACGCTGCACCTTCTGGGCGAAGGCGCTTTCAGCTCGAGGAACTCGAGCCGCGTCTGCTGCTGTCTGCCGATCTGATCCCTTTCATGGACCTGCCTGGTCTGAAAACGCCGTTCGCACCCGACGCCCCGACGCCTGAGCTGCAGCGATTCATCGACGGCGAACCGTCAGCAACTAACACCCGAAACGAAGCGATTCCCGACGCCTTTCAGGAAGCATCTCGGTTCGAAGAAGGGACCACGGAGCTTGCCGCCGCCTTGCACGCGGCAATGTACGAAGAGCTCGGGGAACATAACGGTAAACATACCAAAGACGAACATACGAAAGATACTGAAATTGTTACCCGTCGCGAACTCGTCTTCATCGATCCCGGCACACCCGACTACGAACAGCTACTCCAGGATTTACAGCGCGACCGTGGCGACGGCACGCGCATCGACGTGGTGCTGCTCGACGCTAAGCAAGATGGCGTAAAACAGATTACACGGGTCCTCAAACAACATCAGAAACTGAACGCCATCCATCTGGTCTCCCACGGCAATGACGGCACGTTGAAGCTTGGCAACGGTCAGCTAGATTCCAAGCACCTGAGCGCTGACGCATCTCATGTCGCGACCTGGGCCAACGCGCTCTCCAATGAAGCAGATCTTCTGATCTATGGCTGTGACCTGGCCTCCAGCGACAAGGGTCAGGCTTTGATCGAGGAGCTGCGCACGCTCACCGGAACGGACATTGCAGCCAGTACCGATCGAACCGGCGACGAGTCCAAGGGCGGCGACTGGGACCTCGAGTTCACGGTCGGGTCGATAGAAGCGCAGATACCGTTCAGCCCAGAGCTCCAGCAGAGCTGGACGGGCGTTCTGGATACCGACGTGCAGCTGCACTACGGCGAGGGCAGCGCCGCTGATCTGCGCCTGCGGACCTTCGACGACGCAGCCGGCACCTGGTCCGCGGAAGGCACCTCCACGACCGCGGGCAGCACCATCAAGTGGACGGTGAACAAGGTCGCACCGGACAGCTCCGAGGAGCTCGTCGCGGTGCTCTCGGACAACGGCACCGGTACCCAGCTCGACATGATGCGCTGGAACGGCAGCACCTGGACCGTCGATTGGACCGCTGGCAACATAGCGAGTGCCAACGCCGACAAGCGGGGCTTCGACCTCGCCTTCGAGCAGAGCTCCGGCAACGCCATTGCAGTCTACTCGGACGACACCAACAACCCCGTCTATCGCACCTGGGATACCACCACGAATACGTGGTCGGCGGAGACTCCGGTGTTCAGCAGCGCACCCGGGGCGGGCACCGTGCTCTGGGTGGAGCTCGAGAGCCGGCCGAACAGCAACGAGATCGCACTTGCCTACCAGGACACAAACGACAACCTGCACGCAGTCAACTGGGACGGCAGCAGCTGGGACGAGGCCAACGCCCAGACGCTGGAAACCAGCCTGAACCGCACTAACTCGGGTCAGCCCGGTGACTACCGAACCTTCGATCTGGCTTATGAGAATTCCGGCGATCTGATGGTCGCCTGGGGCGTGGGCGCCGACGTCGACTATTCCACCAAGGCGGCGGGCAGCACGACTTGGACCAATCCTGCTTCGTTCTCGATCTTCACGGGTAACATTACATTCGTGGACTTGGCCGCGGAACCAGGACGCGATCGCATCGCCTTCGCCGGCGTTGACGATAACAATGGTACCGAACGGCTGGGTCTCATGACCTGGGACGGCAACGCCTGGCAGAACGTCGTCGAGGCCGACACCGTATTCCCCCACATCGAGACGGATGGGTTCGGCGAGTTCTGGGCGGGCGTGGGCTGGGTCGGCAAGAGCGGCGAGGCGGTTGCCGTCTACTCTGATGCAGATTCAGGTGTCATCAATTGGGCTAACTGGAAAACGGGCTCGGGTTGGACCGTGCAATCGGATATCGCTGCAGCCGGCGTGGACCTCCTGCGTTCCGTTCAGCTCGAATCCTACCCCGATCAGGACAAGCTCATGGCCGTCTTCTCAGATCAGAGCGGAAATCTCTGGGGGGCCACCTACGACGGTGCGAGCTGGGCCGTGACCAATGCAGGCACCGCTCTGGAAACCAACCTTTCCGACGCCAAGAGCGTGCCCTTCAGCTTCAGCACCCGCATGGTGAACAACACGCCGGTCGCGGCCGCCGACAGTTACTCGGTGAACGAGGACGGCAGCCTCACCGTGGACTGGTGGGATACCGCGTGGACCATGCGCCAGACCCTCACCTTCGACAACCTGGCACAGACCGAGAATCTCACCGACTTCCCGATACTGCTCAAGCTCAACAGCAGCAACATCGACTACTCGCAGACCCAGGACAACGGCGAGGATCTGCGCTTCTTCGATGCGGACGGTGCACCGCTGCCCTATCAGATCGAGCAATGGAACGAGGCGGGCGACTCGTACGTTTGGGTGCAAGTGCCCCAGATCGACGGTTCGTCCAACACCGATTTTATCACTATGTACTACGGCAACCCGACGGCTCCGGCGGGCGAGGATCCCACCGCCGTCTGGTCAAGCGACTACCGCGCCGTCTACCACCTGAACGAGAACCCGGGCGCCGGGGGTACCGTCACCGACTCGGCTGGCAACTTCAACGCCGTGAATCAAGGCAGCACCGACGCCGCGGGCCGTATCTCCAACGCACAGGATTTCGACGGGGCGAACGATTACGTCGACATCGGTTCGGACCTTCCGATCATCAATGCGGCGTCCGCCGTGACCCTGTCCGCATGGATCAATCCCGATACGCTTTCGGGCAGCGCGCAGATCATCGCGCTCTCCATCAACAACGGCGGTGCGACCACCAACGATTCGCGCGTGTCGATCAATCGGGTCGGATCGGACATCGAGGCGACCACGCGCGCCACGGACGACAATACGCAACTCTTCAACGTGACGACCACCTCGAGCCCACTCACCGCGGGAACCTGGTACCACGTGACCGCGGTGGTGGATTTCGCCAACGACGACGTGCAGATCTACGTGGACGGCACCGCACAGCCGCTCGACATCACACCGAGCTACACGGCTACCGCCACGCCGGACACCAACTCCGAGGAGGCGGCCATCGGCTCCGAGGACGACGGCGCCTCCGGCTACTTCGACGGGCGCATCGACGAGGCGCGGATCGTCGTCGGTGAGCGCTCGGCGGACTGGGTCAAGGCCCAGCATCTCTCGATGACCAATGCTTTGGTCACCTTCGGCGGAGAGCAGTCCGCGCCGGCCGAAGGCGGTGTCCTCGCCAACGACAGCGACGCCGACGCCGATCGCCTGAGCGCCGTTCTGGTGAGCGGCCCCGCCAACGGCTCTCTGAGCCTTAACGCGGACGGCGCCTTCACCTACACGCCGAACCCCGACTTCGCGGGCAGCGACTCGTTCACCTATATGGCCAACGACGGCGTGAACGACTCCAACGTCGCCACCGTCACGATCACGGTGAACCCCGTCAATGATGCGCCGGTCGCCACCGGCAACGCCACGTCGGTTACCGAAGATGCCGCGCTCACCGCTAGCGGAAACGTCCTCACCGATGACGACGGAGCGGGCATCGACAGCGACCTGGACACCGGCGATACGCTCTCGGTCAGCGAGATCGATGGCGTCACCGACCCATCTGTCGATGTCACTGGCAGCCACGGCAGCCTGAACTGGGATACCGACGGCTCTTACACTTATACGCTGGACAATGCCGACGCCGCCGTCCAGGCGCTGAACTACGGGCAAACGCTTACCGACACCTTCACCTACACCGTATCGGACGGCAACGGTGGTACGGACACCGCAACCCTCGCCATCACCATCGAGGGCCGCGACGACGTCAGCTTCGACATAAGCTCGACTGCGACGGTCAGTGAGAGCGGACCCACCGCAGCGACGTTTACCATCACAGTCGGCGGCACCGTATCGGCAGGCAACACGGCCAACGTCACCGTCATCGGTGGCGGCACGGCGATCGACGGCACCGATTACAACCCCGCGTTCGCGACGGCGCTGTCCAACGCCGCCGCGGGCACGACGGGCGTGAGCTTTGACACCGGCACGAGCACGCTGACCTTCGACGAGAACTTCGTCGGCCCGACCTTCAGCTTCACACTCGATGCGCAGGATGACGCAATCGTCGAGGGGACCGAGACCATCACGGCCACACTTTCTGGGGCGAGCTCGCCCAACGGTGCAGCCAGCATCGGCACGGCCAGTGCCAGCACCGATCTGGCGGACAACGACACCGCCGCCGTCTCCATCGCCGCCACCGACCCGAGCGCCGGCGAGCCGGCCAGCAACGGCCAGTTCACCGTCTCGCTCAGTCAGCCCAGCAGCACCGACACCGTCGTCAGCTACACCGTCACCGGCACCGCCACCAGCGGCAGCGACTTCACGGCGCTCAGCGGCTCGGTGAGCATCGCCGCCGGTGCAACGTCCGCCACCATCGACGTCAGCGCCCTGGACGATGCTCTGCTCGAGAGCGCCGAGACCGTCATCGTCACCCTCGACACCATCACCAGCGGCGATGCCGGCATCTCCATCGACGGCGCCGCCAACAGCGACACCGTCATCATCGCCGACAACGAGAGCGCCACCGTCACCGTCAGCGCCAACGACGCGGCCGCCGCCGAGAGCGGCTCCGACCCCGGGCAGCTCACCGTGGACCTGGGCACCGTCAACAACACCGGCGCCCCCATCACCGTCAGCTACACCGTCTCGGGCACCGCCAGCGCCGGCACCGACTACACCGCCCTCAGCGGCAGCGTGCAGATCCTCGACGGCCAGCAGACCGCCACCATCGATGTCACCGGCATCGTCGACGACGCGCTGGTCGAGGGCAACGAGAGCGTCACCCTCACCCTCACCGGCACCGACAACCCCGCCGTGGGCGTCGATGTCACCCCGGCCACCGTCGCCATCGCCGACAACGACACGCCCGGCGTGACCATCGCGGAGTCCGGTGGCAGTACCAATGTCACCGAGGGCGGCGCCGCCGATACCTACACCGTGGTGCTCGATAGCCAACCCACCGCCGATGTCACCGTCACCCTCACCCCCGACGGCGAGATCGACCTGGGCGCCGGCGCCGGCAACGCCATCACCTTGACCTTCACGGCCACCAACTGGAACGTCCCGCAGACGGTGAACGTCATCGCCAACGACGATGCCTTGGTCGAAGGCGCCCACATCGGCGCCATCACCACGACGACCGCAAGCACCGATGCCAACTACGATGGCCTCACCGTCAGCGACGTTACGGTCAACATCACCGACAACGATACCGCGGGCGCTGGCGGCGGCAACACCATCGCCGCCAGGGTCGGCGGGACTGGCGGGGGAGGCGGTGGTGGCGGTCCGACCGCAGGACCGCCTCCGGGCCCCGTGCCTGCGCCCTCTGGCACCGAACCCGAGGAATTGCCCGCGGAGCAACCCACAGACGAGATCACCCTCACCTCTCTGTTACCGGGTCTATCCAACGTATCCAACACCGAGCTCGGCGAGGCGCCCGTCGCCGCGCCGCAATCCGTGTTCGAGATCCCCGTCGACACCCATAGGGACAGCGACCACTCGCGCCAGGCGCGGCCCCACGGCGATGCCCGGGAGCTGCTCCTCGCGCGGGCCCGCCAGCTCCAAGCACATCTTGCACAATTCACGCCGAAGGCACCCGGGGCCGTCGCAGAGGCCCTGACCCTCGACCGGGCTCTTCTTGATGCGCTGGACAAGCTGTACTCGCAAATGAGCTCCAACGACAACCCCGACACCCGCCAGCGCGAGCTCGCCTACCGGACCGTCGCCGGGGCCGGTCTGACCCTCTCAGCGGGCTTTCTCACCTACCTGCTACGTGCGGGGTCGCTGCTCGCGAGCGCACTCTCGACGATGCCGCTCTGGAAGGGATTCGATCCGCTGCCGGTACTCGCTGCAGGACGTCGCCGACGAAGGCAGACCGTCGTGGGCGACAGCCCGCCGGGGGGTGAAGCGGCCGAGGATGAGGATGAGGTCAATCTTCAGGGAATCCTGGATCCGGACGACCAAAGGACTCGGGAAGACAAGGAACGGGAGCGCGCTTCCCAAGCGCGTGACGGACCATGAGCCTGAAAAAGATTCAGATAGCGCCCACGCTACGCATCAGCCTCGGCCTCGTGTTGGTGACCATGAGTATTCTCTTTACGGCCTACTTGCTGGGCCTCGCGCCCGACAAGTCGCATGCAGTGCTCGACGCACGCAAGAAGCTCGCAGAGACGCTGGCCGTTCAGTATTCCACTCTCGCCCAGAAGGGCGAGACCGACAGCATCCGCAAAAGCATGGGAGCCCTCGTCGAGCGGAATGACGACGTCCTCTCTGCGGCACTGCGCTCGATGAACGATAGCGTCATCGCCGAGGCAGGAAACCACGAGAGGCACTGGGTGGACCCGCCGGGCGAACAGTCGACGCCGACCCACGCGCTCGTGCCCATATTCAACGGCGCCCGGCGCTGGGGCACGGTGGAGCTGAGCTTCGAACCCGTAGACTCGGGCCGGTTTCTCGGCAGCTTCAAAGGCTCCTTTTTCTGGCTGATCGTCTACATGACGGTGCTCGGTTTCCTCGGTTACTTCTTCTTCATGCGCCGAACGCTTCGCGAGCTGGATCCGGCTACCGTCATTCCACCGCGGGTCAAGGCCGCGCTGGACGCACTGGTGGAGGGCGTCGTGCTGCTCGACGAGAAGGAGCAGATCGTGTTGGTGAACGACGCTTTCGCCGAGCACGTGGACGAAACCCCCTCGTCCATCCTGGGCCGCAAAGCCTCCGACTTCAGATGGCTCATTCCGGAATCCAAGAAGCCCGCGCAGAGTAGTCATCCCTGGGTCGACGCCATGCAGTCCCGTGAAAAGCGCACCGGCGTGCAGCTTGCGCTGGACACACCGTCAAACGGAATGCGCCTGTTCAGGATCAACGGCGCCCCGATACTCGACGGGCGCGGCCGCTGCCGGGGCGCGCTCGCCACCTTCGACGACGTCACCGAGCTGGAACGCAAGAACGAGCAGCTTCGCGAGACGCTGGACATGCTGGAGCAGTCCCAGGAGGAGATCCAGAAACAGAACAAGCAGCTCGAGGTGCTCGCAACTCACGACCCGTTGACGAACTGCCTCAACCGACGATCGTTCATGGAGAAGCTGGAAGAGGAGTGGAACAAATCGATCCGTCTCGGTCAGCCGCTGGCCTGCATCATGGTCGACATCGATCACTTCAAGTCCATCAACGATCACTACGGGCACGCGGCCGGCGACCAGGTGATCAAGCAGATGGCCGAGACGCTGTGTTCGGGTTTTCGCAACGACGATGTCATCTGCCGCTACGGGGGCGAGGAGTTCTGCGTGGTGCTGCCCTACGTCACCGCCAACCAGGCGGCTGCCCTTGCGGAGCGCATCCGCCGTCGGATCGCGACCCAGGACAGCTGGGGCGTTCGGCTCATCGATGATCACAGGGTAACGGCGAGCCTCGGCGTCACGGGTACGGAATTTGGAGCCGAAGAACCCAGTCAGATGCTCGAGCAGGCAGACAAAGCGCTCTACGCTTCCAAAGCGGCAGGACGAGACCGCGTGACGCGATGGGACAACGTCCAATCGAAACAGGCTGCACTGGGTTAGACGTGTGAAAAACGGCGGCGCAACAACACCGGTTCTTGTCGAGTCGAACTGCTCATCGATGGAAATGCCGTGCGTGCTGACGTACCCGCCCGGCGCCCCTATCTTTCACGAGGGGGACGCAGGGAGGTGCGCCTATCTGATCGAGCGCGGCCAGGTGGAGATCTCGAAACGAATCGACGACTCTCGGCGGGTGCTCGCTGTGCTCGGTCCCGGGGAGCTCTTCGGCGAGCTTGCGCCCATCGACGGCGAGCGCAGATCGGCGACGGCCCTTGCCCTGTGCGAGACGGAAGTCATACCGATCACCCGCACACACCTTGACAGCAAAATCGACGAAGCAGACCCGCTCGTCACCGTTCTCCTGCGCTTGATCCTCGACCGGTTTCGCTCAGTGCAACGCGGGGCGGAGAGCGTCGAAGGCGACGAATACCCGCGCTACGCGAGCGTGGCGCTTGATCAGAATGCAGCTTACGAGATCGCACGCGCGCGGGCTATAGAACGCATCCACATGAACCGGGCGCTGCAGGAGGCCGTCGAACGGCACGAATTCGAACTGTTCTACCAACCGGTCGTCTCCTGTGGGCCGGACTATTCCACGGCCGGATTCGAGGCGCTATTGCGCTGGCATCGGCCGGAGTGGGGTCTGTTGCACCCCACCGATTTCATCCATATCGCGGAGGAGAGCGGCTTGATCGTCCCCATCGGATTGTGGGTCGTCGATACCGCCTGCCGCATGCTGGACGAATTCGAGCGACAGCTCCCTAAGAGCCCCGCCAAGTCGCCGCCTCTTTTCATGTGTGTCAACGTTTCTGCACGTCAACTACAGAATCCCCAGGATGTCGACAGCATCATCCATGTGATCCGAGACACGGGCGTCGATCCGGCCCGCCTCAAGCTGGAAATCACGGAAGGACTCCTGGTGCAGCACCCCGAGGCGGCTGCCGCCGGTCTGGCCAAGCTCAAGGAAGCAGGTGTTCGCTTGGCCGTGGACGATTTCGGGACCGGTTATTCGAGCCTCAGCTACCTGCATCGCTTCAAACTGGACACGCTGAAAGTAGACAGTTCGTTCATAAGCAGCATGCTTTACAACCAGGACAGCTTGCACATCGTTCGGGCTATCACCGGACTCGCGCACGAACTCGACATGGACGTCATCGCGGAGGGCGTGGAAGACGACGATGAACTCATGCGGCTACGTGAACTCGACTGCGGTTATGCTCAGGGGTTTCTTTTCTCGCGGCCGGTACCGGCAGTGCAGATCGTCAAGCAACTAAAGTCTCTAGGCGCTACCGACCGGGTGAAACGTCGAGCGATCTCGCCCGAGCACTGAAGCATATCCTCGTAACTCCGTTTAGCCGTGTATGTGAACGCGGGTACCCACGTCCACGCGGTCGAACAGGTCCATCACGTCCGTGTTGCGCATGCGCACGCATCCATGGGAGTCCGGCACACCAGTGGGCAGGTCGTCGGGGCATCCGTGGATATAGATATAACGCCGCATCGTATCCACGTCGCCCAAGCGATTCCGGCCTTTCTCCAGGCCGCTCAGCCAAAGGATGCGGGTGAGTATCCAGTCACGGCCGGGGTACTCCTGCCGCAGCTCCGGGCCATAGAGCTCGCCCGTCGGGCGGCGTCCGACGAAAACGGTGTTCGGCGGATATCCGGCACCGATCTTGGCCCGAATGACGTGCCAGCCCCGCGGCGTGCACCCGCTGTCGATGAGCTCGCCCGGCCCGCTCGCAGCCGTCGAGACGGCGTATTCGCGAAGGATCTCGCCGCCGCGCACGAGTCGCAATCGTTGCGCTGTCAGATCGATGTCAATGTAGGCGGCGCCTCGATCCGGCATGCCCTTATCGCCCTCATAACGTAGGGTGGGCTGGTCGCCGGCCAAGCCCACCATCATGGAAGATATTCAGTGCTTGAGCGCATACGTCTGTTCGGGAACCCGCCGCACGTTCACAAGTCCGTCGTAGTTCCCGTCACGGGAGAGTTCATACCCGCGGATGCTGCGTCGTGCGACGAGCACGTTGTCCTCGTACCACATCGGCACGTAAGGCATTTCCTTCAGCAGATGTTCCTGAAGCTCGCGGTAGAGCCGGGCCTGCTGCTCCCGATCATGGGTCCTCTCCGCCCGCTCGATGAGGCGATCGACGGCAGCGCTCGCGAAACGCCCCCGGTTGGCCCCGTCCGGGGGCACCGATTCACTGTGGAAAACGTAGCGGAAGACGTCGGGCATTTTCAGGCCCACCCACGCCAGACTGTACATCTGAAAGCGCCCCGCCTTGATGTCACCGTAAAACGTGCCCCAATCATAGCTCTCGAGCTCGACATCGATGCCGACCCGTGCGAGCTGGTCCTGGATGATGGTGGCCAGGCGCACGCGAAAGGGATCGTTCGAGGTCTTGTAAACGATTCGCAGCGTGCGCCCAGGCCCGTAGCCGGCGCGTTCGAGGAGCCGCCGCGCTCTTGCCGGATCGTGTTCGATGGATGCAAGCGCCGGGTGACCCGCCCAGTGGCCGGGGGGTAGCAATGCGCTGGCAGGACGGGCGGCACCACCCATCACGTGACGGATGATGGCGACCCGATCGACCGCGTGTGCGATGGCTTTGCGCACGAAGGCATTGCCGGTCACGGCGTCTTCCATATTGAAGCCGAGATATGCGAAGGTACTGCCCCGAGCCGTCCGGACCTGAACGTCGTCGCCATCGGCCAGCCAGCTCACGAGCTCCGGCGGCAGGTCGCCCTGAAGCATATCTATCTCGCCCCGAGCGAGCTTCAGTACACGCATCGTTGGATCCTTGACACGCAAGAACTCCACGGTGAGGCCGTCCGAGCGCCGGCGCAATCGGAGCCGGCCCTCGTCCTGCCAATCCAGGAAGCTGAACGGCCCGCTTCCCACCGGTCGTCTCCCGAAGGGATGCTCGCGTGCGATAAGGTCCTTGGGCAGGATCCCGATAGCCAGGCGCCCGGGAAACATCGGATCGGGGCGCTCCAGCTCGAAGACCACGGAGTCCTCGTCGAGAGCGCGGATGCGCTTTATCACCTCCAACGAGCCCCGATGCGGCGAGCCGTTGGCGGAATCGAGCATAGAATCGTAGGTAGCCTTCACGTCGCTTGCAGTGAGCCGCCTCCCGTCGTGAAAGCGGCGGCCCGAATCTCCGAGTACGAAACGGTACCGGGTCGGACCCCGGCGCTCCCAACGGGCCAAGGCCGGGACCGGCCTGAAGCGTTCGTCGAAGTCCACGAGATGACGGTAGAGGAGCCGGTTGATACGGGTGGAGGCGGCATCCGTTGCATAGCGCGGGTCGAGCGTGACGGGGCTCGCGGCGAGGCCGAAGCGGACGCCTCCCCCGGACGGTTCTTGACAGCCGACGAGCACGAACACCCACAGACAGACAAACAGGGCCCTCATGGGATCGAGGGTGTTCAGGAAGGGGCTCCGTTCGGGGTGATCAGGATCTTGCCGCCGCGTTCCGATCTCGCCGCGTGCTCGAGCGCGTCGGCGATCGCCTCGATGGGGTATGTCGCTTCCACCTCCACGCGGAGCCTACCCTCGGTTACCCGGCGCACGAGGCCACCGTAGAGGTCCGCAATCGCAGCCGCCTGCATCTGCCCGAGTGCCTTGACCAGCCAGAACCCGGTCAGCGTGATCCCGCGAAAGACCGTCTGATCCGGGCGCAGCATGCACGGCCTTCCCGAAAGCAGACCGTAGTTCACGACGATGCCACCGTCAGCCAGGCAGTCCCCCAGCCGCATGCAGATCTCACCCGCCACGGCATCGATGGCGAGCCGGATCGCGGCGCCGCCCGTCTGCTCACGTACCCGCTCCGGGAGGTCGTCGCCGTCCACGACCACGGCGTCGGCGCCGATACGCCGGAGCGACTCGGACAATCCGTCGCGCCGTACGATGTTGGCGGTGTGGATGCCTCGAGCCTGCGCCAGACGTACGACGTGCTGCCCGACTGCGGAGTTGGCCGCGTCCTGGATCACCCACTCGCCGGAAGCGAGCTCGACGTATCGCTCGAGCATGAGCTGCGCCGTGGCGGGGTTTATCTTGATCATGGCCAGCTGCAGGACATCGGCATCCGCGGGCGCCTTGATCACCTCCCGCGCCTTCACCACGCGCCGCTGCACCCATGTCTCTCGCCCCAGCGGCACGACGCGATCGCCCACGGCCAGATGGTGCACACCGGGACCCACCTCCACCACGCGCCCCACACCCTCGGAACCGGCAACGGCGGGAAGGGATGGCCGGACCGCGTACTCGCCTGCGATGGTGAGCAGGTCTACGGGATTGATGGGGCAGGCCTCCATCTCCAACGCGACTTCACCGTCCGCGGGTGCGCCCGGCTCCGGCACTTCCACGCATTCGGCCACCCGATGAGGCGTGCCGAAAGCAGCAAAACGAACCGCTTTCATCATTACCCTCGAGCCCTATAGGGCGCGAACCACGCGAGACCCGCGTCGGTGGAGCTCGCAGGCTTGTACTCGCACCCGATCCAGCGCCGGTAGCCCGCGCGATCGAGGAAATCGAACAGAAAGGGATAGTTTATCTCGCCGGTACCGGGCTCGTGTCGACCCGGGTTATCCGCAATCTGGATATGACCGATACGCTGCAGCTCGCGCTCGATGGTGCGCGCCAGATCCCCTTCCATGACTTGCATGTGGTAGACATCGTACTGCAGCCACAGATTCTGAGAGCCGACCTCATCGAAGATTTCGAGCGCCTGCCGTGTGTGATGGAGGAAGAATCCGGGAACATCACGCGTATTGATGGGCTCGGCCAGCAGTCGGATCCCGGCATCGCTCAGCGCCCTGACCGCAAATTTCAGATTTGTCACCAGCGTCTCGCGCACAAGCTCCGGCGCCAGGCCGTCGGGCGCCACCCCGGCGAGGCAGTTGAGCTGGCCGCATCCCAGGGCGATCGCGTAGTCGATCGCCCGGCCGACGCCGTCCTGGAACTCACCCACCCGATCGGGGTGACAGGCGATACCGCGCTCACCGGCTTCCCAATCGCCGGCGGGCAGATTAAAGAGCACCTGGGTAAGTCCGTGTCTATGCAGGCGCTCGGCGAGGCGACCCTTGTCGTGACCGTAGGGGAACAGATACTCCACGCCCTCGAACCCGGCGTTCGCCGCGGCCTCGAACCGGTCGAGGAAATCCGCCTCGTTGAAGAGCATGGATAGGTTAGCCGCAAATCTCGGCACCGCCCTCAACCTCCGTTTCCCCTTTTCAGGTCTGGGGCTCGTGGTCACCAGGATGGCTGCCGAACATGCTAACATACCGGCCGCTCGGAACGCAGCGCGGGCATAGGCTCACCACGCCGCGGAGTCGAACACTCTTCCCGTTTTCGTGCTACGCTGAATCACCGTGCAGAAACGTGGAACACCCCTGGTCAGGGGGCTCGATGCTTGCTGCCCAGGCCGTTGGACCTCTTCAGCGAATCGGAGATCTTCATGCGTCGAACCTTCGATAAGCCCGATGTGCATGACGGAGCCAAACGCGATCATACGGTCCGCGCAGACGAGAGGCCGGCTCCCGCCGACAAGGCATACAAAAATACGGTGTTTCTTGATAGCCGCGATGCGCGCCCGCTGCGCATCCTCGCCGAATACCTGGAGCCTGCCGCCCGCTTCGAGAGGCTCCACGTCAAGGACACCATCGTCTTCTTCGGCTCGTCGCGCATCCGTTCCCGCGAGGCGGCCGCCGCCGAGCTCGAAGCCGCGCGCGGGGGCCACGGTGACCCGAAGGCAGGCGATATCGGCTACCAGATGTCCGCCTATTACGAGAGCGCCCGCGAGCTCGCCCATCGCCTCAGCGAATGGTCCAGAGGCCTCGAAGACCCGGACAGGCGCTTCATCGTGTGCACGGGAGGCGGTCCCGGGATCATGGAAGCCGCCAGCAGAGGGGCGCGTGATGCTCAAGCACTTAACGTCGGCCTCACGATCTCCATTCCCATAACCGAATTCGAAAATCCTTACGTGACGGAGCAGCTCTCGTTCGAGTTCCACTATTTCTTTATGCGCAAGTTCTGGTTCACTTATCTCGCCAAAGCCGTCGTCGTCATGCCAGGCGGCTTCGGCACCCTCGACGAGCTGTTCGAGCTCATGACCCTCATCCAGACGCTCAAAATGAAGAAACGTCTGCCCGTGGTCCTCTTCGGGACCGGTTTCTGGGACGAAGTGATCAACTTCGATGCCCTCGCCAGATACGGGCTCATCGACAAGGAAGATTTGGACCTGTTTTTCAGGACGGACTCCGTGGACGAAGCCTACGATTACATTACCAGCGCCCTCGCCGACAGCACTGTGTCGGACAACGGTCCGAGTCTCTGACGATCGGCAAGTTGCGCGCTACGTGGTAACCCTTTCTTGCGCTGCGCGGGCATCCGACGCCCCGCGATTGACAACCTGGAAAAAGGGGACATTACCCGCGAATCTCAGTCCCAGGGGCGGGGAGCCCTTGCGAAGGGTGACTGGCGGAGCGCGGCGCGCGGGGCGATAAGGCCCGAAGGGAGCGGGCCAAGGACGGCCCGCTCCGAGCGTTGAGACAGGACGTCGAATCGCGAGGCTCGAACCCGCGCGCCGAGACACGCGCAGCCTCGGAGCCCTGAGCAAGGGCTCGCCGACCCGGTAACGAGGAACCGGAATGTCCCGGTTTTTTCCGCTGGTTGATCCAGCGACAGGTGGCTAAGCCACTTCGTGCTTGGCCATTATCTCCAGGGCCTGCACCAGCGCCGAGTGATCCTTGCCACTCAGACCGTTCGCCGCGCAGGCATTGAACAGCTCCTGCGCGGTGGCCGTATTCGGCAGACTCAGACCGAGCGCCCGTGCGCCGTCCAGCGCCAGATTGAGGTCTTTCCGGTGCAGCTCGATGCGAAAGCCCGGATCGAAGGTTCGCTTGATCATCCTCTGTCCGTGGACCTCGAGGATCTTCGAGCCGGCGAATCCGCCCATCAAGGCCTCGCGCACGCGCGCCGGGTCCACGCCTGCCTTGGATGCGAACACGAGCGCCTCCGCCACCGCCTCGATATTGAGTGCGACCACGATCTGGTTCGCCACCTTACAGGTCTGCCCCGCGCCGTTCTCCTCGCCGACCAGAGTGATGCTCTTGCCCATGATGTCGAACAAGGGCTTCGCCTTCTCGAAGGCCGATTCGGGGCCGCCCACCATGATGGTGAGCGTGCCGTTCTTCGCCCCCACCTCCCCGCCGGAGACGGGTGCATCCAGATAGTCGCAGCCCAGCTCACTGATGCGCGCCGCAAAGATCTTGGTTTCGATGGGGGATATCGAGCTCATGTCGACGACGAGTTTCCCCTGGCTCAACCCCTCGGCGACACCGTCCGGCCCGAACAGCACTTCCGCCACCTGCGGCGTATCCGGGACCATGGTGATGATGATCTCCGAGCGCTCGGCGACCTCTTTGCAGCTCGCACACTCGACGGCGCCGCCGTCCAACAGCTCCTTCGGCAGCGACGTGCGGTGCTTGACCACGAAGAGTCTGTGGCCCGCCGCCTGAAGGTGGCCGGCCATGGGACTGCCCATGATTCCCAACCCGATGAAGCCTATCTTACTCATCTCGACTCACCCAGCTCCTTTGCTCATTGCGGACTTCGCTACTCTTTGACCTCGTTTTGCCGCCGCTTCTCGTCTCGCACCGTCAGCACGAAATCGGCGATCAGCATCCCGAGAACGGCGATGATGACAATCGACAGTGGTGCGCGGCTGAGCGTGACGGCGTAGTAGCCCAGAAACGTTACGATGAGGACACCGGCTATCGCAGAGGTTATGATGGATATCATCGATCCACCCGATTACGATTCTTCATCACCACTGTCCACCGCCACCCGCGCCGCGAGCCATCGCGCCGTGCGCAGCAGCCGTTCGTCGTCGCCCCAGGGTCCGACGAGCTGCGCCCCCATGGGCATCCCGTCAGCACCTCGGAGCAGCGGCAGACTGATGGCGGGCGCGCCGCAGAGAGTCCACAGCGTGCAGAACACGGGACTTCCGGTGGATTCGAGGCCGGCGGGCGCTTCCCCCGGCGCCGACGGCGTGAGGATGGCGTCGTAGTGCTCGAAGATCTGCGGCAGCGCGGCCCGGAGGAAGTCTCTTCCGTAGAGAGCATCATTGTAATCGACGGCGAGAATGCTGCGCCCCCGCTCGATCATCTCCCGCAGCACGGCACTCAGCCGCTCCTTTCCCTCTTGATACTCGCGCCGGAAGCTGCGCGCCAGATCGGCCTCGAAGACGAGGCGGTGCCAGCCGATTCCCTCGCTGAAGATATCGGGCAAGGGGAAGTGTTCGATATCATCGCCGAGAAACTCGACGAGCTCGGTGAACGCCTTCTGGGTGTCCTCCTCCGCCTCGTGCCACACGGGGGTCTTGACGAAAGCCAGCTTAGGCTCCACCGGCGGCGCCTGCTGTGCGCTCTCTAGCAAACGAAACCGTGCTCTGGGGCGCGTATCGGGATCGTTTTCGTCGAAGCCGACGATCTCCTGGGCAAGCAACGCGACGTCCTCGACCGTGCGCCCGAACACGCCGACGTGATCCAGGTGCCGCGACTGTTGCAGAACGCGGTGGCGCGAAATGAGGCCGTAGCTCGGTTTGTAGCCGCACACCCCGCAGAAAGCGGCCGGGCGGATGATCGAGCCGTTGGTCTGGCTGCCGATGGCCAGCGGCACCATGTTGGCGGCCACGGCGGCGGCCGAGCCGCTCGAAGACCCGCCAGGCGTGCGGCTTGTATCGTGGGGATTACGGGTCGCGCCCGGGGAGTAGACCGCCAGCTCGGTCGTGACCGTCTTGCCCATGATGACGGCGCCGGCCGCGCGTAGCAGCGAAACCGCCGTCGCGTCCTCCTGCGGGCGCCGGGCCGCGTGCAGAACCGTCCCGTCCTCGGTCGGCATGTCTGCGGTGTCGAAGATGTCTTTCACCCCGACGGGAATTCCGTGCAGAGGCCCGAGCGGGCCGCCGGCTTTTCGTCGTTGGTCGGCGCGGCGCGCTTGCTCCAGCGCGTAGTTCCGATCGAGATGAGCCCACGCTCGAATCGTCTCCTCGCTCTCCTCGATGCGATCCAGACACGCCTGAACGAGCTCCTCGGACGTCATGCGGCCGCTGCCGATGAGCTCGGCCGCCTGCAGTGCGCTTATATCCGTCAGCTCGGTCATGGTTTTAACGCACCGAGTAAATGTAGTCCGGCAGCCACAGGGCCAATCCCTGGAAGTTATAGAGGATCACCATGGCGATGATGACCATGGCCAGAAACGGGAAGCAACCCCTGAAGATCTCCATGAGCTGAACGTGCGGTGGCGATACCCCCTTGAGATAGTAGGCGGCCATCGCCATGGGCGGCGTCATGAAGGATGTCTGGAGATTCAGTGCGACCAGGACGCCGAAGAACAACGGGTCGATACCGAAAGGCTCGAGCAGTGGTAGGAATATGGGCACGAAAATGATGATGATCTCGCTCCATTCGAGCGGCCAACCCAGCAAAAAGATGATGATCTGGGCGAGGATGAGGAACGTGACCGGGGACAAGTTCATCCCCAGCACGAAATCCTTGATGAGAGCGTCGCCCCCGAGGTAGGAGAAGACCGACGAGAAGGTCCAGGAGCCGACGAACAGCCAGCACACCATGGCCGAGGTGCGCACCGTCAGATAGACGGATTCCTTCAGCCGGTCCCAGGTCAGCGCCCGGTAGGCCGCGGCCAGCACCAGACCCCCGAACGATCCCACTGCCGCCGCCTCGGTCGGCGTTGCCAGGCCGAACAGGATCGCTCCCAGAACCGCCATGATGAGCACCGCCAGGGGCACGAAAGACGTCAGCATCATCCACGCGAGCTGACTCCGCGAGATGTCCTCCTTGGGGGGTTTCGGCGCGAGCTTCGGATTGAACAAAGCCCGCCCCATCACGAAAACCATGTAGAGACCGGCCAGCATGACGCCCGGGAACATCGCGGCCGCGTACGCCTGCACGATGGAGACGCCGGCCGTCGCCGCGTACACGATGAGCATGATGCTCGGGGGAATGAGGATCCCCAGACAGCCGCCGGCGCAGATCACCCCGGCCGCGAACTTGGTGTCGTAACCGGCCTTGAGCAGGGCGGGGAACGCGAGCAGGCCCATGAGCGTGACCACGGCGCCGATGATCCCCACCGCCGTGGCGAAGAGGGCGCAGGTGGCGAGCGCGGCTACGGCCATGGGCGCGGGCATGCGCCGCGCGGCCAGGTTCAGGCTGAAGAACAGGCGGTCGACGATGTTGGCGCGTTCGACGATGTAGCCCATGAACAGGAACAGCGGCACCGCCGTCAGCACGTCGTTCGACATCACCGAGTAGGTCTGGTTGACCATCAGGTCGAAGATGTTGTTGTGATACCAGGCGATGTTCGGATTCATGTAGGCGTAGAAGCCGAAGCCCAGGCCCATGGCGATCAACGTGAAGGCGATGGGGAAGCCGAGCAGTATGAAGAGCAGCAGGAGCCCCAGCATGAGCATCGCGACCTGGGGGTCGGTCATCGTTCTTCTCCTTTGCGCTGCTCGTCCTCGACGCTCAGCGTCGGTAGCTCATCGAGGTGCAGTTCGTGCTCGAGAGCTTGCTCGCGCTCGCGCAGCAGCACCGTTTCCAGCTCCTCGACGTCGTGCATACGCTGCGGCCACTGCCCGGTCCGAATGCAGATGACGCAGCGCACGACCTCCGCGATGCCCTGCAGCATCAAGAAAAAGGCGGCGACGGGCAGGATGGTCTTGAGCGGCGAAACGGGCACGCCGATGGGACTGAAGATGCTGACCTCACCCCGGCGCCCCTCGGGCCCGTAAGGCATGTAGCTCCACGACTCCATGGCGTAGTCGAGGCCGGCGTAGACCATGGCCAGCATCCCAGGGAAGAAAAAGATGAAATACAGCACCAGCTCGATCCACGCCTGCGCTCTGGGTGACCACAGCCGGAACAGAACGTCGCCGCGCACGTGGGCGTCGCGGCTTAGAGTGTAGGCCCCACCCATCATGAACAGGGCGCCGTACATGATGTAGCTCATGTCGAACGCCCAGCCCGTCGGCTCCCTCAGCCCGTAGCGGACGAAGACCTCGTAGGTCGTCCCCAGAGTCAGCACGAGGATGCACCAGGCGAATCCCTTCCCCACCCACGTGCTCAGGCTGTTCATGAAGTAGAGAAGGCGGTACATGGATACGGTCCTGGATCGGTTCGACTGACGGACGCACGGATCCGCGATGGGGCGGCGCAGTGCACGCGCCGCCCCATCCCGGTTACAAACGGAGCTTCACGTCTTACGACGTCGTCTGCTGCTCTAGAACGTCAGCTCGCCCGGGAAGTAGTGCTCGAAAGCAAGCTTGTAGTCCGCCTGGTTGTTGAGCATGTAGTACGCCGAACGATGGGCGAACTCCTTCTGGGACTCGACCGTCTTTCTGAAGTAGGAATCCTTCGTCAGATCTTCCAGCACCTCGTCCCAGGCCTCGAGCTGCCGGTCCATCACCGACTGCGGCGTGCGGTAGACGTTCACACCGTCGTCATCGATCAGCCCCTGGAGGTCCTTCGAGTATTGATCCATGGCGAACGAGTAGTTCGCCGTGCTCGCAGCCTCGGCCGCATACTCGAGGATGGCCTGCTGCTCCTTGGGCAGCGATTCGAACTTGTCCTTGTTGAAGATGATCTCGAAGAACTCGGCCGCCTGGTGATAGCTGCCCATCATGTAGATCTTGGACACGTCCTGGGCGCCGAAGCGGCGGTCCGAGGTCGGGTTGTTGTACTCGAACGCCTCGATCACGCCGCGCTCGAGGGCGGGCACGATCTCGCCGCCGGGCAGCTGCGTGACCTTGAGACCCATGTTCGACATGATGTCGGTGGCGAGCCCCACCGTGCGGTACTTGAGCCCCTTGAGCTGATCCGCCGACTCGATGCGCCGCTTGAACCACCCCAGGGGCTGGGTCGGCATGGGCATGGCGAAAAAGCCGACGACGTTCAGCCCGAGGATATCCTGCACCAGCTCCTTGTAGAGCTCCTTACCGCCCCCGTTGTGGATCCAGGCCAGGGTCTGGTGGGCGTCCTGGCCGAACACCGGGCCGGTGCCGAAGAGCGAGGCGGCCTTGTTCTTGCCGTACCAGTAGGCGGTCACGGTGTGGGCGCCGTCGAGCACGCCCTTGTGCACCGCGTCCTGCACCTGGAAGGCCTTGACCACGGCGCCCGATACCAGCCAGTCGATCTTCAGGCGCCCGCCGGCCAACTCGTTGACGCGCTGGATGTACTGCTCGGCCATCTCGTTGAAGACGTCCTTGGCGCCCCACGACCCTTGCATCTTGAGGGTCGTCGTCTGCGCCCTGGATACCGCGGGGAAGCTCATGCCCGCCGCGCCGGTCACGCCCAGCGCCCCGGCCACCAGGAACTTGCGGCGGCTCGGCGACTTGGGCTTGGATTGGGGCTTGGTTTGCGCCGTGACTTCCGGGCTCGTGTCTACTTCGTTTTTCATGGCTCTTCCTCCTCTGTTGAGGCCCTCTACTGCGTGCAGTGGACCGATTACAGCGCCCAAGGCCTCCTGGGCGCCGCCGAAGTTTTTGTCATTCGACCCTCCGTACCCCGAGGGGTTCGGGGCTCACGCCACTCGGTCGCGCGGTTCGCGCCTCGCGAAAATGGCGTCGAGATTCTCCAGAGCCCGAAATCCCATCGCGTCCCGCGTCTCGCGGGTGGCGCTGCCCACGTGGGGCAGCAGGAACGCGTTCTCGAGCGCCCGGAAAGCCGGATTGATGTCCGGTTCGTTCTTATAAACGTCGAGTCCCGCGGCTGCAAGCTTCCCCCGCTGCAGCGCAGCAATCAGCGCGTCTTCGTCGACGATGGTGCCGCGCGCTGCATTGACCACGACGGCCCCGTCGGGCAGCAGCTCGATGCGCTCCGCATTCAGCAGATCCCGGGTCTCCGGGGTCCCGGGACAGTGCAGTGCCAGAAAGTCGCAGTGGGGCAGCAGCGCTTCCGCAGTCTCGTGGTACGTGGCGCCGGCCTCGAGCTCGGGCGCAAGCCGGCGGCGGTTGTGGTAGTGGATCTCCATGTCGAAGCCGCGGGCCCGCTGGGCGGTCACGCGCCCGACGCGACCCATGCCGATGATGCCCAGACGCTTGCCCGTCATCTCGATGCCGACCATGAAGCTCGGGCTCCACGAGCGCCATCGATCGGCGCGTATGAGGCGCTCGCCCTCGCCCGCCCGCCGGGCGGCGCCGAGCATCAACAGGATGGTCACCTCGGCGGTGGCATTGGCGAGCACGTCGGGCGTGTTGGTCACCGTTATCCCGCGCTCGCGCGCCGCGTCGAGATCCACGTGATCCACCCCCACCGAGAAGTTGGCGATGGCGCGCACCCGTTCGGGCAGCCGCTCGATGACCTCGCGGGAGAAACGCTCCGTGTGACAGGCCAGAATGGCGTCGGCGTCGGCGGCGAGCTCCAGCAGCTCGTCGGTCCCGTACGGCCGGTCCTGCTCGTTGAATACGGCCCGATAGTCCCGCCGGAGCCGGCTCTCCACCGCCTCCGGCAGCTTTCGGGTGACCAGAACGACGGGCTTGTGACTCATGGAGCACTGGCTTTCTATCCACCACACGAAGTCTACCATATCTGTCCCGGGCCCGTTTAAGCACCAAACCAGCGCCGTGGCGGGCCCCCGTCACGATCATCGCGGCTGCATCTGCTGGCGCCCGATGCCCGGCAAGCAGGGCCGGCTGTTGAGAACCTCACGGCCAGCCGCATGCTGTCCGTGCCGGGCTGTCCGGGCCTGCGGCTGGGCTCCCGGGCGCGGCATCCGCCGCGCGGAGCGGCGTTGCTCTACACTAGCGAGCGCGCCGGCTCACCCGTAGATCTGGCGCGGCAGCCACAGGATGAGCTCGGGGAAGATGATGCAGATAGCCAATCCGATGGCCTGAAGGATCAGGAACGGGAGCGCCGCCCGAAAGATCGTCGCCATGGTGATCTCCGGGGGAGCCACGCTCTTGATGTAGAAAAGCGCATAACCAAAGGGCGGGCTCAGGAACGCCATCTGCATGTTAACCATGTAGACAACGCCGAACCACAGGGGCACCTCCTCTGGCGCGACCCCGGGCAGACCGAAGACCCCACCGAAGGTGAGGGACTTCATGACCGGCACGAAAATCGGCACGGCCAACAACAGGATGCCTACCCAGTCCAAAAACATGCCGAGCACGACGAGGAGGATCATCGTCATCACCAGGACGCCGTAAGGTCCCATGCCGGTGCCGACGATCGTCTCGGTGACGAACTCCTGGCCGCCGTTGACGACATAGAACCCGACGAAGATGGACGCCCCGAAGACGATCCAGAGCACCATCGCCGAAGCCTTGATGGTGGTGATCGCCGCCTCTCGAATAGCGAGCCAGTTGAGCCGCCGGTGCTGCGCGGCCACGAAGAGCGCGCCGAAGGTGCCGATCCCGGCCGCCTCGACCGGAGTGGCCACGCCGGTGAAGATCACTCCGAGAACAAGCATGACGAGGAGTATCGGTGTGATGATACCCTGCAGCAGGCGGAGCTTCTCACGCAGGCTGACGCGTTCCTCCGGGGGCAGCGGGGGGCCAGCCTCCGGGTCGAGATAGCTGCGCGCAGTCACGTACAGGATATAGAGCCCGGACAGCACCAGCCCCGGAAATATCGCCCCGACGAACAGCTCCCCGACCGACTGCTGCGCCACGACCGCGAACAGAATGGCGAGAATGGATGGCGGGATCAGGATCCCGAGCGTGCCACCGGCGAGGATCGATCCGCACGCCATGGCAGGATTGTAACCACGCTTGAGCATGGCGGGCAGTGCGATAATGCCCATGGTCACCTCGGTCGCCCCGATCACCCCGACCATGGCCGCGAGGATCGTCGCGGCGACTATGCTCGCCGTCGCGAGCCCGCCGCGCAGGCCGCCCAAAATTCTGTAGATGACGTCGAAGAGCTCTTCGATCAAGCCTGCGCGCTCGAGCATCGCCGCCATGAAGATGAACAGCGGCACGGCCGAGAGCTGGTAGTTCGTCATGAACGGGAAGATGCGCGAGGGCAAGATGTTGAGCATCGACAGGTCGCCGAACACGAACAGGAAGATGCAGGCCAGCCCGCCGGTCACGAAGGCCAGCGGCAGTCCTGCCATGAGGAGCAGGATCAACGAGCCAAACATGAGAACGGTCAGCCACTCGATGCTGATGTCCAGCCCCATGTCAGGCTTCCTTTCCCACTAGGCGCCGGACGTCCGAGATGAGCTTGGACAAACCCTGCAGAATGATGAGCACGGCACCGAGCGGGATGGTCGCCTTCACCGGCCAATACTGAAGGTGGTACTCGCTAAATGACTCTTCCCACACCGCCAGCGAGTCCTTGAAGAACGTCCAGCCACTGATCAGCAAGGTCACGGTGAAGATGAAGAAGAACAGGGAGCTGAACACGTCGACCGCGGCCCTGGTACGAGCGGACAGGTGGACGTAAATGACGTCGACACGCACGTGCGCGTCCTCGCGCAGCGCGAATCCCCCGGCGAGCAGGTACATCATCCCGAACATGAGAAACATCGTCTCGTGCGCCCAGTTCGTGGGCGCGTTGAAGACGTAGCGGGAAATGACCTCGTAGTAGTAGACGAAGACGGCGATGACGCACCAGTAGCAGACGAAGTTTCCGGCCCACGCGTTGAGCGTGTCGATGAGCCTGCTCACTCTCGACCGGGCGGGTGGCGAGACCACGTCGGCCGTCCGGCGCGGCGGCGCGACCGCTCCCTCGCTTGCGGCGCAGCGGCCCACCAGCCGGGGCAGCAGCACCGCGTCGATCACGAGCAGCACCAGGATCCCCAGCGCGAACGCGCCCGAGAAGTTGTTCCAGAAAGCGAAGTTTCCGGCGGCAGCCGCCAACTGATCCTGCGCTGCAACGACCTGGTCCTTGGCCGCGACGAGCTGCTCGGCTGCACCCTCAATGCCCTGAGCCGCCTGCTCTTGCAGGCGCTCGGCCTCGAACCTGGCGATGCTGAGCTCATCGCGCGCGTCCGACAGGGCCACCCGCGCGTCGCGGGCGCCCGCGTTACCGTAGAGGATCCCCAGGAACAGCGGGATATAGACAAACCCCCAGAGGCTGCGCACGTAGAAGCGGTGCAGGCCGACGAACCCACCGGCGACGAGCAGCAGATAGCCGATCGGCAAGGAGGCCGTGCGCGGAGGACCCTGTCGCTCTTGCCGCTTGACGAGCCACAGAGCGACCAGGGGGAGCACGACCAGGCCTGACCAGTAGAGCCAGTGTGGCAGGACGAACGTGAAGTTGGGCATGGCCGATGCTGCGTCGACGTTCGACCGAGACAACACGCGAGGGGGGCGCCAGACGCCCCCCTCGCGACAAGGATGGCGGTGTGCCTCGCTACGCCATCAGACCTTCAGACCCAGCCCTGGCACGTCCCACTTGAGCTCCTGGTCCTTGATCATGTCAGCCGTCACGTAACCAAGGCTCGGCAGCCTCATGTAGTCGAGCTGCAGCTTGAACACCCGCGCCGCGTTCTTGTCGCGGTTGGCCCAGTTGAACCACAGGGGCACGGCCACTCGGGTGAACTTCTCCACGTCCTCCGCCGACAGCCGGGTCACCACGCTGCCGGCCTCCTGGAACTTCTTCCAGGCTTCCTGGTCGGCCTGCTGGATTGTTGCAAAATGCATGTCCGAGTAGCGGTGCACTTCGCGCTCGACGAACTCCTGGAGGTGCTTGGGCAGGGCGTTCCAGACGTCCATCCGGACCGTCAGATCCATCAGGTCGACCGGCTGATAGATGGACATGAAGCCCGGCGGGCCCATGGAGATGTACTTGGTGACCTGGTGGAAGCCGAGCGCGTAGTTGATGGCCGGTCCCACGTAGTCGGCCACGTCGATGGTGCCGCGCTCGAGAGCCGGGAAGATCTCCCCACCGGGAAGCAGCGTCGTTCTGGCCCCGGCGGCCTGGAACAGCTCCGCCACCATGCCGCCCGGCACCCGCATCTTGCGGCCCTCGAAGTCCTCGAAGGAGCGGATCGGAACCTTGGAGTGGATGATGTTCGGGCCATGGTGAATGTGCCCTACATAGAACATGTTGAACTCTTTGAAGAGCTCGCGGGCGATGTCGCGACCGGTCATCCCCGTGCCGTGTTCCTTGAGCCCGTAAAAGAACACGTCCCACTCGCCCTCGCTGCGCGGGCCGAGGGGGTACGAGCTCAGAAACACCGAGGCCGGCATGCGTCCCGCCCAGTACAGGGTGAACGGGTTCATGGCCTCGAGCACGCCGTTCTTGACCGCGTCGAAGAGCTGGAAGTCGCCCACGACGTCCTTGGCGCCGAAGGGCTCGAAGGCGAGCTCGCCGCCGGTCTTCTCGGCGATGGTCTTGGCCCACTCCTTGAAAGCCTCGAGGCCGATGCCGCCGGGCCACGAGGTCTGGATCTTCCACGTGCGTGCAGGCTTGGTTTGGCCCCTGACGCTGATGACGTAGGGAAACCCGACGGCGGCTGCACCGCCGAGCACGACGGAACCCTTTAGCAGGGCGCGCCGCGTGAAGTCTCGCGTCGCAGCGAGCGCTTTCGGCTTGGTATCGGGTTTATTCATGAGTCCTCTCCTCCCGCGTTCGTGACGGTGAGACGCTACGCTCTGCGGGCTGAACCGTCTGCGGGTCCGGCCCTCATCGGGGGGGCGGCCGGGCTCATCGGTCGGAGCAGGCGGACGAAGAGCGCCGGCAGGGACAACTCCCCTTCGGACCCTCGCAGCGCCCCGTAGCGACATCCTAGCGGCCCGGCCCGACAAGTAAAAGACCCGCCGCTGCCAAGCGCTCTGCCCCCGCGAACCCACGCCTGCCCCCCGCAGGCGGATCCCGGCGGCCCGGGAGAACCTGTAATATGAGACAGTTGTGGTCCGCCAGCAGTTCGCGGAGGCCGCGAGGAGAGGGGGTCATCATGGCTACAACTGTCAGAGAGCCGGCTGAGGGGGCGGCTGCCGAGCGGGCGTCGCTCGAGCGCGAGTTTCAGAGCCTTCTCCCGCCCGAGGCCATCCTAGTCGACGAGGAGGACCTGCGTCCCTACGAGTGCGACGGTCTGCCGGCCTACCGGCAACTGCCGCTGATCGTCGTCCTTCCCGACACCATCGCGCAGGTACGGCGCATCCTGCGCATCTGCCGCGAACGCGCATTACCCGTGGTGGCGCGCGGTGCCGGCACGGGACTGTCCGGCGGTGCACTGCCGCTCTCCAACGGGGTGCTCCTCAGCCTCGCCAAGTTCAACCGCATCCTCGAGGTCGATGCGAGCAACCGCACGGCACGCGTGCAGCCGGGGGTGCGGAATCTCGCCGTGTCCGAGGCGGTCGCGCCCCACGGGTTGTACTACGCGCCCGACCCCAGCTCGCAGATCGCCTGCACCATCGGCGGCAACGTCGCGGAGAACTCGGGAGGGGTGCACTGTCTGAAGTACGGCCTCACCGTGCACAATATTCTCGAGCTCAAGGTGGTCACCATGGACGGTGAGTTGCTCACTATCGGCAGCCCCGCGTTGGACGCTCCGGGCTACGACCTGCTGGCGCTCATGACCGGCTCCGAGGGCTTGCTCGGCGTCATCGTCGAGGTGACCGTGAAGCTGCTGCCCCAACCCGAAGCCGCGCGGGTTCTACTCGCCGCCTTCAGCGAGGTGGAGAGCGCCGGAAACGCCGTCGCACGCATCATCGCCGAGGGGATCATTCCGGGCGGTTTGGAAATGATGGATGGTCCGGCCCTGCGCGCCGCCGAGGAGTTCGTGCACGCGGGCTATCCCACCGATGCCGCGGCCATCCTGCTGTGTGAGCTCGACGGTACCGAGGAGGACGTCGCTGATCAGGTCACCCAGGTAAAGGCTTTGCTCGAGGAGTGCGGCGCGACGGAGGTCCGCCTGTCTCGAGACGAAGGCGAGCGCGCCCGTTTCTGGGCGGGACGAAAGGCCGCCTTTCCGGCAGTCGGACGCATCTCGCCGGACTACTACTGCATCGACGGCACCATCCCGCGACGCGAGCTGGCCCGTGTCCTCAAGCGTATGGCCGAGCTCTCCGAGGAGTACGGGCAACGCGTGGTGAACGTGTTTCACGCCGGCGACGGCAACCTTCATCCGCTCATCCTCTACGATGCCAATCGGTCGGGCGAGCTGGAGAGAACGGAAGCTCTGGGGGCCGCCATCCTGGAGCTGTGCGTCGAGGTGGGCGGCACCATCACGGGCGAGCACGGGGTCGGGGTCGAGAAGATCAACCAGATGTGCATTCAATTCCCGGCGCCGGAGCTCACCCAGTTCCACGAAGTCAAGCGGGCGTTCGACCCCGCGGAGCTGCTGAACCCCGGAAAGGCGGTGCCAACACTTCAGCGCTGCGCCGAGTTCGGAGCCATGCACGTGCACAAGGGACGACTTCCCCACCCCGAGCTCGAACGCTTCTGAGCGATGTCGACCACGAAGGTCAGAAAGCACACGAAGAAGGAAGTCCTCGAAAGGGGAGTGTCCGCGGTGATGGCTGCGGCCGAGGTATCCTGCATTAACGACACCCTTCGTGATCTTCGTGCCCTTCGTGGTGATGCCTTGTGCCATGAGCACTGAACAGGACATCAGCGCGGAGTTGCAGGAACAGGTGAAGGCGGCGGCTGCCGAGGGCACGCCGGTCCGCATCGTCGGCGGTGGCACCAAGACGTTCTACGGGCGCGAGCCACGGGGAACGCCGCTGGAGGTCTCCGGCCACCGCGGGATCGTCGCCTACGAGCCCTCGGAGCTGGTCATCACCGCCCGCGCGGGCACGCCATTGAGCGAGGTGGAATCCACGCTCGCCGAGCGCGGACAGATGCTGGCCTTCGAGCCGCCCCACTTCGGTGCCGGAGCCACCCTCGGGGGCGCAATGGCTACGGGCCTCTCCGGGCCCCGGCGTCCTTACGCCGGCGCCGCGCGCGACATGACGCTGGGCGTCAAGATACTGAACGGCAAGGGGGACATCCTGAGATTCGGCGGACAGGTGATGAAAAACGTCGCCGGCTACGACATCTCACGCCTCATGGTGGGCGCCGTGGGGACGCTCGGAGTGCTCCTGGAGATCACCTTGAAGCTCCTCCCGGCACCGGCAGCCGAAACCACGCGGGTCTTCGAGCTCGATGCAGCTTCCGCTATCCGGACCATGAACACATGGGCGGCGACACCCGCGCCCATCTCCGCGGCCTGTCACGACGGCGCGCACCTCTATCTCCGCCTGGCGGGGACGGGAGGCGGTGTTGCCTCCGCCGTGCGCAAGCTGGGGGGAGAGAGCCTGGACGAGCCCGGTTTCTGGAGCGCCGTGCGCGAGCACACGCACGAGTTCTTCGCCGCCGACGAGCCGCTGTGGCGCCTCGCGGTGCCCCCCGCATCGCCCCCGCTGCCGGTGGCGGGACGCTGGTTCACGGACTGGGGCGGCGCTCAGCGCTGGCTGCGCACGGAGGCTGAAACCGACGAGGTCCGTGCACGGGCGATGGAGGCGCACGGCCACGCCTCTGTGTTTCGGGGCGGAGAGCGCGCGGGCGAGGTCTTCCACCCCCTGGCGGCGGAGATGTTGCGCCTGCATCAGAGCCTGAAGGTCGCCTTCGATCCCGAGCGGATCCTGAATCCTGGCCGGATGTACGCAGAGCTATGAATGGGTGACTGGTGACTCGCGCCTGGTAACCGGTGAATAGATTGGGCTGCAGCGCGAGCCGATTGCGAGGGGCGACTGGCGAAGCGCGCTGCGCGCGCGGCGATGCGGCCCTTAGGCCACGGTCACCGCTCGCGCTGTAGTGCATGTTCGCGCACTTAACGACTGACAGCTATCGACATGCAGACGCATCTCGCCGACTTCATCAAAGACACGCCCGAGGGCGAGGAGGCCGAGCGTATCCTGCGTGCGTGCACGCACTGCGGCTTTTGCACCGCCACCTGCCCCACGTATCAGCTGCTCGGGGACGAGCTCGACGGACCGCGTGGGCGCATCTATCTGATCAAGCAAGGCCTGGAGGGCAAGCCCGTCACGGCGAAGACGCGGCTTCACCTGGACCGCTGTCTGACCTGCCGGGCCTGCGAGACCACCTGCCCGTCGGGGGTGCGTTACGGGCGTCTGGCCGAGATAGGCCGCGGGGTGGTCGAGGCACGCGTCCCGCGACCCCGCCCCGAGCGCGTCGCGCGCCGGCTGCTGCGCGCCGTCCTCCCCTATCCGTCCCGATTCGGGCCGGTGTTCCGCACCGGGCAGACCCTGAGGCCCTTGCTGCCCCCACCGCTGCGGCGCAAGGTCCCGCGCCGGCGGACGAGCGGCCCGACACCTCACGACCGACACCCGCGTAAGGTGCTCATCCTGGAGGGCTGCGTGCAGCCCGCGATGGCCCCCGATATCAATGCCGCCACGGCGCGGGTGCTCGACCGACTCGGCATCTCCGTCGTGGCCGCCAATGGCGCGGGTTGCTGCGGGGCGGTCAGCTATCACCTGACGGCGCACGCCGAGGGCCTCGACTTCATGCGCCGCAACATCGATGCATGGTGGCCGCACGTGGAATCGGCAGCGGAGGCCATCGTCGTCACCGCAAGCGCCTGCGCCGCCATGGTGAAGGAATACGGAGAGCTACTCGCGCACGATCGCGCCTACGCCGGGAAGGCGGCCCGCATCTCGGAACTCGCGCGGGACGTCGGCGAGGTGCTGGACGGCGCGGACACGGCCCTGCTCCGGGACGGTATCGACACGTCTCGTCGCGTCGCCTTCCACTCACCGTGCACGCTGCAGCATGCCGAGCGACTCGATGGTCTGGTAGAGGGCCTGCTCCGGCGCGTCGGCTTTTCCCTGACCCCCGTGCCCGACGCACATCTTTGCTGCGGCTCCGCCGGGACCTACTCCCTCCTGCAGCCCCAGCTCTCCCAGCGACTCCTGCACGACAAGGTGAAAGCGTTGCACTCGGGCTCACCCGATGTCATCGCCACTGCCAACATCGGCTGCCTGGCCCATTTGCAAAGCGCAACGCGTGCACCGGTCACGCACTGGGTCCGACTGCTCGATTCGGAGGCGTGAAAGGGGACACATCTATTCTTCACCTCGGGCACAGGAAATCCCGGCGGAGCCCAATGAAAAAATAGATCTGTCCCCTTTTCCCGCCAGGTGGCCCCCGCGCATCAGCTCTCGGCCAGCATCTTCGCGATCAACCGATCTTCGAGCTCCGCCCGAACCGCCAGATGCTCACCCAGCTTCGAAAGGTCAGCCGAGAGCTCCGCCGCGTCGTCAGATTCGCCGGCTTGCTCGTACTTGTCATTGAAGTCCAGCACGGCCTGGGTGGTCTCTGCGATGCGAGGATAGATCTGCTCGGCTAGCTGGGCCAGGCGCTGACGGCGTTCTTTTCCCTCACTGATGCGCTGGTAGAGGGCGAAGTGTCCGGCGGCGATGTAATCGACGATGAGCTGGCAGAATGCCTGAAGCGATTCCTGGTTGGGTTTTTCTTCACTGTAGGGCTCGACCCCGGCCACGCGGTTGAAGAGAATGAATACCTGCTGCCGCTCGGCCATCAACTTCTCTGCTACATCCCTGCTACGTCGTCTTCTTTCCCCAACCTCTACTCGCTTCAGTTCCATAGGAGCCACCATCTCGATAATGTTGCTGTTCTCGTTTCGAGGCGTGCATAGATAACCACCGATACCCACAGGAAAACAAGTCCTGGCGCGCCATCGGGTACTGTAACTGTGAGGCGGTTGTTGCTAGGCTAGGAGTCACGGGAAACTTTTTCCTACTGCGTTCCGCCGTGTACCAAAAGCTCTCGAGCGCGCTCTGCGTAGCACTCCTGTACGTGTCTGTGGCCGCCGCAGAGCCGTCTCTGTCGGAGATCCATGCGCTCGCCGATGGCGGTGACTATGAGGGGGCTCTCACGGAGCTCGACGCCCTCCTCGAGGCTCAACCCGACCACATCGAGGGACGGCTCTACAAAGGCGTGCTGCTCCAGCGGCAGGGGCGCCTCGCCGAGGCCATCGAAACCTTTCGTTCCCTGGCGGAGGCACATCCCGAGCTGCCCGAGCCGCTCAACAATCTGGCCGTCCTGTACGCCGCTCAGGGCCGTCACGCCGATGCCCACCAAGCCCTTCTGGACGCAATAGACGCCGACCCCGAGTACGACACGGCCCATGAGAACCTGGGCGACCTGCACGTACGCCTTGCTTCCATCGCTTACCGAAGAGCATACGCACTGAACAAGGACAACCAACGTGTCCGCCAGAAATCCGAGCTGCTCACCGCCATGATCGGCGTCGGAGTCGGAGAGAACGCTCAGACCGCCGCGGATGAACCCCGTGCCACTGCGTCCCCTGCTGGTGTATCGGCAGCAGATGCGTCGAATAAAGCTTGCTACGAGATCGGCCGGTTCAGCGATCAGGCCAGCGCCCAGGTGGCGGCCGACTGGCTGCGTGACGAGGCCGGGGCCGACACCAGCCTGCGCGGACACGAGGACTCCGGCGAGCGACGCTATCTGGTCTACCTGCCGCCCTTCGAGACCCGCGCGGCAGCCGCCTCCCGCATGGAGCAGCTGCAGGGCGCAGGGATTCGCGACATCGCGGTGATTGGAGACGGACCGCGAGCGAATGCCGTCTCTCTGGGCATATTCAGCACGCAGGACCGCGCCAAGCGGCGTCTGACGGAGCTGCGCGAGAGAGGATACGAGGCGCAGTCGGCGCCTCTCTCTGTTACGAAATCGACGTGGTCCATCGACGTCGCTGCGCCCGAAGATCGGGATCTGCGGGTGTCCGCCTTCCAAGAGACGTTCCCGGGACGCGACCTGCGGCCCGTCGACTGCACCGAGCTCGGGCGCTGAAAAACCGGGAGCGGCCTCGGCCGCGAACCCGTGGGAGGAGACTCCGATGCGCGACAGTCGCGCTTGCAAAGCGCTTCCACACGCAAGTTTTTCGCCTGGGAGCGGCGCGCGCGGACTCCAATCCGAGACGGTTTTTGGACGTTGGGCTTCGGTTCGCTCAGCCCACCCTACGGGAGCTCGACCACCGTGCGACCGCGGGCGACCCCGGTAGGCACGGATCTGTGGGACTCCAGTCCGCGTAGCAGCGGCCCTGGGCCGGCTTCGTTCAAAACCAAAGCGAACCCTCCGGCGGCAGCCGGTGCCGACCGGCCGAAACGTAGAGATTCGCGAGCAAGCTCGCTCCTGCTCCTGGCCACGTAGCGCATTTCTGCGTCTCTGTTCAACGGCCGGTCCCCCTTACGCGCGCGACGGCCGTGTGCCATCCTTCGAGCAACCGCTCGCGTTCGTCCGCGACGAGATCGGGCTTGAACATCGCGTCCCGGCGCCAGCGGCGGCGAATGTCGTCGAAGGAAGAGAACACTCCGACTTGCAGCCCTGCCAGGAAAGCGGCACCCAAGGCCGTCGTCTCCGTCACCCTGGGGCGCTCCACCGGTACGTTCAGGACGTTGGCGAGGAATTGCAGCAGCCAGTTGTTGACCACCATACCCCCATCGACCCTCAGGGAAACGAGCGGCGCGCCGCTATCGTCCTCCATCGCAGTCACGAGATCGCAAGTCTGATAGCACACCGCCTCCAGGGCCGCGCGCACGACCTCCGCCGCGCCGCTGTTACGCGTGAGGCCGACGATGGCGCCGCGCGCGTCCGGATCCCAATAAGGAGCACCGAGCCCGGTGAACGCGGGAACCATGTACACGCCACCGTTGTGCTCCAGCCCGGCCGCGAGCGCTTCGCTCTCCGCCGCCGAGCCGATCAGGTGCAGCTGATCGCGCACCCATTGCAGCGCCGCGCCGGCGACGAAGATGCTGCCCTCCAACGCGTACGTCGCCTGGCCGTCGATGCGATAGGTCAGGGTAGTGAGCAGGCGATTGTCCGAGGCGACGGGGGCACCCCCGGTGTTCAGCAGTACGAAGCAGCCGGTCCCGCAGGTGCTCTTCACCATGCCCCGATCGAAGCACGCCTGACCGATGGTGGCCGCCTGCTGATCCCCGGCCATCCCCGCAATGGGTAAAGACACGCCGAGGTGCGCGCGCGCCGTATCGCCGAAGTTGCCCGTGTTGTCGCGGATCTCGGGCAACAGCGCCGGCGGGATGTCGAGCAGCGCCAGCACCTCCCGATCCCACGCCAGCTCATGAATGTTGAACAACATCGTGCGCGACGCGTTGGTTGCGTCCGTGGCATGCAGCGCACCGTCCGTCAGGCGCCACAGCAGGAAACTGTCGATGGTGCCGAAAGCCAAGTCTCCCGCCTCGGCGGCTCGGCGGCTGTCGGGCACGTTGTCCAGCAGCCACACGATCTTGGTGGCCGAGAAGTAAGGGTCGATGACCAGACCCGTACGCTGCCGAATGAGCGCTTCGTGCCCGTCCGCAATCAAGCGGCGACAGAGCCCGGCGGTGCGGCGATCCTGCCATACGATCGCATTGTGAATCGGTTTACCGGTGCGGCGATCCCAGATAACCGTTGTCTCCCGTTGATTGGTCAGGCCGAGACCCACCACGCGATGACCGCCGGCCTCGGCTTCCGCGAGCGCCGCCCGGGCCACATCGACGGTGCCCCGCCATATCTCCTCCGGGTCGTGCTCCACCCAGCCTTCCCGCGGGTATATCTGGGGAAACTCTCGCTGTGCCAGTGCGACGGGGTGGCACATGCTGTCGAAGACGATGGCGCGGGTGCTAGTGGTGCCCTGGTCAATGGCGAGGATGCAGCCCTTTGCGGTCATGATGGTTCTCCCCGGGACAATGGGGCTCTCTCAATGCGTGCCTTCAGCTATCGCCGCCGGTGGAGGCAATCGGAGGGGACGGTCCTCGGATTCGGCGCCGCCCGGCGGACGGCCCGTCAAGCATTGAGCACCGCACTCAGGAACTGGCGTGTGCGCTCGTTCTTGGCGTTGCCGAAGATCTCACTGGGCTTACCCTGCTCAGCGATGTTGCCGTCATAGAAAAAACACACGCGATCGGCGAACTCACGCGCGAAACCCATCTCGTGGGTCACCATGATCATGGTGAGGTTGTACTCCTTGCCCAGCTTGCGGATGACGTTCAGCACCTCCCCCACGAGCTCCGGATCCAGGGCCGAGGTCACCTCGTCGAACAGCATCACCTTCGGTCGCATGGCGAGCGCCCGCGCGATGGCGACGCGTTGCTGCTGCCCGCCGGACAGGTGTATCGGGTAGTGCTGCTTCTTGTCAGCGAGGCCGACCATGTCGAGCAACTCCGAGGCCCGTTGCTCGGCTTCGGTCTTGGGCAGACCCAGCACGTAGAGCGGCGCTTCCATGCAGTTTCTCAGCGCCGTCATGTGGGGAAAGAGATTGAAGTGCTGAAAGACCATCCCGATATTACCGCGGACCTTACGGAGGTACTTTTCGTTGGCGGGGACGAGCTCGCCGTTCCGGGGCATGTGCGTGAGCGGTTGTTCGTCCACATAAATGATGCCCTCGTCGATCCGCTCCAGCGTCATCAGCATCCGCAACACCGTGGTCTTTCCCGACCCCGAAGGCCCGATGATCGCGACTTTCTCGTTGGGCGCGACGTCGAGATCGAGCTCGTCGAGCACGGTGAGCGGTCCATAACGCTTGGTCACCTTCTGGAAACTGACCATCCGCTCCATGACATTGTCCTCTACTCGGAAGCTCTGGCGGCCGGCAGTCGCTTCAGCCGCCGTTCGACGGTCTGGACGAGCCCCGACGCCACGAGGCTCATGACCAGGAAGAAGACACCGACCATCGTGATCGGCTCGACGTAACGGAAAGTGTCCGAACCGATGATCTTGGCGCGCGACATCAGCTCGATGATGGCGATGACCGAGAGCATGGGCGTGTCCTTGAACAGCCCGATCAGATAGTTGCCCAGCGCCGGCACGATGGGTGGTATCGCCTGGGGAAGAACGATGTCGCGGTAGGTACGATAGGAGCTGAGATTGAGGGCGCGCGAGGCCTCCCACTGGCCCTCGTGCACTCCCTCGATCCCCGCCCGGTAGACCTCCGCCACGTAGCACGAATAATGCAGACTCAGCGCCGTGATGCCGGCGGTCCAGGCCGCAAGCTCCAGCCCCAGCTGCGGCGCGCCGAAATAGATGAAATAGATTTGAACCAGCGGCGGCGTCGAGCGCAGAAACTCGATGACCTCGCGCGCGGGGGTGGAGATCCAGCGCGTGGGGCTGCGGCGCAGCAGCGCGAGGACGAGCCCGATGATGAGCGCCAGTATATAGGCCGTTATCGTGGCTTCCAGCGTGATTCCAGCGGCCCGCAACAGCGCGGGCATGACGTCCCAGACGCAGCCCCACTCCCAGAATCCCTCGGCTGCGGAGCAGTTCTCCATCAGCTCATACTCCTCGCACCACGCCGCGGCTGACCCGTCGCTCGAACCAACGCACGGTCGGCGTAATGACGCCCCGGGCCAGGATGAAGTACAGAATCAAAACCAGAGTGAAGACCTCGATGGTGCGGAAGGTCGTGATGTTCAACTGATTGCCCATGAACGTCAGATCATGGATGGTGATCAGGGACACGAGCGATGTGCCTTTCAAGAGCTCGATGAGCAGATTCCCCCAGGGTGGCAGCATCGCCCGGAACGCTTGAGGCAGGATCACCCGGCGCATGCGAATGCCGGGCGACATGTTGAGGGCGGTGGCCGTCTCGTACTGCGCCTTGGGGACGGCCTGAATGGCGCCGCGCACGACCTCGGCCCCGTAGCCGCCGACGTTCATGCCGACGCCGAAGATACCTACGACCAGGGGAGCGAGAAAGATGCCGAACTGGGGCAGGACAAAAAACCACCAGAACAGCTGAACCAGCAGCGAGGTGCCGCGAAAGATCTCAATGTAGGCGACGGCGAGCCATTTCAGCGGCCACACCGGAGAGATGCGGAGGAGTCCGATGAAGAGGCCGAAGAAGATGGCAACGAGGGCGGCACCGACAAAGATCTCGCCGGTGATCGCCATCCCGCGCAACAACGGACCGAGCAAGTCGAGCATTACGGAAGGACGCTCTACTTGTTGTCGATGTTACGCGGCATCGACAGCGCGACGCCGCAGAGACGATAAGCGCGGGCGGGCACGAGCCAGGGTCGCACCCGCCCGCCTCAGATCACGGCAACTCGCCCGCGCACAGCTTGGCGGTGGTGAAACCCTCGCTCGGCAGATGAGTTTTCGTGTAACCGTACTTCTTCACGATGTTCCAGAACTCATTCGTGCCGATGAACTCCGCCTGGGCCTTGTTCCACGCGTTCAGGAAGCCCGTGTCGTCCTCGCGGAACGCGTACGCAGACCATCCTTTGGTGAAATCGGGTGCATCGAAGGGCTGCGCCAGCTGGACGTCGTCGCCGCCCTTGTCGGCCAAGTCCTTCATCGCGAAGTACGTGGCGCTCGCCGCATGGGCACGCCCCGATCTCACGGCTTGCAGCATGGCCGCGGGATCCTGCACCTTCATAAGCCGTTGATCGGGAATGCCGAGCTGTCGGGCCCAGTCGACCGTGGAATAACCCGCACCGGTGACCAGTACGGCGTCATCGTTCTGAGCCACGTCCTTGAAGCTGTGCAGATCCAGGGGATTCCCCGCCTTCACCAGAAACTGCTCGGCGAACTCGCCGAAGGGTTCCGAGAACGCCACCTGCGCGCAGCGCTTCGGAAGGATATACATGGCGGCGGTGATGATGTCGAAGCGACGAGCCTTGAGCCCCGGGATCAACGAGCCCCACTCGGTGAGGACGCCCTCGACATTGGTGATACCCATATTCTCCAGGATGGCGAGGCCGATCTCGTTGCCGAATCCGTCCATCTCTCCCGCGTCGTTCTGGAACGCATAGGGCGCCTCGTTCGAGAAACCGACCTTGATCGTCTCGCCGGCTTTCGCCCGTTCGAGCAGCGACGCCGCACTGGCGTGGCTCACCCAGCCGACAGCCATCACCGACACGGCGAGAGCAACCAGGCTCTTCGGTATCAAACGTCTCATGGGATTCTCCCTCCTGCGATCGTTTGCTCTTTTACCCACCGCCCACGCCGCGGAGAGCCCGGGCGTGGGAATCGCGCATACTCGCGCTCGGCCCGGATGCCTCTCCGAGCGCGAGACGGGTACACCATACCGCGACCGGCGCTGCGAAGGAACCTCGTTTAACGCCCAAGCCGGAAATCCGTTCCCGCTGATCCATCAAGTCGTCGAGGGCCGATTCGACGCCGGCCAGCCAGGCTGCCACCGCATCCGGTCCGTTCGCGATCCGCGGAGGAACCACGGCCGGCCACGCTTCCCGCAACAGCGCCACGGCATTCCGCAGTCGCTCGTAGGCCTCGCTCGCGGGCGTCGAGCGGCGGACCCGACGGGTGAGGGCATCCGCCACGGCGACGTATCCGCCCCCGGTCTGATACTTGTGCGTATCCACGACCGCGTGGTCGGAGACCGCCTTACGGTAGGCCTCGACCGCGTCGCGAAACAGGGACCGGCTGACCTCGATCAGCGAACGCCTGGTCATGCGACCCGTGCGCACCAGACTGTTGTCGACAGCCGTGGTCGCGGTGTCGAGAGCGCTCCCGATCGCCAAGTGCGAGTCCTCCTCTGCTGCACGATCAAGCTGCTGCACGATATCCCCGGTGAGGGTGGCGCCCCTTCGCTCCAGTTCGCCGGCGAGGTCTTTGTAGATTTCCTGGGCGGGCCCTCGCAGATGATAATTCGCACCCGGCGCCCCCTGCCGCGTCAGCGCCCGGGCGACGTTGAGATGCGCTTTCATCTTGAGCAGTGCAACACGATAGGCATCGGTGGCATCGAGCACCTGCCCTGCACCGCTCCGCGCCACCCGCGCGTTCTCCGCCGCAGCGACCGGATGCACGAGCTGGGAGGTCTGTCGAGGGGGTTCCGGAACGCCGCGCGCCGCAACGCAAGCAAGCGCGACGACGGCGAGGAGGAGCACCCGCCCTGCGGGATGGTCGCTCATGACTCCTTCGAGAACCTCGGGCTTTGCCCTCCGCGCCTTGCGCATCGGCCTATCGCTGTCGATTCTCGCCGCGTTCCACGGCCGCGGAGCCACCGGCAGTCCCTGAACAGGTCCACTACCGGAGTGTGCGTAAGCCTTTGTAGCAACCGGCGGTTCAGGAGTCAACGTTGCCGCTGGCCGGGCGTGTTCGTCTCGTCCTGAGCCGGCCTTTGCCGCAATAGGCCCTTTCGCGACACGATTCGTGCGCGCTCGTCACCGCCTTCGCGGCAAGAGCCCGTTGGACGGACTTTATGGGCTCGTGTATCTTGCGAGGCGGCGCGGGCTACCCCGTGACCGCCTGGCTTCGAGGACCTTCCAACCATGGCCGGACCCAAATACCTGCGTCCCAACACGCTGTGCCTGCATGCCGGGCAGCACCCCGATCCCGCGACGGGGGCACGGGCGACGCCCATCTACCAGACGACGTCGTTCGTGTTTCCCGATACCGACCATGCCGCCGCACTGTTCAATGCCGAGCGGCCCGGTCACGTCTACTCCCGCATCTCCAACCCGACCAATGCCGTGCTCGAGGAGCGCATCGCCGCGCTCGAGGGCGGTGTCGGCGCTATCGCCACCGCGAGCGGTCAGGCTGCCTTTCACCTCGCCATCGCCACCCTCATGGGGGCCGGGTCGCACGTCGTCGCTTCGCGCTCGCTGTACGGCGGCTCCCACAACCTTCTGACCTACACCTTGCCGCGCTTCGGCATCGAAACGAGCTTCGTGGATCCGCGCCGACCCGAGGAATTCCGCGCGGCCATCCGCCCCAATACCCGGGTGCTCTTCGGCGAGACCCTGGGCAACCCCGGGCTGGACGTGCTGGACATCGCGGGGGTGGCGGAAATCGCCCACGAGGCCCAGATACCCCTGTTGGTGGATGCCACGTTCACGACACCGCATCTGCTTCGGCCTTTCGATCACGGTGCCGATCTGATCTTCCACTCCGCCACCAAGTTTCTGGGTGGGCACGGGGTGGTGATCGGGGGCTTGCTGGTGGACGGGGGTCGTTTCGACTGGGCGGCCTCGAGCAAGTTTCCGACGCTGACAGAGCCCTACGCAGGCTTCCACGATATGAACTTCGTGGAGGAGTACGGGCCGGCCGCCTTCATCATGCGCGCACGCAAGGAGGGGGCACGCGACTTCGGCGCCTGCATGAGCCCCACCACCGCGTTCTACGTCCTTCAGGGCATCGAGACGCTGCCGCTGCGCATGGAGCGGCACGTGGCAAACACCCGGGCGGTGGTCGACTTCCTGACCCGATCCGAGGCGGTGGAGTGGGTGGCCTACCCGGAGCTGCCCGAGCATCCGGACCACGCGCTCGCCGCGCGGCTGCTGCCGCGCGGCTGCGGAGCCGTGTTCAGCTTCGGGATCAAGGGCGGGCGCGCGGCCGGTCGTCGCTTCATCGAGAGTCTGCGCGTATTTTCCCATCTCGCCAACGTGGGCGATGCCAAATCGCTGGTCATCCATCCGGCCTCGACCACCCACCACCGCATGGACGCCGAGGCATTGCGCGCCGCAGGCATCCCGGAGGGCCTGGTGCGCCTCTCCATCGGCCTCGAAGACCCGGAGGATCTCATCGACGACCTCGGGCGCGCGCTGTACCTGTCCCAGAAAGGCTGAGACACGGGAGCGCGGCGGCATGCACCTGGAGGTGAACGGCAAGGGGGTTTATGCCTACACGGGAGCCCAGGCGCTCGCGCCCGAGCGAGCTGCCGTCGTGTTCGTGCACGGCGCCGGCCAGGATCACACCGTCTGGCACCTACAGAGCCGTTATCTCGCGTACCACGGACGCAACGTGCTGGCACCGGACCTGCCCGCTCACGGCGGCTCCGAGGGGCCACCTCTGCCCACCGTCGGTGACATGGCGGACTGGATCCCCCGGCTCCTGGACGCAGCCGAGCTCGCCGAGGCGGGTCTGGTCGGCCACAGCATGGGGGCGCTCGTCGTCCTGGAGGCGGCGGCGCGGCACCCAGACAGGGTCAACGCGCTGGCGCTGCTCAGCATCGCCGCGCCCATGCCCGTGCACGAGCAGCTCCTCGCCGCGGCCCAGGCCAACGAGCATGCGGCCTTCGACATGGTCACGCTCTGGGGCCATGGCGACGGCGCTCGCGTCGGTGGCAACCCGAGCCCGGGCATGTGGATGACGGGGAGCGGGGTGCGCCTGCTCGAGCGCTCGCGTCCCGGCGTTCTCTACAACGATTTGCGCGCCTGCAGCAATTACGCGGACGGCGTGCAAAGCGCCGCCCGCGTCACCTGCCCGGTCCTCATCCTGCTTGGCGAGCGCGACCTGATGACCCCGCCGCGCGCGGCCCGCGACGTCGTCGAGGCGCTCGCGAACGCGGAGACCGTGGTGCTTCCGGACTGCGGCCATATGCTGATGACCGAGGGGCCCGACGCGGTGCTGAACGCCTTGATCCGGTTCGTGTAAGGCCCACCCGCCACGGGGGGGTGAACCCTGCGCCAAGGCACACCGGCTGCGATGCGCCCTTCCCACGCCCGGCGCAGCCGGCGGCCGTCGACCCCCGAAATGCGGGGCCTCCCACTAAGGTTTCCCGGGCTACGCGCGATATTAGGATGGAGGTGCATCGCCTCGCATAGCCCTCTCACGCGGACAGCGCAGGATGTCTATCGCCGCCTTCCAGTCCGATCCGGGTGCACGCGAACGTACTCTGGACCTCGCCGACCTCGCCCGCGTCTATAGAGGAGAACGGGTGAAGGTCCAGCGCGTCCGCGACGAGATGGACGAGCTGTTCCAGAAAACCCTGGGGCTGCTCAAAACAGGCGGCGCCGAACCCCGTGATCCCCTCAGCGGCGAGCAGCCGACGCCGGATGCGGCCGAGCGCTACGTCCCCGAGAACGAAGACCTGCGCAAGATCTACCTCTTCGCGGAGGCCCTCGGCGGATACGAGCGGCTCAACGATCTCCTGAATCAGTACTCGCCGGGGCGAACCCTCTTCGTGACGTACGGCGAGGACCTCGACAAGATCACGCTGAGCGAGGAAGAGTTCCACATCCTGCAGGATTACCACGCGCAGCTCAACGAAGCCCTCGGCAATGCTCACGAGTACCTGCTGCGCAACTCCATGGACCGCTTCAACCTGGAAGAGCTGCACGAGCTGTTCGACCTGCTCAGCGCGGCCATGGATCGCTCGCGCGAGCTCAATCGAATCATCGGCGGCCACCTCATGCACCAGGTGGAGCAGGCCGTTCAACAGCTCTACGAGTACCGCGAGAAGATCCGGGCCGTGGAGAGAACCATCGACGGAATCTTCCTCGTCGACGAGCAGCTCATGTTCATCCCCACGAACGAGCTCATCCGGTGCGTAGACGGCATCTTCCAGGCCGTCGGTCACCCGTACGCCACGGAGCACATCGACGGCGTCCTGCTCCTGGCCGCACGCAATCTTTTGATAGAGGTGGTGTCGTTTCACTCGTACTACGGCAAGGAGCAGATCTACCGGCTGGTGCAACGGGGCAGCAGAGCCGGCAGCCGGCACGCAGTCATTCAGCACATTCGCCAAGAGATTCACGGCCTCTTCGAGGCGGTCAAGGCCGACAACAGGCTCGTGCTGACCCGCATCATGAAAAGCGCCGAGCGCGAGTTCGAGATCTCGGTCGAGTCGATCGAGAGCGAAGCGATCGAGAGCGCCTATCGAGAGGTCAAGGCGTTCATGCCGGAGAGGCCGCCCGAGCCGCCGCCCCGCAAGAAAGGGTGGCTGCAAAGAATGCTGGACTGGCTCCTCGGCTAGACCGCATTTCTCACCAGCGCGCGAAGCGAGGGCGCGGAGATGCCCGTAGATACAAGGCGCGCGAGAGTAAAAGTGGGGTCAGACACTACTTTCCCTGTGTACAGTGTCACAAGGGCAGGCCAGCGGAAGGGAAGGTGGTGTCTGACCCCACTTTTCCCAACGCCGTAGATGCGGGCAGATGCCCGGCCGCAGCCGTGGGCTGGTGAGAAATCCGGGCTAGGGGCCGCCGAACGCGGCGTCTCCTCCCAGCGAGCGCCCTGCCCTGGCTCATCCGTCCCGCCGCCAGTATGATGAGGCGGCTGGCAGCCGCGGATTGACGCGTGCGCAGAACGTCCTTGAGCACCGCCTCGGCGTGCATGGACACTGGGGATCACACCGCACAACAGACACGACAGGCGTGGTCGATAGACGATCAGAATCCCAGGGAGCATGGGCCGCCCAGCCGGCCGGTACGCCTCTACGAAGCACGCCCGACATCTCGCCTCCCCCTACCTACGACTGGCAATACATCGTCCGCATCGCGCTGGAGCACAGGCGGGAGCTGATGCTGGCGCACGTCGTCGCCATCGCCGCAGCGCTCATGAGCGTGCCCATCCCGTTGCTACTACCGATGCTGGTCGACGAAGTCCTGCTCGACCAGCCGGGCACCGCCGTGGCCCTCATGAGCCAGATCTTCCCCGCCGCCTGGCAGGGCCCGATCCTCTATGTCGGCGCAGTCCTGCTGCTATCCGTCGTCCTGCGCCTGGCCGCCATGGGATTCACCGTGTGGCAGTCGCTGCAGTTCACGCGCATCGCCAAGGACGTCACCTATCGGATGCGGCGTGAGCTCCTGGCACGACTCGAGCGCGTCTCCATGGCCGAGTACGAGACGCTCGGCAGCGGGCGGGTAACCTCGCATTTCGTGACCGATATGGAGGCGGTCGACCAATTCGTCGGAACCACCGTCGGTCGCTTTCTCATCGCGGTGCTCATGCTCGGCGGAACGGGCCTCATCCTCCTGTGGATGCACTGGCCACTCGCAGTGTTCATTTTGTTCATGAACCCTCTGGTGGTCTACTTCACCACCGTGCTCGGCAAGTACGTCAAAGAGTTCAAGCGCCGAGAGAACGCGGCGTTCGAGATTTTTCAACAAGCCCTGACCGAGACCCTCGATGCCATCCACCAGATCCGCGCGAGCAACCGCGAGCGGCATTATCTTCGCCAGGTCACGGGCCGTGCACGCGGCGTGCGCGACCACGGGACGGAATTCGCCTGGCGCAGCGATGCAGCGGGGCGGTTCTCCTTTCTGATCTTCCTCATCGGCATCGACGTCTTTCGCGCCGTCAGCATGCTACTCGTCGTCTTTTCCGATCTCACCGTCGGTCAGATGATGGCGGTGTTCAGCTATCTCTGGTACATGATGAGCCCGGTGCAGGAAGTCCTGAGCATCCAGTATACCTACTACGGAGCCACGGCGGCGCTGACGCGCATCAATCGCCTCATGAACCTGCGGCCGGAGCCCGTGTACCCTCACAGGCAGGACCCCTTCAGCGGCAAACACACGGTGGGCGTCCACGTGGACGACGTGTGCTTCGCCTATCACGAAGCAGGCTTGCCGGTGCTGGACCATCTCTCGCTCACCATCCGTTCCGGCGAAAAGGTGGCGCTCGTGGGCGCGAGCGGCGGCGGGAAATCGACCCTGGTCCAGGTCATCCTGGGCCTCTACACGCCCGCGTCGGGGCAGGTCTGCTTCGACGGCGTGCCGGCCACCGAGATCGGCCTCGATGTCGTTCGCGAAAACGTGGCGGTCGTGCTCCAGCATCCGGCGCTGCTCAACGATACGGTCCGCAACAACCTGACGCTGGGCCGGGAGCTTGCCGATACAGCGCTGTGGCAGGCCCTATGCATCGCGCAGCTCTCCGATGACGTGGCCGGCATGCCCCAGGGGCTGGACAGCGTCATCGGGCGCCAGGGCCTGCGTCTGTCCGGCGGTCAGCGCCAGCGCCTTGCCATTGCACGCATGATCCTCTCCAATCCGAAAGTGGTCATCCTCGATGAGGCCACCTCGGCTCTCGACACCGAGACCGAGGCCAGGCTGCACGAAGCCATGCATACGTTCCTCGAGCACCGTACGACGCTCATCGTGGCCCACCGGTTGAGCGCGGTGAAGCAGGCGGATCGCGTTTACGTCTTCGACGCGGGCAAGATCATCGAGGAGGGCGAGCACAACCAACTCATGCAGAACGGCGGCCTTTACAGCAAACTGTACGGGCATTACCAGACCGCATGAGGGGCCGGATCAGCCCGGTACGATCCGGCGACCCAGCCCACACTTGTCACCAGTGCGCGGCTGCAAGCGCGGACCGACCAGCATCTGCACGCCGTGCGCCCGAGCGCTAGGTGTCTTACCGTAAGCACCGGCGCCCCCCCAGAGAAGCTGAATCCGGGCCCGCATTTCTCGCCAGTGCGCAAAGCGAGGGCGTGGAGATGCCCGTAGATACAAGCCGTGCGCGAGCAAAGGGCCGCAGGCGTACCGGGATGTTACGCCGACCCCCATCTTCCCAACGCCGCAGATGCGGGCAGGCCCGCGCCCGTAGCCTTAGACTGGCGGGGAATGCAGGCTGAGCCGCGCCGATCACCTGCGCGCACGCGAGGTCACAGCCCTCGTCCGTGGCGTTCTTCAACACGAAGGCGAAAAATTGTAGCTTGTCCCTTCAAGGGCCCGCGTCTTGCAACAGTCTGCTCGTCATGAGGAGCATCCGATGGAGCATAGCTCGAACCCAGCAGGGTTAGACCTCGCGCCTGACGCGTCGAGCCTCTCCCTCAGCGGCGCGTGGACCACTCAGGGACTGGAGCGCTTCGAGGAGCGGTTGGCGGCCCTGGCAATTCCTTCGAATCACCGGCTCGTCATCGATGCCAGCGCCCTCACCGCGCTGGATACTGCGGGCGCTCTCGTGCTGCTCGAGATGGTGTCGCAGCTGTCCCGCAGTCACGCAGACGTGCAGCTCGAGGGTTTGAGTGGTCATCGAAGAGAGCTGTTCGATCTGGTCGTCAGCCACCTGCCGCAGACCGAGGAAGGCCCACCACGGCAGAGAATGGGCGTGCTCGAAAACGTCGGGCGCGCCACGTGGGCGCAGGTGGAGCAGAGTTACGCTCTTCTCGCTTTCATCGGGGAGGTGACGTGGACGCTGATGCGAAACGCGCTGCACCCCGTGCGCGTCCGCTGGCGCCTGTTCGCGGCCAACATCGAGATGGCCGGCGTCAACGCCTTGCCCATCATCGGCTTGCTGTCGTTCTTGATCGGCATCGTCATTGCCTATCAAGGCGGCGTACAGTTGCGTACGTACGGCGCCAACATCTTCATCGTGGACCTCGTTACCGTGACGATGCTACGCGAGATCGGTCCGATGATGGCGGCTGTCATCGTCGCCGGGCGCAGCGGCTCGGCCTACGCGGCACAGATCGCCACCATGCAAGTCACCGAGGAAGTGGACGCCCTGCGTACGGTGGGCGCCGGCCCATTCGAGCTGCTGGTATTGCCGAAGCTCTTGGGTCTGATCGTAGCCCTGCCCTTACTGACCGTCTTCTCCGATCTGGCGGGGGTGTTCGGTGGCATGGTGATGGCTGCATTCGTACTGGACGTCGAGATGCCGGCGTTCGTTCAGCGCATTCCGGACGCCGTGTCCCTGACCACGGTCATGGTGGGTATCGGCAAGACTCCGGTGTTCGCCGCGATCATCGCCCTGGTGGGTTGCTTTCAGGGCTTTCGCGCGCGCGGCGGCGCCGATAGCGTGGGCGAACAGACGACCGTGAGCGTGGTCCAATCGATATTCTGGGTCATCGTGGCGGATGCGGTGTTCTCGATTCTATTCAGCTGGTTCGGGATCTGAGAGCGAGCGAGGATGACGAGTCAACCGGCGAACGCCGTGGAGGTCAGAGGGCTCACCACCTACTACGGCGCCACCTGCATCTACGAGCAGCTTGATCTGGACGTGCGCCGCGGGGAGATTATGGGCATCGTGGGCGGCACCGGCTCGGGCAAATCCACGCTCCTGCGCAGCATCATCATGCTCATACGACCGACAAGCGGGTCCATCCGTTTGCTCGGTCATTCCATCGCGGACATCGACCCGCAGGGCGCCAGAAACCTCCGCGAGCGCTTCGGCGTGATGTTCCAGCAGGGCGCACTGTTCAGCTCGCTCACCGTGCTCGAGAATGTGGCCTTCCCGCTGCGCGAGCACACCGAGCTTTCGAAAGCTTTGATCCAAAGGCTGTCCCTGCTCAAGATCACCCTGGTGGGCCTACCCGTCGAAGCGGCTCAACTGTACCCCAAGGAGCTGAGCGGCGGCATGATCAAGCGGGCGGCTCTTGCACGGGCTCTGGCCCTCGACCCCGAGCTTCTGTTTCTGGACGAGCCGAGCACGGGCCTGGATCCAGTGAGTGTGAACGCCTTCGACGATCTCATCATGCAGCTAAAGGCCTCGCTTGGCTTGACGATTGTTATGATTTCCCACGACGTGGACTCGCTTTGGCGCACGACCGATCGGGTGGCCTTTCTCGGAGAGAAGAGAATCGTTCGTCAAGGCTCCATGGAGGAGCTCAGCAGAGATGAGCATCCGCTCGTGCGGGCGTATTTCGAAGGGGCTACGCGACTGACACAGGGCCATAGATGAACAGTAGATTCAGCTTTGCGCTGATCGGCTTGTTCGTGCTTGTTCTGACCGGCGTCTTCGTCGGCGTGGTGCTGTGGCTGAGCGCCGGCACCACACAGAAGACCTACGAGACCTACGTCGCGTTCATGCGGGAGTCCGTTTCGGGTCTGGGGGAAAACTCATCGGTCAAGTACCTGGGAGTGGAGGTGGGCAAGGTGCGTAAGATCGAGCTCGACCGCGACAACCCGGAAAGGGTGCGCTTGTTGCTGCAGATCGAGCCCCACGTGCCGATCAAGGAAGATACGGTCGCCGTGCTCTCGACCAAGGGGCTCACCGGCCTGACGCACGTGGAACTCACCGGCTCCACCAAGGATGCGCCACCCCTGCGCGCCCGCCCCGGCCAACCCTATCGGGTGATCGCCACGCGCCCGTCGCTGTTCACGCGGCTCGAGGACTCAGTGCCGGAGCTCCTCTCGGAGCTGCAAGCGTTCGCGGCCAACGGCAATCAGGTGGCCAAGCAGCTTGCGGATCTCCTGGATTCTTCGAACCTGCAAAAGACGGCGGCGATCCTCGAGAGCGTGGAGCAATTGACGGCCGACCTCTCGACCCAGGTCTCGAGCGTCTCGGCCATTCTCCGCGACGCCACCACGGTGTCGCAGAATGCCGCACGAGCAAGCCACCATGTGCCCGCTCTCATCCAACGCGCGAGCGGGGCGCTGGAGGCGGTGCAGGAAGCGGCCGACTCCATTGGCCGCGTCACCAGCGAGTACGAACGGTTGGCCGCGGACTCGCAACGGGAGCTGCACGCCGTGGGGCGTGAGACCCTGCCCCAGCTCAACGCGACCCTGCTCGAAATGCAGCAGCTGGCCGATGCACTACGGCGCTTCACTCAAGACCTGGAGCAGAGCCCGGGCATGCTCCTGTACGGGCGTCCGGCGCGTCCTCCAGGCCCGGGCGAATGATCGCAGAGACGCAATGCGCATTGTGCTGAAGCACGGGTCGTGGGTCATCGGCATCGCCGTCATGGCCATCGGAGGCTGCACGCTGCTGCCGGAGCAGGAGGCCGCGCCGGCGACGTACGTGCTCGCGCCCGCGACACCCAACGAAACACGCATCAACAATCGCGAAGCGGAGCCGGTGCTGCTGGTGACCACCCCGCAGGCGCATGCGGGCTATGCTTCACCGCAGATGGCCTACACCTTGCGCCCCTACGAGCTGAGCTTCTACAGCCGTAACGAATGGCTGGATGCGCCTTCCCGCATGCTTCGTCCGATACTGGTGAGCGTGCTCGAGCAGACCGGGCACTTCGGCGCAGTGGTCACCGAAACCAACGCGGCGCTGGCGCAATACCGCCTGGACACCGAGATCGTCCGCCTCGTGCACGAGCTACGCTCGAGCCCTCATCAGGGTCGAGTGGTGTTGCGCGTGCAGCTCACGGATCTCGCACGACGCCGCGTGCTCGGGACGCGCACCGTGAGTACCGAGGAGGCGACACCGGAGAACACGCCCTACGGTGCCGTGGTCGCCATCAATCGCGCCCTGGCCCGCGCCGTCGACGCGCTTGCCGCTTTCTGCGTACAGGCGATCCCGGCATCCAGCGCGCCCTGACGCCGCGCGGCGCTGCCCGCGGGAGACCCCTCCCGGGCTCAGCGGCGAGCCTTCGCCTGCTCCGCGACGGCCCGGGCGGCTTTCTCGATCTCCGCGCTGTCCCCCAGGTAATAGCGCCGCGCCGGCTTCAGCGCATCGTCGAGCTCGTACACGAGGGGGACGCCCGTAGGAATGTTCAGCTTGAGGATGTCTTCGTCTTCGATCTCGTCCAGGTACTTGACCAGAGCGCGCAGCGAGTTGCCGTGGGCGGCGATGATGACGCGCTCGGCGGCCTGGATCTCGGGCGCGATGACCTCGTGCCAGTACGGCAAGAACCGCTCCACGGTGTCCTTCAGGCATTCGGTGCGAGGTAGCTCCTCCGCCTTCAGACCTCTATATCGAGGATCCTTGCCCGCATAGCGCTCGTCATCGGACGCCAACGCGGGCGGGCGCACGTCATAGCTTCGGCGCCACAACAACACCTGCTCCTCACCGTACTCGGCCGCGGTCTGAGCCTTGTCGAGTCCCTGCAGCGCACCGTAGTGACGTTCGTTCAAACGCCACGACCGGTGCACGGGAATCCACATCAGATCCATGTCGTCGAGCACGATCCAGAGCGTTCGGATGGCGCGCTTGAGCACAGAGGTGAAGGCCACGTCGAAACCCAGCCCGGCGTCCTTGATGGCGCGGGCGGCTGCGTGCGCCTCCTCCACGCCTCGTTCGGTCAGATCGACGTCCGTCCATCCGGTGAAGCGATTCTCTCTGTTCCAGGTGCTCTCACCGTGCCGTAACAGGACGAGGCGGTACTTGGGGCCTTCTACCCGATTCAATCCACTCTCCTTACCATCCGCTCCGACCTCCCGAGCGGGATCCGTCCGCGCGCGAGCAACCCGAACCCCGACCTCCGTGCCCGCGACGGGCTCACACCACCTCCAGCACGCGCCAGTTCCCGGTGCGTTGGAGCTCTTGCGGAGTCAGACGGAAGACCGCTCTCGGAGATCCCGCAGCCGCCCAGATGTCTGGGTACTGGAGCAATTCGCGATCCATAAACAGCGCCATGGGCTCCGCGTGGGCGAGCGGAGGCACTCCGCCGATGGCAAACCCGGTGTTCGCGCGCACGAAGGCCGCGTCCGCCTTCTCGACGGGCTCCGAGACCGCCGCGCTGACACGCGCCTCGTCGACTCGGTTGCTGCCGCTCGCGGCCACCAATATCGGCCGACCCGTCTCCTTTCCGCGGAAAACCAGCGACTTCACGATCTGCCCGAGCTCGCACCCCACGGCTCGTGCGGCTTCCGGCGCGGTGCGCGTGGAATCGGGCAACTCCAGCACGTCACAACGCAGACCCAGGGCCGCCAATGCGTCACGAACCCGATCGACCCCGCTCTTCTTAGCGCTCATCTCCGATCCCTTGGCTGCACTCCGTCGCCCGGCGCCTGCCTGAGCCCCGCGCTCAGCATAATCCGCGGCCGCGCTTCGGGTCCAGGCACACACGCGCGCATCGCCGCTCCGGATGGGCACCTCCTGCGACCGGCGCAAGCCCGCGTTCCTCCAATCGAGGGCCGACCCGCGGGAGATTACTTGACGCGATCACCTGCGCCCGCTATGGGCAGTGTTCATGGAGCCCGCGATCGCCGCCATGGTTCTCCTCTCCGCCGCGGTCCATCCCGTTCGAGACCTGGTGCTCAAGGGCAGCGCGTATGCGGAGAGCGCCTACTTGGGGGTCACCCTCACCTGGGTCGCCTGCGCCGCCTTGCAGATCGGGTTGCTGGACCTCGACCCATGGGCCGCCGCCAAGGTCTGGCCGGCGGTGCTGGTCTCCACGGCCGGACTCTTCGTCTACTACTTCTGCACCTTGTTGACCATGCGCCGGGGCGAGCTCTCCGTCTACTATCCCATCATCCGCGCCTCACCCGTGTTCGTGGTCATCGCGGGCTGGACCGTGCTCGGGCACCGATACTCGTCGTCCCTTCTCGCAGGTATCGCGCTCGCGGTCACCGGCGCGTTCTTTCTCCAGCGCCGGGGCGGAATGCGCCTCCTGCACCAACCCGCCGTGCTCGCGACAGCGCTGCTCGCGATGACGGGCTCCGGGGTGTACACGCTCGCGGACTCGGTCGCCATGCAGACCGTGATGCCGAGCGAGTTCCTGCTGTGGGTCTACGTTCTGCTCTCGGGGTCGTACGTGATGCTGTTTGTGTCGACCCGGCCGACGCTTCGTCCGCCGCTGCGCCACCTCCTCGGCGCCTGGCCGGAGGCGCCCTGGCGCCTGATCGCCGCCGGCACGCTGTCGTATGCCTCTTATCTGCTCATCCTGTTCGCCTTCCGCCTCGGGGGCAACGTGGCAGCCGTCAGTTCACTGCGTCAGGCATCCATTCCGCTGTCAGTACTGATGGGGGTGGCCGTTCTCAAGGAAGGACGTCTGGCGAGACGGTTCGTCTGGTCTCTCGTGCTGGCCCTCGGTATCGTCATCATCATCTCTGCCCGCTGAGACCCGGGATTGCGGCAACGTCGCTCTTAACACGAACGGCACGAAGATCACGCGAAGAACACGAGGAGAGAACTCAAGGACAAGAGCCGCGTAGGGTGGGCTGAGCGGTAGGCGAAACCTACCATCGACGGTTCGAGCATTGCCCTTTTCGTGGTGGGCTTCGTGTGATCTTCGTGTCCTTCGTGCTGGAGGACGGCGGGTCAGGGACGGTGGGCGGCGAGAAAGGTGTCCACGGCACACTTGAGATAATGTTCCAGCTCTTCCCTTGCCCATGCCTGCTCCACGCCCAGCAAGGCGCGCAGCTGCAAGTACCCATGCAGCATGCCGTAGAACTGCTCGGCAGCCAGCTCGGGATCGTCGACCTGGACCTGACCGGCGTTGCTCTGCTCGCCGAGAAAGCGCGCGAGAGACTGCACGGCCGGCGCCGGCCCGGCTTCATACGTCACCCGCCCGAGCTCCGGAAAGCGAGTAACCTCGGCCATCAGTACCCGGTACAGAGCGAGTGAGTCGGGGGCCAGCATCAGATCGAGATACTGGCGGGCGAGAGAGGTCAACGCGGCCTCCAGACCCTGGGACTTGGTCTCCGGTGTCAGCAATGGCGTGAGGAGCTGATCGCACAAATCGCGCACGATGGCCCCGAAGAGCGCTTCCTTGCTGCCGAAGTTGTTGTAGATGGTCTGCTTGGAGACGCCCGCCTCCTGCGCGATGGCGTCCATGCTGGCGCCACCGTAACCACAACGCAGGAATGTACGCGTCGCGGCCTCGACGATGGCACCCTCTTTGGTAGACGCGCGCGGTTCCGGGGAATTCGTATGCGGGGTCACGGCACCTCACTGAAGATGGGTCTCGTTGACCGTACAACCGAGTCTACTATAGACTGGACCGTCCAGTCCAAGCCACGGGCGCCTCTCGAGGTTCCGGCGCGCACCCGGTGGGCCCGCGAGCGTGGGCCGACGATACCCGCCCGGCCCTCTCCCCCGTGGAGGACACAGTCGTCCGTCGGGGCCGCCGCCTGAAATCCCGAAACGCGGAACCCCGGCGCCTACAAGCAGCCTCATGTACCTGTGAGCACATCGACCGCCTACACCCACCGGGCCCGCTCCCGTGCGGCCGGCTCCCACTCGGTATGGATCGGTTTCGCCGTGCTCCTACCGCGCCTGCTCGCCGCGCAGCCGGCCGAGCTGTCGCCGGTGGTGGTGGAGACCGCCGTGCAGCGCGAGCTCGCGCCCGTGACCTGGTATCCAGGCACGGTGATGAGTCGCAACGACGCCCGGCTGGCCTCCGAGGGCGAGGGTCGATTGGTGTCGGTGGCCGAGATCGGCACCCGCGTCGAGCGGGGCGATACCATAGCCCGCCTCGACGACGCCCTGCTGCGCCAGCTCCTCTCGGAAGCGGAGGCCGATCTCGGCGCCCGCCAGGCGCGCCTGACCTATCTGGACAAACAGGTGGAGCGGCTGAGCGAGCTGGCCCGCCAGAACAACGTGGCGCAGAACCTGCTCGACGAGGCCCTGTCCAACCGCGACATGACGCGCAGCGAGCTGGCCGCGGCGCGTGCGCGCGTGCTGCTCATCCGCGAGCGGCTGGAGCGGACCTACGTGCGAGCGCCGTTCGACGGTGTGATCAGTGAGCGGCTGCTCCAGATCGGCGAGTGGGCGGAGAGCGGCACCGCCGTCGTACGCCTCGTGGACACCGGTGCACTGGAGGTGCAGACACGGGTGCCCTCGCGCACGCTCGCGTACGTGCACGAGGGTGCGCGCCTGCGCATGCGGGCGAGCCCCGTGGAAGCCACCGGGCGGGTGCGCACCATCGTCCCGGTGGGCGACGACCGCTCGCGCCTGTACGAGCTGCGACTCACGGCCACTGACAGCCCGTGGCCGGCGGGACAGAGTCTGCGTGTGGCCGTCCCCACCGCCGCGCCGCGCGAAGTGATCGCCGTGCCCCGCGATGCCCTGGTGCTCAGACGCGAGGGCACCAGCGTCTTTCGGATCCGTGACGACGACACGGCGGAGCGTATCGACGTCATCCCCGGGATCGCGGCCGGCGCCTACATCGAGGTCGAAGGGGACATCCGCGCCGGCGATCGCGTCGTGATTCGCGGCGGGGAGCGGCTGCGCAGCGGGCAGAAAGTTCGCATCGTGCCTTTAGGCGGCGAATCGTGACCCTCACCCGCCTCGCGCTCGGCAATCCCGTCGCCACCCTCGTGGCCGTGCTGGCGGCGGCCCTGTTCGGGGCCATCAGCCTGTCGCGCCTCCCCATCCAGCTCACTCCCGAGGTCGAGCAGCCCGAGATCACGGTGCGCACGAGCTGGCGCGCCGCCGCTCCCGAGGAGGTGGAGGCGGAGATCATCGAACCCCAGGAAAAGGTGCTGCGCGGCTTGCCGGGCATGACCGAGATGCTCTCCCAGGCGCAGCGGGGTCAGGGCGAGATCAGCGTCAAATTCGCGGTAGGCACTGACCTGGAGCGCAGCCTCATCGAGGTGCTGAACCGCCTGAACCGAGTGCCCAGCTACCCGGCGGACGCGGACGAGCCGGTGCTGAGCACGGTGGGCGGCCGCAGCCGCGCCATCGCCTGGTTCATCTTCAAGACCGTAGCGGGGAACGACCGCGACATCCAGAGCTACCAGGATTTCCTCGAGGAGGTCGTGCAGACCCGCTTCGAGCGGGTGCCCGGGGTGGCGCTCTCCGAGGTCCGGGGCGGCCGCGAGCGCGAGGTGCGCATCACATTCGACCCCTACCGCGCAGCGAGCCTGAACGTGCAGCTACCGCTGGCCGCCCGCGTCGCGGGCCGCAATGAGGACGTCTCCGCAGGCACGGCGGACGTGGGAAAGCGCCGCTACACGGTGCGCTTCGCGGGGCAGTTCCAGGTGGGGGAGCTGGGCGATCTGGTGCTGGACTGGCGCGACGGGTACCCGATCCTGCTGCGCGACATCGCCGACATCGACGTGCGGCTCGTGGACCGCGACAGCTTCGTGATCACCAAGGGCAGACCGGCCATGGCCGTCAACGCGCATCGCGAGACGGGCGTCAACGTCCTCCAGGTGATGAAAGGCCTGCAAGCCGCGGTGGACGAGCTGGCCCAGGGGCCGCTGAAGCGGGCGGGGCTGAGCGTGGAGCAGGTGTATGACGAAACGATCTACATCTATCGCTCCATCGAGATGCTGCGCAACAATCTGGCATTGGGTGTGTTGCTGGCCGTGGCGGTGCTGTGGTGGTTCCTGCGCCGACTGCGCGCGACGCTCATGGTGGCGGCCTCCATTCCGTTGTGCCTGTTCGCCGCCTTCGTGGTGCTCGACGCGAGCGGGCATACGCTCAACGTGATCTCCCTGGCCGGGCTCGCCTTCGCGGTGGGCATGGTGCTCGATGCGGCCATCGTGGTGCTTGAGAACATCGTGCGCTTGCGCGAGGGCGGGGCCGCCGCGGACAGAGGCGCCCTCGAAGGGCCGACCCAGGTCTGGGGGGCGCTGCTCGCGTCCACCGCCACCACGGTGGCCATCTTCCTGCCGGTGGTGTTCCTGGAGGACGAAGCCGGCCAGCTGTTCGCGGACCTCGCCATCACCATCGCCGCCGCGATCATCGCGTCGCTGGTCATCGCTCTCAGCGTCGTGCCGACGGCGGCACGCCAGTGGCTCGCACGCCTGCACATGGAGGATCCCCACAAAGGGTGGTGGCAGAACGGAACACGTCTGGTCATGGCCCTCACGGATACGCCGCTGCGTCGGAGCGTCATCATCGGTGGTCTGATTGCGGGCTCGGCGTCACTCAGCTACGCGCTGATCCCGAAAGCCGATTACCTGCCCGAAGGTAATCGGAATCTGGTGTTCGCCTTCGTGCAGCCGCCCCCGGGTTTCAATATCGATCACATGGAGAAGGAAATGGGGCGGGTGATCGCGGCCCGCATGGAGCCGTATCTCAACGGCGGGAAGCAGCCGCGGATGCAACACTACTTCTTTGTCGCCTTTCCGCGAGGGGTGTTCCTGGGTGCGCGCGCCGCAGACGACGAGCGTGCCGGCGAGCTGATCACCGTCATCAACCAGGCGGTTCGCGGATTCCCCGACACCCTCGCCTTCGCCCGGCGCGCCTCGCTCTTCGGCGGCTTCGGCGAGGGTCGCAACATCGACGTCAACATCCAGGCGCGCGACCTCGAGGCCTTGCTCAACGCCGGTCGCGTCGGGTACGGCACCATTACCCGGATGATGCCGGGCGCGACCGTGCGCCCGCTGCCCGGGCTCGAGCTCGCCGAGCCCGAGCTGCGCCTCGTGCCGGTGGAACGGCGGGTCGCGGAGGCCGGCTGGAATCGCGAGACCATGGCCGAGGTCGCCCGGGCGCTGGGCGACGGCCTGTTCGTGGGCGAGTACTTCGACGGGGAGACGACCCTCGACATCATCGTCAGGGTGCAACCGTGGGCCACGCCCGAGGACCTGGGCGCCATTCCGCTCGCCACCCCCAACGGCGCCGTGCTGCCGGTGAACGAGCTGACGCAGATCGTCCGCACGGCCGGTCCCGATCAGATTCGACGCCTCGACCGCCGCCGCACGGTGACCCTGCAGGTGACCCCGCCCGGGAAGATGTCTCTCGAGGAGGGGCTCAAGCTCCTGAAGCAGAAGGTGGAGCCGATCCTGATGAGCCAGCTACCGGAGGACGGTGCGGTCCGCTACTCCGGGACTGCCGACAAGCTGCAGCAGGCGCTCGCTGAAATGGCGGGCAGCTTTCTGCTCGCCGTCGTCATTCTCTACCTTCTCATGAGCGCGCTGTTTCGCTCTTTCCGGGACAGCTTGCTCGCGGTCCTGGCGCTGCCGCTCGCCACGGTGGGGGGCGTGGTGGCCCTATGGCTGGTGAACAAGGTCACGTTCCAACCCATGGACCTGCTGACCATGATCGGATTCATCATCCTGCTCGGGCTCGTGGTCAACAACGCCATCCTGCTGGTGCACCAGACGCGGGCGGCGGAGCGCGAGGGCATGCCGCGGCGCGAGGCGGTACAGCAGGCCGTGGGCTATCGGCTGCGCCCGATCCTGATGAGCACGCTGACCAGCATCTTCGGCATGCTGCCGCTGCTGCTGGTGCCGGGAGCGGGCACCGAGCTCTATCGCGGCCTCGCGGCGGTGATCGTCGGCGGCATGTCGGTGAGCACGCTGTTCACGCTGCTGCTGCTTCCCAGCCTGCTGCGCATCGGCGAGGGCAAGAGCAACCGCGCGCCCGCGACGTGAGAGACGCCGCTCTTCAACACGAATCATACGAAATCGGCGTTTAACGGATCCTCAGAGATCGAAGCGGTCTTCGAGGTATTCCTTGAGCGCGACGGCGTTGTTGTGTTCGGTGTCCTTTGCTGAGAAGAGCAGGCACACGTTCCCGCGCGATGCCTTCTCGACGAGCACGTTCACCGGCTGCGGGTTCTCGTCCAGCTCTCGCCAGTAGCGAGTCTCGAACTCAGGCCACTTCTGCGGATCGTGTCCGAACCAGCGCCGGAGCTCGCTGCTCGGTGCGATGTCTCGCAGCCACAAGTCGACGCCCGCGGCCTCTTTGCTCAGCCCACGAGGCCAGACGCGATCCACGAGAACGCGAAGACCGCCGCCCCGCCCGGATGGGTCGTAGATGCGCTTCACCTTCACCGTCATGCGTGACTCCCGTTACCCCATCGAGCTCACTGCGAGCGCTCGAGCTCGTAGAGGACCATGCGACCGTTATAAGTGTCGGAGATCCAGACCCGATTGCCCCTCGCCTCCACCCCTTCGGGCAGATTCAGCTCGTTCACGCCGTCGCCGCGCTTGCCCGAGCCGAGGACCGCGACCGGACGGTGCTCCGCGTCGTACACCTTAATACGGTCGTTGTGCTGGTCGGCTACGAACAACCAACCGGACGCATCCAGCTTCATGTATTTGAGCTCGTCGAAATCGTACGGGTCCCCGCCCCCGAGCGCGCCGAGCCGCTCGAGCGTCGGACTCAGTATCTGAATACGGTCGTTTCCCGGATCGGCGACATAGACCCGCCCTTGGGCGTCCACCTCGATGTCGTGTGGACGCCTATACTCGTTCGGTCCCGAGCCGGGGCCGCCCACGCTCGCGAGTGCCTTGGCGCCCGATAAAACCACGACATTGTGAAATGCCACATTAGTCACGTAAATGCGTCCGTCCGGGCCCTCCGCGACGCCCTCCGGTCTTCCCAAACCGTCACGAAGCTGTTCCACGAGCACGCCAGCGGTCCCCGTCACCTCGTAGACGGCGATTCGATCGTTGCCCGTGTCCGCGACCAGGAGCCGCCCGTCGCGATCAAAGGCGACATCATGAGGGCTCGCCAGCTCCTTGCGCCCGATGACTCCTACCGGCTCCAGGGTCTCCGGGTCGACCACCGCCACCCGGTGGTTGCCCAAGTCGGCAACGTACAAATACCGTCCATCGGGGGAGAGCGTCAGGTCGTGCGGGCGCGAGAAGTGGCGGCCCGACGCTTTGAGCCATGCGGACGCGAGCTCGCTCGCCGGTGCGGAGGCGCTCAGAGCGCAGAATGCCGCGATCACCGTGATGGCTGCACGCATCTTCTTGATCTCGCATTGAAGGCGGCGCTATCGAAGGCCGCACGCACTTCGGGGGCGCGGCCGTATCCTGATGCGGGACTGGGGGAGCCGCGCCGCCAGCGCGGAGGCGACGCATCCGCGCGTGTCGTTCTGCACGACGCGCTCGGCCGACCGGCCTATTCGCTGAAGCCGATGGCGAACATCTGCTCCAGATCGTGCCGCGAGTACGTCCGGAACGCGATCAGCGTTTCGGTTTTCTCGATGCCCTTGAGCTGGAGCATTCGGTGCGTGACGACGTCAGCGAGCGCTTCGTTGGAGGGTGCGCGAATGACCGCTACCAAATCGTAACGCCCGGCCACCGAGTATACCTCCGAAACTCCGTCGGTTTCCGCGAGCTTCTCGGCTACCCGATCGATCTCGGTACGCTGCACGTTGAGCAGTACGATTGCATTGACCATCTTAGGGCACCGCCTTTATCAGGATGTGGCAGGATGCGGAATCACCAGATGGCTCGAGAATATCAGACTGCCCGCCCCCACGCACCCGAACGTGTCATCGGGCGCCGTCTTCATGGGCCCGAAACCGGTCGGGGACCGTCTCCCTCCCCAGCGCTACCGCGCCCGAGTCAGGGCCGAGAACTCCAGACCTTGGGGAATCCGTCAGGTCCGGCAGGTCGCCAGACCACGTTTCTCCAAGTACTGCTGATGGTAATCCTCGGCCGGATAGAACGCGGCGGCCTCGCGAATCTCGGTGACGATGGGGCCACGGTGCCGTCCGCTGCGTTCAAGCGCCTGCTTCGACGCCTCGGCGGCCGCCTTCTGCTCGGGGCTGTGATAGAAAACAACCGACCGATACTGGGTTCCGATGTCCGGTCCCTGGCGATTCGCCTGGGTGGGGTCGTGGACGTTCCAGAACAGGTCCAGGAGCTGCTCGTAGGTCACGCGCGCGGAGTCGTATTCGACCCGCACGCTCTCGGCGTGCCCCGTCTTACCGCTACATACGTCTTGATAGCTGGGGTTTTGGAGATTCCCGCCGGTGTACCCCACTGTGGTCGCCAGAACACCCGGAACCCTGCGGAATGCCGCCTCCACGCCCCAGAAGCAACCTGCCGCAAACGTCGCCTTGCCCACGATGGTCTCCTCCTCCCAATGCGTTTCACGTCCTCACACAGCGCCTAGCCCGAGGCATTCAAGACCCGTTACGGGGCGGTGTCGCGCCGTCCGGCACCCTGATCGGGATCAGAGTGTGCTCCATTCGGATGGCCGACTCCCGGCCGCGATAATAACGGGGTGCGAGCGCGATCTCGCAATACCCCAGCGCACGATAGAATGCCCGCGCGCTCCGGTTATTGGCACGCACCTCCAACCTCACGGATGCGACGCCGGCTACGCGGGCCGACCTCTCCAGCCACGTTATCAAGCGGCGTCCGATACCCATGCGCTGGCGTGCACGGGCGACGGCGAGCAGATTGAGGTGTGCAACCTCCGCGCCGAAGTACATGATAGCGAAGCCGACGATACAGCGACGTGACTCCGCAACCAGCGCCACCGTGTCCGGGCAATCGATCTGGAGCTCCACGCGCTCTCGGCGCCAGGACCAGCCGAGCCCGTTCTCGATCAGCTCGCGCGACATGTTTCCAATGGTGTCCGCGTCGGCGGGCCTCGCCAACCTCAGCGTCACGCTTTCAGCCGGCGCGGCGCCGGCCATTCGGTCGTCGTCGGGGCGTCTCATCGCAACCCGTGCTCGCAGCAGCGCTTGCAGAGAGGGAGGGGGCCGTCGCGGCTCCATCCCCGTGTCCAAGTACCCGGCATCCGTGTAGGGGTGGGCCGCCGCCTTGCTGACGCCGGCTCGTTCGACCACTTGCGGAAGCCTCAGTCCTCCCTGGCGCACTCGGGGGTTGGCGCCTCTGCGGTAAAAGTAGACGACCCGCAGCCGGCCCACAAAGCTCCCCGGCGACGCGTTCGCGCCGTGCACCCTTTCGCGGGTGAAGTTGGGGCTTTCATTCCCGCCGCGGGCACGCCGACGTCCCTCGCGTCGACTGGTCGGCGCTGGCGGCCGTGCCCGTTTGGACGCCGCTCGCGAAGGCCGCCACAGGCGTCCAACGCGCCGCGCGCCGCGCCCGGCGCTCCGAGGCCGTCTCGTCCCCGTAGCTCACGGTTGCCGGCTCTCCCAGGGCGTACGGGGGCGGTACGATGCTTGCGATATTTACCGTAGCGAACCTGCGCGCGCCAGCCGTCATGAGCGCCCCGACGTATACCCCGCAGCGCCGGCACACCAGAAAATCGGCTGTTCTCAGCCCGAAGCGGTAACGGCCCAGGAGCCGTTCGTCCGCCACGGCGAAGCGCACGCGCCCCCGGGGGTCGGTAACGGTCCGGGCCCCGTGCCGGCGACAGAACGTGCACGCGCAGGCCCGCACCGGCAACCGCGCCGGCGCCGAACGGCTCTCGAGGACGAAGCGCAGGTTTCCGCAGTGACAGCTTCCCTCCAGCCGGATTCCGCTCACCGCTTGTCCCCCGCGTCCCGGCGGGCACCTTCGCCGCCGGCGCCCTGGATGCCCTTGGCCAGCACGACCGACGTCTCGATCTGACGCTCGGGGACGTTCCAGTACCGGCGCAGCAGGTGTGCGCTGGCGCGTGGCTCGAGCAGCCGATAGCCGTTCCGCGCGTAGAATCGCACTGCCCATCGGGCGCTAGACCACGTTCCGACGAGCAGGGGGTGCTGCGTCTGCCCCTCCAGATGCCGCAGCAGACGCGTACCGATGCCTTCGCCCTGACGCCCGGGCCGCACGTAGGCGTGGCGGATCAGGGTAACGTCACCACGGTCCTGGATACCCATGACGCCGGCCACCTCGCCCCTCTCATCCCAGAGCCAGAACACCACGCCTTCAGCGATCTCGCGGACCAGCTCGCTACGGGCCATGTACGGCTCTCGCCAGCGATCGGGTGGGATCACACCCCGATAGGCCTCGGCCGCATCGTTGATCACCGCAAGGATGCTCTCGAGATCGGACGCCGAGGAAGGGCGAATCGCCAGATGCGCACCTTGAACGACGGTCATCCACCCTCCTCCGGGATGGCGGCGATTGCGACCCCGGGCAGGCTGCGAGGCTGCGCACGGTCCAGTCCGGGGGATACCGGCCGCACCCGAATACGTTGCTCGTGTAGATGCTATCACAGCGTCGGACCGCCCGAGGCCGTATAGTCGGCGGTATACGTGCCGATAACGCCAGAGACGCGGCGCGGGCCGAAGCGCGCTCGGAACCCCTCGCGGTGGCTCGCCGCCCGGTCAGACGTTAGCCGTGTTTGATGGATAATCCAGGATCGAGAACGGCCGAGGCGTGGCGCGGCGTGACGGACGCCAGGCGCGGTCAGAGCCGAGCGGGCGTTCAGCTCCGGTTCAGCGGAAAACCGCTAGCCTTGACAATCGATGAGGTCCTTCGCGAACAATCCCCACTCCGCGCCACGTAGCGCGCCGCGCGCGGAGCGCATCGTGGAGCGGACTCTTCTCGCGCTCTGCGCGCTGCTGGCAGGTGCATCCGCCGCCCCGGCCCCGGGCGCCACGCCGCCCGAAAGCTTCTCGGCGGAATTCGTGCTCGAAGCGCACGGCATGACCGTGGGCTCGACCGAGCTGTCGCTGACGCCGCTCCCCGGAGGACGGGCGTTGTATGAGTCACGCAGCGCCACCGCCGGCCTGCTGTCGCTCATTCGCGATGATCGCGCACTCGAGCGCAGCGAGCTGGCCTATCCCACGCACGGCGAAATGCGCCCCCTCGCCTACCGCTACGAGCGCAGGGGCAGCAAGAACAAGACCGTCACCATCGAATTCGACTGGGACGAGCGCACCGCGCTCAATACCGAGAAGGGGCGAAGCTGGCGCCTCGAGATTCCGGAAGGCACGCTCGACAAGCTGTCCTACATGCTCGCGCTCATGCGTGACCTGCGCGCCGGCCAACGGGAGTTCCACTACCCGATCAACGCCCGCGGCAAACTCAGAACTTATCATTTCGAGGCGGTAGGCGAAGAGCGTGTCGAAACCGCGCTCGGCGTCCTGCAGACGCTGAAGGTCGAGCGCATCCGGAACCCGGGCAATCCGCGCGAGACCGTCGTGTGGTTTGCCCCGCGCTTGCACTACTTCCCGGTCAAGATCATGGATCGCGACGAGGACGGCACCGTCACCACGCTGCGCATCCGCTCGGTGGACGGCCTGGGGATCGAGGAGCTCGAGGTCGACGGAGCGTCGCGACAACGCTCGCTGGACGCACCCCGGTAGGGTGGGGCTCGTTCTTCGCGGATTTTCGAGAAACCCCGCTGACTCGTGCTGACCAGGATGTGTCCTGGGGTATGTGCCGCGCAGGGTGGGCTGGGCGCAGCGAAGCCCACCTCTTGGCTGCGGGATTAAGTGGTCGTGTCTGGCTGTGTCTGACACCACTTAATCCGGCGTTCGAGATTGCCGTGGTGTTTCGGGGCTTCCGGGGCCTCTCAAAGCTCAGGACCCGCGTTGGTTCAGCGCCTGTAAGAGCGCCTCGAAGGGCAGGCGCACGCACCGGTGGCGGCTCTTGAAGGCCTGCACCGGCGTGAACATCGCCAGATCCCGCCAGCGCTCGTCCGTCGGCTGATCGCCCCGCTCGAGCAACCCGTCCACCTGGGCGGCTATCCCCCGTAACGCCTCAGCCCTCTGCCCGGGAGCGTGCATCCCGATGAGAGACGCCGCAGCCTCGCACAACAGGCAGCCTCTCACATCGTGGGCAAGCACGGCCACGCGCTCCGCCTCGACGCGCAGATAGATGGTCACCCGGTCCCCGCAGAGCGGGTTGTCCACGGTGGCACTGGCGTTGGCGTCGGTGAGCCTCCCGGAACCGACTGCGGCGCGCGCCGCCTCCACGATGGCCCGGTGATAGAGTGCGCCGGGATCTCTGTCGGCGGCACCCGGCGCCGTGCGCTTGGGAGCCCGTCCGTCACGGTCGCTCACGCCGGCCCCCCACCGGGCAGACCGCTCAACCCCTCGGGGGAATCCACATCGAACAACACCGCATCATCCGCCATGGGCACTTCACACACCTGTGCGGCATGCCGCTCGAGCAGGGCACGCGCACCCACATCACCCCGCAGGTCGCAAAGCTCCGGGAAAAACCGTCGCGCCCAAAGAACCGGGTTGCCGCGACGCCCTGCGTGAGTGGGCACGCAGATTTCGCAGCCATCCTCGAAACCTTCGATCAGCCGGTCCAGGTGAGGCGCGCGGATCCGCGGCATGTCACCCAGGCAGATGATCACGGCGTCACACGACGAGGGCAGAGCGGCTACGCCGCAGGCCAGTGAGGCGCTCAGGCCCCGAGCGTAATCGGGATTTGCCACGACGTCGACCTTGCGTCCGCGCAACACGGCCGCCACGCGTTCGCGCTCGTAACCGACCACCACCACTGTGAGGACGGCCCGCGACTCCTGGACCGCATCCACGACGTGCGCCAGCATGGGTTGGCCTGCAACCGGCACCAGCAGTTTGTTCGCCCCACCCATGCGACCGGAACGGCCGGCAGCGAGCACCAGCGCGGCGACGCGCGAAGGCTCCCTATCCGATCTCGACTTCATGGCGCAAGCTTGGGGTCAGGTCTTGCAATGCCACATCGCCATAGGTACTTGCGCGATGGGGCGGCACTATGTGGCACTGCAAGACCTCACTCCAAGCTCACTGCGTGGTGATGTGGCATTGCAAGACCTGACCCCTGCGGAGAGCGCCGGATTCACGCAGCCCCGCGGTGCAGCGCCTGGGTTGCCTGTGCGACGATGGCGAGGGCGATCTCCGCTGGAGTCCGGGCACCGATATCGAGCCCGGCTGGACCGTGGATGCGAGCCAGCTCGGCGTCGCCGAAGCCCGCCTGCGCCAAACGCTCCAGACGCGCCGCATGCGTCCTGCGGCTGCCCAACGCTCCGACGTAGAAGGCTTCCGAGCGCAGCGCGGCGCTCAGCGCCGGGTCGTCCAGCTTGGGGTCGTGAGTGAGGGTGACCACCGCGGTGCGTGCATCGGGTGCGAGGCGTTCCAGCACCTCATCGGCCCACTCGACCTGCACCGAAACGCTCGGAAAGCGCTGGTCGCTCGCGAAGGCGCGCCGCGGGTCCACCACCGTGACATCGAAGCCGGCGAGCCCCGCCATCGGTGCCAGTGACTGAGCGATGTGCACCGCCCCGACGATGATCATGCGCGGTGGCGGATTGAAGACATGGATGAACACGGTGCCTTGCGGCGTCTCGACGCGGTTACTGCGATCATCGGCCAGGGCCTGTTGCGCGCCCGTCGCGGCTGCCCGTGCGAAGGCCGGCAGCGCTCCTTCGCCTGCGGGTTCCAGCAGCCATTGCTCCCCGGTATCGAGGAGCGTCATGAGCACCACGGGACGGCGCGCAGCACGGGCCGCGAGCAGAGCATCCAGCGTCTCGCCTCTCATTCCAGACGCTCCACGTAGACCTGCACGCGGCCCCCGCAGGCGAGACCGACCTCCCAGGCCCGCTCGTTGGTCACACCGAACTCGAGCATTCGGGGCTCGCCGCCCGCGATCACCTCCAGCGCCTCGCGCACCACCTCGCCCTCGATACAGCCTCCCGAGACCGAGCCGACGAAGGCTCCGTCGCCGTCCACGACCAGTTGGCTGCCCGCGGGGCGGGGCGAAGAACCCCAGGTGTTCACGACCGTGGCCACAGCCACTCCCCTGCCCTCGTCACGCCACCGGCGCGCGGCCTCCAGCACATCGACCGGCTCCCGGCTCAGCTCGCTGCCCGCAGCCACGGTGTCACCCCCTCGGTCCGGCGCGGGGTCGCGTGCCCGACGACTTCGGCGAGCTGCGCCAGACTCTCCAGATTATGAACGGAACGCAGGTCGTCGCAGTGGGGCAGGATAGCGCGCATGCCCAGCGAGCGCGGCTCGAAGCCCTCGTAGCGCAACAGCGGGTTCAACCACAGCACGCGCCGACACGACTTGTGCAACCGCTCCATCTCGCGCTCGAGGCCCTCGCCTGCATCGCGATCCAGCCCGTCGGTGATGAGCAGCACCAGCGCGGCTCCCAACGGTATGCGCCGCGACCAGTCCCGATTGAAGGCATGCAGACAAGACCCGATCCGCGTGCCGCCCCCCCAGTCCCGTACCACGTCGCCCACTTTCTCGAGCGCCGTATCGACATCGCGCTCGCGGATGTAGCGGCTGATGTTGGTGAGCCGGGTGCCGAAGACGAAGGAGTACACCTGGTCGCGATCGCCGGTGACCGCGTGCATGAAGTGCAGCAGCATCCGCGAATACTGGCTCATCGAGCCGGAGATATCGCACACAATGACCAGCGGCGGCGGCCGAAGCCGGCGACGTTCGCGCACGAGCGGAATGATGTCGGGGCCGAAACGCAATGCCGCGCGCAGGCTCGCCCGCATGTCCACGCCCGAGCCATGGGGATGGCGGCGGAAGCGGCGGGTCGGCACCGGCATCACGGGCAGACGCATGGCCGCCACCGCCGCCTTGGCGCGGATGATCTCCTCCGCCGACATCTGCTCGAAGTCCTTCTTTCGCAACCGCTCCTGCCCCGACCAGGTCGCGGTGGCCTCGATCTCGAGCCTCGGGGGCTGCTCGCGCTGCACCTCCGTCCCGCCCGGCATCAGCGCATCGCCCAGACGGCGGCGCAGGGCCTGCTCGGATTCCTGTTCCGGCTCGCCCGTCACGGGAAGCGCCAGGGAGAGCATGCGCTCCAGGATGCGCGGATTGCGCCAGAAAACGTGAAAAGCCTGATCGAAGATCTCGCGCTGGTCGGCGCGGTTCACGAACACGGCGTGCAGGGTCCAGTAGAAATCCTCGCGATCGGTGATGCCCACTGCGCGCACGGCTTCGACGGCATCGATCACTTTGCCCGGGCCGACGGGCAGACCGGCGGCGCGCAGAACCCGACCGAAATGGATCAGGTTCTCCACCAACCGACCGCCGTTCTGGTTCTCTCGTGCTCTGCCCTCGTTCATCTCGTGTGCTTCCCAGGGCTCGTTGGGGCACCGTGGGAGCGGTCGCCTGACCGCGATTCCTTTATGTTCTTCGCGTCCTCCGTGTTACATGACGACGTATGGAGATTCATCGGTCGTCGTTCGCCGTGGCGAGCTCAGATTTGATCTGATCCAGGATCCTCGCCGCCTCGGTGCCGCGGACCTTGACGATGTCGTCCTGATACTTGAGCAGCGCACCCAGAGTATCGTTGACCACGGCCGGGTCCAGCGCCAGCACGTCGAGCTGTACGAGCGCGTGGTTCCAATCGATGGTTTCCGCGATGCCGGGCAGCTTGAACAGATCCATGCCGCGCAGACGCTGAACGAAGGCGACCACCTGGCGGCTCAGCTCCGCCGCCGCTTGCGGAACTTTGATGCGGAGGATCTTGAGCTCACGCTCGGCGCTCGGATAGTCGATCCAGTAATAGAAGCAGCGGCGTTTCAGCGCATCGTGGATCTCGCGCGTGCGGTTGGAGGTGATCACGACGAGGGGCGGTGACTCCGCGCGTATCGCGCCGATCTCGGGGATGGTGATCTGCCAGTCGGAGAGCACTTCCAGCAGGTACGCCTCGAAGGGCTCGTCGGCGCGATCCAGCTCGTCGATGAGGAGCACCGGCGGGCCGCCCTCGTGAGGCTCCAGGGCGCGCAGCAGCGGCCGCTCGATGAGGAACCGGCGCGAGAACACGTCCTCGGCCAGGCGCTCGCGCGAGCGCTCGCCGGCGCTCTCCGCGAGGCGAATCTCCAGCATCTGGCGCGAGTAGTTCCACTCGTAGACGGCCGAGGCGACATCCAGCCCCTCGTAGCACTGCAAACGAATCAGATCGCGTCCGAGGCCCGCGGCGAGCACCTTGGCGATCTCGGTCTTGCCGACACCCGCCTCGCCCTCCAGGAACAGCGGTCGTTCGAGCTTGAGGGCCAGGAACACCGCCGTGGCCAGACTGCGGTCCGCCACATAGCGCCCGCGGGCGAGCAGCTCTTCGGTCTCGTCGACGTTTGTCGGGGGCTTCATACGCGGTTACGCGGGCGAACAGGGCCGCGGTCCCAAGGCCCACCGCCCGCGCTTCGATTCGACAGGGAGGGTGGCCGGACAGGGACCGTCAATGAATTCCTTTTGCCAATGGGTAACCACGAAGTTCACGAAGGGCACGAAGTGATTATAAAAGATCCTTCGTGCCCTTCGCGTTCTTCGTGGCTTCGGACCGGGCTCTAGGAAGACGCGGCCGCGACGGCGCGCTTGGCCATCACCGTGACCAGATGCGCGCGGTACTCCGCACTCGCGTGCAAATCCGAGTTCAGCTCATCCGGGGGAACCGAGATGCCAGCGAGCGCATCGGGGGTGAAGCTCGAGCCGAGCGCTTTCTCCATCTCGGGGACACGGAACGCACTCGCGCCGGCGCCCGTCACCGCCACGCGCACACCGTCGCCGGTCTCGGCCACCATCACGCCCACCACCGCGTAGCGCGAGGCGGGATTGGGGAACTTGGCGTAGGCAGCGCGTTTGGGGACGGGAAAGCTCACCGCGGTCACGAGCTCCCCCTCCTCGAGCGCCGTCTCGAACAGCCCGGTGAAATAATCGTCACCGGCGATGGTGCGGTTGTTCGTGTGCACGGTGGCGCCGAGCCCCACGATGGCGGCCGGGTAGTCCGCGGCCGGGTCGGCGTTGGCGATGGAACCGCCGATGGTGCCGCGGTTGCGTACCTGCGGATCACCGATGGACTCCGCCAGCTTCGCCAGCGCCGGGATGGCCTCACGCACGTCCGTTGAGGCGGCGACCTCGGCGTGGGTGCTCATGGCACCGACCACGATGCTATCCCCTTCCTTGCGGATACCCTTGAGCTCGCTGATCCGGCCAAGGTCGACCAGATCGGAAGGCTGGGCGAGCCGTTGCTTGAGGGTCGGAATGAGCGTCATCCCACCGGCCAGAAACTTACCGTCACTGGCACCACCCAGGGCCTTGAGCGCGTCGTCCAGCGACGCAGGTCGATGATAAGCAAACTCATACATGGTCGCTCCTCCTCAGGCTGCGGCCCGCAGCGCGCGCCAGACCTTTTCCGGAGTGGCAGGCATGTCGATATGCGCCACGCCGATGGCGTCGGTGATGGCGTTGATGACGGCCGCCGGTGCGGCGATAGCGCCCGCCTCGCCGCAACCTTTCACCCCGAGCGGATTATGCGGACAGGGCGTCTCCGTCAGCCCGAGCCTTATGTCCGGGAAGTGGTCCGCCCGCGGCAGACAGTAGTCAGTGTACGAGCCGGTAAGAAGCTGGCCCGACTCTGCATCGTAGACGCAGCTCTCGAACAACGCCTGACCGACGCCGTGCGCGATGCCGCCATGCACCTGTCCTTCCACGATCATGGGGTTGATCACCTTGCCGAAGTCGTCGACGGCCACCCAGTTGACGACGTCCACGACCCCCGTATCGGGATCCACCTCCACCTCGCAAATGTGGGCACCTGCGGGGAAGGTGAAGTTCTTCGGATCGTAGAACGAGGTCTCGTCGAGGCCGGGCTCCAGCGTCTCCAGCGGGTAGTTGTGCGGCACGTAGGCGGCCATGGCCACGTCGCCGATGCCGACGCTCTTGTCCGTGCCGGCCACCCTGAACGTGCCGCCCTCGAACTCGATGTCCGCCTCTGCCGCCTCCAGCGCATGCGCCGCGATCTTCTTCCCCTTGGCGATGATCTTGTCGCAGGCGGTGGCGATGGCAGAGCCCCCGACGGCGATGGACCGCGACCCGTAGGTGCCCATCCCGAACGGCACTCTGTCCGTGTCGCCGTGCACGACCTCCACGTTCTCCATGGGGATCCCTAATCGTTCGGCGACGACCTGCCCAAAGGTCGTCTCGTGTCCCTGGCCGTGGGTGTGAGATCCGGTGAAGACCGTGACCGTGCCAGTCGGGTGAAAGCGCACCTCCGCCGCCTCGTACAACCCGGCGCGCGCACCGATGGCGCCGGCGACGTTGGAAGGGGCCAGTCCGCACGCCTCGATGTAGGTGGAGAGACCGATGCCACGGCGCTTCCCGCGCTTCTCCGACTCCTTTCGCCGGCTCTCGAACCCTTCGTACTCCGCGAGTCTGAGCGCCTCGTCGAGACATCGCTCGTAGTTGCCCGAGTCGTAGAGCAGGGCCACCGGCGTCTGGTAGGGGAAGGCGTCGGATGCGACGAAGTTGCGCCGCCGTATCTCGGCCCGGTCGACGCCGAGCTCGCGCGCCGCATTCTCCACGAGCCGCTCGACGACGAAGGTCGCCTCCGGTCGACCCGCGCCGCGCTCGGCGTCCACCGGGGCCGTGTTCGTGAACACGGCCTTCACCGCGCAGTGGATGGCCGGTATCGCGTACTGACCGGAGAGCAACGTAGCATACAGATAGGTGGGAACGAGCGGCGCAAACGTCGAGAGATAGGCGCCCATGTTCGCGGTGGTGTCGACACGCATGGCGAGGAACTTGCCGTCGCGGTCCATGGCCAGCTCCGCGTGGGTGATGTGGTCCCGGCCGTGAGTGTCGGACATGAAGGATTCCGAACGTTCGGCCGTCCACTTGACGGGACGCCCGACCTTCTTGGTCGCCCATGCGACCACCGCCTCCTCGGGATAATGCGGGATCTTCGAGCCGAACCCTCCACCCATGTCCATGGATACGATGCGCAGCTTGTGCTCGGGGACCTGCAGAACGAACGCACCCATGAGAAGCCGCGTGACGTGCGGATTCTGGCTGGTGGTGTAGACCGTGTAGCGATCGCTCGCCCGGTCGTACTCCGCAATGGTGCAACGCGGCTCGATGGCGTTGGGCACCTTGCGGTTGTTGATAAGGTCGAGCCGGGTCACGTGGTGTGCGTCGGCGAAAGCCTTGCCGACCGCGTCCTTGTCCCCCAGCTGCCAATCGAAGCACGTGTTGTCGGGTGCGTCGTCGTGAAGCTGCGGCGCTCCGGACTGGATGGCTTCGGTCATGGAAACCACCGGCGGCAGCTCCTCGTAATCTATCTCGAGCCGCTCCGCCGCATCCTTCGCCTGGTTGACGCTCTCGGCCACGACGATGGCGACGAGATCGCCCACGAACCGGACCTTTCCCTGGGCCAGCGCCGGCCGCGCCACCTCCTTGATAGGCCCCCCGTCCGGCACGAACCCGCACGGCATACCTCCCACGCCGTCCGCCGCCAGATCGTCGCCCGTGAAGACGGCGACCACCCCGGGCGCACGGCGCGCGGCGTCCGCATTGATGGAGGTTATCTTTCCATGTGCGATGGGCGCGCGCACGAAGTATGCGTACGCCTGCCCTGGAAGGTTGTAGTCATCGGTGTAATGTCCGCCGCCGGTGAGGAACCGAAAATCCTCCGTACGCCGGACTGCCTTGCCAATCCCGGTCTCTCCCATGATCCTACCCCCTCATCGCCTGGGCGCCGGCCTGAACGGCCTTGACGATGTTGTGATATCCGGTGCAGCGGCAGAAATTGCCTTCCAGCCACTCGCGGATGGTTTTCTCGTCCGGATCCGGATGACGCCCCACCAGGTCGATGGCGCTCAGCACCATCCCCGGCGTGCAGAACCCGCACTGCAATCCGTGATGCTCGTGGAACGCCGCCTGCATCGGATGCAGCTGCCCGTTTTTCGCCAGACCTTCGATGGTCGTCACTTCAGCGCCGTCGGCCTGGGCGGCCAGCATCGTGCAGCTCTTGAGCGACACTCCGTCCAGGTGCACGACGCAAGCCCCGCACTGGCTCGTGTCGCATCCCACGTGAGTGCCGGTCAGATGGAAATGATTGCGGAGCAGCTCCACCAGCAGGGTGCGGGGTTCCGTCTCAGCGGCGACATCCTTGCCGTTGAGCCTGAAGGAAACGGTGACGGACATATCTCGATCCCCCTCTCTGTCGTTGGTGCGTACGGCTACACGCGCCGAGCCATACCTCCGGTGCCTTCGGCCGCGCAGGGATTCCGATTGTTTCCCTATAGTCTCGATTCGACCCGGAAGCGCGTCAAGCGGCTGCCGCGACGCGCCCGGGGCAATCGGGGGCCGGGTCTCAGGCGGCGAGCCAGGCGACGACGATGACGACGACGGCGATGGCTGCCGCCACCACCAGCCCCTTCCTGCCGCGGCTCACGGCCGGGGGTCCCGGAGCCTGCGCCTCCTCGCCCGCTGGCTCGCCGGCTCCGGCCACCGTGCTCGAGAACTCGCGGAAAAACTGTTCCGAGAGCTTGCGCGCGGTGCCGTCCATCAGGCGTGAGCCCACCTGCGCGAGCTTGCCGCCGGGCTGCACCCGAGCGTTGTAGCGCAGCACGGTCTCCCCGCTGTCCTCCTCCAGCGCGACGTCGGCGCCGCCCTTGGCGAAACCCGCGGCACCGCTCTTGGCCTGGCCGGAGATGGTATAGCTTTGCGGGGGATTGAGGTTGGTGAGCGTGATGCTCGTGTTGAACTTCGATTTGACCGGTCCGACCGCGGCCTGGATTTTGGCGGTGAATTCGTTATCGGCTTGCTTCTCCAATGACTCGCACCCGGGGATGCACTGTCTGAGCACCTCGGGATCGTTGAGGGCCTCCCAGACCTTCTGGCGTGGGGCCGGAATGCGGAACTCGCCCGTAATGTCCATCTTCTCCTTCTCCCTGCCGCTGTTATCGGTTCTTGATCTTTCGTGACGCCGAGGTCTCGAGGCTCCGCGCCGGCTCGAGACGACCGCTGTAGTGCGCAGGGTGAGCTGAGCCGAAGGCGAGGCTCACCCCTCAGCGGCATCGGGTCGCGTTTGGGCGGCGGGCTCAGCCCACCCTAAGGCCCACCATCAACCAACCGGCACGTACCGCAGGCTCGTGCGCCGCCGAGCTGGCGGTGACCCGGTGTCCCGCGCAAGTACCATTTTAGGGGAAAGCAGGAATGGTCGGCTCGACGCCGTGGCTCGCTGCCTCCGGATGGGTCTTCTGGATGACCTGCGAGATCTCCTCCACCCGCTCCTTCGGAACATCGACCATCAGGAGTATGCTGCCGTCCTCGATGGCCTGTTCGAAGGGCTTCAGCATGGTGTTGGGGGCGCTCGACGCGACCAGGCCCGATGCGAATACACCGAACACGGAGCCGAGGACGAACAGGCCGAGAAAGATTCCGAAGCTCGTCATGAGGCTGGTTTCGAACGTGAATATGGCGATCAGGCCCACGACGAGTCCCATACCGCCTCCTGCGATCAGGCCGATCTTCAGGCCGTGCACGAAATCGGTTTTCTGCGCCACGGAAGCTTCGGGCAAATCACCCAGATCGGTACCGCGCTTCGCGAGAAAATGCATATGCCGCTCTTCAATTCGAGCAAGCAGCAGATCCTCCTCGACCTTCTTCGCGCTTTGCAGGTCGGGAAGGATAAAATACATCCTCCTTCTCATGGTCGACCTCCCTGCGCGCCCGTTCCCGCGTGGTGCGCTTTTTGCCTCTACTCAACAGTATAGACTCTGGGCGCTGGCTGGAATTCCAACCGGTGCCCACCCGCGATGTCGATTCAGGCTGCCGAGCGCGCCGGCTCAGGCGGTCGGCGCTCCACGCTCCGTAAGATCAGGGCCAGCGTCACGCCGCCTGCGCCGGGTGCGAGCAGCAGCCAGCTCGCCTCGCTCCACCCGCCGAGCGCCGTGACCGCTCCCGCCAGCGCCGGGGGACCGAGCAGGGTTCCGGTGTTGGCTCCCTGCACGATGATTCCGTTCACCGCCCCCACCTGAGCGGGAGAGGCCGCGTGCGCGGGCGCACCGGCCAAACAGGCGCTCGGCAGCGCGCCGCCGATGGCCGAGAAGAGAAACGCGAAACCGAGCTTCACCAGCACCGGGAACGGCCCGGAGAACACCGCGACGGCCAGAAAACCCAGTGTCGCCGCCACCACGGCTATCACCAGCCATCGCTCAACCCCGCGGTGCAGCAGCCACCCGCCGAGCCAGTTGCCGAGCATGTTGGCGGCGACGACCAGGGCCGTCATCCACGCAGCCGTGGACAACGGGGCGCCCAAGTCTTCGACCAAAAAGGTGGGCAACCACGCCATGAGGGCGAAGAACTGCAGCGTGTAGCACGTAAAGCAGGCCGCCAGGAGCCACGGACCGGCACGTCCCACCGAGGCCCGCACGTCGGCCCAGGAGCGGCGCCTCGGCACCGGCAACACGAGCCCCCGCGAGACGGTCCAGAACGCCGCGGCCACCGCCAGCGCGAGCAACACGTTCGCGTACCACAACCCGCGCCAGCCGAAGGCCTCCAGCAGCAATGGTGACAGCAACATCATCGCGGCCATCCCCACGGGCATGTAGGAGGCCCAGAGCCCGATGGCCAGACGGAGGTGGCGCGCGTCGGTCACGCGTGCGATGAAGGACGGGCTGGCCACCGCGATCACCAGAAAGCCGATGCCCTCGAGAAAGCGCGCTCCCAGCAGCGCGGCGCCGGTGGTGGACCCGGCGCCGAGGGTGCCCCCCGCAGCCAGGGCCAGCAGACCGGCGACGACCGCGTGGCGATGTCCGAGCCGATCCGCCACGATGCCCGCCCCCATGCCGAACGCAGCGCTGGTGGCGTTGAAGATGGACGCGATCCAGCCGGCGGCCACCAGACCCAGCGCCAGCTCCTGGCGAAGCTCCGGGATGGCGGGCGGGACTTTCCCGATCTGCATGGCCGCGACCGCACCGGCGAGGGTCGCGAGCACCACGAACGGCCAGCGGGTGGCAGGCGCTTCGGTCACTGCGTACGGGGCCTCTCAGAGAGATTTCGCGGCATGCGCTGGGGGCCGATTCGCCGAGCCGGCGCGCCCGGCACCGCTTTCCGAACTCGCTACGTTGTTAAAATGGTTCTTTGTCGGAAGCAACATGCCCGGCAACTATGTGGAAGCCGCCCGAACGCATCAAGTACCAGGCCGAGCCCGGGCGTTGGCCGTCCCGGGAAACGGCGGCCGCCTCGCGCCTGTTCAGCCCGGTGCGCATCGGAGGGCTCACGCTCGAGAGCCGCACGTGGGTGCCGGCCATGGTGCCCTGGCGAGCCACCGAGGACGGCTTCGTCACCGAGGACATCCTCGACTGGTACGAGCGCTTCGCCCGGGGGCGCCCCGGGGGGCTGGTGGTGGAAGCCACCGGCATCCGCGACATCCCGAGCGGGCCGCTGCTGCGCATCGGCGACGACCGCTTCATCCCCGGGCTCTCCACGATCGTCGAGGCGGTGCGGCGGGCCAGCGGCGGACGTACGCGCCTGTTCATCCAGGTCATCGACTTCCTGACCATCCGGCGGCGTCCCCCGCCCGGGAAGTTCTTCCGCCGCTACCTCGAGGTGACCGATCGGCATCGAGAAGCCCTCGGCGCTCGGGACTGGCCCGAGGAAGAGGTGCGCGAGCATCTGCTCGCCCTCCCGGGAGCGGTGCTCGAGCAGGTGCTCGACGAGCGCGAGCTCGAGGCCCTGCGCATGGGCTACCGGGAGCGGGTCACCGACGTGCATCTCCCGCATATCCGCGAGCTGCCCGAGGTGCTGCCGGAGCTCTTCGCCCAGGCGGCGCGGCGCGCGCGACAGGCCGGCTTCGACGGCGTCGAGCTGCACTACGCCCACGCCTACACCATGGCGTCGTTCCTGTCGGCGCGCAACGACCGCTCCGACGGCTACGGTGGACCGCGCGAGCACCGGGTGCGACTGCCGCTCGAGGTGTACCGGCGCGTGCGCGAGGTGGTAGGCGGCGAGTTCGTGGTGGGTTGTCGTTTTCTGTCGGAAGACTGCATCGAGGGCGGGCACGGGGTCGAGGATGCGGCCTATTTCGGCGCCGAATTCGCGCGCGCCGGAATGGATTTTCTCTCACTCTCACGAGGCGGCAAGTTCGAAGACGCCAAGCAGCCGCATGTGGGCTGGGCCGCTTACCCGTACACCGGACCCAGCGGATACGAGTGCATGCCTCAGTACATCTCCGACGCGCGGGGGCCCTTCGGTCGTAACATCGAGCCGGTGGCCCGGGTGCGCCGCGCGGTTCGGGCTTCGGGGCTCGAGACGCCGGTGATCGTCACCGGGGGCCTGCATGGATTCGAGCAGGCGGAAGGCATCCTGCAACGCGGCGAGGCGGATCTCATTGGCGCGGCGCGCCAGTCCCTGGCGGACCCGGACTGGTTCCGCAAAGTGCGCCTCGGCCGCGGGAGCGAGGTCCGGCGCTGCGAGTACACGAACTACTGCGAGGGGCTCGACCAGAAGCACAAGCAGGTGACCTGCCAGCTCTGGGATCGCACGGGCCTCGATGAGCCCGGGGTCAAGCTCGCCGCCGACGGCAAGCGACGCCTGGTGGCACCGCCGTGGAATCCGGACGATCGCTAACCCGCCCTTCTACGCACTCACGAAGAATTCTTGGTTCTTCGCGGACTTCCAGGAGGCAGGTGCTCTCGCGGGGCGACGCTGGGTCCCGGGGCACGCACCTCTCCGTCGCAAGCCCCGAAACAGCCTGGCAGCCTCGAACGCACGCGGGGCCGCACCGTGCCCGGTCGACGCTCTCGTGGGTTTCGGTTGACCGTGCGTCGGCTCCCATGGCGCTCGGACCGACCCCCGGCCCCGCTCTGCGGGGCTTGCGACTGCGCGGCACATACCCCGGGACCCATCTGGGGACGGCCCTTGTCAGCGCAGCTTCCGCAGATCCGCGAAGAACCGAATTCTTCTCGTCCGTGATCTTCGTGGTTGATAATCGACGCCATGGATGAGTCGTTGTATCCCTCCGGATACCGGGACGCGTTTGCGCGCGACAGTCTGCCGCCGCGCGCGCAATGGCCCGAGCTCATCTTCACGCTCCCCCGGGTGCGCTACCCGGCGCGCCTGAACGCCGCCGTCGAGCTGCTGGACCGGCCCGTCGCCGCGGGGCACGGCTCGCGGGTGGCGTTCCGCACCGCGCACGCGGCCTGGCGCTACGCGGATCTGCTCGCTCGAACCAATCAGGCGGCGCGGGTGCTGACCGAGGACATGGCGTTGGTCTCGGGCAACCGGGTGCTACTTCGCGGATTCAACTCGCCGATGCTGGTCGCCTGCCTGCTCGGCGTGCTCAAGGCGGGGGGCATTCCCGTGCCCACGATGCCGTTGCTGCGCAGGGCCGAGCTGCGCGCCATCTGCGAACGGGCGCAGATAACCCATTGCCTGTGCGATGCGCGGCTGCGCGACGAGCTGCCGGAGGGTGTCGGGGTGAGGGAGGTTCGGTGTTTCCACGACGACGAGCTGGAACGGACGATGGCGGCGAAGCCGCCGAGCTTCCATGCGGTGGACACCGCGCAGGACGACGTCGCGCTCATCGCCTTCACCTCGGGCACCACGGGAGCGCCCAAGGGGACGATGCATTTCCACCGCGACCTGATCGCCATTTGCGATTGCGCGCCCCCGCACCTGTTCAAGCCGGCACCCGAGGACATCTTCACCGGCAGCTCGCCGCTCGCCTTCACCTTCGGCCTCGGGGGCCTGGTGCTCTTTCCGATGCGCTACGGCGCATCGGGCGTGCTCCTTGAGCGGCCGAGACCGGCGGCACTGCTCGAGGCCATCGAACGTCATCGTGCGAGCGTGCTGTTCACGACGCCCACCGCCTATCGCATGATGCTCTCCGTCATCGAGCGCTACGACACCGCCAGCCTGCGACTGTGCGTCGCGTCCGGGGAGCACCTGACACCGCGGGACTCCGACGAGTGGCTCGCCGCCACCGGGATCCGTATCACCGAGGTCCTCGGGTCCACCGAGATGCTGCATTGCTTCATCGGGGCCACGGGTGAGCAGGTGCGACCCGGTGCGACCGGCACGGTGATCCCCGGTTACGAGGCGCGCATCGTGGACGCACACATGAACGAGCTTCCGACGGGCCACCTGGGCCGCCTGGCGGTCAGGGGGCCCACCGGGTGTCGTTATCTGGCGGATCCGCGCCAGCGCGAGCAGGTGGTGAGCGGGTGGAATCTGACGGGCGATCACTACCATCGCGACGAGGGCGGCTACTTCTGGTTCCAGGGCCGCGCCGACGACCTCATCATCTCTTCGGGCTACAACATCGGCGCCCCCGAGGTGGAGAATGCGCTGTGCCGGCATCCGGCGGTGCGGGAGTGCGCCGTGGTCGGCGCCCCCGACCCGGTGCGCGGGCAGATCGTCAAGGCGTTCGTCGCCCTGCGTGACGGTTACGCCGCGGGGGACGCGCTCAGCGCCGAGCTCCAGGACTTCGTGAAGCGGAGCATCGCTCCCTACAAGTATCCGCGCGCCGTGGCCTACCTTGACGAGTTTCCCCGCACGGAGACCGGCAAGATCCACCGGGCGAGGCTTCGGGAGATGAGTGCAAATGCCGCTCACCCGTGAAACACAGCTATCGTCCCCCGGGGGGCGGCGGAGCTGAGGTTCGGGAGCAGCCGCGCGGCAAATTGACACCCCGACGCCGACTCCATATGGTCTGTCACGCAACCCGAGGGCCTTGCCCATGAACGATCGAGCCCCTGCCAACCTCGAACGGTACCCGTGGCCCGCCGCATTCAACGTGGCCCCCAAATGGGCCGTGGAGCGCGAGGACGTCTACGAGCTCGAGATGGAGCGCATCTTCGAAGGCGCGGTGTGGCACGTCGTGGGCCACGTGGCCGAGCTGGACCGGCCCGGCTGCTTCAAGACGGCGATGCTCGGCCGTACGCCCCTCATTCTCGTGCACGGGGAGGACGGCCGCGTCCGCGCCCTGCACAACTCGTGCGCGCACCGCGGCACCCTGGTCGAGCCACGCTTTCGGGGCGAGGCTACCGGCTTCGAGTGCCCGTACCACCGCTGGGCCTATGGGCTCGGCGGCGAGCTGGTCCGGTGCCCGGGGGAGAACAACTTCCCCGAGAGCTTCCGGCGCGAGCACTATGGCCTCGCCCGAGCCCGGGCGGAGACCTTCCGCGGCGTCATTTTCGTGACTCTGAGCGAGCACACTCCGCCCCTCGAGCAGTGGGTCGCCGGGATCGAGGCGCCGCTGCGTGCGGCCGTGGGCGGCGACGGACGCCTCGTGCTGCTCGGCTATCAGAAGGTCGTCTTCGATGCCAACTGGAAGGTCTACATCGACGACGAGGGCTATCACGCCCCGCTCCTGCACAAGGCGTTCCAGCTTCTGCAGTGGAAGGGAGGTCAGGGGCGGCAAACCCGCACCGAAAACGGGCACCGCATCACCGAGACCATCATGGAGGGCATCCAGGGTGAGCCGCCGCTGCTCGAGGATCCCGAGCTCGTGCGCTACAAGGGGGGCAGCGGTCCCAGAAACAAGATGGCGCATCAGAAGGCCGGGTCGTTGCTGGTCACGCCCTGGCCTCTCGGTGCCGTCATGAATCATCTGGACATCATCAACATGCGCATCGCCAATCCTCTGAACATCCGTCAGACGGAGGTGCACTATACCTACTTCGCGCACCAGGACGACGACGACGAGATGGTGCGCCATCGCGTGCGGCAGGCGTCGAATCTGATCGGACCCAGCGGGTTCATCAGCCTGGAGGACGGCGCGGTGTTTCGACGCATCCAGCGGGCGATTCACACCCAGCCCGCGCACACGCACTACGTACACGGTTGGCGCGAAGACGGCTCCAAGGACCCCTACGACGTCACCCAGAACGACGAGACCACGAACACGGTGTGGTGGGAGATGTATCGCCGGACCATGGGCTTTCGGCGCGCGGGTCCGTCCAACGTCGCGTAAGAGTCTTCTTGTATGCGAGGTTGCCCCCCGCGAGCAGCGGCGCTCCATCCTGAGAGCATGCGGCGGTGAAAACGCAAGCGGAATCGACAGGCTCCGAGGTCAGAGAGCTCGTCCAGGCGCTCCAGCACCGCTACGTGGACGCGCTGGACTCCAAGGACATGGCGGGCTGGCTCGCCTGCTTCGACCAGGACGGCGCCTACTACGTGACGGGAGCGGACAACGAGGCCGCGGGTCTGCCCATCTGCCTGATGATGGACGACTCCTACGAGCGACTGGTCGATCGGGTCACCTATGTGACCAAGGTCTGGCCGGGATCGTTCGAGGACTACCAAACCCGGCATTTCGTGCAGCCGCTGCACGTGGAATCGCACGCGGACGGGCTCTACCGGGTCCAGAGCAACGTCGCCGTGTTCGCCACCGACCCCAGGGGGCGCACCTCACTGTTCGTGGCCGGGCGCTACGAGGATCTCGTGCGCATCACCGGCGGCGCCGCACTGTTCAAGGAGCGTAGGGTGATCATGGACACCTTCGCCACCCCCGGGGTGGTGGTCTACCCGCTCTGACGCAGCGCGCGTCGCTCAGCCCACGCTGCTGTCTTCGAGGCACGCGGCCCCGGGGCACGCACCGCTCCGTCGCAAGCCACCGAATCAGGCATGCGAGCTCGAGCGCACGCGGGGCCGGACCCTGCCCTCCTGATGCGGTCCCCCACTTCGATGGGACGGGTGGCCACTCGTTGCATGAGTGCCGGCGTTTCCGGCCCCGCCGCGCGGTGGCTTGCGACTGCGCGGCACATACCCCGGGGCCCGGTGCTGGAAGCGCGTAGGCGGGTCGAGCGCAGCGAAAACCCACCCACCGCGTTTCAGGGGGTTAGGGCATTGCCGCGCTGCTCGCGCCACAGCCCCAGCTTCTGGTGCACCGGCCGATCGGAGTAGCTGAAGAGCACGGCGTCGCCCTCGGCGCGGTGGTGATGCCAGGTCCAGCTCGGTACGACGAACACGTCGTGCGCCTCCCAGGTGAACGTCTGGTCTCCCACTTGCGTGGCGCCGCTGCCTTCGACCACTGCGTACACGGTGCCGTCGGTGGAGCGATACGGCAGCGTCTCGAACCCCGGCGGCAAAAGCTGGATAAAGGCGCCGATGGTGGGCATGGCGTAACCGCCGTCCACGGGGTTCACGTAACGCATCTTGAGCCCATGGCAGGGGTCCCACTCCTCCCGGCGCCGCATCGTCTCCAATGCCTCGCGCGTGCGCGCGTAGGGATAGTTGAACACCGGTGAGGTGGGGCCGCGCGCCTGGTAGTCCACCGGCAGCAGACCCGAGCCGTAGCGGGCGAGGGCGTCCCCGACGGGCCGTGTGAGCCTCTGGGGCTCGCCGCCGAATCCCTCCGCGAAGCTCGCATCCAGGAACTGCACCAGGGGGATGTCGAGGCCGTCGAGCCATACCATGGCCCGCTCGCTGTCGTTGCCGTGGTCATGCGCAGTCCCCGAGGGCGTGATCACGAAGTCCCCGGGGCGCATCAAAGTCTTCTCCCCATCCACCGCTGTATGCGCGCCCTCTCCCTCGACCACGAAGCGCAGCGCCGACTGCGAGTGGCGATGGCACGGTGCGCGCTCGCCGGGCAGGATGAGCTGCAAGCCCGCGTACAGGGTGTGGGTGATCGAGGCCCGGCCACGCAGGCCCGGGTTCTCGAGCACGAGCACCCGCCGCTCCGCTTCCGCCGCGGTAATGAGCTCTCCGGACTCCATCACGAAGGGCCGGATGTCTCGGTAGCGCCACAGCGCCGGCGCGCAGGGACTGCGGGGCTCGGGACTGATGAGGCCGTGCAGGACCTCCCAGAGCGGCGCCAGGTCATGGCTGTCGATTCGCTGGTAGAACGCTTTGCGCTCCGGGGTCTGTTTCGGTTGAACCATGTCGGTACTCCTTCGCCACCGCGCGCGGTCGCGGCGCCGTCCAATACAGCCCGTGGAGCGAAACCATCTTCAAGCCTCCGCCACGCACTCGTTGACCAGCTCACCGAGGCCCTCGATGCTGGTGCGCACGACCTGCCCCGCCTCTAGAAACACTTTCGGGTGGCGGGCGGCACCGACCCCGCCGGGCGTCCCCGTGGAGATGAGATCGCCCGGGTCGAGGGTGATGATCCGGCTGACGTACGCCACGAGATCCGCGGGCTTGAACAGAAAATCGGAGGTTCGCGCGTCCTGCATGAGCACACCGTCCACCTCGCAGCGAACCCGCAGATCCCGCGCCCCGCCCACTTCCTCGGGCGTGACCAGAGCGGGCCCCACGGGAGTCGTACCCTCGAAGGTCTTACCCTGCAGCCACTGCGGTGTCCGCCACTGGAAGTCGCGCGCCGAGATGTCGTTGAGTATCGTGTACCCGGCGATAGCCACCTCCGCTTCGGCCGCACCGACGTGGCGCACGCTGCGACCGATGACGAACGCGAGCTCCACCTCCCAATCCACCTGCTCGGCTGCACGCGGCAGCCGGATGGGATCGCGGGCACCGATCAACGAGCGATCGAACTTGGCGAAAAGGGTCGGGTAGGCGGGCAGCTCCCGCCCCATCTCCGTGATGTGCGTCTTGTAGTTGAGCCCGAGGCAGATGATCTTGCGCGGCCGAATCACCACCGGCGCCAGCTCGACCTCGCCCAGCACGTGGGTACGCCCACCGCTGGCCGCCGCTCGCCGCGGCCAGTCCTCGCCGCTCCCGATCAAGGCCCCCACATCCGCAAACGGCAGCTCCACGGCGCGCTCACCGTCCACGCGCGCGGCGCACGTGCCTGCTTGGGTTCGAATCGTGACCAAACGCATATTTCCATCCTCATGAAACGACACGGAGTCGTCCGGCGAGCATGCGGCTCCCCCGCCGGAGCCTGCGCCGCCTGTGCGGGAGCCGTCCGGCGCCCGCGGCGCCCCCATGGCAATCCCTCGACTCCACGAAACCTACCACTCCCGCGCCCGGGGCTCCAGCCGGGGAGGCTGTGCGGACAGGATGCGGCTGCTATGATGGATTGCGGGAGCAGACGACCTGCACGCCCTAATCGAGGTCTGCGATGAAGCTCTATACGTTTTTTCGTTCTTCCGCCGCCTATCGCGTGCGCATCGCCTTGAATCTGAAACATCTCGACTGGGAGCACGCCGGCGTGCACCTGCGCCGGGGCGAGCAGCGTCGACCGGAGTATGGCGCGCTCAACCCCCAAGGTCTCGTTCCCACCCTGCTCGACGACGAGCACGTTCTCACTCAGTCGCTCGCCATCTGCGAGTACCTCGAGGAACGCTATGCCGAGCCACCGTTGCTGCCCCAGAGCCCGGTGGAACGGGCCCGCGTGCGCGCGCTTGCGTACGTGGTCGCCTGCGAGATACATCCGCTTAACAACCTTCGGGTGCTGAACTATCTGACCGACACGCTGGGGGTGGACGAGACGCAGAAGCTCGCCTGGTACCGCCACTGGGTGGCGCTGGGCCTGGAAGCGCTGGAGAAGATGCTCGCCGGCGACGCACGCACGGGCCGTTATTGCCACGGCGACACGCCGACGCTGGCCGACGTGTGCCTCGTGCCGCAGGTGGCGAACGCGGTGCGCTTCGAATGCGATCTCGCGCCCTACCCCACGGTGCGGCGGATCAACGAGGCCTGCCTGGAATTGCCCGAGTTCGACGGCGCACGGCCGGAGAATCAGCCGGATGCAGAGTAGTCTTTCCGAGCGCTAGAATGTTCAGCAGGCAACAGCCAACGCGCCTCCATCGTGTCGGGACTCCAGAAGACGCTTATCATCCTCGGGATCGGGCTGGTGCTGGTAGGGTTTCTCTGGCCGTGGCTCGGCAAGCTGCCGCTGGGTCGGCTGCCGGGGGACATCGTCATCGACCGGCCGAACTTCAAGTTCTACTTCCCCATCACCACGATGATCCTCATCAGCGTCATCGTTTCCGTCATTCTCTGGTTCTTTCGCAAATGAGTCCCGCTGACTTGGATCGACTCAACCGGAGTGAATGCCATGACGAAGCGCGCGGTTCCGATCTCGACCTTCGTCGAGCAGCTTTGCGCCATTCCAGTGCACGAATTCAGCCTGGCCCAGGTGTTCGGCTTCCTGAGATCCCACCCCGTGGGACCCGACTCGCTCGAGCCGTATGTGTACTTCAAGCGCAATGCGTACACGCGCAATCTGATCTACAAAAACGAGCTTTTCGAGCTTCTGGCGCTGTGCTGGGACGCGGGTAAGACGAGCCACATCCACAATCACTGCGGGCAGTCCTGCTGGATGGCCACCCCGGTGGGGAGATTGCTGGTGCAAAACTATCGCATCGTCGTCGGGTGCGAGACCGACAGCCACTGCGAGCTCGAGCCGAGCACCTCCTTCTGGATGGACTCGTCCAATCCGGGCATGGTGGACCCGGAGGAGCCGATCCACAGCGTGGGCGCGCCGCCTGATGCCCGTGCAGTCTCGCTGCATATCTACTCCCGACCGTACGACCGCTGCATGGTCTACTCGCTGGAAAAGACAGAAGCGTGGGAAATATCGCTGTCCTACGACTCCGAATACGGCGCCCGCGTCGCGTGCTGAACGCACGCACCGCACGAAGGTAGTGTCGCACGCTCGCTTGGCCAACGCGGTCACAGTCCGCCAGCACCACGGTGGCCCCGGAAGATCTAGCGCTTATCCGCATCCTCCATACTAGACCCACATGTGAACGGAGTCGGAGGAGGTGCAAGATGAAGCGAATGACATGTTCACTGGCTGCGTTGTCTCTCGCGGTGTACTCAGGCGCGGCAGCAGCGCAGCTGTGAGTTTCCGGTTTTCGGATCTCGGGGACGACTACACCTACCCGATCATGACCGGTTTCGAAGACACCCAAGCTGCTTACAAGGATATCGGCGGTTCCGAACCGCGGATCTGAACCTTCGTTCAAAGATTCGACTCCATCCTTCAACGCGCGCCGCAACCCAAGGCCGACATCGCAGCCGTGCGAGTGCTGCAGTTGGTGGGGCGCAGAGTGGGAGCACGCCAAGCGTAGACGACGTTATCAGCCCTCTCCGCCGCGCAGGGACTCGCGGACCGCGGCGGCCACGATGAGTACACCGCCCGCCACGGTGCGCGCATCGGGCCACTCGGAGAGGACGATAACGGCGAGAACGGCGCCGTAGACGGGCTGCAGACTCGTGATCAGGCTGACCGTCTTGGCCTTCAAGTGGCGCAGGCTGTTCGCGAACAGCGTGTGCGGCAGCGCCGTGAACACCACGCCCAGAAGCAGAAGGTAGAGCCAACGTAGGTCCGCCCCGAGGTCGACGCCGCCGCGCAGGAAGGGAAGCGTCACGAGAGCGGCAATCGCCACTTGATAGAACATCATCGCGGTGCTCGGGTAAGCCCGCAGATAGTGCCGGTAGAGCACGTGCCGCAAAGCGTACGCGAGCGCGGACACGAGCCCCAGGGCGATTCCGAGAACGTAGGCGTCCTCGAGCGACATGTCCGGCACCACCAGATAGACTCCGAACACGACGGCAACCCCGCTCAAGACGTCGCGAGCACGAATCCGCTCCGAGGAAAAAAAAGGCTCGATGAACACGACGATGACGGGAAACGTGAACAGACAGATGAGCCCCACGGCCACCGTCGTCATCTGGATGCAGAAAAAGATCATCACCCAGTGCAGAGCCATGAGCGCTCCGACGAGACCGATGCGCCAACCGTCCCGGCGCTCCATGAGCCTCAGGCGCACGCGCTGCAGCCTTGCGAAGATCAGCAGCGCCACCAGGGCCACGAGCGAGCGCAGCGCGATGATCTGGTGCGCGGGCAGCGTAATCAGCTTGGGGAAAAGGGCGGTTCCCGCGAGCAGCAGCGTACCCAGATGGAGCCCGAGCAGACTCCGTTGCACTACCGGGACAGCCATCGGTTCTTCGTGCTCAGGGCTGGAGCCACGCGGCCTCGACCACGGCGCGCCGCGCAGTGCGAAACAAGCCAAGCCCGGCGGGCTGGCCGGTGCAGGCGCGGGAGTGAACGCCGATTTGAAAAGCCACGGGTACGCAGGCGCGCAAACGACCGGCCTGCTCAATCGTTCTGTGCGGAGCGAATGTGCTCCTGAAGCTGGCGGATCTCCTTTTCCGCCTTCTGGTGCCAACCTTCCCCGTAATCGCCGATGGAAAGCGTCACCAGCGCAGTATCGTCATCCAGGTTCGCGTCCTTGACGTTCAGAAGCCGGCCACCGACGGCGTCGATCAGGAACGTCACGAGTCCGCTCACGTCGTGCTTGTGGGTCACCGCCACGTTGTGGATGCCATGGTGCTTTTCCATAACCTTGACCAGCGCGTCCGTTGGATAACGCAGCGTGACCTGAAATTCCGCCATCGTCTCGCCCTCTTCTCAGCCGACAACTCGTGCGCCCCGTACAGTGCCCGCAGCGCGGTTGCCGGGTGATTCAAGCCTTGTAGCCCGGGTCCTCGCGATCGAGCATACGCAGCAATGCATGCCACTCCCTGTCCAAATGCTCAGCGCTTCCCTCCGCATGCTGCTCGTGCTGGCGTGCCGCGTGTTCGCACACCTCGGGCGGTGGCACGACCGGCGTACCCATGGACAGGGCCGCGACCTGGACGGCGCAGGCGCGATCCAGATAGTACATGACCGAGAACGCCTCCGGCACGGTACGTCCTACGGTGAGGAGCCCGTGGCTGCGGAGGATCATGGCGCGCTTGTCCCCGAGGTCGTGCACCAGACGCTCACGCTCGCCGAGGTCGAGCGAGATCCCCTCGTAGTCGTGGTAGGCGATTCGCTCGTAGAACTGCATCGATATCTGGTTGAGCGGCAGCAGCCCGCGCTCGGATGCCGCCACTGCCATGCCGGGCAGCGTGTGCGTGTGCATCACGCAACCGACGTCCGGGCGCGCGGCGTGCACCGCGCTGTGGATGACGAACCCGGCCGGATTGACCGGGTGAGTCGCCGGATCAACGGCGTTGCCATCCAGGTCGATCTTCACCAGCGAGGAGGCCGTGATCTCGTCGAAGAGCCAGCCGTAAGGATTGATGAGAAAGTGCTCCGAGTGTCCCGGCACCCGGGCGGATAGGTGCGTATAGATGAGGTCCGTCATGCCGAAGCGGGCCACCAGACGATAGGCGGCCGCGAGCTGCACCCGAGCCGACCATTCGTCGGCGCCGGCGGTCTCCGCTCCCCGGTGCCTAACCATCCCCGTATCTGCTGCCATGGCCATACCTCCCTCAAAGTCCCTCTGCGTGTGCCAGCCTATATCCTTGCGGCCGCTTCGGCCACCTCTTGCTTTGCTTCGCGGGGCGGGATGGGGCGACTTCACGGCCGAGCAGGCAGCGGGTTAGGGACCGACCGTCGTGAATCGACCAACCGGCGCGGGGTTCGGCTCGCATGAGAACTGGTCCGAGGCCGACTCTTTGCCGAGCCGGGGTCACGGGGCGCCCCCGGGGCCACTGCAGGCGTGCCGCTTGTCTCACCCGGGGCGATCTCGTAGGCTGTTGACTGCAGTGGAGGAATATGTTGCTTGCCCGGCAAGGCGCATACAACAACGGAGGAGCACCCGCAATGAGCGATTCGACAAAGAACAACGGCGACAAGACGGGCTTCTGGTCGGGCGACCGCTCCCGCCGCGGCTTCATGCGGGACGTCGGACGCCTGGGGGCCGCCGGGTCCTTGATGGCCATCATGCCGTCGATGGTGCGCGGCCAGTCCATGGGCGAGCCGCTGAAGGTCGGCGTCATGGGCCCCTTCACCGGCCCCGCCAGCCGCACGGGTGACGGCTTCAAAAAGGGCGCCATGATGGCCCTCGAGGAGGCCCGCGCGGCCGGTGAGGTGCCGGTGAGCGTCGGCGGCATGAAGCGCGACATCGAGATCGTGTGGATCGACAGCCAGTCGAGCCCGGAGAAGGCGGTGAAGGCGGTCACCGACGCCGTGAACCGGCAGGGCGTGCAGTTCATGGTGACCGGCTGGCATTCTTCGGTGGCGATGGCCATCACCGACGCCGAGGCACCCCTCAACGTCGTGCACATCGGCCATCAGGGCGAGTCGCAGTTCATCTGCGAGAAGATCAACAAGGATCCCCAGAAGTACCGGGGCTACTTCAAGGGCTGGCCTTCGCCGCCGATCTTCGCGGGCCTGTACGGCGAGCCCCTGAACTACTTCCAGCAGCAGGGCCTGTGGACCCCGCGCAACCGCAAGGCGGCGGTGCTGGTGGAGGATACGGACTTCGGCCGCGGCTGGGGCGAGGCGCTGGTGAGCTCGCTCAAGCAGGCCGGGTTCGAGCCGCTCGGCTACGACGTCACCGCGCTCGACGAGACCGAGTTCACCCCCCTCATCACCAAGTACAAGGCGCAAGACGTTTCCATCGTCGGCATGACCACGACCGGCAGCGTCAGCGCCTCCAACTTCGTCAAGCAGTTCCGCACCCAGCGCGTCAAGGCGCTGCTCCTCGGTCACGGTCTCTCGTGGTTCAGCGAGTGGTACGAGCTGACCGGAGACGCCTCGGACTTCGTCGTGACCATGGATTCACCGCGCGTCATCGCCCCCTTCCAGCAGGAGTGGGTGGACCGCTACAGGGCCAAGTACGACGAAGAGCCGAGCATCGCGCCTTCGGGCCATCCGTACGACTACATGCGCATGGCCATCAAGATACTCAACAAAGCCGGTACGCTCGACTTCGACACCCTCGTGCGCACCACCGAGACCTACGAGCACAAGGGCATCTGGCACTACTACGACTTCGCCAGCGAGCCCGGCCCGAACGCCCTCTGCTACAACGAGGTGAAGACCGGCGGGTTCATGGAGGGGTTCTTCTTCCCGATGGTGCAGATGAAGGGCGGCAAGACGCCCATCATCTGGCCGCTCGAGCACGCGGCCAAGAAGTTCGAGCAACCGCCGTGGATTTGATCGGCTGACGCGGACGGTGGCGGATGCGCTTGGCCCCGCCATCGTTCGCTCCTCGAACCACATAAGAACAGAACAAACGGGTTCAATCACACCAGCGACGATCCCGCGGGTTACCTGTTCGGGAGGAGCCTGCCCTGAGCGCATCGCTGCTCTCCGTCGACAATCTCCAGAAGCACTTCGGGGGTCTCGTCGTCCTCGACGGCGTGTCGCTGAAGGTGGAGCCCGGTCAGATCCAGGGCGTCATCGGGCCCAACGGCGCCGGCAAGACCACCCTGTTCAACGTGATCAACGGAATGTACACGGCGAACGGGGGCACCATCAGCTTCAAGGGGCGCAACATCACCAACAGGAAGGTGAGCGACATCGCTGCGCTGGGGCTCGGGCGCACCTTTCAAGTGGCGCGGGTTTTCAACGAGCTGACTCTGCTCGAGAACATGCTGGTGCCGACGGTGCCGCGGCGCGAGTCCCACTCCCAGTCCGTCGAGCGTGCCCTGGAGCTGCTCGAGCTCGCCCAGCTCACCCACCTCAAGGATCAGCCGGCCATCGAGATCTCGGGCGGTCAGAAGAAGCTGCTCGAGTTCATGCGCACCATGATGAACGACCCGGACCTCATCCTGCTCGATGAACCTTTCAACGGGGTCAATCCCGCCCTCATCGAGCGTCTCATCGAGATCGTGGTCAAGCTCAAGAACGAGCGGGGAAAGGCGTTCCTGCTCATCAGCCACGAGATGCCGCACGTGATGCAGCTCTGCGAGACCGTGAGCGTGCTGGCGGCAGGCGGCAACATCGCCCGCGGGACCCCGGCGGAGGTGCGCGAGAACCCCGCCGTCATCGAGGCCTATCTGGGGCACTGAGCCATGCTACGCGCGCAGGTGATGTCATGACCCTGGAGGTGCAAGACATCGTCGCCGGGTACACCAAGGAAGTGCCCATCCTGCGCGGCGTGAACCTGACGGCCGGGGAGGGCATGGTCACCGTCATCATCGGACCCAACGGCGCCGGAAAATCCACGCTCCTGAAGACCATCTACGGGTATCTGCCGCCGCGCCAGGGCGAGATCCTGCACGACGGCAAGTCCCTCAAGGGCTTGCAGCCCAAGGACATGCTGCGCGAGGGGATCGCGTTTCTGCTCCAGGGCCACAGCGTGTTCCCGCGCATGACGGTGCACGAGAACCTGGAGCTCGGCGCCTGGACGTTGCGCGGCGACAAGCAGGCGGTGAGCCAGGCCTTCGACGAGGTCTACACCCGCTATCCGCGCCTGAAAGAGAAGCGCCATCTAGCGGCCGGCGTCCTCTCGGGGGGCGAGCAGCGCATGCTGGAGATTGCGCGCCTCACCATGACCGGACCCAAGACGCTGCTGCTGGACGAGCCGTCCGTGGGGCTGATGCCCAAGCTCGTCGACTCGGTGTACGACGAGATCATGAAGCTCAAGGAGCAGCACTTCACCATTCTGATCGTCGATCAGAACGTCAAGAAATCCATCCAGATCGCGGATTACGTGTACGTGCTGAGCCTCGGTGAAAACAGCCATCACGGACCGCAGGCCGAGTTCGAACAACGACTCGAAGAAATCATCAAGGAGTGGCTCTGATGGACCTCGGCCTCCTGCTCGAACCGGTAATCCTCGCCGAGGTGCTGCTCCAGGGGTTCGTGCGCGGTTCCATGTACGCACTCATGGGCGTCGGCCTCTCCCTCATCTTCGGGATCATGGGAGTCAAGAACTTCTCCCACGGCGAGCTCTTCATGCTCGGCACTTACGTCATGTTCTTCGTCAGCGTACTGATGGGGCTGCCGTTCCTCGCAGGGATCATCGGCGCCGCCGTCGTGCTGTTCCTGGTGGGGATGCTCATCGAGCGCGGGCTCGTGGAGCCCCTTCGAAAGCGCGCCGGGCGCGACTGGCTGCTCGACTCCTTCGTGCTCACCATCGGACTGATGGTGCTTTTACAAAACCTGGCGCTCATCGTGTTCGGCAGTCGCCGCCGCGGCATCACGCAAATGGTCGAGGGCAGCTTGCAGCTCGGGGATATCATCATCAGCTACGAGCGCTTGGTCATCCTCGCCATGGCAACGCTCACCGTAGTGCTGCTGTGGGCGTTCATCAAGTACACGAGCCTGGGCAAGGCGATTCGCGCCACTTCCCAGGACCCCGAATCCGCTCAGACCCTCGGCATCGATATCAATCGCGTGTACACGTACACCTTCGGACTCGGAGCCGCGCTCGCGGGGATCGCCGGGGCGCTGCTCATCTCCATATTCCCCGCCTACCCGACGGTGGGGTTTCAACCCATCATCAAGAGCATCGCCGTCGTGATCCTGGGCGGGCTCGGTAACGTGCCGGGAGCCATCGCCGCCGGGCTGCTGCTCGGCGTCATCGAGGCCTATACCATCTTCTTCATGTCGGCGGGGTGGCAGCAGGTCATGACCGCCCTCCTGGTGGTGTTGATCCTGATGTTCCGGCCTTATGGATTGTTCTCTTCGGTCAAGGAGGAGCGGCCATGATCTCGCCGTCCGCCGCCACGGTCGCCGCTCCCGCTCGCGAGCTCACGCCGTTCCGAGTGGCAAAGCTGGCGCTCCTGATCGCCATCCTGTTGCTCGTGCCGCCTTTGGCGGACACACCTTTCATCACCACGGTGTTCATCTCGGCGCTCATGTTCGGGATCTTCGGCGCCGTCTACGATCTGATGCTCGGCTATGCCGGGCTCATCAATTTCGGGTACGGCGGATTCATCGCCGTGGGCGCGTATACTTCCGCGCTCGGCGCTTTCCACTACGGGATCAGCCCCTGGCTTGGACTTCTCCTCGGCGGTCTCGTCACCGCGGGGGTGGGGCTTTTCGCCGGTGTCGTGGCGCTGCGCTTACGGGGGCTGTACCTGGCGCTCATGACCTTCTTCCTGGGAGAGACCATTCGTTTCTCGATCTCGAACACGCCGGAATATACGCGCGGCGTCCTGGGGCTGACCGTAGAGCCTTTCCCGAGCTTTCTCGGCATCGATTTCGGCCGCGCCACCCTTCTGCCCTACTACTATGTGCTGGTCGTACTGGGTGCCCTCATCCTCCTTGCTATGTGGCTCCTGGTGCGCTCCAAGCTCGGCCTCGCCTTCAAGGCATTGCGCGAGGATCAGCTCGCCACCGAGAGCCTGGGGCTCAACACCACCAAGTACAAGCTGCTCAATTTCACCCTCGCCAGCTTCTTCACTGGAGTCATGGGCGCCTACTACGCGCACTATCTGGGAATTCTCTCGCCCACCCCCGAGGAGTTCGGCGTGCCGCGCACGGTGGAGATTCTGGTCATCGCTTACGTGGGCGGCCGCGGCACGCTGTGGGGCTCCCTCTTCGCCGGGTTTTTGCTGATCGGCTTCCAGGAATATTTCCGGGGGATCGGCCCGTGGCGACTCGTGCTCTTTGGGGCCTTGCTCATCTTCGTCATGCTGTTCGCGCGCCGGGGGTTGGCCGGTTTGAAGAAATATCTGTGGTGACTCTCGATGAAACACGTTATCGCTGATCCGGTCCGGGCCGCCCTGGATACCGGGCGGCCGTTTGGGCGCTTTTTCGAGCCCGGATCGTTCTACGATCGTCTCGAGGACGAGCCCGAGGTGAGCAACTTCGCCCTGGGCGACCCACAGGACATGCCTCTACCCGAGTACGTGGAAGCCCTGCGACGCTGGACGATCCCCCGGAACAAGGACTGGTTCAGCTACACGCTTAACCGGCCGGAGGCACAGGCGGTGGTCGCCGCTTCGTTGCGCGAGCGCACCGGCATGCCCTTCGAGGCTGAGGACGTCGCCATGACCACCGGTGCGTTCGGGGGCCTGGCGGTCACCCTGCGCACTCTCACGGGCGCCGGCGACGACGTCATCTTCATGAGCCCACCGTGGTTCAATTACGAGTCGATGATCATCACGACGGGCGCGACACCCCGCAAAGTACGCGTGGATATCGGGACTTTCGACCTGGATCTCGACGCTCTCGCGGACGCGCTGTCGCCGCGCACCCGCGCCGTCATCATCAATACCCCGAACAACCCGACGGGCAAGATATACCCGTTGCAGACGCTGGAGGCGCTCGGCGCGCTTCTCGCGTCGCACTCAGAGCGCAGCGGCCGCCCTACGTACCTCATATCGGACGAGTCCTACAACCGCATCGTGTACGATGACCGGCCGTTTCACAGCCCCCTCGAGTTCTATCCCTACGCCTTTCTCGTCTACACCTACGGCAAGACGCTGCTGACGCCCGGAGAGCGGCTGGGCTACATCGCACTGCCACCCACCATGCCGGATCGCGAGTACGTGCGCGCAGCCATCGCCAGCGTGCAAGTGAACACCGGGTGGATCTTCCCGAACGCCATTCTCCAGTACGCGCTGGCTGAGCTCGAGGCGCTCTCCATCGACATCGGGCGCCTGCAACGCCGGCGCGATCGCCTGGCCGCTTCGCTGGGGACGTTCGGATACGACGTGCGCGTGCCCGAGGGGACCTTCTACATGATGGCGCGCTCGCCCTGGCGGGATGACTGGGCGTTTGCCGAGAAGCTGGCCTCGCACCGGATCCTGGTGCTCCCGGGAAGCGTGGTGGACATGCCCGGGCACTTCCGGCTGTCGCTCACGGCCAGCGACGAAATGCTCGAGCGCGCGCTGCCCGATTTCGAAGCGGCGACGGCCGAGGCGGAGAACGCGAACTGAGCGCTGCTATCGTACAGCGCCGCACACCGGTGGGTTTCCCTTCGCTCAACCCGCCTACGCGGGGCTCACGAGGCCCCGGGGCATGCGCCGTGCAGTCGCAAGCCGCCGCTCCGCGGGGCCGAGAACCGGAGCGCACTCCGCAACGCGCCTGCACCTCGCGCACCCCCGGCGCCTCAAACGTGTCGGCAAGCACGGCCCGGCCCCGCAACCGGTCGAGGTCGCAGCCCTGACTCGGTGGCTCGCGACGAAGCGGTACGTGCCCCGGGGCCGCCGAGGCATCCGTCTTCTAGCCCCAGGACCAGAAATCCGGACCCTGCTCGAGGAACTGGCGCGCGAGCACCATCTTGTGCACTTCCGAGGCGCCGTCGACGAGGCGCGCCTGACGCGCGTAACGGTACATCCACTCGAGGGGCGTGTCCTTGGAGTAGCCGCGTGCTCCGCAGAGCTGGATCGCGGTGTCGACGGCTTTGTGCAGAGTATCCGCCACCGAGACCTTGGCCATGGATACCTCCTGGCGCGCCTGGCTTCCCTGGTCCAGCAGCCACGCGGCCTGCATGGTCAACAGGCGGCCGATGTGGATGTCCATGGCGGCCTCGCCCAGCATCCACCGCACGCCCTCGTGCTCGGCCAGTTTCTCCCCGAAGGCCTCGCGCTCGCGCACGTAGTCCGCGGCGATCTCGAGGGCGCGCTTGGCCATGCCGAGCCAGCGCATGCAGTGCGTGAGGCGTGCGGTGCCCAAACGGATCTGGGCCACCTTCATCCCGTCCCCGACGCCGAGCAGACGGTCGTCGTCCGGAATCTCCAGCCCCTCGAAGCGGAGCTCGCAGTGACCGCCGTGCTCTTCCGGCCCCATGATGCCGATCCGCCGCACCAGCTCCCAGCCGGGCCGATCCGCATCGAACAGGAACGCGGTCAAGCCCTTGCGCGGATCATCCGACGTGCGCGCAATGAGGATGAAGTGCTGCGCCTCGCCGGCGCCGGTGATGAACCACTTTTCCCCGTGTGCCACCCAGCGGTCGCCACGCCGCTCGGCGCGAGTGCGCATCATCGCAGCCGGGTCGGAGCCGGCGCCCGGATGCGGCTCGGTCATGGCAAAGGCCGAGCGTGCCGTACCGTCGATGACGGGTTGAAGCCAGCGATCCTTCTGGTCCTCGGTCGCGACCTTGTTCAGCACGACCATGTTGCCGTCGTCCGGGGCCGCGCAGTTGAACACCGCCGGACCGAAAATGGAGCGCGCCATCTCCTCGTAGCACGCCGCCATTCCCACGGCCCCGAGCCCTTGGCCCCCGCGCTCCCTCGGCATCTGGAGGCACCACAGCCCCTGCGCCTTGGCCATCCCGCGCAGCGGCTCCAGGTACTCGTGGCTGATGTTCTCGCCCTCGTTGTAGGCGTCCGGGTTCGCCTCCACGCTGAGAATGTGCTCCGCGACGAACGCCCGGACGCGCTGCCGGTATTCCTCTATCTCCGGTGGGAGCTTGAAATCCACTGACTTAGCCTCCGGCCGCCTCGCGCATGAGGTTGCGCGCGATGACGATCTGCTGAATCTGGCTCGTGCCCTCGAAGAGCGAGAAAAGACGCGCATCACGATAGAAGCGCTCGGCCGCCGTGCCCGTGATGTAGCCCTTGCCCCCGTGGACCTGAACCGCCCGGTCCGCGACCCGCTTGACCATCTCCGCCCCGAACAGCTTGCAGCAGGCGGCCTCGACGGTCACGCTCTCTGCGGCGTCGTGCCGGCGGGCAGCGTCGCGCACCATGCAGCGGGCAGCGTAGACCTCGGTGCGGCTGTCGGCGAGCATGGCCTGGACGAGCTGGAATTCGGCAATGGGCTGATCGAACTGCCGGCGCGTAAGCGCATGGGAAACACTCTCGCGCACGAGGCGCTCCGCCATGCCCGTGCATACGGCCGAGATGTGCAGCCGCTGCCGATCGAGCAACCGCATGGCGGTCTTGAAGCCCGTACCCTCGCGCCCACCGAGCAGGGCGCTCGCCGGTACGCGGCACTCTTGCAGAATCACTTCGCTGCTGTGCGAACCGTGCAGTCCCATCTTGCGATCGGGGTCACCCAAGCGCAGGCCCGGCGTAGCAGCCTCCACCAGAAACGCCGAGATGCCGCGCGCCTTTCCCTCGGTCGCCGCGCCGGTGCGTGCGAGCACCGTGAAGAGACCCGCCTCGGGCGCATTGGTCACGTAGCTCTTGGTGCCGTCCAGAACGTACGCGTCGCCCTCGCGCCGTGCACTCGTCCGCACCGCAGCGGCGTCCGATCCCGCTTCGGGCTCGGACAACGCAAAGGCAGTGATGACCTCGCCGGCGGCGAGCCGGGGCAGCCACGTGCGGCGTTGCACGTCGGTTCCCTCGGTGACGATGCCCTGCGAGCCCAGCCCGTTGTTCGTGCCCACCAGCGAACGGTACGCGGGGGACGCCTCCCCGAGCCGCAGCGCGACCTCGACCTCCTGCGCCATGGACAACCCAAGCCCCCCGTAGGCTTTCGGGATGGACATCCCGAAGAGCCCGAGCTCCTTGAGCGCCGCGACGATCTCTGCGGGTATCGCGTCCTCCTCGGCGACACGCTCCTCGTTTGGGATGAGCTGTTCCTCGACGAGCCGCTCGACGGCCCGCAGCAGCTCCTGGAATTTTCCTTCCTCCATCATCCCGATTGAGCGGAGCACCTCACAGCGCGACCGTCGCGGACCGAAGTCCGCTCCCAAAGCGCAGCGCTCCCTGGAAACTGTGCCACCGTGGGAAGCGCCTTGCAGGCGCGATTCCTTATTGGTGTCCTGTTACAAGTCGACCGTCGGCCGACACCCTGGCGTCAGGCGCGCTCGAGGACGGCGGCGATGCCCTGACCGACGCCGATGCACATGGCGACCAATGCGTAACGTCCACCTGTGCGGTGGAGCTGGCGCACCGCGGTCAGCGCCAGCCGCGCTCCCGAGGCACCCAGTGGGTGCCCCACGGCGATGGCGCCGCCATTCGGATTGACCCGTGAATCGTCATAGCTCAGGTCCATCAGCTTCAAACAGCCGAGAACCTGCGTCGCGAACGCCTCGTTGATCTCGATGACATCCATGTCCGCCAGGGTCAGGCCCGCACGCTCGAGCGCCTTGCGCGAGGCGGGCACCGGTCCGATGCCCATGAGCCGCGGCGGGACACCGACCGCCGCCCCCGAGACGATCCGCGCCAAGGGCTGTGCTCCGGCGGCCTCGCCCGCGTCCCGCGATCCGATGAGCAGCGCTGCGGCGCCGTCGTTGATGCCCGAGGCGTTACCGGCGGTGACGAGCCCCTCGGGGTACAAGGGTCGCAGCTTGGAGAGCGCGTCCAGGCTCGTGTCAGGGCGTGGATGCTCGTCTTCGCCCACCACCCTCGGAGGGTCCTTTCTGCCGCGCCCGGGCACGGTCACCGCGCACAGCTCACTCTCGTAGAAGCCGTCCGCCCGGGCGACGGCGTATCGTTGCTGCGAGGCGAGCGCGAAGCGATCGCTCTCCTCGCGGTCGATTCCGTGCTCGTGACCGATGTTGTCCGCGGTCTGCGGCAAGGTGTCGGTGCCGAAAGCGGCCCCGAAACGTGGATTCGGGAAGCGCGCGCCCAGGGTCGTATCGTAGACGCGCACGTCGCGGCTATAGGGCGCTTCCGCCTTGGCCATGGCGATGGGCGCACGACTCATACTCTCGACCCCGCCCGCCACGAAGAGCACGCCCTGGTTGCTGGCGATGCACCGTGCGGCATCGAGCACCGCGGCAAGGCCGCTCCCGCACAGCCGGTTGACCGTCACGCCCGCCACCTCGATGGGCAGCTCCGCCAAGAGCCCGACATGGCGCGCTACGTTGCGGCAATCCTCGCCGGCCTGATTGGTGCAGCCCAGGATCACGTCCTCGATGGCGGACGCCTCGAACGGGTTGCGTGCGACGAGCGTCCGGATCAGATCGGCCGCCAGATCATCGGGGCGCACTGCGGCCAGCGCCCCGCCGTGGCGTCCGAAGGGCGTTCGCAGAGCATCGTAGACGAAGGCATCACGCATGGTGGGTGACTCGTAATTCGTGATTCGTAACTCGCGCGTTCGAGCGCAACAGACTGATGGGCGGCATCATAACACCGCCCAGGGGCCAGAGGCGCAACGCTCGCGCGGGCGATGGTGGGCTGAGGCTCGCGGAACGTGAGGCGAAGCCCATCAATTCGTTCCGACACCAAACCTGCCAGCTATCGTGGGCTTCGCCTTCGGCTCAGCCCATCCTACGAGAGTCCAGCGCATGCCCGCACACCCGACTATTGACCACCGTGCAGAAGGGACACCCCCAGCCGGGCCCGGCGGGTGAGCCAGGGACTGGGGCGGTAGCGGGGATCGCCGTACAAGTCGCGCATGGCCTCGAGAATACGAAGCACCCGCTCCGCACCGAGCCGATCGCCGAGCTCGAGCGGCCCATGGGGATAGCGCAGACCCAGCGTCACCGAACGGTCGATATCCTCGGGGGTCGCGATGCGTTGCTGGGCCATGTCGCAGGCGATATTGACGATGGTCGCGAGGATGCGCTGCGCGATGAAGCCGGCGCTGTCACGGATCGCAGTCACCGGCGTACCGTCGGCGCCGAGCAAGGCGCGGGCCGCATCCCGATAACGCGGCTCGGTGAGCGGAGTGGTCATCAACGTGCGTCGTTTGTCGAATCCGAGCAGGAGATCAACGGCCACCGTTCGGCCAGGGTCCAGACCCTCCTCGAGCGCGGCGGTGGTGGCGTCCGTACCGAGAGGCGTCACCACGCACAGCACGCCCTGCGATGGCCTCTGGCTCTCCTCGAGGCGTGCGCCGACCGCGCGCAGCGCCCGCGCCAGCACTTCACGCCCCTCCGGGACCGCGCCGCTCACCCAGACATTCACGTCATCCGGCAGCGCGGGCACGGGATCCTCGGGCGGGACGAGGGGCTGGCCGTCCCGATAAGCGTAAAACCCCGCCCCCGCTTTGCGGCCGTGCAGGCCCGCCAGCAACCGCTGTCGTGCGATCACTGAGGGCCGGAACCGGGGCTCCTCGTAATACTGATGGTAGATGGACTCCATGACGGGCTGGGAGACGTCGAGCCCGGTGAGATCCAACAGCTCGAAGGGGCCCATCGGAAATCCGGCGGCCTCGCGCATCACGCGGTCCACATCCGCAAAGGCCGCGATCCCCTCGCCGACGACGCGCAGAGCCTCCGTGCCGTATCCGCGCCCCGCATGGTTGACGATAAAGCCCGGTGTATCCGACGCGCGCACCGGCTGGTGTCCCATGCGCACGGCGAGCGCGAACAGCGCCTCGCTCACCCACTCTGCGGTGAGCGGGGTGTCCACCACTTCCACCAGCTTCATGAGGGGCACGGGGTTGAAGAAGTGATAGCCGGCAACGCGCTCGGCGTGGCTGCATGCCGACGCGATGGCCGTCACCGAGAGCGATGAGGTATTGGTGGCGAGGATGCAGTCCCGGGCCACCCACTGCTCCAGCTCGCGAAGCAATCCCTGCTTGGCTTCCAGCTTCTCGACGATGGCTTCCACCACGACGTGACACCGGGCGAGCGATTCGATCCCCTGGGCCAGGGTGATCGACGCCAGGGCGTCGCGCGCAGCATCCTCGGACATACGTCCCTTGCCCGCCGCCCGGGTCAACATCTTATCGATGAACGCGCGGGCATCCTCGGCCGCCCTCGCAGAGGCATCGGTGAGCACCACCGCGACACCCGCCGTGGCCGCGATCTGGGCGACACCGCGCCCCATGGTTCCTGCGCCCACGATGCCGAGGGTCAGATCGGAACGGTTGGCATCCAGAGTCATATCACTGCACCCAGGACCTGATCGGAAAGCCGTCACGCGGGCTGAGCCGAAGGCGAAGCCCCCCATCCAGCTGACAGCCGTGGTGGGCTTCGCTGCGTTCAGCCACCCTACCCCCGCTCACAGGGCTTCGGGGATACGTGCCGCGCGCTCGCAAGCCACCGCGGGGCCGGACCGACAACCCCGGCACACACAATGATCCAGCACTGGCGCCCGGCCGAAGCCGAAGAGGATTCCGGCCCAGCAAGGCTCGGCCCCGCATGCGCTCGAGGTTGCGACCGTGACGCGGGGCTTGCGACGAAGCGGCGCGTGTCCCGGAGCCCTGTTACTCACATCCTCACTTGCCCCGAAAGTTCGCCCGGCGTTTCTCGAGGAACGCCCGCATCCCCTCCTCCTGATCGGCGCTGGAGAACAGAAGCTGAAAGGCCTTGCGCTCGAGCATGAGCGCCGTGTCGAGAGACGCGTCCTGACCCGCCAGAAGCACTTCCTTGATCTGGAGTACCGCCAGGGGCGGCATTCGGGCGATGGTGGCCGCCGTCTCCAGCGCGGTCCCGAGAACCTTGTCGTCGGGGACGACTTGGCTTACGAGCCCGGCACGCAGCGCCTCCTGGGCGCCGATGGGCTTGCCCGTGAGCACCATCTTCATGGCCCGGAATTTTCCCACGGCGCGGGTCAGGCGCTGCGTGCCGCCGGCGCCGGGCATGATGCCCACCCGGATCTCGGGCTGCCCGAACTGCGCGCCCTCGCCGGCGATGATGATGTCGCAGTGCATGGCCAGCTCGCAGCCGCCGCCCAACGCGTAGCCATTCACGGCGGCGATAATGGGTTTCGGGCAGTCGGCGATGCTCTGCCAGAGCAGGTGCGTCGCCCGCAACACCATGTCGATGGCGTCGGCCTCGACCATCTCGGCGAGGTCGGCACCGGCTGCAAACGCCTGCTCGTCGCCCGTCAGCACGATGACGCGCACATCCGGATCCACGACGAGTCGCTGGAAATGATCGGCGAGCTGTTCACGTACGGCATGATTGAGCGCGTTGCGCGCCTGCGGACGGTTGATGCGCACGAGGGCCGTGGCGTCTTGCGGAAACTCCAACTGCACCACGTTCTGGGATCCCTGGAACGCCTCGGCAGGCTCGTCGAACTCGTCGGTCATGATGCCACTCCTTCGATATCGGCTGACTCCCGCAAGGGTGACGGCGTCGTACCCCGGCGAGCGGGCCGGGGCGCTCAAACCCCGAGGTAACGGTGTTGGACATCCCGGGCGTTGCGCAGATCGTCCGAGCTGCCGGTCCACACGACGACGCCCTTCTCGATCATATAGTGTCGGTCGGCGATCTGGGTGAGCGCGTCGACGCTCTTGTCGATCACCAGGATCGCCTGACCCATCCCCTTGAGCTCCGCCAGGACGCGCCAGATCTCCGCCCGGATCAGGGGAGCCAAGCCTTCCGTCGCCTCGTCGAGGAGCAGAAGCTTGGGGTTGGTCATGAGCGCCCGGGCAATGGCCAGCATCTGCTGCTCGCCGCCCGATAGCTGGCTCCCCACGTTGTCCCGGCGCTCGGCCAGGGCGGGGAACAGCTCGAGCACCTTCTCCAACGTCCAGGGATCGGCGCGCTCGGCGCTGTTGCGGGCGAACGCTACCAGGTTCTCGCGCACGGACAGGTTGGGAAAGACCTGCCGCCCCTCGGGCACGAGCCCGAGACCGCATTGAGCCACCTTGTAAGACGGCAGACGGTGAATCGCCTTGCCGTCGAATTCGATTGTACCGGCGTGCGGTCTCAACAGGCCCATGATCGTCCGAATCGTGGTCGTCTTGCCCATGCCGTTGCGGCCGAGCAGTGTCACGACCTCGCCGGCATCGATCTCCAGGGACATGCCGAAGAGTATTTGCAAGGTCCCGTAAGAGGCTTCGATTCGGTCGACGCTGAGCATTTCGAGAGGCCGGATCTGGAATCTATCCCGCGAGATACGCCGGCGTGGCGATCGGGCACGCCTCGACCATGGCTGCCATCGAATGCTCCGCGCCCTCAGCTCTCGCCCAGATACGCATCGCGTACTTCTTCGTTCGCACGAATTTCTTCCGGCGCCCCGCTGGCGATGGCCCGTCCGTAAACGAGTACGGTGATGCGATCCGCGAGCGCGAACACCGCATCCATGTCGTGCTCGACCAGCAAGATGCAGTACTTACCCTTCAACAATCGCAGATACTCGGTCATGCGCTCGGAGTCCGCCGGGCCCATGCCGGCCATGGGCTCGTCGAGCAGCAGCAATTTCGGCCCGGTCGCCAGCACCATGGCGATCTCGAGCTGTCGCTGCTCCCCGTGGGCCAGGTTGCCGGCCAGAACATCGGCTCGATGACCCAATCCCACCTCCTCCAGTATGGCGCGCGCCGGTCCCTGGAGCTCGGGATCGGTGCGCGCCGCCTCCCAGAAGCGAAAGCTGTGTCCCCCCCGTGCCTGAACGCCGAGCGCCACGTTCTCCGCGCAGGTGAAGTCCCTGAAGACGGAGGTTATCTGGAAAGATCGTGCCAGCCCGCGCTTTGCGCGCTCGGGCGCCGGAGTGCCGGTGATATCGGCGCCGTCGAATCGGATTCGCCCGCGATCCGGGCGTATCATCCCCGAGAGCTGAGCGATGAGCGTGGTCTTCCCCGCACCGTTGGGACCGATGAGCGCATGAATCTCGTCTGCACGCACGTCCAGGAACAGGTTATCGGTGGCGACGACGCCGCCGAAGCTCTTGCTCAGTCCTTCCACGGTGAGAAGAGCTTCAGCCATGCGGGGACCTGCGCAGATCGAAGAGCCCATCGATGCCGCGCCGCGCGAACAGCACGGCTACGATGAGGAAGGGGCCGAAGATGAGGTGCCAGTGCACCGTGATCCGCGAGAGCAGCTCCGAGAGCACCCAGAAAACGAGTGCGCCGGTCACCGGACCGAACAGGCTGCCCATGCCGCCCAACACCACCATGAATATCATCTCCCCCGAGCGCGGCCACCACAGGGTGTCCGGACTCACGAACTTCTCGACGTTGGCGCTCAGCACGCCTGCGAGCCCGCACATGACGCCCGCGATCACGAAGGCGACGAGTCGGTACCGGTATACAGGGAATCCCATCGCCACGGTTCGCTCCTCGTTGGAACGGGCGCCCCGGATGACCATCCCGAAGCGAGAATTCACGATGCGCTGCGTAATGAAAAGGCTCGCCAGCAGCACGAAAAAGATCATGTAATAACGATGTAACGGCTCGTCGAGATCCACCAGATCGGTCCCGAAGCTGCTGCGGTCGTAGATAATCAACCCATCGTCGCTTCCGTATTGCTCGGCGCTCACACTCAAAAAATAGATCATCTGCGCCAGCGCCAGGGTGATCATGATGAAGTAGACGCCCCGGGTCCGCAGGCTGATGGCCCCGAAGACCAAAGCGACGAGCGCCGAGACGGCCAGCGCCACGGGCCACTGGATGTATGCACTCTCGATGCCGTGGAAGGCGAAGATGCCGACGGTGTACGCGCCGATCCCCAGATACGCCGCGTGACCGAAGCTGATCATCCCGCCATAGCCCAGAATCAGATTCAGGCTGACCGCGGCGATGGCCCATACCATGGCCCGGGCGAACACGCTGACATAGAACGGCTCGCCGATGGCGGGCGCGATCACCGGCATGAGCGCGCACACGCCCAGCACGACCACGATGAACATCGCACGAGGGCTGTAGAGGGCAGCGAAGCTCACGGTATCACCGGGGTGGGAACAGGCCCTGCGGCCGGAAGAACAGCACCACCGCCATGAGAATGTAGATGAGCATCGCCGAGAGCGCCGGACCGGCGGCTTCCGCCGCATTCGCGGGGAGAAATGCAAGCATCAGCTCGTCCAGGAAGGACCGTCCCAGGGTATCGATGACGCCGATAATGAGCGCCGATATGAGCGCCCCGCGGATGGAGCCGATACCGCCGATGACGATGACCACGAAAGCGAGAATGATGATCTGCTCGCCCATGCCGCTGGTGGCGGAGAGGATGGGCAGTATGAGCATGCCCGCGAGCCCGGCCAGCACCGCGCCCAAACCGAACACCAGGGTGAAGAGGAGCTTGATGTTGACGCCGAGCGCGCCGGCCATGGTCCTGTTCGAGGCGCCGGCCCGGATCAGCATCCCGAGCCGGGTCCTCGCCACCAGCAGATACAGGCCGAGCGCCACGAGCAGCCCGACCGCGATGATCAGCACGCGGAAGGCCGGATACTGGATGCCGAAGAACAGCGGGACCGCGCGGTCCATCCCGCTCGGCACCGGCACGGTGAGCCCGTCGGGCGGCCACACGATCAGGGCGAGCTCGTTGAAGAACAGGATCAGACCGAAGGTGGCGAGCACCTGGTCCAGGTGATCGCGCTCGTAGAGGGTGCGCAGCACGGTCACTTCCACCAGAATCCCCACCGCCAGGATGGCCGGAACGGCGAGCAGAATGCCGACCACGTAGGAGCCGCTCCAGAGGTAGAAGGTGGCGCAGAAGAATGCGCCCACCATGTAGAGCGAACCGTGCGCCAGGTTGACCAGGTCCATGATGCCGAACACCAGGGTCAGGCCGGCGGCGAGCAGGAACAGCAGGATGCCGAGCTGGAGCCCGTTCAGGAGCTGTTCCAGCACGAGGACCCAGTCCATCGGACTACGACGATCTACGGGGCTTCGGCGAGAGCGTGCAAGAGTACGCGGGGTGCTTGCGCACCCCGCATCTAATCGTCCGAGGGACGAGCCTTACATGTTGCACTCGGACGCGTACGTATCCTGATGATCCTTGAGCACCACATCCACGATCGATGTGGTCCAAGCGCCCTCATCGTCGATCACTACCTTGCGGCTGTAGAAGTTCTGGATCGGGAAATGATTGGGCCCTATCCGGAAATCACCGCGAACGGAGGGGAAGTCGGCCTTCTCCAAGGCCGCGCGCATACCATCGATGTCGTCGATGTTGCCGTTCACCGCTTCGACCGCGCTCTTGATGAAGAAGATGGAGTCGTAGCTCTGCGCGGCGTAGAAGGAGGGATAGTGACCGTACTTCTTCTTGAAGCCCGAGATGAACTTCTTGTTCTGCGGCGTGTCGAGGTCCGGCGCCCAGAACTGGGTCATGACGGTTCCCAGCACTCCGTTCATGCCGGCGTCCTGGAATCGCGGGAGACTGATGGAATCCAGGGTATAGACCGAGTAGAGCGGTATCTGCGTATCCAATCCCGCTTGCTGATACTGCGTGATGAAGGCGGGACCGTGCTTGCCGGGATAGAAAATGAACACGGCGTCGGGATCGGCCGACCTCACCTTGGAGAGCTCGGCGGACCAGTCGATCTGGTCCGGCCATTTCGTCATGTCCTTACCGAGGACCCGGCCCTTGAAGGTGCGCTCCACGCCCGCAACCATGTTCTTGCCGGCGGCATAGTTGGGGGCAATGATGTACAGGGTCTGGACGCCGCGCTGATTGAGCACCTCGCCCAGCGCCATCGGGGTCTGGTCGTTCTGCCACGAGATGTTGAAAAAGTTCTTGTGGCAATTCTTGCCGGCGAGCTGGGAAGGCCCCGCGTTCGCGCTGATCATGATCTTGCCGGCGTCCAAAACCACGGGGGACGAGGCAAGCAACACGTGAGACCAGATATAGCCGACGACGATGTCCACATCGTCGCGCTTGACCAGCCGCTCCGTCGCTTGCCGCCCTTTTTGCGGGTTGAACTCGTCGTCGCCGTAGATGACCTCCACCTCGAGCGGCCCCATCTTGTGCCCGATGTGCTCGAGCGCCAGCTCGACCGCATCGCGCATGTCGTTGCCGATGACCGCCGCCGGCGTCGTCAGCGTGGTCACGAAACCGATCTTGATCTTCTCCGCGGCCTGGGCCCAAGGCGCCATCAACAAGGCCAGGGCCGGGAGGAACCAGAGTACGCGTTTGGACATTGGGAAATCCTCCTCTGTATGCGCTTTGTTATGTTGGATCAGAGGCCGGGTAGCATACTACGCCAGTTCTGCCGGCATCAAAAGCCTGCACGCTCCCTGGGGCGGCGGATCCGGCCGCGCATGGCCCCTGCGTCAGAACGGCTGGACGGGCGGGTCGGGGTCATCGTCCCAGCCGGGTTCCGGCTCGGGATATTCGCGCAACCAGCGCTCCACCAGCGTGACGTGTTCGCGCTCCTCGTCCGCGAACCCGCGGGCCATCTCCCGGATGTGCGGATCAATCGCGCTGCGAGCCAGCTCGGCGAAGAAGGCGTGGGCGCGCTGCTCCGCGGCCAACGCCACACGCAAAGCCTGGTGCGGCGTCATCATGTAGTGGACGTCGTCAGCGGAAGCGGTCTCCGGCGCCTCCAGCCCCGGCCACTTCAGCTTCCACGGGGGGATATCGGGCACCTCCTCTTCAACGGCACGCGCGTCGAAGTGCTGCGCGTGCTTGCCTTCGATCTCGGCCAGGCGGCGAAAGAGCCTCGCCACCTCGGGGTTGTTGTGAACCTCCATCTGGTCGGCGAGCTCCTCGTAGCGCTCCCGGGCCTCGATCTCCATGGCCCGGGCACGGGCCAGAAACTCCCCGATGCTCATCCCGGCCAGGGCAGTCGGATCCCCGGACCCGCTTTCCCCGCTCATAGCGCGAACCCCTCCTCGAGAGCCGCCAGCCCGCCGCCCCGGCGTTCCGCCGCCAGGACGTACGGACGGCGCTTGCCCACATACAGAATGCCGATGTTCAGGCCGTCATCGGTCATGATGCGGCGCGCCGCGCGCGCCGGGTCGTCGGTGGGGTCGACCGGTGCGGGGCGCACCATCTTCTTCCACTCCCGCTGATCGGGGCGGAAGGTGAGGCAAGGGCTCAAGATCTGGATGAACGAGAAGCCGGGGTTACGCACGCCCCGCACGATGAGCTCCGCCGTCCCCTTGGGATCGCCCGAGAAGCCGCGCGCGACGAAGTTGGCCCCCGAGGCGAGCGCGATGACCAGCGGATGGAAGGGACTCAGACCCGTGCCGCCCGGCGAGAGCGCGCTGTCCCAGTCGGGCTCTGTGGTCGGCGACGGCTGGCCCTTGGTCATGCCGTAGACCCGGTTGTCCATGACGATGTAGGTCAGATCGACGTTGCGCCGGCAGGCGTGCAGAAAGTGATTCCCGCCGATGGAAAAGCCATCCCCGTCGCCGCTGGTCACCAGCACCGTCAGCTCGGGGCGGGCCACTTTGAGCCCGCTAGCCACGGCGAGCGCCCGGCCGTGGATGCCGTGAAATCCGTAGCAGCTGGTGTACGCCGGGATGCGCGACGAACACCCGATGCCCGAGATGACGGCGACCTCCTCGCGCTTGAGGCCGAGCTCGGCGAGGGCGATGGTGATGGCGGAGAGCACACCGAAGTCCCCGCAGCCCGGGCACCAGACCGGCTTGACCCGGGACTTGTAGTCGCGCGGCGCAAGGGTCGCCTGGCCGGCCGCGGCAGCACTGGATGGGTCCATCGTCTCGCCCCCTTAGAAGGGGGACAGATCTATTTTTCGCCCGAGACACACCCGTTTGCTGACAGGCTTCACTGAAAAATAGATCTGTCCCCGTTCGTCGGTCATTCAGCCGCCCAAGGCCTCGATCTGCGCGCGGACCTCTCCCGGCCGGATGGGGAGCGGTCCCGGGCGGTGGAACGCCTGCACCACGGCGGACAGCTCGCCCTGCGCCCGAAGGTATCCGTGAAACTGTCCGGAGTGGCTCTGCTCGACCACCAGCACCCGTTGCACCCCGTCGAGGGCCGCTGCCAGGCGCTCATGCAGCATCGGGGCCAGCAGGCGCAAAGCGATGAGCCGCACGGGAGTGCCTGCCGCGCGCAGGCCGTCCACCGCCTCGCGCACGGCGCCCGTGACCGAGCCCCAGGTGATCACCGCAAGCTTCCCTTCGCCCTCCACATCGGCCCAGTGCGGGCCGTAGTCGAACGCCGCGAGCTTGTCACGGCGCTTGTCGAGCTGAGCCCGATGATCGCCCGCGCGGCTCGAGGGGGTCCCGAACTCGTCGTGGGTGAGTCCGTCGGCGGTGTACTCGCCACCGGGCGCGCCGGGGACCGCCACGGGCGACACGCCGTTGGGGGTGAGCCGATAGCGACCGTAAGCCTCGCCGCCGTTGACGGCTCGCTCCCGTTGCGCTGCGAAGCCCACTTCGGGCGGACGGTCGATCACGGAACGGGCCTGGCCGAGGAACTGGTCGGAGAGCACCACCGCGGGCGTCTGTAGACGCTCCGCCAGATACACGGCCCACTGCGTGGTGAACAGGCAGTCCGCCACCTGCGTCGGCGCCAACACCAGATGCGGCGCGTCGCCGTGCAACCCGTAGACCGCGATGTTCAGATCCGCCTGCTCGGACTTGGTGGGGATGCCCGTGGAAGGCCCTCCGCGCATGACGTTCACGACCACCACGGGGACCTCGGCGGCCACCGCGAGTCCGAGCGATTCGGTCATGAGGGCGAATCCGGGGCCGGATGTCGCGGTGAGCGAGGGCACGCCTCCGAAAGACGCACCAATCAGCATGTTGATGGAGGCCAGCTCGTCCTCCGCCTGCACCAGGGCACCCCCCACCTGGGCGATCGCCGGCGCCAGCCACTCCAGCAAGTCCGTGGCCGGGGTAATCGGATACCCCGCCACGAAGCGCACGCCGCCGCGCAGCGCACCGAGACCAGCGGCCTCGTTCCCCGTTACGAGCCAGCGTCCGCCGTCCACCGCCACCGTTCCGAGCGAGAACGAGACACCGAGCTCGGCGCCCGCCCGGGCCCCGGCCCGCACGGCCTCGCGGCTGGCCTCGAGCACTTGCGCCCCCTTGGTGGCCAGGGCCTTCTCCACCGCACCGAGGACGGCCGACTCCGCCAACCCGAGCATGGCGGCGATGGCGCCGAGGGCGACCATGTTGGGCCGTCCGCCGGGGATGGCCTTGGCCAGCCGCTTCATGGGCAGGGAGAGTTGCCGGGCGCCTTCGGCGGCGACGACTGCCGGAACCTCGCCGGCGTCCGGATCGGAGACGACGACGCTGCGCGGGCCCAGGACGATCTCGCCCGCGAAACGCTCCACGTTGCTCCAATCGAGGGCCACCAGAAGGTCGTGTCCATCGCCCTGGGTGTGCACGGGGCGGCGGGAAAGCCTGAGCATCGCCGCGGCCTCACCCCCGCGGATCTGCGGTCCCACCGAGCGGGTGAGCAGCCCGTAGCAGCCGCTGCGAGCGGCTGCCCCCAGCAGCAGGTTGCCCACTGTCAGCACGCCGGCGCCGCCGCTGCCCACGACGGCGACGGCCAGAGACTCGGTGTCTGCGCACGCTGTCTGCACCACGCGCCTCCCATATGACTGTCCCAGGATCGGTTCGGCCCGCCTATACGCCTCGGCCCAACACAATGAATTATTTTGCTCTATAAACCTTGATCTCGATCAATACCTTGTGTTTTATATGCACTATAATGCATTAGCATCCAGAACAAAAGGAGGACCGGCGCATGGGTCATTCCGCGTACCGTTGGGTCATGCACAGGCCGGGCTTGCCCCTGGAGCGAACTGCATTCGATCCGTTCCCACCGGGGCCCGACGAGGTCGTGGTCCAGGTGGCGGGCTGCGGTGTGTGCCACACCGATCTGGGGTACTTCTACGACGGGGTGCGCACCAACCAGAGCCCGCCCATCACCCTGGGGCACGAGATCAGCGGCCCGGTGGTCGCCGCCGGCGCCGCGGCCCGCGAGTGGGAAGGGCGCGCGGTCATCGTGCCTGCGGTCCTTCCTTGTGGGGAATGTGAGCTGTGCCGCAGCGGGCGCCCGACCATCTGCCGCCACCAGCAGATGCCCGGCAACGACGCGGATGGCGGCTTCGCCACTCACGTCAGGGTCCCGGCGCGGGGGCTGTGCCCGGTGGACGAGGGGAGTCTCGCGGAGGTCGATCTGAGCCTGGCGGACGTCTCGGTGGTGGCCGATGCGGTGACCACACCCTACCAGGCCGTCAAGCGCGCCGGGGTCGCGCCCGGCAGTCTCGCCATCGTCGTGGGTGCCGGTGGCATCGGAGGTTACGCGGTGCAGATCGCCCGCGCCTTCGGGGCCACCGTCGCCGCCATCGACATCGATCAGACCCGCCTCGACGCCATCGCCGAACATGGTGCCGCCCTCACCCTGAACGCCGCCGACGCCGGGGACCCGCGAGAGTTGCGCGCGGCGGTGCGTGATTTCGCGAAGGCCCAGGCACTGCCGGCGGTGGGCTGGAGCGTGCTCGAGTGCTCGGGCACGCCGGCGGGGCAGACGACGGCCTGGGGGCTTCTGACCCACGGTGCCACCCTGAGCGTGATCGGATTCACCCGCGACAAGGTCGAGCTGCGTCTCTCCAACCTGATGGCCTTCGACGCCCGCGCCATCGGCAACTGGGGGTGCCCCCCCGAGCTCTACCCCGGGGCACTGGACCTGGTGCTCGAGGGCAAGGTCCAGGTGGCGCCGTTCGTCGAGCACCATCCTCTGTCGGAGATCAACACGGTGTTCGAAGCCGTGCACGCGGGGCGCTGCCGCCGCCGCCCGGTGCTGATTCCGGACTGAGGGGCATACGCGCACGCGCCAAGCAGCGGGCGCTGCCGACCGAGCAACCGCTTCCCGAACGAAGGAGCCCGACATGACCAGCCAAGCGACAGCCTCAGCCCCGAAACCGAACGGCGAGCTCATCGATCACGATCTCGTGCCCTACGAAGCCACACCCGGTGTGCGCTTCGAGAAGCGCCCGGCGAAGGGCCCCGACGGCAGCGCCGTGCCCGAGCTCCACAACGCGTGGATCACGCTGGACAACCCCCGCCAGTACAACTCCTATACGACGGAGATGGTCAAGGGGATCATCCGCGCCTTTCGCCACGCGAGCAACGCGCGCGACGTGGTCGCGGTGGTGTTCACCGCCACCGGCGACAAGGCCTTCTGCACCGGCGGCAACACCAAGGAGTACGCCGAGTACTACGCCGGCCGGCCCGAGGAGTACCGCCAGTACATGCGGCTCTTCAACGACATCGTGTCGTCCGTCATCGGTTGCGACAAGCCGGTCATCTGCCGCGTGAACGGCATGCGCGTCGCCGGCGGCCAGGAGCTCGGCATGGCCTGCGACTTCACCATCGCGCAGGACCTCGCCCGCTTCGGCCAGGCCGGTCCCAAGCACGGGTCGGCGCCCATCGGCGGCGCCACCGACTTTCTGCCGCCGGTGCTCGGCGCCGAGCGCGCCCTGGAATCGGGGACGCTGTGCGAGCTGTGGTCCGCGCACAAGGCCTACCGTCTGGGCATGATCACGGACATCGTGCCCGCGCTCAGCTTGGACGGGAAATTCATCGCCAACCCCCTGGTCGAGACCGAGCGCTATCTCGACGAGTACGGGCGCATCGTGCTCGGCGAGCCCAAGCGGGGGGACGCCCTGGCGCAAGGCAAAGGGCTGCTCGCGCGCGGCACGGTGGATCTCAGTCTGCTCGACGAGCGGGTGGAGGAGCTGTGCACGAGGCTGCTGCTCACCTTTCCCGAGTGCACCACCAAGACGCTCGAGGAGCTGCGCAAGCCCAAGCTCGAGGCCTGGAACCGCAACAAGGAGAACGCCCGCGCCTGGCTCGCACTGAACATGATGACCGAGGCGCGGGCCGGTTTCCGGGCCTTCAACGAAGGCACCAAGGAGAGCCGTGAGATCGACTTCGTGGCGCTGCGCCAGGCCATCGCCCGGGGGCAAGGCTGGAGCGACGCGCTCACCGAGAGCCTCCTGCCGGGCGCGCGGGGGACGCAACGGTGAGCGGCCCGGTCGTCAAGGTCTGGCTCGAGCACGGCGGGCGCCTGCTGCGCGTGCGGCTCGCGCGACCCAAGGCCAACGTGGTGGATGCAGAGATGACCGCGGCGCTGGAGTCGGCGCTCGTCGAGCACGCCGCTCTCCGCGATCTGGGAGCCGTGGTGCTCGACGCCGAGGGCCCGAGCTTCAGCTACGGGGCCAGCGTCGAGGAGCACTTGCCCGAGAGCTGCGCGCGCATGCTGCGCGGGCTGCACAGCCTGGTCCTGCATCTCGTCGCCTATCCGGTGCCCGTGCTCACCGCGGTGCGCGGACAATGTCTGGGCGGCGGGCTCGAGGTGGCCCTCGCCGCCCACCGCATCTTCGCCGCCCCCGACGCCAAGCTCGGGCAGCCCGAGATCCAGCTCGGCGTGTTCGCGCCCGCCGCCTCGTGCCTGCTGCCCGAGCGCGTTGCCCGCGCAGCGGCGGAGGATCTGCTGTTCTCCGGGCGCATTGTGAGCGGCGAGGAAGCCCACCACATCGGGCTGGTGGACGCCCTGGCCACCGACCCCGAGGGCGCCGCACTCGAGTATTTCCACACCCACCTCGCGCCCAGGAGCGCGAGCTCGCTGCGCTTCGCGGTGCGCGCCGTGCGCGACGCCTGGACGCGACGCATCGCGGAGCGGCTCGAGGAGGTGGAGCGGCTCTATCTCAACGAGTTGATGGCAACCTGCGATGCGGTGGAAGGCCTCGAGGCCTTCCTCGCCAAGCGGCCCGCAAAATGGGAGAACGCATGATGACGACATCCACCGCCGCCATCGTCGAGCGCTGCCAGGCTCTCTTCGACGATCTCGATTTCGAAGCGGCGCGTGCCTGGAAGGCCGCCGAGCCGGACCGCAAGGTCATCGGGTACATGCCCATCTACGTTCCGCGCGAGATCATCCATGCCGCGGGCATGCTGCCCCTCGGCGTGCTCGGCGGCGGCGATCGCCTGGAGGTCATTCACGGCGACGCCTACTATCAGAGCTACATCTGCCGGATCCCGCGCTCGACGGTCGAGCTCGGCGTCTCGGGGCGGCTCGATTTCGTCGACGGCATGCTGTTCCCGAGCATCTGCGACGTGATTCGCAACCTCTCGGGGATGTGGCAGCTCATGTTCCCCAACGTGTACGTGCGCTATTTCGACGTGCCCCAGAACTACGCGGATCCGGTGGGCGGCGAGTACTACATGCGCGAGCTGAGCGAGCTGCGCGACGACCTCGGCACGCTGGCCGGCCGCCGGGTGAGCGACGGCGACATCCGCCGCTCCATCGCCGTGTACAACGAGAACAGCCGCGCGGTGCGCGCGCTCTACGAATTCCGCGTGCAAGCGCCCTGGAAGGCCCCCGCGACCGATGTCTATCTGCTCCTGCGCGCCGGGATGGTGCTGCCGGTGGAAGAGCACACCCGGATGCTGCGCGACTACCTGGCCGCGGCGGAGCGCGAGGACAAGCCCCTGCGCGACAACTGCCGCATCGTGGTGACCGGCGCCTTCTGCGAGCAGCCGCCGCTCGGACTGATCAAGTCGCTCGAGCTCGCCGGCTGCTACGTCGTCGACGATGATTTCATGCTGATCACGCGCTGGCTCACCGACGAGGTGCCCACCGAAGGGGATCCCATCGAGGCGCTGGCCAAGGCCTTCCTGCACCACTCCACCAGCACCTCCGCCCGCTACGAGCCGGATGCCAAGAAGAAAGGGCAGTATCTCGCCGAGATGGTCGAACACACCCACGCGGAGGGCGTTATCTTCGCGGCACCGAGCTTCTGCGATCCGGCGCTCCTCGAGCGCCCCATGCTCCAGCACGTGCTGGACGCCCACGACATCCCGTACATCTCCTTCAAGTACGCGGAGAACTCCGGCCAGATGCAGCCCATCCGCGAGCAGGCCGGCACCTTCGCCGATTCCATCAAGCTCTGGAGCGAAGCATGAGCACGCAAGTCCAGCCCCCGAAGCGTCAGGCCCCCAAGCCTCCGCCCCCGAAGCCTCAGCCCAAGGAGGTCATCAAGGACCCATCGATGCTGAAGCAGAAGGCCATGATGGCGGCGCATTACGATCGCCTGACCGACGCACCGGAAACGGGCCGCAAGGTCTGCTCCACCTTCGTCCCGGGCAATCTGAACGAGCTGATCATGTGTTTCGATCTGCTCAACAACCTGCCCGAGATCAACGCCATTCAGAACGGGCTGCGCAAGAAGAGCGGCAGTTACATCCTGGAGGCCGAGAAGCTCGGCCACTCCGAGGACGTGTGCACCTACGTCAAGTCCGACATCGGTCTCATGGGCAAGGGACGCCTCGCGCCCAACGACAAGCCGTTTCCCGACCCGAATGTGCTGCTTCTATCCTACACCGGCTGCTTCACCTTCATGAAATGGTTCGAGCTGCTGCGCGAGCAGTACGGTTGCGAGACCATCATGCTGCACGTGCCGTATCAGGGAGGCGGCGAGATCACCCCGAACATGCGCGACTACGTGGTCAAGCAGCTCAAGGAGGAGGTCATTCCCAAGCTCGAGCGCGTGAGCGGCGTCAAGTTCGACATCGACCGGTTGCGCGAGTGCCTGCGTGAGTCGGCGCAGGCCGAGGAAGATCTCGTCGCGGTGCTGCAGAGCGCCCGTCACAAGCCCTCGCCCATCGACGCCTACTTCGGCGGCGTCTACTACATCGGGCCGATCTTCACCGCCTTCCGCGGCACGAAGGATGCCACCGAGTACTACCGCATGCTGCGCGCCGAGACCGAAGAGCGCATCGCCCAGGGCAAGGGACCGATCACACCCGACGGCGACCTGCTCGACGAGCGTTACCGCCTGGTGGTCGAAGGGCCCCCCAACTGGACCAGCTTTCGCGACTTCTGGAAGATGTTCTACGAGGAAGGAGCCGTCGTCGTCGCCAGCAGCTACACCAAGGTCGGCGGGGTCTACGACTTCGGCTTCCGCCACGATCCCGAGAACCCGCTGGAGACGCTGGCCGATTACTGCCTCGGCTGCTACACCAATCGCAACCTGCCCCAGCGCATCGAGATGCTCGAGCGCTACGTCAACGACTACCAGGCGGACGGGCTTCTCATCAACTCCATCAAGAGCTGCAACAGCTTCTCCGCCGGCCAGCTCATGATCCTGCGGGAGGTGGAGAAGCGCACCGGCAAGCCGGGCGGCTTCATCGAGACCGACCTGGTGGATCCCCGCTACTTCTCGCCGGCCAACGTCAAGAACCGGCTGGAGAGCTACTTCCAGATGATCGAGCAGAAGCGCCACGGCCGCTCGGCGGCCCCCTCGGCGGAGGCGACGGCATGAAATCCTTCATCGGCATCGATCTCGGCTCCACCACCACCAAAGCCGTGTTGATGGACGAAACCGGCCGGGTGCTCGGGCGGGGGATCACCAACTCGCGCTCCAACTACGACACCGCCACCCGCGTCGCCAAGCAGGAGGCGATCATCGCCACGCATCTGACCCTCTTTCACCGGCTTCTGGTCGCCATGCCGGCACTCAAGGACCACGCGGACCGACTGCTCACCGAGCTCGAGCGGGCTTTTCGACGCGAGCAATACGTCGAGCAGCTCGCAGACCTGGAACGCACCTGCATCGGTAACGCCAGCGGCCCGCGCTTCGAGGCCTGTCAGCAGGAGATCGTGGCGCTCCTCGAGCACATCTTCACGCAGCTCCGCGAGGAGGCGGCGGCGCTCTTCGAACCGGGCGCGCGACGCAAGTCGGATTTTTTCCGCGACATCGCAGGCTCGCGCTATCTGGCCGTGGGTCAGGCGGCGGCCAGGGACACGCGGTTGCCGTACGACCTGCTGCTCAACGTGTATGACCGCTCCATCATCCAGGTGGAGAACCGCCCGCCCGAAGGCGACATGAGCAGCAAGTTCATGTGCGCCCTCGATTCGGTGTTGCACGAGGACTTGCCGGATCTCGACGTCGACACCGCCACCGTGGCCGAGCCGTTGCGTCAAATCGTGGGAGACGAGCTGGAGGAGACGTACGTGGTGGGCACCGGGTACGGTCGCGTGACCCTGCCTTTCTCCAAGGAGCACATCCGCTCGGAGATCCTGTGCCACGGCCTGGGCGCGCACATGATGTACCCGGAGACGCGCACCGTGCTCGACATCGGCGGCCAGGACACCAAGGCCATCCAGGTGGACGGAGACGGCATCGTCGACAACTTTCAGATGAACGACCGCTGCGCCGCCGGCTGCGGGCGCTATCTCGGCTACATCGCCGACGAGATGAACCTCGGGCTGCACGAGCTCGGACCCATCGCCATGAAGTCGGAGCGCCCGGTGCGCATCAATTCCACCTGCACCGTGTTTGCGGGCGCCGAGCTGCGGGATCGGCTGACACTCGGTGAGAAGCGCGAGGATATCCTGGCCGGTCTGCACCGCGCCATCATCCTGCGGGCGGTCGCCATCATCGCACGCTCGGGGGGGATCACCGATCAGTTCACCTTCACCGGCGGCGTCGCCAAGAACGAGGCCGCCGTGCGCGAGCTGAGGAAGCTGGTGCAGGAGAACTACGGCGACGTCACCATCAATATCAATCCGGATTCCATCTACACCGGAGCCCTGGGGGCGGCCGAGTTCGCCCGCCGGGCCGTGGAGGCCTGACATGATCGACGCCCAGACGCAAGCCCAGAGAGCCGGCCACAGGGAAGACAGCGGCACCGAGAGCATCGTCACCGCCGGCGTCGACGTCGGCACCGGGGCCGTCAAGATCGTCGTGTTCCGCTGCGACGGCGCGACGCACGAGTGGCTCGCCAGGCGCACCGAGCGGGTGCGCCAACGCAGCCCCATCGAGTTGGCCGAAGAGATGTACGAGGAGGCACTCGGGGATGCGGGGTCGACGCGCGAGGACGTGGCCTACGTGGCGACCACCGGCGACGGCGAGAACGTGCCGTTTCGCACGGGGCATTTCTATTCGATGACCACCCATGCGCGCGGCGCCATCCACCTCAACCCCGAGGCGCGCGCCGTGCTCGACATGGGCGCCCTGCACGGGCGCGCCATCAATATCGACGAGCGGGGCAAGGTGCTCGGCTATCGCATGACCAGCCAGTGCGCGTCCGGATCCGGCCAGTTCCTGGAGAACATCGCCCGCTACCTGGGCATCGCACAGGACGAGATCGGCCCTCTCTCGCTGGAGGCGGATGACCCGGAGCCCGTGAGCAGCATCTGCGCGGTGCTCGCCGAGACCGACGTCATCAACATGGTCTCGCGCGGCATCTCCGCGCCCAACATCCTCAAGGGCATTCACCTGTCCATGGCCGGGCGCCTGGCCAAGCTGCTGCGGGCGACCAAAGCCATGGAGGGCACCATTCTCATGACGGGCGGGCTCGCGCTCGACGTCGGGCTTGTCGCCGCCCTCAACGAAGCCATCAAGGAGCAGAAGCTTCCGTTCAACGCCGTGGGCCATCCCGACTCCATCTACGCCGGCGCCATCGGTGCGGCCGTCTGGGGTGCGTTCCGCTACCAGAAGCTGGCCGAACTCGGGCAGCTCCCCAAAGCCTCCTGACAGCAAGGAGCCCGACAAGTGGCGCTCATGATCGAAGAAATCTGTACGAACTGCGATGCCTGCGTGCCGGTGTGCCCGAACGAGGCCATCAGCATGGGCGAACTCGTCTACGTCATCGATCCACTGAAATGCACCGAGTGCGTCGGCGCCGAGGAGGAGCCGCAGTGCCAGCTCGTGTGCCCGGTGGACTGCATCGTGCCCAATCCGGATTGGGCCGAGTCCCCGGAGGAGCTGCAGGCCAAATACGAGGCGTTGCACGGCTGAACGCGCGGAAAGGCAGGATCGACAATGAAAACCAACGCTTCCAAATCGGCATCCGGGACACGCATACGCTCGCTCACTCGCAACGATCTCGAGATCGTCGTTGACATCGAACGCTCCGCCATGGGCCGCTCGCGGCGGGGATTCTTCGACAAGCGCCTACGCGCGGCGGAACACTCACCCGAGGCGTTCATCACGGTGGGCGCCGAACGGCAGGGACGGCTGGTGGGGTTCGTCATCGCCAGCGTGCTCGAGGGGGAGTTCGGGCGCGCGGCGCCGGTGGCCATCCTGGACGCCGTCGGCGTAACGCCGGAGGAACGCGGCCACGGCGTCGGACACGATCTGCTGGCCGCGCTCGACCAGCAGACCCGTGAGCAAGGCATCGATGAGATGCATACCCAGACGCACTGGAACGACCACGCGCTGCTGCGCTACTTCGACGCCGCGGGCTTCACCCTCGCCAAGCGCTGCGTGCTGGAACGCTCTACGCATGAGCCGGCGCGCTTCTAGAGCCCCCGTGGGTGCGTCTCGTCGGGGCGCGATGAAGACGTAGGGCGGGATGGGGCGCAGCGCAATCCCGCCGCCGAAGCTGCAAGAGGGCAACCAATGACCGCACACCACCGGCCGCTAGCGCCCGAGCGCATGGGCGCTCCACACGAGATCGACTACAGTCAGCCGCTCGAGGAGGATTTCACGCGTTTGTCGCGCGACCAGATCCCCGTTCGATCACTCCAGGAAGATGATGTGGCGCAGCTCGTCGCCATCGATCACCGCTTGACTGCGCGCGACCGCAGCGCCTATTACCGGCGCCGCCTGAGGGAGAGCTTGAACGAATCGGGGGTGCGTGTGTCGCTCGTGGCGGAGCTGGACGGGCACGTGGTCGGGTTCGTCATGGCGCGCGTGGATTTCGGGGAGTTCGGGCGCCTCGATCCCGAAGCCGTCATCGACACCATCGGCGTCGACCCCGACTACTCGCGCCGCAAGGTGGGCAGCGCACTGGTATCGCAGCTGCTCGAGAACCTCGCCGCGCTTCGTGTGGAGCGCGTGCGCACGGAAGTCAATTGGAACACGTTCGACCTGCTCGCCTTTCTCGAGCGTTGCGGCTTCAGTCCGTCGCAGCGTCTCGTCTTCCGGCGGGCCGTGCCTTGAGACGCGCGTGATGAACCGCCCCTGGGATTTCACCGACCAGGCGGCCGTGGTGACCGGGGGGCTGCGCGGCATCGGGCTCGCCGTCGCAGGCGCACTGCACGCGGCCGGCGCGCACGTGCACGTGTTCGACCGCGAGCCGGCCGGAACGGACAGCCGCGCACCCTTCACCGTACACACGGTGGACGTGGCCGATTCCGCTTCGGTGACCGAGGCGGTTGCGGCGCTGCCCCGGGTGCCGGTGCTCCTCGTCAACAACGCCGGTATCACGCGCGATCGCACCATCGCCAAGATGAGCGACGACGAATGGCAGGAGGTCATTGACGTAGACCTGACGGGCGCCTTCAACCTCCTGCGCGCGGTGGCGCCCGGGATGATCGCCGCCGGTTACGGGCGCGTGGTGAACGTGAGCTCCATCAACGGGCTGCGCGGGAAATTCGGGCAGGCCAACTACGCGGCGGCCAAGGCGGGCCTCATCGGGCTCACCAAGACCGCCGCCCGCGAGCTGGGCCCCAAGGGCGTCACGGTGAACGCCATCGCCCCCGGCATGGTCTTGACCGAGATGACCCGCGAGCTGCCGGAACAGTTCCGTGAAGACGCGTTGGCCGAGAGCGCCACCAAGCGATTGGCGGAACCCGGCGACATCGCCCATGCGGTGCTGTTCCTGCTCTCGCCCGGCGCGCGCATGATCACGGGCGAGGTACTGCGGGTCGACGGCGGACAGTACACCTGACTCCGGGAATACATGTCATGGACACCATCAACGAAACCTTCAGTCGCGATCACAAGCAATGCGACCAGCTGTTCGCGGAGGCCGAGTCCGCGGCGAGCGCCGGGGACTGGCCGAAGGCAGCGGAGCTCTACGAAGAGTTCCAATCGCGCATCACGCGTCACATGGACATCGAGGAACAGGTCCTGTTCCCCGCCATCGAGGAGCGCGCCGGCGGTCCCATCGGCCCGACGCAGGTGATGCGCTCGGAGCACGAGGAGATGCGCGACCTGCTCGCCCGGATGGCGCAGAGCGTCACGACCCGTGACACCGACGATTTCCTGGGACTCTCGGATACGCTGCTGATCCTCATGCAGCAGCACAATCTCAAGGAGGAGGAAGTGCTCTATCACATGGCCGATCAGATGCTGGGCGGCGAAGCCGCCGGCGTGCTCGCACGCATGGAGGAGCTCGCGGAGTGACACGGGAGCGGGTGCTCGACGTGAGCGAGCTGCCCCCGCCCGAGCCGCTGGAGCAGGCCCTCTCGGCCGTCGAGAGCTTGTGCCCCGGAGAGTACTTGCGCATGCTCCACCGGCGCGAGCCGTGGCTCCTGTTTCCGGAGCTCGATACCCGTGGATTTCGCTACCACATGCAGCCGGGCACCCGTTCCGCCTTCGACATCTTCATCTGGCGCGACGGCGACACGGAAGCCGAAGGCGCCGTCGCGCGCATCATCGCCGAACCCGACGATGGGTCGGCGTAACGTTTTTCGTCCCTCCGGAAGGGCGGGGGCTTCGCGGGACGAGCGCTGGGCCCCGGGGCACGCACCTCTCCGTCGCAAGCCCCGAACCACTCCGGCAACCTTTCATGCTCGCGGGGCCACGCCGTACCCGCTCGATCTGCCATGGCGCGACCTGTGGCGCGCATCGGCTCCCATGGCACGCGGGCCGATCTCCGGCCCCGCGCTGCGGGGCTTGCGACTGCGCGGCACATGCCCCCGGGCCCATCTCGGATGACGCGCGTGATCGCTCCCAACGGCAGCCGCCCTCGGCAGGGCTGGGCAGCATGAACCGCGCTGCCGCACCCACCAGCCGCGCCGGCCTCTCCCTAGAGCAGGCACCGCCCTTATCCGTCCCGTTGCGGTTCTTTCTCACCGCGCCGCCTTTCGCCATGCTCGCGGGGCTGGCGCTGCTGTGGTTGGGCCCCGAGACCCTGGCCTCGCGCTGGGCCCCACAGACCATCGGTCTCACGCACCTGCTGACGCTCGGCTTCATCACCATGGTGGCCATCGGTGCCATGCTGCAGATGCTGCCGGTCCTCTCGGGCGTCGCCGCGCCTCAACCGCGGCTCGTCGCTGCATGGGTGCACCTGCTCCTGCTGCTCGGCACGCTCGGATTGTGCGGGGGTTTCGTGATCGATCCGCTGTTTCTACGTCTCGGCGCCGCGTTGCTGGGCGTGGCCTTCGCCGCCTTTCTCGCGCTCATGGCGCTGACCTTCGTGCGCCTGCGGGGAAGCGCCAATCCGACGGTCAGAGGCATGCGGCTCGCCCTCGTCGGCCTCGCCGCCGCCGCGCTGCTGGGCCTCGGTCGGGGTACGGCCTACGCGTGGGGGGTCGAAGTGCCCGTCACGCTTATCCACGTGCACGTGGCCTGGGCTCTCCTCGGTTGGATCGGGCTGCTGGTGGTGGCAGTCGCCTTCCAGGTCGTCCCCATGTTCCAGGTCACACCCGACTATCCGCGTGCCGTGCGACGCTGGCTGGTGAGCGGTCTATTCCTATCCCTGCTCGGGTGGAGCGTGGGTGCTCTCATGCATTGGACGTGGCTGGAGAAGTTCTTCGAGTTGGTACTGGTCGCGGGCTTCTGCGGATTCGCCATCACGACGCTCCGCCTACAGCTACGCCGCCGGCGTCGCATCACCGATGCCTTCCTGTGGTTCTGGCGCCTGGGTCTCGGGAGCATCCTGGCCGCGGGCGCCCTTCGCCTCGCCATCAGTTGGGGCGGCGATGCGGGACGGCTCGACATCCTCTTCGGGGTGCTCGTCATCGTGGGAGCGGTCCAATCCATCATGCTCGGCATGCTGTACAAGATCGTTCCGTTTCTCGTCTGGCTGCATTCACGCAACGCGCCCGGTGGCGTTCACAACATGAGCCAGGTGCTGCCCGAGCGCCGCGCGCGCCATCAATTGCGACTGCATGGACTGTCCCTGGCCCTGCTGGTCGCCGCGATTCTATATCCGCTGGTGAGCCCCGTCGCCGGTATTGTCTTTGCCGGTTCCTCCCTGTGGTTGGCGTTCAACCTGATTCAGGCCATCCGGGCACCCACCGCCGCCCGCGCGCGCTGAGCGGAGCGCTCGGCTCGTCGATTTCCGGGGCCGCGATTACGGCACCCGAGATACAATGAACGCCGTATGGACGCCTCCTCTGTTCTCGGAGTTGCGAATCCGTCGCCGGACACATGACGACCAGCTTCAACCACGTCACAGTGACGGGCAGCCCGACGCGATGTCCGGCTTGGGTCCAAGCGTTGGCAGCTTGGAGTACCTGATCTCGACCATCGACTGCAAGGAGACGTCGTATGGCAGCCATCGCGACCGAAGACCGAGTGATTCTGGTGACCGGCGGCACGGGCCAACAGGGCGGCGCGGTCGCCCGCAACCTGCTCGAGCGGGGCTTTCGTGTGCGCGCCCTCACCCGCAATGCCGGCAGCCCGAACGCCCGTAAGCTGGCGGAGCTCGGCGCCGAGGTCGTCACCGGCGATCTGGAGGATGGCGCTTCCCTCGAGCACGCCCTGGAGGGAGCGCATGGGGCGTTCTCCGTACAGAACTTCTACGAAGCCGGGGCGGAGGGCGAGGTCCGTCAGGGGTGCCTGCTCGCGGACAGCGCCGCCAGGGTTGGAACCCGGCACTTGGTGTACAGCTCCGTGGCCAGCGCGCAGCGCAGCACCGGCATCCCGCACTTCGAGACCAAGTGGAGAATTGAAGAGCACATACGAAAACTTGGACTACCCTACACGATCCTGCGTCCGGTTTTCTTCATGGAGAACTGGTTCACTCACACGGGCGATGCGATCAAGCGCGGTATTCTGCCCCAACCGCTCTCGCCCGACACGTCGCTACAGCAGATCGCCCTGGACGACATCGGACATTTCGCCGCCACGGCGTTCCAGGACCCGAGCACGTGGACGGGGCGGGAAATCGACATCGCCGGTGACGAGCTCACCCTGACCCGGACGGCGCAGGCGCTCTCGCGCGCCCTGGGCCACGAAGTGACGTATCAGCAGGTCCCGTGGGAGCGGTTCCGCCAGAACGCAGGCGAGGAGCTCACCATCATGTACCAGTGGTTCGAGAAAGTGGGCTACGAGGCGGATATCGGCGCTTTGAGAAAACTTCACCCACAGCTCAAGACGTTCGAACAGTTCCTGCGCGAAGCTCGGACTCGCGTATAATCCCGCCACCTGGAAAACTTGGAGCAAGGAGGAATCCCCGATGCACCGCTTATTGGCACATGCGGCTCTGGCTGCCGCGCTCGTATCCACCGGCGTCTGGGCCGACACGCTCGAGCGCATCGAGAAGACCGGCGTTTTCAAGCTGGGCTTCCGCGAGGATGCACCCCCCTTCGCCTATCGCAACGAGATCGGTGAGGCGGAGGGTTATTCCGTCGAGTTGTGCCGGGCGGTCGCAAAGCAGGTCGCGCGCCAGCTCGACCTGAGCCAGCTCTCTATCGACTACGTCCCCGTGACTGCGGAGAACCGCTTTGAGATGGTGGAAAAGGAGCGCGTCGACATTCTGTGCGGACCCACCACTCACACCTTGAGCCGCCGGGCCATCGTGGACTTCTCCCTCACCACCTTTATCGACGGTGCCAGCGTATTGTTTCGAAAGGACGGCCCCTCTTCGTTCCGCGCGCTCGCCGGGGAAAGCATCGGGGTTCGGGCGGGGACCACGACCGAAGACGCCCTGCGCAACACCCTGAGCGAGCTCGATATCGACGCCGAGGTGGTGGCCGTGGAAAGCCACTTCGACGGTCTCGAGCAGGTGCAGTCGGGAAGGATCTCCGCGTACTTCGCAGACTGGGGGATCCTCCTCGGGCTACTGCAGCGCAGTGAGAGACCGGAGCTGCTCCGGCTATCCCCACGGCAGTTCACCCAGGAGCCTTACGCGCTCGGACTCGCGCGAGGCGACGATGACTTCCGGCTGCTCGTGGACCGTACCCTGAGCCGCCTGTACCGCTCCGGCGAGATCCAAACCATCTTCAACAAGGCGTTCAGCCCCGCCGAGCCCACCGACCTGCTCAAGGCCGTCTACATCATCAACAGGCTGCCGGAGTAATTCGCAGAAAGGCGGGAGGTCGGGCGGGCGTTCCACGGCCCGCTCGCGGCGGATGGCCGCCGTGGCGGGTCACATGCCCGCGGGGTAGGTGCCGCGAGCGCGAGTCAGCCGGAGCCCGCGACTTCGCGGTGTGCCCCGGCGAGCCGCCGCCGGGCGGGAGCCCGCACGCGTCTTGCTACCGGCAGCAGCTCGCGGATGCGGTCGTGGAACTGGCGCACGGCCACCTCTTTGTCCGAGAGCGGGCCACCATGATAGCTGCTGGACCTGAGTCCGCCGTCCGCCCAGTAACAGAACTTGTCGTCCTCAGGTGCGACCTGCCGATTGATACGGCTGTTGAGATAGCGAACGGCGCGCATCGCGCGACGATCATCGGGAAGGGCAAAAGAGCGCCCGGTGAGCAGCGTGCGCCCCGGCGCGAGCGGCAGGCTCTGGGCGTTTCAGAAAAGCAGCTTCCGGTCGATAGTTCACGCCTGGCACGGCCTATTAAACGGAGGACACCGGTGAACATTCGACCCTGGCTTTTCGGTTTGATCTTGCTGCCCCCCTGCGCCACCCTGGCGGATACGTCCTCGGTCAACGGCGCCAGGGTCGTGGAGTATGGTCAGTACGACGTGGTGCGGGGCGAGCGGGTCGCGGCGACCGATACCGCGGCCGGATACATGTCCCGGGTGCAGACATACCAGCGCGTGGGTGGTCCGCAGATACCGGCCGAGGTCGGTACAGCGTTCGGCCTGAAATACATCGTCGAGGGAGAGCCCGAGGGCGAGAAGGTCACGCTGACCGTGGTGCAGACCTTTCCCCCGCAGGGTGTGACCCATCCCGACACGAGCGAGACCACCCACGAGCAGCGATACAGGCGATACGCGCGGGTCGGTGAGGAGACGTTCGACGGCTACATTTTGTCGAAACCCTGGGAGGTAGTGCCCGGCAGGTGGACGATTCAGATACTCCACGAGGAGCGACTACTCATCGAAAAGAAGTTCATCGTGGAGGGACCGGACCACACCGCCGAGGCCGGCGCCTCCGTTCGTTCCCCGTCACGGTAAGCCACCGCACGGGCAACCGTCGGCGCGCAGCGCAGCGAACTACCCGCGCGCGCGTCGGTGATGGCCGATCCCGAGGCTCAAACGCGCTTGCGACTCATTAGCCGTTCTGGCGCAAGTGAGTGCGTCCGAGGAGAGCGAGCCCCCGCCATCGCGCGCTGCGGCCGTGGACGCGAGGTTAGCCCGCTCGCTGCCCCCCTTTACCCTTTCGTGAACTTTCCGTGATCTCCCCGTGACGCCGCACACGTATCGTCCGTCTCCCCAGTCACCGATTGTTCGCGGAGGAGAACATGATCACTCGAATCGTTTCCACACGCGGTCTGCTCGCGATGGGCATCGCGCCGATGGCTCTCGCATTCACGCTGGTTGCGTGCAGCCAGGCCCAGACATCCGAGATGGGCTCGTCGGGCGAATCCGCCATGAGCGGGAGCTCGACGGAGAAGGACATGATGAAAGACGAGTCCATGGAGGACACCATGATGGAGGAATCCTCCACGGAGAGCTCGTCCATGGACGGGGACTCGATGAAGGAGATGGAGAAATCCTCCATGGAGGGATCGAACATGGAGGAAGACTCGATGAAGGAGATGGAGAAATCCTCCATGGAGGGATCGAACATGGAGGAAGGCTCGATGAAGGAGATGGAGAAATCCTCCATGGAAGGATCCGACATGGGAGAGTCCTCCATGCAGGATTCCACCATGGGCGACGGCTCGGGCAAGTCCTACTGAGACGCCCCGTGCGCCCAGCGGGTTCGCCAGGGAGGGCGAGCCCATTTTTCATTGAAGCCTGTCAGCAGCTGATGTAATCGGGAGGAAAAAGAGACCTGTCCCGCGCTCGCCGCCGTGGACCGGTGCGGACGCTGCGCCTCAGTCTTCGAGAAGATGGCGCTCTGCGCTCGCGCGCAGCACATCCGGCAGAGGGATGGACTTGCGCGTCTTCAAATCGAAGTGGACCGTTACGGTCTGCATGGTGGCGTGCAGCCGATCATCATCGGCCCCGCGCATTTCGTGGCGGTAAGCGAGGGAGGTGCGACCGAGCTTCACCACGCCTGTGCGTACGACCACCAGATGCCCGAGCGGTACCTCGTCCTTGAACTCGAGCTCCGCCTTCACGTCGGCCCAACCCTTGTGCTCCCTCAGGAGCTCGATCGGCGACGCACCCAGCGCGCTGAATAAGTGAAAGCTCGCGTCGTCGAACATTCCCACGTAGTTGCGTGTGTTCAGATGCCCGAAGGCGTCGCAAAGCCACGGATGGGCGACACCGCGGAAGGTCTCGATCATCCTGGTCATGCCATGCGGCTCCCGTGTATCCAAATGAGTGGGCACTGGCGTACGACAATCCGACCCCAGGACGTCGGCTGTAGCGGATTTGCGTACACTATCTAGCTCACGGCGTCACGTGTCCGAGCTTCTCGCGTTTGGCCTCGAGATAGGAGCGATTGGTCTCCGTAGCGGGAGCTACCAGCGGGATACGGGCTTCGATGCATATCCCGTGCGCAG